>Ga0302046_10000045_pt1 | contig 119506 bp, 100 predicted proteins | sample RVTome_11_FD_200261 | JGI IMG/M metagenome (GOLD analysis project Ga0302046, IMG submission 200261) | Soil microbial communities from uranium-contaminated site in the Upper Colorado River Basin, Wyoming, United States - RVT147D111 (version 2) ... | reverse complement strand
TTCGTTCCCTTCGGATCAGGCAGGATGACTTCCATGAGGCCGTGTCCCCCGGACGAGAGCACGTGCGGGCCGTGATCCGTGCCAATGTGCGTGAGACGCGAGGGTCAGGGACTGTGCGACGCGACAGGCTGCGACAGCGCGTGAAGGCGCTGGTCGGCCGCCACCGCAACGGAGTCAGGGACGTGCGGGTCTTGATCCGCGACCTGAACCCGGTGCTGCGCGGCTGGGGCAACTACTTCCGCACCGGGAACGCCGCCGCGAAGTTCAACCAGATGGACAGCTACGTGTGGAGACGACTCCGGAGCTTCCTCGTGAAGCGCAAGGGTCGCAACCTGCACGCCGGCGACGTCCTTCAATGGACACGCGCCTTCTTCTGGAGCCTCGGGCTCCATCGTCTTCGCGGAACGGTCCTCTACCCGGGAGCCGTGTGATGCCGTCGCCCGAGAGGTCACCCGTGAGCCGTGTGCGGGAAAACCGCAAGCACGGTTCGAAAGGGGGCCCTACCGCCACTCTTCAACAAGAGGTCAAGTAAGGTCTACCAATGATGCAAGCGGAGCCCTCCCGGCGCGCCCACGTCCTCGGGCTCCTGCTGGTCCTCGCGCTGTGCGCGCTCGCGTCCGCGATCCGCATCCGCGGCGCGCTGCTCGACCCCGGCTTCGACGTCGAGAGCCCCGACGGGCTGCTCAAGAGCGAGAGCGGCCTGATCTACTACCTCACCGAGCGCGTGGTCGAGGCGCGCGGCGCGCCGCCAGCGGCCTTCCGCGCCGATCCGCGCATCCGCCATCCCGAGCTCGCCGACGTCCCCGCGATGTTCACCGTTGGGCAGGAGTTCCCTGTCGCGTGGTGCTACCTCGCCCTCGGCGGCGAGGTCCCGCTGCACGTCGTCGCCGTGTGGGTGATGGGGATCGTCGCCAGCCTGACCATCGCCGGCGTCTACGGCCTCGCGCTCGAGCTGACGCGCCGGCCGGGCTGGGGCGCGCTGGCCGCCGGACTGTACGCGTTCCTGCCGTTCGGCTACCGCACCGTCGGGCTGATCTTCGAGCGCGAGGAGCTGAGCTTCCCGCTCTTCGCGCTGCACCTCTGGCTGCTGGCCCGCGCGTTGCGCACGCGCACCGCCGGCGCGTTCGCCGCCGCCGGCGTCGCGCTCGTGCTCGCGCTCGCGACCTGGCACATGATGGGCTTCGTGGTGCTGATCGAGGCCGCGGCGGCCTTCGCGTGGTTCCTGCGCAGCGGGGAGAACCCGCTCGAGGTGCGGCGCGCGTGGGTCCTCGTCGCCGTCCTCGCGCTCGGCGCGCTCGTCGTGCCGGTGCTGCGCAGCAAGCTGCTGCTCCTTTCGCCGCCGGTGCAGGTCGGCGGTGCGCTGCTGTGCGCCGCGCTGCTCGCCCGGCGCGGGTGGACCTCGCGCGGCCGCAAGGCCGCGGCCGCCCTCGGGGCGCTCGCCGTGCTCTTCGCCGCCGGGCTCGTCGCCACCCGGCTCCTGCGCGGCGGGGCGGGCGACTACTCGCACGTGCTCGCGCTGCTGCGCGCCAAGCTCGCGCACCTGGGCGTGCGCCCCGAGGATCCGACGGGCGTGCCGTTCGAGGCGCGGCTGCTCTGGCAGGGCCCCTTCAGCACCGCGACCCCGCGCGAGCTCTGGGTCGGCCTCGGAGCCGCGCTGCCCCTGGGACTGCTCGGGGTGTTCGCGACCCTCGTGGACTGGTGGCGCGGGCGCAGCGAGCGCGGCACCGCCGCGCTCGGCGCGGCGACGGCGGCCGCGTTCGTCGCCGCCTGGCTCGTGCGGCGCACGATGATCGTCGCCTGCCTCTTCGCGCCGGTCCTCGCCGCCGCGCTCCTCGCTCGCATGCGGCGCCGCCGGCCGCCCTGGGCCGCCGCGCTCGCGATGCTCGCCGCGGTGGGGGGGCAGGCCCTCTTCTTCCTCCCGCGCGTCGACGATCAGCGCCAGGTCTGGTACGCGGACCCGCGCCGCAACGCCGAGATCCGCCGGCTCGTGCGCTGGGTCGCCGAGCACGTGCCCCCGAGCGAGGCCATCCTCGGCGACTTCGTCGTGTCGACCTCGATCCTGGCGCGGTCGCAGAACCCGATCGTGCTGCAGCCCAAGTACGAGACGCGCGAGAGCCGCGAGCGGATCGAGGCGTTCTACACGACCTTCATGCACGGGACCCTGGACGAGCTGAAGGAGCGCATGCGCGCGTGGGACTGCCGCTACCTCCTGATCGACCGCCACATCCTCTTCGGCGGGCGCTGGATCCTCGGCGTCCCCGACGCGCAGCGCGCCCCGCCGCCCGGGACTCCGGCCTTCCTCTTCCTCAGCACGGACCCCGGGGTCCTGGCCACCGTCCCCGGCTTCCGCCTGCGCTACCGCAGCCCGCCGGAGCTGCGGCTCGACCATTTCCGCCTGTTCGAGCGGACCGACTGACCCCGTTCCGGAGGTACCTTGACGCCCCGATGGCCCGCCTTTGGCGGCCGCCCGCGGGGGCGCGGCCGGAAGCGCGGCCGGCTCGCGCGCGGCTCGCCGCGGCGTTGTGTTAGGTTTCCCCCCCTTCTGGACGAAAGGGCCCTGATTCCCCGAATCCCCTCGGGCGCCTCGGGTGGCTCGGGCCCTGCCCCGCGAGCCTCACGAACGAACCCAGGACCCCACTCTCAAGGGCCATCCATCGAGCGCCATCCATGAAGGGCGTCATCCTCGCCGGCGGTCTGGGAACGCGGCTCTTCCCGCTGACCAAGATCACGAACAAGCACCTGCTACCGGTCTACGACCGGCCGATGATCTACTACCCGATCCAGACGCTCGTGAACGCGGGCATCGACGACATCATGATCGTCACCGGCGGGCGCAAGTCGGGCGACTTCCTCTCGCTCCTCGGCAACGGGAAGGAGTTCGGGCTCAAGCACCTGAACTACACCTACCAGGAGGGCGAGGGCGGCATCGCCGAGGCGCTGGGGCTGGCCCAGCACTGGGCCGCCGGCGACAGCGTGTGCGTGATCCTGGGCGACAACCTGATCGAGAAGAACGTGGCCAAGGCCGTGCGCGACTTCAAGGAGCAGGAGGTCGGCGCCAAGATCCTGTTGAAGGAGGTCTCCGATCCCGAGCGCTTCGGCGTCGCGACCCTCCACGGGGAGCGCGTCGTGCGCATCGTCGAGAAGCCGAAGAGCCCCGAGACCAACCTCGCGGTCATAGGCATCTACATGTACGACCACCGCGTCTGGGAGATCATCGGGAAGCTGGAGCCCTCGGATCGGGGCGAGCTCGAGATCACCGACGTGAACAACTGGTACATCCGCGACGGATCGATGACGTACGAGGTCCTCGACGGCTGGTGGACGGACGCCGGCACGTTCGAGTCGTTGCACACGGCCTCGAAGCTCGTGGCCGAGGGTGGAGCGAACCACCTCGACTGAACCGACGTCGCGAACGAGATTGCGCGTGGAGAACCCGAAGCAGTCGCGGGTCCTGGTCACCGGTGGAGCCGGCATGCTCGGCAGCCAGGTGCTCTTGTGCGTGCCCGACGGCGTCTCCGCGGTCGGGACGGACCTGCGCGAGGCGCCCGGGGTCCCCTCGGCAGGAGTGGACCTCGCGGACGACGGCGAGGTCGAGAGGCTGTTCCGCGAGGAGGGCCCGTTCACCGGCGTGATCCACACGGCTGCCTACACCGCGGTCGACGACGCGGAGGACGACGAGGAGCTCGCCTACCGGGTGAACGCGCTCGCGTGCGTGGTGCTCGCCCGGCGCTGCGAGCGCGACGACATCCCGCTCGTCGCCGTCGGCACCGACTTCGTGTTCGACGGCGAGAAGCGCGAGCCGTACACGGAGCTCGACGAGCCGAACCCGATCTCCGCCTACGGCCGGACGAAGCTCGCGGGCGAGCGGCTCGCGGTCGAGGAGCACCCGCGCGGGACGCGGGTCGTCCGCACCCAGTGGCTGTACGGGCCGCGCGGCAAGCACTTCCCGGGCAAGATGCAGGAGCTCGCGCGACAGCTCCTGGACGGCGAGCGCGAGTCGCTGCGCGTCGTGGCCGACCAGTACGGGTCGCCGACTTCCACGCTCGAGCTCGCCCCCGCGCTCTGGGACGTCCTGCGGCACGGGCGCGAGAGCCTCTACCACGCCGCCTGCGAGGGGTCCTGCTCGTGGTACGAGTGGGCCCTGGCGACGCTCGAGTACTCGGGCCTCGACGGCGTCGAGATCGAGCCCTGCCCGGCGTCCGAGTACCCGCGCAAGGCGTCCGTTCCGGCCTACAGCGTCCTGGACTGCTCGCGCCTCGCGCGGCTCCGCGAGCGCGGGCTGGCGCCCTGGCGCGAGGCGCTGAAGACCTACCTCGGGAGCGAAGATCGATGACGACGTCCGTCCTCGTCACAGGCGGCGCGGGGTTCATCGGCAGCAACTGCATCCACATGCTCGCCGCCGACCGCCCCGAGTGGCGCGTCGTCAACCTCGACGCGCTCACGTACGCGGGCAACCTCGAGAACCTCGCCGCCCTGGAGGGGAGCGCGCTGTACACGTTCGTGCACGGGGACGTGCGCCGCGCGGACGACGTGCGGCGGGCCTTCGACGAGCTGTTCGCGAGCGAGGGCGAGCACGTCGTCGTGCACTTCGCCGCCGAGAGCCACGTCGACCGCTCGATCCTCTCCGGCCTGCCCTTCGTCGAGACCAACGTGGTAGGCACGCAGGTCCTCCTGGACGAGAGCCGCGCGCGCGGCGTGGAGCGCTTCGTCCACGTCTCGACCGACGAGGTCTACGGCTCGCTCGGCGCCCAGGGGCTCTTCGAGGAGACGACGCCCCTCGCCCCCAACTCGCCCTATTCGGCCAGCAAGGCGGCGAGCGACATGCTCGTGCGCGCCGCGTTCAGGACGCACGGCTTCCCGGCGCTCATCACGCGCTGCTCGAACAACTACGGGCCCTATCAGTTCCCGGAGAAGCTCATCCCGCTGATGATCGCCAACGCCCGCGAGGACCGGCCGCTGCCGGTCTACGGCGACGGGATGCAGATCCGCGACTGGCTCTACGTCGGCGATCACTGCGAGGCGGTCCTCGCGGTGCTCGAGCGCGGCGCGCCGGGCGGCGTCTACAACATCGGCGGCCACAGCGAGTACCCGAACATCGAGATCGTGCGCCAGATCCTCGGCGTGCTCGAGAAGCCCGAGAGCCTGATCGAGTACGTCAAGGACCGCCCCGGCCACGACCGGCGCTACGCGATCGACGCGTCCAAGATCGAGCGCGAGCTCGGCTGGCGACCGCGCTTCACCTTCGAGGAGGCCCTGCCGCGCACCATCGAGTGGTACCTCGCGAACGGCGCGTGGCTCGAGCGCGTCCGCAGCGGCGCCTACCGCGACTACTACGAGCTGCAGTACGGAGGCCCGCCCGCCTAGAACCCCCGCACGCCGACGCCTCCCGGGCCCTCCCGGGCGGGCCGGGAGAGCCCTTCCCGGCTGCCTGCAGGATCTTCGCCGGTGCGTCGTCAACCGCGTCCACGATCCTGCCGACATATCCTCCGGCCCGCGCCCACCCCGCCCATGCGCCGCTCCCCGTACCCGCTGCCCCTGGCCCTGCTGGCGATCCTGAGCGCCTGCAACGCGGCTCCGGACAAGCGCCTTTTGCAGTACCTGAACACGGACGGCTTCGGGCACCGCTACGTGGGCAACGCGGAGGAGGAGAACTACGTCTCGCTCGGCGACAACGTGCTCGTCTTCGACGAGCTCAACCCGGAGCACTTCCAGGGTGTCGGCGGGGTGGTCGAGGTCGACGGTACCCTGCTCTTGCCCGAGGTGGGGGCGGTGCACGTCGCCGGCCTCACCCGCAGCCAGCTGCAGGCCTACCTGACGCAGATCTACAGCCCCTATTACGACGAGACGGACATCCAGGTCCAGATCAGCACCGAGGGCAAGAAGTTCTACATCTACGGGGAGGTCGCCCAGGAGGGCGAGCGGACCCTGGAGGGGGACGTCACGGTCTTCGAGGTCGTCATGGCCGCCAAGCCGAACGACAACACCGCCAACCTGGGGCGGGTGCGGGTGATCCGGGCGGACCCGGTCGATCCCCTGATCATCATCGTGCCCGTCACGGACATGCTGAAATCGGGCGATTCGACCTTCAACATCCACGTCCAGGAGCGAGATATCATCTTCGTGCCCCCCACGGTCCTCGCGGAGCTGGGGTACTTCGTCGACACCCTCCTGTTCCCGGTCAAGCAGGTGATCCGAGGGCTCTCGGAGGCCTTCGGCCGCGGGTTCTACCGGGGCGGGGCGAACCCCTTCGGGACCATCTTCTAGGGGGCCCTGGCTGGCATGGCGGTGGAAGTCGAATCAGCGAGCCAGGTGCTCGAGTTCCTGGGCGTCCTGCGCCGGCGCCTGCTCTGGATCGTCGTCCCGCTCGCGATCTCCGCGACCCTCGGCTCGTCGTTCGCGATCATCGTCCCCAAGAAGTACGTGACCAGCACGAAGATCCTCGTGCGCGAGCCGACCGAGGGGCTCGCCGGCGCGGCGCCGCACAGCCAGCGCGATGCGCTGGTCGCGCCGCACGAGATCACCGCGCTGGAGCGCATCAAGCGCGTCCTCGCGGCGCTCAAGTGGCCCGAGTACCTCGAGCTCAGCCAGGTCGACCAGCTGGCGTTCGAGAACAAGGTCAAGGCGAACCTGAAGGTGTCGCAGCCCGCGATGCAGCGCGGAGCCGAGGCCACCGTCGTCAACATCACGTTCGCGCACACCGATCCCGAGCGCTCGTACGAGTTCCTCGGCGCGATCAGCAAGCTGTGGATGGAGGAGGTCGAGCGGCGTGGCCGCACCGCGGAGCGCGAGATCCTCTCGCAGCTGCGCGGCCAGCGCGATACCAGCACCAACCGCGTCTACGAGATCATCACGGAGATCCAGGGGATCCGCATCGCGCACGACCTCCCCCCGCCGGACGCGCGGATCGCGGTCATCCCCTCGGTCGTGCCCCTGCAGCAGGCGGTGGACAGCGCCGAGAGCCAGATCGGACCCCTGGCGCGCGACATCGAACAGCTGGAGAAGGTGCTCGAGCAGACGCGCCAGGAGTGGAGCACGGAGCCCCCGACGATCAAGCAGTCGCTCAAGGAGAGCGACAGCGTCGACAACTCGGTGGAGATCAACGGCCTGCGCCAGGAGATCGCGAAGCTTCGCCAAGCGCAGCAGGGGCTCAAGCAGACGCACTCGACGCACCGGAACAGCGAGAAGCACATCGAGGAGCTCTCGAACACGATCAAGATCCTCGAGGATGCCGAGGTGGCCGGCAGCAGCCGCGAGCAGGAAGTCGTGAACGAGAAGCTCGGCCAGCTCCAGCGGAAGATCGACAACCAGGAGCTGGAGCTCGCGGACGGGCGCGCCGAGCTCGCGGCGCTGAAGGACGGCCTCGAGGAGAACCGCGCGAAGATCACGGCCGTCCAGGACGCCTACGCCAGGATCCACGGGCTCGAGGCCGAGCGTGCCCTCGTCGACCTGCGGCTCGACCAGCTCGTCCCGCAGATCACCGCGAAGGAGGCGCTGCTCATGAAGCTCGAGGGGCCGGCCGGCAACCCCTTCGGCATCCTCGAGGAGCCCGAGATGCCCGACGTGCCGACCGAGCCCGACCCGCTCGTGATCGTCCTCTTCTCGATCGTCCTGGGCCTGGGGATCGGGCTGGGCGCGGCGGTCCTGCTCGAGTACTCGCGCAGCTGCTTCCGCAGCGTGCGCGACATCTCGCGGGTCATGGTCGTCCCCGTGCTCGGCACGATCAACGCCATCGAGACGCGCCGCCAGGGGCGCCGCGCCGTCCTCGCGCGGGCGATCGTCGGGACGACGACCTTCGTGCTCGTCGGCTGCGTCTCCTACGTCACCTGGGCGTGGAAGGAGCAGCCCGAGCGCCTGTCCCACGACCTGCGCAACACGATCGAGGGGCTCCGCGAGCAGTTCGAATAGCCCGCCGCAGGATGCGCGACCTCCTCGTAGCCAGCGTGCTCCTGTCGACCCTGCCGGTCTGCTTCCGCCGGCCGTACGTCGGAGTGCTCGTCTTCTCGCTGCTCTCGTACATGCGCATCCAGGACCTCGCGTGGGGGTTCGCGCGCTACCAGCGCTGGTCCTTCTACGTGGCGCTCCTCGCCCTCGCGGGCTACCTGATCGACCCGCGGCGCAAGCCGCCGATCCTCGAGCTGCGGACCTGGCTCCTGATCCTGCTGATGCTCCTCGTGGGGGTCGGCATGGCCTTCGCGACGGGGGAAGCCTCGCTCGACAAGGCCGCCTACGCGGAGTACTGCAAGGTCATCTACATCGCGCTCTTCACCACGGCCGTGGTGCAGACGCGCGACCAGCTGCGTTTCCTCGTGTGGACGATCGCCCTCAGCTTCGCGTTCTACGGGGTCAAGAGCGGGACGATGGGGCTGCTCTCGGGCGGCGCGCTCAAGATCCAGCGCGGTCCGGGAGGCATGCTCGAGGACAACAACGCGTTCGCGCTGGCGCTCGCGATGGCGGTCCCGCTGATGATCCACCTCGCGACCTCCGAGAAGCGCCAGCTGTTCCGCAGGGCGCTGTGGATCATGGCGCCCCTCACGATGCTCGCCGTGCTGCTGACGTACTCGCGCGGCGCCTTCCTCGCCATGTCCTTCGGCATCGTGATCCTCCTGTGGCGCTCGCAGCGCCGGGTCGCGGGCCTGTCCCTGGTCGCGCTGGCGGTCGTCGGGGCGCTCCTGGTCCTGCCGCAGGCCTACGTCGACCGCATCCGCTCGATCAAGGACTACGAGACCGAGGGCTCGGCGCGCGGGCGCATCGATGCCTGGATCGTCGCCTGGAACATGATCGAGGACAACCCGCTCCTCGGCGTGGGGCTGGACCGCTTCCGCAGCAACTACATCCAGTACGACTACAATCGGCCCGCCGACCTCCCGGAAGACAAGGGCACGCGCGTCGCGCACAACAGCTACTTCCAGATCTGGGCGGAGTGCGGGACGCCGGCTTTCCTCATCTACATGCTGCTGCTCTTCTTGACGTTCAACGAGCTGTGGGCGATCCAGAAGGAGGCGCGGCGACGATACAACGCCAGCTGGATCCTGTCGTACGCCACGGCGTTCGAGGCGTCGATGGGGATCTTCCTCGTGGGCGCGGTGTTCCTGAACCGCGCGCACTTCGACCTGACCTACCACTTCATGACGATCGTGATGATCCTCGGGCGCCTCGCGCGCGCGGAGATGGCCGATCGGTCCGCTGCGCCCGTCGCGCTCCCTGCCGCCGCCCGCGTCCGCGCGCCCGCGCTCGCGCCGGCGCGCGGCGCGGCGCGCGCCTTCCGCAAGACCTCGGTCGGCCGCGGAGCCTAGGGGGCGCGCGGGATGTGCGGGCTCACGGGCTACCTCGAGAAGCGGGCGCGCACGCGGCTCGACGCCGAGCGGCTCGAGCGCATGGCGCGCACGCTCGAGCACCGCGGGCCGGACGACCAGCACCTCCTCGTGCGCGAGCCGTTCGCGCTCGGGTTCCGGCGCCTCTCGATCATCGACGTCGCCGGCGGGCGGCAGCCGATCTGGAACGAATCCGGCGACGTCGCCGTCGCGTGCAACGGCGAGATCTACAACTTCCATTCTCTGCGCGCGGAGCTCGAGCGGCGCGGGCACGCGTTCCGCACCCGCTCGGACGCCGAGACCCTCGTGCACCTGTACGAGGAGCGCGGCGAGGGCATGCTCGAGCAGCTCGTCGGCATGTTCGCCTTCGCCATCCTCGACTGGCGCGACCCCGCCGAGCCGCGCTTCCTGCTCGCCCGCGATCGCCTCGGCATCAAGCCCATGTACTGGTCGGAGAGCGAGGCGCAGCTCGCCTTCGCGAGCGAGCCCAAGGCCCTGCTCGCCGGCGGTGGCTTCGCGCGCGAGCTGCGGCCCGAGGCGCTCTGCGACTACCTCGTGCAGGGCTACGTCGGCGGGCCGGCGAGCGCCTGGGCCGGCATCCGGCGCCTCCCGCCGGCCCACTGCCTCACGTGGTCGCCGCGGGCGGGCACGCGCGTCGCGCGCTACTGGGACCTGCCCACCGCGGGGCTGCGCGACGCGGCGCAGGGCGACGAGGTGCTCGAGTGGCTCGACCGCGTGGTCGCCGATCGGATGATCGCCGACGTCCCGCTGGGCGCCTTCCTCTCCGGCGGGATCGACAGCACCGCCGTCGTCACGAGCATGGCGCGCGCGAGCGCCGACCCCGTGGTCGCGTGCTCGGTCGGCTTCCGCGAGCGCTCCCACGACGAGCTCGCGACCGCCAGCGCCACCGCCCGGCGCCTCGGGGCCGAGCACCACACGGCGCTGCTCGAGGCCGACCCGACGCTCGCGGTCGAGGTCCTGCCCTGGTTCTTCGACGAGCCGCACGCCGATCCCTCGACCGTGCCGACGTTCCTCGTGTCGCGCATGGCGCGCGAGCACGTCACCGTGGCCCTCTCGGGCGACGGGGGCGACGAGGTGTTCGCCGGGTACCGGCGCTACGTGCACGACGCCCTCGAGAACCGCGTGCGGCGACGCATCGGATCGGGCGGACGGCGCCTGGCCGCCGTGGCCGGCGACCTCTACCCCAAGCTGGACTGGGCGCCGCGCTTCCTGCGCGCGCGCACGTTCCTCTCGAACCTCGGGCGCGACCCGGCGCGCGCCTACTGGCACAGCGTCAGCCAGATGTCGCGCGCCGAGGCCGGCGAGCTCCTCGCCGGCGACGTGCGCGCGCGCCTCGCGGACCACGACCCCTTCGACGCGTTCGCCGAGCACTACGCCCGCCCGCGGGAGGTCGACGGGCTCTACCGGGCGCAGTACGCCGACTTCCACACCAACCTCCCCGACCGCATCCTGTCGAAGGTCGACCGCGCCTCGATGGCCGTGTCGCTCGAGGCGCGCGTGCCGATCCTCGACCACCGCTTCGTGGAGCGCTTCGTCAACCTGCCGGCGTCCGAGAAGGTGCGCGGCGCGCGCGGCAAGCACCGGTTCAGGGAGGCGCTGCGCCCGCGCGTGCCGGGCGAGGTGCTCGACGGCGAGAAGCGCGGCTTCGACACGCCGCTGCGCGCCTGGATTCGCGGGCCGCTCGCCGCGCCCGTGCGCGAGGCGCTCGCGGCGCTGCCGGGAGACTGGTTCGACCATGCGGTCCTCGCGCGCAAGTGGGAGGAGCACCGCTCGGGCGTGCGCGACCACGCGCGCCTGCTCTGGAGCCTGCTCGTGCTCGAGCACTGGCGCCGGCGGCACGCGGTGGAGGGGCTCGCGGCGTGAGGGTGCGCGTGGTCACCTCGCTCTACCCTGGCGCGCCGCGGCCGTTCGAGGGAATCTTCGCCGAGCGGCGCTGGCTCGGGATGCGCGCGCGCGGCCACGAGGTTCGCGTGCTGCACCCCCAGCCGCGCACGTTCTGGCCGCTTTCCCTCGCCTACGCCGAGATCCACCGCATGCCGCGCGAGGAGCTGCGCGCCGGGATCGCCGTGCGCCGCCCGCGCTACACCCACCTGCCGGGGCGCGCGCTCGGAAACGCCGAGCGCTTCGCGCGCTGCGCGCTGGCGCATCTCGACCTGCTGTCCGACCGCGAGCGGCCCGACGTCGTGGTGTGCGACTACGCCTGGCCCGCCTCCGCGCTCGCGCCGTACCTCGCCGAGCGCGGCGTGCCGTGCGTCGTGTCGGGGCGCGGGAGCGACGTGCTCGAGGTCGCCGGCGAGGCGGGCCTCGCCGCGCCGCTGGCGCGGAACCTGCGCGCGGCGGGCCACTGGTGCGGCGTCAGCGCGGAGCTGGTCGAGACGATGGACCGCCTCGCGCAGCGCCCGGGACGGGGGGTGCTCGTGCCGAACGGCGTCGACACGCAGCTCTTCGCGCCGCGCGAGCGTGCGGCGGCGCGGCGCGAGCTCGGACGCGCCTCGGACGAGCCGTGGGTGCTCGTAGTCGGCCACCTGATCGCGCGCAAGGACCCCGCGCTCGCGCTCGAGGCGTTCCGGCGCGCCGGCCTCGAGCGCGCGCGGCTCTTCTTCCTCGGCCGCGGGCCGCTGGCCGGGGAGCTCGGGCGGCGCATCGGCGAGGCCGGTCTCGCGCAGCGCGTCGAGCTCGTCGGCGAGGTCTCGCCCGAGGACCTCGCGCGCTGGTACGCGGCGGCGCACGCCGTGCTCCTGACGAGCCGCCGCGAGGGGCGTCCGAACGTCGTGCTCGAGGCGCTCGCCAGCGGGCGGCCGGTGGTCGCGACGGCGGCGGGCGGCACGGCCGAGGTCGTCGCGGACGAGCGCATGCTCGTGCGCTCGCGCGACCCCGCCGAGCTCGGCGCGCGCCTCGCGGCGCTCGTCGCCGATCCCCCCGGCCCCGCGGCGCTCGCCGCGAGCGTCGCGCACCTCTCCTGGGCGGCGAGCCTCGACGCGCTCGAGGCCCTCCTGGAAGCAGCCGTAGCGGAGCACGCCGTCGCGTGAGGATCCTCTACCACCATCGGACGCAGGCCGAGGACGGGCAGGCCGTGCACATCCGCGCCCTGATCGAGGCCTTCCGCGCCGAGGGGCACGAGGTGCGCGAGTCGGCCCTCGTGCCGCGCGCGGGCCCGCGCGCGGACGGCTCCCGGGCGAACGGCGCGGCGGGCCGCCCGCGCTGGAGCTTCGTCGACGCCGTGCCGCGCTTCGTGCGCGAGCTCGGCGAGTACGGCTACAGCGTGCCCGCGCGGCGGCGCCTCGCCCGGGACGCGCGCGCTTTCGGGCCCGACTTCCTGTACGAGCGCTACGCGTTCGGCAACGCCGGCGGCGTGCGCGCGGCCGAGCAGCTCGGCCTTCCGCTCGTGCTCGAGGTGAACTCGCCCATGGTGCTCGAGCTCTCGCGCACGCGCGGCCTCTCGTTCCCGCGCTTCGCCGAGCGCCTCGAGCGCTCGATCTTCCGGCGCGCGACGCGCGTCGCGGTCGTGACCGGCGTCCTGCGCGACATGCTCGTCGCGATGGGCGTCGAGCGCGAGCGCTTGCTCGTCACGCCCAACGGCGTGCACCTCGAGGCCTTCGAGCAGCCCGACCGGGCGGCGGCGCGCGCCGACCTCGGGCTCGAAGCGCACGAGGACGGGGGCGGCCTGGTCTTCGGCTTCGTCGGGTACTACCGCGACTGGCACCGCCTCGACCTCGCGCTCGAGGCCCTCGCCGGCCCCGGCCTCGAGGCCGCGCAGCTCGTGCTCGTCGGCGCCGGCCCGGCCGAGAAAGCGCTGCGCGCGCGCGCGGGCGAGCTCGGCGTCGCGCGGCGCGTGCGCTTCGCCGGCCCGCGGCCGCACGCGCGCATCCCGGCGCTGCTCGCCGCCTTCGACGTCGGGCTCGTGCCGGCGATCAACCCCTACGCCTCGCCGCTCAAGCTGCACGAGTACATGGCGGCGGGCCTCGCCGTCCTCGCGCCCGACCAGCCGAACCTGCGCGAGGTTCTCGCGCACGAGGAGAACGCTTTGCTGCTCGCGCCGGGCGACGGCGCGGCGCTCGCGGAGGCGATGGCGCGCCTCGCGCGCGACCCCGAGCTGCGCGCGCGCCTTGGAGCGGCCGCGCGCCGCACCGTGCGCGAGCGCGATCTGACCTGGCGCGGCAACGCGCGGCGGGTCGTCGAGGCGGTGGGGGCGATCCGTTGAGCGCCGTGCTGCGCTGTGCCTTGTCGTTCGACGTCGAGGAGCACTTCCACGTCGCGAACCTCGCGCATCGTTTCCCGCGCGCGCAATGGGACCGCGTGCCCTCGCGCCTGGACGTGGGCATGGACGCGCTCCTCGGCGCGCTCGAGCGCTCGGGCGCGCGCGCGACCTTCTTCTTCCTGGGCTGGGTCGGCGAGCGCCGGCCCGACCTCGTGCGCCGCTGCCTCGAGGCCGGCCACGAGATCGCGAGCCACGGCTGGGAGCACCGCTTCCTCGCCGACCTGGGCCCCGAGGGGCTCGATGCGGACCTCGCGCGCACCGAGGAGGCGCTCGTCGCCGCCGGCGCGCCCAAGCCGCGCGGGTTCCGCGCGTCGACCTTCACGCTGACGCGCGAGACCTTCTGGGCGCTCGACGTCCTCGTGCGCCGCGGGTACCGCTACGACTCGAGCATCCACCCGGTGCACCACCCGACGTACGGGATCCCGGACTTCGAGCCGGGGATCAGCCGGGTGCGGGCGCCGGGCGGCGCAGGGGAGCTCGTCGAGTTCCCGGTGTCGACGTTCCCGCTCGGTGGACGGAACCTGCCGGTGGGGGGCGGGGGGTACTTCCGGCTCTTGCCCGGCGCCGTTCACCGCGCGGCGCTGCGCGGCCTGCTGCGGCGTGGGCGGGAGGTGGCGTTGTACATGCACCCGTGGGAGTTCGATCCGGGGCAGCCGCGCGTGCCGGCGCCGTTCTTGAAGCGCTTCCGGCATTACTTGAACCTGGAGCGGAGTCTTCCGCGGCTCGAGCGGCTGCTGGGGGAGTTCCGGTTCGGGACGATGGAGGGGGTGCTGGGGGAGGCGGGGTGGGTCTGAGACGCGTACTCGTCGGCGCGCTGGTCCCCGGGCCGGGCCGAGGACGTGAAGCGGCCGAACCGCAGGCGAGCGAGCACGCAAGCACCTTCCGGCGGGCTCCCTGGGGCGTCTCGGCGCGGGGCGGTCCTCGGGCCCCGTGACGTACGGGGCTCGGCGCCCATTGGACCCGGCGGACCGGTCGCGAGCGTCAGCGGGTCCGGTCGGGGCCGAGGACCCCGCACGCCGGCGCCGATCGGGAACGGCGCCCGCGCCGAGCGGGCCCCGGAAAGCTCGCCGCCTAGTCCTGATCGTCGTCGCCTTCGACGCCCGCCGGCTCCTGGCTCGGCTCGGCCGCCCCCGCGTCCGCGTCCGCTCGCCCCGCCTCCTTCGCCTCCCGCTCCTTGCGCCGCGCCTCCCGGCGCTCCTTGCGCGACGCCTCCTGCCCCGGCTCCCCGCCCTCCTCCTGCGCCCCTTCCTCCTCCTCGGCGCGGTCCTTCGCCTCCAGGCGTTCCTCGCGCGAGGGCATCCGCTCGAGCAGCGTCGTGGCCAGGCCGCGGTAGGCGACGGCGAGGTCCTTCTCGAGGTCGCTGTGCGCGAAGCCCTCGAGGAGCGTCGCCATGCTCTCCGCCTTCTTGAGGTCCATGGCGCCTGCGCCGCCGCGGATCCAGGTCGTGACCAGGGTGCGTCCGAGCTCGTACATGTCGAGTTCGCGGCCGAGGGCTGCGCGCTCCTTCCACAAGAGCTCGAGCAGGCGCTTCACCGTCGCGAGGTCGGGCTCGGACGAGAAGAGCTGGGACTTCGCGTGCAGGAAGGTGATGCGGCCCTTGGCGGGCTGGTCCGCCAGCTGCGCGTGCTTCAGGTGCTCCTGGACCTCGCCCACCGTCCCGCCGAAGCGGGTCAGCAGATCGGCGAGCGCGAGGTGCGCTTCGGGATCCGAAGACATCGCGACGAGGTCGTCGTAGAGCTCGAGCGCCGCCTCCCGGTCGCCCCAGCGCTCGGCCGACTGGCCGAGCAGGAGCCAGAGGTCGAAGACGCCGGGCGACAGCCGCAGCTCCTGGTCGACGAGCTCCCGCGCGCGCCCGGGGTGGTAGCGCATCACGAACTCGATCCACTTGCGGGCGCTCCCCGGGCGCAGCTCGTGCAGCGCGACGTCTCCGACCGATTCGCGGAACTGGGCCAGGCGGTCCAGCGTGCGGTCGAGGGCGATCCCCGGGTTGCGCTCGTCCGAGCCGACCTCGAGCCGGGCGAGGGCCAGCGGCGGCAGCGGGTCGCGCGGGTGGATCGCGGCCAGCCGGTCGAGCACGGCGCGCTGCGCGCCGGCGCCGATGGCCGCGGCCTCGGGAAGCTCGAGCAGCTCGAGTAGCTCGGCGACCAGTGGGTCGTCGCTGACCTCGGCGCTCGCGGGCGAGGTCTGCATCTCGATCGCCTGCACGTAGGTCGAGAGCGCGCCCGGGACGTTGCGCAGCTTCTTGTACAGGCGGGCCAGCGTGATGGTGCCGCGCAGCGAGGGCTCCCCGAGATCCTCGAGCGCCTTGCGCAGCGCTGCGGCCGCGGCCTCCGTCTCGCCCTCGGCGTCGAGGGCGAGCGCTTGATCGATGGCCTGGACCTCGGGCTCCTCGAAGGTGCGCGACTTCATCGCGTCGCGCCGCCGGTCGCGCAGCGCGGTGACGTCGGGGTGGAAGCGATCCCCGTCCGCGGCGCGCACGGCGAGCTCGAGCAAGAGGTCCCAGCCGGGGCCGAAGGTCTCGTGCCCCGCGACCAGGAGCTCCGCGGCCGGTCGCGCGAGCTCGTCGCGGCCGAGCGCCAGCGCGCCGCGAGCGGTGAGGTAGGGGAGCCACAGCGAATCGGCGCGCAGCGGGTCGAGCTGGCTGATCTGGTACCCCACCCACAGCGCCCAGCCGGGCGTCTCGAACGCGAGCAGGACGCCCAGCACCTCCCGCGGATCGCGCACCAGGTCGTCGCGCGGATTCCCGCGCAGCGCCGCCTCGGTGTGCTCCATCCAGCTCGTCCCGAAGTAGGGCTGGGCCGGGAACGGCTGCCCCGCCAGCACCTGCGCGGCCGCGCCGGCGAGCGCCCACTCGGCGCTGCGCGGGTCCTCGAGCATGCCCTCCGCGATCAGCTTGCGGCCCCGGTCGAGCTCCTCGGCGTAGATCTCGAGGATCGCGTTCGCGAGCGGCGTCGGAGCGAAGCTCGTCGCGCGCAGCTCTTTCACGAGCCTGGGCAGCTCGGTCCAATCGTGCTCTTCGACGGCCATCAGGAGCCGCGCGAGCCGGGGCGCGGAGTCCGAGTACGCTTCCGCACGGTCGAGCAGCTCGCGCGTCGCCTCGTGGTCGCGCGCGAGGAAGCTGACGAGGGCGAGGCGCATCGTCAGGTCTCCGCCGCGCGCCATCGGCGTCTGGTCGAGCGCCTCGAAGAGCTCGGCCGCCGCATCGCGCTGTCCGTCGAGCAGGACGCGGTCCGCCACCTCGATCACGAGGTCGCGCTGCCGCGCCGGCTCGGCGAGGAGCTCGCGCCCCAGGGCCGCGAGATCGTCGGGATCGCCGCGCGCGATGCGCGCGCGCACCTCGATCTCCTTGGCGTCCTCGGCGACCTCGGGATGGCTCGCGAGGGCTCGCGCGAGCGCGAGCGCACGCTCGGTCTCGCCCAGCTCCAGGTACGCCAGCGCCGCGAGCAGCGCCGGCTGGGCGTCGACCCGATTGAGGGTGGGCGGCGCGACCGGCTCGCCCCCGGGCGGCGGGGAGCCGCCCGCCTCGTCATCCGGCGGCGGGGAGCCGCCCGCCTCGTCATCCGGCGGCGGGGAGCCGCCCGCGTCCTCGACCGGCGGCTGGGCAGCGCCCGCTTCCGCGGCGGCCGGCGGCTCCGCATCGGGGTCGATCCCGAGGTCGTCGAGCAGCGGCGCCAGCGTGCGCAGCGCGCGCGCGAACTCGCCGAGCTCGATGTGCTGGCGGGCGAACACGAGCCTGCCGGTGTGCGCGGGGTCGGACCGCATGGCCTCCATCACCTGCGCCGAGTCGAACGTCTCCGGCTTCAGGTGGCCGAGGATCTCGACGGTGCGCTCGTCGCGCCCGACGAGCTCGAGCCGCCGCAGGAGCCAGCGCCCGACCTCCTCGTCGCGCCCGAGCGCAAGGTTGGCGTCGATCGCGAGGTCGACCGCCGGCAAGAGACCCGGATACTGCGACTCGAGCTCCTCCGCGACCCGCGCGGCGGCGCGCGCCGAGCCGTTCTCCATGTGCTGCAGGCCCACCCGGTACATGACGTAGGGGCCGGTGTCGGGAGGCGGCACCCGGTTCGTGCCGCTCAGCTCGAGGCGACGGTAGATCGTGTCGAAGTCGCGGTTGGGCCCCTCGAGCGTCTTCTCGCCCAGCGCCGTCCAGAGCGGCATCATCTCGCTCGTACGCTCGGGCATGAGGCTCATCGCGCGCGCCCAGCGCTCCTCGGGCCCCGTGTACCCCGCGTTCTCCGCCTGCAGCTGGAGCTCGACGACGCGTCTCCAGGCATCGCCGTCGACCTCGGGCGCGATCGCGAGCGCGGTCTCGAGGAAGAAGCGCTCGTTCTCGAGCGCCCCCCGCTCGGCGTTGATCTCGGCGATCGCGAAACAGGCGTCGACCTTGGCCGCGAGGTCGGGCGTCGGGTCGACCTGGAAGTACTTCAGCAGCTGGCCCATCGCGTTCTCGTTCTGCTTGCGCGCGAACTGCGCCATGCCGATGAAGAAGTAGCTCAGGGCGTCCTCGCGCTCGCCGCCCAGCTCGCTCAGGCTGCGGGCGGGCGCGCTCAGCTTGGTCCAGTGTCCGGCGTCGTAGAGCGCGTAGCAGGCCTCCTCGTAGAACTCGACCGGGCCCGTCCAGTAGGTCCAGTCCCAGCGGCCCAGGAGCTCCAGGACCGCCTCCCCTTGCCCCAGCTCGCGCATGGCCTGCAGCATGGTCTTCGCGCAGCGCCAGTCGCGTCGGACCTCGGGCTCCTGGAGCGCGGCGAGCCCGTACTCGACCACCCATTCGGGGTGGCCGGCGTCGCGGCAGAACTCGAGGAAGTAGGAGACGTTCGCGGCGTACACCTGTGCGCCGAGGCTCCGCGCGAACGCGGCGCGGGCACTCGCGTTGAGCTGCATCGCGGCATCTGCGTACTTGTGGGCCTCCTCGAACTCGAGGCCGCGCTGGGGACCGAACACGGCGCGCAGCTCGGAGTCGTACGCCAGACGCGTCGGATCGCCCTTCTCGAGGATGGCCAGCTTCCGGAGCAGCGGCCGCGCGTCCTCGACCAGACGCGGGACGAGGTTGCGCTCGGCCACGCCGAGCGCGGCCTCGACGGCCTGTTCCGCCCGCTCGCGGTGGATGCGGCCGCGCAACGTCCACGCGGGGGCGAAGTGGGGGTCGAGCCCGAGGATGGCCTGCGCCCGGGCCTCGGCGACGTCGAGGTCTCCCTGGTCGAGGCGCAGCTCGATGGCCCGGCGCTCGATGTCGAGGTCGCCCTTGCGGAACTGCGCCAGGGCACGGTCGAGGTACTCGATCGCCTGCCGCTGGGCGCCCAGCTCGAGCAGGATGTCGGTGCCGTACAGGAGGATCTCGGCGGCCGTGTCCTCGTCACCCAGTCGCACCGCCTCCTCGAGCGCCTGCTCGAGGTCGCGCAGCGCCACGCGCTCGTCGAAAGACGTCTCCGCCCGCCGTCGCTGGACCTCCTCCAGCACCACGCGCGGCGGGAGGTTGCGGCGCACGAAGACGACGCGGCCGACCATGCCGAGGGTGGCGACGACGAGCGCCACGACGGTCCAGCGCATCCACCTCACGAGGTCGCCGGCCCCCCCTCGAACGTGAGGTCCATCAGTGAGTACTTCTTCATCTTGTTGAACAACGTCGTGCGGTTCACCTGCAGCATGTCCGCCGTCTTCTGCCGGTTCCCGCCGTTCAGCTCGAGCGCCCGCAGGATGATGTCACGTTCTGGGCCCTCCAGGGCCCTTTTCAACGGAGGAAGCGTCGCCAGGTTGCGCAGGCCGAGGGCCAGGGAGCCCTCGGTCGCCGCCTCGGGTGACGCCGGGGCGGCCGCCTCCTCGCCGAGATCGCCCGGTTCGAGCTCGGTCCCGCTCGACAGCAGGACCGCCCGCTCGATCGCGTTCTCGAGCTGGCGCACGTTGCCGGGCCAGGGGTGGGCGACGAGGGCGCTCAGGCACTCGGGGGAGAGGCGCCGGATGGGCTTCCGGTACAGCCGGGCGAAGTGCTGCAGGAAGTGCTCGGCGAGGTGCGCGACGTCGCGCTGGCGCTCGCGCAGCGGAGGCAGCGCGATGCGCACGACGTGCAGGCGGTAGTAGAGGTCCTCGCGGAAGCGTCCGGCGGCCGTCTCCTCTTCGAGGTCGCGGTTCGACGCGGCGATCACGCGCACGTCGGCCGTTCGAGTCCGCGTGTCGCCGACGCGCTCGAAGGTGCGGTCCTGCAGGACGCGCAGCAGCTTGACCTGCAGGTCCGGCGACGCGCTGTTGATCTCGTCCAAGAGGATCGTCCCGCCGTCGGCTTGCTCGAACTTGCCGGGCCTGTCGCGCACCGCCCCCGTGAAGGCGCCGCGCACGTGTCCGAAGAGCTCCGACGCGAGCAGCGTGTCGGGCAGGGCGCCGCAGTTGACCACGACGAAGGGCCGCCGCGCGCGCGAGGAGTGCTCGTGGATCGCGCGCGCCAGGCGCGTCTTGCCAGTGCCGCTCTCGCCCAGGAGGAGCACCGTCGCCTTGGTGTCGGCGACCGACTCGACCGTGGCGAGCAGCCGCCGCAGGGCGGGGTCGTGGGTGACGAAGCTCTGCAGCGCGAAGCGCTCGCTCACCTCATCGCGCAGCCGCTGGTTCTCGGCCTCGAGGACCCGGCGCTCGAGGGCGCGCCCGAGCGTGATGCGCGTCCGCTCGAAGTCGTCCCCGTGCGCGAGGAAGGCGGCGGCGCCCTTCTCGGCGCTCGGCTCGGCGTGGGCCGCGCCCGTCAAGATCCAGGTCGGGCGCGAGGGGATGCTGGCGAGCCGCTGGCGCAGCGGCTCGGGGACCGAATCGACGTCCGCCAGCACGACCTCCCAGGCGCTGCTCCCGAGCACGTCGTCCAGGCGCGCGCCGCCGTCCGTGCACTGCGAGGCGCAGCCGGCGCGCGCGAGCTCGGCTGCGAGCTCGCGCCCCCGGGCGAGGTCGCGGTCGACGACGAGCACGCGCCGCCCGCGCAAGGGCGAGTCGTCGGCGGACCGCTCGGGCCACGGCCGCGGGACGAACAACGGCTCGGGAAGCGCCATGTCGAGTTTCTTCGACGGCGCCGTCGCGATTCCTGAACGCGACCCGGCGAGAAGCTCACCCGAAACCGTTGCCGCGCCGCGCCGGGGCGCCCGCCGCGGGCAGCCGGACGCGCCAGACGAGCTGGCCCGGATCGGGGGCGGAGAGGGTCAGGTCGCCGCCTTGCCCGCGCAGGATGCTGCGTGCGGCCGCGAGCGCGTTGGCCCCGATGTGCGGCAGCACGCGGCGCAGGGCGTAGGGGCGCACGATCTCCTCGGGCGCGACGCCCGCGAGCGGCCCGGCGGGGAAGCGCACCTCGACGAGCACGTCCGCCGCCGCGCCGTCGCCGCCCGCGCGCCGCGCGCTCGTGCGCACCACGCCCTCGCCGGCAGCTCCCGGACCTCCCGGGGCCCCGGAGGCGCAGGTGCGAGCGAGGGCGAACAGTGCGTCGAGCGCCTGGACGAGCAGCGCCTTGTCGCTGCGCACGAGGAGCTCGGAGTCACCACGGAAGAGGAAGCGCGGCTCACCCGCGTCGCCGCTCGCGAACCCCGCGAGCATCTCCTCGACGAGCGGGCGGACGTCGATCTCTTGGACCCCCGTCGCGGGCGGAGCGGCGAGGTAGCCGAGCGTGCGCGTGAACTGGACCAGCCGGAAGACGTCGGCGTCGACGTCGGCCACCTGCTTCATCGCCCCCGGCCAGAGCTCGGCGCTCTCGTGCAGCGAGCGGACCGCCAGCTCCAGGCGCTGGGCGATGTCCGCCAGGTCCGCGATCTGGGCGCGGTAGTAGTCCGGCAGGCGCTCGGCGCTCGCGCCGCCGCGGTCCTCGCCGGGCGCGGGCGCGGCCCGCAAGTCGGCGTCGCCGCTCAGGATCGCCTCGATCTCCGCGAGGTCCTCGGGGGTGCCCAGCGCCGCCTCGGGCGGCTCCGTCTCGGGCTCCGTGTCGGGCTCCGGCGCGGGCTCCGGCGCCGCGGGCTCCGCTCGGACGACGGCGCGCGGCTCCCGCGAGCCGGCGCGCGGCGCGGGCGCCGGGTCGTCGCGCACGAGCGCCGCGAGCTCCTCCAGGGTCGGCGGCCAGAAGATCCAGCGGACCCGCTCCTCGCCCGCCAGGGCGCGCACCGAGCTCCCGCGCGGGTCCTCGCCCACGAGGACCACGCCAAAGCCGGGCTCGCGCGCGAGGAAGCGCCGCACGAGGCCGACGTCCTCCAGGGGCAGCGCCTGCGCGTCCAGGACGACGCAGCCCTGCGCCGCCCGATCGGACGGGTCGCCGCCCAGGAGCTCGAGCAGGTCGCCGATCCCGCGCACGTCGGCGCGCGTGCTCAGGGCCGCGAGGACGGCTTCGAGGCACTCGAGCCGCTCCCCGGGACCGATCAGCACCCGCCAGGCCGGCGCATCGGACGGGCGCGGGACCATGCCTGGATCGTAGCCGACCCCCGGGAGCGGGCAAGCGCACCCGAGCCGAAATCCGCCCCGGCACGAAGAGATCGGGACGGCGGGCGCCGGGACGCGGACTCGAAACCGCTTCTCGCCTGGAAGGCCCCGAGCGGCCGAAGAGAATGCACGCTCATGCCCCAGAGCCTCTCCGTCGTCGTCCCCGTCTTCAACGAGGAAGAGAACCTCCCGCTCCTGCACGCCGAGATCGCCGAGCACGTCGGCGGCCTCGGGCGCGACTGGGAGGTGGTCTACGTCGACGACCGCTCGACGGACGCGAGCCTTGGCGTGCTGCGCGCGCTGCGCGCCGCGGACGAGCACGTCAAGATCTTGCGGCTGCGGCGCAACTTCGGACAGACCGCGGCGCTGGCGGCGGGCTTCGAGGCTTCGCGCGGCGAGGTCGTCGTCACGCTCGACGCCGACCTGCAGAACGACCCCGCCGACGTCCCGCGGCTCCTGGCGGAGATCGACGCGGGCAGCGACGTCGTCGTCGGCTGGCGCAAGACGCGGCGCGACGGTCTCGTGCTCCGGCGCTTGCCCTCGATCGTGGCGAACCGCCTGATCGGCCTCGCGACGGGCGTGCGCATCCACGACACCGGGTGCACGCTCAAGGCCTTCCGGCGGCCCGTGGTCGAGAAGCTGCCGATCTACGCCGAACAGCATCGCTTCCTCCCCGTGCTCGCGAGCGCCGGGGGCGCGCGCCTCGCCGAGCTCGTCGTGAACCACCGGCCACGCCGCTTCGGGCGCAGCAAGTACGGCATCGGGCGGACGATGCGCGTGCTCTCCGACCTGTTCGCGATCGTCCTGGTCGGATCCTTCTCGCGCCGGCCTCTGCGCTACTTCGCCCTGCTCGCCGCGCCCTGCGCGCTGGGGGCGCTGGTGGTGCTCGTCACCGGGCTCGGCAACTACGGCAACCTGGCGCGCGGCAGCCACTGGGGCCAGGCGGTGCTCCTGACCTGCATGCTGCTGGCGATGGCCTGCGTGTACTTCCTCTCGCTGGGCCTGCTCGCGGAGCTCGCGATCAAGGTGCACGCGAGCGAGGCCTTCGGGCCGCTGGTCGAGGAGAACGTGCCGTGAGCGTCGACGTCACGCTCGTCGTGCCGGTGACGCACGCCCGGGCCGAGGTCGAGGACGTCGTGGCCGCGCTCGGCGCGGAGCTCGACCGCCTGGGGAAGGGCTGGGACTGCATCCTGGTCTTCGACGGGATCCGCGGCGACGTGCTGGAGCGCGGCCTGGAGATGCAGCGGCGGACCGCGAACCAGGTTCGCACGATCACGCTGAACAAGCCGTTCGGGGAGTCGGTGTGCCTGGCCAGCGCGTTCGAGCACACCCGGGGAGAGCTGATCCTCACTTCGCCGCAGTACGTGCAGAACGACCCGCGCGATCTCGAGCGCATGTTCCGCGCCCTCGAGGACGGCGCCGACTTCGTGACCGGCTGGCGCCGCCCGCGCATCGACCCGTGGCTGAACCATCTGCAGTCGCGCGCCTTCAACTGGCTCTTGCGGCGCATCGTCGGGACGGAGTTCCACGACCTGAACTGCGCGCTGCGCGTCTTCCGGCGCGAGGTGCTCGAGCACTTGACGGTCTACGGCGACATGTACCGCTATCTGCCCGCGATCGCCTACCGTCAGGGTTTCCGCGTCGAAGAGGTCCAGGTCCGGCACGTGAAGGAGTGGGGTCGGGCGGGCATCTACGGGCCGGGCATCTACCTGCGCCGCTTCCTCGACATCATCGGCGTCTTCTTCCTGACACGCTTCACGCACAAGCCGCTGCGCTTCTTCGGCGCCCTGGGGAGCGCCGCGATCGTCCTCGGGGGGGCGCTCCTGGCCGGACTCTTCCTGGAGTGGCTCGTCGACCGCGAAGCGGGTCTCTACCAGCGACCGCTCTTCCAGGTCGGGATGCTGCTGTTCATGCTGGGCGTGCAGGTGATCGGCTTCGGCCTGGTGGGCGAGATCATCATCTTCACTCAGGCGCGCAACGTCCGGGAGTACCGCATCGAGCGCACGTACGAGGCGCGCCAGGACAAGGAGGGTCCGTGACTGCCGGCGAGCTTCGGGTGCGCCGCGCCGAGCCCGGCGACGCCGCGGCACGCGACGCGTTCGTGCGCCAGCACGAGCGCGGGACGTTCTTCCACCTCGCGGGCTGGGGGCGGGTCGTCGAGCGCGTCATGGGTCACGCGGTGCGCGACCTCCTCGCATTCCAGGACGGCGCTCTGGCGGGCGTGCTCCCGCTGGCGAGCTGTCGCGGCCTCGCGCGCCACAACCTGATCTCCGTGCCGTACGCGGTGTACGGGGGACCGCTGGGGATCGACGCGAGCGTCGAGCGCGCGCTGTTCGAGGCCGCCGAAGAGGAGGCCGTGCGCGAGCGCGTCGGGCGGCTCGAGCTGCGCTGCCTGCACGACCCGGGGTTCGCCCTCCCGGGCTCCGAGCTCTACGCGACCTTCATCCGCGAGCTGCCGGGCGACCCGGGCGAGGTGCTCGCCCGGATGCCGAAGAAGTCGCGCGCCGAGGCGCGCAAAGCGCGCGAGAGCGGTCTCGATCTGAGCTGCGGTCCGTGGTTCGTCGAGGACCTGATCCGCCTCTTCCACAGGAACAAGCGCAGCCTCGGCTCGCCGGGCCTGCCCCCCGCCCTGTTCCGCGAGCTGCTCGTCGAGTTCGGCGCGGACGCCTCCGTACACCTCGTGCGCAAGGGGTCCCGCCCGCTCGCCGCCGTCATGTCGTTCCGCTTCGGCAGGACGCTGCTCGCCTACTACTCGGGGACGGCGCAAGACGCGGACCGGGAGCTCAGCGCCAGCAACTTCATGTACATGGCCCTGCAGGAGTGGGGCGTCCGGCAGGGGCTCGAGGTCTTCGACTTCGGGCGCAGCCGGCGCGACGCGGGAGCCTTCCGCTTCAAGCAGCACCAGGGGTTCGAGCCGCGCGACCTGCACTACCGCTTCCGCCTCGTGCGCGATCGCGACCTGCCGGCGCTGAATCCCTCCAATCCCAGGACGAAGGTCCTACGCGACACGTGGCGCCGGCTGCCGCTCTGGCTGACGACGCGCCTGTCGTCGGTGGCGGCGCGCTACCTGCCGTGATCCCCCGCGTCCTGCTGCCGCGGAGCTCCCGCCGCGCTCAGCCGTCCGCCAGCACCCGATCCACCGCGCGCGCCAGGTCGGGCGCGACCAGCGTCCCCGGCGGCACGTCCGCGCCGATCTCCTTGCCGCTCTCGACCAGGATCCCGCGGATGCCGAGCGCCGCGCCCGCCTGAACGTCGCGCGCGCTGTCGCCGACGACCCACGAGGCGCGCGGGTCGAGGCGCAGCTCGGCGATCGCGCGGCGCAGGAGCCCCGGGGCGGGCTTGCGGCAGTCGCACCGCCGGCGGTACGGCGGGCGTCCCGCGCTCGGATGGTGCGGGCAGAAGAGGATGCGGTCGAGCCGGGCTCCGTGCTCGGCGAGGGCCGCCTCGAGGCGCGCGTGGATGTCCGCGAGGCGCGCCTCGTCGAGGAGGCCGCGCGCGATGCCGCTCTGGTTGGTGACGACGACGACCGCGAAGCCCCGCTCGTTGAGGCGGGCGATCGCCTCGGCGCTGCCGGGCAGGAGCTCGAGCTCCCGCGGGCGGGCGAGGAAGTCGACCTCGCGGTTGATCGTCCCGTCGCGGTCGAGGAACACCGCCGGCCGCGCGGGCCCGCCACTCACCGGTCCGCTTCGCGCTGCAGCCGCACGAAGATGCGGTTGGGGAAGGGGCCCTGCTCGACCTTGACCGGCTGGAAGAAGTCCGCGGAGGTCAGCCACGCGGGTTGGCGCCAGGTGCGGTAGAACACCGTCATCTCGCGCCAGAGCATGATCTCGCGCTCGGTGCCCTTGAGGAGCACGCGCTCGGCCGAGCGGTAGCCGGGGCGCTCGAAGCGCACCGTCTGCGAGCGCTTGTTCGGGAGCGTCAGGATGCAGGGCGTCACGAAGCCGCTGTCCGCGCCGTCGACGATCACGCGCGCTCCCGGCGGGTCGCTCGAGAGGTTGACGCCCCGCGCCCGCGGGAAGATCGAGCAGGCGCTGCACGAGAGCGCCACGAGGAGCCCGGCGAGGAGCGTGGCGGGGCGCGCGTGGGACGAGGACGGCATGGGGTGATTGTCGACAGGGGCCGGATGCGCCGCAACTCGGGCGGGGCCACTGGATTTCCTCGGCAGGCTGTGGAACGCTGCTTGAGGACCATGTCCGGGAGCGCCTCGACCAGCGGCCGCGGGGGCCCGGGCAGCGTGCCGAAGGACGGCGCGGGCGCTTTCTTCCTCGCGGCGGCGCTCGCGCTCGGCCTCCTGCGCTTCCTGCGCCTCTCGCACTGGAGCCTGTGGCTCGACGAGGTCTACACCTGGGCGGACGCGCACGAGCCGCTCGAGGCGGGCAGGCTCGCGAACCCGCTGGGCTACGCCGCGATCCGCGCGACCGTGGCCCTCCTCGGCGGCTTCCCGGGCGAGCTCGAGCTGCGCGCCCTGCCCGCGCTCGTCGGCTGGCTCACGATCCCGCTCGCGTACTGGGCCGCGCGGCCCTTCGCCGGAGCGCGGCGCGCCGGGCTCGCCGCGCTCCTGGTCGCGGTGAGCGCGTGGCACGTGTACTGGTCGCAGAACGCGCGCTTCTACACGCTGGCGCAGGCGGCCGGGCTCATCGGCGCGGGCCTGGTCTGGCGCGGGCTCCTCGGCGGCGGCGCGGCGCGCGTGGCCGGCGGCGCGCTGATCGCGGCGCTCGGCGTGCTGTTCCACCCGAGCGCCGCGCTGCTCCTCGGTGCGCTCGTCGCATCGGCGCTCTGCGTGCCGCACCTCGCGCGCGGGACTCCGCGCGAGCTGCGCCGCGGGGCGCGGATCCTGGGCGGGCTCGCGCTGGTCGCGGGCCTCGCGGGAGCGGTGTGGATGCTCGGCGCGTTCGCGACGTACCTGCAGGCGAAGGGGATCCACGGAGGCGCAGCGCGGCTCTCGAGCCTCGGGCACCTCGCGCTGACGCTCGGGTTCTACGTGACGCCGCTGTGGTGCGTCGGGTTCCTGCTCGGCGCGCTGCAGATCGCGCGGCGGCGCGAGCCGTTCGCCGTGGGCGTCGTGCTCGCGGTCGTGGCCGGAGTGGCGACGGCGGCGCTCGCCGCGCTCGTCGTGCGCGTGACGGCGCAGTACGTGTTCGTGCTCCTGCCGCTCGTCGCGCTCGTGGTGGCGTGGCCGGTGGGGAGCCCGGAGGACGAGGGCGCCCAGGGTGGAGCGCGCATGCGCGGGCTGGCGCTCGGGTACGCCGCGCTGCTCTCGATCGTCAGCCTGGCCGACACCGGGCTCTACTTCGCCGTGCGCCACGGCGAGCGGCCGCGCTGGCGCGAGGCGTTCCACTTCGTCTGGAGCCAGCGCGACGAGCACGACCTCGTCTTCGCGCTCGCCGCGCCGATCGCCGAGCACTACCTCGTGCCGGGCGCCACGGACCTGCGCTCGCCCACCTGCGTCGCCTGGCTGAACAAGTGGAACCCGACGCCTCCCCAGCGCTGGCTCGAGTACCCGCGGCGCGTCTGGCTCGTCATCCAGCAGGAGAACCTGGAAGACTTCGCGCGCGCCGACCGCGACGACCTGCGCGCGTACCTGCGCGAGGAGTGCCGGCTGGTGCGGCGCTTCCCCGTGCCGGCGATCGGGCGCGACCAGTCGGTGGAGGTGTACTTGCGGGAGTAGGGGGGCCTACGCCCGCCCCACGAACTCCCCGCTGTCCGTCTTGACCTTGACCTTGTCGCCGATCCCGATGTGCATCGGGACCTTGATCCTCAGGCCGGTCTCGAGGACCGCGTCCTTCTTGACCCCGGTGGCCGAGTTGCCCTTGACCGCGGCCTCGGCCTCGGTGACCTCGAGCACGACCTGCGAGGGGAGCTCGATGTCGATCGGCGTCGTCTCGTGGAAGGTGACGTCCACGACGTCGTTCACCTTGATGTACGCCATCTTCTCGGCGGCCATCTCCTGCTCGAGGTGGTACTGGTCGTAGGTCTCTGCGTCCATCAGGACGTAGTGGCCGTTCGCCTCCTGGTAGAGGTACTGGGCCTTGCGCTTCTCCAGGTAGGCCGTCTCGAAGGTGTCGCTGGACGATGGACGGAACTGCGAGGTCTGCCCGGTCTTGAGGCTCTTGACCTTCACCTGGATGATCGCGCGCCAGTTGCCGGGCGTGGAATGGCTGAAATCGGTGACGAGGAGCAGGTCGTCGCCCTGGAGGATGACGGTGCCCTTGCGCAGTTCGGTCGCCTTGACGGTCATGGGTCCGTGGGGTCCGAGGAGTCGGGGGTGGAGGGCGCAGGGTAGCACGCGGACGGCGCCCGGCTCTCTCGATCCTGCTCCCTCAATAGCTGCGGCGCTGGCTGCTCGAGGCGATCCCGAGCGCCTTGCGGTACTTCGTCACCGTCCGGCGCGCGATCTTGATCCCGTCGCGCTCGTCCAGGAGGGTCGCCACCTGGTCGTCCGAGTACGGCTTGGAGGCGTCCTCCTGAGCGAGGATCTCCTTGATGCGCTGCTTGATGGAAGCCTGGCTCGCCACCTCGCCGGACTCCTTGGTCGTGCCCCCGGTGAAGAAGAACTTCATCGGGAAGATTCCGCGCGGGGTCTGGGCGTACTTGCCGGACACGCCGCGGCTGACCGTGGAGATGTGCACGCCGAGATCGTCGGCGACCTCCTGCATGCGCAGCGGCTTCAGGCCGGAGATGCCGTGGTCGAGGAAGCTCTCCTGGCGCTTGAAGACCGCGCGCGCGAGGCGCTCGAGCGTCGTCTGGCGCTGCTGCACGGCGTCGATGAACCAGCGCGCCGACTCGAGCCACTTGCGCACCCATTCGCGCGTCTTCGGCTCCTGGGCCGCTTGCAGCAGCGTGCGGTAGCGCTTGCTGAGCGTGAGGCGCGGGACGCGCTGGCGGTCCAGGCGCACCTCGTAGGTGCCGTCGATCTCCTCGACGACGACGTCCGGCGTGATCACCGTGGCGCGCGCCTCGCCGTACTCGGCCCCGGGGATCGGATCGAGCAGCCGGATCCTCTCGATCGCTTCCTTGACGTCCTCGATGCCGTGTCCCGTCGCCCGGGCGATGCGCGGGAGCCGGTTCGCCTCGAGATCCTCGAGGTGCTCGGACACGATCGCCCGGACCAGGGGGTCGTCCACGCCGCGCGGCGCGAGCTGCAGGAGCAGGCTCTCGCGCAGGTCGCGGGCGCCCATCCCGGGGTGGGTGACGCTGCGCAGGCGATCGAGCGCGTCCTCGAGCTCCTCGAGCTCGACCGGCGGTGCCAGCTGGTCGCGCAGCTCCTCGGCCAGCACCTCGAGCGAGTCGGGGAGGTAGCCGCGCTCGTCGAGCGAGCCGATCACGTACTCGAGCAGGATCCGCTCGCGGTCGTCGAGGCTCAGGATCGCGAGCTGCTGCAGGAGCGCCTCCGCGAGGGTCTGCGGCAGCGAGGGGGCGTTCTGCATCGCCTCGTACTTGCGGTCGCCCTCCTCGACGGGCGCCGGGCGCGGCGGACCGTCGCCGAAGTCGCGCTCGTAGCGCTCGAGCTCCTCGAGCATCGCCTCGACGCCGTCGGGCTCGCGCGGCTCTTCCACATCCGGCTCGCGCGTCTCCGAGACGTCGGGCTCGGCGACCTCGAGGCAGGGGTTCTCGGTGAGCTCCTGCGCGATGCGCTCCTCCAGGTCGAGCGTCGGGAGCTGGAGGATCTGCATCGCCTGGATCATCTGCGGCGACTGGACGAGCCGCTGCTCCAGGCGGGCGGATTGGTGTAGGCCGAGCTTCACGATCGGAGGGGAGCGCGAGCCGGCGGGGCCCCGTGGAGGGGCGCCGCAGATCCACGCCACGAATCAAGTATAGTGCCACGCCGCCCCGGGGTGACCGAATCGAACCGATCCACGTCTCGCCACGCGCCCTGGCCGGCGCCGTCCGCGCCGGATTCGACGACCATGACCCGCACTTGGCTGGACATCAGCGACGGCTCGCGCAAGACTCGTGCATTCCTGCAGGACGGCCTCACGCGCGTCGGCGCGGCGGGCTGCGACATCGTCCTCGACCGCGCGAGCGGCGAGCTCCACTTCTGGAGCGACCCGCCGAAGGTAGTCGTCGTAGGCGGCGCGGCCACGCCGCTGCTCGACGGCCGCGCCTTCGAGGAGGCGGCGCTGCGCACGGGCGACAGCATCCAGTGGGGAGCGTTCGTCCTCGTGTTCGGCCGCGAGAGCCCGCTCCTGGAAGAGCTGCCGCCGGAGGAGGAAGAGCCGCGGCCGGCGGGACCGGGTCCTCCGGCCGCACCGCTCGCCGCGGTTGCCTCGCTCGCGCCCGTTGCATCGCTCGCCCCCGTTGCACCGAGGTCGGCCGCCGGGCCTCCCGAACGCGTGTGGCAGCGGCTCTTCGCGGGCCTGCTCGCGGAGCTGCGGCTCGCCTCTCCCGACCCCGTCCGGCGCTGGCAGGCCGCCGTGCAGCGCGGCGAGTTCGACCCGGACGCGTGTGCGCGCGACGTGCTCGAGCGCTGCGCGGTCGCGACCGACGACCCGCGCGTGCTCGAGCGGGCCGGGCGCTTGCAGCGCGACCTCCTGATGTCCCCGCTGCAGCGCGGGGCCGCGGGGGCCTCGCGGCGGGCACGTGGAGCGGCCAAGCGCGGGGCCGCCTTCTTCGTCGCCCAGGGGCTCGCGATCCTCGTGTACTCGCTCGTGATCGCGGTGCTCCTCGTGCTGCTGCGCGTACGCTACGACTACAGCCTCGACGGCGCGATCGACGGCTTCCTCGACGCGCTGACCCCCGGCGCCCCCGCCGACGCCTCCGGTGGGCAGTGACTCGCGGCGCGAGATGCGCTAGACAGGACGCCAAGACCGGCCAGCCGATGTCCGAATCCCCCTTCAGCAAGTCCGATCGCAGCCTCTTCTCGCTGGCCCAGATCCAGCACCTGATGCGCGTCGAGTTCGCGCGCGCGAAGCGCTACAGCTACCCGCTCACCTGCTTGATGATCGCGGTCGACCGGCTGGGGCACTTGCGCGACCTCTACGGCTACGAGGCCAAGGAAGAGATCCTCGAGGCCATCATCGGCCTGCTCAAGGCGGAGACGCGCAGCTCGGACTTCCTGGGGCGCATGGCGGACGACCGCCTGCTGGCCGTCGTACCGCACACGGACGTGGAATCGGCGGGCATGCTCGCGCAACGGCTCCTGGCCGAGGTCGCCTCGATCGACTTCGAGAGCGAAGGGCGGACGATCCAGGTGTCGCTCTCGATCGGCGCGTCCTACAGCGAGGGCGAGGCGACGCTGTTCTTCGACTCGATGCTCATGGCTGCCGAGGAGGCGTTGAGCGAAGCGAGCACCGCCGGCGGCAACCGTTTCGTGGCGAAGGCCCCCGCCGGATCGGGGACCTGATGCGCATCCTCTTGGCGGAGGACGAGGTGACGATCTTCGTCACGCTGCGCGATGCGCTGGACGCGGCCGGCCACGACGTGCTCGGCGCGGAGGACACCGACGCGGCCCTGCGCGCGCTCGACGAGAACGCGCCGGAGATGGTCATCACGGACATCCGCATGCCGGGCAAGGGCGGCATGGCGGTCCTCGAGCGCTCCCTCGCGCTCGACCCGGCGCGGCCGGTGATGCTGATGACGGGCTTCGGGACGATCGATCAGGCGGTGGGCGCGATGCGCCTCGGCGCCGTCGACTACGTGACCAAGCCCTTCCGCAACGAGTCGATCGTCCAGCGCGTGGCCACTTACGCCCGCGTCCGCGACCTCGAGGCCGAGAACGAGGAGCTGCGCGAGCGCCTGCGCACGAGCGCGGGGTTCGCGGGCGTCGTCGGCGCGTCGCCCGCGATGGCACGCGTGTTCGAGCGCATCCGCATGGTGGCGAAGTCGGAGGCGACCGTGCTGATCCAGGGCGAGAGCGGTACGGGAAAGGAGCGCGCCGCGCTCGTGCTGCACCAGGAGAGCGGCCGCGCGGACGGCCCCTTCGTCGCGATCTCGTGCGCGGCGCTGCCCGAGAACCTGCTCGAGGCCGAGCTCTTCGGCCACGAGAAGGGGGCGTTCACCGACGCCCACAGGGAGCGCCGCGGGCGCTTCGAGCTCGCCGACGGGGGAACCCTGTTCCTGGACGACATCGACGACATGCCGCTCGCGGTGCAGGTCAAGCTCCTGCGCGTGCTGCAGGAGCGGCGCTTCGAGCGGCTGGGCGGCGAGACCACGCGCGCCGTGGACATCCGCGTGGTCGTCGCGACCAAGGTCGACCTGCGCGAGCTCGTGCGCGAGGGCAAGTTCCGCGAGGACCTGTTCTACCGGGTGAACGTCGTGCCGATCCTCCTGCCGCCGCTGCGCGAGCGCGAGGGCGACGTGCCCCTGCTCCTGCAGCACATGATCGAGCGCCACGGCGGCGGGCGTCCCTTCAGGGTGTCGCGCTCCACCCTGGGGCTGCTCGAGCGCTACCCCTGGCCCGGCAACGTGCGCGAGCTGGAGAACTCCGTCCAGCGCGCGATCGCCCTCGCCGGACCGGGCGACGAGCTCGCCCCCCGGGACCTGCTCCCCCAGGATCCGCGCTGGCGCGGCGCGACCGAGGTGCCCGAGAGGGTCGCGCCGCTGCGCGAGGTCCTGCGCGCCGCCGAGACCGAGCACATCCGGCGCGTGCTGGAGCTCACCGGGGGCCACCGCTCGCAGTCCGCCGAGCTGCTCGGGATCTCGCGCAAGGTCCTGTGGGAGAAGCTGCGCGACCTCGGGATCGAGGGCGCCGGCGAGGAGTGAGGGGCCTTGGCCGCGTTCGAGTTCGAGCTCACGCGCAGGACGGCCGCGGTCGGCGACCTGCACCTGGACCCGGCCGGCGACGAGCGCTCGTGGCAGTTCGGTGCGTGGCTCGAGCGGCTCGCGGGCGACGAGCACCTGATCGTCCTGGGAGACCTGTTCGAGGTCTGGGTCGGACCGGCGCAGGCGCGCCTGGCGGGCGCGGCCGAGGTGCTCGACGCGCTCTCGCGGGCCACGCGCCGCGGCGTGCTCGTCGACGTGGTCCCCGGCAACCGCGACTTCCTGCTGGGGCGCGACTTCGCGGCGCGCACCGGCGCCGGCGTCCGCCCCGCGGGGCTGGTCGGCACGCGCGCGCGGGGCGACGTGCGGCGTTTCCTGTTCCTGCACGGCGACGAGCTCTGCACGCGCGACCGCGCGTACCAGCGCATGAAGCGCGTCCTGCGCTCGGCTCCCGTCCGCGGGCTGTCGCGCCTCTTGCCGCTGCCCGCTGCGCGCTGGGCGGCGGGGCGGCTGCGGGGGGCGTCGGTGCGGGCGGTCGGGCGGAAGTCCAGCGACGTGAAGGCCTTGCAGCCGGACGCTTGCCGGCGGGCGGCGCGGGGAGTGGGGGCCGACGCGGTGGTGTGCGGGCACGCGCACGAGTCTCGGGACGAGCGGATGGAAGGAGGGCTGCGCTGGATCGTGGTGGATGCCTGGGGGGGGGAGAGGGATCTCCTGGCGATCGGGCCGGAGGGGGAGCTGGGGTTGACGGGGTCGGGGGGCTGGCCGGGGTAGAAGGGGGGCGTCGGGCACGGGCACGGGCACGGGCACGGGAACCGGTGGTTGACCGCCGGGAGACGCGGCGTAGACTCGTCCCCCCTCCGAAACCCGGATGGGGCTCCAACGGCCGATCATCATCGCCATCGACGGTCCCGCGGCGTCGGGGAAGAGCACGGTGGCGAGGCGTCTTGCCGAGCGACTCGGCTGGACCTTCCTCGACACCGGCGCGATGTACCGTGCGGTGACCTTGATCGTCCGCCAGCGGGGCCTCGCGCCGAGCGACGAGGAAGCGTGCCGTGCGGTCGCCGAGGAGCTCGACCTCTCCTTCGACGAGCGGGGCCGCATCCTGGTCGATGGGCGGCCGGCGGAGCCGGCCATCCGAGCGGAGGAGGTGACGCGCGACGTCTCGACGGTCGCGGCCCACGCGGGCGTGCGGCGCGCGCTCGTCGAGGTGCAGCGCCGGGTCGCGCGCGGCTCGGCCCGCGGAGTCGTCGCCGAGGGGCGCGACGTCGGGACGGTCGTCTTCCCGGACGCCGACCACAAGTTCTTTCTCAACGCCAGCAGCCGCGAGCGCGCCCGGCGGCGCGCCCGCCAGGAAGGTCGCCCCGACCGCGTGGACGAGATCCAGCGCCGGATCGACGCGCGCGACGAGCTCGACTCGACGCGCCTCGACTCGCCGCTGCGGCGCGCCGAGGACGCGATCGAGGTCGCGACCGACGAGCGCACGGTCGAGGAGGTCCTCGAGGTGCTCCGCTCGCACCTCGGCGCCGTCCCGCGGGGGAGCGAGTGAGCGCCCCGGGTGCCCCCGTGGACGAGGGCGGGAAGGCGGCCGAGGCCGTCGACCCCGACTTCGAGCCGGTCACGCACCGCGGGCTCGTGTTCCGCTCGTGCATGGTCCCGCTGCACCTGCTCTGCCGCACGGTGTTCCCGCTGCGGGCCTTCGGCCTGGAGCACGTCGCGCCGAGCGGCGGCATGCTCATCGCGTGCAACCACCAGTCGTTCCTCGACATCCCGTTCGTCGCCGTGGCCGTCTCGCCGCGCCACGTCGCCTTCATGGCACGCCGCTCGCTCGAGGAGCACGCCGCGATCCGCTTCCTGATCCGCACCTGCGGAGCGATCCCCGTCGACCGCGGTCGCGCGGACCGCGCCGCCCTGCGCCGGGCGGCCGCGCACCTGCGCGCCGGCGACCTCGTCGCGGTGTACCCCGAGGGAACGCGCACGCGCGACGGCCGCATCGCGCCGTTCAAGCGCGGGGCCGTGCTCGCCGCCCGGATGGCCTCCGTGCCCATCCTGCCGTGCGCCATCCGCGGCTCGTTCGAGGCGTGGCCGCGCACCCGGCGCCTGCCGCGGCCGCAGCGCATCGAGGTGCGCTTCGGGCCGCCGGTGGACGCCGCGGCGGACGACGCCCTCGAGCGCGTCGAGGCGCGCGTGCGCGAGATGTACGAGAGCGCTGCTGGCTGATCCTGTTTTCGAAGCGCCCCACGCCGGGGCGCGGCTTCCAACGCGCCCCAGCGTGGGGTGCGGCTCCCCGAAACCCCCTGAGAAACCCCTCCCATGGCACTCGCCTCCAAGAAGATCCGACAGTTCGAACTGGACCCCGCAGAGCTCGAGAGGCGGCTCGACGAGTCCATGCGCGGCTTCGACGCCGAGTCGCTCGAAGATCAGCTGTCCGGCTCGATCCGCGACATCCGCCCGGGTGCGATCGTCCAGGCGACGGTCGACTCCGTCGACGAGCGCACGGGCCTGGTCGTGATGGACATCGGCGGGAAGGCCGAGGGCAACATCCCGCTCGCCGAGTTCGGCGAGACGATGCCGGTGCCCGGCCAGACCTTCGAGGTCTTCTTCGAGGGCCTCGACGAGTCCGACATGTCGATGATCTCCAAGCGCCGCGCCGACCGGCTGCGCGCGTGGGAGCGGGTGTCGACCAAGTACAACGAGGGCGACGAGATCCACGGCATCGTCAGGCGCAAGATCAAGGGCGGCCTGCTGGTCGACGTGGAGGGCGTCAACGTCTTCCTGCCGGCGAGCCAGGTCAACCTGCGGCGCACGCACGACATCTCCGACTTCATCGACGAGCCCGTGCGCGCGCGGATCATCAAGATCGACCCGGAGCGCATGAACATCGTCGTCTCGCGCCGCAAGCTGCTCGAGGAGGAGCGCCAGCGGCAGAAGGAGACCCTGCTCCAGGACATCTCCGAGGGCCAGATCCGCACCGGCGTGGTCAAGAACATCGCCGACTTCGGCGTCTTCGTGGACCTCGGGGGCATCGACGGCCTCCTGCACATCACCGACATGTCGTGGGGGCGCATCAACCACCCCTCGGAGATGGTCCAGCTCGACCAGGAGATCGAGGTCAAGGTGCTGCGCGTCGACTTCGACCGCGAGCGCATCGCGCTCGGCCTCAAGCAGAAGAGCGCATCGCCGTGGGAGGGCGTCGAGGCGCGCTACCCCGTCGGCTCCAAGCACGGGGGCGAGGTCGTCAACATCATGTCCTACGGGGCGTTCGTGAAGCTCGAGGACGGGATCGAGGGCCTCGTGCACATCTCCGAGATGTCCTGGACGCGGCGCATCAACCACCCCTCCGAGATGGTCACGGCCGCGGACAAGGTCGAGGTCGTCGTGCTCGAGTACAACCACCAGAAGCAGGAGATCTCGCTCGGCATGAAGCAGGCCGAGACGAACCCCTGGGACCTGGTCGAGGAGCACTACCCGGTCGGCACGGTCATCGAGGGCACGGTGCGCAACCTGACCTCCTACGGCGCGTTCGTGGAGATCGAGGAGGGCATCGACGGCCTCCTGCACGTCTCCGACATGAGCTGGACCAAGAAGGTCTCGCACCCCTCGGAGATGGTGAAGAAGGGCGACCGCCTGCAGTGCGTCGTGCTGTCGGTGGACCGCGACAAGAAGCGCATCGCGCTCGGTCGCAAGCAGCTCTCCCCCGACCCCTGGCTGGAGGAGATCCCGACCAACTACCACGTCGGCGACCTGCTCTCCGGCTACGTGACGAAGATCACCAACTTCGGCGTCTTCGTGAAGCTCGAGGACGACCTCGAGGGGCTGCTCCACGTGTCGGAGCTGACCGACGACCGGGATGCCAAGCCCGACGAGCTCCTGCAGCCCGGCCAGAAGGTCGAGGTGCGCATCATCCGCGTCGACGTCGACGAGCGGAAGATCGGCCTCTCCTTCGTGCACTCGGACTTCGAGGAGAACGTCGGGCTCGCGCCGCCCGCGCCCGAGGCGGCGACCGGCGAGGCCGACGAGACGCCTTCCGGCGAGACGGACGTGGCCGAGGAAGCGCTCGCCGAGCCGGCCGCCCCGGAGGCCGAGGAGCCGCAGGTCGGCTAGTCCCACCCGTCCCTCGGCGCGCGTCCCGGTGCCGCACCGCACGCCCGTTCGCTGGCTCGCGTTCGCCCTCGCGCTCGGCTCCTGCGGGTGCGCGGCGAGCGCGAAGCCCAGCGGCGGGCGGGCGGCGCCCGCCGAGGGAGTCCCGCCGCGCTACGTCGAGGGCCTGCGCGCGCTCGAGGACGCCGTCGAGACGCGCGACGACCTCACGGCGCGGCGGATCCTCGCCCATCTCCGCGCCCGGGTGCAGCTCGACCGCGCCGCCGAGGAGGCGGCGCTCGCCGAGCACCGCTCGGACAGGGGCGGCGGCCCGCCGCCGCGGCGCACGACGGCGCGCGCGGAGGAGGTGCTGGCGGCGTTCGAGCGCATCCTCGACGGGAGGGAGCGCGTGGACTCGGTCGAGCTCGCGCTCCGGCGCCTGCCGGCGAAGGGCGAGGCGAGCCAGCTCGTGCTCGAGGTGCGGGGCGAGTGGCCGAGCCCGCTCGTCCTGCGCCCGGGACCGGCGCTGCTCGCCACGCATCAGGTGGCCCTCACGCCCGAGGGTCGCGAGCTGGTGTCGATGTGGACGCAGGGCGTCGGGCGGCTGCACGAGATCCGCGTCGACCCCGAGGGGCCCGCGGAGATCCCGCTCGGGACCTTCCCCGAGCGGCTCCCGCGCGATTCGATCGCGCTGCGCACGGTGTGGCAGCTCGACCTGCGCGCGGGGGAGGTGCGCGACGCCGGCGCGAGCTTCCCGGCGATGAACGTCCCGGTCGAGGCCGCGGAGTCGATCCTCGTGGCGCCCTTCTTCCCGGCCGCGCCGGTCGAGCCCGAAGAGCTCGTGCGCTACGTCTCCGAGCGCCGCCTGCGCCCGGCGCCGCTGCTCGAGCGCACCGTGCGCATCGACCCCGAGCGCTGGGAGGAGACGCTCGACGCGCTGACGCCGTTCGCGCGCTCGGCCACGCGCGAGGAGCTCGATCAGCTGGCGCCGGCGCTGCGCTGGCTCTCCCGCGCGACCGGGCCGGTGCTCGGGCCGGCCGACTGGCGCACCTGGATGCTCGAGCGCGCGCGGCAGCGCGGCGAAAAGCCCGTGCCGGTCCTGGACCTCGGGGCCCACTGAGCCCACCCTGCGCCGACGCGCCCCTCGTCGCGCAGGCCATGGCCGACTCTGCCCTAACCCGTCAGCTGAGCGCGTTCCGGCGCGGCGCGGTCGACCTCGAGAAGGAGGCCGAGCTCGTCCAGCGGATCGAGGCCAGCCTGCGCACGAAGCGCCCGCTGCGGGTCAAGTTCGGCATGGACCCAAGCTCGCCCGACCTCCACGTCGGCCATGCGATCCCGCTGCGCAAGCTGCGCGACCTGCAGGAGCTCGGCCACCAGATCGTCCTCATCGTCGGCGACGCGACGGCGATGGTCGGCGATCCCAGCGGGCGCAACAAGCTGCGGCCGCAGCTCTCGCGCGAGGAGGTGGAGACGAACCTCGTCACGTACACCGAGCAGGCGGGCAGGGTCCTCGACATGGACCGCACGGAGGTGCGCCGCAACTCCGAGTGGTTCGACGCGATGGGCTTCCAGGACGTCCTGCGGCTCACGGGCCGGATGACGGTGGCGCAGATGATCGAGCGCGACACCTTCCAGAGGCGCGTCGCGGCCGCGGAGCCGATCGGCATCCACGAGTTCCTCTACCCGCTGATGCAGGGCTGGGACTCGGTCGTGATCCGCTGCGACGTGGAGCTCGGAGGCACGGACCAGCTCTTCAATCTGCTCGTGGGGCGCGAGCTGCAGAAGCAAGAGGGCCAGCCGCCCCAGGTGTGCGTCACCACGCCGCTCGTCAACGGCCTCGACGGGCGCAAGATGAGCAAGAGCTACGGGAACACGATCGGGCTCACGGACGCCCCGCAGGACGTGTACTTCGGCGTGATGCGGCTCGACGACGGCGCGCTGGCGACCTGGTTCACCCTGCTGACGCGCCTTCCCGAGGAGGAGATCGCGGCGCTGCTCGCCGGCCATCCGCGCGAGGCCAAGGCGCGCCTCGCCGCGGAGCTCACGAGCTTCCTGCACGGGCCCGCGGCGGCCGCCGAGGCGCAGCGCGCCTTCGACCGCCAGGTGCGCGACAAGGAGCTGCCCGACGACATCCCCGAGGTCCCGTGGGCGGGCGAGTGGGGGGCGGCCGTCCCGCTCGCCAACCTGCTGAAGAAGGCGGGGCTGTGCGCGACGACCTCCGAGGCGCGGCGGCTCGTCGAGCAGGGCGGGGTCCGGCTCGACGGGACGCTCGCCCACGACGCCACGGCACCGGTCGCGCGGCGCGACGCGCCGCTGCTCGTCCAGGTCGGCAAGAAGCGTATCGCGCGGCTGACTCCGGGAGCGTGACCCGCGCCCGGCGTGCTACCCTCCGCGCGCAAGTGCCCGGAGGACTCATGAGCCTCCATCCAGACGCCGCATCGGCTCGCCAGCTCGCGACTCGGCTCCCCCTGGTGCAAGGCTTCATGCTGGTGCAAGGCTTCATGAATGACCCGGGCTAGTTGGAGGCCGAGGCCATGGGACTGTTCGACTTCCTGAAGAAGAAGGCCGGGGACGGGGGGGCTGCCTCCGGTCGCGTCCGCGAGCTGATCGCGCAGCTGGGCGGCGCGGACCGCGACGCGCGCCTCGCCGCGTGCCGCGAGCTCGGGGCGCTGGGTCCGGCCGCCGCCGCGGCCCTCGACAAGCTCCAGGAGCTCATCGACGACGACGACGGCGACGTCTGCAACGCCGCCGCGGCCGCGATGAGCGAAATCGAGCGCTGACCGAGATCGAGCGCCGGCCGGAAGCGAGCGCCGGGTCCCGCAGCGGTGAATTTCCAGTTCCGAGGAACCTCGCGCCCTCGGGATCCGTCTTCGGAACCACCTCGGGTACTTGGCGGACCCCCCTGGATGAAGTTGGAACGGAGAGAACCACCAGGCCTAGGCCTGACTCCTCGTCCGCCAAGTACCCCCTCCCCGCCTTCTCCCGGCGCAGCGGGATAGTCTTCAGGGGAATCCGGGCCTTTCGCCCGGGGCTGGCTCTCGTCCCTCCGGCCCGCGCCGTAGACTCCCCGGCCGCCTCGTCGAGGGCCCGCTCGACGGCGAATCCGTGAAGATGAAGCTCCACCGCTCGATGACGCTCGGCGCGCTCGCCGCGCTCCTCGGATCCTGCGGCCCCGGGAGCACCTCCCCGGCCAGCGCGGCTGCCCTCGGCGACTCGCGCGCCCCGGCGAGCCCGCGCGCGGCGCCCGCGGTGGACCTCGCGCCGGAGCTCGAGCTGCCCGAGGGCTGGCCGCGGCTCTCCGAGTACCTGGGCCTGCCGGTCGAGCTCGCGAGCGAGGAGTACCCCGACGGCGTGCGGCGCCGCCTCGCGTACCAGCTCGTCGACCGCGTCGAGGGGCTCGCCGTCGGCCACGGGCCGGAGTGGCTCTGGCACCCCAACGGCGGGATCCAGCTGCAGCGCGTGCTGCGCGAGGGGCTCCAGGAGGGCCCGTTCCAGGCCTGGCACGAGACCGGCGTGCTGCGGCGCTCCGGCCACTTCCTCGCCGACGAGCTGGACGGCCGCTGGACCTACTACACCGACGAGGGCGAGGTGCGCGAGATCCGCGAGTACCGCGCCGGCGAGGCCCACGGCATGGTCCGCGAGTGGTACCCGGACGGCTCCGACCGCGCCGAGTCCTACTGGCGGCACGGGCTGCAGAGCGGCGTCGAGAGGCGCTGGACGGCCGACGGGATCCTGACGCTCGAGGGTCACTGGGAGGCGGGCAAGCGTCATGGCCCGTGGCGCGAGTTCTTCCCCGAGGACGGCTCCCCCCAGGTCGTCGGCGAGTACGTCCACGGCGCGCAAGCCGGGCCGTGGCGCACCTGGAACCAGGCCGGCGTCCTGGTGCGCGACGAGCACTTCGAGCAAAACGCGTGGCACGGCCTGCAGACGCTGTGGCGCGACGACGGCTCGAAGATGTCCGCGATCGAGTTCGTCCAGGGCAGCCCGCAGGGCCGGACGCGCGCCTGGCATCCGAACGGAAAGCTCCAGATGGAGGGCCGCATGGACTCCGGCAGGCGCCAGGGCCCCTGGTCCTACTGGCTGCGCGACGGCAGCCGCAACGAGCACTGGAGCGGCACGTACGCGGACGACGTCAAGGTCTCCGACTAGTCGATGGCACTCTCCACCCGTCACCAAGGCCCATGAAGCGACTTCCCTCGATCACCGCCAGCCTGCTCCTGGCGATCACCCTCACCGGCGACCGCGCGCGCTCCGCGCAAGAGGAGGACGTGGCCGGCGAGGTCGCGACCTTCTACCACTTCAACGGCACCAAGGCGCGCAGCGGCCGGCTCGTCGACGGCCGGCGCGACGGCGAGTGGCGCGGCTGGCACGACAACGGCAACCCGCACTACGTCGGACGATTCGAGAACTACCGCGCCGTGGGCGAGTGGACGTTCTACACCGTGGACGGCGTGAAGGAGTCGCGCGGAGAGCTCGACGGGAGCGTGCGCATCGGGAGCTGGACGTACTGGCATCCGAGCGCCGAGAAGGCCTCCGAGGGCACCTACGTGGACGGCCAGCGCCAGGGCGAATGGTCCGTCTGGCACCCGAGCGGGGCGTTCGGCAGCAAGATCCACTACGTCGACGACAAGGAGCAGGGCTCCGTCGTCATGTTCCACGAGAACGGCGAGAAGAAGGCCGAGGGCGCCTACGAGCGCGGCAAGCAGGTCGGCCCCTGGAAGACCTACCACGAGAGCGGGGCGCCCGAGTCCGAGGGTTCCTTCGGCGAAGGCGTCGAGGCCGGCGACTGGCGCTACTGGCACCCCGACGGGCAGCTGAAGGCCGAAGGGCGCTACGCCCAGGGCGCGATGGCCGGCGCGTGGGTCACCTACCACGCGAACGGCCAGAAGGAATCGCAGGGAACGTACCGGCGTGGGCAGCGCCACGGCGAGTGGCAGTTCTGGTGGCCGAACGGCCAGAAGCGCAGCGAGGGCTCCTACCTGCGCGACCAGCCCCACGGCGAGTGGCGGGCGTGGACCCGCGACGGCGAGGTCAACGCCAAGCTGACGGGCACCTACAACCAGGGCGACAAGGTCGACGGAGGGGGAGCGTGATGCCGGACGTCCTCCTCTGCGCCGGAATCCTCGCGCTCGGCGCCGCCCTGCCTGCGTCGAACCGGGAGACCGACGACCCCACGCGGATCGCCTTCGATCCCGACCCCGTGCGGGCGGTGCACAAGTACTGGCGCAGCGTGCACAAGCTCGAGTCCGAGGCGATGTTCTACACCGTCGGAGACGAGCGCGCCGAGCTGCCCGGGAAGCTCGTCTTCAACACGATCGAGGAGGCCACGCTGCGCGACGAGTACCGCGCGAGCGCGGACGGCCGCCCCATGGTCCTGCGCCGGACCTTCGACGACGTGCGGCGCGGCGTGCGGTTCGCGCTGTCCGGGGTCGGCGAGACGGCCCCCGAGCCGTTCACCATGCTCCAGGGGAGCGACCTGACCGGCTGCAGCGTCCTCTACACCTGGGTGCCCTCGGAGCAGGGCTACGGGAGCTGCTACGACGCGCGCGAGACCGACGAGGAGATCCTCGCCACCCTCGGCGAGGACCTCGACCTGCGCGCCCTCCTGCCCGCGGGCCCGGTGACGCCGGGCGACGCCTGGCGGGTCGAGGCCGCCGAGCTGCGCGCGGTCTTCGCGCCGCTCGGGCGCGTCGCCTACCGGCAGCTGAAGGACGCCGACCGCATCGTCGTACGCATGCTGGAGGCGGGCATCGGGAGCGACCTCGCCACCGTCTTCGAAGGCGAGTCCCTCGGCGGGGCACAGGTCACCTTCGAGGAGATCCGCGAGATCGAGGGGACGCGCATCGCAGCGCTGAAGGTCGTGTACGACTTCAAGCTGAACCGCGACCTGCGCGAGTACGCCATGCGAGCCCGCACGCCGGCCGAGAAGAAGTCCGCCGTGACCTACGTGGACGCCGGGCTCGTGCTCGGCTTCCAGGGCAACGGCGAGCTGCTCTGGAACCTCGAGGAGCGGCGCGTGCACGGCTACCGCGCCGCCCTGGCCGAGCACGCGACGCAGACCCTGGGTCACGCGATCGGAGGAGGCCAGAAGACCCGCCGGCAGACCTTGCGCCTGGTCGGAACGCTCGAGCAGTCCCTGCAGGTTCGCCCCACCCCCGTGCCGCCCACGCCGGCCGCCGGGCTGGTGATCGACCCCGGCCCTCCCGAGGACGGAGCCGGCGCGGGCGACGGCGACGGCGACGGCGACGGCGGCCCGGTCACGGACAGAAGGTGACGCGCACCCCGTCGGAGAGCCCGCTGCCGAACGGGTCGCCCGGGTCGCGGAACCACAGCTGGTAGCAGCGCGTCTCGCCCACCATCCCGGGCGCGATCGGCACGTAGAGGACCACGGCGCCGAAGAAGAAGTCGAAGGTCTGATCGCGCACGTGCGGCGGCGCGACGAGGAGCGTGCCGCCCTGGAACGGGACCGCCGCGCGGTGCGCCCCGTAGAAGAGCACGCCCGTCTCGCCGCCGACGCCGCCGAGCGTGCCGATCTCGAAGCGGCCCAGGGCGGCGCTGGGCAGCCCCGTCGTGAAGAGCGAGGGGACGCTGCCGGTCGAGGTCGTCTTGGCGACGCCGTACGTCGTCGGCTGGCGGCAGGGCTCGCGCGAGGGATCGAACGGGAAGGCGTTGGAGAGGCTCGAGCCGGCGTCGCCGGGGACGCGCACCAAGAGGTCGCCCGCGCCCGCCTCCGCCGGCACGGAGAGCCGCAGGCGCGTTCCCCCGTCCGACGCCGCGAGACCCGCCGCGACGATCGGGCTGCCGTCCTCGACGTCGGCCGCGGGCGTCGCGCGCGTGAGCCAGACCTCGTTCCCGGCCGCGGCGAAGTGCGCGCCGCGGATCTCGAGCTGGCCGGCGTCGAGGCGGTAGGTGGCGACGTGCGGCTTGGTGGCGAGCCGGACGCCGTAGATCGCCTGCACGCCGAGCCGGTCGTCCTCCTCGATCGAGCGCAGGTCGACGCCGCGGTCGGCCGAGGAGACGCCCATGGTCGCGCCGGGGACCGGCGTGTGGTTCAGGCCGAGCGCGTGCCCGTACTCGTGCGCGGCGATCCCCTGCAAGTCCCAGTCGTTCGGCCCGGAGGGCGGCGAGCCCGGGCCGTCGTGCCAGACGGTCGGCTCGGCGTAGAAGCGGATGCGCCAGCCGTCGGACGTCGGGATCTCGGTGAACGCGAGGGTCCCGCCGCCGAAGGCGTCGAGCTCCGAGAAGACGTTCGCGTCGGCCGAGCCGACCCCCAGCGCCTCGCCCTGGAAGGACGGGTCGAAGTTGGCGCCGCCGGACCCGAGGTCGCGCGCCTGCGACGGGTCGCCGTCGCCGGAGGCGTGCAGCTCGCTGCCCCACTCGACGCACGCCTTCCAGATCGCGGCCACGGCCCCGGTCGCCCCGGGGAACTCGGGATGCTCCTGGAGGTTGTCGTCAGCGGTCGGGTCCGTGAAATTGTTGAAGACGCGGAAGTCGCGCTGGCCCAGGTCGAGGGAGTCGCCCGTCACGCTGAACGGGACCGCGAGCGCGGGGACGAGCACGAGCGCGGCGGCTCCGAGCGCCAGGGCGGGGAAGGTCCAGTCGAGCGATCTCATGGCGGGATGCGGAGCGCGGACGCCTCGGCTTCAGGATACCCCGGGTCCAGCGAGCGCGCCGCGACCCTTCCGGGGGCCGCGCGCGGGGCGCAAGATGGTCCGCGTCGATGGCCAGCGCCGAAGCCGACCCCCCTGCGCCCTCGCGCCGCGAGGGGCTCGCCGTGGCGGCCGCGACGCTCCTCGCGGCCTGGCTGCGCGGCCGCGACCTCGCGGGGTACGCGCTGCGGCATTGGGACGAGGGCCTGGCCTGGGAGGGGGCGCGCTGGTTCGCCTCGCTCGGCGCCGAGGGCCACTACAGCCCGACGCACGCCCCGCCCCTGGCGCCCTTGCTCTTCGCCGCCGCGCGGCTCTTCGGCGAGGGCCCGGGCGCCGCGGTCTGGGTCAGCGTGCTGCTCGCGACGCTCTCCGTTCCCCTGATCTGGTGGGTCGGCCGCGAGGCGTTCTCGAGCGCCACGGGCGTCGCCGCAGCGCTGCTCCTCGCGGGCTCGCCGCTGCACGCCGCGTACGCGCGCTCGCTCCTGACCGAGAGCGCGTACGTCTTCTTCCTCCTCCTCGCGCTCGGCGCCAGCCTGCGCTGGCTGAACCGCGGCGGCCCGCGCTGGCTCTTCGCCGCCGGGCTCGCCGCGGCCGCGCTGCAGGCGACCAAGTACAACGGCTGCCTCGCCGCGGCGCCGCTCGGCGCGTACCTCCTCTGGACGGGCGTCCGCGGGCGCGCGCCCTGGAGCGCCGTCGCGGGTCGCGTGGCGCTGCTCGCCGGGCCGGCGGCGCTCTGCATCGCGCTCGACCTCGCGGCGATCGCGCTGGTCTCCGGCCTCGGCACCTTCCTCGAGCACTACTCGGGGTACGTCGGCGAGCGCCGCGCGAGCGCCGCGGAGGTGCACCGCACGCTCGTCTGGGCCGGCGGGCACTTCGGCTTGGGCCCGCTCGCGCCCGCGGCGCTCTGGCTGGGCTACCTCGGCGCCGCCTCCTGGCTCGCGCGCCGGCGCCGCGGCCCAGCCCTGCTCGCGCTGGCCCTGGCGCTCTACGTCGCGTTCCTCCTGCGCTACGCCTTCTTCCTGCGCCTGGCGCTGCCGGTGCTCACGCTGCTGCTCCTCGGGCTCGCCTCGCTCGTCGACCTCTTCCTCCGAGGGCCGGGTCCGGGTCGGACGAGGTCGGTCGCGACGCTCGCCGGCCTCGTCCTCGCCGCGCTCCACGGCTGGCACGGCTTCCGCGCCGGCGCGCTCGGCTCCTTCGCCGGCTACCCCGAGGCGGCGCGCGAGATCGAGGCCCGGGGCGCGCCGGCCCTGCTCGTCGCGCAGGACCACGTCTGGCCCGGGCTCGCGGGCGAGCACGTCGTCGCCGGCTACCCGAGCCGCGCCGCCGAGGAGTTCCTCGCGGGCCGCGCGGAGGTCCTGCTCGTGTGCGACATCGCCGCCTTCTCGCGCCTGCGGCCGTGGGACCTCACCGGGGCGCTGGAGCGGCTCGAGCGCGAGCACGCGGTGCTGCACCTGCCGGCCGTCCACCACGTGGACGCGCTGCAGAACAACCTCACGCTCGAGGAGCTCGAGCGGCTCGCGAGCGACGCGGAGCTGCGCCGGCGTGTGCTCTCGATCCACGTCCTCTGCGTCGCGCCGGGCGCGCTCGCGGAGGCGGCGGCCGGCGGCTGACGGGCCTTGCAGGCGCGCGCGCGGTCGGGACAATACCCGACTCGGGCTCCCCGCTTCAGCACGCACGAGCGAACCGATGACCGCCCAAGCCGAGACGCACAAGTTCGAGGCCGAGGTCCAGCAGGTCCTCGAGCTCGTGATCCACTCGCTCTACGCCAAGCGCGAGATCTTCCTGCGCGAGCTCCTGTCGAACGCCAGCGACGCGCTCGACAAGCTGCGCTTCGAGGCTCTCAAGGACACGGCGCTCCTGCCCGAGGGCGAGACCCTGGGCATCGCCATCGAGGTCGACCGCGAGGCGCGCCTCCTGCGCATCGCCGACAACGGCATCGGGATGTCGCACGACGAGCTCGTCGCGAACCTCGGCACGATCGCGAGCTCGGGCACGCGGCGCTTCCTCCAGGCGCTGAAGGAGCGCGACGGCTCGGACGCGGCGCCGGGGATGCCGGAGATGCCCGAGATGATCGGCCAGTTCGGCGTCGGCTTCTACTCCGCGTTCATGGTCGCCGACGAGATCACCGTCGAGACGCGCCGCGCGGGCGAGGAGCGGGGCTGGCGCTGGTCGTCGGCCGGCGAGGGCTACACGATCGAGGAGGCCCCCGATCTCTCGCGCGGGACGCTCGTCAGCCTGCGCCTGCGCGCCGGCGACGAGGACGAGGACGCGGGCGAGTTCCTGCAGGAATGGCGCATCCGCGAGGTGGTCAAGCGCTACTCGGACTTCGTCGAGTACCCGATCCAGATGGAGGTCGAGCGCACCGAGCCCAAGCTCGACGACGCGGGCGAGCCCATCGCGGGCGAGACCGAGACGGCGCGCAGGACCGAGACGCTCAACTCGATGAAGCCGCTCTGGGCGCGTCCCAAGGCGCAGCTCGAGGAGAAGGACTACGCCGAGTTCTACCGGCACCTCACGCACGACTGGAACGACCCGCTCGAGACGCTGCACTTCAAGGGCGAGGGGGCGCTGGAGTTCACGGCGCTCCTGTACCTCCCGGCCGAGCGGCCGCTCGACCTCTTCGACCCCGCGCAGCAGAAGTCGCGCGTCAGCCTCTACGTGCGGCGCGTCCTGATCATGCGCGAGTGCGCGGACCTGCTGCCGCCCTGGCTGAGGTTCGTGCGCGGCGTCGTCGAATCGCCGGACCTGCCGCTCAACGTCTCGCGCGAGACCATCCAGAACAGTCCGCGCGTGCGCCAGATCCAGAAGCGCCTCGTCAAGAAGGTCGTCGAGGCGCTCGCGGGCTTGCTCGAGTCCGACCGCGAGAAGTACGCGAAGCTCTGGACGAGCTTCGGCGCGATCCTCAAGGAGGGCATCTACTACGGCCAGGACGACGAGGGGCGCATCAGCAAGATCGCGCTCTTCGAGAGCTCGAAGACCGCGGGCTGGACGACGCTGGACGAGTACGTCGGGCGCATGCCCTTGAAGCAGGAGGCGATCTACACGATCGTCGGCTCCGACAAGCGCACGGTCGAGGCCTCGCCGCACCTCGAGGCGCTGCGCGCCGCGGGCTTCGAGGTGCTCTACCTCACCGACCCGGTCGACGAGTGGGTGCTGCAGCGTCTCACCGAGTTCGACGGCAAGCCCATCCGGCAGGTCGAGAAGGGCGAGCTCGAGACGGGCGACGAGGAGGCGAAGAAGAAGCGCGAGGCGAAGCAGGCGGAGTACAAGGACCTGCTCGAGGCGCTCGCCGGGGCGCTGGCGGACGACGTCAGCGAGGTGCGCTTCACCGGGCGCCTCGAGAATAGTCCCGCCGTGCTCGTGTCCGAGCGCGACGCGCTCAGCGTGCACCTCGAGCGCGCGCTGCGCAGCTCCGGGCGCGAGCTCCCCAGGCGCAAGCGGATCCTCGAGCTCAACCCCGAGCACCGCCTCGTCGGCGGGCTGAAGAAGGTCTTCGACGTCGACCCGAAGTCGCCGCGCATCGCCGAGTACGCCCAGTTGCTCCACGGCCAGGCGCTGCTCGCGGAAGGCTCGCCGCTGCCCGACCCGGCGCGCTTCTCGAAGCTCGTGACCGAGCTCATGGTCGCGGCCGTCGAGGGCTGACTCCGGCCTCTGCAAGAGTCCTGTACGCGACGGGGATTGCAGGGAGTCGCGTTCGGGCGCGACGGCGTCCTTGTCGATGGGACGCCGGACGGGACGACGATCTCGCGGCACGAGGTCCTGGCAGGGTCCCGCCACCGGAGCCCATGGCAGGAAGAGACGAAGATCGGTTGGGGAGTCCGTCCGTCGCGAGCCCGGTCGCGCGAGCGCGACCGAGCAGGGCGGGGATGTCGCTGCTCGAGATCCTCATCGCGCTGGCGGTGAGCGTCATCGCGCTCGGCGGGTTCGTGCGCTCGCTGGCGAGCTCGCAGGAAGCGTCCGAGCACGACAGGCAGCTCGGCCTGGCGAGCGAGGCGGGGCGCCAGGCCATGGAGCGGCTCAAGGGCGCGGCCTTCGACGCGGTGTACTCGATGTACAACGCCGACGCGAGCGACGACGGTGGTGGCGCGGTCCCCGGGCCCGCCTTCGACGTCGACGGGCTGGACCCGCTCCCCGACGACGCCGACGGAGCCGTCGGGCGGGTCGCCTTCCCCGAGATGCTCGTCGGGGGCGACTGGATGCTGCGCGAGGACACCGTCGACCCGCGCATCGGGATGCCCCGCGACCTGAACGCGGACGGCGTCATCGACGCGGTGGACCACTCGGACGACTACCGGCTGCTGCCGGTGCTCGTGCGCGTGGAGTGGATGTCCGGCTCCGGGCCGTGCCGCGTCGAGTTCAAGACCGTGCTCAACCCGGTGTTCTAGATGCGTTCCATTCGTTGCAAAGGGCCGCGGTCGGCGTTCACCTTCATCGAGCTCCTCGTCAGCCTGGCGCTGCTCGCCCTGGTGATGCAGGCCGCCTACGACCTCGCGAGGGGCGGCTCCAAGCTCTTCGAGGCGACCCGGCTGCGGAACCGGATGGACACCGCCGCGCAGCGCTCCGGCGCGCGCGTCGTGGCCGGGCTCGAGGGCGCGATCGCCGAGTCGCTGGACCCGCCGCTCGAGGACGGGGAGAGCACCTCGGACCTGAGGTTCCGCCACGTCCTGGGGCTCGTCGGGACGGCCGTCCAGTGGGGTCCCCTGACCCGCCTGGCGTTCGAGTACGCGGAGGGCGAGCTGGACGACGGGGCCGACAACAACGGTGACGGCCTCGTGGACGAGGGGGTCCTCGTCTTCACGCGGGACATGGGCGGCGCCGAAGAGAAGCGCGTCGTCATCTGCCACGACCTCGCCGAATACCTCGCGGGAGAGGTGTTCAACGGGTTCGACGACAACGGCAACGAGATGGACGACGAGCAGGGATTCGTGATCGAGCTGAGAGATGGGGCCTTGATCGCGCGCCTGACGATCCAGGCGATCGAGGACGGGAGAGTGATCGAAGAGACCGTGGAGACGACGATCACCTTGAGGAACTGACCCATGAGACGCCCGAAACCTTGCTCTTCGCGCCGCGGTACGGCGCTCGTGCTGGCCACCGTCCTGGTGGCGAGCCTCGCCTCGCTCTCGGTGGCTGTGCTGATGGGCAGCATGGCCAGCGCGCGCGAGCGGCGCAGCCGGCGCGAGTCGATCGAGGCGCGCTACGTGGCCGAGGCCGCGCTCGCTCAGTCGCTCACCGAGCTGCAGCAGGGCAAGTCCGGCGACGTCGGCAGCCGCGGCCAGCCGGTCCGAGACGCGCTCGGTACGTACTGGGTGGAGCGCGCGAGCCCCGGCGCGGGGCTGGTCTCGCTCACCGCTTCGGGCAGCTACGGCGGGTCGTCGGAGTGCGTGGAGATCGTCCTGCGGTCCGTCTCGGGCTCCCCGTTCTCCTGGGCCGCCTTCGGCGACGAGGACATGACCCTGGACTCGAATGCCCAGATCGACAGCTACGACTCGACCCTCGGGAGCTACGCCGACCAGGCGGTGAACACCTACGGAGGCAACTCGTACGCGCGCGCCGACGGCGACATCGGGTCGAACAAGGACATCGTCACCGGCGGCAACGCGATCGTCTGGGGGGACGCGTCGTCCGGGCCGACCGGTTCGGTGACGCAGCTTCACAACTCGGAGATCAAGGGCTCGTCGGCGCCGGCGGGGGACGTCACGCTGCTCGACCCGCTCGAGATCCCGGTCCTGCCCCTCCTGGGCGACCTCACGGTCTCCTCGAACGGGACCCAGCTCGTGTCCTCGGGGGACTACGCGTTCGGTGCCCTGGAGGTCCAGAACGGCGGAACGCTGATCATCGAGGGCCCGGCGACGCTGGTGTTCGACTCCGCTGTGCTGCGCTCGAGCTCGCAGATCCTCGTCGACGCCGACGCGGGACCGGTCGAGATCTACGTCCTGACGAACTTCGTGATGAACTCGAACACGCGGATCGCCTCCCTCACCGAGGACCCCCTCGACGTGCGCATCCACCTCGAGAGCGACAACATCCTCGACCCCGACGCCGAGGTCGACCTGGACGAGGTGGATCTCGACTCCAACGCGCAGCTCTTCGGGACGCTGTACGCGCCGAACGCGCGCGTCGAGATCAACAGCAACTTCGAGCTGTTCGGCGCGCTCGTCGCGCGCCAGGTGCACCTCGACAGCAACGCGCGCATCCACTTCGACGAGGCCCTGCTCACCGCGGACCAGTCGGGCGGCGAGGCCACCTGGGAGAAGGTGTACTGGATGCGGCGCCCCTGCAAGGACTGACGCATGCTCGGCGCGATCCCCATTCCCCTCGCTCTCGCCCTGCTCGGCGCGGCCCACGGGACCGCCGGCGACGACGAGACGGGCCTCGCAGGCGCGCCGGCCGCCGCGAGCGCCCGGATCGTCTCGATCCTGCGCTCGACGCGGGACCCGGAAGTCGGTCCTCTTGAGGATCTGGTGGCGTCGCTCGCGCAGGCGAGCCTGGAGGACCCGGACACGGTGTTCGACGTCCTGGTGCAACGCCGCATCCCGGCGCTCGACGGCGGGCCGGAGCAGACCCTGAGCGTGCCGCAGCGCGAGCTCCTCGTGGAGGCGCTCGCAGCGCTCGAGCGCCGGCCGGTGCTGGAGATGGCGCGCGGGTTCGCGAGCCGCTCCCAGACCGCGGACGAGCGCGCGGCGACCTTGCGCTTCTACGCCGCGGCCGCGCGGGCCCGCGAGCTGCGCGAGATCCTCGCCCTGGCGTCCTTCGATGGGTTCGCTGCGCGCGACCCGGTCCGCGACGCGCTCGTGTCGTCGACGGCGCAGGTGCTGCGGCGCGATCTCGAGGGAATCCGGGCCCTCGAGGACCTCTGGCGGGAGGTGCCCGACGAGTGCGTCGAGGCGATCGTGCTCGCGGTCGGCCGCGCGCGGGCCGTGCGCGGCCTCGCGATGCTGGAGCAGATCCTCGACCTGCGGCCCGACCTGGCGCCGCTGGTCGTGCCGCAGGTGCGCATGCTCGACCCCTGGGCGACGCTCGAGCCGCGACCGATCCTAGAGGCGACGCTGCGCGGCTACCTGTCCACCGCGGACGGCAATCTGCGCCCGGGGGCGTCGCTCGCCCTCGGCGCCCTGGGCGACTACGAGAGCGTGCCGGCGCTGATCGCGCTCGTCGAGGAGCCAGGCCTTCGCGATAACGCGACCTGGGCGCTGCGCCGCCTGAGCGGCCTGCGCCTCGCGGCGCAGCGCGACGTGTGGCAGTCGTGGTACGCGAGCGAGGCGGACTGGTGGAAGTCGGCGGCGCCGGTGCTGCTGGGCCACCTGCGCTCGGACGATCGCGCCGTCGTGCTCGCGGCTTTGCGGGAGATCGCCGAGCATCGTTTCCGGCGTCACCAGCTCGCCGACGAGGTCGTCCACTCCCTGCATCACGCGCTGCCCGCCGTGCGTGTCCAGGCCTGCCGCACGCTCGCGGCCCTGGGCTCCGAACGAGCCGTCTCCGAGCTCGTCGAGCGCCTCGCGGACGACCACCCGGAAGTGCGGACGCAGGCCTGGAGCGCGCTTCGGCGCTGCACGGGGATGGACCTGCCGCTCGACGCCCGCGCATGGCGCCGCCAGCTCGCCGACATCGGCGTGCTGGGCTGATCCCGGCCTAGGCTAGTCGACCAGGCGCACGCCCTCGCTCGCGGTCCGGCCGGCGTAGCCCTCCGAGAGCCGGCGCGTCAGCGGCCCCACCTTCCCGTCGCCGATGCGCCTGCCGTCGACCACGACGACCCCGGCGAGCTCGCCCATCGTGCCCGTGCAGAAGACCTCGTCCGCGCGGTACACCTCGGCCTGGGAGATGTCGCGCTCCGCGCACGGGATTCTCTGGGCGCGGCACAGCTCGAGCACCGTGGCGCGCGTGATCCCCTCCGGGCAGGCGACGAGCCGCGAAGTGCTCACGATGCCCTCCGCGACGACGAAGACGTGCGTGGCGTTGGTCTCGGCCACGAACCCGCGCACGTCGAGCATCAGCGCGTCGTCCGCGCCGGCCGCGTTGGCCTCGATCTTGGCGAGGATCGACTGGATCAGGTTGTTGTGGTGGATCTTGGGGTCGAGGCAGTCGGGCGGAAAGCGCCGCACCGAGCTCGTCATCAGCTCGAGCCCCGAGCGGTCGTAGACCGGCGGCTTGTGCTCGGCGAGCACGATGAGCGTCGGCCCTGCCTGGTTCAGGCGCGGATCCATGCCCGACGTGATCTTCTCGCCGCGCGTCAGCGTGAGCCGGATGTGCACCCCGTCGCGCATCCCGTTCGCCTCGAGCGTGCGGCGGATCTCCGCCGTGATCTCCTCGCGCGAGGGGATCTCGGTGAAGCCCAGCGCGAGCGCCGAGTGGCGCAGGCGGGCGAGGTGCTCGTCCAGCTTGAAGATCCGGCCGTCGTACAGTCGCAGGCCCTCCCACACCCCGTCGCCGCCCTGGACGATCGAGTCGAAGGGGCTGATGCGCGCCTGGTCGCGGTGGGCGAGGGTGCCGTTGACGTTGATCAGGATGTCGCGGTTTCGCTCGTCGAACTTCTGCAGCATGGCGTCACGCGCGGGTACGGATCCGGTGGCGGTGCAGGCGATCGTAGAGCTCGCGGCAGCTCGCGAGCAGCTCCTCGAGTGCGGCGGGCACGCGCTCGCCCTTGGGACGGTAGGCGGAGAAGCCGGTCGAATCGAGCGTGCTCCCGTACCAGTGCGGTCCCCAGCACCCGTCGGTCGCGCGCGGCCCCGGCTCCCAGCTCAGCATCGCCCGGTCGAGCTCGAGGCCCAGGCGCGCGCAGAGCTCGCCGAGGACGCCCTCGGGGTCCTGGAGGAGGTCCTTCGCGTCGACGACCGGCGGCGCTGCGCCCGTCTCCGCGGCGAGCGCCTCGAAGAGCTCGAGCTGCTGCGGAAGCCCGGTGTCCACGAGGCGCGGCGCGGGCAGCACGCGCAGCAGCGAGGTCAGCATCTCCTCCGGGTCGCGGATCAGGAACGCGTGCGTCAGCTGCGCCAGCCACTCGCGCTCGATCTCGGGAAGCAGGTGATGCGCCATGTGCTTCTGGTAGAAGACGTGCTTGCCGTCGGGCAGGGGACCGGTCAGCCAGCGCGCGACCGCTCGCCAGTCGCTCTCGTGCCGGCGCACGATCTCGTCCGCGAGCGGGTGGGGTAGGCCGGTCCGGGCGAGGTAGTGGGCGTAGAGGGGCTCGTCGCAGACGAGCGTGTCCGCGCGGCTGCCGAAGGAGCGCATCAGCGCCGTCGAGACGTTGCGCGGGCCGGACCACATGGCGATGCGAAGAGCGCCGGGCATGAAGGGGATCCTAGCGTGACCGTGCCCGTGCCCGGCGCCCTAGCGCTCGTCCAGCAGCGCCTGCACGCGCCCCGCCAGCCCGACCCAGTTCGCCGAGTTGTCGGTCGAGCTCTTGGCCGTCCCGGCGAAGAGCCGGTTCAGGAGCTGCGCGTAGTCGCGCGCGGGGTTGCCCAGGCGCAGCGTCCGCGCCAGGTAGCGGTTGGCGAGCCCCTTGCCCTGCTGCGGCGAGATCGGCATGGCGTACTCGAGGATCGCCCAGCCGTGGAACATCTCGAGGGCCTCGGTCCGGCCGTCCTGCGGCAGGTAGCCCTCGCCCCAGCGCGCCGCGTCGCAGAAGGGCGGCGCGTCGGGGTCGCCGGCCGGTGCCACCGCGAAGGCGGCGCTCGGTCCCGCGCCCGAGGTGCGCCCGTCCGCGTCGCTGGCCTGGGTCCAGACGGGGCCGAAGAAGACGTACTCGACCGCCCGCAGGGTGAGCTCCTCGAGGGCGGCGACGAGCTCGGCGTCGACCCCGCGCAGCACCGACTGGTCGAGGCAGCGGACGGCGTGCAAGAGGAACATCGTCTCGAAGGTCTGCGTGACCGCGTACTCGGCGTGGCCGAGGACCTTCTCGTTCTCGATGCGCTGGACGATGCCGTTCGGCAGCGCGGCGGCGACGAGGGCGCGCGCGCAGCGCGCGAGCCACTCGTAGTTGCGCGCGCGCCAGTCGAGCGAGCCCACCGAGTACGCGGCGCAGGCGGCGTCGAGGCCCCAGGCGGCCTCGCGCCCGACCCATGCGCCGCGGTGCGGACGGGCGGCGACCTCCCTCTCGAGCGCGAGCAGCCCGCCGGCGCCCGCGGGCCCCTCGCTCTCGTGGAACATCAGGTGGAACAGCTCGGCCGAGAGCAGGAGGTCGTCGCGCGCGAGCGCGTCGTTGCCCAGCCACACGAGGGCCTTCGCGTCCTTCGTGTAGCGCACCTTGTGCTGGCCGTCGTGCGGGGACCACGAGAGCAGGTTGTCGTCGGCGGGCGGGATCTCCCCGCCCGGCACGTGCGGGTCCCCGCGGTCGTACGCCGGCCGCAGCCCGCGGCGGTGGACCTCGAGCACGTGCTCCGAGGGCGGCGGCCCGCCATGGGCCGGCAGCTTGAGGGCGTCGGGCACCATCCCGCCGTGCGTGCGGAAGTCGACGCCGACGCGGCCGTCCGCGAGCCACGCGTGGTAGCCCACCGGGTCGCCCGCCCGGTCGTAGGCCGCCTCGCTCTGGCGCGCGACGTTCATGCGGTGCTCGAGCGCGAGCAGCGCGTACCCGGCCCACGACGCGACGGCGGCGGCCTCGTGGCCGGCGTAGAAGTGGATGTCGCCCCCGCCGGTCGCGCCGCCGTAGCGGTAGAAGCGCGGGTGGCACCAGCCCATCGCCTCGGCGACGACGTCGGCGCCGTTCTCGGCGCCCGCCTCGAGCAGCCGGCGCAGCGCCTCGTAGCGCTCGCGCAGGTGGCTGCGCAGCCCCGCCTCGCCGACGCGCCCGCCGCGCCGGAACGCGTCCCACGACGCGAGCAGCGAGCGCTGCGGGAAGTAGCGTGCCGTCTCGGGGCTCGTCCACGACCACAGCCCCGCGCCCGGCACGGCGAAGGCCAGCCCCTCGATGTCCGGCGGCAGGCGTGTCGGCTGCGCGGCGTCCGTCGGGACGAGCACGAGGCGCCTCTCGAACTGCGCCTGCGGGCCCATCAGGTGCAAGCTGCGGTCGGCGTTGGGCCGCACGAGCTGGAAGACGCGCTCGCGCCGCGTCTCGCGCGCCTCGCGGAAGAACGGGTCGGCGACGAGCGGGACGACGGTCCACCCCGGCGGGACGACGAGCTCGAGCTTGCGCCAGTACAGGATCCCCGCGGGCGTCTCGAGCGGATCGGGCTCGGGGTGGGGTGAGATCGACCCGTTGTGGATGCGCAGGTCCAGCGAGACGCGCGCGTCGCCCGCCCACTCGGTCACGTAGGCGTGCACGCCCATCATGTGCGGCAGCGGATCGCCGTGTCCCGAGCGCGAGACGGGCACGAGCGTCGCGTGCAGCCGCCGCTGGCGCGCGGCCACGCCCGCCTTCTGGACCCGCGCGCTGCCGAAGCCCGGCGCCTGCGCGCTGACCTTCAGGTCGGCGGCGTAGACGTTGCCGAAGACGTCCTCGGCGCGCACGCGCAGGGGTGCGTGGTCCTCGGGGTCGAGGAGCTGCACGACGCGCTCGGGGACCGCGGGGCCGGGCGGCGCGGTCTCGGGCTCTCCTTCGAGCGCCACGACGTCGTAGCGGACGTAGCTGCGCGGCTGTGCCGTGGGCGGCACGTCGACGCGCACGAGGAGCTCGACGACGTCGGCGTCGCCGCGCGGATCGCGCGAGACGATCTCGACCTGGGCCGCACGGGCCTCGCGCTCGCGGCCCGGATTCACGACGCCGAGCCGCATGCCGGCGCCCCCGCGCGGGAACGCTCCTTTCGGGACGGGCAGCGTGCCGTGCAGCACGAAGGGCGAGCCCTCGGGGGCGGCGAGCTCGAAGCGCGCGACGACCCGCGGCGCGGACAGCGGGGAGTCCGGCGAGCCGTGCGCTTCGCTGCTCGGGTCGGCCGGCGCGGGCGGCCCGGCAGCGCCGGCCGGAGCCGCGGCATCGCCTCCGGCCTCCGCCGGCCCGGCCTGCCCCGGCGGCGCCTCGCCCGCCTCGCGCGAGCCGTCCCAGGGCTCGCGAAAGCGCTGGGGGACGCTCGTGGGCTTCCGCTGCAGCGGGGGGCGGTCGACGCAGCCGAGGAGCGCCAGCGCCGTGGCGAGGCCCAGGACGAGCGGCGCGCGGTGGGCCGGCGAGAGGACGGTGCGCATGCGCCGCGCAAGTGTACCGGCGCGGTGCCGGGATACACTGGCCGCTCCGCCGTGCCTCCACCCCGACCATGACCGGCCCTCGCTCCCGGCGCCTCGCCGACCTCGTGCAGTCCGACATCCGCGCGATGACGCGCGAGTGCGAGCGCGTGGGGGGCATCAACCTGGGCCAGGGCATCTGCGACCTCCCGACGCCGCCGCTCGTGCGCGACGGCGCCATCCGCGCGATCCTCGACCGCAAGAGCCAGTACTCCTACCCCGAGGGCATCCAGCCGCTGCGCGAGGCGATCGCGAGGAAGCTCGAGCGCGACAACGGGATCGCGGCCGACGCGGCGAGCGAGATCGTCGTGACCGCCGGGGCGAGCGGCGCGTTCGCGTGCGCGATCCACGCGCTCCTCGATCCCGGCGACGGGATCCTCGTCCCCGAGCCGTACTACGGCTACCACCTCAACGCGGCGCTCCTAGCCGGCCTCGAGCCGCACTTCCTGACGCTCGAGCCGCCGGCCTTCGCGCTGGAGGAGGACGCTCTGCGCGGCGCGCTGCGCGAGAACACCCGCGCGATCGTCGTCTGCACGCCCTCGAACCCGAGCGGCAAGATGTTCACGCGCGCGGAGCTCGCAGCGCTCGCGCGCGTGGCGCGCGAGCGCGACCTCCTCGTCATCACCGACGAGATCTACGAGTACATCCGCTACGACGGGCGCCAGCACGTCTCGCCGGCGGCCGTCGGCGGCATGCGCGAGCGGACTGTGTCGATCATGGGGCTCTCGAAGACCTTCAGCATCACCGGCTGGCGGCTGGGCTACTGCGTCGCGCCCCCCGAGATGGCGCGCGCGATCGCGCTCGTGAACGACCTCTTCTACATCTGCGCGCCGACCCCCTTGCAGCACGGGGTCGCCGCCGGCTTCGCGGCGCCGGCGGCGTTCTTCGAGACGATGCAGCGCGACTACGACGAGAAGCGCACGTTGCTCTGCGACTCGCTCGCGGAGGCTGGGCTGACGCCCATCCGACCGGAAGGCGCGTACTACGTGCTAGCGGACGCCTCGGCGCTCGGCGCGCCGAGCGCGAAGGAGGCCGCGATGTCGCTCCTGCGCGAGGCGCGCGTCGCCTCCGTGCCCGGCTCGGCCTTCTACCGCGGCGCCAGCGGCGAGACGCTCTTGCGCTTCTGCTTCGCCAAGGAGATGGACGTCCTCGAGGAGGCGTGCCGGCGCGTGCGGGCGTTCGGGGCCCGGGTCGGCTAGAGCCCTTGACGGGCAGTGAGGTTCGACGGCATGTTCCGCCTGCAGGGCGTCTCCAAGCGCTACGGGGCCGTCGCGGCGCTGGAGCGGACCGACCTGGAGTTCGCGCGCGGAGACACGACGGTCCTCATCGGGCCGTCGGGGTGCGGCAAGTCGACGATCCTGCGCCTGTGCGTGGGGCTTGCGCCGCCGGACACCGGTCGCGTCCTGTTCGACGGCGTCGCGCTCGACGCGGGCAACGTGCGCGAGCTGCGCCGGCGCATGGGCTACGTGATCCAGGAGGGCGGCCTCTTCCCGCACCTCACGGCGCGCGACAACGTCGTGCTCATGGCGCGCCACCTGGGGTGGCCCGCCGAGCGCCGCGCGGCGCGCGTGCGCGAGCTCGCCGCGCTGACCCACTTCCCGCTCGAGGGCCTCGAGCGTTTTCCCGCGGAGCTCTCGGGCGGCCAGCGCCAGCGCGTCGGCCTGATGCGCGCGCTGATGCTCGACCCCGACGTGCTGCTGCTCGACGAGCCGCTCGGCGCGCTCGACCCGATGATCCGCGCCGAGCTGCAGGCCGACCTGCGCGAGGTGTTCCGGACGCAGAGGAAGACCGTCCTGATGGTGACCCACGACATGGGCGAGGCGTGCTTCTTCGCGAGCCGCATCGTGCTGATGCGCGCGGGAGCCGTCGTGCAGGCGGGCACGGCGCGCGAGCTCGTGCACGAGCCGCAGGGCGCCTTCGTCGCCGAGTTCATCCGCGCCCAGCGCAGCCCGCTGGAGGTCCAGGCGTGAGAGCGCTCGTCCTGGTCCTCGCCGCGGGCGCGGCCGGCTGCGCGCCGCGCGCCGAGGTCGTGGTCGGCTCGAAGAAGTTCACGGAGGGCGTGATCCTGGGCGAGATGCTGGCGCAGCTCGCGCGCGAGACCGGCGCGACCGTCCACCATCGGCGCGAGCTCGGCGGGACGCGCGTCCTGTGGAGCGCGCTCGTCGCGGGCGAGATCGACGCCTACGTCGAGTACACCGGGACCCTGCGGCAGGAGATCTTCGCGGGGCGCGACCTCGCCGCGCCCGCCGCGCTCGAGGCGGCGCTGGCTGCGGTCGGCGTGCGCATGTCGCGCCCCATCGGATTCGACAACACCTACGCGCTGGGGATGCGCGAGGAGACCGCCGAGGCGCTCGGCGTGCGGCGCATCTCCGACCTCGCGCGGCATCCGGAGCTGCGCTTCGGGTTCGGCAACGAGTTCCTCGACCGCGGTGACGGCTGGCCGAGCCTGGCCTCGAGCTACGGCTTCGAGGGGCGCGAGGTCAGCGGCATGGACCACGACCTCGCGTACCGCGGGCTCGCCGCCGGCGACGTCGAAGTGATGGACCTCTACGCGACGGACGCCGAGATCGCCTACTACGGGCTGCGCGTGCTCGAGGACGACCGCGGGCACTTCCCGAGCTACGCCGCCGTCGTGCTCTGGCGCGCGGACCTGGAGCGGCGCCGGCCCGCGGTCGTCGCGGCCCTGCGCCGGCTCGAGGGGCGGATCGACGACGCCGCGATGACGCGCCTCAACGCGCGCGCCAAGATCGAGCGCGAGCCCGAGGCGCGCGTCGCGGCGGGCTTCCTGGACGCAAAGCTGGGGGTCGCGAGCCGCGTCGTGCTCGACTCGCTGGCGCGGCGCCTCGCGCTGCGCGCGCGCGAGCACCTCTTCCTGGTCGCCGTCTCCCTCGCCGCGGCGGTGCTGGTGGGGGTTCCGCTCGGCATCCTCGCCGCGCTGCGCGAGGGCGCGGGGCGATTGACGCTCGGCTTCGTGGGCGTCCTGCAGACGATCCCGTCGCTGGTGCTCTTCGTCCTGTTCATCCCGTACCTCGGGATCGGGACGGGCTCGGCCATCGCCGCGCTGTTCCTCTACAGTCTGCTGCCGATCGTACGCGGCACCTACTCCGGCCTCGCGGGCGTGCCGCGCGAGCTGCGCGACTCGGCGACCGCGCTCGGCCTCTCGCGCGCCGCGCGCCTGACGCTCGTCGAGCTGCCGATGGCGACGCGCTCGATCCTGTCCGGGATCCAGACCTCGGCGGTGATCAACGTCGGCACGGCCACGCTCGGCGCGCTGATCGGCGCGGGCGGGTTCGGCCAGCCGATCCTGACGGGCATCCGGCTCGACGACCTCGGCCTCGTCTTCGAGGGGGCGATCCCGGCCGCGCTGCTCGCCGTGGGGGTCCAGGGGCTGTTCGAGGTGATCGAGCGCTGGCTCTTGCCGAGGGGGCTGCGGCTGGCGGGGGAGGCGGTGGGGTAGGATCGCGCCAGGAGGTCCGCGGATGATCGCACTCGCCACGTTGCTGCTGTGCGTCCCACAGGAAGGAAGCGCCGCCGCCGAGGAGCAGGCCTTCCCGCTCGAGACGACGACCGTCAAGACCGACGGCCTGCGCTTCTACGTCGAGGGACGCCAGCGCATTCCGCGCAACGCCAAGGTGGTCAGCCTGCGCCACGCGACGCTCACGGGCCGCGGGACGGATGCGGTGCTCGAGGTCGACGGCCAGCTCGAGATGCGCGCCGTGACGGGAGGCAAGGTCGTCATCGAGAACCTGCGCATCGAGCTCACCGAGAACGTCAAGAAGCTCTCGTTCATGAACACCGAGTTCCGCGGCAAGGGCGGGCTCTTCTCCCACCAGGACGCGCAGCACGGCGGGCTCGTCTACGTCGCTTCGACGCGCTTCGAGGGCGAGTCGAAGCTGGAGCTGGCGATGATGGACGGGGAGGTGGCCATCGACGGGTGCCACTTCGCGAAACCCCTGACGGTCATCGGCGTGCCGCGCAGCGACACGACCGGCAGCCAGCTCGTGCTCAAGCTGCTCGGCTGCCAGGGCCAGCGGCCCCCGACCGGCGTCTTCGGCGGGCTCACCGTGCAGGGCGTCAAGGAGGCGATCGTGCGCTTCAACGACATCGCCGGGCCGGAGGCCCGCTTCGTCGACTGCCGCGAGCTCGACCTCCAGGTCAACAACCTGCGGTCGGGCCGGCTCGAGCTCGTGCAGTCGCTGCCCGGCAAGTTCGGGCGTACGACGATCAAGAACGACGACGTACGCGCGCGCAAGCTCGTCTTCCGCGCCCCCGCCGGCAAGGGGCACCCCGAGAAGCTCACGCTGCGCGACTGCTGGTTCGAGGGGCTCGGCGACCCCGAGGCGATCCTCGCCGAGCGCGTCGAGGACAGCCGCACCGACCCCGAGATCGGCGTGACGGTCGAGCTCGAGGACGTGAGGGAGGAATCGCTGGGCCTGGGCGGGGGCTGAGAGCTCGCAGGCGGTCGCCCGGACAGGCGAGCCCCCGGCGCGCTTTCCGCACGCCGGGGGCTCTCCGAGCGAATCCCCATCCAACGCGTTCGCTCGGGGTGCGTCAGCGGGGCACGATCGAGCTACAGACCGCTCTCCCTCGGACCCAGACCTTGCGCGTGCGCTCCTCGAAGTGACCGGGCTCGACGACCGTGCGGTAGCAGCCGGCGGCGACGAGCCGGCGCTGGGCCGTGCCGCACGCGTCGTACCAGGTCTCGTACGTCGGCGGCACCCAGACCCGGCGCCGGACCTCGGGCACCCAGACGCGCTCGACGACGGTGTCGTAGCGGCCCGCGACCGTGCCGCACGCGCCGCCGTGGACGTGGCCACCGTACCCCCGGCGCGCGTAGACGCCGCGCCGGGAAGGCGGCGAGTACGTCGGCGTGCACGTGGACGGCCGCCCGTAGTCGATGCGGGCCGAGAGGCCCGAGCGCGTGCCGATCCCGATGTGGACTCCCAGCTTCTGAGCTGCCGCGTTCGGGGCGAGCGCCCCGAGGCTGAGAGCGGCGGGGAGAATCAACCGGTGGATGTGCTTCTTCATGGCTCGTGGCTCCTGGGTCCGCGGCGAGCCGCGTGCCGGCCCGCGCTCGGTGGGAAGGCACGAAGCGTTCCAGGTCGCAGAACGCGCCGGCGCTGCGCGGAAGGGGGCGCCGGCCCGGCCCCGGGCCCCGCGGGTGGACGCCGTGTCCTCGCCGAAGGACAGGCGCGCCGCCCTTGCGGGGGGACGCCCCGGTTTGATCCCCTGACGCGGTCGCATGCGCCGCCCGGGCTGGACGTTCCTCGCTCTCCTCGCCGCCTGCGCCGGTTGCGCGGGCGCGCCGGCGAGCGAGGAGCCCGTCCGGCCGCCCCCCGTGGTGCTCGAGGAGGGCGACCTCGAGAAGCTCCTCGAGCGGCAGCGGATCCTGCACCAGCCGGGGGTGCACCACCACCGGCTCGATTCGCTCGTCGGCGACTGGCGCGTGCACGTCGAGCGCCGCAGCTCGGTGTCCCAGGCGCTCGCTCCGCTCGCCGTCGGGCGGGCCGCGATCCGCTGGAAGATGGGCGGCCGCTTCCTCGAGCTCGAGATCGAGCTCGACGTGCGCGGCGTCCCGCACGCCGTGAGCGGTCTCCTGGGCTACGACGCGGCCGGCGAGGAGTACCAGGCGCTGTGGATCTCGGCGGCGAGCAGCGCGATGAGCTTCGCCCATGGCCGCGGCAACCCCGACGGGCGCGGGATCGTGTTCGAGGCCGCGGCCCCGAGCGGCGGCGCGGTCGCGCCACTCAGCCGCAGCGTGCTGCGCATCCTCGACGCGGACCGCTTCACGATCGAGCGCGTCGGCCCCGACGCGTTCGGGCAGGACGGCGTCCTCGAGCGCACGAGCTACCTGCGCGGGCTCACGCGCTGACCAGGTACTGCCGGCGGCGGATCCCCCAGCAGCCGATGGCAAGCGCGACCAGGAAGGCGATGGCCAGGTTCTGCGCGGCCGCGCCGATCCCCGGGAGCTGGTCGAGCCCCCATGTGGACAGGCGCTCCAGCTCGTCCATCCCCGGCCGTACGAAGAGGCCCCGCAGCTGGTACTGCAACGACAGCGACTGCATCTCGCCGGGCAGGTTGGCGACGAGCCCCTCGACCGCGAAGGCGTAGGCGAGCCCCAGGATCATCGAGCGCCGGACGAACACGCCGGCGACCGCGAAGAGCATCGAGTAGGCGGCGCCGCCGGCGATGCTGGCGGTGAGGAGGCCGCGCGCGCGCGGGCTCGCGAGGGCGCCCAGGGGGTCGCCGTCCGCGGCGGCGAGGACCACGCCGACCGCGCTCGCGCCGAGCAGCACGCCGGCCACGACGAACGCCGCGAGCCAGCGGCCGAGGAGCAGCGAGGCGCGCGGGATCGGCCGCGTGAAGAGGTAGGTGATCGTGCGGTTCTCGAGCTCCTCGGTGACGACCGACGAGCCCGCCACGAGCGCCACGATCGGGACGATCACCTGCAGGCTGAGGCTCCAGGCGATGAACGAGACCGCGGTGCTCGGCGAGCGGTCGGGCCCAAAGTGGATCACGAGGAGCGCGAACATCGGCGGGAGCGCCGCGAGCGCCGCGCACACGAGCGTGCGCTTGGAGCGCGCCAGGCTCGCGAGCTGGATCCGGAACAGGAGGAAGCTGGCGGTGAGGAGCTCGCGCATGGGTCAGCCGAGCAGGTAGTCGAAGACGGCCTCGAGGTTCGCGTCGGTGCTCTCGAGGCCCGAGATACCGGCCCGCGCGCGCGACGCGAGCGGCGGCAGCTCGCGGAAGAAGCTCTCGACGTCGGAGGTCTCGATCGAGAGGCTCCCGGGCCCCAGGCGGACGGCGCCGACGTGCTCGAGGGCGACGCATGCCTCGGCCAGCCGGCGCGGGTCGCGCGCGCGCACGCGCACCTGGCGCGGGTGGCGCGACAGGAGGCGCCGCACCTCGCCGACCTCGCCGCGCGCGAGCAGCCGGCCGCGGTGGATCACGACCACGTGCGACGTCAGCGCCTCGACCTCGTGCAACACGTGGCTCGAGACGAGCAGGTGCATCCCGCCCGCCGCGAGCTCGACGAAGAGGCCCTGGACCTCCTTGCGTGCGACGGGATCGAGGCCCGTCAGCGGCTCGTCCGCCACGAGCAGCTGCGGACCGTGGGCCAGCGCCTGCGCGAGCTTGGTGCGCTGGCGCATGCCCTTGGAGTAGCCGTCGATGCGGCGCTCCATGGCGCCCTCGAGGCCGACGCGCTCGAGCGCGCGCACCGCGCGCTGGCGCGCCTCGCCGCGCCCGAAGCCCGACAGCCGCAGGAGGGTCTGGACGAACTCGCGCCCCGAGAGGTGCCCCCAGAACGCGTCCTGCTGCGGGCAGAAGCCGATGCGCCGGTACAGCTCGCGGTTCGCGAACGGGTCGAGGCCCAGCACGCGCACCGTCCCGCGCGAGGGGCGCAGCTCGCCGACGAGCAGCTTGAGGAACGTCGACTTGCCGGCGCCGTTCGGCCCGAGGATGCCGGTGATCCCGCCCTCGATCTCGACCGTGAGGTCGTTCAGCCCGACGACGTCCTTGTAGAAGCGCGCCAGGTGGTGGGCGGCGACGATCTCGCTCATCCGACGACCTCCAGCCGGCGCACGCGCAGCCAGACCACCGTCAAGGCCCCCGCGATCCCCGCGACGATCAGCGCCAGGGAGAGGAGCGGGTTCCAGGGCTGAACGAGCTCGCGGTCGAAGAGGTAGTTCGCCAGGTGCGCGAAGTTCGTGAAAAGGCTGGCGATGCGGAAGTGCGCGTCGTCGGTGATCTCCGCGGCGACGTTGGCCACGGCCTCGACGAGCATGACGATCCCGAAGACCGAGACGAGCGCGAAGGTCTTGCGCGCGACCAGGCTCGAGACGCAGAGCACCAGGCTCGCGACGGCGAGGACCCAGAACAGCGCGAAGAGGATCGACTTCCAGATGACGTCGCCTTCCCCGGTCACGTACGACCAGTCGGGCGAGGAGAACGCGGCGACGAGGTTGATCACGATCACCGGGTAGACGACCGCCAGCGCCCCGAACCAGAAGCACACGCCGAGCTTGCCGAGCACGTAGTCGGTGCGCGTGATCGGGCGCGAGAAGTAGAGCAGGTGCGCGCCGAGCCGCCGGTCCTCGGCGATCAGGCCGCCGCCGTACCAGGTGATCGCGAGCAGCGCGAAGAACTGCGCCCGTTGCATGAAGTCGACGATGAGCTTGCTCACCGCGAGCAACGTCTCCATCGCGGCTGCCATCATCTGCGCCTGCAGCCGCTGGCCCTCGAGCGCCTGGCCCGATTCCAGCGTGAAGCGCACGTTGACCATGACACAGTAGACGATGCACGTGATCGCCAGCGGGCCGAACAGGAGCAGCAGCGGCAGCTTCTTCTTGAAGCCCACGCGGATCCCCGACAGCGCGATGGGCACGAAGCGCAGCGCCCGCTCGCGGATCTCGCCGTCGAAGGGGCGGTAGATCTCGGTGTGCGTGCTGGCCTTCAAGGGACGTCGACCTCCGCCCGGGCGGGATCGAGGCCCGGTAGCATCTCCTTGAGGAAGACCTCCTCGAGCGTCATGCGCACCTCGTCCAGGCGCGTGATCGCCGCGCCGACCTCGGCGGCGACCTCGAACACCGGATCGGCGTCGGACTCGCGCGAGTCGAGCTCGATCGCGAGCTCGCCGTCGGCGCCGGCGAGGAGCTTGTACCCGCGCTCGGTCAGGCGCCGCGCGAAGTCCTCGCGCGGGCCCTCGACGGCGACCCGCAGGCGCAGCCCGTCGCCGCCGGTCATCGCCGCGATGGAGTCGGTGCGCACGACGCGGCCCTTGTTCAGGATCACGACGAACTCGCACGTGCGCTCGACGTCGTGCAGGAGGTGCGAGCACAGGACGACGCTCTTGCCCTGGGCCTCGCCGAGGTCGCGGATCAGGTCGAGCATGTCGCGCCGGCCGCGCGGATCGAGCCCGTTGGTCGGCTCGTCGAGCAGGAGCAGGTCGGGGTCGTGGACCAGCGCCTGGGCGAGCTTCAGGCGCTGCTTCATCCCCGTCGAGTAGTCGTCGAGCGGGCGGTAGCGCACCTCCTCGAGCTCGACGTAGTCGAGCACCTCGTGAGAGCGCATCATCGCGTCCTCGCGCGAGAGCCCGGTGATGCGGCCGAGCGCCGCGACGAGCTCGACGCCGGTCATCTCGGGCATCAGGCAGTCGCCCTCGGGCATGTACCCGACCGAGCGCCGCACCGCGAGCCGGCCCGCCGCCGTGCGCGGGTCGGCGCCGGCGATGCGCACCTCGCCCGCCTGCGGCACGAGCAGGCCGAGGAGCACCTTGAGCAGCGTCGTCTTGCCCGCCCCGTTGGGCCCGAGCAGGCCGACCGTGCCGCGCGGCAGCTCCGCGTCGACGCCGTCGAGCGCCACGACCGCGCCGTAGCGCTTGACGAGGCCGCGCAGCGAGACGATGGGTTCGCTCATGCAGGGGGTCGTCGGATCAGCTGGCCTTCTTCACCCAGCTTCGGGCGGCGTAGGAGGCGAGGTCCCCGAGCAGCACGAGGACCGCGCCGAGGGCGACCAGGAGCAGCATGTCGTCGTAGAGGTTGCGCGCGCGCGCGTCCTGGATCCAGTATCCGAGCGAGACGACGCCCAGCATCCCCAGGACCGTCGCCTCGCGCACGCAGGTCTCGAAGCGGTAGAAGAAGTAGAGCAGGAAGCGCCCGAGCGCGAGGGGGAAGACCGCGAAGCCCACCAGGCGCCGGCGCGAGGCGCCCAGGGCGCGCAGCGCGCGCAACGGCGCGCGGTCGAGGTTCTCGATCGTGTCGGCGCCGAGCCGCCCGAGGATCCCGGCATTGTGGATCGCCAGCGCGAGCACCGCCGGCCAGGCCGACGCCCCGAACATCGCGAGGAGCAGGAACGCCCACAGGTACTCGGGGATCGCCCGCAGGAGCACGAGGAAGGCGCGCGTCGAGCCGCTGACGGCGCGCCAGAAGAGGGGTCGCGACGCGCCGCCGCCGGCGCCGGCGAGGTAGGGCTCGCGGGCCATCAGGGTGCGCGCTCCGAGCGGAGCGGCGAGGCTCGCGAGGCCGCCCGCGAGGACGATGGCGAGGACCGAGATCCAGAGCGTCGCGAAGGCGCCGGGCAGGCCGCGCTCGACGAGCACCGGTCGCGCCCACTCCCAGAGGCCGCTCCACGAGAAGCCGTCCGCGCGCAACGGGTAGGGCGTGGCATCGCGCTCGAGGAAGCGCCGCAGGTTGTCCCAGCGCCGCCCGCTCCAGAGCTCGGCGACTGCGATCTCGCCCGAGAGCCAGGCGTAGAGCGCGAGGCCGGCGAGGATCAGCGCCGTCGCGCGCACGAGCGGCGAGCGCGGGCGCGCGGCGTGCAGCTCGGCGATGCGCTCGGCCGCCGTCACGCGACGAACCTCTGGCGCAGGGCGCCGCTCCAGGCCTCGAAGGCGAGCACGAGGGCGAACAGGACGTAGAGGTACGTCCACACCTCACGGTAGTGGAGGTTGTCGAACGAGAGCTTGAGGTAGTAGCCAAGGGTCTCGTAGCCGAAGAAGCCCAGCACCGCCGACGAGCGCACCGCGCACTCGAAGCGGTAGAACGTGTAGGCCGCCATGTCGGGCAGGGCCCGCGGCACGAGGCCGAAGAGGAACACGCGCAGCGGGGACGCGCCGGCGGCTCGGAGCGCGAACGCGGTATTGCGCGGCGCCTCGTCCAGCATTTCCGAGAAGACCTTCGCCAGCGTCCCGGCGAACGGGATCGAGATCGCCGCGACGGCGCTCAGCGTGTTGAGGCCGAAGGCGGCGAGGAAGACGACCGCCCACAGGAGCTCGTGCACCGAGCGCATGCCGGCGATCGCGAGCCGCACGCTCCACTGCGCGAGGGGGGCGAGGCGCCGCGGTCGCCCGCCGTCGTCGCTCCACCAGACGCTGGAGGCGCAGAACCCGAGGACCAGGCCCAGGGGCAGGGAGACGCTCAGCGCGGCGGCGGCGAACACCAGCGTGCGGTGCACGGCGGCGAGCACCGTCCGCGGGAAGGACGGCGTGCCGGGCGGCACGAAGGACGCCTCGTAGTCGAGGGCGGGCCGCAGCGCCGCGGCGAGGAACTCGCGCAGGATCCGCGACTGGCCGCCGCGCGGCACGAGCCCGGCGAGCGAGAGGTCGAGGAACGAGTATGCGAGCACGCCCGCCGCCAGCGCGCCGGCGAGGACCAGGCCCCTCCGACCGAGGGGCGGCGGCGCGCGCTCAGGCATCCCCGGGCGTCCTTTCCGCGAGGCGGTACAGCTCGTCGAACCTCGCCTGCGGGATCTGCGACGTCCGTTCGTCGAACGCGACCCGCCCCTCGCGCAGGCCGACCATGCGCTCGAAGAACTCGCGCGCGACCGCGAGGTCGTGCATGCTCACGACCATCGTCAGGCCGCGCTCGGTCGCGATCTCGAAGAAGAGGCGCATCAGGTCGCGCGAGCGGGCGGGGTCGACCGAGGCGAGCGGCTCGTCGGCGAGCAGCGCGACGGGCTCCTGGAAGAGCGCGCGCGCGATGGCGACGCGCTGCTGCTCCCCGCCCGAGAGCGTGTCGGTGCGCGCGAACAGCTTCTCCTCGATGCCGACGCGCCCGAGCAGCGTGTGCATGGCGGCTAGGTCGCGCGCCCCCGGCCAGAGCATCGAGCGCGTGGCCGCGAGGAACCCGCGCTGTCCCAGCCGGCCGGCGGCGACGTTCTGCGAGACGCGCAGGTTCGGGACGAGCGCGAAGTCCTGGTGCACGAAGCCGACCCGCGCGCGGGCGCGCCGCAGGGCGCGCGGGCCGAGGGCGCCGAGGTCGACCCCCTCGAGGGCGACCGAGCCGGTCGTGGGCCGCAGCGTCCCGTTCAGGAGGCGCAGGAGCGTCGTCTTCCCCGAGCCGCTCGGACCCACGACGGCGACGACCTCGCCGCGTGCGACGGCGAGGTCGATGCCCTCGAGCACGGGCGCCCCGTCGAAGGCGACGCCCGCGCCGCGCAGCTCGAACGCGGCGTTGGCCAGGACGCCCTCGGGGCTACTTGGAGGCGCGCAGGAAGCCGAGCTCGGCCGCCAGCTCGCGGAGGCTCTCGAAGTCCTGGTTCGAGGCGGCGATCAGGCCCTCCTCGCGCATCAGGGCCTTGAGGCAGGCCGGGTCCTTCATCCCCACGAGCGCCTCCTGGACCCGCTCGACGAACCCGGCCCCAAGAGTCGTGTCGAGCCCAGGGTGGGCCGTCCAGTTGTAGTCCGCGTACTCCGGCGTGGTCCAGATCACGAAGCACTGCGCGGCGTCGAGCTTGCCGTCGGCGACGAGCTCGTCGTACTTCTTGTAGCTCAGGGCCCCCGCGTCGTAGGTGCCGTCGGCCACGAGGGAGGCCGTCTTGTCGTGGTCGCCCGAGAAGTGGATCTCGGCGAAGAACTCGCCCGGTGCCTTGCCCGTGTGCTCGCGTATGAAGTACTCGGGCATGAGCCGGCCGGACGTCGAGGACTCCGAGCCGAAGCAGAACTTCTTGCCCTCGAGGTCCATCGGGAACTCCTCCGACGGCGAGAGCCCGCTCGCCGCGTTGGCGATGAAGTACGACTTGTAGACGGGGTCGACCTTGCCCTGGGCGATCGCGCGCGCACCGGCGACGGCCTCGCGCGCCTGCGCACCGGTCAGCCCGCCGAACCACGCGAGCTGCACGTCGCCGTTCTTGAAGGCCTCGACCGACGCCTGGTAGTCGATCGTCGGGACGTACTGCACCTCGATCCCGAGCTCGCCGGCCAGGTAGTCGGCGAGAGCCGCGTACTTCGCCGTCAGCTCGGTCGTGTTGGCGTCGGGGATCGCGGTGAACCGGAGGACCTGACCAGGCCCGCTGGCGGAGGATTCGCCACAGGACGCGGAGAGGGCGAGGGCGGCGAGCGCCGCCACGGTCGTGGAGCGGAGTGTCTGCATGGCTCGCTGGAATGGGGCTTCGGGGCGGGGAACGCGGCGCAAGCTAGCACAAAAGGCGAGTCTCCTGCCTGTAAAGAGCACGCGCGTGGCGCGCCCCGGTGGTCCCGCACTAGAATCCCCGATCCGCGTACCTCGCCCCGGCTTCCTCGCATTCCTCGAGCCACACGAGCGGAGAAGAGATGTCCAACTCCTCGAACCCTTTGCACCCGCTGCAATCGGAGGGCCGCGACCCCATCTCGCGGCGCAGCTTCCTCAAGGGCACCGGCGCCGTCGCGGCCGGCGGCGTCCTCGCCGGAGGCGTCGCGGAGGGCCGCGGGGCCGGCGAGCGCGACGCGCGCGCGCAGGAGGTCGCGGTGCTGCGCGGCGCGCTCGAGATCGAGCTCGACGTCAACGGGCGCAAGACGAAGGTGCGCGTCGAGCCGCGCACGACGCTGCTCTCGACGCTGCGCTCGCGCCTCGTCCCGCCGCTGACCGGCTCCAAGGAAGTGTGCGACCAGGGCAACTGCGGCGCGTGCACCGTGATCGTCGACGGCAGGCCCGCGTACTCCTGCATGCAGCTCGCCGTCGACATGGTCGGCCGCGAGATCCGCACGGTCGAGGGGCTCGGCGCGCCGGACGCGCTCTCGCCGGTGCAGGAGGCCTTCTGTGCGCACGACGCCCTGATGTGCGGCTTCTGCACCCCGGGCTTCGTCGTCGCCACCACCGCCTGCCTCGAGCGCAACCCGCACGCCGACCTGGGCGAGATCCAGCGCGGCATCGCGGGCAACGTGTGCCGCTGCGGGACCTACCCGCACATCTTCGACGCCGCGCTCGCCGCGCGCGACGCCATGGCCGGCGCGGCGAAGGGAGGCAAGTGATGGCCAGCACCCCCTCCGCTCGCGCCGAGACGCGCTGGAAGCCGCGCGCGGAGCAGACCGTCCTGAACGCGGACATCCGCCGGCTCGACGGCCCCCTGAAGGTGACCGGCGCGGCGCGCTACAGCCACGACGTGCGCGTGCCGAACATGGTGTACGCGCGGCTCCTGCTCTGTCCGTACCCACGCGCGAAGATCGCCAAGATCGACGTCGAGCCGGCGCGCGCGGTGCCCGGCGTCGTCTACGCCGAGCCCTTGAAGGACGTCGCCTCCGGCGAGGGCGTCCTGTACCAGGGCGACGACTCGGTGCTGGCGGTCGTCGCGGCCGAGACGCCCGAGGCGGCCGAGGACGGCCTCCGCGCGATCGTGGTCGAGGCCGAGGAGCTCCTGCCGCCGGTCGTGACGGTCGAGCAGGCGCTCGAGCCGGACTCGCCGCCCGTCGGCCCGGGCGGACGCGGCGGCGGCGGCCCGCGGCGCGAGAGCGAGCCCGCGACCTCCGGCGACGAGACGGCCGCGCGCGCCGCGCTCGAAGCCTGCGACGTCGTCGTCGACGCGACCTACCGCCTCCCGGTGCAGCACCACGCGTGCCTCGAGACGCACGGCATGGTCGTCGAGTACCGCGGCGGCGAGGAGGCGACGGTCTACGCCTCGACCCAGGCCGTGAGCGGCCTCGCGGGCGAGGCCGCGCAGGCCCTGGGGCTCGCGCGCGAGAGGGTGCGCGTCGTCACCCAGCACATGGGCGGCGGCTTCGGCTCGAAGTTCTCCCTGGGCCTCGAGGGCGGCGTCGCCTGCCGCGCGGCGCGCGACCTCGGGCGGCCGGTGCACTTGATGCTGACGCGCAAGGACGAGTTCCTCATGGCGGGCAACCGCAGCGGCTCGATCCAGCACATGGTCGGGGGCGCGAGCGCGGACGGCGCGTTCAAGGCGCTCGTCACCGACTGCATCCGCGAGGGTGGGCAGGGCGGCGGCGCGCTGCCGAGCCACCCGTACATCTATTCGGTCGAGAGCGCCTTCCACATGGCGCGCTCGGTCTACACCGCGCTCGACAGCAGCCGCGCGATGCGCGCGCCGGGCCACCCGCAGGCCTCGTTCGCGATCGAGTCGATGGTCGACGAGCTCGCCTACGCGATCGGCATGGACCCGCTCGAGTTCCGCATGCGCAACCTCGAGGACGAGGTCTACCACCGCCAGCTCGGCCGCGTCGCCGACGAGATCGGCTGGGGCGCCCACCCGCACAAGACCGCGCCCGGCAAGCCCGACGCCGAGGGCCACGCCGTCGGGATCGGCTTCGGCGTGTCGGTCTGGGGCGGCCAGGGCCGGCCGCCGTCGAGCTGCGGCGTGCGCATCCAGCCCGACGGCTCGATCAGCGCGTCGATCTGCACGCAGGACCTCGGCACGGGCGTGCGCACGCTCGTGGCGGCGATCGTCGCCGAGGAGCTCGGGCTGCGGCCGACGGACGTCACGCCGCGCATCGGCGACAGCGACCTGCCGCCCTCGGCGGGCTCGGGCGGGAGCGTGACGACCGGCAGCGTGGCGCCGCCCGTCAAGGAGGCCGCGCACGCCGCGCGCGAGGCGCTCGAGGCGAAGGTCGCCGTGGCGCTGAACTGCGACCCCGCGGGGCTGCGCTGGAAGGACCGCCAGGTCTTCGTGGAGGGCGAGCCGTCGCGCGCGCTGACCTGGGAGCAGGCCTGCGCCACGCTCGGCGAGCCGCTCAGCGTGCGCGGCGAGTGGCGCGCCGAGCTCACCGGGCGCGGCGTGCACGGCGCCCAGGCGGCGCGCGTGCGCGTCGACGCGCTGACCGGCGCCATCCACGTGGAGAAGATGGTCTGCGTCCAGGACAGCGGGCTCGTGTTCAACCGCCTCGCGTACCGGAGCCAGGTCAACGGCGGCATGATCCAGGCGCTCTCCTACGGGCTCCTCGAGCAGCGCGTGTTCGACCCCGACCTCGGGCTGATGCTGACCGCCAACCTCGAGGACTACAAGATCGCCGGCGCGCTGGAGATCGGCGAGATCGTCGCCATCCCCGACGACGACGACCCGCGCCAGGAGGCGATCGGCATGGCCGAAGCCCCGGTGATCCCCGGCCACGGCGCGATCGCCAACGCCGTGTTCAACGCCTGCGGCGTGCGCATCCGCGAGCTGCCGCTGACCCCCGACAAGGTCCTCATGGGACTGGCGGAGAGGAGCTGATCCGATGAAGGCCTTCGAGCTCTACAACCCGAAGACCGTCGCCGAGGCCGTGAAGCTCCTGCCGGCGAGGGAGGGCGACGACTCGGCGCGCCTGCTCGCCGGCGGTCAGGACCTCCTGACCGAGATGAAGGAGCACCTGGTCGAGCCCGAGCGCGTCGTCAACCTCAAGCACGTCCCGGGCCTCGACAAGATCGAGCTCGCGGCGGACGGGAGCCTCGCGCTCGGCGCGCTCGTCACGGTGCAAGAGATCGCCGACGACGCGAGTGTCCGCGAGCGCGCGGCGCTGCTCGCGGAGGCGGCGGGCTCCGTCGGCAGCCCGCAGATCCGCGCGATGGGGACCCTGGGCGGCAACCTCAACCAGCGGCCGCGCTGCTGGTACTACCGGAGCGAGCACGCGCCGTGCCTGAAGAAGGGCGGTACCGAGTGCTTCTCGTACGAGGGCAAGAACAAGTACAACGCGATCCTCGGCGGGGGACCCTCGTACATCGTGCACCCCTCGGACCTGGCGCCGGCGCTCGTGGCGCTCGGCGCCGAGGTGACGCTGGTCGGCCCCGGCGGCGAGCGGCAGGTCGCGCTCGAGCACTACTACACGCTGCCCGCCGCGGGCGACGTGCTGCGCGAGACGATCCTGGCGCCGAACGAGGTGCTCACGCGCGTGCGCGTCCCCGCCCCGGAGCCGGGGATGCGCAGCACGTACCTGAAGTTCCAGGAGCGCGGCTCCTACGACTTCGCGCTGTCGGCCGTGGCGCTGTGCTTGTGGCTGGACGGCGCGAAGATCCAAAGGGCCCGGCTCGTGCTCGGGGGCGTCGCGCCCACGCCCTGGCGCTGCGCCAGCACCGAGGCGCTGCTCGCCGGCCGCAGCATCGACGCCGAGACCTGCCAGGCCGCCGGGGCAGAGGCGCTGAAGGCCGCCCAGCCCCTGTCCGAGAACGGATTCAAGGTTCCCTTGACGAAGGGCCTGATCACCCGGGCCCTGAAGAAGCTGAGCGCCTGACCATGGCCGACCGACCGCCCTCCGCGCCGACGCCGGACGCCGCCCCGCGGGTGTCGCCCTTTTGCGCCTTCCTGAGAAGCAAGAAGATCCTGCTGTCCGCCGAGCCTCCGCGCTCCGCGGCCGACGTGCTCGACGCCAGCAACCACTGCTGGTGCGGCAAGAACCAGAAGCTGCGCGGGCCCGACCGGGAGATCGCGAGCCCCGAGCTGTGCCAAAAAGGCCGCGAATGCTTCGAGTCCCCGTTCGAGGCCCTCTTGTAGGATGACCTCCGCGGCTCCTTTCCCTTTCGAGTCCTCCCCATGAGAACCCTGATCGCTCTCGCGTGCTTGGGCGCTGCCGCCGGCGGCGCGGCTCTCCTCGGAAGCCCGTTCCGGTGCTGTGAAGGCGCCTCGGCGGCCAGCGTCTCGTCCCCGGCCGAGCTCGTCGGCCAGTACGTCGAGGTGCGCGACGCCTCCGTCTTCGGCGGCGCTTGCCACATCAACGGCGAGTTCGACCTGCAGGGCCGGCGCTCGCTCGTCGCGTGGCGCATCGAGGCGGGGGCCTTCGACGGCGTCGACCTCGCGCGAGTCAGCGTCGTGGCGGCGGTCGCCTCGCCCGAGAACCTCGACGAGGGCGCCGAGCGATCCTCGTTCGTCTACGTGTCCGAGGACGCCTCCGACGAGCAGCAGCGCGCCGCCGTGGCGTGGCTGCGCGAAACGCGGCCCGAGCTCCTGGGCGACGTCGCCGGAGTGGCGCCGAAGACCATCGAGCTCACCGTCGACGAGGCGTCCTACCGCCTCGCGATCGCCGACCTTGTGCGCGTCGAGGGCGCGGCGCTGCCCGATCGCGCCTGCTGCACCATGCCATCGAGCGTCTGGTACGAGCCCCTCGACCGCGGCGTCTCGGGGGCCGTCGTCGGCAACAGCGCCCTGTGCCGCTTCGACGGGGCGCTCGACGGCTGGTCCTACCCGGAGCAGAACAATTCCTTCATCGCGTCCTTCCGCGAGCGCCCCTCACGGGCGGAGCGGGGGACGTCCTGCTGCCTCTCCGGCAGCACCCCCTGACGGGAACCAGACGAGAACGAAGGCGGACCGGGGGAGCTCGCTTCCCCGGTCCGATTCGTAGGCGGCGCCCCCGGCGCCGCCCCGTGTCCGTGCCCGCCGATTCCCCCAGCACAACCCTCGCCTCGGCCCCGCCCCCCTGCCATGCTCGCCCGCCGGGCCCGGCGCCCGCGAACGACGGGCACGGGGTGAAGGGCGACTCCCTTGGCCAAGAAGAAGACCCGCAAGAAGGGCCCCGGGGCCGGGCGCCCGAGGAGCCAGACGCCGCCCAGGCGGCGCCGGGCGCCCCGACGCGCGGAGCGCGGCGCCCGGCGCGGCAAGTCCGAGCGAGCGAGCCAGCGCCGCGAGCTCCCGATCGTCCCGGTGCGGAACATGATCCTGTTCCCCGGCGTCGTCCTGCCCCTCATGGTGGGCCGCGACGTGTCGATCCGCGCCATCCAGGCCGCCGTCGGGAGCGGCTCGCCCGTCGGCCTGCTCCTGCAGCGCGACGAGCAGATCGAGACGCCCGGACCCGACGACCTCTTCCGGGTGGGGACGATGGCCGACATCGTGCGCTTCTGGGAGGCCCCCGACGGCCGGCACCAGGCGATCTGCCAGGGGACGCACCGCTTCCGCGTGCTGGGCTACAAGAGCTCCTCGCCGATGCTCGTCGCCGAGGTCGAGATCGTCGAGGAGGAGGAGTCGGAGACGCGCGCGATCGAGGCGCGCTTCGTCGCGCTGCGCCAGCAGGCGTACGAGGTCCTGCAGCTCGCTCCCGGGGCCCCCGAGGACCTGGCCCAGGCCGTGCAGCGCGTCGAGTCGCCGTCGATGCTGGCCGACCTGGTCGCCACGTTCATGGACGTCCCGGTCGTGGAGCGCCAGGGGATCCTCGAGACCTTCGATCTGAGGAAGCGGCTCGACAAGATCCACCGCATGCTCGCCGACCTCGCCGAGGTTCTGCGGCTCTCGCAGAAGATCCGCAGCGCGACGAAGACCAACCTCGACAAGGCGCAGCGCGAGTACTACCTGCGCGAGCAGCTGCGCGCGATCGAGCGCGAGCTGGGTGACGAGGACGGAAGGGCGGAGGTCGACGAGCTGCGCGCGAGGTTCGCCGCCCTGAAGCTGCCCGAGGGAGTCGAGAAGGAGGTCGGCAAGGAGCTGCGGCGCCTCGAGCGCACTCCCGAGCAGGCGGCCGAGTACTCGATGCTGCGCACGTACCTCGACGTCGTCGTCGAGCTCCCCTGGAACGAGAGCACCGAGGACAGCCTCGACCTCGCGCGCGCGCGCGCGATCCTCGACGAGGACCACTTCGGCCTGGACAAGGTCAAGAAGCGGATCCTCGAGTTCCTCGCCGTGCGCAAGCTCAATCCGGCCGGCCAGGGGCCGACCCTGTGCCTCGTCGGACCCCCGGGCGTCGGCAAGACCTCGCTCGGGCAGAGCGTCGCCCGCGCGCTGGGGCGGCGCTTCTTGCGCGTCAGCCTCGGGGGCGTGCACGACGAGGCCGAGATCCGCGGCCACCGGCGCACCTACATCGGGGCCATGCCGGGGAACATCGTCACCGGGCTGCGCAAGGCCGGATCGCGCAACCCGGTCTTCATGCTCGACGAGCTCGACAAGCTGGGCGTGGGCCTGCACGGCGACCCCGCCTCGGCGCTGCTCGAGGTGCTCGACCCCGCGCAGAACCACACCTTCCAGGACAACTACCTCGGCGTGCCGTTCGACCTGCGCAGCGTCCTGTTCATCGGCACCGCCAACGTGCTCGAGAGCATCCCCGCAGCCCTGCGGGACCGGCTCGAGGTGATCCACATCCCCGGGTACACCGAGGACGAGAAGCTGCAGATCGGGCGGCGCTACCTCGTGAAGCGCTGCGTGGCGAGCGCCGGCCTCAAGGCCAAGCATTGCCGGATCGACGTCGCGACGCTGCGCGCGATCATCCACGACTACACGCGCGAGGCCGGCGTCCGCCACCTCGAGCGCGAGATCGGAGCGGTCTGCCGCCACGTGGCGGTGGGCGTTGCCGAGGGGCGTCTCGCGGCCCGGCGCATCCGGCCGCAGGACCTGCGCGCGATCCTCGGACCGCCGCGCTTCGAGAGCGACGTCGCGCTGCGCACCTCGAACGCCGGCGTCGTGACCGGCCTCGCCTGGACCCCGGTCGGCGGCGAGATCCTGTTCATCGAGGCCACGCGCATGCCGGGCAAGGGCGAGCTCTTGCTCACCGGGCAGCTCGGGGACGTGATGAAGGAGAGCGCGCGGGCCGCCCTGAGCCTGGTCAAGAACCACTGCGAGCGCTACGGCGTCGCCGCGGCCGAGCTCGAGGGACGCGACGTGCACCTGCACATCCCCGCGGGCGCGGTGCCCAAGGACGGGCCGAGCGCGGGCGTCGCCATGTACACCGCTCTGGTCTCGCTCCTGACCGGACGCAAGGCCAAGGGCGAGGTCGCGATGACCGGCGAGATCAGCCTGCGCGGGCTCGTCCTGCCGGTGGGCGGGGTCAAGGAGAAGGTCCTCGCCGCGCTGGCCGCCGGGATCCGGACCGTGCTCCTGCCCGCGCGCAACGCGAAGGACCTCGAGGAGATCCCCGAGACGGCGCGCAGGAAGCTGAGCTTCGTCTGGCTCGAGCGCGCCGAGGACGCCGTCGCCGCCGCGCTCGAGAAGAAGGCGGGCTGAGCGCCCGGTCGCCAGCCGTGCCCGCCGCACTCGGGGTGCTCCTCGCGGCCTGCGCCCTCGCGCACGACGACTCGCGCAGCACCTCGCGCATCACCGTCACCGGCGCGGAGGTCGAGCTCGAGCTGCGCGTCCAGGTCCAGTCCCTGGCGGAGGTGATCCCCGGGCTCGCGGCCGGACCTCGGGTAGAGGCGAGCGAGCTCGCGGCGTGCAGGAACGCCGTGCTGGCCTACCTCGGCGAGCACTACCGGCTGCTCGTCGGGACCGCCGCGGACGCCTCCGGGGGGCGCGCTCTCGAGCCCCGGCCGGCAGCGCTGGAGCTCGTCGCATCGAGCCCCGACAGCTTCTTCCCGGCGCAGGACTGGGTGGCCGCGCGGCTGCGCTACGAGGGTGCGAGCGCGCTCGACGACCTCGCGGTCGAGATGCGCCTCTTCCTCGAGACGAGCCCCGCGCACAAGGACGTCGCGACGCTCGTCTGGAACGAGCGCGGCGAGTCGGTCGTCGTCCTCGACGCCGGGCGGCCGCGCTGGCGCTGGAACCCGGGGGCGGGCGGGACGCTGCGCGCGTTCTTCGGAATGGGGACCCGGCACATCGTCGGAGGCTGGGATCACCTGGCGTTCCTGCTCGCGCTGCTGCTCGCCTCGCGCCGGCTGCGGTCCCTCGCCGCGGTCGTGACCGCGTTCACGCTGGCCCACTCGGCGAGCCTCGCGCTGGCGACGCTCGAGGTGGTCGACGTCTCCGCGTACTCGAGCTTCATCGAGGCGACGATCGCGCTCTCGATCGCCTACGTCGCGGCCGACACCTGCCTCTCCCCGGACCGCCCCCAGGCGCGCTGGATCGAGGCCTTCGTCTTCGGCCTGGTCCACGGCCTCGGCTTCGCCGGGTTCCTGGCGGGCTCGCTCGTCCTCGAGGAATCGAAGACCGTCGCGCTCTTCGCGTTCAACCTCGGCGTCGAAGCGGGCCAGCTCGCGCTGGTCGCCGCCGCGGCCCTGCTGCTGCGCCTGCTCCTCGGCCGCCGCCGGGCGCAGGATGGCTTCCTCGCCCCCCGCCCGCTGCGCCGCTGGGGGTCGGCCGTCGTGGCGATCCTGGGGCTCTACTGGTTCGTCGAGCGCGTGTGGCTGTAGACGACGCTCAGACGCTATGGAGCAAGAATCCCACGCCGCCTGCGAGCTCAGCCGGACGCGCCGTGGCGTCGTTGCGGCTCCTCCGAGTGTTCCTCCGCCAACACGCGTCGTCGCTGCGCCTAGCCACGGCGCGTCCGGCTGGCTCTCGGCTGGCGTGGGATTCTCGCTCACGCTCTCAGTACGCCTTCTCGCGCTGGACCTTCGCGGACTTGAAGGTGACCTTCAGCTCCTCCAGGTCCTTCGCGAGCCGCGCCGTGTCCGGCTCGTACTCGGGCTCGACGTACAGCACCAGGCTGTCGCCGATGAAGGCGTCGACGATCTGCGGGTTCTTGCGCAAGGCCTCACGGACCTTGCCGGCGGTGACGGCTCACGTCAGCGGCTTCGTCTTCAGGCGGTAGGCGCTGACGTCGCGCGAGCGCAGCTCCTTCTTCATCTCGCCGAGCTTGAGGCCCTGCTTGGACAGCGCTGCCTCGACGGTCTTCTGCTCCAGCTTGGCGCCGTTCTTCAGCAAGAGGACCGCGGAGGTCCCGTTCTGCAGGACGCGCTCGACACCCTCGAGGCTGGCGTAGGCCGCACGGGCCTTCTGCGTCCCGCTTCACCCGCCGCCGGAGGCCTCGACCGCGAGCACCTCCAGCCGGGCCCAGCGCGGTTCGACGATCGCCCCGAGCTCGAGGTCGAGCTTGGCGAGGGCGCCGCGCACCTCGGCGCGCGGCAGGAACGCGCCGTCCCAAGTGCCCACCTCGACGTGCGCCTTCTCGGTGTCGACGCGGACCGCGGCCACTCCGGCGAGCGACTCGAGCGCGACGCGGAGCGCGTCCGCGCGCTCGCTCGTCAGGCCCCCGACCCCGATCCGCCCGATCTCGATCCGATACGGCTCGGCCGCGGCCGCGGACTGAGGGGCCGGGCGGCCGGTGACGGGTGGGAGGGGCGTGAGGGGCAGGGCCCAGAGGAGGCCCAGAGCGTACACGGTTCTCGGCATGGCTCGCTCGTCGCGTGGGTTCGGGTGGCGCCCTCCGAAATACAGGAAGCGGACGCCACTCCACGGGACGATCGAGGTCCTCTCGCGTAAGCGTCCGGACGAACTTTTCTCGCGTCCCCACCCCGTCTCCTATACTCCGGCCGAACACGGACCTGGTCGACCGCTCCGCCAGGAGGAGCCTTGAAGGCACCGTCCCCCGCCACAGCCCTCTCCTCGGGCCTCTTCGCGCTCGCCGCGTGCGCCGCGTGCGCCGCCACCGCGACCGTGCCCTCGGGCCACACGGGTCCCGCGGTGGCCGAAGGGAGCGCGGGTCCGGCGCGCTTCGTCCCGGCGCTCTACGAGGGCTTCGACGCGGGACGCGCGCTGGCCGACGCGGCCTACCTCGACGGCTGGTACCGCACCCCGGGCGCGGAGGGCTACGACCTCTCGCTCGAGCGCCTCGAGCAGCGCCTGCGCGAGGCCGGCTTCGGCGCGCATCCGCGGCTCGAGCTGACGGTGCTCGAGACCGAGATGGAGGACCCCGCGTGGACGCCGATTCGCGGGAGGATCTGGCTGCAGGGCGAGGACGGCGCCGTCACGGTCCTGCACTCGTTCGAGCACCCGGCCGACCGCGACCGCGTGATGCTGCCGATGCACTGTCCATCCGGCGATGCGATCGGGAAGCCCGTCTTCGGCCTGGAGGACGTGCAGCCGGGATCGATCCTCGTCATCGAGGCGCCGGCGAACTTCCGCGTCCTGCGGCGTGCCGCGCGCCTCGGCGCGCAGGCCATCGTGTCGTCGGCGCTGTTCCACTTCACGGTCGACCCGACCGGTCGCGAGCGGCACCGCGACGCGATCAAGTTCGCGAAGGTGCCGGTCGGCACCGAGATCCCCGTGGTCCAGATCTCGCCGGCCTCGCACGAGCGCATCCGCGAGGCCGCGCGCAGGGACTCGCGCGTGCTCCTCGCGGTCCGGGTCGAGACCCGCTCCGCTCCCGCGGTCCTGCGCACGCTGGTCGCCACGATAGAGGGCTCGGCCGACGGCTCGGGCCTCGCGGGCGACGCCGTCGGGATCGCGAGCCACGTCCAGGAGCCCGGGGCCGGCGACAACGCGAGCGGCTGTGCGGGCCTGGTCGAGGGCGCGTGCGCGCTCGCGCGCCTGCTCCAGGGCGGCGAGCTCGAGTGGCCGGCACGCAGCATCGCCTTCGTGTGGGGCGACGAGTTCCGGCAGTCGGCTCAGTGGCTGGACCACACCAAGAAGAACGTCGTCGCCGGGATCTCGGCCGACATGCTCGGCCAGTCTCCGCAGGAGACGGGCGCCGTCGCCCGGGTCGAGCGCTCGCAGGACCCCGGGGCGCTCTTGCCGCTGGCGCCCGACGAGCACACGCCCTGGGGCGCGAAGCGCGTCGAGGAGAGCGACCTCGTGCCCAACGGCGTCGCGCTCGTCGCGCGCGTCGCGCTGCACGACGTGGCGCGCCACGTCGGCGGCTGGAAGACGGCCGAGAACCCCTGGGAGGGCGGCAGCGACCACGACGAGTTCCTCCAGCGCGGCATCCCCGCGGTGTTGCTCTGGCACTTCACCGACTTCACCTACCACACGAGCCTGGACCGGATGGAGATGCTCGACGCCGAGGAGCTGCGGCGCAGCTGCGTCACGGTCCTGGCGACCGCCCTGGCGCTCGCGGATCCGGGGCCGACCGACCTCGAGCGCTACCTCGCGAGCAACGAGCTCGAGCGCGAGCTGCGCGTGGCCGCCGCGGAGGAGGCCGGACAGAACGAGATCGCCGACCGCTGGGAGGCGTGGTGCGACGGCGCGGCCGCGTGGCTGCGCGAGGTGTGCTCGTCCGATTGACCCGATGGACCAGGAGATGTCGATGCCCAGGTTGATCTGCACTCTCGCCGTACTGACCCTCGCCGCGGCGTGCAACCGCCCCAAGGAAGTGAAGCCCGCACCCGCGGGCCCGCACGCGGCCCCGGCCCAAGGCGAAGCGGCGCCCGGCGAAGCGGCGCCCGGCGAAGCGGCGCCCGGCGGAGCGGCGCCCGGCGGAGCGCCGCCCGGCGACGTGATCCAGAGCGGCGGGCTCACGTTCCGCGCGCAGGAGGGTTGGATCGTCGAGCCCCCGGAGGTCAAGAGCGCCGGCGGGCTCGCCGTGCCGCGCGTCGCGCAGTACCGCCTGCCGCGCGTCGAGGGCGATCCGGAGGACGCGGAGCTCGCGGTCACGTCCTTCCCCGGGGGCGGCACGTTCGAGGCGAACGCCCAGCGCTGGGCCGATCAGTTCGCGCAAACCGGCGGCGGCTCCTCGATGGAGCAGGCGGTCCTCGACCAGCGCGAGGTCGGCGACGCCTTCGTGCACACCTTCGACTTGTCGGGGACGCTCGTCGGCTCCGGCATGCAGCAGCAGGCGAAGAAGCCCGGCTGGCGCATGCTCGCCGCCATGATCGAGAGCGGGCAGGGGATCTACTTCGCCAAGCTGCTCGGGCCAGAGGCGACGGTCGAGAGGTGGTCCGACAGCTTCCAGGCCTTCCTCGACGGGCTACGCTGACTCGCCGTCGTCGCCGTCGAGCGTTCGGCCCTTCTCGAGCTCCTCGGGCCGCGCGTCGCGCACCTGGTTCACGAGGATCGCGAAGCGCAGGTCGCGTCCCGCGAGGGGGTGGTTGCCGTCGAGCACGACGCGCTCCTCGTCGACCTCCGCGACCCACATGGTGAAGACGCCGGCCGGACTGAAGTACGGCACCTGGTTCCCGACTCGCAGCTCGCGCCTGGGATCGAATGCGCTGCGCGGCACGACCTGGACCTTCTTCGGGTCGCGCCGGCCGTAGGCATCGGCCGCGCGGAGCTCGACGCACAGCCCGTCGCCCGCGGACCTGCCGTCCAGCGCTTCCTGCAGGCGCGGCAGCAGCTCCTGCGAGCCGTGCAGGTAGCTGAGCGTCTCGCCCTCCTCGGTGCCGTCGATCACTCGACCACGGGCGTCGAAGAGGACGTACTCGATGTCGACGACCCTGTCCTTGGCGATGTGCAACGACCCGTCCCCATCCCCGTTTCGTGCGCCGGCCCTCCCGGTCTTGCGTCGAAACCGCGGATCCGCTCCGCCGCGCCGCGCGCGAGAGCCCACCCCCGCGCGCCCGCGGATGGTAGGATGCGGCCCGCGCACCTCGCCTCAAGTCGTTGGGCCGTACAGGGTTACGCACCGGGTCCGGATCGGCCTGCGAGCGCCATGGGGCGCGCGACGATAGCCCTCCCGACCTTCGTCCCGCACTCGATGAGCTCCGTCCTCCAGCGACTCCTGCGGCGCTTCGGCGCCCGCCTGCACCGGCGCCGCGCCTCGCTCGCCGAGTGGGAGCGCCACCACGAGCGCAGGGTCGAGAGCGACGTGCGGCGGGTGCTGCCGTACGTCCCCGACGGAGGCGTCTTCGTCGACGTCGGCGCCAACATCGGCCTCTTCACCCAGGCCATCCTGCGCGAGAGAGCGAACTGCAGGGCGTACCTGTTCGAGCCCGTCCGGGCACTGTACGAGTGCTGCACCGAGCGTTTCGCGGGCGACGCGCGCGTCGTCGTCGAGCAGCTCGCCCTGGCGCACGAGGCGGGCCCCGCGACGATCTGGAAGGCGCGCCACAATCCGGGCGGGAACTCGCTCGTATACGACCTGATGTTCGACCGCCGTGACGTGGCCGAGGTCACGGAGAAGACGATCCACGACGAGGAGCGGGTCGAGCGCGTCGTGTTCGACGACTACGCGCGGGAGCACGGCATCGAGCACGTCGACTTCATCAAGACGGACACGGAGGGCTTCGACTACCAGGTGCTGCGAGGGATGCTCGGGTTCCTCGCCCGCTGCGAGCCCCGGCCGGTGATCCTGGCCGAGCTCATGGAGCAGGACTACCACCCGCACTGGGACGAGCAGCACGCGGTCGTACGGCGGCTCTACGACCTCGGCTACCAGGAGGTCGACCTCACGAAGATGAAGAAGATCGACGACATCCTGTTCCTGCCGAAGAGCCTCCGAGAGAATGTCGCGCCCGTCAGGGACTCCGGGGCCTGACGATCCGCGTGATCCAGCGCCTGCTCCGCCACAAGTTCCTGCGCGACACCTCGGTCCTGCAGGTGGGCGCGATGCTCAACGCGGCGGGCAACTTCCTGACCGCGATCGCGCTCAGCCACGTCCTCGGAGCGCGCGGCCAGGGCGAGTTCTACGTCGCGATCTCGCTCTACTCGTTCCTGTGGTTCAGCGCCAACCTCGGGCTCGTGTCGGTGACCGTGAGCCAGGTGGCCGGCGCGACGGCGCGCGGCGACCGCGAGGCCGCGGCGGGCTGGCTCGCGTACCTCGTCAAGGCCTACCTGCTGCTCGGGGTGGCGGTCGCGCTGGTCGGCTCGTTCGCGCTGCCGGCTGCGGCGCGCTGGATCCTGGGAACGGACGTGCGCGTCGGCGTCCTCGCGGCGCTGCTCGCGGTCACGCCGTTGATCGAGGTGCCGAAGGTCGTCGTGACGGCCGGCCTGCAGGCCGGCCGGCGCATGCTGCCGCTGGCCCAGATCGAGAACGCGCAGGAGGCGATGCGCGTCTTCCTGGTGATCGTGGGTGCGCTCGTCGCCGGCGGGGCGGTCGGGCCGGTCGTCGGGGCGCTCGCGGCCTCGGCGATGGGCTCGCTGCTCGCCGTCGACATGTACCGCGGCGAGCGCCGGCGCGGCGCCGACCTCTGGAGCGTGCGCGAGATCCTGGGGCGCGTGCGCGCGGTGCCGCTGCGCCAGGGGCTGCCCCTCGGGCTGCGCATGGGCGCGGTCCAGAACCTGCACGCCTTCGGGACTCAGATCCTCCCGAGCCTGTTCGTGCAGCGCTTCGCATCCAGCGAGTGGGTCGCGTTCTTCCGCATCGCGCAGCGCATCCTGTCGGTGCCGCTGATGTTCATGCAGGGCATCAGCCGCACCGTGCTGCCGTGGTTCAGCGAGCTGGCGGGTCAGCAGGAGCTGCGCCGGCTGCGCGGCGCCTACTTCAAGGCGAGCCTCTTCAGCGGCCTCTTGATCTCGGCGGCCATCCTCGTGATCACGCCGCTCCTGCCCTGGTTCCTGGAGCTCGCCTTTCCGCGCGAGTACCGCGAGCCCGTGTGGCTCCTCGCCCGCATCCTGATCCCCGGCTTCATGGTGCTCTCGTTCTCGATCGCCAACGACACGTTCTACCTGGTGACGGGGACCCTGCGCGTCGGCATCTGGTTCAGCGCCATCGGCATGGTCGTGTACGTCGCCCTCGTCGGGACCTGCGCCTGGATCTGGCCGGAGACGGGCGTCGCGCGGGGCTTCACGATCGCGATGTTCTGGAGCCTCTGGCACCCGCTCTACGTCTACTACTGGTTCAAGCGCAAGCTGCGGCCCCGTCCGGCGCCGGAAGCGCTCGAGCCGGGACGGGGGGCGGAGCGGGTTCCGGGGGCCGGGCCGCCCTGAAGGCCGCCGGAATCCGGTTTCCCGTATGATGTCTCGCGCCCGGGCCAGATCGGGCCGCTTGGCTTGCCGAGCGCAGCGGATCGAGGCCGCTCGTCGGCAGGTTCCACGCCAGCGCGTTTTTCTTCCTCGCGAACCGACACCTGGAGGGATCCATGCATCGCAATCCCGCTGGCCGTCTGCCTCTTGGATCCGTCTCTCGTCCCTGCTCGTCCTCTCCTTCGCTTCCTGGCAAGTCGACCGGCAGCGAGCCACCCGCCGAGCCCCGCACCGAGTCGGCGCCCGAGGGCCGGCCCGTCGTGCGCGTGTCCGGAGCAGAGGCCACGGTCACGGGCGACTCGGAGATCACGCTCAAGTACCCCGAGCCCGAAGACATCAACGATCGCGTTCCCGACTGGGTGATCAACCCGACGATCGGTGCGGTGACGGGCGCCGTCGGTGTCGCACCGAAGAACCACCTGAGCATCCGCGAGCAGCTGGACGAGGCACGGCTCAACGGCAGGCTGGAGATCGCCAGCATGCTCGAGCTGCGGGTCCAGCGCGTCGGGCGCAGCGAGCTCGAGCAGGACGTGCGCGTCGAGCGCGAGAGCCGCGGCGACCGGTCGCGCAAGAACACGCTGGGCGTCGACCGCAACATTCTCGACGCGGTCCTCGCCGGGAGCGGCAGCAGGCGCTGTGGTTCGACAAGAAGTCGGGCGATTGCTACGTGTGGATGGTCCTCGACGGCGCCGTCCTCGGGCGCAGCGACCATCAGGTGATCCAGGAAGTCTCGGTCTTCACGGCCAACGAGGCGATCAAGACCGAGTACCTGCCCAAGCGCCCGCGGCTCGAGGCGCCGACGGTCGTCGTCGAGATGCCCGCAGAGCCGGCGCCCGCGGCGCCTGCACCCGAGGCGCCCAAGGAGCCGATCGAGAAGCTCGAGGACGCGCTGAAACCGATCGAGACGATCCCGGTCAAGCCCGACGCCGAGAAGAGCGGCGGCGACGAGTAGCCAGGAGGCGCACATGCAGCGCACGACGAGAACGATGACCCTGGGCGCGGCCCTCGCGACCGCACTCCTCTTGGCCGCCGGTTGCGCCACGCCGCAGAGCGAGGCCGGCGCGGCCCCGGCGCCCGGCGCGGCCCCGGCGCCCGGCGCGGCCCCGGGGAGGCTCGGGCTCCGACGCCGCAACGACGGCGCCCGGACCGACCGTGGAGCCCGCGCCGGCGGCTTCCGCCGGCGGCGAGGCGGCCGCGCCGGGAGGCGGCCGTGCCCGCGGCGGCCGCGTCCGAGGCGGCGCCCGAAGGCGGCGCGGCCGCTCCGGCCGAGGTGTCGCGCGAGCCCTACCTCCACCCGGCGTCCGAGCGCCACCTCGAGACGATGGAGAAGGGGCTGCGCCCGCTCGAGACGATCCCGGTGAGCCACGAGCCGTCGGTCCACCGCTGACCCTCCGCGGCGTCACCAGGCCGGCTTCCACCCGAAGCGCTCGAGGTCGATGCGGCCGCCTTTCGCGATGCGCACGCCCTCGGCGCGCAGCCGCCGGCCTTGCTCGCGCTCCCCACCGCCGGCGCGCGCGCTGATCTTCCCGGCGGCGTTGACGACCCGGTGCCAGGGCAGGCGGCTCCCGGGCGGCAGCTCGCGCAGCGCGCGCCCGACCAGCCGCGCCCGCCGCGGCAGGCCCGCCTGCGCCGCGATCTGACCGTAGCTCGCCACCCGCCCGCGCGGGATCGAGTCGATCATCGCGTAGATGCGCTGGTAGACGTCGTCGTCGGCGGGGAGGGCCACGAGGCGGGGAGGGCCACGAGATGGGGGATGGAGAAGCGAAGAGCCCGCTCCCGGCGCGCGAGGCGACTCGGGAGCGGGCCGTTTTCGAGGCTGCACCGACGTGCAACGCCCGTCGGGTGCACGCTAGGTGTGCAACCCCCTGAAACCGTCACTCATGTAGATCACCTCCCTTCGCAGGGCCTCCCCGGCCAGCACCGCTGTGACCGTCGATGCCTCCGGGCTCTCGCCCGAACTCCGGCGTCCCGGAGCTCACGAGCTCGGGGCCGCGAAGGGCCCCTCGGCATGCACCGCCATGCGGCGCACGTGGATCATTCTGGTTCTTTCTTCGGTCGCGTCAACCCGTCACAGGACCGCTTTCCCGGGGTTTCCCGCGCCCGCGCGGCGGTGGCTGCCCCGCGCTTGTCCGCCGCGGCGCGAGCCAGTAGCGTGCGCGCGTGCTCGCCCTCCTCCTCGACTTCCGCCCGCAGGAAGCCGCCCCCGAGCCGCTGATCACCAACGACGCCGTCGTGCTCGGGATCCTGCTGGTGATCCTCGCGTTGGTGTTCCGCACCTCCGCCAGCTCGAACCCCGCCTGGAGGAGGTTCTACGGCGTCGTGCCTGCGCTCCTGCTCTGCTACTTCCTCCCTTCGCTCTTGTCGACGGCGGGCATCGTCTCGGGCGACGCGCAGTGGTCGGGGCTGTACTTCGTCGCGTCGCGCTTCCTCCTGCCGACCAGCCTGGTCCTCTTGACGCTGAGCATCGACTTCAAGGCGGTGCTGCGGCTCGGCCCCAAGGCGCTGATCATGTTCCTGACCGGAACGGCGGGCATCGTCCTGGGGGGGCCGCTAGCGATCCTCGTCTTCAGGGCCGTGAACCCCGAGATCGTGGGCGGGGAGGGCGCGGACGCCGTGTGGCGCGGCCTCACCACGGTGGCCGGCAGCTGGGTCGGCGGCGGCGCCAACCAGGCCGCGATGAAGGAGGTGTTCCACGTCGGCGACGAGGTGTTCTCCGTGATGGTCACCGTCGACGTGATCGTCGCGAACATCTGGATGGCGGTCCTCTTGTACGGCGCCGGGCGCTCCGCGGCGATCGACGAGAGGCTGGGCGCCGACGACTCGGCGATCGTCTCGCTGCGCGACCGCGTCGCGGCGTACCACGCCTCGATCGCGCGCATCCCCGCGCTCTCCGACACGATCACGGTGCTGGCGGCCGGCTTCGGGGTCACCGCGCTCTCGCACCTCGGCGCCGACTGGATCACGCCGTGGCTCGCGGAGCACGCCGCGGCGCACAAGCCGCCCGACGGGCCGCACTGGATCGACCAGCTGAGCCTCACCAGCTCGTTCCTGTGGGTCGTCGTGCTGGCGACCACGGGCGGGCTCCTGCTGTCGGCGACCAGGGCGCGCCGGCTCGAGGGCGTGGGCGCGTCGCGCCTCGGCTCGGCGATGCTCTACGTGCTCGTCGCCACGATCGGCATGAAGATGGACCTGCTCGCGATCCGCGAGAATCCGGGGATCTTCGCCGTGGGCCTCTTGTGGATCGGCTTCCACGCGGCCCTCTTGATCGTCGTGGCCGTGCTGATCAAGGCGCCGCTATTCTTCCTCGCGGTCGGGAGCCAGGCCAACGTCGGCGGCGCGGCGAGCGCACCGATCGTCGCGTCGGCCTTCCACCCAGCGCTGGCTCCGGTGGGGGTGCTCCTCGCCGTCCTGGGCTACGCGCTGGGAACGTACGCGGCGATCGCGTGCGGCTGGTGCATGCAGGCGGTCGCTCCGGGCGCCGGCTGACGGCAGTCGCCTCGCCCGGTGGCGCGCGCTTGCTGACGACGGTTAGAGCAGCCCGTATCCTGGCGAGCATGCCGACGACCGAAACGAAGCCGCGGGCCGTCCTGCGCAAGGACTACCGCCCGCCGCCGTACTGGATCGAGACGGTCGAGCTCGCCTTCGAACTCGGCCGGGACAGCACGCTCGTGCGCTCGCGGATGCGCCTCCTGCGCAACGCGCAGTCCCGTGGGGGACCCCTGGTCCTCGACGGTGAAGCGCTCGAGACGCTCGCGGTGCGGGTCGACGGGCGCGAGCTCGGCGCGGCCGAGTACTCGATCGAAAACGACCACATGACCTTCGACTCCGTGCCCGACGAGTTCGTGCTGGAGACCGAGGTGCGCATCCGTCCGCGCGAGAACACCGCGCTCTCCGGCCTCTACGTCAGCGGCGACGTCCTGTGCACGCAGTGCGAGGCGATGGGCTTCCGGCGCATCACGTGGTTCCTGGACCGTCCGGACGTCATGGCGCGCTACACGACGACGATCGTCGGCGACAGGGCGAGCTTCCCCGTCATGCTCTCGAACGGCAACCGCGTCGCGGAGCGCGAGCTGGACCGCGGCCGCCACGAGGTGCGCTGGGAGGACCCGTTCCCGAAGCCCAGCTACCTGTTCGCCCTGGTCGCCGGCGAGCTGCGCTGTCACGCTGGACGGTTCGTGACGCGCACGGGGCGCGACGTGCGGCTCGAGATCTGGGTCGAGCCGCAGAACGTCGACCGCTGCGAGCACGCGCTGCGTTCCCTGCAGAAGGCGATGAAATGGGACGAGGAGCGGTTCGGCCTCGAGTACGACCTCGACCTCTACATGGTCGTCGCGGTCAACGACTTCAACGCCGGCGCGATGGAGAACAAGGGGCTGAACATCTTCAACTCGAAGTACGTCCTGGCCAAGCCCGAGACCGCCACGGACATGGACTACGAGGGCATCGAGGGCGTCATCGGCCACGAGTACTTCCACAACTGGACCGGGAACCGCGTCACCTGCAGGGACTGGTTCCAGCTGACGCTGAAGGAGGGTTTGACGGTCTTCCGCGACCAGGAGTTCAGCGCCGAGATGACCTCGGCCCCGGTGAAGCGCATCGCGGACGTCAAGCTGCTGCGCACGAGCCAGTTCGCCGAGGACGACGGGCCGATGGCGCACGCCGTGCGGCCGGACTCGTACATCTCGATGGAGAACTTCTACACGGTCACGGTCTACAACAAGGGGGCCGAGGTCGTGCGGATGTACCAGACGCTCCTGGGGCGCGAGGGTTTCCGCAGGGGCATGGACCTCTACTTCGAGCGCCACGACGGCGGGGCGGTCACCTGCGAGGACTTCCGCGCCGCGATGGCGGACGCGAACGGCGTCGATCTCGAGCTCTTCGGGCGTTGGTACGCCCAGCCCGGGACGCCGATCGTCGCGGCCCGGGCGGAGTACGACCGCGACGCACGGCGCTTCACGCTCGAGCTCTCCCAGTCGCGCCCGGTCCTCGACGGCCAGCCAGCCTACGAGCCGATGCACGTGCCCGTGGCGCTGGGCCTCGTCGGGCCCGACGGCGCCGACCTGCCGTTCCGCTTCGAGGGCGTGGAGCACGACGGCACGCTCGTCGTCGAGCTGAAGGAGGCGCGCCAGAGCTTCACGTTCGAGAAAGTGGACGAGGAGCCCGTGCCGTCGGTGCTGCGCGGCTTCTCGGCACCCGTGAAGCTCCAGATGGAGCGCAGCCGCGAAGAGCTGGCCTTCCTGCTGGCGCACGACAGCGACCCATTCAATCGCTGGGACGCCGGCCAGGAGCTCGCGCAGGCGCTGCTCCTGGACCTCGCGCGCGAGGCTGCGGCCGGCCGCGATTTGCGTCTCGATCCGCTCTTCACCCAGGCCTTCGGGCGCGTGCTCGCGGACCCGGCGCTCGACGGCTCGATCAAGTCGCTGACCCTGCTCTTGCCGGGCGAGCGGCACCTCGGGATGCAGATGGACGTGATCGAGGTCGACGCCATCCACCGCGCCCGGCAGTTCGTCAGGAAGGAGCTGGCCCGCACGCTGAGGGACGAGTGGGTCGCCTTGTTCGACGCCAACGGCTCGCAGTCGCCGTACCGGAACGACAAGCGCTCGATCGACCGGCGGCGCCTCAAGAACACGGCCCTCGCGTACCTCGCGTGCCTGGAGGAGCGGAGCACGACGGAGACCGTCTGGCGCCAGTTCGAGACCTCCGACAACATGACCGACGCGCAGGCGGCGCTGGTCCTCCTGGTCGACCTCGACTGCCCCGAGCGCGAGCAGGCGCTCGCGGCCTTCCACGAGCACTGGCAGGACGATCCGCTCGTGCTCGACAAGTGGTTCCAGGCCCAGGCCCTCTCGAGCCTGCCCGACACGACGAGCCGGGTCGAGGAGCTGACCCGCCACGCCGACTTCCACCTGAAGAACCCCAACCGCGTGCGCTCGCTCGTCGGCGCCTACGCCGGCATGAACCAGGTGCGCTTCCACGACGCCGACGGCGGCGGCTACCGGCTCGTCGCCGGGAAGGTCCTCGAGCTCGACACGATCAACCCCAGGATCGCCGCGCGCGTCGCGTCCGCGTTCAACCGCTGGAAGCGCTTCGATGCCGCGCGCCGCACGCTGATGCGCGCCGAGCTGGAGCGCATCGAGGCGCACGCGGGGCTCTCGAAGGACGTGTTCGAGATCGTGGCGCGGGCGCTGGGGCGGGACTGATCGCGCGAGCGCGCGGGGCGCGGCTATTCCGCGGCCCGGGCGGTAGCGCGCCCAGCCGTCTCCTCGCGCAGCCGCCGCAGGAACTCCTCTACCATCCCGACCGGAACCTCGAGCTCCAGGCGCACGCGATCGGCGTATTCGGCGCGCGCGGGCACCTGCGCGAGAGTCGAGAGCAGCCGCTGCACCGCGCTCGAGCACTCCCAGGGGTGCTCGACGAGCACCCGCCGCGTCAGCGTCACGGTCCTCACGCAAGCCCGCTCGAGGGCCTGCGCCACGGCTGCGCCGTACGCTCGGACGAGCCCGCCGACGCCGAGCTTCGTCCCGCCGAAGTAGCGCGTCACGACGGCGATGCAGAAGGTCAGCTCGCGCGCCTCGAGCTCCAGCAGGATCGGCCGCCCGGCGGAGCCCGAGGGCTCGCCGTCGTCGCTGGCGCGGAAGGCGGATCCGTCCGGCTCGAGGCGCCAGGCGAAGCAGTGGTGGCGGGCGGCGTGGAGCTCCCTGCGGATCCGCTGCACGAGGCTCTCGGCCTCCGCGCGCGTCGCGACGGGCGCCACGTCGGCGATGAAGCGCGAGCCCTTGACCTTGTCGATCTCGTGCCGCAGGGGCGCCGCGAGGGTTCGGTAGCTCTCGGCCACGGGCGCCAGTGTAGGCCGCCGCGCGCGAGCGTCTGGTAAGCTCTCCGGGTCTCCTTGCTGCGACTCCCCATGACATCCCGTCCGCGCGCCGCCTGCCTCGGCGCGCTCGTCGTCTTCTGCGCGAGCTCCTCCGCGCAGGAGCCCGGGGCTTGGGTCGTCCTCGAGCCGACGGCGATGGTCTCGCGCGGGGGAGCCGAGCTCGTGCTCCAGCCCGAAGGCTCGATCCTCGTGCGCGGCATCGAGCCCGAAGAGGACGTGTACGAGCTCGAGTTCGAGACGGGCCTCGAGGGCATCAGCGCCCTGCGTCTCGAGGCACTGCCGCACCACACGCTCTCCGCGAACGGCCCGGGCCGTGCGTCGAACGGCAACTTCGTACTCTCCGAGCTGCGCCTCTCGGAGTCCTCCAAGCACGGTCGGCCCGAGCTCGTGCGGCTGGTCGCTTCCGCCGACCACTCCCAGCGCGGATGGCCCGTCGCCGCGGCGGTCGACGGCCTGGAAGCCACGGGCTGGGCGATCCTGCCCGAGGCCGGCGCGCCCTCGACGGCCGTGTTCGAGACCGCGCGCGACGTCGGGCACTCGACCGGCAAGGTGCTCCGTCTCGAGCTCGCGTTCCTCTGGGGCCAGGCGCACGCGCTCGGCCACTTCCGCTTGTCGGCCACCACTGCCGCCCGTCCTGTGTTCGTCGAGCCCGAGTGGGCCGGGATGCAGCCGCGCATCGACGCGGCGATCGACGCCGGAGTCGCGTACCTGATCTCGGAGCAGCAGCTCGACGGCTCGTGGTCCTTCCGCCAGGCGGAGTACGAGAGCGGCCAGACGGCGCTCACGGTCTACACGCTGCTCAAGCAGGGGGTGCCGCCCGAGCATCCCGCGATCCGGCGCGGCGTGGAGTTCCTGCGCGCGCACCCGCCGGCGCGCACGTACTCGGCGGGGTGCCAGCTGCTCGCGATCTGGGCACTCGACGACCCCGAGAACCTGGAATGGGCGGCGGAGATCGCCGACCGGCTCGTCTCCTGGCAGCGCGGCGGCTTCGCCTACCCCGACCACGCCGTCGACATCTCGAACACCCAGTACGGAGCGCTGGGGCTGTGGGCCGCGCGAAACGCGGGGGTGCCCGTGCCCGGCCGCGTGTGGCAGGTGCTCGCCGAGCACACGCTGCGCCACCAGGAGCCGCCGGGCGAGGACGGCGCGGCGGGCTTCACGTACCACGAGGAAGGGCTCGTGACCGGCAGCCGCACCGCCGCAGGCGTGGGCATCCTCGCCATCTGCGAGTCGGCGCTGGACGCGATCGCCGCGCGGCCCTTCGCCGCTGCGCGCGAGCGCGGGATGCGCTGGCTGGCCAAGCACTTCGCCGCGGATGCCAATCCGGGCGAGGGGCTGGGCGACCCGTGGATCTACTACTACCTCTACGGGATCGAGCGCGTCGGGGGGCTCACGGGAGTGCAGCGCATCGGTGGCTCGGACTGGTACCGCGAGGGCGTGCGCTTCCTCGTCGGCGCGCAGTCCGCGGACGGGCGCTGGACCGACGGCGGGGACGCCGAGCCGAACACGTGCTTCGCGCTGCTCTTCCTCTCGCGCGCGACCTCGCCTGCGTCCGGCGAGTCGGCGCGCCGCGGACGCGTGACCTTCGGCGCCGACGACCCCGCGAGGGACGTCTCCGTGCGCGCCTCCGGCGCGGGCCCGCTCGCGATCTGGATCTCGTCCTTCGGCGACCGCGCGCTCGGAGAGGTGGAGTGGCCCGGCGAGTCGGGGCATGGCCCGCACGTCGCCAAGGTCGAGTACCTGCTCGCGGGCCCGGCGCGCACAGCGGAGGCGTGGGCGGACAGCACCTGGCGCTACACGACGCGCAAGCCGGGCGCCGACTGGAACCGGCGCGGGTTCCACGACGCGTCGTGGTTTCCCGCCGAAGGGCCGTTCGGCAACGGCGCGGCGCCGGGCGACGACAGCGCAGCCGGGCCCGAGTTCCGCACGGAGTGGACCGAGCGCGAGCTCTGGCTGCGGCGCGAGCTCACGGTCGACCCGTACCGCATCGTCGAGCCGCTCCTGCGCGTGCACCACTCGGACGCGCGCTCGCGCGCGGGCGGCGGGGCGCTCGAGGCCTCGGCGAAGCGCGATCCCGGCCCGACGCTCGAGGTGTACGTCAACGGCGAGCCGCTCTACCGCGGGGACGACCGCGACGCCGGCTACCGGACGCTGGCCGAGGGCGCGGCGCTGGCGCGCCTCGTGGAGCCTGGCCGGAACGTGCTCGCGGCGCGCGTGGTGCGCACCGGTCCCGGCCAGGTGGTCGACGTCGAGCTACTCGACCGCCCGATCCTCGCGGCTGTGCCGGGCGACCCCTCCGAGCCTTGCGGGGCGCAGCGCTTCGCCGCCAAGCTCGACTTCGAGCGGCCCGGGACCTGCGAGATCCTGACGCGCGTGCACGTCGTCGTGAAGGACGAGCGCACCGGGCGCGTCGAGCCGCGCGTGCTCGAAGCGCCGCCCATGGATGTGTTCGTCGAGCTGGGCTTCGACCGCGACCTCCTCACCTACGCCGGGGACGCCGCGCGCGACGTCGTGCCCGCGCCCGGCACCGAGGTCGTGGGCTCGAGCGAGCTCGAGGGCTGGGAGGCAGCCCTCGCCGTCGACCGGCTCCTCGCGCGCGGGTGGCTGTGCGCGGACGACGACCCACGGCCCAGTCTGACCCTGCGCTTCGAGCGACCCGTGCGCGCCAACACCCTGCTCTTGACGCACGCGCCGGCCTCGCGCCTGGGGGCCGAGCGCACGGCGCGCGCGCGGCGCGTGGCCGTGCGCTTCGACGGCAAGGGGACGGCGTACGAGATCGAGCTCGTCCCCGACGACGGGCGCAAGACGATCTGGTCCTTCCCCAAGACCTGGAAGCTGCGCAGCCTGGAGATCACGGTCCTCGATCGCACGCAGGGGCCGCCGGAGCTGGGCGCCGTCGGTTTCGCCGAGGTCGAGCTGCAGCTGCGCAAGTAGACCCGGCGCTCGCCGCTCACTTCTTCGCGGTGCACGTCGAGGCGCCGCGGCCTGGTTCGGGGGTGTTCGATCTCCACGAGCACGCGCCCCAACAGCCTGAATCACACCACTGGGCACCCGGGTCGGCCACCTCCGGCCCGGGCGCCCTGGTCGGCCCGCGCCCGGCCCACTACCCTGCTCCGCGTGCTGTTGCGACTCCTCGCGAGCTCCCTGCGCGCCGTGCTGCGCCGCCCGTGGCACTCGCTGCTCGTGCTCCAGGGCGTGATCTGGGGCACGGCGCTCGGGGTCGTGCCTCCGGCGATCCTGCACGGCAGCCTGGAGCGCGCCGAGCGCAGCGCGAGCTCGCTCGGCACCGATCGCATCCTCGTCGCCCAGGAGCGCGTCGACGTGCCGCGCCGGTTCCGCTGGAGCGACCTGCCGGCGCTGCGGCGCGAGCTCGCGGGCGAGGCCGACCGCGTCACGGGGCTCGCGGTCCTCACCGGCCGCGAGGACGTGCGCGTGCCCACGATCGCGGGCACGTCGGAGCTCGCCCGCGCTCTGCGCCTGGAGCTCGCGCGGGGCCGCGGGCTGACCGCCGAGGACGTGCGCGAGGCGCGTCCGGTCGCCGTCCTCGAGCACGACCTGGCGCAGCTGCTCTTCCCCGGTCGCGAGGCGCTGGGAGAGGCGCTCGCGCTCACCGACGACCTCGAGGTTCTGGTCGTCGGCGTCTGCGCGCCGCGCGAGCAGGCCGGCGTCGACGCGTTCGGCTACGAAGAGGACCATCCCCTGCGCTGGGTCGTCGACAAGGTGCTGGGCTACGCCGGCGTTTTCGAGTCGACCGCGATCGAAGCGCTCTCGCGCGACGACGCCGCGCTCGTCCCGCGCACGCTCTTCCCGGACGCCGCGCCCGACTGCCTCGAGATCCGGGCGGACCCGCCGCGCATCCTCGCCCTGCGCGATCGCGTTCGCAGCGTCCTCGCCGCGGACGGCTTCGAGCCGGTGCTCTACGTCAACGCGCTCCTGCCCATCCTCTATGGCGAGACCCTGCGGATGTCGCTCGAGCTGGCTCGCGCGGTCTTCCTGCTGTCCATCCTGGTCGGCACGTCGGTCGTCAGCGCCGTCATGGTGCTCTCCGTGGTGCAGCGCCGGCACGAGATCGCGATCCGCCGCGTCGAGGGCGCGCGGCGCGCGCACATCGCGGTGCAGTTCGTGGTCGAGACGGGGGCGCTGTGCGCCGCCGGCGGGCTGCTCGGAGTCCCCGTGGGCCTGGGGCTGGCGGCCGCGCGCTGCGCCGGTCAGCCGCTGGCCAGCGTGACGTGGACCGTGCCGGTGTTGGAGAGCGCGGTCATGGTCGGGGTGGTGACCCTGGTGGGCCTCTTCGGCGGCCTGGTCCCGGCCTGGAGCGCCGTGCGCGTCGACCCCGTGGTGGTGCTGCGCAACGAATGAGGGCGCGAGCGACGGCCTGGCGGGCGGTGGGCCGCGCGGCGTGGCGCGGCCTCGTGCGCCGGCCGCTGCAGACCGCGCTCCTGTTCTTCGCCCTCACGACCTCGCTGGGCGCGACGCTGACGATCCTGGCGGTGCTCGCCGGAATCGGAGAACAGATGCGGCGCGACCTCGTGCGCGTCGGCATGGATGTCGTCAACGTCCACCTGAGCCCGCGCGTCGGGAGCCTGTTCGCCCAGCCGCTGCGGGCGCAGGACTGCGCCTGGATGCGCGCGGTGGCGGAGGGCCCGGTCGCGCCCTTCCGCGCGGCGACCGTGGTCGGGGTCGATCCGGCGAGCGGACGCGAGGCGCAGTTCCTCGAGCTCGCCACGACGGCCGAGTGGGCCGCCGTCGTGCCGCCCGAGATGATCCACGGCCGCTTCCTCGAGCCCGGGGAGACGGACGCGTGCGCGCTGGACGAGTGGGTCGCGCGCGCCCTCTTCGGCGACGACCCCGCCGTCGGCCGGCCGCTCGTGCTGCGCGCGGGCGGCCGGCGGCGTGAGCTCACCGTCGTCGGCGTCCTGCACGACCCGTTCGAGATCCGCAAGCGCTTCGACGAGCTCGACGTGACCGGGACCGCTCGCTCGCGGCTCCTGCGCATGATGGAGTTCAAGAGCGCGTACGTCACCGGCGACTTCTCGGACCCGCGCGCCGCGATCCACGGTGCCATCGTCAAGGCCCGCGACGCTGACGACACCCGGCGCGTGGTGTCCGAGCTGGCCAGGCGCTTCGGGCCGCGCAACGAGTACCTCTCGATCTGGGCCCGCCGCAACTGGGTCGACGCGGTGCTGCGCGCGGCGGGACTCGCGCTGAGCGTCGCCAACGTGCTGTGGATCGTCGTGCTGCTGATCACGGGCGTGATGGTGACGACGGTCTCGCTCGTCGCCGTGCGCGAGCGCTACCGCGAGATCGCGATCCGGCGCGCCGAGGGGGCGCGCCGCCGGGAGGTCGCGCTGCAGCTGCTCCTCGAGAACGCGCTCCTGACGCTCGCCGCCTCCGCGGCGGCGCTCGTCCTGGCGCAGGGCCTGGCGGCCCTCGTCGAGGCGCGCTACCTCTCGTGGCGGCCCGTGTTCTTCCCGGGCGACTTGGCCCTCGCGCTGGGCATGGGCCTGGTGATCGGAGCCCTCGCGACGGCCCTGCCGGCTGCGCGCGCCGCGACCTTGGACCCCGTGCGGGTACTGCGGCAAGCTTAGAGCCCTCGGGGCCCCCGGCTGCGCCAGGAGCCGTGCGCGCCGAGCGAGCGAAGCGAGCCTTCGGCGCAGCCGCGAAGCGGCGCGATCATCGGTCGCCTATACCGGTCCGCCTCGCGGCACCGGTTTCCAACGCCTTGCCAGCAACCGCCGCGCAGACGATCTTCGTCACCGTATCTCGGGAACCAGCGCTCCATGATCGAGCTCGCCGACGTCCACAAGGTCTACGCCGAGGGCACGCTCGAGGTGCACGCCTTGCGCGGCGTCGACCTCGCGGTCGAGGCCGGGGAGCTCGTGACGATCGTCGGGCCGTCCGGCTCGGGCAAGTCGACCCTGCTGCACGTGCTCGGATGCCTCGACCGCGCGACGACCGGCACGTACCGCTTCGACGGGCGCGACGTCGGAGGGCTGTCCGACCGCGAGCTGGCCGGGGTGCGCGGCCAGAGCATCGGCTTCGTGTTCCAGGCCTTCCACCTCTTGCCGCGCGAGACGGCGCTCGAGAACGTCGCCCTGCCGCTGCTCTACGCCGGCGTGCGCGGCGCGAGCGCGCGCAGCCGGGGCGCGCTCGAGGCGGTTGGCCTCGGCGAGCGCCTGCATCACCGTCCCGGCCAGCTCTCCGGAGGCGAGCAGCAGCGCGTCGCCATCGCGCGCGCGATCGTCAAGCAGCCGAAGCTCATCCTGGCCGACGAGCCCACGGGCAACCTCGACAGCGAGGTCGGCGCCGGCGTGCTCGAGGTGTTCGGCGAGCTGCACGCGCGCGGGATCACGATCGTCGTCATCACGCACGACCCGGAGGTGGCGCGGATGGGGACGCGCAAGCTCCAGCTGCGCGACGGGAAGCTCGTCGGGACCGAATGAGCGCCGAGATCCCCGACTCCCTGCGCGAGCGCCGCCTGCTCTTCACGGTCACGACCGGCCGCAGCGGGACGCAGCTCCTCGCCCGCGCGCTGGCTCTCTTCCGCGACGTCGACGCGCGCCACGAGCCGAAGCCGACGTTCTCGAGCGCGCTGCGCACCGTCCTCGCCGCCCCGGAGACGGCGCGCGAGTTCTGGCTCGAGCACAAGCTGCCGGCGATCGCCCGCTCGCGGCGCCCGGTGTACGCGGAGACGAGCCACCTGTTCTGCAAGGGCTTCCTCGAGAGCCTGCTCGCGCTCGGGCTGCGGCCAGAGCTGGTCCACCTGCGGCGCGACCCGCGGGCGGTAGCGCGCAGCCTGCTCGCCATGGGAACCGTGCCGGGGCGCACGTTCCGCGGCGTCAAGTACTACCTCTCGCCCGGGGACGCGAACTACCTGCCGGTCCCGCGGCTCGGGGAGCGCGCCTTCAGCGACTACCAGCTCTGCTACTGGTACTGCCTCGAGGTGGAGCAGCGCGCCCGCGCGTATTCCCGGCTCGGCCTCGTCTTGCACGCGGTCGAGCTGGAGGAGCTCAGCGCTGCGGGGGGAATCGCGGCGCTCGGGCGGAGGCTCGCGCTGGGAGGGATGCGCGCGCTGGGCGGGCTGCGCGCCGCCCGTCTGGCGCACAGCCCGCTCAACAGCCGCCCCGACAAGAAGCGTCCGATCGATCTCTCCGCGGCCCAGATGGAGCGCGAGGAACGGCAAGTGCGCGAGTGGGCGGCTCCTTGATCCGCCTGTTTGCCGCGCGCCGCCGGGTGTGCGAGACTCGGCGCACCATGCGTGGGACGACGCGCCGTACGTTCCTGGGCGGCGCGGCCGCGACGGGCGGGCTCCTCGCCCTGCCGCAGGGAGAGGACGCGCGCGACCCCGCGCGCGAGCGCCTGAACCCCGCGCGCGAGCGCCTGAACATCGGCCTCGTCGGTGTCGGCGGGCGCGGCAGCGCCAACCACGCGGGTCACCACCGCGAGTGGCTCGAGGCCTGCAAGACCCGCGGGCCGACGACCTGCGGCGTCGACTACGCCGGCCCGCTCAGCGAGGCGGTGCTCCTTGGGATCGTCGCCTTCCGCAGCGGGGCGAAGCTGGAGTGGGAGGCGGCCGCGCTCGTGCGCCGCGAGCACCGCGCGGGCTGGACGCTGTGAGCGACTCGCGGCCAACGCTCGCCGGGATGCCCGCGGCGCGGCTCCTGGGAATGGAGCTCGGAGCGCGCAGCGACCGCGAGGCGCACGTGTCGCTCGCCGCTCGACCCGAGTTGCTCCAGGTCGACGGCGTCGTCCACGGCGGGATCCTCGCGACGCTCGCCGACACGGCGGCCGTCCACCTGCTCTACCCGCAGCTCGCGAGCGAGCGCTCGATGACGAGCATCGAGTTCAAGCTCAACTTCCTGCGACCCGCCACCGCCGGCGGCGGTCCGATCGACGCGCGGGCGCGCGTGGCGCACATGGGACGCAAGGTCTGCCTCGCGGAGGTCGACGTCGAGCAGGCGGGGAAGATCGTCGCCAAGGGGCTCTTCACCTACCTGGTGCTCTGAAGGGCGAAGGGCCGCGCTCACGCGCGGCCCTTCGCCCTTCGGTCCATTTCGGTCGGGCGCGGGATCAGAGGCCCGCGTAGAGCTTCAGCTCGTCCTCGTAGGCCTTGATGGCGTCCTGCAGCGCGACCACAGCCGCGTCGCAGGCGGCTTTGTCCCCGCCGCGCAAGGCCGCCTTGAAGGCGGCGTGCTTCTCGGTCACGTCGGGGATGCGTCCGTCGACCACGAAGGAGACCAGGCACCCGGCTTCGCTGATCAGGCGCGAGGAGCCCTCCTGGTCGGCGGGGTCGAGCTGCAGCGTGAACACGACGTCGAGCTCGCGCAGGCCGCCCTTGCGCTTGACCTCGCTGAAGGCCCAGTTGCGCAGGCCCCAGCGGCCCTCGCCCTCGGCCTTGCCTGGATCGGGGGCGTAGCGCTCGACGTAGGAGGCGATGCCGTACCGGATCCAGGCCGGGATCTTCTTCTCGGTCCAGAAGGTCGCCGGGATGCCGCCCTGGGCCGAGGCCGGGTTGGCGATGATCTTGCTGATCGTGTCCCAGCTCGGGTCGATCGCCTCGGCGTAGGAGAGCGCGGCGGCGTGCTTGATCGAGAGCGGGCCGAAGGGCTCCAGCTTGGGATCGGCGACGTCCCAGTACGCGACGCCCTGACCGCGGTACTCGGGCGGCTGGCTGCGCCCGTCGACCATGGCCTCGCCGAAGAACGCGTAGTGGCAGGAGGACGCGCCCGTGCCCTCGGCGGCCGGCAGACCGAGGTTCTGGTCGCCCGCGGCGAAGGTGTTGTACTGGGCGAGGCTGCGCAGCACGGTGACCGGCGGCTTCTCGTCGGGCTGCATGCCGTAGAGGCTCGCCAGCGTCGCGTAGGTGACGTCCGCCCACTGGATGGCGAACTCGGCGATCTTGCGGTCGCAGGTGCTCCAGACGACGAAGCGCTCGCCGGGGATCGTCCACCACTGGTACGGCGTCGAGTGGAACGTGTTCGCCTCGGCGAGGGCCAGCCACTGGTCGCCGCACTTGAACAGGCCCTCCTCGATCTTCGTCTGCTCGTCGGGGCTGATCCAGGTCATGTCCTGGAGCTTCCAGCCCTCCTCCTCCAGCTTGGCCCGCTCCTCGGAACGCGCTTTCTTGTGCGGGTTGACCCAGGTGCCGGAGTCGTCCTTCTCCCACTGCATGCGCAGGAACGGGATGTCGGCGATCGGGGCCCAGCCGTCGCCGAAGCGTGCCAGGCCCTTCGCCTCCATCTCGGCTTCTTCCGTGCGCTTGTGCTTCGCGAGCGCGGTGTACGTCTCGAACCACTGGTTGTCGTAGTAGTGGTGGCCGAGCGCCTTGCGTGCTTCCTGGTGCTCGCTGTCGAGCTCCACGATCTTCTTCAGGACCTGGCGCGACTCCGAGTACTTGGAGTTCTCGCGGCACCAGAGGTGCAGCTCCCACAGCTTGGCGACGTCGTCGCCGGCTTCGGACATCTTCGCCTCGAACTCGGCGCCTTCCTCCTGGATCGTCGGGACCAGGACGGCGGGAGCGATGGGTCGGGGCGAAACGACGAGTGTCAGGAACAGGGTCGAAAGCATGGCCGAATCGAGTCTTTGGTTCCGGGGAAACGTCGCGGTCCAGAGCCTCCTGCGCCGTCACCGGGACGGCATTTCCTTCTGGCTGGGGATCGATACGGCTAGACCACTCGCGTGTTCGGCCGCCATGATAGCCGCTCGGGCGCGAACTTTCCCCGCCCCGGCGCAGCTTGCGCGGTATTAACGCGTCCGGCCCTCTCCCGGGCCCCCGGCCGGCCGTGGAATGCCCGCGGAGGCGTAGCGTAGGCTGAGCCCCATGGTCCAGGAGCCGACCCGCTCGCTCAAGGCGTGCCCCTGTTGCGGCCTGGTTCACGAGGTCCCCGCGCTCGACCGGACGACCCGCGCGGCGTGTGTGCGCTGCCGTTCGACCGTGGCCGACGGGCGCCGGCCGCTGGGCGCGGAGCTCTCGCTGGCGGCGGCCCTGGCGGCCCTCGTGCTCTATCCGCTGGCGGTGAGCCTGCCGGTGCTGCGCCTCGAGCGCTTCGGGCACCGCACCGAGGCGAGCATCTGGACCGGGAGCCTGGGCCTCTTCGAGAAGGGCGAGCTCCTGGTCGGCGCGGTGGTCCTCACGTGCTCGCTCGTCGTCCCGCTGGTCAAGCTCCTGGCCCTTGTCGCGATCGGCGTGCGCTGGAGTCGCCTCGCTCGCTCGCAGCGCGCGCGCACGCACCGCGTGCTCGAGTGGGCCGGCCGCTGGGGCATGCTCGACGTGCTGCTGATCGCGGTCGTCGTCGCCTGGATCAAGATGGGCGACCTCGTCGAGGTCACCCCGGGCCCTGGGGCGCTGGCGTTCGTCGTGTGCGTGCTGCTCAGCCTGGTCGCCGGAGCCGCCTTCGATCCGCACGATCTCTGGGAGGGGGAAGCGGCGTGAGCGCGGACGCGGCTCCGCTCCCGGCGGCCGCGCCGGTCGCGCGCCTCGAGCCGCGCGGCCACGGTCGCTGGCCTTGGGTCCTGCCGCTCGCGGCGCTGCTCTTCGCGGCGTTCCTCGGCTGGCAGGTCTGGGGCCGCCGGGGGCCGACGGTCACGGTCCGCGCCGCGGAGGGCCACGGCATCCGGCCCGGCGACGCGCTGCGCTTTCGCGGCATCACCGTCGGCGAGGTGCGCGCCGTCGAGCTCGCCGCGGGCCTCGAGGAGGTCGTGCTGCGCATCGCCCTCGACCCCGCCGCCGAGTCGATCGCGCGGGCGGGCAGCCACTTCTGGATCGTGCGCCCGCACGTGACGCTCGACGGGGTCAGCGGGCTCGAGACGATCTTCGGCGCGCGCTACCTCGAGGTCCTGCCGGGCCTGCCCGACGGCCCGCGGCAGGACGAGTTCGTCGCGCTGCGCGAGCCCCCGCTCGGCGGGACGCTCGTCGAGGGGGCGCTCGACATCGTGCTCGAGGCGTCCGCGCGCCACGGCGTGCGGCCCGGCGCGCCGGTGACCTACCGTGGGATCCAGGTCGGGAGCATCCTCTCGGTGGGCCTGGCGAGCGACGCGACGCGGGTCGAGCTCAGGGCGCGCATCCAGCCCGACTACGCCCCCCTGGTGCGCGCGGGGACCTGCTTCTGGAAGACCTCGGGCGTCGACTTCGGGCTCGCGCTGCTCGGGGGACTGCGCCTCGAGCTCGACTCGCTGCGCGCGCTGCTCGTCGGCGGAGTGGCGTTCGCGACCCCGGAGGGGGCGGCCGAGCCGGTGTCGACCGGGCAGCGCTTCGAGCTCCACGCCAAGGCGCGCGAGGACTGGCTCGCCTGGACGCCACACCTGCCCGTCGGCCACGCGCTCCTGCCGCCGGGCCGCGTGCTGCCGCGGCCGACCCGCGCGACGACCTCGTGGCGCAGCGGGCTGTTCCGCAGCCGGCGCCGGGTCGAGGCCTGGGTGCTGTTCACCTCGCCTGGGATCGTGGCCCCCGAGGAGCTGCTCGTTCCCGAGGATCCCGGGCGCGAGACGGTGCTCGAGGCCCTCGGCCTGCGCTGGCCGCTGGAGGGCGAGCCGGCGCGGCGCGCGGCGGGGCTGGCGCTGCGCGAGCTCCAGGTCGAGGAGGCGGACCCCTGGCCGCTCGAGGAGACGCGCGTCCTGAGCGAGCCCGAGGACTGCCTGCTCGTCGGCGACCCCGCGGCCGAGCCGCTCCCGATCGACGAGGCCTGGCTCGAGCGCGCCGGCGACGGCTGGGTGGTCGACTCCGCCGTCCCGCTCGACGAGAGCTGGCACGGAGCGAGCGTCGTGGCGCGCAGCGACGGCAAGCTCGTCGGGATGCTGCTGGTGCGCGGTCACGCCGCGCGCATCGCGCCGCTGCCGTGACCGGAGTCTTTCGCGTGCCCGCGCCCGAGCGAGCACGTTGTGGCTCTAATCCCCCGCGCCGACTCCCACCGGCAGCGCCACCTGCCCCGAGCGCGCCAGGAACCGATGCACGATTCGCCCGCCCGAGAGCTCGGCGAGCCAGAACACCCCGTCGAGCTCCGCGCTGCGGTCGACGAACGCCTGCAAGCCTTCCACGGCGCGCTCGTCCTCGGGGTCGCCTAGACCGATGGCGTTCAGGGCCGCGCTCTCCTGGTGGAGCGCGTCGGGCGTGCACTCGCCTGCGCGGCCGAGCACGACGACCCCGGCCTCGCCCAGGCTGAGCAGGGTCGCCTCCGCCATCGCGCGCGCGGTGTCCGACCGAGCTTCCTCCAGCAGGAGCACGCGCCGCCCGCGCGCGTCGTCGAAGCGCGCGTCGATCTCGCGCGCGACCTGCTGGCGCCACACTTCGCGGACGCGGTGCAGCCCGCGGTCGTTCAGGCTCTCGCGCACGCGCTGGGTGCGCTCGGGCTCCTGCCGGCCGTGCGCGACCGCGGTCCGCCGGGCCGCCGGGGCGGCGTGCCCGAACCGCGATTCGAAGCGCCGGTCGATCGCGCTCGCGCCGATCACCATCAGGCCGACCAGCGACGCGGCCGCGACCATCCGGCGTCCCACGCGCCGCCGCGAGAGCGGCCGCTTGCGCTCGCCGGCCAGCGCCGTGCGCGGGACGGGCGGCCGCAGGTGGATGGGCTCCTCGGGCGGCGCCGACGCGCTCAAGCTGCCGGACGCATCGCCCCCGACCGACGGCAGGTCGACGGGCCGGACGGCGAACGGGTCCACCGCGGCGCGCACGACCTCGAGGTCGTCGAGCATCTCGCGCGCCGATGAATAGCGCGCGTTCATGTCCGCCATCGCGCGGCGGACGATCCACTGCAGCGCCTCGGGGCAGCGCTTGGCGATGGGGGAGAGGCTGCCCTGCGCGGGGAAGGAGCTCTCGACCATCGAGTACAGCACCGCACCCGCGCTGTACACGTCGAACTTGACGCCGTCGACCTCGTCCACGCGCACGCCGCGCAAGGCCAGGCGCACCATCTCGGGGTCGCGGTAGTACTCGGTGCCGTGCGTCGTCAGCGTGACCGTCGACTGCAGCGGCGTGACGAGGCCCAGGTCGACGATGTGCACCCGGTCGTCGGAGACGATCAGGTTGCTGGGCTTGACGTCCTTGTGCCAGAGCCCGGAGCGGTGGAACTCCTCGAGCCGCTTCAGCAGATCGGCAGCGTATCCCATCGAGCGGGCGAGCTCGGTGTCGGACAGTCCCTCCGGGCCGCTCGCGGCGTGCAGCGCGGCGGTCGCCTTGGACAGATCCTCGCCCGGCACGTAGCGCATCACGTAGTAGAAGCTCGTGTCGCCCTCTTCGTGATCGAGGACCAGGCCCATGCGGCGCGCGACGCGCAGCGCGCCCGACTCGCGGAACATCTGCCGCAGGGTCGAGCCGCGCTCGATGTCGAAGGCCTTGATGACGACCTTGCCGGGGGCTTCGAGGCCCAGCTCGCGGAACTCGTCGAGCTTGTAGGCCGTGGGCCGCGCGACGTAGAGCCGCGCCCCCGAGCCGCCGGTCGGGAGCGTGTCGAGGATCTTGTAGCCGTCGAAGCTCGGCTTGCCGGCGCGGGCCGTCCGGCCCAGGCCCGGCGCCCGGTCGATGACGCTCGGGATGCGCTTCTCGAGCCCGTCGGTGAGGACGGTCAGCCCGAGGAGCCGCGCGGGATTGCCGAGGGCCACGCGGTAGAGGCTGCGGCTGGCGGCGAGGAGCTCGTCCTCGATGGCGAGCCCGTAGTGCTTGGCGGCGGACCAGCGGCCCATCGCGAGGTTCAAGCCTGCGAGGGGCGTGATCACCGCGGCGGTGAGGACCGCGCCGACTCCCTGGAGGGCGTCGACGACGGTGCTCCTCCCGAAGCGCAGGATCCGGCCCGCGCCGCGCCCGAGGAGCTTGACCACGTTGCCCACCGCCCACAGCACGAGTCGGATCAGCTTGAGCAGGCCGACGCCCAGCAGGAATGCGACCCCGAAGGCCAGGATGCCGGCCATCAAGACGAAGATCGCTCCTACTCCAGTGTTGACCATCGGGATCCTTTCTCGCGCGCCGGGGCGCCTAGCCTCTCGCCTCCTCGGCCTTGCGCTGGCACAGGCGGTGGTAGATCTCGCCTACGGCCTCGTCGAACCCGGCCTCGCCCCTCTTGTTGGGAATGCCCGCGAGCCCGTTTCGGGCGGCCTCCTCCATTTCCTCCTTCGTGAAGCTGTACTTGGCGAAGACCTGCTCGAGCTGCCGGCGCAAGAGGCCGCGCACCTCGGCGAGGCGCCGGCTGACGGTCGGCTCGCTCGTTCCCAGGTTGCGCGCGACGTCCTTGCCGCTGCGCCCTTCGAGGACCCGCATCCGATAGAAGGAGAAGAGCATGAAGCCCGCCTCGCGCTCGACGCGCCGCAGCGCGGCCTCGACCTTGGCGTCGAAGACCGCCTGCTCGTACTGCGCGTCGGGGCTCGGCGCGCCGTCCAGGGCCCAGGTGTCGCGCTCGAGGGACTGCGGCTTCTTTCCGCCGCCGCGCTTGTGCGCCATGCGCCGGTCGATCTCGTCCCCCAGGGTGTAGCGCGCGATCGCGAGCAGCCAGGTGGAGAAGCGCGCCCCTTGCGAGGGGTCGTGGCGGTCGATCGCGCGCTCGAGCGCGGCCAGGGTCTCCTGCGAGAGGTCCTGCACCGTCTCGGCCCCGATCCGCCCCCGGCCCCAGCGCGCCAGCTGGGAGCGCAGCACGGGCCCGAAGTTCTCCCAGAGCTCGAACCAGGCGGCGGGATCGCGCGCCCGCAGGCGCCCGATGAAGCTGGTGGACAGGTCGTCGATCACGGCCGAAGGAGGGCTCTCCGCCCAGTTAACTCGCGGGACAGTGGATTATTCGCCCCGCAGGGAGAATGCCCGCCGCCGGGAGGCCGGCGGCGCGAAAACGTCGGGGGGCGCGAAATCCGGGGAGGGGGTTTCCCAGCAAGGGTTCGAGGCCGGCGCCCCTGGCCGGCCCCACCGGAGACCTGAGGACCCCACTGAGGCAAGGAGACCTACCCATGATAGGCATGATCAAGAAAGTCGTGAAAGGCGGACTCACGCTGGCCGTGCTCCTCGCCGTCGTCGGCGTCGGGGCGGCCATGATCGCAGGACCGGGCCGCAGCCGCGCCGTCCTGCGCGAGGTCCAGGAGCACGTGCACGCCGCGATCGACGCCAACGTCGACGACCCGACGGCGCTGCGCACGCAGCTCGAGAACCTCGAGAAGCAGTTCCCCAAGCGGATCGCGATGGTGAGCGGCGACCTCGCCGCGCTGTCCGACGAGATCCGCCAGCTCGAGCGCGAGAAGGCGATCTGCGAGCGCGTCGTCGCCCTCGCCGAGCGGGACCTGGAGGTCCTGGGCCCCAGGCTCGAGGCCGCGATGTCCCCGACCTCCCCGGCGTCCCCGGCGTCCCCGGCGTCGTCGGGAACGCTCAGCAACGTGCGCCTCGCCGCCGTGGCCTTCCAGGACAAGGTCATGAGCTACGACCGCGCGGCGAGCAAGCTGGATCAGATCCGCCAGACGCGGGTCGCGTACGCGAACCGCGCGACCGACGCCGAGCACGACCTGCTCTACCTGCAAAAGCAGGAGTCGCGCCTGGCGGAGACGCTGCTCGAGCTCGAGAAGGAGCGCGCCGCGTACCAGACCCAGATCCAGCAGCTCTCGCGCCAGGTCGACGCCATCGCCCGCAACGAGCGCCTGATCGACATGATGAAGCGCTGGCAGCCGACCATCGAGAAGTACAGCCGCTACGAGGCGTCGAACCTGGACCGCTTGACCGGGAGGCTCTCCGAGATCCGCAGCCGGCAGGAAGCGGAGCTCGACGTGCTGGCCAACCAGGCCGGCCAGCCCCAGTACGAGGAGCAGGCGCGGATGGAGCTCGAGGCGGAGGCCCGCGCGGCCGCCGAGTTCGGTTCGCTGCCCATGCTCGAGAGGGAGCTCTAGCCGAGCCGCTCTCCGGGTCCCGGTGCATCGGCGCCGCGCCCGCTCCGGCGGGCGCGGCGCGCTTCATTTCCCGAGCCGCTGCAGCGCCTCCCGCTCGAGGTCCTGGCGCGGAAGCTCGATCCCCGCGCGCCGTGCGTCGCGGCGCACCTCTTCCCAGCGCCGGTCGAAGTCGAAGCGCAGCACCGCGTGCCAGAGCTCGCGCGCCTCGGCATCGCGCCCGGCCCGCTCCAGGAGCTTGGCGCTCTCCGCCGCCGCGATCGCGTACTGCAGGAGGATCGAGGTCGCCTCCATTCCGACGCGCTCGGGGATGGGGCCCAGGCGCTCGAGGGCCCGCGCGAAGAAGGCGGCGTTGCGGTCGCACGTCGCGCTGACCGACTGCTCGTCGCCCGTACGCAGGATGCGCTGGGTGAGGCCCTGCGGGATGCTCGCGTACCTCACGTCGCCGCGCGGCGCGAGCAGCTCCTGCGGGCGGACGGTGAAGCTGTGGTACGCGGGGCGCTCGGCGCCGAGTCGGTAGAGCACCTCGCGCGCGAACGCGGCGGTGTCGTCCGCCGCGCCAGCCGTCCGGCCGCTGGCCAGCGCGGGCCAGTCGGCGTCGGGATGGCGTTCGCGCAGCTGCTCGACGTACCACGGAAAGGCGTGCCCGGCGCTGAACACGACGACGTCCGGCGCCGCTCCCTCCACGCCCTGCAGGTACCAGACGGCGTGGATCGAAGTGTCGCCCTCGAGGAAGAGCAGGGCGTCGTCGTCGATCGACGACAAGAGGTCCTCGGCGAGCAGGCGGGCGAAGCGCTCGCCCGAGAGGTCGCGCGCCGCGAAGCCCAGGGGCAGGGGGACGAGCCCCGCCGCGAGCCACAGGGGCGCGAGGCGCCCGCGGCCGCGCGGCCCGGCGCGGGACTGCAAGGCGTCGACGCCGAGCGCGGCGAGGATCGCGAGCGCGGCGAACGAGGGCAGGAAGTAGACGTCGACGTCGAGCACGTTGTACAGCGCCGCGAACACGAGGCCCGCGACGGCCATGGCGATCCAGGCGCAGGCGAGCGCGCGCCCGCGGCACCAGGCGGCGACGATCCCCAGCGCGGCGAGGACGCAGCCGAGGCCCAGCTCGCGCGGCAGGCCGGCGAAGTAGCCGCGCACCCGGCCCCACGCGAGCGCGTCCAGCTCCAAGGAGAGGTGACGCCGGTACGGACCGCCGCTGACGACCACCCAGAGGCGCGCCAGGCTCTCGGGGTCGCCGATGTCGAGCAGCGGGTCGCGCGAGCTCGCCCACGGCAGGTAGAGGACCGGCGCGACGCCGAGCACGAGACCTGCTGCGAGAGTGGCGGCCTGCCTCCGTCCCGGAGGACTCCCCCCCGCGGAATGGTACAGGATGCCCACGGCCGGGAGGTAGGCGATGTTGACGGGGCGGTGCAGGAGCCAGGACCCGGCCAGTGCCCCGAGCGCTAGCCAGCGACCGGTCCCCCCGGTTCCAAGGGGTCGACGGGTTCCGCGGGGCCGCGTCGCGCGCGCCGCCGACAGCGTCGCGTGCAGCGTGAGGAAGAGCAGCAGCAGGTCGAACGTGTAGACCTCGGCCACGGTCGCCTGCGACCAGAAGGTCGCCCCCAGACCCAGGGCGAGGGCTCCGAAGGCGGCCGCGGCGCGCGAGGTCCCCAGCCGGAGCAGGAGTCCGGCGAGCAGCCCCAGCGCGAGCGCCGCGTAGAGGGCCGACGCGAGGTTCGCTCCCAGCGCGGGATCGCCCCAGGGCAGGAGCTGCACCCATGCCCCGCTCGCGAGCGTGTAGAGCGCGTAGCCGGGCGGATGGGCCACGCCGAAGGTCGCCGCGGCGAGCGCCAGCTCGGCGCTGTCGCCGCCGAAGATCGTGCGGCACGCGGTGAGCGCGTACAGCGCGAACGCCGCCGTGCCCACGAGGATCCCCAGGAGGGCGCCCGCGCCCGCGGGCGGCGGCGCGGCCGGCGGACCCGCGGGTCCGCGCTCTGCGGGCGGGCGTTCGACCGCGCGCCGCGCTTCGCGCGCGGCGCGCCGGCGTTCGGCGCGACGGGATGCCATGGGCGGCCAGGGTAGCGGGCGGGGCTCCGCGCGCGCGGGCGAGCTGGAGCCCACGGCCGGGCCCGGCCTGGTTCTCCTGCCGCTCCTCAGGGGTCGTTCCGGCGTCGCCCATGGGGTCTGCCCGCCTGGGCGACGCCAGAACGATCCCTGGGGAGACGGAAGACCAGGAAGAAGGACGCCGGACCCGGCCCGTCAGTCGAGGTCTTCCTCGCCCTCGACGAGCGCGCGCGCCGCCTCGGGGAAGTCGGGGTCGGCGACGATCTCGACGGAGCGCGTGTGGGTCTCGCCGTCGACCTCGAGGACGACGCGGTAGCTGCCCGTCGGCACGGGGAACCCGCCGCGCCGGCGGCGCCGCGGCCGGGGCTCTTCCCCCTCCTCCTGCTGCTGCTCCTCCTCGTCGCTCGCGTTCGGCTGGCGGCGCAGGTCCCAGTAGGCCCGGTGCAGCCCCTTGCCGTCGCCCTCCTCGAGGTCGATCTGGCGCAGCGTCTCGCCGGCTGCGTCGGTGATGGTCAAGCGGACTTCGCGCGCCTTCGAGCCCAGGCTGTAGTAGATGTCGAGACCGCTCGGCGGGTTCTCGCCGACGAAGCGCCGCAGGCCGCTCGCGCCCGGAGACGGATCCGAGCGCCAGCGGACCGCTCGGCGCGGCGCGTAGAGGTGCGCCTTCGCGCCGATCGTCTCCGCGCCGACGCCGCGCAGCGCGCTCACGTCGAGGACCCAGAGGCTGCGGCCGTGCGTCGCGACCACGACGTCGGGAACGCTGTCGTGCTGCGCGAAGTCGTGCACGGCGACGGTCGGGAAGTCCCCCTCCATGCGCGTCCAGCTCGCGCCGCGGTCGACGGAGACGAAGGCGCCGAACTCCGTCCCCAGGTACAGGAGATCCTCGTTGGCCAGATCCTCGCGCAGGACCCGCGCGGAGCCGCGCGGGAGGTTCGCGCGCAGCGACTTCCAGCTCTCCCCGAAGTCCTCGCTGACCAGCACGTGGGGCTCGTCGTCGTCGGAGCGGTGCCCGTCGACGGCGACATAGACGCGGCCGGACTTGTGGCGCGAGGCCTCGATCGAGCTGACCCACATCGGACCCGGGAGGAGGTCCTCGAGCGTCGGTCCCTTCTTCTCCTCCTCCTTCTCCTCTGCCTGCGCGGGCTGTTCTTCCTGGGGCTCTTCGGCGGCCGGCTCGGCCGCCGGCCGCGGCTCGGCCGCGCGCGGCTCCTGCGCGGCCTCCCGGGGCTCGGGCGGCGCCTCGCGATGCGCCTCGAAATCCATCGTGAAGGCTCCGCCTCCGGCGGTGAGCGTGCCGCTGAGCTTGCCGTCCTTCAGCTCGGCCTCGAAGCGCGCCTCGCCTTGATCGGAGACCGAGACGAACTCGAGCTTGTCGTTCTTGAAGCTCGCCTGGGTGATCTCGCTCTCGCCGAAGGCGGAGATCACCGTGCCCCCGATCTTGCCGTCCTCGACCGTGATGACGATCTCGAACTCACCGGCGCCCTGGGGCAGATCGTCGCTCTGCATCGTGGCCTTCCACGTCCCGGCGAGGGCCTTGGCCGTCTCGTCCGCTTCCCCGCCCGCCTGCGCCGACGCGGTCGCGGGCGCCGCTGGCGCGCCGGGCGCGAGCTCGAGCTCGAGGAACTCGGCGGCCTCGATCGTGTCGGCGGCCCCGATGTCCCCGCTGTCGTCGCGTTCCGCCTCGAACGGGATGCGTAGGAGGCCGCCACCCATCTCGAGCGTGCCCTCCATCTGCTTGCCGCGCACTTCCGCGCGCAGACCGACCGATCCCGCGTCCGTGTCGAAGGTCACGGTCAGCACCCTGGACTCGGCGTCGAAGCTCGCTTCCGACACGGGACCCTTGACCTTGCTCGAGCGCAGCTCGCCCTTGATCTTGCCGTCGGCGAGCTCGAGCTCGAGCTCGAACCCGCTGCCCTCCTCGGGGATCCCCTCACCCTTCAGCTTGCCCGACCACTTTCCCACGTAGACGGGCTTGCCCTTGGGCGCGGGCTTCTCGGTCTCGGCCGCGGCCGCCTGCTCCTCGCCCCCCTCGGCCGCGACCTCGCCCTCGTCGCCGGCGGACGGCTCCTCGGGGACCTCCTCCGGGGGGCCGATGAGGTTCTTCCACTCGGCGCCTCCGTCGGTCGTGACCCAGAGCGCGCCATCGTCGGTGCCGACGTAGAGCACGTCCGGATCGCGCGGCGATTCGGCCAGCGCGGTCGCGCTGCCGCGCTGCGTGCGCGTGATCTCGGGCGAGATCGCCTTCATCCGGTTCCCGCGGTCGATCGAGCGAAAGACGTGGTTGCCGGCCGAGTAGTGGATGCGCGAGTTGAAGCTCGACAGGAGGAAGGGCGTCTCCCAGTTGAACCGGTAGCGCGTCCCGCGCGGAGCGCTCGGCCGCATGAACCCGCCCTCGCGCGTGCGCAGGTGCGTGCGGCCCATGCCGCCATTCTGGCTCTCGTAGTAGACCAGGTCGGGATCCTCTGGATCGACGCGGCAGATGAAGCCGTCGCCGCCGCCCACCCGGAACCAGTCGGAGTTGACCGGGCCGGTGGACGTGCGCGTGCGGTTCGGGCCGCCCCAGGAGCCGTTGTCCTGGAGCCCGCCGTACGCGTGGTACAGCTCGCGCGTGTCGACGGCGGCGTGGTAGAACTGCCCGATCGCCACGTGGCAGTGGTGATCCCAGCTCTCCATCCGGTCGTGGGTCACGTAGATCCCGCCGTCGTTGGTCAGGATCATGTGGCGGCCGTCGGCGGGATCGATCCACAGCCCGTGATGGTCGACGTGCACGTCGTCCCCGCCCCCGTCTGGCGTGAAGGTCGCGCCGCCGTCCGCCGAGCGGTAGAGCGCGGTGCCCAGGACGTAGACCCGCTGGGCGTCGCCAGGGTCGACGCGGATCTGGCTGTAGTACATGGGACGCGGGTTCAGGCTGTTGATGCGCGTCCACGAGACCCCGCCGTCGGTCGACTTGTAGATGCCGCCCGTCTCCTCGGCGCCGCGGCCCTGCTGCTGCTGGACGTTCTCGCGCTGGCCGCCCAGGCCCGAGCTGAAGGCGCTCCCGGACACGTCCTCGGGACGTTCGCCGAGGACGACCTCGGCGATCTGGAATTCGCGCTCGCGGACGTACTTGACCGAGACCGTGTCGCCCGGCTTCTTGTCGCGCAAGTAGCGCACGAGCGCCTCGTAGTCGATCACGTCCTGGCCGTCGACGGCGAGGATCACGTCGCCTTCGAGCAGGCCGGCGGCCTCCGCGGGACCGCCGTCCGTGACCCCGCGCACGCGCGCTCCGACCTCGGCGTCCTCGCCGCGCATCCCGATGAAGGCGGCATCGTCGGGTGCGAGCGCGATGCGCTCGCTCTCGACCACCGCGTAGACCACGGCGGCGTCGCCGCGGTACCAGTCGATGCCGATCCGGCCGAGCTGGCACGTGGGCAGGCCCGCGCTGATGCGCGCCCAGTTCCCGCCGCCGTCGGTCGTGCGCCAGATGCCGCCGCCCGGACCCCACTTCTTCGCCGGATCGTTCGTGTCGAATCCGTCGCGCTGGCGCTCGTACGTCGCCACCAGCAGCACGTCGGGGTCGGCGGGCGAGAGGTCGACGTCGATGACGCCGGTGTTCTCGTCGACGTACAGCACCCTCTCCCAGGTCTCGCCGCCATCGGTCGTCTTGAAGAGGCCGCGCTCTTCGTTGGGGCCGTAGAGGCGCCCCAGCGCGCCGACCCAGACGACGTCGGGATTCTCGGGGTGGATCGCGATGCGACCGATCTGATACGACTCCTCGAGGCCCATGTGCTTCCAGGACTTGCCGCCGTCGGTCGACTTGTACACGCCGTCGCCGTGCGAGACCGAGTTGCGCGGGTTCGCCTCTCCCGTCCCGACCCAGACGACGTCCGGGTTGGACGTGGCGACCGCGACGTGGCCCAGCGACACCGTCGTCTCGCGGTCGAACTGGTGCTCGTAGGTCGTCCCGTTGTTGGTGGTCTTGAGCAGACCTCCGGAGGCGGTCGCCACCCAGAACGTCGCTGCGTCGGTCGGGTGATGGGCGACGGCGACGCAGCGCCCGCCCATGTTGGCGGGACCGATCGAGCGCCAGCGCAAGGACTGCGTCCAGCTGGTGGGGAGCGTGGGCGTCTCCCCTTCGACGCCGGCGGGGAACGCTGCGGCAGGGACGAATCCGCACGTCAGCACCATCGCGCAGCAGAGCTGCAGGCGTGTCTTGGCTCGCGACATTTGGAGGCAGGAGGCGCGCGCGAGTGAGCGCGTCTCTTCTTGGAAAGCTCGAGGGGGATCGATCCGTACTCCAAATACGATATGCTAGAATCCCGCCACGTCGTCCCCGAAAAACGAACAGACTCACGGCGTTCACGTTGATCGAACCTCCGCCTGCCAACGACGGACCCGTCGGCCGAACCCTGCTGATCCTCTCCTGCCTCGGGCTCTCGACCACACCGGTGACGGCGCAGCAGCTCGACGCCGAGCTCCTCGAAGCCTTCTCCTGGCGCGCCCTCGGCCCGGCGGTCTTCAGCGGGCGCATCGTCGACCTGGAGCTGATACCCGGAAAGCCTTTCGACGTCCTTGCCGCGAGCGCCTCGGGCGGGCTCTTCAGGACGCGGAACAACGGCACGACCTGGGAGTGCATCTTCGAGGACGAGGCGCTGATCTCGATCGGCGACGTCGCCGTCGACCCGCGGCGGCCGGAGGTCCTATGGATCGGCACGGGCGAGGCCAACAACCAGCGCAGCTCCTACTGGGGCGCGGGCGTCTACAAGTCGACCGACGGCGGGGAGTCTTGGGTGAACGTCGGCCTGGCGGACAGCCAGCACATCGGGCGCATCGCCGTCCACCCGGGCGCCACGGACACGGTCTACGTCGCGGCGCTCGGCCACCTCTACACGCAGAGCGAGGAGCGCGGCCTGTTCAAGACTACCGATGGCGGCGAGACCTGGGAGAAGGTCCTCCACGTCGACGAGCGGGTCGGCGTCGTCGACGTCGCCCTCGACCCGCGGGAGCCCGAGACCGTCTACGCGGCGACCTACGAACGGCTGCGCCGCGCCTGGCACTTCGACGGCGCGGGGCCGGGGTCGGCGATCCACCGCTCGACGGACGGCGGCGCGACGTGGACGCGGCTCGCGGGCGGCTTGCCGTCGGGCGAGATCGGGCGCATCGGGCTGGCCGTCTTCCCCGGGGACCCGCGCATCGTCTACGCGACCGTCTCGAACCAGAACCCCGACCCCGACGCCGGCGCCGGCGACCCCGTCGACCTCGGCTTCCGCGGCGAGTTCGCCGACGGCGGGTACCGCGTGCGCGAGGTCACGGAGGGCAGCCGGGCGGAGGCGGCGGGGCTGCAGCCCGAGGACCTCTTGCTCGAGCTCGGCGGCGTCGCGCTCGCAGATCCGTGGGACCTGCTCAGGGCGGTCGGGCAGCGCGCGGAGGGCGAGCGGGTAGAGCTGCGCGTCCAGCGCGGCGACAAGGACCTGACGTTCGCGCTCGAGCTCGAGAAGGTCGCCAGGCGCGACCGCGAGCCGCCCACGATCGGGGGCGAGGTCTACCGCTCCGACGACGGCGGCGAGACGTGGACCAAGCGCAACGAGCGCCCCGTCGGCGGCAGCCCGCCGTACTACTACGGCCAGATCCGCGTGCACCCGACCGACGCCGACCGCATCTGGGTGCTCGGCGTGCCCCTGTTCGCCTCGGTGGACGGTGGGGAGACCTGGCAGCGCGGCAACGCGGCGGGCTCGGTGCACGTCGACCACCACGCGCTCGTGATCGATCCCGCGCACCCCGAGCGCCTGCTCCTTGGAAACGACGGCGGGCTCGCGATCAGCTACGACTCGGGCGCCACCTGGGACCACTACGCCAATCTGCCTCTCGCGCAGTTCTACGCCGTGGGCGTCGACGAGCAGGTGCCATACCACGTGTACGGCGGCACCCAGGACAACGGGACGTGGGGCGGACCGTCGCGCTCGCGCAGCGGCCGCGGCATCACGAACGAGGAGTGGTATCGCGTCGGCGGCGGCGACGGCTTCTACGTCCAGCCGGATCCGCGCGACCCGGACACAGTCTACGGCGAGGCGCAGTTCGGCGCGCTCTACCGGCTGGACAAGCGCACCTGGGAGAGCACGCCCATCCGGCCCACCCCGACGGATCCCGACGGGCCGCGCGACCGCTTCAACTGGAGCTCGCCGATCCTCGTCTCGAGCCACAACCCGGAGATCGTCTACTTCGGCGGCAACCGTCTGTTCAAGTCGTTCGACCGCGGCGACAGCTGGCCCGTCGTCAGCCCCGACCTGACGACGGCGGACGAGCAGAAGATCGCGGGCAACGTGCCGCACTGCACGATCACGACCATCGCCGAGTCGCCGCTCGACCCCAGCTTGCTGCTCGTCGGCACCGACGACGGTTTGGTGCAGCGCAGCAGGGACGGCGGGCTCTCGTGGACGAACGTCACGGGGCGCTTCCCCGGGGCGCCCGCGGGGTGGTGGGTCAGCCGCGTGGTGCTGTCTCCGCACGAGCGCGACGTCGGCTTCGTCACCTTCACCGGCTACCGCGAGGACGACTTCCGCCCGTTCGCCTACATGACGCGCGACGCGGGCGAGAGCTGGGCGCCGATCCACGACGGTCTGCCCCCGAGCCCGGTCAACGTGCTGCAGCAGGACCCGCGCAACCCGCGCGTCCTCTGGCTGGGCAACGAGCGCGGCGTCCTCGTCTCGATCGACCAGGGTGAGCACTGGAACGCGCTGCGCAGCGGCCTGCCTGCCGTCGCGGTGCACGACCTCGTCGTGCACGCGCGCGACCGCGATGTCGTGATCGGTACGCACGGGCGCGGGATCTACGTGCTCGAGGCCGGGCCGCTGCAGGAGCTGTCCAGCGAAGTGCTCGCGCAGGAGGTGCACCTCTTCGAGGTCGAGCCGGCCTACCTGTGGCGGCGGGTCGACGGTCCCGGTTCCGGTTCTTCCGGGGACCGCGGCTTTCGCGCGCCGAACCCGAGCTCCGACTGCGCCATCTGGTACCACCTGCGCGCCGAGGCGCCGGAGGACGGTCTCGAGCTCGAGGTCCGGGACGCGGCCGGCAACCGGTTGCGCGAGCTGCGGGCGTCGAACGCGCCGGGATTGCACCGAGTGGACTGGGACCTGCGCGGCTCCACCGGTGAGGACGAGGGCGACGGCGACGGCGAGGGCCGCCGGCGCCGCGCTGGCCGTCCGCGCGTGGAACCGGGGACGTACACGGCGGTCCTGCGCCTGGGCGAGGACGAGCTGCGGGCCGATTTCGAGGTCCGCGCGGACCCGTTCGGCCGGCGCTGAGGGCTCTCCGACCCCTGATCCAGGGCTCGATCTAAAGATCGGGGAAGCCCGAGGCCGAACCTGCTCCCACGGTTCGCACGGGCGGAAAGCTCCCGCCGGCGCGCGAGCCCAGATCGCCATTCGGGATGGTTCGCCCGCGTTCCCATCGTTCCTGGCTCGATGCCGAGCCTGCCGCCGGTTCCCCTTTCCTCCGGGGCGCCGGAGGCTCGACGCGTGTGAGGGCGCGATGACCGAAGCGACCACGTCCTCGAGCCGCCGCGCCGTCAAGCCGCAGGCGCTCTCGGTCCACCAGATGATGCAGCTGATGCAGCTGGAGGTGGACCGCGCGATCGAGCACCGCTATCCGATCGCGTGCCTGATGATCGGCCTCGACGGCTTCGCGGACTCGGCCGACCGGAACCTGCGTCAGCGCCTGATGCCGCTCGTGTTCGGCGAGCTCAAGGTCGTGACGTTCGAGCGCAAGGTGCGCGGCCTCGGGCTGACGCAGGACGACTTCGTCCTGGCGGTGTTCCCGCACGTGACTCCCGAGGCGGCCGTCGAGCTCGCCGAGGACGTCCTGCAGCGCGGTCGCGACCTCGAGCCGCCGTTCCTTCCCCAGGATCGTCCGGTCACGCTCAGCATCGGGATCGGCCACAATGTGCACGAGAACGAGCAGTCGTTCCACGTGCTGACCGAGGACGCCGCGTCCGGCATGAAGGTCGCCCAGTCCAAGGGCGGCGATCGTCACGTCCGCTGGCGCGAGGTGGAGTCCGAGCTGGATCGCCTGCGCGAGGAGCTCGACGCCCAGATCCAGGAGATCACGAGCCACAGCCTCGAAGCGATCGCGGACCAGGCCGCGCTGGGACGCGAGTGGGGGCAGGGCGTCATCGACAAGGCGCTGGGCCTGTTCGACCGCGCGCCCGAGACCACCGACGTCATCCGGCTGAAGAAGGAGGTCGTCGCGATGCTGTCGGTCGAGGTCGAGGACCTCCTGCGCTCTCCGGTCTTCGAGGAGCTGGGCGAGCGCGAGCGCCAGATCGAGATGCTCGAGCGCCGCGTGCGCAAGCTCACCGACTCGCTCGACAAGACCGAGGGCGAGCTGAAGCGCATCGCCAGCATGAAGTCGATCGATACGGGCATCGCCTCGATCTACGACTTCGTGCAGGGCCTCGACATGAGCGAGGGCAACGCCGAACAGAAGATGGAGATGCTCACGAACATCTTCGAGTCGAACTTCGTTTTCCAGAAGGGCGAATCGAAGACCTGATTGGGTATGGAACCCCGACCAGGGGGTGCCCTGGTGGGAACAAAGGAATCTCAGCCAGAGCAGGAAGCGACAATGACGAAATCTAGGAAACAGGAGTTCACCGAGGACGAGGGTCACGGCATCCAGGCCGAGGAGCGGCCGTCGCCGGATGCCGCGCAGAAGAGCGAAGGCGTCCTGTACCTGGGCATCGACCTGGGCACCTCGCGGACGTCCGTCTCGGCCAGCAACGGCGTTCGCGAGACCGTCGCCTCCTACGTGGGGTACCCCAAGGACGCGGTGAGCCGCAAGCTGCTCAAGAAGAGCGTCCTCTTCGGCGACGACGCGGTCAACAACCGCCTTGCGCTCGAGTTCTACCGCCCGCTGGAGCACGGCGTGCTGAAGTGCAGCGAGAGCGGCGACACGGAGCACGCGGGCAACCTGAAGGCGGCGCAGGACTTGATCGCCGAGATCATCCGGCGGGCCAAGCCGCGCAAGGACGAGCTGATCTACAGCGTCATCGGCGTGCCCGCGCAGGCCTCGATCAACAACAAGCAGGCGATCATCGACGCGGCCCGCGCGACGGTCGACTCGGTCATGCTGTGCTCGGAGCCCTTCTCGGTGGCCTACGGCCTGGACATGCTCGACGACGTGCTCGTCATCGACATCGGCGCCGGCACCACGGACCTGTGCCGGATGCACGGCACGATGCCCGAGGACTCGGACCAGATCACGAACACGTACGCCGGGGACTGGATCGACAACCGCCTGGGCGAGCTACTGCGCGAGTCCTTTCCGGAGGCGCAGTTCTCGATCCAGATGGTGAAGAAGATCAAGGAGCGCTTCTCCTCGGTCGCCGACGAGATGGACTCCGTCCGCGTCGAGCTCCCGGTCAAGGGCAAACCGACCCAGTTCGACATCACGCGCGAGATGCGCGAGGCGTGCCGGAGCATCGTGGGGCCGATCGTCGAGGGCTTGAGCCAGCTGATCTCCACGTTCGACCCGGAGTTCCAGGACCGCCTCAAGGAGCGCGTGCTCCTGGCCGGGGGCGGGAGCCAGATCCGCGGTCTCGACAGCGCGATCGAGCGCGAGATGGAGCTGCGCCTCGGCAGCGGCAAGGTCATGCGCTGCGAGGAGCCGGTCTACGGCGGCGCCAGCGGCGCGCTCAAGATCGCCCACGACATGCCCGCGGAGTTCTGGGAGAAGCTCAAGTAAGCCCTGCTCCCCCGAGCTCCGTCGCGAACGAGCCCCCGCCAATCGGGGGCTCGTTCCATTCGGAACTGACTGGTTTCGCTGTTGATCCGGGTCAGGCCGCGAGGAGCTCTGCGACGGACTCGTTTCGGCGGGCGAGCGGGTGGATGCTGCGCGGTCCCCAGTCCTGGCGCCAGCTCAGGAGCTCGCTCGGCGTCATCCGCCGCTCGACGAACCCGAGCACCTGCGCCGGGGACTGCTCGTCCCAGTTGAAGCGCCGCCGCACGTAGTTGCGGTACGCCATGTAGAGCTCCATCCCGAGGTCCAGGTAGCGGCG
>Ga0302046_10000044_pt1 | contig 121606 bp, 89 predicted proteins | sample RVTome_11_FD_200261 | JGI IMG/M metagenome (GOLD analysis project Ga0302046, IMG submission 200261) | Soil microbial communities from uranium-contaminated site in the Upper Colorado River Basin, Wyoming, United States - RVT147D111 (version 2) ... | reverse complement strand
CTGAAGCGCCAGGGCGCGCAGCTCTCCAAGCAGACGATGTGGGACATGCTCGTGACCGTGGACGAGCTGGTGGCCCAGCCGATCTTGGAGCAAGCGCGCAAAGAGCTGCTCGAGTCGGGAGTCCTGCAGTCGGACGAGAACCCGGTGCGGATGCGGCTCGAGGATGGGAAGGGCAGCCGTGAGACCACGGTCTGGGTCTGGCGGTCCTTGCGCGAGGAAGTGCCGCGAAAAGTATGAATCGGCTCTTGTGGATCGAGCGCGCCGTGAACCGGCGTGCCGACCGACTGCGTCTCGAGCTCGAAGATCGCCTCGGGCTACGAGGACGGATCCGCGCCCAACGCTCGACCGTCGTCGTGCGCAAGCTGTACGAGGTGGCGAACACCCTGGGCCGCTGCCCGCGCCGCCGGGCTCGGCCAGGCAGCCAGCTGACCCCCCGGGCCGCAACCCGAACCTGGACGGCGAGTGCCGCTTCCTGGTGAGCGCTGCCCGGGCCCCTCGCCCTTGGCAGCGAGCCTGCAGCGAGATCACCGAAGACCGCCGTCCGGCCGCACGCGGGCAACGAAGACGTCTGGTCTTGGCGCGCCGGCGTTGGTTTCACCCAGATCGCCCCACGTATCTCCGGCGAGATAGACGTTCCCCTGATCGTCGATCGCTGCATTGGCAGCGAGGTCTCGGTCACTGGCGTCGGCACCGAAGAAGGCCGCCGTATCGGCACCGTACTGGCGAATCCAGTCCAGAGTGCCGTCCGCGAGGTACCTGATGATCACCGCATCCGGCCTGGCGGAACCGCCGTTCGGTTCGGCCAGGGCGCCGTCGGTGATCGCGCCGAGGACGAAACCGCCCTGCGAATCGAAGTCGATGGTGTTGCGGCCCGTGAGGTGCTCGTCCTTGGAAGCATCGCCCGGCGCGCTGACGGCACCCACCTGGGCGATCCACGCGAGCGTGCCGTCGCGGTTCCACTTCGCAGCAAAGATGTCGTGCCTGCCACCGGTCGTTTCGCCGAACGATGTCCACGCGTCACCGGCGATCACGACGCTGTTGTTCGCGTCGACGCCAATCGCGAAAGCTTGCTGGTCGCCCCCGGCGGCAGCACCGACGGTGACGCTCCCGAGCTGACGAACCCAATTCAGATCACCTCTTGGATTCATCGACAGTGCAAAGGCGTCGTCGAGACCGCCGCGGGCTTCGCCAAAGTCGTGATCGGTGTACCCGCCCACGAGGACATTGCCCCGGGAATCCAGCGCCACCCCCTGAGCGACCTCCAATCGCGATACGTCTCCACCCCCGGTGGAAGAATCGATCTGGGCCGAGGTGTAGGCACCGACCTGTGTGAGCCACTCCAAGTTGCAGTTCGAGTCGAACCTGGCTACGAACGTATCGGTGTTGCCTCCAGACGTTTCTCCCAGCGAGCCCGCGGTGAACCCAGCGACGTAGATGTAGCCCTTGGCGTCCACGGCGACACCGCTCGATGCGTCGAAGCCGCTGGCATCGCCACCGCCGGTTCCCGTGATGAGGCTGCTGGTTTCGGCTCCCACCTGCGTGATGCAGAGAAGATTGCCATTGCCATCGAACTTCGCTACGAAAACGTCCGTAACGCCCGCATTCGTCTCTCCGAGGCTGCCGTCGGTGTACCCGCTGACCACGATGTTGCCTTCTGGATCGAGCGCGACTCCGGAGACCACGTCCGACCCACTGGAATCGCCACCGCGACCGCCAATCGTCGCAGCGTTGTTGACTCCGAGTTGCGTCGCCCAAACGAAGCGACCCTCATGGTCGAAACGGGCGATGAACAGGTCGGCGGACCCTGGATTCGTGTCCGCCAGCGAGCCGGTCGTTTGCCCGGCAACGAAGATGTGGTAGCCGTCTCCCAGGATGGCGTAGATTTGGCGTTCATCGAGGCTGGCGTCGCCGCCCCCCAACGAGGTGTCCAAGCGGGTTTCGGTGATGGCGCCGATCTGGCTGACGTAGGGATCCAGCCTCCGTTCTGGCGAGATGCCCTGCTGCGGACTGCTCGAGAGCGCCGCCGACGAGTCGTTGCAGGCAATCCTTGCAGCCAGTGCGAAGACCACGGCAAGGGCGAGGCTTTCTTGCTTCTTCATCGGGTGTCCCGTGTCGCGCCTCCTGGCCCGGACCAATCCCGGGCCTTTGCGCCAGGCGTCGCAGATGCCGCCAGGTTGCGGCCTTGCGACCGAGGCGCTCGATTGCCTCGGGGTCGACCTCGAACAGGTCGTCGGGGACGGCGAGGGAGCAAGGTCGCGAGCTGGCGAGCAGAGGGTAAGCGTCTGGCGTGAAGGCCCATGAACAGTCCGGGCCAGGGAGAAGCAACCTAGCATGCTGACGCCATGCCGGGGCCTGTCAACCGCTCTTGGCGGCCCTGGTACGGCGTGGACCTCAGGCGGCGGAGCCGCGCTCGTCCGGAAGCGAGTACAGGGTCTCCGGGGCGATGTCGGCCTGGTTGGGCCAGATGATCGTGCCGGCATCGTGATCCACGCGAACCTTGGCGAACTCGGCTGGATCCCGGAGCGGCTCGAACACGGGTCCCCTCAGGAGCTGACGAAGGTCGACTTGCTTCGAAACGCCGTCGTCGAACTCGATGAGGACGGAGGAGGGACCACGCACCTTCACCGAAACGACGCACGGGATCCTGTCCAGCGGCGGCTGGTCCATGGGCATCACGCTATTCGAGCGGTGGAATCGGTACAAGGGGGAGAGCGGCTCGCGCCAAGGACCAGTTCTTCGAGAGCTCCGCCCCGCGGAGGCGGGTCCACTCGCGTACGAGTCGAAGGGCGCGAGGCGGGAGCTCTCCGCGGAGAAGGACGCCATCGAAGTCGATCGATGCTCTGGCGCCTCCGTACTCGGCGTGGAAGTGCGGAGGCCCGTGCTCGTTGTAGAACATGTGAACGACCACGCCGTAGAACTCGCAGACCTTCGGCATGGATACGGGGACCGACCGTGTCTGCCGACGGTCGCCTCCAAGCCTTGCAGAAGCAGACCCGCGGGGGACCCCCGGGCTCGTGAGGAAGGGCCGGGCGAGAGGCTTTCTGGCATACTGCCCTGCCGTCGTGAGCCCGTCCGAGGAACAGCCCGGCGAGAACTCCTTCTTCGCCCGCCGCGGCCGCGTCCGCGAAGCGCCGCCTGTACTGGGACACGTCCGGGCCGGGGAATGCGTCGGGGACTACCGGCTCGTCGAGCCGCTCGGTCGGGGTGGAATGGGCCAGGTCTGGGTGGCGCAGCAGCTTTCGCTCGGGCGGGCGGTCGCGCTCAAGCTGGTCCTGCCCGAGCGGGTGAGCGCGGAAGCGCTGGCTCTGTTCGCGCGCGAGGCCAGGGCGGGCGGACGCTTGGCCCACCCGGGGATCGTCACGGTCCACGACCACGGCCAGTCGGACGGCCGCGCGTGGATCGCGATGGAGCTGGTCGAGGGCGCGTGGACCCTGCGCGACTTCCTCGACGAGATGCTCGTCACGGAGGACCTCCCCGACGACTACTACTCCCGAGTCGCGGAGTTCTGCGCGGCCACGGCGGACGCCCTCGAGTCCGCTCACCGCGGCGGAGTCATTCACCGCGACGTCAAGCCCGGCAACATCCTCGTCACGCCGACCGACAGTCCGAAGGTGACCGACTTCGGCCTCGCGAAGATCATGGACGAGACGGCGGTCTCGCGCACGGGCGACTTCGCAGGGACGTACGCGTACATGAGCCCGGAGCAGGTCGCGGCCAAGCGCGTCGGCATCGATCACCGGACCGACGTGTTCAGCCTGGGCGTCGTGCTCTACGAGATGCTCACGCTCCGGCGGCCGTTCGAGGGGGACACGTCGCGCCAATTGGCGCAGCAGATCTTGATGCGGGACCCACCGGACCCGCGGGCGATCCGCTCGCGCGTGCCGCGGGATCTCGCGGTCATCGCCGGCAAGTGCCTGGAGAAGGACGTGCTCCGCCGCTACCAGACGATGGCCGAGCTCGCGGCGGACCTGCGCAGGTACCTCTCCGACGAGCCGATCCTCGCCCGGCCGCCGGGTCGGCTCCGCAGGCTGCGGCTGTGGGCCCTGCGCAACCCGGCGAAGAGCCTCTCGGGGGCGGTCGCGGCCCTGGCCTTCGTCGTGATCGCCGTGCTCCTCGCAGCGAACGTGCGCACGAATCGCGCGCTCGGGCTGGAGGTCGCCTCGGTCAAGCGCCTCTCGGCCCTCCAGGACTACGACGAGCTGATGGCGCAGGTCGACCGTCTCTGGCCGCCGCACCCGGAGAACATCGAGGCCTACGAGGCGTGGATCGCGGACGCGCGGTCTCTCCTCCGAGACCTCCCGCTGCACCACGCCAAGCGCGCCGAGCTGCGCGCCCTCGCGCTCCCGCGGGCCGGCGAGGAGCGAGACGAGGCGGAGTGGAGCTTCCCCGACGACGCGCGCGACAGCGCGTGGTGGCACGCGAACCTGTCGAAGCTGATCGAATCCCTGGAAGGCTTGCTCGATCCCGAATCCGGGCTCCTGTCCGGGAGCGCGGACGCGGTGTCCGCGCTCCACGGCTGGAGCGTCCCGAGGCGCCTCGCCCTGGCGACGCGAATCCGTGACGGGCTCGTCGGCGGCAGCGACTGGAGCGATCGGTGGGACGAAGCGATCGAGGCGATCGAGCATGACGCGCGCTACAGCGGCCCGCGGCTCACGCCTCAGGCAGGGCTGGTGCCGATCGGTCCGGACCCCGAGTCGGGGCTGTGGGAGTTCTGGCACGTGGCGAGCGGTGAAGAGCCGCCGCGCGGCGACGACGGGAGGCTCGCCCCGACCGACGAGACGGGGCTGCTGCTCGTGCTGATCCCGGGCGGCGTCTTCTGGATGGGGGCGCAGACGGGCGACCCCGACGGAAGGAACTACGATCCTGACGCCGAGAAGGACGAGGGTCCGGTCCACGAGGTGACGCTCGCGGCATTCTTCCTGTCCAAGTACGAGATGACGCGCGGGCAGTGGCAGCGGTTCACCGGAAGCGATCCAAGCTACACGGCCGATTCCCCGCTGACATCGCTCTCGTATCCGCTCGAGCAGGTCAGCTGGCTGGACTGCGACTCGACCCTGCCGCGCATGGGCCTCGCGCTGCCGACGGAGGCGCAGTGGGAGTACGCCGCCCGCGGCGGTACGAGCTCGCCCTGGTGGACGGGCGAAGAGGGCCAGCTCCTGTCGGGGGCCGCGAACGTTTCGGATCGGACGGCGAAGAAGAGAGCTCGCTGGCCGGAGTTCGACGACTGGGAGGACGGGTACATCATGCACGCGCCGGTGAGCGATCTCCTGCCGAATCCGTTCGGGCTGCACAACGTGCACGGCAACGTCCTCGAGTGGTGCCGCGACGGGTACGCGGGCTACGACGTGCCGGTGCGGCCCGGAGACGGCGAGCGACAAGCCTCCGGCGCTCGCGGCCGCGTCAGTCGCGGCGGCTGCCTCAGCCTCGTCGCCCTGTACGCGCGCTCGTCGTACCGCTCCAACTCCACGCCCGAGGGGCACAACTTCAACCTCGGGGTGCGTCCGGCGAGGGCCGTGACGGCGCACTGACCGGCGCCCGGGCGAGCGCGGCGAGCCGGCGCTCGCCCGGGCCGCGCGGCTCAGAGCCAGAGGACGCGCACGGCGTCCGAGGTGTTGAAGGCGGCTCCGCCTGCCGCCGGGTCGCGGTACCAGTCCTGGAAGCTCCAGGTCGAGCCCGTGACGATCGTGCCGGAGGCGGGCGGCGCGGCGAGGTCGACCCGGCGCTGGACCACCCCGCCCTTGTCGGAGAGGAGCGGCGGAAGGATGCGCGCGAGCCCGCCCCCGGTGCACAGGAAGCCGTTGCCGAACGGCACCTGGATCGGGTTCGGCCCGAAGAAGAAGATCCCGAACTGGCCCGGCGGGAGGCCGGCGGCGACGAGCGTGAAGTCGTTCACCAGCACGACCGGGCTGCCGAGCGCCAGGATGCGCGCGCCCGGCCCGACGGAGTTGGGGGCGCCGACGCAGTAGGTCAGCCCGAAGCGCTCGCCCTGGCACGCGCTGAAGTCGCCGAGGTAGATCCCGCCGAGCTCCGCGCACGTCCCGCCGTCGACCCGCAGGCACTCGCCGCTGCCGACGTAGCAGGCCCCGGCCGGGAGGCACGCGGCCGTGGCGCAGGTCGTGTGATCGCCCGCGTAGCTGCCGAACGCGTCGCTGCAGTCGAAGAAGGTCATCCCTTCGGCGCAGGTCCCGTCCTCGAAGCAGCACGCCCCCAGCGGGCAGGGCGGGTCGCCTTCGAACAGGAACTGGGTCCAGCGGTTGTTCCCCTCGTCGAGCTCGGGGTAGCGTCCGTCCGCGTCGATCGTGACCATGACGCAGTAGGGGCCGGGGCCGTCGTGCTTGTCCTTCTTCTTGGGCGGCAGGACGAGGTTGGCCACGCATTTGCAGCCCTCGGCCGCCACGTTCGTGCACAGGGGCTGCACCTTCTGGAGCTTCTCCTTGTACTCGATGACCCACTTCTTGCAGGCGCCGGCAGCGCAGCCCGGCGGCGGCTGAGCTCGGCAGCCGGCGTGCGGATCGTCCGGGTAGAAGAACTCGACCTCGTGCGGATCGGGCGCCCCCGGCGTCACCGGGCCCAGGACGTCGATCACGACGAGGACCGAGCTCGCGCTCGGGAAGACGTCGGTGTCGGGGACGTGGCCCAGGGTGACGGCCACCTGGAACTCGTTCGCGTCCAGGGGACAGAGCTGGACGCTCTCGATGGAGAAGTCGAGCGCCTGCCCCAGCGCCGTCCCCGGCACGAAGGCACAGAGGGGCAGCCACGCGTACCGGAACGACCGTTGTCCATTTCTTCGATTCCAATTCATCGTCTTGCCTGCCTTTCGTCGCTTCCTTGCGGTCGACGGAACGGGATCGAGATGGAAGAGCGCAGGGCCGGTCGATCGCCGCGGAAAAAAACCGCCCCGGGGACGGCTCCAACACCCCTGGTCCTCGCCGCGCTCGGCGCGTGCGGACTGCTGCTGGCCTGGGGCGGGTCCCGACCCGCGTCCCCGGTCGCGCCGGACGGGTTGCGGAGCACCGGCTCCGAGTCGCGCGAACTCGCCGCCGTCGCGCCCGAGCTCGCGCCGCGTGCTCGCGTCGCTGCCGGGGACGTGGCTGCGATCGGGGAGGAGCCGCCCCTCGACGCCGGACGGCGCGCCGCCCGGCCTCTCGAGCGCCGAGCTGCGACGCGCGCTCGCGGGCGAATCGCAGTGGCTCTGGACGCAGCGCGTCGCGCCGCTCTTCGCAGAGCCGCACGTCGGGCCGCTGCCCCTCGCCGGCGTCGCTTCCCGCGCCGCGTTCCAGGCGCGCGCCGCGGGCGCGACCACCGAGGACCTGAAGGTGCTCGAATGGCGCCTGCAGCGCGCCGCGAACACCCTGAACGCGGAGGCTTTCGACGGCCTCTTCGACGCCGGCCGCTACGACTCGGTCCTGCGCGACACCGAGCCCGGCTGAAAGGCCCTGGCCTTCGACCGTTCGGTGCGAACGGTCGCCCTGGAAGACGGCCGCGTCGAGGTGCGCACGGCGCGGATCGGCGCGCCGGGCGACCTTGGGCCAGCGCCAGGCCAGCGCTACCGCAGCCGCCAGCGGATCTCGATCGGTCCCGACTCCTCGCCGGTTACATCGAACGCCTCCGGCTCGAACCGCAGGTCCTCGGGATAGGCGCGCAGGGTGTAGCGGCCCGGAGCCAGGCCCGGGAGGCGGGCGCGGCCTCGATCGTCGGGCTGGAGCATCCGATCCAGGAGACCGGGGTCGCCCACCCACAAGTGGACGCCGTCGATGTCGTAGTTGGAGCTAGCGCCCGCGCGCGGGAAGGGACCACGGAGCAGCGCGAGCTGCGCGTCCTCCAGCAGGAACAGCCGGTGGTCCCGGAGCGACGCCCCGCCCGCGCCGGCCTCGTCCACCAGGGCGAGCTTCACCTCGACGCCGCGCGAGAGCTCGACGACCACGGGAAGCCGCGGCGGGTCCTTCGTCACCTGGACGCCGTGCACGGTCGCCGGAGCGTAGCCGAGCTCGCTCGCGTGCACGCTGAGATCGACGGCGCCGACGGGCAGGTGCAGCTCCGCGGCGCCATCGTGGCTCAGGGGCACCCGCGCTGGTTGGAACGCCTGGCGCCCGCTCGCGCGCCAGCTCAGGCCATACGACTCGACGCGCACCTGGACCGGTTCTCCGGTGGCCGCATCGACGAGCTGCACGGTCACGGTGCCGAGCTCGGGAAGGACGAAGTCGACGTCCGCCGAGCCGGCCGCGACGTCCGGCCGCGAGCGATCGATGGAACGCCGGCCCGCCGTCACCTCGTAGGCCAGCGCGGCACGCACCTCGACCGCGTAGGTGCCGTCGTCCTCCGTGCTCGTCTCGAAGCGGGCGGTGCCGTTGCCCTCGGGGCTCTCGCACGCGGCCTCGATGCGGACGCCCGGGAGCGGTTCTCCGGACTCCGAGACGACCCGGCCGGCGATCGTCGCCACATCCACCTCCCATGCGAGGTCCTGCTCGTAGGACTCGCCGGCTTCCACGACGAGCTCGGCTCTCGGCAGCGGCCCGTACCTCCAGAGGTCGCTGACGACGCGGACGACGACGGCACCCGGCCGGACGTCGGGGAGCTCGTACCGGCCGGCGCGATCCGATTCCGCGGATCCGCCCGGGCCTCCGGAGAGCGGCTCCCAGCGCACCTCCTGCCCTTCTCGCGGCTCCCCGTCGAGGAGCACGCGACCGTGCACGTCGGCTCCCTCCCGGAACACGATCTCCACCCAGGGACGCCGTTGCGAGCTCTCGACGACGACCGGCTCGGACGTGGCGGAAGAGCCGTCGGGACGCGCAGCGACGACCCGCTTCGGCGCCGATCCGGGCAGCACCTGGATCCGGAAGACGCCGCGATCGTCGGTCCGCCCGCTCGATCGGAACAGCATGTCGGGTCCAGCGAGGCCGGGCAGGTCCAGGGCCGCGCGCTCCTCCGCGGCCAGGAGAGCGGGGCCGAGCCGCTGGCCGTCGCTGCGCGCGTGGACGTCGAGCGCCGCCAGCGGGTCTCCTGCCTCGTCGGTGACGCGCCCCTCGATCGCTGCCAGCGGAGCCAGTGGAATGCGCGGGGAGAGAGCGCGTCCGAGCTCCTCGACGCGGTAGCTCCAGACGAAGGGATGGTAGCCCTCCGCGACCACCTCGACGAAGAGCTCCCTGCCCTCGAGGATGCGGATCTCGCAGCGCCCGCCCGCGTCGGTCCGCGTCAGCCGCGAGACGTTCGGGTCGCCGTGCACGTCGGCGCCGGCGACGGGCGCGCCCGTCTCGCGGTCGAACACCTCCACGAGGAGCGCAGCGCCGCGCTGCAGCACGAAGTCGAGCGCCGTCTCCTCAGGACCGCTCAGCTCGATCCGCGCCGGCTCCTCCGCGAAACCCTCCGCGCGCGCGTACAGAGCGAGCGGGACGCCGGTCGGGAGCTCTGCGAGCCGGTAGTACCCCGCCGCGTCGGTGGTCGCCGGCGGCGCCCGGCGCCAGGCGATCGTCGCGCCGCCCAGCGGCTCGCCCGTGCCGGCGTCCCGCACCCGGCCGGCGAGCGCTCCGCGCCAGGGCAAGGTGAGCTCGAGCTTGCGCCCGGGCGCGGCGGGGTCGATCGTGACGGACCCGAAGCCGTCCGCCTCGGCCCGGATGAGGCAGGACTCCGGCCCGGGCGCGTGCAGCTCGATGAGGAAGCTCCCGGTCTCGTCGCTCGCGGTCGAACCCAGCGGTTCCGGCTCTCTCGAGTCCCCGGCGTTCGCGAACAACGTGAGCGCGGCGTTCGCGACAGGGCTGCCGTCGGGCGCGGACACGGTGCCGTGGAACGCGGGGTAGGGCGGGGCGACGGGCGCGGGACTCCTTGCGCCCGAGGGCTCCGCGGAAGACGGATCGCTGGCTCGCGCGCCGGTGGCGGGCCGCGACGGCGCATCGACCGGCGAGATCGCGACGTCCGTGGTCGAGGCCGCTCCCTCCTGCGCCGGGCCGACCGGTGCAGCGGGCCACACCCACCACGTCGCGGCGCCTCCCAGCGCGACGACGAGGCCCAGCTCGACCTTCCATTTCATGACGGTGGCTCCCGTGATCAGGGCCGCCGCGCTGCTCGCGCCCGCGGCCTGCGCTCCCTCGCTCGCGCGAATCCAGGCGCAGAGCACGATGCTCCACGCGTTGCGGTCCCCCAGCCTGCGGTCGAGGCGCGCGCGCAGCTCCTCGTGCGCGCGGTGGATCCGGCTGCGCACGGTGCCGGCGGGCACGCCCTGCATGCGGGCGATCTCCTGCGGTGATCGATCGCGCCAGTAGCGCAGCAGGACCGTCGAGCGGTAGGGCTCCTCCAGCTCGAGCACGGTGGAGACGACCTCGCGCTGCATCTCGGCCTGCTCGACGAGCTCGGTCGCGGGCGGTACGCAGCCGGAAGTCGAGGCGTCCCTCTCCCGCCGCCGCCGCCGGGCATCACGCCGTCCGAGCTGGCGGGCGGAGTTGCGCACGACGCTCCGCAGCCACGCGCGGAGGTTGCGCGCGTGGGCCGGCGGCCTCTCGAGGACGGCGAGCCAGGCTTCTTGCTCGACGTCGTCGGCGCGGGTCGGATCGAGGACGAGGCTCCGCGCCAGGCGCCGCACGCATCCCGCGTGGGCCAGCAAGGCTTCGGGATCGAGGCTCCACGGAGGGTCGCTCATGATCGGGAGTCCAGTGCAGCGGAGCGGTCCGGCGTTGCACGATACCCGGGAGAATCGCGCCGTCAGCGGTCCCGACGACCGCGGCGCCGACGCCGACCTGCGCACCGCCCTCGAGCGCGCGCACGAGCGCCTCGCGGTCTACGGCTCGCTCAGGGCACGGTGCGCGGACGGCTGCGAGCGGCCGGCTGGGGCGCCGGGACCGGCTACCCCGCCTCGAGCCGGGACCCGCCGGGGAGGCCGTGCCGGTGTGGGTCCTCGAGTCGCGGGGCTTGCCCGCGCGCTGGGCCGAGCTCGACCGCTTCGAGGGAGACGACTACCGGCGCGTGCTGGTCCCGGTGCGGCTTCGTGAAAGGCCGATGGTCGTCGCCGACTTGTACGCGTTGCGGGGAGCAGACCGCCAGGATGGAAGAGATCGCCGCGCGTCCGCAGCGGACTAGAATGACCTGCCACGATCCCGGTAGGAGGCTTTGCCATGTTCCATCTCGCGATCCCGTTGGCCCTCGCGCCCGTCGCCATCGTTCCGACCCAGGTCGTCGACACCGCGGAAGGTCGCGTCGAGTTCATCGGCCTCGGCAAGTGGACGCCTCGGCAGCTCGACGAGGCCGTGACGAAACAGTGCGAGGCGCACTACTGCGCCGCCGACCTCGAGCGCGAGCTCGGCTTCGCCGAGGCCGCCGTGTTCGTGCTCGGCCAGGACAGCGTGGTCGGCAAGCTCGTCGTCGTGGTCGAGGCGGCCGAACGCGTGCACAAGAAGGTCGTGCTCGCGGGCGCCGGGGCGATGCCGCCGGACTGGGTCGAGGTGTCCGAGCAGATCGAGAAGGACGAGATGGCCCTCGACCTGGCGCTGCGGCACTACCCGCGACTCCTGACCGCGGGCGAAGACGCGGCGCTCGAGGAGCTCGGCGAGCTCGACTGGGCCGCGGACTCGCTGCCGACGGTGGTGTCCCTCTGGACGTTCCTGCGTGCGCACGCCGCGCCGGGTGACCTCGTCACCGCGCTGTGGCACCTCGACCACGACGCCGACTTTGCGGCGCGGCGGCTGGCGGCGGCCGTGCTGGGCGGTTTCCACGACCAGGACCTTGCCTGGTGGGCGCTGGCCGACGGCCTGCGCGACGCCGACGACCGCGTCAACGGCACCTGCTGGACGGTGCTGCGCAGCCTGGCCGAGTGCTGCGCGCGCCCGGTCGACTGGCGACCGGCTGCACCGGCGCTGGCGGCCGTGCTCGCCGGTACGCAGTGCTTCGCCGTGCCCGATCTGTGCCGCGTGCTGGCGGCGACGCAGGTCGACCGCAGCCTGGCACCGGCCCTGCTCGATGGCGGCGGCGGCGAGCTCGTGCTCGGCTTCGCCGACTCCCAGGCAGCCTTCGCGCGCGAGCGGGCTCGCGAACTGTTGCTGTACCTGGGCGAGCTGCCGGCGACGGCGACGCTCGAGCAGCTGCGAACCTTCGTGGCCGCGACGACGGCTCCAGCCGGCGACAGGCGCTGAAGATCCATTTGTCGAGGGTTTTTGGCGGCTCGTCGAGTCAAGGCGACGCGGCGCGGGGAACCTGGTGCGGGTGCCATGACCGATCCCCGCTCCCGCGACTTCGACGAGCTGCTCGCCGAGACGGGCTGGGTGCGCCGCCTGGCCCGCCGGCTCGCAGGCGATCCGGATCTCGGCGACGACCTCGCCCAGGACGCCTGGGTCGTGGCCCTGGAGCGTCCGCCGCGCGATGAGCGCCCCCTCGGTCCGTGGCTCGCGGGCATCCTGCGTCACCTGACGCCGAAGGCGCGGCGCGGCGCGGCGCGCCGGGCTGGACGCGAGCGGGACGCCGCCCGCGCGGGCGTAGCGCCGCCCACCGACGAGCTCGTCGAGCGCGCCGCGCTGCACCGCGACCTCGTCGAGGCGGTCATGGGCCTCGACGAGCCGTACCGGACGGCGATCCTGATGCGCTACCTCGAGGAGCTCCCGCCGCGCGAGATCGCCGCGCGCCTCGACGTGCCGGTGCGCACCGTGCACACGCGCATCGCGCGCGGCCTCGAGCACCTGCGCCGCCGTCTCGACCGGCGCCACCGCGGCTCGTGGGCCGCCGTCCTGCTCTCCCCGCTCGCCCGCCCACCCGTTCGCGCCCTCGCCTCCAGCACGGGGCTCCTCGTCATGACCACGAAGTGGCTCCAGATCGCCGCCGCGCTCGTCCTCGTCGTCGTGTTCGGGGCCTACGGCACGCTTGGATGGCTCCTACCCGAACGGCCGGAGGACGTCGCGGAAACCGTCCCGAACCGGATCCTCGCAGCGGCGGACCCAGCGCCTCTCACGCCCCCTGGAGACTCGCCGACCCGCGCCGAGATCGCCGCGGAGCCCGTGCCGTCATCACTCGTTGCCCCCGACGCCGATCGCGACTTGCACGGCGTCAGGTCCCGACCCTCGGAGGGTGGGAGGGCGAGGAACGAACGCTGGCGGAGGTAAGAACCAATCCACGCGGCGAGTTTCGGGTCTCCCTCGCGCCGGCCCAGCTGTGCGACCTGGTCGTGAGCGCCGAGGGGCGGGCCGAGAGGAAGATGCCCGGCCTGTACGCGGGCGAGCTCGTCCGGGTCGTGCTCGGAGAGGCGGCGACCCTCCACGGCCGGGTATCGAGCGCGCGGGACGGCGAGCCGATCGCCGGGGTCGAGATCCGGCTGTCCCTCGAGATCTTGAGCCACCGGGGGGCCCTGCGGCCGCGGACTACGAGCGACGAGCAGGGAAGGTATCGGTTCGAGCACCTCCCGCCCGGATTCCTGCACGCGACCGTCGAGCCGCCCGGACACGTCGGAACATCGGAACGGCTGACGCTGAAGGAAGGCGAGGGGCGGCGGCTGGACCTCGTCCTGGAACGGGGCGCGACGATTCGAGGGACGGTGACGAATGGCGAAACGAATCTCCCGCTCGCAGGGGCAACGGTGCGCAACGGATGGACCCAGACGCCGCAGAGGACCACGACCGATGCGGACGGAACCTACGCGCTCTCCGGCATCGAGGTGGGGAGCACGGCGGAGCTCTACGTGACGGCGCCGGGTTGCGGCGAGTGGCACAGCCGGATCTTCGGCGTTCCTGCGCAGGGATGGGAACAGGACTTCTTCCTCCTTCCAGGTCGCCGCGCCTCGGGGCGGATCGTCGATCCAGAGGGGAATACGGTCGCCGGCGCGTACGTGGGCGTGATCGCCAACGACACGCGCGACAACCCCCAGCAGATGGATGGGCGCTTCACGCGCACGACCGACGACGGCCGGTTCGAGGTCGAGGAGCTGCGGGTCGACCTGCGTCACAGCCTGCTCGTCCGGGCCGAGGGTTTCGCGACGGGCTTCCACGACCTTCCGGACTCCGAGTGGCAGTCGATGGACATCGAGCTCGGTGACGTCGCCCTCGCCCGGCCGGCGTTGCTCGCCGGACGTCTCGTCGACCCGCGCGGCGATCCCCTGCCCGATCACTACGTCAGCGTCCGCGTCGAAACGGACCGGCGCGACATCCTCGGACCCGCGCTCGACGAGCGACGCGGCTACCCGACCGACGGTGGCTACGGAGGCGGTGCCTTCGGCTCGCGCACGGACGCCCACGACCTCGGGGAAGGCGAGGTACGCGACGACGTCGAGCTCGTGCTGGAAACCGGACTCTCGATCGCGGGGGTCGTCGTGGATCCGGACGGTCGACCGCTGCCCGGTGCCGACATCAAGGCCACCCCGGATCGCAGCGCGCTCTCGGCAACGGGAGCTCCCGCGCGAGCCGTGGCCGGAACGTTCACCGAGGTCGACGGCACGTTCCATCTGCGCGGGCTCGAGCCGGGCAAGTACACGTTGCTATGCCCGGGCAGCGACGGTTTCCTCGGCGCGGCCGAACTCCTGTCCTTCACGTGGTGGCATGGGATCGAGGCGGGGACGACCGATCTCCGGCTCGCCCTCGAGCGCGGCGCCCACATCTCGGGGCAGGTCGTCGACCCGGCGGGCACACCGGTCGCCGGCTGCCTCGTGGAGTCGCTCGTCTTCGGCGAGGAGGTCTGCGGCAGCACGATGACAGACATGGAAGGACGCTTCGTGCTCCTGACCGCTCGGGATCGACCCGTGGACGTCTTCGTCATGCCCCCCACCGACGCGGCTCTCGGGATCGTGCGCATGCCAACCTCCGAGTGGATGCAGGAGCACTGCACCACGCAGAAGAACGTGGCCGCCGGCACGACGGGTCTCGTCCTTCGGTTGCCCCGACTTCGCTAGCCCAGCAGTCCCAGTTTCCTTCTCAGGCTCTCGATATCGGGTTTCAGGAGATCATCCCTCACTTCGTGCGACCTCATGTCGCACAGCAGAGCCTCGAGGCGTTCTCGACCCGCCGCCGTCCGCAACGCCTCACGCGGACTCCTCCCGCCCAGCACGGGGATCGCGGTGTCGATCCAGCTCTCCCAGTGGGAAGCCATCATCTGAGCGACCTGCGCACGGGCAGCAGGATCGAGCTCCATGGCCGTGCGCGCGCCCGCCTCCTCCGGCTCCGCGCGCGCTCTACGGCGGCGGGACTCCGCCAGGTGCTTCTCGGGAGACTCCGTCTCGGTCGTCCGCCAGACGACTGCGTCTCCCAGCCGCTGCTCGATCCCGCGACGGATGCGTCCCGCGCGAGCCTCGGAGTTCACCTCGGCGACGAGCTCGCTCCCCTCGATCTCGACGTGTCCGAGAACGGTATTGTCCCAGCTCGCGTGGACCTTGTTGCCTCCCACGATCCAGGGGATCTCGATGGACTCCAGCTCTCCGTTCGCGCCGAAGGCGGCTTCCTTGCGGAGGTCCTCCTCGGTCTGGCCCAGGGCCAGCTCTTTCAGTTTCGAGAAAGCCTCTTGCGGAGTGCAGCGGAGGTCGAAGATCACCCGGCAGAGGACGAGCGGCTCTCCGTCCGTGTTCTGCAGCACGGGCGTCGGTGGGTGGTAGATCTGGTCGGCGATCCGCCAGTACGCCTCGCGGAAGGGTCCGTCGCAGTCGCGCAGGACTTCCTCCGTGAGCAAGCCATTCTCTCCGGCGAGCTCCTCGCGCAGGTCGATCAGCTTCGTGCGGAAGAGGGGCGGGATGCAGAGTCCGGCACAGCCGACCAGGATCGCGACGGAGTCCATCGGGAGCACGCGCGCATAGAGCACGCTGCCGACATCGACCACCGTGCTGGCCCGCCGCTCGCGTACGCGGTACGTCCGGCCGGAGAAGAGGTCTCGCAGCCCGATCGTCTTGCCTGGCTCGAGGGATTCGATGACGTAGAAGCTGAACGGCCGGCGGCAGATGGCCTCCAGGAACCGTCGCTCGAACGGGTCGAGACGAGCTTCGTTCGCTTCCAAGAACTCGAGCGCCACCGGTCGCGCCTCGGTGCCGCGCTGACCCTGGAACCCCTTTCTGCGGCGTGGGATCCAGTTGAACAGCGCCCAGGGCACGAAAGCCCCATCCTCGGGCTCCCCGTCCGCAGCCCCGAGACCCACTCCGTTCGGATCGAACTCCGCACGGGCCTGCTCGAGGAATCTCCTCCCGCGATGGGCCGCTGCGTACCTCAGTATGGCGCCGATCAGATGGCCTTCCGTTCGCCTCAGCCTGCCCCACGACCGCTCTTCCGGATCGGGATCGGTCTCGTCGGGAAAGGCCTCCGCCTCGAAGTCCCCCGGGAGCTGGCCCGGCGCGCCGACGTAGAGGAATCCGTCGGGCCCCAGGCGCTCCTCGAGCCGCCGGAGGATCTCGGCCGCGTCGTCGTCGGGTCCCTCGACATAGAAGGGCTTGCCGTCCCGGCCGCAGGGAACCTCGTCGCGGCAGAGGTCGTGAGCGATGTCTCCGAACACCTCGCGGGCCGCTCCGTAGTCCGGGTGGGGCCGGAAGCCCAGCTCGGCCGCGTAGCGGACTCCGGTCTGTACGACCTTGACGGCGAACGCGGGATCGCAGGGCTCAAAGGCCTCTCGTTCCGTCAGGTTCTCGACCAGCCTATCGTATGCGCGCTGGACGAGCTCGTCGTCGAGGATGCAGTTCTTGACGCCCAGGCAACCCAGGTCGACCAGGAAGAGCCCGATCGCGATGCCCGCCGGGCCCTGGCGCGCGAACAGCACCTGCGCCAGCCCGGATTCACGAAAGTCCGCGTTGATCTGGCACTCGAGCAGCGGCCAGCGACCGGCCCGTTGCATTCGCGCCTTCCAGGAGCTCGCCTCTGCGCGTTCCCTCCTTTGCAGGCGCTTGCGCTGATCCCGCTTCTTGCGTTTCTGGTCCCGACTCTTGCGATGTCCCTTGATCGTGCGCCCCATGGACCTGCTCCAGCCTCTGATTCGTCCTCGTCCGTAGTCGCAGCGGCACCAGCGGGACGTCAGGGTACCCCGATCGCCGCCAGCTTCAACGCGCCCAGCCGCGGGGGACATCGCGGATTGGCAGTCCCCCGGCATCCGGCCATCTCGGGCGCGCGACGGAGCCTCCTCACTTCGGCGCGCCCTGCGCGGATGGGGACCGTGGGCGCGCGACTTCCTCGATCCAGTTCTGGACGACGTGGATGCGCTCGGGCGCGAGCTCCCGGTGCTCGAACATCAGGAAACGCTCCTGCTCCCGATCGAGGTCGTAGTGGAGGTGGCCGCCCGGCTCCCAGTCGAAAGGGTTCGGCCCCGCGAACAGCTCCTCGGGCGCGCCGGGGACGAATGCGGGCTCGGTCTCGACGCGCACCGCGAGCATCGCGGCCTGCCGGCGGAAGAACAGCCGCGTTCCGTCCTTCGACCACGACGGCTCTGCCCCGCCGTCGACGGAGACCTTGACCGGCGGGTTCAGGGCCGGATACGGCCGCACGTACACCTCGCACCGCCCGCCGTCGGTAGCGGTGTAGGCCAGCCACCGGCCGTCGGGCGAGATCGCGGCGAAGCGCGCACCGCCTTCCGCGACGAGCGGGACGGGCGCGTCGTCGCCCGCGGTGTACGCCCAGAGCGAGCTGCCGTCCGCCCCTTTGCGCGTGAGGAACAGGGTCTGCCCGTCGGTCGACCAGCAGTCCGCGAAGAGCGCCGTGTCGACGCCGTGGCCGGGAATGGCCGGGAGGTCCTCGACGGACCTCTCGGGGAGCGAAATGCAGCGCACCCGGTTCTGGAGGCTGGTCGAGCGCACCGTCACGTCGCCGGCCGGCGACCACGCGCTCATGACACTCGTGCCATCGGCGGTCAGCCGGTCGAGGGCGCGCCGCTCGAAATCGAAGAGGTGCACGTCCTTCACGCCGCGCTCGTCGAGGAGGTCGAACGCGAAGTGCCGGCCGTCGGGCGAGAGGCGTGGATGCTCCCAGAAGCCGGGGCCGTGCACGATCTCCTCGGGCCGGCCGCGGACGTCGACCCAGTACGCGATGCTGCTCGTCGGCTCCGCGACGCCGGGCGCGTACACGAGCGTGCCGTCGCGCGACACGGCGTAGTGCGCCACCAGGCACCCGCCTGCGCTCGCCGTGGTGAACACGTCGCCCTGGACCGGCTCCGAGACCGGCGCCACGCGTCCCGCGCGGGGATCGAACGCCACGAGCCGGATCCCGCCGCCTTGCGCGTACACGAACCGGCCGTCCGGGAGCAGGTGGGCGTTCGTCCCCTCGCGCACCACGACGCTCGCCTCGCGCGTGTCGCCGGCGAGGAGCGCGACGTGGGAGCCGGTCCCGGTCGAGACCGTGATCAGCACGTCCTCGCCGTCGGGGAGCACCGAGGGGCTGGAGTACTCGACTTCGCCCGCTTCCCGGCGCGGGGCCGCGAGCCGCTCGAGGCCCTCGCGGTCAGGACGGATCCGCCACAGTCCGGTGTTGGTCGAGAACACGATGAAACCGTCGCGCAGGAAGTCGTCGTGCGGCGAGCAGCACGCGCTGAAGCTCGGTGAGGAGATGCCGTGGACCTTCTGCGGCGGGCCGCCGCCGTCCACGGAGACGATCTGCAGCCAATCGTCGGCGAAGAACCCGAGCCAGTCGCCGCGCGCCGACAGGAAGGGAGCGCGGGCGTCCTCCGTTCCCGCGATCGGACGCGAGGTGAACTCCGCGCCGAAGTCCCGCACGTGGATCTCGCTGCGGTCGCCGTGATCCACGCAGTACGCGACTCGCCGCCCGTCGGCCGAGATCGCGAGAACCGGCGACCCGCGTCCGAGCTTGCTCAGGTTGGCCGACGTGCCGCGCCAGCCGAGCTTCGCGCCGCGCGGAAGCTCCAGCTGCCAGCGCGTGACCGGCGCCGGCGGCGGGGCGCGGTCCGCGCCCGGCGGCTCCCACAGGGCGAAAGCCGTGGCGAAGAGGGCCAGCGCGCCCGAGCCGGCCATCAGCAGGCGGTAGCGCCGCGCGCGCGAGTCCTGCGCCGGGACCGGATCGGTCGGTCGCGCTGCGAGCTCCTCGAGCTCGACCCGTGCATCGCCGACGTCGCGCAGCCGCCGCCGCGCTTCCTTGCGCAGGCAGCGCTCGAGGAGCTCCCTGACGCGCCGCGGCGTGGACGCTGGCAGCGCCGCCCAGTCGGGCTCCTTCTCCAGCACCCCGGCCAGCACGTCGCCGAGCGCCTCGCCCCCGAATGCGCGCCGGCCAGTCAGGCACTCGAACAGCACGCACCCGAAGGCCCAGACGTCGACCCGCCTGTCGATCGGCTTGCCGCGCGCCTGCTCGGGCGCCATGTACGCCGGAGTACCGCAGAGACGCCCCTCCTCGGTCGTCGCCGCGCCGCCGGCCCACGAGCCGCCGCTCGCCGCAAGCCCCACGGGCTTCGCCAGCCCGAAGTCCAGCAGCTTGACCCGGCCATCCGGCGTGACCTGCACGTTGGCCGGCTTCAAGTCGCGATGCACGACGCCCGCCTCGTGGGCCGCCTCCAGGCCCTCGGCGATCTGGCCGCACACGTCGAGCGCCTCGGCCGTCGAGAGCGCGCCGCGCGCGAGGCGCTGTGCGAGGTCCTCTCCCGGGACGAGCTCGAGCGTGATGAAGCACAGCTCCCCCACGCGGTCGATGCCGTAGACGTGCGCGACGTTCGGGTGGTTCAGAGAGGCGAGCGTCTTCGCCTCGCGCTCGAAGCGCCGCAGCCGCTCCTCGTCGCGGGCGAGCTCGTCCGGCAGGACCTTCAGCGCGACCTCGCGCTCGAGGCGCGTGTCGTACGCGCGCCAGACCTCCCCCATCGCCCCCGCGCCGAGACGACCGAGGATCTCGTAGAAGGAGAGGCTCTGACCGGCCGTGAGCGACATCACTCCAGCGCCGTGCGCGCCACGACCAGCGAGAGGTCGCCCCAGCGGTACGGGACGCCTTCGGCGTCGCGCGCGGCGACGAGCGCGGCGGCCTGCTCGGGCAGGCCGAGGTGCACGTCGACGATCACAAGCTCGGGGACGAGCTCGGGCGCGCCCGCACCCGCGCCGACGGCGAGCTCGAGCTCGAAGCCCTCGGCCGGCGGCGCGAGGAACACCCTCCAGCCCGCGCCGCTCCACGGCGCGTCGCGCCCGACCACGCTGCCCATGGCCGCGCCCCCGGCGCCGCGCACGGCGATGAGCGTGCGGTAGGCGCCCGCGCCCGGGAACACGCGCCCCCGGACGATGCGGTACGCCTTGCCCGCGATCAGCTCGGCGATCTCGAAGCGCGGGCGCTCGAGCTCGCCCGCCCCGTCGATCAGGGGCGCGGGGGCGACCAGGCCCCGGGGCTCGTGGTCGTCGCACGGGACAAGCTCGCCGGCGGGTTCGGCGAAGGTCGCGACCTCGGCGAGAGCCGCGGGCAGCGGGATGCCGCGCGCGTGGACGTGCCAGGTCGCGCTCCCCGCGTTCGCGTCGAAGACGTAGTGCAGGTTGACGTGCGCGGGGTGCTCAGCGTCGTGGTCGACGACCGCGAGCGCGACCGCCCAGCTTCCGAGAGCGGTCAGCCAGGCGATCCCATGCGCCGCGCGGTGGCACGCCGGAGCGAGGTGGTGGAAGAGCGGCGCGAGCCAGCCCGCGAGCAGCGCGAAGGGCATCGTGATCGCGAGCCCCGACCACGGCCCCGGCCCGAAGGCATCGATGAGCCCCAGCGACACGGGCGACCACAGCGCGGCCGCGCCCCACAGGACGAGCATCGGCACGAGGCCCCACGCGGCGTTGCGCTCGCCGCGCTCCGGCGGGAGCACGAGGAACAGGAGCCCGGCGAGGAGCGCAGGGACGAGGAACAGGTAGCTCGCCCCGGGGACGCGGACGCCGAGCCAGAGGCCCGCCGCCGCCCACAGGATCGCGGTCCCGTAGCCGAGCCGCGGCTTGCCCTTGCCGCGCGCGAAGAGGCTCGCGAGGAAGAAGGAGACGGCGAGCGTGGCCGCGACGAGCGAGATCAGGGTCGGCAGCGGGTTCGCCCACCACGGCTGCTCGATGCCGCGCAGCGCGCGCAGCGAGGAGACGACGGCGTACCCCGCGAAGCCCGGGACGACGCTACAGACGGCGGCGGCGACGACGCCCGCGATCACTCCCGCGCCGTCGACGCGCGGGCCGAGCACGCCGCGCAGCACGCAGAAGCCGACGAGGACGACGGCCAGGATCCCGGCGGCGAGCGCCCAGCGCGCCGGAACCGCGACCAGCGTGTAGTTCCAGAGATCGGTGTACACCGCGTCGCCCGGCGGCGGGTGCGCGAGGTTCGCGCGCGAGAGCCCGGCGGCCATCGCCAGGAGGTTGTCGCCCTGGTGCTGCAAGCTGCCCAGGTGCAGGCGCTCGAGCGAGTCGTTCGCGGTGTGGTAGTCGCGCCAGCCGCCGATGAAGGCGAAGTTGACGCCGGTCTTGCCGTGCTGCTGGAACACCGTGAAGTCGGTGTCGTTGGGCATGCGCCGGTAGACCTCGTACGAGATCGAGGTGGCGCTCGGCAGCGGCGCGTTCGCGGCGTAGACGTCGATCAGCCACGCGTTGTCCGGCCCGGTCTCGAAGAGCGTGCTCTGGCCGCTGTTCCCGCGCGCCTCGACGTTCACGACGCAGGCGACCTCGGCCATCCACGGGTGCTCGCGGGCGAACGTCCGGGCCCCGAGCAGGTCGTCCTCCTCGCCGTCGGTGACGAGGAAGACGACGGGGTTGCGCGGCGTGCCGGCCGCGCGCAGAGCGCGGGCGACCTCGAGCAGGGCGGCGACTCCCGCGAGGTCGTCGGCGGCCCCCGGGCCGGCCGCGACCGAGTCGTAGTGCGCCGCGAGCATCAGCGCCGGGCCGGACGAGTCGCCGTCGAGGCGCGCGACGACGTCGTGCAGCGGGCCGACGAAACGGCCCTCGACGTCGGCCGTCCACACCTCGGCCTCGAAGCCGAGCTCCTCGAAGGCGCTCACGAGGCGCGCGCGCACCGCGGCGTTCGCGGCGCTTCCACTCGGATGCGGGCCGGCGTCGCCCAGGACCGCTTCCAGGAAGCCGAGCGCGCGGTGGGCCGAGAAGGCCTTCGCATCGGCCGTGGCGGCGAGCGGCTCGGGGAGCGCGCGGCGCCACAGGCTGAAGCCGAAGAGCGCGGCCCAGCCCAGGCCGGCAAGGGCGAGGACGAACGCCGCCCCCCGCCCCCCGGCACGCTTCGGGGCGGGCGCGCGCGGCTCGTCCTCGTCCTCTTCGTCGTCCTCTTCGTCGTCCTCGTCCAGCTCGTCCTCGTCGACGAGCTCGTCCGAGCCCGCCTCGTCCTCGACCGGCCGCTCCTCCATGCGGCCATCATGCGCGATGGCCGGGGGACCGGGAAGGACGCGCGCCGCGCGCGATCGCGACAGGGCCTCACGACCGGGAGCCGGGCCCGTATGGACGCGGGGAGACGCTGGACGGACTCTGGCCGCTTGGTCGACGCCTCCCCGATCCCTACTCTCGCAACATGGACTCCCCCAGCACCCCCAGCACTCCGGGAGCTCCGGGCACTCCGGGCTCCGGCTGGCCGGACCGCTCGCGCTCGCCGCTCCTCTTCGCCGCCCTCGCGCTGCTCGCCGTCGTCGCGATCTACCTCGCCGTGCGGCCGGATGCCGGCGGCGGCGGCGCGACGCGCGCGGCGACCGTCGAGGACGTCCTGCGCCGCGAGCGCGTGCTCATGCACGCGGTCTCCGAGAAGTACGCGGATGCGCGCGCGGAGCTCGCGCCGCTGCTCGCAAAGCGCCCGGCGCTCGAGGACCTCCTGCGCGCCGCGGCGATCGAGGTGCTGGCGAAGGACGTCGCCGCCGCCGCTCCGTACCTCGAGAGAATGCAGGCGCTGGACGCGGATTTCGCGCCGCTCCACTACCTGCGTGGAACGCTCGCGATCCACGACGGCGACTTCGAGGCCGCCGAAGCGGCGCTGCGCGCGGCGCTCGCCGCCGCGCCGGACGACCTCGCGACCAAGCTGCGCCTGGGCTCGGTGCTCGAGGAGAGGAACGAGCGCGCGCAGGCCGAGGCGCTCTTGCGCGCCGTCGTCGACGCGGGCCCGGACGGCGGCCCGTGGTTCATGGCGGCGCTGCACCGGCTGAGCCGCATCTGCATCACGGACGGGCGCGCGGAGGAGTTCGAGCGACTCGAGGCGCTGCGCAAGCGGTACGAGGAGCTGGGCTTCGGGGCCCCGAGCTCGGACGCCCTCGACCTCGGCGACCTCGCGCGCCTGCGCGCCCCTGCGCCGAGCGGCGCAACGGAATCGGGGCAGTCGGGGCAGTCGGGAGCACCGGCGCCGACCGAGACGCCGGCGTTCGAGCTGCGCGCGAAGCTCCTGCCGGAGCTCGCCGGAGTGCCGAATCTCGCGCTCCTGGACGTCAACGGCGAGCGCTTCGCCGACGTCGTCGCCTGGGGCCCGGACGGCCTGCAGGTCGCGCTGCAGGCGTCGGACGGGAGCTTCGAGCTCGCGGACTCGCCCGAGCCCGGCGCGGCGCCCGGGACGCTCTTCGCCGGCCCGGTCGACCTGGTGCACTGCTTCGACCTGGGCAACGACGACGACATCGACTACCTGATCGCGCGCGGGAACGAGCTCACCCTCCTCGAGGTCGAGGTCGAGGAGACCGAGATCGCCCGCCTGAACCCGATCGCGCTCGGCACGCTGCCCTCCGCGCCGCGCGGCATGCTGGCGGCCGACGTCGACCACGAGGGCGACCTCGACCTCGTCGTCGTCGGCGAGTTCGGCGCGCGCCTCTTCCGCTGCGACGGCGCGAACGGGGGCCCGGACGAGAAGCAGTTCGTCGGGACCTTCACCGAGATCGCCGCCGAGGCCGGGCTGCCCGTCGAGGGGACGTTCACCTGGGTCGTCAGCGAGGACTTCGACACCGATCAGGACGTCGACCTGCTCTTCGGCGGCGGCGCGCGCCTGTTCCTCGCGAGCAATCTGCGCGCCGAGCGCTTCGAGGACGTCGCCGCGCGGGTCTTCGGCCAGAACGCGCGCATCGAGCTCGAGCCGTTCGCGGCGGACCTCGACGCGGACGGCCTGCCCGACCTCTTCGAGCCCGGGGCGAGCGCAGCGCTCTGGCGCCAGCAGCCCGACCGGACCTTCGCGCGCGAGGCGCGCGGCTTCGCCGCCGGCGCGCCGCTCCGCGGCTACGACGTCGACCTCGACGGCACGCTCGACCTCCTGTGGAACGCTGGCGAGGGGCTCGCGCGCATCCTGCTCGCGGCCGGCCAGCCGGGCGAGCGCCTCGAGACGATCGCGGGCACGCCCGCGCCCGGACCGTTCGACCTGGCGGACGTCGACCACGAGCGCCCGCTGCGGCTCGAGCTCGCGCGCGCCACCGCCGAGGGCGTCGAGCTCTACGCGGGGACGAGCGCCGTGGGCAACGCCACGCTCATGCAGTGGTTCGGCAAGCGCGACAACAAGGGCGGGGTGGGCGCGGTCGTCCACATCCGCGCGGGCGAGCTCTACCGCCGCATCTACTGGCGCGGCGGCCAGGAGCTCGTCGGCTTCGGACCGCGGCCCTGGATCGACATCGTGCGCGTCATCTGGCCCGACGGCGTGCTGCAGTTCGACGTCGACCGCGAGCCCGGGATCTACATCGACCCGGGGCTCGGCGACCTGGAGCAGCCCCCGGGGCAAGTCGGCTCGTGCCCCTTCCTCTACACCTGGAACGGGACGACCTACGAGTTCATCAGCGACGTGCTCGGCATCACGCCGCTCGGGCTGCCGATGGGACCGGGCATGATGGTGCCGCCGGACCACGACGAGTACGTCCTCGTGCGCGGCGACCGACTCGCTGCGAAGGACGGCTTCTACGAGCTGCAGTTCACCGAGGAGCTGCGCGAGGTCACCTATCTCGACCGCATCCGGCTCGAGGTCGTCGACCACCCGGTCGGCACGGAGATCTACCCCAACGAGCGCTTCTGCTTCCCGCCCTTCCCCGAGCCCCACGTGCACACCGTGCGCGGCGCGCTGAAGCCCGTGCGCGCGGTCGACTCGCTCGGGCGCGACTGGACCGCGGCGCTCGCGGCGCGCGACGACGCCCACACGCGGCCCTGCGAGCCGTACGAGCGCCAGTTCCTCGGGCTCGCGCGCCCGCACTGGCTCGAGCTCGAGTACGACGCCGCCGCGCTCGCGGACGCCGCGAAGCTGCGGCTCGTCTTCACGGGCTGGTTCTACTGGACCAACGCCAGCGTCAACATGGCGAGCGCGCGCACGCCGGGCGTCGACTTCGTGCCGCCGATCCTGCAGGTGCCGGACCCGGACGGCGCCGACGGCGCCGACGGCAACTGGGTCGACGCCGGTCCGCCGGTCGGCTTCCCGGCGGGCAAGCCCAAGGACATGGTGATCGACGTCACCGAGATCCTGCGCAGGGACGACCCGCGCATCCGCGTCTTCACGACGCTCGCGCTTCATTGGGACGCGATCGACCTCGCTGTCGACGACGACGACGCGGAGCTGCGCACGACCTCGCTCGAGCCGGTCTCGGCGCGCCTCTGGCGGCGCGGCTTCAGCCGGCTCTCCGAGCCCTACGCCGACGGGCGGCCCGAGCGCTTCGACTGGGACGCGCTCGAGCCGGCGCGCTGGGACCAGCACCCGGGCCTGTACACGAAGCTCGGCGAGACGCTGCCGCTCGTGACCGAGATCGACGACATGTTCGTCATCATGGGCGCGGGCGAGGCGCTGACGGTGCGCTTCGACGCGCGCGACGTGCCGCCGCTCGAGGCGGGCTGGACGCGCGACTTCCTCGTTTTCCTCGACGGCTGGGCCAAGGACCGCGATCCCAACGCGCTCGAGGTGCTCGAGGTCGAGCCGCTGCCCTTTCACGGCATGAGCGGCTACCCGTACGGGCCGGACGAGCGCTTCCCCGACGACGAGCGGCACCGCGCCTGGCGCGCGGAGTGGAACACGCGGCCGGCCTGGCGCTGGGTGCTGCCGCTCGCGCCGGCCCGCGAGCGCGAGTGGCTCGCGCTGCGCTAGCCACGCGGAGCATGGCGCCGCGCGCGCTGAAGCGGGGCCTCGTGGCCGTGGCGAGCCTCGTCGCGGCCGACCAGCTCGTGCAGCTCACCGTGCTCTCCGACGGCGAGCTGCTCGGCCGGCGCGTGGCGCCCTTCGACCCGCCGCTCTTCAGCCCGGCGCAGCGCGCGGCGCTCGAGACGCTGCGCGCGCAGCTCGCGGAGGAGGCGCGCGGCGCCCCAGTGACGAGCCTCTTCGACGCGGACCTCGGCTGGTGTCCGACGCCGGACTCCGAGGAGGGCCTGTGCGAGCACGACTGGTCGGGCGCGCGCCTCGGTGCATCCGGCCCGCTCGCGCGCGAGCGCACGGCGGGCGTGCGGCGCGTCGTCCTCGTCGGCTGCAGCTTCACGCTGGGCTCGGAGGTGCGCGGCGAAGAGACCTGGGCGTCGCAGCTCGACGCGGCGCGCGCCGACCTCGAGGTCGCGAACCTCGGCATGGGCGGCTACGGGCTCGACCAGGCGATCCTGCGCTTCGTCAGGTCCGGCCGCGCGCTCGAGCCCGACGAGGTGTGGTTCGGCTGGCTGCCGGAGGCGACGCTGCGCGCGACGACGCACTTCCCGCCGGTGATGCACCACTGGACGACGATCGTGCAGTTCAAGCCGCGCTTCTGGATCGACGACGCTGACGAGCTGCATTTCGCTCGCTCGCCGGCGCGCTCGCGCGCGGAGGCGCTCGCGCTGATCGAGGACCAGGCCGCGTTCGTCGCCGCGCTGGCGCCGACCGACCTGTGGGTCCAGCGCGCCCCGCGCGCGTACGCGCCGCGCGGGAGCGACTGGACGCACCGGCTCGCGAGCACGCGGCTCCTGCTCACGTGGCACGAGGCGCAGGAGCGCTCGATCCCGCGCTGGATCGAAGACGCGCAGAGCCGCGTGTACCGGCTGATGCGCGCGCTGCTCCTGCGGCTCGACCTCGAGGCGCGCAAGGCAGGGGGGCGGCTGCGCATCGTGGTCCTGCCCTCGCGCGACGACCTCGCTCGCGCGCGGCGTGAAGAGCGCCACTGGCGGCCCCTGCTCGACGACCTGCGGCGCATCGGGCTCGACTCCTCCGACACCTCCGACGCCCTGCTCGCCGCCGGCGCGCTCGAGGACGACGCGTTCTGGATGCCGCGCGGGCACTACGCCCCGCGCGCCAACGAGGTGGTGGCGAAGGCGCTCGAGCAGGCGCTGGTCCGCTAGAGCCCCTCGAACCCCGCCATCGCCGCGCGGAACGCGTCGCTCATCGGGACGCTCCGGCCGAGCTCTGCGTCGTAGGTGACCAGCAGCGCCTCGGCCTCGCACAGCACCTTCCCGCCCTGCGCCTCGCGGATCCGGTACGCCTGCTCGAGCGAGCGCGTGCCCAGGCGCGTCGTCGCCATCTCGACGACGACCTCGATGCCGCCGCGGCCCGGCGCGAGGAACTTGACGTTCGTCTGCGCGAGCAGGAACGGGAAGTGGTTGTCCGCCAGCAGGCCGAGCTTCTCGAAGTAGGCGTGCCGCGCCTCCTCGAGCAGCGTCAGGTAGACGGCGTTGTTGAGGACGCCCTGGGTGTCCTCGTCGGACCAGCGCGTGCGCCGATGCACCTCGAACGCGAGGCGCTCAGGGACGCGAGGCGTCTGCATCGGGGACGCGGGGCTGGGGGATGTCGGGCGGCGCGAGCGCGGGCGGCCGGCGCGAGACGAGGGCGATCCCGACGAACAGCGCCGCGAGCGCCCGCAGGCTGCCCGGCGTCAGCTCCTCGCCCAGGAGCACGAGGCTCGCGGCGCCGGTGATCAGGGGCTGGAGGTAGACGTAGATCGCGGTCGTCGAGGCCCGTACGCGCGCGAGCGCGAAGAGGTTGAGCAGGTAGCCGACCACCGTCCCGGCGACGACGATGTACGCCAGCGAGCCCCAGGCGAGCGGCGACGCGCGGTCGGCGGGCAGGGGGTCGGCGACCGCGAAGAAGACCGCGAGCGCGGGCAGGGAAAGGAGGTAGATCCAGGCCGCCAGGACGAGCGCCGGGTAGCTGCGCGTGAGCGTCTTCGAGAGCACGAGGTAGATCGAGTAGCAGAAGACGTTCGCCACGATCATCCCGTTGCCCAGCGCGTGCCCGCCGAGGAAGCCCGCGCCGCGGCCGGTGAAGAGCGGCACGGTCCCGGCGAGCGCGATCGCGACGCCGGCGGCGCGCGACCACGCGAAGACCTCCTGGCGCACCGCGGTGGCGATCGCGAAGGTGAACACCGGGATCAGGCACACGAGCAGGCCCGTGTCGATGGCGCTCGTGCGGGCGAGCCCCCCGAGGAAGAGCGCCTGGTTGAGCACGACGCCGGCGAGCGCGCAGAGGGCCAGGCGCCCGAGGTCCCCGCGCCGCGGCAGCGCGCCGCGGCCGTGGACCGCGAACGCGAGCGCGCCGAGAACGAGCGCCCCTGCGCCGATCCGCCAGCCGGCGACTGCGCTGGGCGCGAAGCCGCCCGGCTCGAAGGCCCACTTCCCGACGATCGGAAACAGCCCGAAGCAGAGCTGGACGACCAGCAGGGCTGCGTGCCCGGCGGCCACCCGTCCCACGGGGTTTCTCGACATGAGCCGCGCACGTTACCTTGGGCCGCCGCTCGCCCGCGCCACATTCGCGCGATTCCGACATGCACTCCGAGCCCCCTGCCCCGCCCTTCCCCACCGGGGACAACCCCCCGCCGTGGCGCAAGTTCTCGAGCGAGCGGGGCGCCGACCTCCTGCTGTTCAAGACGCGCTGGGACCTGCTCGAGAACCCGCGCACGAGCGCGCGGATGAAGCGCCTCGTGCTCGAGACGCGCGACTGGGTCAACGTCGTCGCCTTCACTCCGCAGGGCGAGCTCGTCGTCGTGCGCCAGTTCCGCTTCGGCGCGGCGCGCGTGACGACCGAGATCCCCGGCGGCGTCGTCGACCCGGGCGAGGACCCGCTCCAGGCGGCGCAGCGCGAGCTGCGCGAGGAGACGGGCTTCACCGGCGGGGAGTGGAGCTCGCTGGGGGCCGTCGAGCCCAACCCCGCGTTCCACGACAACCTCTGCTACCACTTCCTGGCGCGCGGCGTGCACTCCACGCACCGCCAGGAGCTCGACGGCGGCGAGGACATTCGGGCGGGCCTGCTCTCGCGCGACGCGCTGCGCGCGAGCATCGCCTCGGGCGAGATCAACCACGCCCTCGTGATCAGCGCGCTGTCGCGCGTGATGGACCTCTCGGGCCTGCACCCGACCGAAACATGAGAAACGTCCTGCCCCTCTGCTTGTGCCTCGCCCCGCTCGCGTGCAAGACGTCCGACCCGCGCAAGGCGGAGGATCGTCCGGCGCGCGGCGTGACCGACGTCGACCTCAAACGGCTGTGCAGCGTCGCCTGGGAGAGCGAGATGCGGGACTGGCCGCGGCGCGCGACGAAGCTCGGCGACCGGCGCTACGACGGCGAGCTCGAGGACAACTCGCGCCAGGCCGCGGGGCGCCGCGCCCGGGAGCGCCGCGAGCTGCTGGACGACCTGCGCGCGATCGACCGCGAGGGCCTGAGCCCGCGGGACCGCGTCACCTTCGACGTCCTGCTCCAGCGCTGGACGGTCGAGCTGGCCCTGCACGACAGCGGGGTCGCGCCCGACACCTGGAACCTGAACGCCCTCGACGGCCCGGCCGCCGAGTTCCCCAAGATCGAGCAGCCGGCTGAGACCGAGGGGGAGCAGGAGCTCGTGCTCGCGCGCTGGCACGCGATGCCGGCCTACCTCGCGCGCGCCAGCGAGAACCTGGTGCACGCGATGTCCCAGGGACTGGTCGCCTCGCGCACCGCCACCGAGCGCACGCTCGCACAGCTCGACGCGCTGCTCGCCACGCCGCCCCAGGACAGCCCGCTCGTGACGGTGCTCTCGGCCGAGGGCACGCTCTTCCGCCGCGAGCTCCTGGCGGTCGTCGACCGCGAGGTTTACCCCGCCTTCGCGGGCTACCGCGACCTGATCCGCGGTCAGATCCTCCCGCGCGCGCGCCCCGACGAGAAGCCGGGCGTGCAGTGGGCGCCCGAGGGCAACAGCTTCTACGCGCTGTGCGTGCGGCGGCACACGACGCTCGACCTCGATCCCGCCGACGTGCACGAGATCGGCAAGCGGGAGGTCGAGCGCATCCGCGCCGAGATGAGCGCGCTGGGCGCGGCGCTCTTCGGCACGTCGGACCTGAGCGAGATCCAGGAGCGCCTGCGCTCGGATCCCGACCTGCACTTCGCGACGGCGGCAGAGGTCAAGGCCAAGGCGGAGGAGACCCTGGCGCGCGCCGAGACCGTCGTGCCGAAGGCGTTCGGCAAGCTGCCCAAGGCTCCGTGCGAGGTCGTCGAGGTGCCCGAGCTCGAGGCGCCGTTCACGACGATCGCCTACTACGAGCAGCCGGCGGCGGACGGCAGCCGGCCGGGGCGCTACTACGTCAACACCTACCAGCCGACGACGCGCCCGCGCTACGACGCCGAGGTCCTCGGCTTTCACGAAGCGGTCCCCGGGCACCACACGCAGGTCGCGCTCGCCCAGGAGCTGCGCGACCTGCCGGCCGTGCGCCGCTACGGCGAGGAGACGGCGTTCGTCGAGGGCTGGGCGCTCTACACGGAGCGACTTTGCGACGAGCTGGGCCTCTACACGTCGGACCTCGACCGGCTGGGAATGCTCTCCTTCGACGCGTGGCGCGCCGCGCGCCTCGTCGTCGACACGGGCCTGCACGCGTTCGGCTGGTCGCGCCAGACCGCGATCGACTACATGCTCGAGAACACGCTCCTGGCGGAGAACAACGTCGAGAACGAGGTCGACCGCTACATCGCCTGGCCCGGCCAGGCCCTGGCGTACAAGATCGGACAGCTCGAGATCCTCAGCCTGCGCGCCAAGGCGCGCGCGGCGCTGGGGAAGCGCTTCTCGCTCGCGGAGTTCCACGACCGCGTGCTGGAGAACGGCCCCTTGCCGCTGGCGGTCCTCAGGCAGCGGATCGAGACCTGGCTGGAGGGTAGGTGACCGGGGCACGGGCGCGAGGCTCGGCAGCTCCCGCTCGCGCCGCGGGACCTCCCATCCGGGCGCTCTCGCCCCACGATGGGAGCGCAGTGCCTGGAGCGCGAGGTCGCACGGGCCGTCTACCCTGCGATCGGCGCGAACGACGCGCGCTCCTGGCTCGACACCCGGCCGGCCGTACGTGCGGGTCGGCACGACGACCTTCCGGGTCGCCGTGAGCGCGCCCCGGTGATCGGACCTCCCGCTGGCTAGAATCACCCGGCACCCGGCACCCGAGAGGAGCACGACATGAAGATCCGAGTCGCCCGAGTGAGCCCCGCCCCGTCCGCCGAGACGCTGCGCGCCGACGCGGGCGTGGCCAAGGTCCGTGATTCGGTCCGCCAGTACCGCGAGGCGGTCGGACCCTTCGATGCGTCCGTCGCCGGCCTGCAGGCCCATCTGGCGAAGCAGTTCTCGAGCGTCGAGCCCGGTGCGACGAGCGGTGTCCGCTACTACTGGGACATCGACCCGAGCACGGCACAGCCCGTTCTCGTGTGCGTCGAGCAGCGCTCGCTGCTCGTCAAGGACGGGAACGGCGCCGATCCCGTCGAGGTGCGGACCGAGACGACGATGGCGCTGGCGTGACGTGAGCGAGGCGTGGAGTCGCGCGGCGGCGGCGCTCGAGGCCCATCTCGCCGGGGCCTTCGAGGCCCTCGACGCGAACCTCGCGAGCGCCGCGGCGGCCCTCGACTTCCGCCCGGCCGCCGGAGCGTGGTCGATCCGCGAGATCGGCGAGCACGTGACGCTGGTCGACCACTTCCTCCTCGTCCTGGCCGACAAGATCGCGCGCAAGAGCCTCCGGCGCGTCGCGCGCGGCGACGCCTGGCCGGTCGGCGAGCCGCGCTTCGAGCACCTCGCGCGCCTCGCCCGGCGCGAGCTCCGCTGGCCGCACCCCGAGCACATGGCCCCCACCGGCGAGCCGGACGTGGCGGCGATCCGCGCGCGCCTCTCCGCCGACCTCGGACGCTGCCAGGCGCTGCTCGCCGAGCTCCCGCGCGGCGAAGGGACGCTGCACCGCATCCGCATGTCGGTCGTCGAGGGCGACGACCGGCTGGATCTGTACCAGTTCCTCGAGGTGATCGCGCTACATGCGCAGCGGCATGCACGGCAGATGGCGCGGAACTTGGGGGGGTGGCGTAGTGAGTAGGGTCAGCGCGCGCGCTGCCCCCCCCCTACGGATACCCCGCCTCCACCACCGTCCGAATCCCCCCGCGCACATAGAACTCCCCCTCCACCACCATCCTCCTCGGCTCCAGCAACCCGACCAGATCATCCAGGATCCGGTTCGTGACGGCCTCGTGGAACGCCCCCACGTCCCGGAACGACCACAAGTACGACTTCAAGCTCTTCAGCTCGACACACCGCTCATCCGGCACGTACCGGATCCGGATCGTCGCGAAGTCCGGCTGGCCGGTCTTCGGACAAAGACAAGTGAACTCGGGGCACTCGAAGCGGATCTCGTAGTCGCGCTCGGGGCGAGGGTTGGGGAAGGACTCGAGAGGCACAGGGCACATCTCCTAGAAGCGATGCCCCTCGACGCGCCGCACCGTCTGCGTCCCGACGCGGCGATCGAGGTACCAGACGAACGGGCCGCGGCCCTTGCGCTCGAGATCGAGGACCTCGCGCTCCGCGCCGGCGGCGCGCAGCTCGCCGCGGCTCCCGATCTCGACCGAGAGCTCTCGGTACTCGAGGCCAGCGAGATCGAAGAGCCCGAGGCGCCAGTGCGCGGGCTCCCCCAGGGGCTCCGAGAGCCGCTCGCCCCAGAGCCCGAAGACCCAGTCGTCGCCGTCGGTCTCGGCGTGCAGCGGCGGATCGATCGCCGGGACGTCCTCGAGGAACTCTCCGGAAGCGATCGAGGTCAAGGGCTCGGGCAGCCAGGCCGGCGTGATGCGGCCGCCGAGGAGCCACGCGAGCGAGCGCCCGAGGTCGAAGACCGCCATCGGCCCGTCCTCGTCCGCGAGCCAAACGCCCAGGTGCTCGCCCTCGGGAACGAGGCGCGAGCTCGCGTTCCAGCGCAGGATCGGCGGCGCGTCAGTGCGCGTGTCCGGCAGCGCGGCCACGACGAGCCCGCGCGTCTCGAGCGCCTCGAGCACGAGACCGGGGGGCGTGCGGCCCTCCTGGCGCCAGAAACGGTGCCCCTCCGATTCCCGCGGCGGGGGCACGAGGGTCGAGAGGAACTCGACGTCGCGCTCGAGCCCCAGCGCGGCCGGCGAGAGCACGACGACCAGCCCCTCGCGGCGCAGCTCGGTGAACTCCGTCTGGCGCGTGAAGGCGAGGAGCGCGTCGAGCTCGAGCCCGCGCACCCACCCGTCGCCGCGCAGCGCCGCGACGTTCTCGGCGTCGCGGAAGGCCGGGTCGAGCAGGGCTCCGAGGGCCGGACGGTAGGCGTCGAGGCCGGCGACCGAGCTGGGTGGATCGACGATCAAGAAGCGCGTGTCCCAGCCGCTCGCGACGGCCTGCGCGGTCAGCTCGCGGCGCAGGGCGTCGACCCGCCCGCTCGCCTCGACCCAGGGGACGGCGTTCGCGTGCGCCAGCACGGCGTACGCCGGCCCCAGCGCGAGCGGCAGGAGCACGCGGCGCAGCCCCGAGAGAGCGGTGGAGGCCACCCCGAAGCCCACCGCCATCACCAGCGACGCCGGCAGGAGCACGTGCGCCCCACCGAGCTCCGAGGGGACGACGCGCACCGCCGTGTCGGGAGCGAGCGCGAAGAAGACCGCGAGCGACCAGCCGAAGAGGATGCGCCCCCAGAGCCGCGGGGCGGAGCGCGCCGCGACGAACGCGGGCTGCAGCGCGAACAGCACGAACAGCCCGGCGAGGCCGTAGCCGACGACGGCGAGCATCCCGTTGGCGTTCACCGGAAGCAGCAGCACGCCGAGCTTCTCGACCCCGAGGGCGACCGCTTGCGGCGGCGCGACCCCACCGGTCGCCGAAGCGCTCGGCTCGGGGGCGCCGAGCGCCTGCACGACGAAGAAGCGCCCGACGCCCTCGAGCACGACGCAGGTCCCGAAGACCACGAACGTCGTTGTCGCGGTGCGCAAGCGGACCGCTCGACGGCGGTGGCGGCGCGCGGACGAGTACTCGGCGAAGGCCAGGATCGGCGGCAGCAGCAACGCCGCGGGCGAGGCGAGCCCGGCGCAGAAGCAAAGGAACGCGGCGATGCCGACCTTGCGCTCCTCGTGCCTCTGCCGCCCGCGCAGGAACGCGGCGAGCCCCCAGGCACCGAGGGCCAGCGCGAGCAGGTCGCCGCGCGAGGCGACGCGCGCGACGGCGGCGACGCAGAGCGGGTGCACGATGCAGAGCACGGCGGCCGCGAAGCCCGCCGCCCGCGCCTGTTCCGGACCGGTCCACGGCAGGAGACCGCGCCGGACGAAGAGCGCCAGGCCGAACGCCGCGATCCCGAGCAGCGCCAGGTTCTCGAGACGCAGCGGCCGCACGGCGGACGCCGTCCAGCGGCCTTCCGGCTCCGCATGCAGGCGCGCCGAGAGCCCGAGCGACAGCGCCGCGAGCGGGCGGAACCCCGCGCCCGGGGCCGCGTACACCTCGACCACGGTCGAACCGCTGCGCCCGCCCCCGCTCGAGAAGGCGAGCCGCGAGCTGCCGGAGAGCACGGGGAAGTCCTCGCCCAGCGGACCGGCGGCGAGGAGCGGCAGGTAGGCGTACGCCGCCGAGCACAGGAGCACCAGGACGAGCACGATCCGGATCGGCAGGTCTGCGGCGTGCTTCGCCTGGGGTTGGCGCACCATAGCCGCGGATTCTAGGGTCCTGGCAGCGCCGATACGGAGTCGCACCCTGGTGCGACTGCGTATCGGCGCTAATCTCCCCCGCGGAGAACGAAGCTGGACACGCCCCCCGAAGCCCGTTCCGCCGCCCCGCCCCGCGGCCTGCTCCTCGCCCTCGGGCTGGGGCTCGTCGTCTGGGCGATCTGGGTCTGGCGCTTCGACTTCGTCTCGGACGACGCGTACATCTCGTTCCGCTACAGCCGGCACCTCGCCGCGGGCCAGGGCCTGGTCTTCAACCTCGGCCGCCGCCCGCCGGTCGAGGGCTACTCGAACTTCCTGTGGGTCGTGCTGATGGCGCTGGTCGAGCGTGCGGGCTGGGACGTGGCGGTCGGGGCGCGCGTCGCATCGATCGCGTCGGGCGCCGCGCTCTTCGCGCTGACGCTGCGCCATGCCGCGCGGCGCTTCGAGCTCGGCCCGCTCGAGATGCTCGTGACGGCGCTGTTCCTCGCGACGCTCCCGGCGATGGGCCTCTGGTCGACGAGCGGGCTCGAGACGATGCCCACCGCGCTGCTCGTCTTCCTGGTCTACGAGCGCCTCCTCTGCGCCGCGCGCCCGCGGACGGTCGGCGCCTCTTTGGCCGCCGGGCTGCTCGTCCTGATCCGGGCCGACGGCGCGGTCTGGCTCGGGCTCGCGCTGGCGGGCGCCGCGGGCGTCGCGGTCCTCGAGCGGCGCGGCGAGCTCTGGCGAGCGATCCTCTTCGCGGGCGGCGCGGCGGCGCTCGTCGTCGTCGCGCACACGGCCTGGCGCTTTTCCTACTACGGCGATTGGCTGCCGAACACCGCGCGCGTGAAGGCCGGCTTCTCGACCGCGCGCCTCGTGCGCGGGGCGCAGTACGCGGCGACCTTTCTCTTGATGCCGCCGTCGATCGCGCTCGTCCTCGGCCTCGGCCTCCTGCGCTGGAAGCCCGGGACGCGCGACGTGCGCATCCCGTGCGCCGTCGTGATCGGCGGCAGCCTGGGCTACTCGATCTGGGTCGGCGGCGACTTCATGCCGTTCGGGCGCTTCCTCTTCAACGCCGTTCCGTTCCTCGTCCTCGTGTTCGCTGCGCTGTGGCGCGGCCCGCTCGGGACGCGCGGAACGCTCGCAGCCGGCGCGTCGGCGATCGCGCTCTCCGTCCTGGCGGCGCTCGACGTCCACCCGCTGGGCAGCGTCGTGCGCGAGCACCTGCACTTCAGGCAGGACCGCGACGAATGGCAGACCGAGGTCGCGCGCTGGCGCGAGATGAAGGAGAACACGGCGCGCTGGAAGCTCTGGGGACGGGCGATGGCCCTGCACACGAAGCTCGGCGAGTCGATCATCTGCGGAGCCGCGGGCGCCCAGAACTACTTCTGCGAGCTGCGCGCCTACGACACCTACGGCCTCGTGACCCCCGAGGTCGTCGAGCACCGCAGGAAGCACCCGAAGAAGGGCGCCGCCTCGCCGGGCCACGACCTCGGCGTCCACGAGGGGTTCTTCTTCCCGCCCGAGCACGGGGGCAAGCTGTCGGTCCGTCCGACGTACCTCGGCGGTTTCCTGTGGGCCGACCCGAAGGTGTACCCGCAGCGGCCGTGGTGGGCCGGCGCCCTCCCCAAGGGCTGGAGCGAGCACGCCTGGAGCCGGCTCGTGGATATCGAACGCTACCCTCTGCGCGCGGAGGACGGCTTCCCGCAGGGCTCCGAGCTGCGCATGCTGCGCTTCCACTGGGACTGACCGAGAGGACTTCGATGCTCGAAACCTTCCGCCCGCTCCTCGACGCCGCAGAGGGCGTCGACCTCGCCGATCCCGCCGCGGCGCGCGAGGAGCTCGATCGCCGTTTCGATCCGTCCGGCGCGGCGGCGCGGGCGCTCGCGGCGGAGCTCGAGCGCCTGCTCGACGAAGGCGCGATCGCGAACCGCGGCGAGCTCCCCGTGCGCTGGGGGCGCGTCGCCAAGGCGACCGGCGAGAGCGCGGGCTTCTCGATCGACGTCGTGCTGATGAACGGCGCGGGCCCGCGCCACCGCCACCCGCGCGGCGAGGTCAACTTCTGCATCGCGCTCGAGGGCGAGCCGACGTTCGTCGGCGAGCCCCCGGGGTGGGTGGTCGAGCCGCCGGGATCGGTCCACGTACCGCAGGTGGCGGGTGGGACGATGTTGATCGTGTACCTGTTGCCGGGCGGAGAGATGGAGTTCCTATAGGACGTGCGCGTGCCCGTGCGGGTGCCCGACGCGGCCCGAGGCGGCACGGTCGGGCACCCGCACGGGCACGCGGGCACGGGCACGGGCACGGGCACGGAAGAAGGGGATCACCGGCCATCCCGGAGATCGAAGCTCGCCGGGCCCTCCACCCGCCGCTCGAACATCCAGAGCGCGCCGGCGCGGCGCCGGCGGCGGTAGCCGAACATGCGCAGGAACGCGAGCGTCAGCGGGCGCATCCCGTCGCGCTCGACGAGCACCGCCGCGGGCCGCGCGGGGTGGCGGCGCACGCCCGGCAGGGTCGCGAGGAAGCCGTCGAGCCCCCGCGCGCGCATGGCGCCGGAGGCGAAGAGCCAGGTGCGCGACAGCTCGCGCGCCAGGAAGAAGCCGTCCTCGCCCTGCCCCTGGTAGAGCGGCATCAGGATGTGGCCGTCCCACGGCGCGCGGATCTCGCCGCGCGAGTCGCGCGCGACGAGCTCGCCCGCGCGCACGCGCTGGAAGTTCACGAAGCCCGGGAGCATCTCGAAGCCGTCGCCCGCGCGTAGGCGGTGGGCGTGCAGCACCTCGAGGACGCCCGGACGCTCGCGGGCGGCGGCCCGCAGCCGCCGGTAGCTCGCGCGGACCGGGGCGAGGTCGCGGGCCACCATCCCGACGCCTGCCAGCGCGAGCCAGACGGCGGCCTCGAGATGGACGCGCGTCGAGGGCGCCTCGTTCTGTCCGCCCTCGACGACGAGCGCGGGATGCCCGCGGCTCGCGAACCAGGAGAGCAGCGGGCCGTCGATGCGCTCTTCCAGCCCGAGGATCGTCGGCACCGGCAGGGTGCGCATCAGCCCGCGGATGAACAGCGTGTCGGGGACGACGCAGAAGGGCGCTCCGGGCGCCGAGGTCGAGTGCAGATCGAGCAGCAGGACGGGCCCCTCCGCGCCGTCGATCTCGCCGTCCAGGAGGTCGAAGAGCTCGAACAGCTCGCCGTCCTCGGCGAGCGCAGGCGAGGGCCCGAATGCGAGCACGCGGCGCACGTCGGCCGGCGTCCACATGCGGTTCAGGTCGCGATCGACGTAGCGCACGCCGCGCTCGAGCGCCGGGAGGTTTCCGGCGAACGCGACGACGCGGCCGCGCTCGAGGTGCCCGCCGCGCTCGAGCTCCTCCAGGACCGCGCGCGCCGCCCCGACCCCGGCGGGCTCGTTGCCGTGCAGGCCGCCCGTGATCACGACCGTCGGCCAGCCGCAAGAGCGCGGGCGCGGGCTCGCGACCTCGCCCAGCAGGCGGCTGGGCCGCGCGTGGCGCGAGCGCGGGAGCCCGGCCCGCCCGGCCGGGGCGTGGGTCGGACCGGCGCCGTCCTCCGCGCGAACCTGCTCCGCCTCGAACATGGTCAAGCCTTCAGCTTCTCCTCCAGGAGCACGCTTGCGACGTCGATGAAGTCGTGCTCGGTCACGATCCCCACGAGCCGCTCTCCTTCGACGACCGGCAGGCAGCCCACGCGCTCGGCGCGCATGATCTCGATCGCCTCGAGGATCGACGTCTTGGGCCCGACCGTCACCGGGTGCTCCTTCATCACCTCGCGCACGGCGAGCGGGCGACCGCCGGGCTGCGCCGACCCGTGCGCCAGGAGCCGTATCAGGGAGCGCTGGTTCAGGAGGCCCACCAGCCGGCCCTCGTCGTCCTCCACCGGGATGCGCCGGATGTGCTCCCATTCCATGAGGCTCGCCGCAAGGTCGATGACGTCCTCGGGATGGACGGTGAAGACGTCGCGCGTCATCACCTGGTCGACGGTGCGGAAGACCTTGCGCCAGTCCGCCCGCTCCTCGATCCGCGCCAGCTCCCAAGTGTGCACCGGGCGTCCCTCGCGCTGCAGGGCGAGCGTCGCGTGCACGAGGGCCCTGTGGCGCGCGTCGGGCGAGCGCTCGCGCGACATCGACGAGAGCGAGTCGAACGCCCACTGGGCGCCCGTGCGACCGGAGCGCACGCGCTCCTCGAGCGTCCCGAGCAAGCGCTCGGCGCCCTCGATCCCCTTGAGCGCGAGCCCCTGGCGCGCGAGGGGCAGCAGCTCGCCCAGGATGAGCTCGCGCGCGCCAGCGGACGTGCCGTTCGTCCAGCGGAACTGCGCCCCCAGGCCGTAGCGCGCGGCGGCGAGGAAGTTCGCCTTGGCGTCGTCGAAGTCCATCACCTTCGTGATGTCCGCGTGCTCTTCCGCCATCGCGATCATGAGGCCGTAGTAGAAGGCCGCGTTCGCGATCTCGTCCACGACGGTGGGGCCGGCCGGAAGCACGCGATTCTCGATGCGCAGGTGCGCCTTGCCGGCGCTCACGCCGTAGCACGGACGGTTCCAGCGGTAGACGGTGCCGTTGTGCAGGCACAGCGCCTTCAGGGAGGGAGTCTGGCCGCGGGCGATCTGCTCGAGCGGGGATTCCTCGAGGTCGGTCGCGAGGAGCACGCGGAAGCGCGCGATGTCCTCGCGCCAGATCTCGAGCACCGAGCGCTCGAGCCAGCGGTCGCCGAAGCTGACGCGCTGGCGCCGGCCCATCTGCTGCTGCGCGGGGGAGCGCACGTCGAGCGACTGCTGGAACAGCGCGACGCGCGTCTCGTGCCACAGGCGGTGGTGCAGCAGCACGGGCGAGTTCACGGCCGCGGCCAGGGCGGGGCCGGTGACGACCTGGGCCAGGTTGTACAACCTCGCGAACTCGCCGGGCCCGACCTGGAAGTGGATCTGGAAGCTCGTGTTGCAGGCCTCCATCATCACGTTGTCGTGCGCGACCTGGAGCTCGTCGTCGCCCTTGATCAAGGTGCGGAACTCGCCGCCGCGCAGCTCCGACATGACCCGGTTGAGCGTCCTGAAGCGCTGGCGCGGCACCATGTTCTCGAGGGACAGGTCCGACAGCGCGAGCGTCGGCAGGATGCCGATCAGGAGCACGTCGACGCCGAGCTCCGCCGCCGCGGCGCGCGCTTTCGCGAGCAGGTCCTCGAGGTCACGCTCCATCTGCAGCAGGCAGTCCCCGCCGAGGTCGCGCGGCGTCAGGTTGGCCTCGAGGTTGAAGCGCGCGAGCTCGACGGCGAACGCGGGCGAGTCGAGCCTCTCGAGCACCTCCATCGCCAGCGGAGCAGGGTTGCCGTCGCGGTCGACCAGGAACATCTCCTGCTCGGCGCCGATCCGCCGGACGTCGCTCTCGATCCAGCCTTCGTCGAGCATGCGCTCCAGGGCGCGAACGTCCTCGAGCAGGGCGCGGACGAAGCGGCGCAGCTCCTCGCTGGTCGTGTCGCTGACCTGGTGCTCGCCCATCCTCGCTACCTTAACAGGTGAAGGGGCCGGCGGCATGGGTCGCGCGGTCCGCGCGAACGGCGCCCCGCCGCGAGCTAGACTCACCGCCCCCCCGAAAGGAGGCCGGCATGCCCGCCGAGGTTGCCCGCGACGAGACCGCGCGCCTCGAGGCGCTCCGCAGCTACCAGATCCTCGACGCTCCACCGCGCGCCGCGCTCGACCGGCTGACGGCGATGGCGGCGCGCGTCTTCCGCGTGCCGATGAGCTGCGTCGGCCTGGTCGACCGGGATCGGGTCCGACTGCTCTCGACCTTCGGGCTCTCCGCGGTCGAGATCCCGCGCGAGCCGAGCCTGTGCGCGTCCGCCATCCAGGTCCAGGGAGTCCATCACCTGGCCGACGCCCGGCTGGACGCGGTCGCCGCCATGAGCTCGATCGTGGCCGGCGGGGTGCGCTTCTACGCCGGGGTCGCCTTGCGGACGCCCGAGGGCCACGCGCTGGGCTCGTTCTGCGTGATGGGAGTCGAGCCGCGCGAGCTGACCGCGGGCGAGGAGGAGACGCTGCTCGACTTCGCGCGCCTGGCGATGGACGAGATCGAGCGCCTGCGGGCTTCGGCCGACCTGGAGCGCGCGCAGGAGGCGCTGGGCGAGAGCCGCGAACGGTTCCGCGCCATCTTCGAGCAGGCTGCGGTGGGGATCGCCCAGGTCACGGTGGACGGCCGCTTCCTGGACGCGAACCGCAAGCTGTGCGAGATCGTCGGCTACGATGTCGGCGAGCTGCTACTACAACGACGCGCTGGCGGGGAACAGCGACTCCTACGCGCTGGAGAAGCGCTACCTGCGCAAGGATGGATCGGTCGTCTGGGTGGCGCTCTCGGTCGCCGTCGTGCGGGACGCACGGCGCCACCCCAAGTACTTCATCTCGGTGCTCGCGGACATCGACGAGCGCAAGCTCGCGCAGCAGGCGCTGAGCGAGACCGAGGAGCGCCTGCGGCACGTGCAGAAGCTGGAGAGCCTGGGGGTGCTCGCCGGCGGCATCGCCCACGACTTCAACAACCTGCTCGTCGGGATCCTCGGCAACGCCGGCCTCATGCTCGCGGAGCTCTCCGAGAGCTCGCCCCTGCACGACCGGGTGCGGACGATCGAGCAGGCGGCGCGGCGCGCGGCCGAGCTGACGCACCACCGGCGTCGGGATGGACGCCGAGACGCTGGGCCGCATCTTCGATCCGTTCTTCACGACGAAGTTCACCGACCGCGGGCTCGGCCTCGCGTCCGCGTCGCGTCGGTGCTGCAAGCCTTGCGATCGCGTTCGCGTGCGGCGCCGGCCGGAGAGCCGACCGATCGAGGCTAGCGCGGGCCAGGGCCGCCCGGAAGCGACCCCCGACCCTATCCGCCCGCGGCCGGTGCGCAGGGCTCGAGCTCGATCTCGAGATCGGTGCGCACCCGCGCGCAGCGGGCCGCGAGGTCGTCGCGGTCCCGGCCGCCGAGGTTGACGATCGCGTAGCGGTAGCTCTCGCCGTCCTCGAGCTTGCCGAAGTCGGCGAGCACGTCGCCCGTGGCGCACTCGATCCAGATGATCGTCCCGGGGTGCGCGGACTGCACTCTCCGGACGGCGTCGGCAGGCGGCGATCGGCGAACGCGCACCGGCTCGAAGGCGCGCAGGGGGAAGCTCGCGGCGGCCGCGAACGCGCCCGCTCCCCTCTGGCCGACCGGGGGCGGGTCGCCGGCCGCAACCGCCAGGGCGACCTCGTACGCGTGGACGCCGTCGACCTTCTGGTAGAGGTCCGCGAACTGCCCGCAGGCCCTGGGGTTGACCTCGACGATGCCGATGGCGTCCGTCTCGGGATCCCAGGTCATCTCGACGTTGAAGAGCGTGTCGACGAGCCCCAGGTGCGAAGTCACGCGCAGCACGACGTCGGCCATGCGCTCCTGGACGCCCGCGGACAGGGACGAGGGGTAGTCGAAGCGCACGAAGCTCTTGGTGCCGGGCTGGAACGTCGAGTCGACGATGCCCAGGATCCCGGCGTCCGACCGCGTGCGCCAGCCTTCCACCGTGACCTGCCGGCCGCTCAGCAGCTTCTCGGCGATGAACCAGCGGCCGTCGTGGTCGAGGCCGAAGTGCTGGACGAGCTGATCGAATATGCAGAGGAACACGTTCTCGAACCAGGCGGCGCGCGAGTCCGTCAGGAACGCGCGCAGCTCCTCGGTGCTCGCCACCTTCCCCGCCATGATCGAGAAGGCCCCCTTGACGGGCTTCACGAAGCAGGGGAAGCCGCAGGACGGCGTCCAGGTGGCCGGGTCGCGCGGGTCGAGGAGGGCGAAAGCGGGGACCGCCTCGGGCGCGACCTCGCGCTGCGCGAGCCGCGACTGGTACTTGTGCGACGCGCGCAGGATCGCGGCCGGGGCCGACCCGGCGAGGCCGAGAGCGCCCGCGAGCGCGCCGGCGGTCGTGGCGCCCGGGTAGTCGCTCGTGCTGAACACGCCGTCGACGACCCCGCGCCAGCGCGCCGCCTCGCGCGCGATGTAGTCCACGATGTCGAGATCCCACGGAGTCTCCGCGTCGGCCGGCTCGGCGAACGCGACCTCGTAGCGGTCCGACCAGGATGCCCGGCACGCCTCGAGCTGGGGGCGGTCCCAGGCGGTCTCGAAGAGAACGAGGATCCGCTTCGGCACTCCGCGAGAGTACGGAAGCGCGAAGGCGAGCGATAGACTCTCGCCGACGTGCGACGCTGCTCGACGGCGGCATGAAGACGATTCACGCGTTCCCGCGCCCGATCCGCGAGATCGAGAACTGCTGGATCCCGATGTCGGACGGCTGCCGGCTGGCAGCCCGCGTCTGGATGCCCGCCGACGCCGAGGCCGCTCCGGTGCCGGCCATCGTCGAGTACCTCCCCTACCGCAAGCGCGACCGCACGCGCGGCCGCGACGGGCCGATCCACCGCTACTTCGCCGGGCACGGCTACGCCGCGGTGCGGATCGACCTGCGCGGCTCGGGCGAGTCCGACGGGCTGCTGCTCGACGAGTACCTCGAGCGCGAGCAGCTCGACGGCGTGGAGGCGATCGCCTGGATCGCGCGTCAGCCGTGGTGCACCGGTGCGGTCGGGATGATGGGCAAGTCGTGGGGCGGCTTCAATGCGCTCCAGGTCGCCGCGCTGCGGCCGCCCGAGCTCAAGGCGGTCCTCTCCGTGTGCAGCACCGACGACCGCTACGCCGACGACGCCCACTACATGGGCGGCTGCCTGCTCGACGAGAACCTGATCTGGGGCTCGGTCCTGCTCACGCTGAACGCCCTCCCGCCCGATCCCGCCCTCGTCGGCGAGCGCTGGCGCGAGATGTGGCTGGAGCGCCTGCGCGCGAGCCCCTTGTTCCCCGAGATCTGGCTCGCGCACCAGCGTCGCGACGAGTACTGGAAGCAGGGCTCGGTGTGCGAGGACTTCGCGCGGATCGCGTGTCCGGTCTACGCGGTGGGCGGCTGGGCGGACGGCTACTCGAACGCGGTCCCGCGCTTGGTCGCCGGGCTCTCCGTCCCGCGCAAGGGGCTCGTCGGCCCGTGGGCCCACGTGTACCCGCACCAGGGCGTGCCCGGTCCGGCGATCGGCTTCCTGCAGGAGGCGCTGCGCTGGTGGGACCGCTGGCTGCGGGGCGCGAGCGCGGGGATCGACGACGAGCCCCCTTACCGCGTCTGGATGCAGGCGAGCGTCCCGCCGCGCACGTTCCACGCCGAGCGGCCCGGGCGCTGGGTGGCCGAGGACGAGTGGCCCTCGCGCCGCATGCTCACGCGCTCGCTGGCGCTGCGCGCGGGGGAGCTCGTGGACGCCGCGGGAGCGCGCCTCGGGGTGCGCGGGGACGGGGAGCGCTTGGAGCTGCGCTCGCCGCAGACCGTCGGCGTGGACGCGGGGGCATGGTGCGGCTTCGGTCTCGACGGCGAGGCGCCGGGCGATCAGCGCGCGGACGACCGCGGCTCGCTCGTCTTCGACTCCGAGCCTCTCGCGCGCGGGTTCGAGATCCTCGGCGCGCCGGCCTTGACGCTCGCGTTCGCGGCCGACCGGCCGCTCGCCTTCGTCGCGGCGCGGCTGAACGAGCTCTTCCCCGACGGGAGCTCGGCGCGCGTCTCCTACGGGCTGCTCAACCTGACCCACCGTCACGGACACGAGCGGCCCGAGCCGCTGGTGCCGGGCGAGCGCTACCAGGTGCGCGTGCGGCTGAACGACGTCGCGCACGCGTTCCCCGCTGGCCAGCGCCTGCGCCTCGCGCTGTCGAGCGCGTACTGGCCGATGGTCTGGCCGTCGCCCGAGCCCGTCACGCTGACGGTGTTCCCTGCGGCGTGCCGGCTCGATCTGCCGGTACGGCCTCCGCGCGCGGGCGACGAGCGGCTGCGGCCGTTCGCGGCGCCCGAGGCGGGCCCGGCGGCCGCGATCACCCTGCTCGAGCGGGCGCCGCCGCGGCGCACGGTCGAGCGCGATCCGCGCACGGGCGAGACCGTCTGCACCGTCGTCCTCGACGCGGACGAGGCCGGGAGGCCGGTCCTCGAGCGCGTGGAAGCGATCGACCTCGTCCAGGGCCACTCGCTCGTCCAGCGCTTCCGCATCCACCCCGAGGATCCGCTCTCGGCGCGCGCCGAGGTCGTCCAGCACACGCTCGCGCAGCGCGACGGCTGGTCGGCGCGGATCGAGACGGCGGTCCGGCTCTCGTCGACGCGCGACGCGTTCCGGCTGGAGGCGACGCTCGGCGCCTGGGAAGGCGGGCGCGAGGTCTGCTCCCGCCGCTGGAGCCGCGACCTCCCGCGCGATCACCTTTGAGGGGTTCTGGCAGCCACGCCAGAATGGCAGCATCGGCCTGGGGCCACGTCACGTTCGAGGAGCGGTGCCTCGCGAGCCGCCATGACTCCGACGGGCTCCTGGCCCCGCGGTCACGCGCGGGCACTTGCGGCCCGTCCGTTCGGGCAGAATGGGGCGATGAAAGCGCACCTCGGCATCGTGCTCGCCGCGGTGTCCGTCACCGCCGTCTGGCTCGCCTTCTCGGCGGCCGACCGCGAGCGCGCAGCCGGCGGGCCGGCCCCGGTGCCGCTCGAGCTTGCGCCCGCGGACGAGAGGCGTACGGACGAGCTCGCGGCGCGCGTGGAGCAGCTCGAGCGCGAGCTCGGCGACCTCGCGCGCGACGTCTCGTGGCTGCGGAGCGCGGAGCAGCGCACGCCGGTCACGGAGCCCGAGGCGGAGATCCACGACTTGCAGCTCCCGGAGGGGAGCGCCACGCCGCAGTGGTACCTGCGGCAGTACACGCTCTCCTTCCTGACGCGCGACGAGGGTTCGGAGTACTTCCGTCTCGCCGTCGAGGCCTACGCGCCGAGCCTGCTCGCCGACATCCAGCGCCTCGTGATCTCGCCAGGGTCGCACGCGGTGCTGCGCCTGCGGCTCGTGCAGATGCTCGGCGACGCGCGCTTCGTAGAGCACGCGGGAGTGATCGGGACCCTGCTGCAGCTGATCGCGTCCGGCGGCGATCAGGGCCTGGTCCAGGTGGCGCTCGCGGCCCTCGGCCAGGTCGCCGATGCGCGCACCGGGGTCGCGCTCGAGCGCATCGTCTGGTCGATCCCGTGGCCGCGGACGCAGCGCGAGGTGCTGCGCCTGATCCTGGACCTCGCCGGCGACGCGGGGAACGCCACCCTCGTGCGCCTGCTCGCCTCCGCGCCGGACGACGCGACGCGCGCCTTCCTGGTGACGCTGCTCGACCCGTCGACCGACCCGGCGTCGGCGCTCGACGCCTTCCGCTTCGGCTCGACGCAGCTCCAGCCGGTGAGGCTGCAGGCCGCGCACAGGATCGGGGCGTTTCGCGACGAGCCGTTCGTCGCCTTCGTCGACGAGTGGTCGCGGCGCGAGGTGGACGCCGACGTGCGGGCGGTGCTCGCGAGCGCGCAGCGCAGCCAGACGCAGGTGCCGGCCTACCATGCGCTGCAGGCCACGGGCGAGCCCGACGCGGACCCGAACCAGGACCATCCTCGGGCCTGGGCCAGCAAGAGCGCCGACCAGGGCGAGCAGTGGCTCGAGCTGACCTACGACCCCCCGCTGCGCGCGAGCGTCGCGCGCATCTTCGAGGTCAACGTGGCGGGCGCGGTGACGCGGCTCGAGGCGTTCGACTCTGCGGGGACGGGGCACCTGCTCTGGTCGGGGACCGACCCGACCACGGCGCCCGGAGTCTTCGAGGTGGGCTTCGCCCCGACGCCCTACCGCATCCGGCGCCTCCTGGTCACGCTCGACACGAACCTGCACAGCGGCTGGAACGAGATCGACGCGGCCGAGCTCTCCGGCGTCGACGGCAGCGCGTGGGCGCGCGGAGCGCGCGCGAGCAGCTCGTTCGCGGATTGAGGCCGGCGCTGGATCCCGGGGGTCGACGTCCCGCGCGGCTCGCGGCCGAGTTCCAGCTCGACGCGCGCGTGGGCGGCGCGTTCCGCTTCTGGGGCCGCCACGCGCTCGGCGCGCCGCGGCCGGAGGAAGCCGACCAGCGCATCGTGGCCCTCGAGCCCCCACGCGGCTCGCCTCACCTGGACGCGCGGCGGTCGATCGCAAGTCGAGCTCGAGCTCTCGCCGGCGGCTGGCTCGCGCGCCAGGCGCGGCGAGAGCGCCTTCCTCGACCAGCCCCGCGCGCAGATCGGGGAAGAAGGCGATCACGGCGCTGTGGCCGTCGACCTCCCCGCCGTGGCCGAGGGCGACGAGGCCACCCGGCAGGCGGTCGACGAACCACCCGGCGCCATGGCGCGCCCGCGCTCGGCGTCGATCATCGCGACGGGCGCGTGGATCTCGATGACCGCAGGGAACTCGAACGGCGCCCCAGGTCCGATGTCCACGTCGTGCCAGGGATGGTTCATCTCGGGGTCTCCGGAAGACTCGTGGGACCGTCCATCGCGCGCGCATCCCGCTGGGCCCCTTCGCGGACGATCTCGAGGAACGCCGCGAGATTGCGGGCCCCGAGGGCGCGCTCGACGCTCTCGGGGTCGCGGAAGCTGCGCGCGACGCTCGACATGATCTCGAGCTGGGCAGCGCCATCCCGTGGCGGGGTCAGGATCAGGAAGATGACGCGCGCGAGGCTCCCGTCCGGCGCGTCGAAGTCGATCCCGCGCTCGGAGAGGGCGGCTACGACGACGGGCGAGCGCAGGCCGGCGATCCGCGCGTGGGGCAGCGCGAGCCCGTTCTCGATCCCGGTCGGGGCTGCCTCCTCGCGCTCCACGACCGCCGCCTCGAGCGGTCCCTCCGCGAGCCCGCAAGCCGCGCAGGCGACGCGCGCGACCTCGCTCAAGGCTTCGCCGCGCGTCCGTGCCGCGAGCCGGCGCACGAAGGTCTTCGGGACGATGAGGTCGGTCACGATCCAGTGCCGCGGACGCCTCAGCGCCGACCGGATGAGTGGGCCGCCGATGATGGACGTCGCCAGGGCCATCAGCACGAGCGCGACGAAGAGCCGCGGGTGCACCAGGCCCACGCGCAGGGCCAGCAGGCCGAGCACGATCTCCATGGCGCCCCTGGCATTGAGGGCGAACGCGACGATCCAGGCAGCGCGCGGCTGCAGGCCCGACCAGCGTGCTCCGAGGAGTCCGCCGAGGAGCTTGCCCGCGCACGCGATCCCGAAGATCGTCAGGACGAGCAGCGCGTCGAAGTGCGCCACGAAGTCGACCCGCAGCCCGATGCTGGCGAAGAAGAGCGGCGCGAAGAAGGACGAGACGAAGTGGTCGATCGTCGTACGAGTCTGCTGGCGCAGGTTCGGTGAGTCGCCGATCGCGACGCCGACGAGGAAGGCGCCGAAGATGGCGTGGAGGCCCAGCCATTCGGTGAACGCGGCGCACATCAGCGTCAGGGCCAGCGTCAGTGTCAGCACGCCAGCGGGCCAGCTCGTGTTCTCCTGCACCCACGCGAGGGCGCGGTCGACGACCCAGCGCCCGACGGTCAGCATCGCTCCGGCGAACGCGAGGGTGGCGCAGACGGTGAGCGCGATTCGCGGCGAAGCCCCCTCGGCGTCCATCAGGCCGAGCAAGAGGGCGAAGACGAGCCAGCCCACGAGGTCGTTCAGAGCCGCCGCGCTCACGACGAGCATGCCGAGGTCGGTGCGGTAGATGCCGAGGTCGATCAGAGTCTTCGCGATCACGGGCAGCGCGGAGATCGCGAGCGCGATGGCGATGAAGAGCGCGAACGCGAGGTGGTCGGCGTCGGGTTGCGCTCCCATCGCGGAGGGGAAGAGCCACGCGGCGGCGAAACCGAGCCCTGCCGGCACGACCACGCTCGTGGTGCCGACCTTCAGGGCGGCGGCACCCTGGCGCCGGACGGAGGAGAGGTCCACCTCCATCCCTGCCACGAGCAGGAACAGAGTGACCGCCAAGGTGGCGAGCCCGTCGAGCACGACCGCTCCGGGCCCCTGCGCCGGGAACAGCGCCGCGGCCCACGCGGGCGCGAGGGCGCCCAGCACCGTCGGGCCGAGCAAGACCCCGGCCAGGATCTCGCCCACCACGGCGGTCTGGCGCATTCGCCGCGCGAGCTCGCCGAGCACCCGCGCGCCCGCGAGGAGCACGCCGATGGCGAGGAGCATCGCCGCGACGCCGTCGTTCCCGAGCAGGTCCATCGAGTCCGCCGTCCCCGGCACGCACCAGCCTCGGGTGGAGTGACCGGCGCTCCGACGTCGCTAGGCCGCGCGCCGCGGTGCCTGCGGGTCGGGCAGCAGCAGCGCGCCCGGCGGAGCCGACGGGTGGGTGTCCTGGCCCAGCTCGCGCAGGACCAGGAGCGACCCGGCGACGTCGTCGTCGAGCAGGAGCGCCGTGGCGTAATTCGTGCCGACGGCCGTCGGCAGGGTGTCGGGGCGGCAGGTCACGGCAAATGATTAATCCCGACGTCGCTCCGGCGCAAGGGGGCGGAGGGCTGTTCCGGGGCGCGCGCGCCGCGCTCCGCGGGGAGCCGAACCGAAAGCGTGGCCAGGTGCGAGCGTGGGTCGGAGCTCCACCAGGGCTCCCCTCGGCGACCCGATTCGGAGACGGGCGGCTCGCTCACCGTCGGCCTCCAGCGTGGCGCGCGATCATGCGAGGCCGGCGGCGGCGGGGAGCACCAGGGAGATCACCACCCAGGCGATCAGGCTCAGCGGCAGGCCGAAGCGAAGGAAGTCCGCGTAGCGGTAGGCTCCCGCTCCCATGACCATGAGGTTCACCTGGTGGCCCACGGGCGTGGCGAAGCACAGCGAGCCACCGTAGGCGATCGCCAGGATGCAGGCCCGCAGGAGGGCGAGCGCCTGCGGGTCGTCCGCGAGCAGCCCGCGCTCCGCGGAGAAGGCCCGAGCCGTCTCGATCGCGATCGGCGTCAGCAGCACCGCGACGGCGCTGTGGGCGATCAGGCTGTTCAGCGCGATGCACAGGAGGACGAGGCCGGACACGATCGCGACCTCGCCCCAGGGCGCGAGGACGCCGAGGAGCCCGCCGGCGACGGCCTGGCCCGCGCCGGTGACGGCCATGGCTTCGCCGAGCGCCAGCGTGCCGGCGATGAAGATCAGGATCGGCCAGTCGATGGTGCGGTAGACGCGCCTGGGAGTGATGCATCCCGTGGCGATCATCCCGAGCGCACCGAGGAGGGCGACGAAGGGCTGCGGCAGCCAGCGCCAGGCGGCGACCGAGGTCAGTGCGAAGAGGACGACGACGGCGGCCGCGATTCCCAGCGCGCGGCGGCTCCGCGCGCGGAAGCGGACCTCCTGCTGGGCCCCGGTCACGACGTAGAGGTCGCTGCTCGAGCGCAGCCGAGCCTCGGCCTGGTCGTCCGCGGCGACGAGCAGCAGGTCGCCGGCCCGCAGGTGGAGCTTCGCCAGCCGCTGGCGGAGGTGCTGGCCGGCCCGCAAGATCGCGACCGCCACCGCGCCGTAGTCGCGCCAGAGCTCCAGCTCCTCGACCGGGCGGCCTACCAGCGGCGAATGCGGCGCGATGGCGATCTCGAGGAAGGTCCGCGCCTTCGTCTCGAACGCCCCCGCGACGTAGCGCAGGCCGTGGCTGGTCTGCAGGTCGACGATCGCTTGCACTCCGCCGCGCACCATGAGCACGTCGCCCGCCTCGACCACGTACGCCTGGTGCGGCGGCCAGATCATTTCCTCGCCGCGCACGAAGAAGAGCAGGTTGGCGCGCCCTCCACCCAGGGCGTCCGCGTACGTCCCCCCGACGAGCGGCGAGGCCGCCCCGATCACGAGCTCGGTCATGTACTCGCGCCTGCTCGCTGCGCTCGTCGCGCTCGAGAGAGAGTGCCGTCCGGGAAGGAGGCGCGGCGCGAGCAACGTCATGTAGGCGATGCCGATCACGCACACGAGCGCGGCGATCGGCGTGGGCTCGAACATCCCGAGTGGCGCTTGCCCCCACTCCTCGGCCACGCCGCTCACCAGGATGTTCGTCGAGGTCCCGATGAGCGTGTTCATGCCCCCGAGCAGCGAGGCGAACGCGAGGGGCATCAGGATGCGCGAGGGCGGAAGGCCGCTCGCCCGCGCCAGGGCGAGCGCGATGGGCATCATCACCACGACGACGGCCGTGTCGTTGAGCAGGCTGGAGAGGCCGGCCGCGAAGGCCGTGAGCATCAAGATGAGCCGGCGCGGACCCCCGCCCGTGATCCGCAGGAGGAGACCGCTGATCGGGTCGAGGGCGCCGGTGCGAGTCAGCCCCTCGCCGATGACGTACAGCCCGGCGATGGTCAGGATCGCCTTGTTGCCGAGCCCCGCGACCGCTTGCTTGTAGGGCAGGATCCCGGCCGCGACGAGCGCGATCATGAGCCCGATCCCGATGGCGTCCACCCGCACCCTGCCGGTGACCAGCAGGGCGAGCATCGCGGCGGTCAGGCCGAGGACGAAGAGGCCTTGCCAGTCCATGCAGCGTGGGGCGACGCGAGCCGCTTCGTCACGGCCGTCGATCGCGAGCGCCGGCGAGCGCCCGCGCCTTCTCCGGGACCACCTGCAACGCCCGCGCGCGGTACAGGAAGTCGACGATGTTGCCCTCGTGCGGCTGCAGCCAGTCGAGCTTGATCGTGGGGATCGGCCCGAGGTTGAGGCGGTCGATCTGCGGCGCGTCGAGGAGCTCTTGGCTCCAGCGCTCGTCGTTCGTGATCGCCGAGCCGACCAGCGTGCCGCCGATCTTGTCGAGCATCTCCTCCTGGGGGCAGCGCACGACGCTGACGAACGGGAACATGTACTCCTTGTTCGCCAGCGAGCGATCGGGCGAGTCGCAGTGGACCACCCACGGACGCAGGTAGCCGAAGCGCTCCTCGGCGACGAGCCGCGGCCCGAACTTCGCGGTCGCGTCTTGGACCCCGGCCTCGGCGAGGCCCTGCTCGATGGACGCCGCGATGGCCTGCGCCTGGCCGGGGACCGTGAACGCGGCGAGCGCGGCCTCGGGGTCGTCGGGCGGCTTGACGTCGATCGGGCCGAGCCGCTCGGCGAGGGCTCGAGCGATCTCCTCGGTGTGGCGCGAGGCCCACACGCCCGAACAGTTGATGCAGCCGCGCCCGGAGTTCCGGTAGACGCTGTCGGCTATCAGGTCGATGTGGCTCTCCCACTCGTCGACGACGTCGTCGCCCAAGAGGACCTTGCTGAGTCCGGGCCCGTGCACCTGCACGCGCGGGTCGCCGCGGTAGGCGTCCACGGTGGGCTGCCCGCCGAAGATCATCGAGCGCCCGCAGTGCGCCACCACCGCCGCGCCGATGTCGCCGCCGCCCGGGTAGATCGCGACCACCTCGCGCGGGATGCCCGCCTCGAAGAACGCGGCGGCCATGCGGTACGGGGTCCACGGCTCCTGCGGACCGGGCTTCAGGACGAGGCCGATCTGGAGCGGGACGATCGGCAGCCAAAGCGTGTGCACGCCCGGCGAGTTCGAGGGCAAGACCATCCCGACCACCGGCGCCTGGGCCTGGTAGCTGACGGTGACGCCGCGCTCCTCGACGCCGTAGCCGCGCGTGAGGATCTCGAGGTCGAGCCCGCGCGTGAGCGCGTCGAGGATCTGGCCCATGTTCGCCAGCACGAAGTGGTTCTTGGCCATGTTGGCCTTGCACATGTGCTCCGGAAGCCCGGTCGTCGCCGATTGCTGTCGCGCGAAGTCGTCGGGCGACTGCTCGCCGTCGCCCAGAGCGAGCGTGCCGTGCAGGTAGAGCTCGCCCGCCCTCTCCAGCATCTCGACGAGCTCGCGGATCGGGATCTCGCGCAGGACCTCCCGCGCGCGGCGCGCCCGCCGCATGTCGCGCGAGACGAGGCCGGGTATCGCCTGGCTGACCCGCGCGAGCGGTTCGCCGGTGGCGAAGTGGACGACCTCTTCCCGAGTCAGGCTCTCGTAGGGCTCACCCCAGCGAAGGATGTCGATGTTGAGCACGGACAGTCTCCTCGAGTGATCCGCGCCGGCGCGCGAAGCGCCGGAGTATACGCCCCGTCCGGGCGCCTCATCCGCGAATCGGCGTGAAGTAGAGCACGATGTCGACCGCGATCAGCAGGATGATGATCCATTCCAGGATCTCGGAGCGACGGTGCGCCGCGAGGTCCGCCAGGCTCTGGTACACTGTTCGCAAGGCGCCCAGCTTGCGCTGGATCGAGAGGTCCCAGTCGTCGAAGTGGAAGCGCGCGGCGGAGGTCCGGTAGAGCCGGGCGAGGTAGTCGTCCCCCAGCAGCTTGAGCGCGTTGTCGATCCCCTCGTGCAGCAGGACGTCGTCCGCCTGGATGCGCGCGAGGTGCTCCAGCTCGCGCCGCTGGACCGTCAGCGTGCTCCACGGGCCGCGCGGGCGGGCCAGGAGTTCGTACGCCTCCTGGATCTCGCCCTCCAGCTGGGAGTCGAGCAGGCGCAGCTCGAGGAGCTCGACTGTCGCGAGCTCGAGGACCAGCCGCTCGTCCTCGGTGTCCGAGCCCATCAGGAACGCTGCGAGCCAGTCGACCAGGCACACGTCGTCGCGGCCGTAGGCGATCGGATGCGCGAGCGCGTCGTCGGTCTCTTGCGCGGACAGCTCCTGCTCCTCCGCGCGCAGGATCCGCGCGAGGGAGGCCCGCGAGTGCGCCAGCAGCGTCGCCGGCCCCGAGTCGAGGGGCGCGATCTGGAAGATGGTGTAGTCCTCGATGTCGCTCGAGAGCCGCGGGCGGTCGAGGGCGGGCCCCAGGGCGGACATGACCTCTTCGGCCAGCTTTCGGGAGCGCGCGATCAGCCCCGCGTGGTCGTAGAGCAGCGCGGAGATCGGGACCAGCTCCTCGAGCGATCCCGCGACGGGCAGGCTCCAGGTGATGCACAGCGCGCCGAAGTCGTACAGCGCGATCTCGACCTCGTTGGCCGTGGTGTGCAGGCCGAGCGCCTGTGCCGGGACTTCCCAGGACATGCGCAGAGGAGGTGGCATCCCCTTGCCCTCAGGCACGCGGCTCTTGTGGTGGAAGGTCGTTCGGCGCGAGGTGGTCAGCTCCTGCGCGAGAGGCAGGTCGATGCTGCGCGCGACGTCCACGCAGTAGAGCGCCTTGCAGGATCCGCTCAATCGTGTACCGACCATGATCGTCCACCCACCGATCTCCATCAGCGCGGGGCGAGGTGCAGGAGCTCCGCTGCGAGGGTCGTCTCGAGCGCGTCGAGGGTGGCCAGGCGCTCGCGTTCACGGGCGCGGCCGGCGCGGTAGGCCACGGCGAGCAGGTCGTCGATCTCCGGGCGCTCGAGCCGCCGCCGCGCCCGCACCGCAGTGCGCTGCACGCATCGGAAACACGCATCGAAGAGAGCGAGTGCCCGCGGCGCGCGGTCGATCCGCCGCCCCTCGCCCAGGAGCGCCGCGCGCAGCTCGATCAGGTCGTCGGGGCCCGGCACGACGAGCAGCAGCGAGCCCTCGCGCGCGAGGACGCGCCGGAACTCGGACGGGTTCTTCGGGCCGACGGAGGAGACGAGCAGCGCGAACGCGCCGTCGCCGAAGGGCAGCTGGCGGTCCGCGTTCGCGACGACCCAGGAGAGCTCGGGCCGCATGCGCGCTCCGAGCTCGACGGCGGCCGCAGAGAGGTCGAGCGCCCAGCCCTCCAGGCCGAAGCGCGCGCGGAGGCGCTCGAGCAGGAGCCCGCTGCCCGCGCCGACGTCGAGCGCGGGCGCGCCGGGCGCAAGCGCGAGCGAGCCGACCTCGCGCTCGATCGCCGCGCGCAGCTCGTCGCCGAGCCCGCGCGCCTCGAGCCGAGCCCGCGCGGCCACGGCCGCGCGCGAGTCCCCCGCCGTGCGCGAGCGCCGATCGCCCGGCTGCAGCAGGTTGACGTATCCGCTGCGCGCGACGTCGAAGGAGTGACCGCGCGCGCAGCGCCAGACTCCGGGAACGCGCGCGAGCGGGCCCGCACACCCGCGGACGGAGCACAGCAGGCGGACGGCGGTGGTGGAGTTCATGGCGGAGAGCCAGGCGATCCCGGGGACGGGCGAGGAGGATAGCGATCGCTGCGGGGACGTGGTCCGAGATTTCCGGCCCGCGCGTGCCGCGGGTCGGCGCGCGACTCGTGGACCTCGGCGCGCAGCTCTACCTCGTCGGCGGCTCGTCGCCCGCCGCCGGCGGCCTGCGGCCCGATCGGTCGATCGAGCGCTTCGACCCGCGGCGCGGCGAATGGGCGCTGGTCGCCCGTGAGCTGCCCACCGGCGATTCGAACCCGCACGCCTTCGCCTTCGGCGACCGACTGCTCCTCTTCGCCGGCGACGACGGCCGGGGGCACGCGCATGTCTTGATCTTCGATCCCGGAACCCGCGAGCTCGGATCCGGTCCGCGCGGCTTCCGCATGGAGCGTTGAGCCGAGCCTCTTCCAAGACCTCTTCGACACGAAACGAGAACCAGGGACATTCCGATGAACATCCTCCGAACCCGAACGAGTCTGATCGGATCGACGTGTCGAGATCGGTGCAGGACGCGCTGCCGGCCTTGTTGACGAAGTACGGTCGGCCCGCGGGGATGACGCGGCGCGGGCTGGGTCGGAGCCGTGCTCCGCGGCTCGCACGTGGCCGCGCTCGCGCCGGGCGTGGCAGGCGCGGCTGGCCGCGCGCTTCTACCGCACGGCCGAGGAGGCGTTCCGCCGCGCCTGGAGGGGCTGATCGGCCTCCCCCACCCGAGCCCGTACAATGCCCGCGATGAGCGACACCGTATGGATGTGGCGCCGCGCGTGGGCGCTCGTGGAGCGGGCCGAGCGGCTCCAGCGGCAGATCTTCGAGCCGGGCGCAGCGGCGCGGCCGGCGCACGTGCCCGTGTGGGAGCCGCCGATCGACGTGTACGAGACGGCCGCGGGCTTCCACGTGGTGGTGGCCCTTCCCGCCGTCGACCCGGAACGGCTCGAGCTCGCCATCGACGGCCGCGTGCTGACCATCGCCGGACACTGCCGGAGGCCGTCGTACGAGGGGGCGGTCGTGCGCAGGATGGAGATCCCCCACGGGTGCTTCGAGCGCCGGATCGCGTTGCCGGCGGAGGGCTTCGCGATCGGCTCGCACGAGCTGGTCGACGGCTGCCTGATCCTGCTCGTGCGCCGCGCCGGCGGGGCGGACCGCCCGTGACCGAGGAACGACGCAGCGAGGAGCCGGGAGGCGCTCCCAGCGCCGGCCCCGCCGACGAGCACCCCGAGCGCGCGCTCATCCTGCTGCCCGTGCGCAACATGGTGCTCTTCCCGGAGGTCGTGCTGCCGCTCACGGTGGGGCGCCCGAAGGCGATCCGCGCCGTTCAGGAGGCGGCTCGGGAACAGCTGCCCGTCGGCATCGTCCTCCAGCGCGACGCCGAGACGGAGGATCCCGAGGTCGCCGACCTGCGCGACGTCGGGACCGTGGCGGACATCCTGCGCTACGTCGCGGCCGAGGAGAACGTGCACCACGTGATCTGCCGGGGTCGCCAGCGCATGCGCGTGCTGGAGGTCCTGCACACCGAGCCCTTCCTGCGGGCGAGGTGCGAGCTGGTCGAGGACGTCGGCGAGACCGGCGAGGAGGTCGAGGCGCGCCTGATCTCGATCAAGCGGCAGGCGCGCGAGGCGCTCGAGTTCCTGCCCGGGGCGCCCGAGGAGCTCGCGGCGATGCTGCAAGGCATCAAGGCGCCCGGGCTCATGGCGGACATGATCGCGACGTTCATGGACATCGAGCCGGCCGAGAAGCAGGAGGTCCTGGAGACCCTCGACGTCCGCGCGCGCCTCGAGCTCGTGGGCCGCAAGCTCGAGCACACGATCGAGGTGCTCAAGCTGTCGCAGGACATCCGCGAGCAGACCAAGGACACGCTGGACAAGGCCCAGCGCGAGTACTTCCTGCGCCGGCAGCTCGAGACGATCAGGAAGGAGCTCGGCGAGGAGGGCGGCGAGGAGCTCCAGGAGCTGACCGAGGCCATCTCGAAGGCCGGGATGCCCGCGGAGGTCGAGAAGGAGGCGCGCAAGGAGCTCGCGCGTCTCGAGCGGCTGCCCCAGGCCGCGGCCGAGTACGCGATGCTGCGCACCTACCTGGAGACGCTGGTCGAGCTGCCCTGGTCCGAGTCCACCCGGGACGATCTCGATCTGGAGCGCGCCGAGCGGATCCTCGACGAGGACCACTTCGGCCTCCAGGAGGTCAAGAAGCGCATCCTCGAGTTCCTCGCGGTCCGCAAGCTGAACCCGGAGGGAAAGGGCCCGATCCTGTGCCTCGTCGGGCCGCCCGGGACCGGCAAGACATCGCTCGGCCAGAGCGTCGCGCGCACCCTGGGGCGCAAGTTCCAGCGCTTGAGCCTGGGCGGCGTGCACGACGAGGCCGAGATCCGCGGACACCGCCGGACGTACATCGGAGCCTTGCCCGGGAACATCATCCAGGCCATCCGCAAGGCGGGATCCAACAACCCCGTCCTGATGCTGGACGAGATGGACAAGCTGAGCGCCGGCTTTCACGGCGATCCGTCCTCGGCGCTGCTCGAGGTGCTCGACCCGGAGCAGAACAAGGCCTTCCGCGACAGCTACCTGGGCGTGCCCTTCGACCTGCACTCGGTGTTCTTCATCGGCACGGCCAACGTGCTCGACCGCATCCCTGGCCCGCTGCGCGACCGCTGCGAGGTGATCGAGCTGCGCGGGTACACGCAGCAGGAGAAGCTCGAGATCGCCAAGCGCTACCTGGTGAGACGCCAGCTCGAGGCGACCGGCCTGGAGCCGGAGCAGTGCGAGATCGCCGAGGACGCGATCCGCGAGATCATCGGCAAGTACACGCGCGAGGCCGGCTGCCGCGGCCTGGAGCGCGCGATCGGCTCGGTGTGTCGCCACGTCGCGACGCGCGTGGCCCGCGGCGAGGTCGAGCGGGTGCAGGTGGCGCGCGAGGACCTGCAGGCCATCCTCGGACCGCCGAAGTACGAGAGCGAGGTCGCCATGCGCACCTCGGTGCCCGGCGTCGCCACCGGGCTCGCGTGGACGCCCGTCGGCGGCGAGATCCTCTTCATCGAGGCGACGCACATGCCCGGCAAGGGCCGGCTGATCCTCACCGGCCAGCTCGGCGACGTGATGAAGGAGAGCGCCCAGGCGGCCCTCTCGGTCGTCAAGCACCGCGCCGGCGAGCTCGAGATCGACCCGGACCTGCTTGCCAGGAGCGACGTCCACGTGCACGTCCCCGCCGGCGCCATCCCCAAGGACGGCCCGAGCGCCGGCGTGACGATCTACACGGCGCTCGTCTCGCTGTTCACGGAGCGGACGGTCAAGGCCGACGTGGCCATGACCGGCGAGATCAGCTTGCGCGGCCTCGTCCTGCCCGTCGGAGGGATCCGCGAGAAGGTGCTCGCGGCCCTCGCCGCGGGAGTCCACACGGTGCTGCTCCCCGCGCGCAACAGGAAGGACCTCGCGGAGATCCCCGACGAGGCGCGCTCCCGGCTGCAGTTCGTCTGGCTCGAGACGTGCGACGACGCCGTGCGCGCTGCCCTCGGTCCGCGCGCCCGCTGACCCGCTCGCCGGGAATCGGCGCTTCGGGTGTAATCCAGCCGCTCCCGAGGCGTCTCGGCTCTTCAACGGAAGGAGTGCCACTCGATGCGGACGAGGAACTGCGTGTCATGCTGGTTGCGGGCGGGGTGGTCGGTGGCGCTCCTCGCCGGAGCGGCGCGCGCCCAGCTCTGTCAGGATTGGGTGCGGACCTTCGGAGGGAGCGCGGACGAGCACGCCTTCGGCGGCGCCGATGCGGCCGGGACGCTGCGCCTCGCGGGCGTCACGACCAGCTTCGGTGCCGTCGGCGAGGACCTGCTGCTGCTCACCTACGATCCCGGTGGCGGGCTGTCCTCGGCGATCCGCTGGGCGGGGAACGAGGACGAGTTCATCGAGGGCGGAGGCGCCGTCGACGCGGCCGGCACCGTGTCGGCGGGCGGCAGCCTCGGTCCCGTGGGAAGCGCCGCGCCGCGCGATGCCTTCGTCCTGGAGTTCGCGCCCGGCGGGACCCTGGCCTGGGCGGCGCGCTGGGATGCGGGCCACGGAGGCGAGGACGAGGTCGACGTCGTCTCCGTCGACGCCGTCAACGGCTTCGTGTACGCCTCCGGCTGGACGCGGAACCTCGCCGGGGACCAGGACGTCCTGATCCTGAAGTTCGACCGCGCCGGAGCGCTCCAGGGCGCCGTCTCCTGGGACACCGGGGGAGAGGAGAGCATCAACGGGAGCGACATCCTCTTCGGGCCGGGCGGCGAGGTGAGCCTCTACGTGGTGGGCAACCACGCGCCGCCCGGCTTCGGGAGCGTCGACGCGCTCGTCATGAAGTACGACGTGAGCCCCGGGCTCGCCGTCCCCCAGCTCGTCTGGGCGCGGAGCTGGGCCTCGGGCGACGCCTTCGGCGTGTCCGTGGACCCGGCGACGGGCTCGGCCTACGTCACGGGCGGGACCGAAGCCTTCCTCCCCGGCAACCGGCGCGATGCCTTCTTGCTCCAGGTGCGCCCGGACGGCCGCCTGGGCTGGGACGTGACGTGGGGCGGCACCGGTGACGACGAGCCGTCCGTCGCCGTCCACGCGGGAGCGGTGTACCTGTCGGGGTACTCGGACTCCCCCGAGGTGGCGCTCGCCGGCGGCGGCGAGGCGTTCGTGCTCGAGTACGACGCGGGGAGCGGGGACGTCCTCTGGGGGCAGGTCTTCGGCGGCTGCTCGGCGGACTTCCTCGGCCTGAGCTCGTCCAGCGGAGCGCTCGTCGCGAGCGGCGTCACGTCGAGCTACGAGGGCGTGCTCGCCGGCTGCGCCGCCTGCCCCGGCCTCGCGGCCGACCCGGCGGGGACGTCGTGGACCCCGATCTCGGGAACGGCAGCGACGGTCGCGGGGACGGCGTCGGCGGTCGCCCTGACGCCCGTCGCGGTGACGGACAGCGGCGGGTCGGGAGACGACGTCCTGCTCGTCAAGCTCGTCGAGCGTGGGAGCTGGACGAACTACTGCGCCGTCGTCCCTGACTCCACGTGCTCGCCTGCGGTGATGCGGGCCTCCGGCTCCACGAGCATCGCCGTGGACGACTTCACCCTGTCGGCCGAGCTCGTCCCCGACCAGCCGTTCCTCTTCTTCCACGGGCCGACGCGGATCCAGGTGCCGTTCGGGAGCGGCTTCCGCTGCGTCGGCGGCGGGATCGCGCGCCTGAACCCGCCGGCCACGGCGAGCGCGGGCCTGGCGCAGCGCCGGGTCGACCTCGCGGCGGCGGGAATCGGGCCCGGCGAGGTCCATTTCCAGTGCTGGTTCCGGGACCCGCTCGCAGGCCCGCCCTTCTTCGGAACGTCCGACGGGCTGAGCGTGACGTTCTCGCCCTGATACCGCCCCGCACCCCGTAGGCGCGCTCCTTGTCGGCGACCGGCGCCGCGAGCGAAACTGGACGCGATGACGACGGACGCCGCCCTCACGCTGGTCATCCTCGGAGCGAGCGTCCTCCTCTTGATCACCGAGTGGGTGCCGCCCGGAGTGACGGGGCTCTGCGCCATCGTCGCGCTGATCCTCGGCGGCGTGCTGCCGACGCGCGAAGCCTTCTCGGGGCTCACCAATCCGGCCGTGATCACCGTGGCCAGCATGTACGTGCTCTCGGCCGCGGTGGTGCGGACGGGGGTGGCCGCGAGCGTGGCGGACCGGCTCGCGCGGCCGGGTCGCGCGAGCCCGCAGCGCGCCTACGTGCTGCTGCTCGTGGCGACGATGCTGCTCTCGGGGTTCGTCAACAACACCCCGCTGATCCTGATCTTCCTGCCGCTCGTGCTCGGCCTGGCGCGGCGGATGGGCGAGCCGCCCAGCCGCCTGCTGATCCCGCTCTCGTTCGTCTCCATCCTGGGCGGGTCGGCGACGCTGATCGGGACCTCCACGAACTTGATCGTGGCCTCGAGCCTGCGCGATGCATCGGGCGGCCGGTTCGAGCTCGGCATGTTCGACTTCGCCCGCCTCGGAGTCGTCCTCGCGCTCGCCGGCGGCGCTCTCGTGTTCGCGCTGCGCCGGCGCCTCTTGCCCGAGCGTCCGTCCCTCGGGCTCCTGACGCAGAAGGGCGTCGCCGCCGAGTACGTGACGGAGATCACGGTGCTCGAGAACGCCGAGCTCGCCGGCCGCACGCTGAGCGAGGTGGAGACGGGCAAGGTTCTCGGCGCCGGGCTGCGCATCCTGCAGGTCGTGCGCGGCGAGGTGATCCGCTCCCCCAGGCCCGGGCTCCGGCTGGCGGTCGGAGACCTCCTGCTGGTCAAGGGCGAGCCGGAAGCGGTGCTCGAGCTGCGGCTCGCGGAGGGACGCCGCGCGTCGAGCGGCAACCGCAGCGACGCCGTGCGCGGGGTCGGGCTCACGCTGTTCGAGCTCGTCGTGACGCCGGGCTCGCCCTGGGTCGGCCGCAGGGTGGAGGGCCTGCGCCTGCACGACACCTACGACGCGAGCCTGTTCGCCGTGCAGCGCCACGGCACGCACCTGCGCCAGCAGATCGACCGCCTCGTGCTCCAGCCCGGCGACGTGCTCTTGCTCCAGGGCAGCGAGAGCTCGATGGGACGGCTGCGCGACACCTCCGGCGTGCTCGTCGTCGAGGGCGTCGACAGGCTCGCGCGCGATACCCGGCGCGCGCCGCTCGCCGCCCTGGCTCTCGGCGCGTTCGTCGCGCTGTCGGTGACGGGCGCCGTGGCGGTCGAGGTGGCGGCGCTGGCGGCGGCGCTCTTGACGGTGCTGACGGGCTGCCTCTCGGTGCGGCGCGCGTACGAGGCGATCGGCTGGGACGTGCTCTTCGTCATCGCGGGGACGCTGGCACTCGGTATCGCCAGCGTCCATGCGGGCCTCGCCGCGGCCGCGGCCCACGCCGTGGTCGCGATCGCCGCGCCGTTCGGCATGCGCGCCGTGCTGGCCGTCGTGCTGCTCTTCACCGCGCTCCTGACGCAGGTCCTGTCGAACAACGCGACGGCCGCGGTGATGACCCCGATCGCCTTCCAGCTCGGACACGAGCTCGACGCCGCCAACCCGCTGCCGTTCGTGATGGCGGTCGCCTTCGGCGCCAACTGCTCGTTCCTGACGCCCGTGGCCTACAACACGAACCTCATCGTGTACGGCCCTGGCGGCTACCGCTTCGGCGACTTCATGCGCCTGGGGCTGCCGCTCGCGGTCGTCTTCCTGGGGATCGCGATCGTGCTGCTGCCGGTGGTGTACTAGGCAGGAAGCCCGGCAGGCTGAACAGGGTCCCGGCCGTGATGCCGCAGCGCTAGCCGTGGAGGAGCCAGCCGACGTACGTCGCGAGCTGCTGCGCCTCGGGCGCCGGGAAGCAGGGACCGCTCCTCGCTCACCCACTTCTTCTCTTCGACGAGGATGCGGTGCATCACGGCGATCTGCCCGGCTTCCGTCCTCGTCGGTCTGTCCAGCGCCGTGCCCTCGGAGCGCGTCAGGGTATCGCCGCGCCCCCGGCCGGGCCTAGCGCCCCGCGGTGATCGGCTTCGCCGACCCGAGCAGCTTGGTCCCGCCCGGCGTCTCGAGCTCGATCCACCACAACGGGTCCGCGGGCAACGGGTCGGGAGCGGTCGCGTGGACGTCGTAGTCGTCGTGCGCGCGGGCGTACTCGCCCTTGCCAACGTACGACGCCGTCCGGTCCTGCGTCCCGATCCAGGCGCGGACGACGGTGGCCCCGCCGTCGGAGTACGGCAGCTTGACGACCAGGTGCGCCTCCTCGCCGGCGACCAGCGGGCCGTGGCCCTGCGCGAGCTCGACCTCGAGGTCGCCGATGGTGGCCGCCCCCAGGGGCTGCTCGTCGTGCGCGTGCTCCGCCGCGGGCGCCGCTTGCGGCGCGGCTGCGCTGCTGGAGGGGTCGGGCGCGCCGGCGGGCGGCGAAGGATCCCCGTCCGAGCCACCGCAGGCCGCGATGGGAACGAAGAGGGTCAGGCCGAAGAGGCGACGCGAGATGGGCTTCATGGGAATCTCCGATTTCAGGGGGTTGGGTCGAGCGTTTCCCTCTCCGGGCGCGCCCGCGGGCCGCGAACAGCGTGGATCAACGCGTACCCGGCGGGGACGACGACGAGGTTCAGGAAGGTCGAGGTCAGGAGCCCGCCGAGGATCACGACCGAGAGCGGCGCCAGGATCTCGTTGCCGGGTCGATCGCCCTCGAGGACGATCGGCGCCAGGGCCAGAGCCGCCGTCAGCGCCGTCATCAGGATCGGGACGAGGCGCTCCATCGAGCCCTGCACGATGGCCTCGTGGACCGAGCGCCCCTCGCGCTCGATCAGGTGCCGGTAGTGGTTGACGAGCAGGATGCCGTTGCGCACGGCGATGCCGAAAAGGGTGATGAACCCGACCAGGCTCGCGATGGAGAGGACCGGAGCGGTGTACGCCCCGCGCCCGAGCAGCCCGGCGAGGTTCTGGGCCGGGTGCGGCGACTCGCTGACGAAGACCGCGAGCACTCCACCGATGAGGGCCAGCGGCAGGTTCACCAGCACGAGCAGGGAAACGCGCAGCGAGCCGACCGCGAGGTCGAGGAGCACCAGCATGGCGAGCAGCACGACGGCGCTCGCCCAGGCGATGGTGCGGCTCGCGGATTGCTGCGCCTCGAACTGGCCCCCGTACTTCACCGTGTAGCCGTGGCGCCGGACGATCGGATCGACCCGCTCGCGGACGCGTTCCACCAGGTGGCCCAGGTTCGCGCCCTCGTCGACGTTCAGCGAGACGACCGCTTTGCGCTGCGCGTTCTCGCGCGTGATGAGGTTGGAAGCCAGGTCCGGGCCGACGTCGGCGACTTCCGCGAGGCGCACGAGGGCCCCGCCCATCCCGCGCAAGACGAGTCGGCGCAGGTCAGCGACCTCGTCGCGCCCTTCGGGATGCAGCCGCACGGCGAGTCCGTAGCGCCGGACTCCCTCGTTCACCTCCGCCACGGTCACGCCGAAGACCGCCGCGCGCACCTGCTCCGCGGCAGAGAGCGGAGTCAGGCCGTACGCAGCCAGGTCCTCGGGCCGGTACTCGATCGGCAGCGACCGGATGCGCACCTCGCGGTCGGCCGCGACGTCGCGCGTCCCGGGAAGGCGCTCGAGCTCCGCCTCGATCTCCTTCGCTATTTGCCGCAGCTGGTCGAGATCGTCGCCGTAGACGCTGATCGCGATCGCCGCGGGCGTCCCCGACAGGATGTGGCTGAGCCTGTGCTCGATCGGCTGGCCGACGTTCGCCGTGATCCCCGGAACCTGCTCGAGGACGCGGGTGATCTGCGCCCGGACTCCCTCCTTCCCGAACCCGAGCTCCAGGGTGACGTCGAGCTCGGAGTTGCTGACCGGTTCGGCGTGCTCGTCCCGCTCGGCGCGGCCGGTGCGGCGCGTCACGCTGCGCACGCCCTCGAGCTCCAGGAGCCGCGCCTCGACGGCCGAGGCCATGCGGTCGCTCGCGGCGAGCGAGGTCCCGGGCGGCGCGAAGAGCCCCACGGTGAAGGTCCCCTCGTTGAACTCGGGCAGGAACGAGGTGCCGAACGTCGCGCCCAGCAACAGGGTCAGGGCGGTGGCCAGCGCCGCACCGCCGAGCAGGACCGCCCTCCCGCGCAGCGCCCAGCGCAGCGTCGGCGCGTACGCGCGCTTCAGACCTCGGACGAGGAAGCCGTCGCGCGCGTCGCGCGCCGTGGGCTGTGCTTTCAGGAGCAGTCGACAGAGAGCCGGCGTGACTGTCAGCGCGACGACCAGGGAGGCGAGGAGGGAAACGACGAAGGCAATTCCGAGCGGCCGGAAGAAGCGCCCTTCGATGCCTCCCAGGAACATCAGCGGGCCGAAGACGAGCGCGATGAGCGCGGTCGCGAAGACCATCGCGGGACGGATCTCGTTGCTGGCCTCGAAGACGATCTGCGCCTTCGTGCGGCGCTCGCCCTGCGGCCTGCCCGCGTTCTCCTTGAGGCGGCGGAAGACGTTCTCGACGTCGATGATCGCGTCGTCGACGAGACTCCCCACGGCGATGGCGAGGCCGCCGAGCGTCATCACGTTGATCGTCTCGCCCAGCGCATCGAGGGCGAGCAGGCCGGCCGCCAGCGAAAGTGGCAATGCCGTGAGCGTGACGAACAGCGTGCGCACGTTGAGCAGGAACAGCGCGAGGATGACGGAGACGATGATCGCCGCGTCGCGCAGCGCCTCGAGGACGTTGTGCACCGCCCGGTCGATGAAGTCCGCCTGGCGGAAGACATGCCGGTTGACGGTCACGCCCGCCGGCAGCGTCGGCTCCAGCGCGTCGAGCAGCTCGTCGACCTCGGCGGTGACGACGAGGGTGTTGGTCCCGGGCGCCTTCTGGATCGTCAGGACGACCGCGGGGCGCCCGCCGTCGGCCCCGGTGCCGCGCTTGGGCGCCGGTCCGAGGCGGACCTCGGCCACCTGTCCGATCGTGACCGGCGCCCCGTCCTCGATCTTGATCACGGTGCCCGCGACGTCGGCCACCGAGCGCACCCTGCCGCTCTGGCGGATCGAGAGCTCGAGACCGTCGACGTTCTCGAGGTAGCCAGCGCTCAGGCTGCTGTGCGCGGCGGCGGCGGCGCGCACGACATCCTGCACGGTGAGGTCGTAGAGGCGCAGCATCTCCTGCTCGACGAGGACCTGGTACTCGGGGAGCTCGCCGCCGAGGACCGAGACCTGAGCCACTCCAGGGATGGCCAGCAGCCTGCTGCGCAGGTCGAACTCCGCGTAGGCGCGCAGGTCGAGATCGCTCACCGAGCCGTCGGGCGACGACACCGCGAGGAGCATGATCTCGCCGGTGATCGACGTGATGGGCGTCATCTCGGCATGCGTGCCCGGAGGCAGGTCATCGCGCACCGTGTCGAGCCGCTCCGAGACGAGCTGCCGCGCCCGGTACACGTCCGTGCCCCAGTCGAACTCGACGTAGGCGATGCAGAGGCCGATGGCGCTCGAGGTGCGCACGCGGCGTACGCCCGGGACTCCGTTGAGCGCCGCCTCGATCGGCAGGGTCACGAATTGCTCGACCTCGCCCGCCGCGAGGCCCGCAGGCTCCGCCATGACCACGACCGTCGGAGCGTTCAGCTCGGGGAAGACGTCGACCGGCGTCCGCGGCAGACGCTGCAGGGCGAGGACCAGCACGACACCCGCCAGGACCAGCACGAGGGCCGCGTGGTCGATCGAGAAGCGGATCAGGCTCTTGAGCACGGGGAACGCCGCGTACTTGCTAGTGGTCGTCGTGGAAGCTGCCGTCCGCGTGGAAGTGCCCGCTGTCCTGAGCCACCGCGCCGCGCTCGGTGGCGAGCTTCAGCTCGTACACGCCGTCGAGGACGACCTCGTCGCCGCGCATCACCCCGCTCTCGAGCACGACCCAGCGGCCGTCGCTGGGGCCCATGTCCGCCTCGACCCGGACGGCTTTGTCGGGGTCCTCCGGGTCGCGGCGGAAGAAGACGTGCACGAGGCCGTCCTGCACGATGGCGGAGCGCGGGATGGCGAGCGCCGGCGCGGCGGTCGACTCGAGCACGACCTCGAGGAAGGCCGAGACTCCCGGCCGGATCCAGGGCTCGAGGCGCTGGGGCGCCGCGTAGAGGGTGACGGTCCGCTCGCGCGGGTGCGCCTCGAGGCCCAGGGTCAGCGCCGCCTCCACCGCCGCGCCGAGCGCGAGGCCCGGCGCGCGCGGCGGGACGATGCGCGCCGCGACCGCGTCCAGGAGCCGCGGGAGATCGCCCTGCAGCGCCAGCGCGCGGAAGCGTACGCGCTCGGGATCGACCGTCGCGAGGACCGCGGCGGGCGGCTCGACGAACGCGCCGTCTGTGACGGCCAGCGCCTCGACGACCCCGAGCTCGACCGCGCGCACCTCGAGCCAGTCGATCGCGAGGTAGGCCGGCATCGTTTGGTCTCCGACGAGCACCTCGGCCGCGAGCGAGTCTGCGGGAATCCCCGCGGCGGTCGCCGCCCGGTGCAGCGCGTGCGCGCGCGTGCGCCGGCCGCCCGCGAGGCGGGTCTCGGCGAGCCCGAGCTCCGCCGCGAGCCGCGGCAGGCTCGCCTCCAGGGCGGCGGCGTCCGCCTCGACGTCCGCCTTCTTGAAGTCGGCTCGGGCGAGGGACGCGATCCGGCCGCGCACGACCTCGAGCTTGCGCCGCGCCTCCGCGAGCGTCGCTCTTGCGACCTCGATCTCCGCCAGCGCCGCCTCGACCGCCTGGTCGGCGGCGAGGATCTCGTGCTGGAGCTCGGGCCACGCCGGCGACTGGAAGCGGAACAGGACTCGACCCGGCTCGACGCGCTCGTGCTGGTCGACCAGGAGCTCCACGCGCCCCGGCAGCGACATCCGGTACTCGTGCCGCGCGAGGGGCTCGAGCTCGAACGCTCCAGGCACGCGCATGGTGTGCGCGACGTCGCGCAGCTCCACCTTCGCGAACGTGAGGCCGAGGTTGCGCCGCACGGTCGCGGGGATGTCGATCGACGGGCTCGGCCGCGCGGGCGCGGAGGCTTCGGCGGTCGGGGCTGGCTGCGCGGGGGGCGCGCAGGCCGGCGCGCAGGCGAGGAGCGCCGGCGCGAAACGGGCGGGCTCGAGGTTCACGGCGTGTCCTCCGGTGGACCGATCAGGTGCTCGAGCTCCGCGCGGGCGAGGGCCTCGGCCGCGCGAGTCTCGATGAGCTCGAGCTTGGTCTCCTGGGCGCGCGTGAGGCTCTCGAGCAGCACCAGGCTCGAACCCTCGCCGAGCCGGACGAGCTGCAGGGCGTCCTCGAGCTGGCGGTCGACCAGCGGGACGAGGACCTGCTCGAGCTCCGTGCGCTGCTCGGCGAGCGCCTGCGCCGTGGCGCTCGCCACGGCCCAGCGGCCGACGAGCGACTCGTAGCCCGTCTCGAAGGCGGCGCGGGCGATCTCGCGCTCGACCCGGGCCTCCGCGACCGCCCTGCGGTTGGCGTTCAGGAAAGGGAGCGGGAACGCCCCGAAGAAGCCCACCCGCGACTGCCCCGCGTCCGACTCGAAGAGCGGCCCGAGCGCGAGGTCGGGGAACTGCTTGGCGATCTCGCGCCGCAGGCGCTGCTCGGCCACCTCGTACTCCTCGCGCAGCCGGGCGAGGGTCGGGTTGCGCTCCGCCACCGGCACGGGCGCAGCGGGGCGCGGCCGCTCGCCGGCCTCGATGGTGAAGGACGGTACGAAGGCGACGGGCGCTTCGGGAGCGAGGCCGAGCACGGCGCGCAGGCCCTGCTCGCCCGCGGCGAGCTCGCCGCGCAGCCGCCGGAGATCGTTGCGGCGGCTCGCCTCCTCCAGGGAGAACAGGGCCGCCTCGGTGCGCGGGAGCTCTCCGCGCTGCGCGAGCTGCGACGCGGTCCGCACGAGCGCCTCGACGGCGCCGACGAAGCTCTCGGTCTCCTCCACGCGCAGCCTCGCGGCCGACCACTCGACCCACGCACGCTCGAGCTCGTACCACACCGCCCACTCGTCCTCGAGCGCGCCCTCCGCCGCGGCCCGCAGCGCCGCGTCCGCGAGACCGCGCTCGGCGGCGAGGCGTCCGGAGAGCGGGATCGAGAAGGGGATCGCCGGCGTGACGACCCACGGATCAGGGACGCTCTCGGTGATCCGCGCGACGGTCAGCAAAAGCTCGGGATCCTTCCAGCGCCCCGCGTGCTCCGCGCCGGCGGCCGCACGCCCGACCCGCAGACGCGCCAGGCGCAAGCGCGGGTTGAAGACGAGGGCGACGAGCTGGCCTTCGCTCAAGGTCAGGCCGTCGGTCGGATCGAACTCCGCGACGGGCGGGTCTCGATCCAGGCGCTCGAGGAAGGAGGCGAGCGGGCGCTCGTCCAGCGTGCGCGCGTGCCACGCCCCGCGATGCGCCGCCGCGTCGAGCGGGCGCGGCTCGTAGCTCTGGCAGCCCGCCGAGAGGGCGAGCAGCGAGCCGAGGACGGTCCTTCGCCGCGCGCTGGCCGCGCGGGTCAGTCCCGCTGCTCCGCCGGGTGGTGTTTCGATTCCAGGGGCACGTTCATCCACGGACAGGTCTCCATCGTCATCCCGGACGCGGCCCGGCGCTGCGAAAGCCGGGCCCTGGCCGCGCCGGCGTTGCCGGCGTGGATCGAAGGCGTCTCAGGAGACGACGGGCGGCGCGCGTGGGGTCGCGTCCGTGCGCGGTGGCGGCGATCGCGGTCCCGAGCCGGCGACGTCGGAGACCGCGCGGGACCGAGCGTCGACCCAGCGCAGCTCGGGTTCCGTCGGCAGGGGCGCGAGCACCGGCGGGACGAACGTCGGCGGGACGCTCGGCTGCGCCAGCAGCTCGAGGTGGTCCTCGACGGGATGCGGCCGGTGCGGGTCCTGCGCGTCGTCGCCGCGCGCCATGCCGCGCGTCCGGTCGTGCCCGTGGGGGTGCCCTGCGTGGGAGTGGCCGGCGTGACGCGACTCGCGAACGAGCTCGTGCTCGCTTCCGGCCAGGTGCGCGAACACCGGGAGCGGCTGCAGGACCAGGCACAGCGCCGCCAGCGCTCCGACGAGCCGGCGCCGCGCCTCGCATCGCATCGTCCGCATGGGGCCAGCGTATCCCCGGCGCCGCCCCAGGTCGAGGCCGCTGAGCGCCTCAGCCCGTCGCCGCCGCGACGACCTTGCAGAACACGACCTTGCCGTCGCCGGGGCGGTAGAAGTCGGGGAGCACCGCCGCCTCGAGATAGCCGCAGCGCTCGTAGAAGCGCCGCGTGGGCTCGTACTGCGCGCGCGAGGAGGTCTCGACGTAGACGCGGGTGCCGCCGCGCCGGGCGATGCGCTCCTCGGCCGCCGCGATCAGGTGCCGCCCGAGGCCGCGCCCGCGCAGGTCCGCGTGCGTGGCGATCCAGTAGAGGTCGAAGCTCGACTCGGTGCCGGCGATGCGCCCGAAGCACGCGTACGCCGCGCAGCGTCCGGCGCAGGAGAGGAAGAGGAAGGCGTATCCGCTCGCCTCGCCGCGCTCCAGCGCCTCGCACACCAGCTCGGCCGCGATGTCCTCCTCCTCCTGCGAGAAGAACCCGGTCGAGCGCACGATCTCGCGCACGCGGGCCTCGTCCTCGGGCTCGAGGGCAGCGCGCAGGCTCAGCGACGTGGCCGCGTCCATCACCCGCCCCTTCGGTGCGCTTCGACGAGCGAGTCAGCGGAGATCTGCCGGATGCGGAACATCGAGCGCCCTCCTCGTCCTGGCATGGCGCGCGAGCCCGGCCTCGAGGATGCGCGCCAGCGCGTCCGCGTAGCGGATCCCCGCGCGCTCGAGCGTCGCGGCGAAGCCGGCGTCGGGGCTGAGGCAAGGGTTCGCATTCACGTCGATCACCTGCGGCTCGCCGTCCTCGCCCACGCGGAAGTCGACGCGCGCCGCGCCCTCGAGGTCGAAGGCGTCCCACGCGGCGAGCGCCAGCTCGCGCAGCCGGGCGTGCAGCCGCTCGTCGCGCGCATCGCGCGCGAAGCTGCGCGGCGTGGCGTCCCACTCGCGCGAGTCGGGCGCCCACTTGGCGCGGTAGCCCACGACCCGCGGGTCGTCCGGCGCGAGGCCCGGGAAGCGGATCTCGGGGATCGGCAGGCACTCAGGCCCGTCCGGCCCCGCCAGGAGCGCGGCGTTGAACTCGCGCCCGTGGACGTACTCCTCGGCGAACGCCTCGCCGCCCAGCTCCGCGATCCGCCGCTCGACCTCGTCCGCGAGCTCCTCTGCGCTGGCGGGCGCGAGGACCGAGTCGGCCTCGAGCCCGAGCGACCCGTGCTCCCAGACGGACTTCGCGAGCCAGCGCCGTCGAGCGCCGAGGTCGGCCCCCGCCCGCAGCTCGCCAGGCGTGTGCCACGCCGGCGTCGGAAGCCCGTGCGCCGCGAGCACGCGCTTGGCGAGCAGCTTGCCCGACGAGAGCAGCATCGCGGCCGACCCCGCGCCCGTGAACGGGACGGCGAGCGCCTCCAGGAGGCTCGGCGCCAGGTGGATCAGCCGGCCCTCGCCCAGCACGCTCTCGACCAGGTTGAAGACGACGTCGGGCGCCGCCGCGCGAACGCCCTCGGCCAGCGCGGCGAGGTCGGCGCCGAACGCGAGCCGCGCCACGTCCATCCCGGCGGCCGCCAGCGCCGCGGCGACGGCGTCCACCTGGACCAGCGTGTCGAGCTCGTCGGGCCGCGCCGCCGCGCGGACCTCGTCGTGCAGGATCAGGACGCGCATGGCGCGGGTCGGTGCGCGCCGACACGCTCGAGCGCGGAGCACACGATCGCCTCGACGAGCTCGACGTACGGGCGCCCGGCCCGCTGCCAGAGGATCGGCAGATCGGAGTGCGAGGGGTGCATCCCCGGCAGCGGGTTGACCTCGAGGATCTGGGGGCGCCCGCGCGCGTCGCAGCGCAGGTCGACGCGCCCGCCGTCGCGGCAGCCGAGCGCGCGCCACGCGGCGAGCGCCAGGCCCTCCGCCGCGCGCGCGACCCGGTCGACCGCGAGCGCGTAGCGCACGCGGGACTCGCACTCCTCCTTGTTCCGGAACGTGTAGACGTCGCGGTCGGCGCCCTCGAGCAGCACCACCTCGAGCGCCCCGGCCGAGCGCGCGGCCGAGCCGCTGCCGACGATGCCGACGGTGAGCTCGCGCCCGGGCAGGAACTCCTCCACGAGCACGGCCTGCCGGTAGCGCGCGAGCAGACGCTCGCACGCCGCGCGCAGCTCGTCCCGCGTCCGGACGATCGAGTTCGCGTCGATGCCCTTGCTCGTGCCCTCCGCGACGGGCTTCGCGAACAGCGGGAAGGGCAGCTCGAGCGCGTCGAGGTCGGAGAGGGCCTCGATCGAGGCGAAGGCCGGGGTCGCGAGGCCGTGGTCGCGCAGCACGCGCTTCGCCGTCGCCTTGTGCAGCGTGACCGCGCTGACGAGCGGATCGGAGAAGGTGTAGGCGATCCCGTACGCGTCCAGCAGGGCCGGCACCTGGGCTTCGCGGCCGAGGCCGAAGCGGCCTTCGGCGATGTTGAACACGAGGTCCCAGGAGTCGCCGGCGCAGAGCCGCGCGACCAGCGCGCGGACGTGCCCGATGCGGTCGACGCGGTGTCCGAGCGCGACCAGAGCGCGCTCCAGCTCGTCGATCGTCTCCCGCGCGTCGAACTCCGCGAGCTCCTCGTCGTCGAGCCCGAGGCCGGCGTAGTCGTCGCGCAGGTCGTAGGCGAGGCCGATCAGAAGGTCACGCGGTCCCACGGAGCAGCTCCCTCGCGAGCCGGGCGAGCGTCCTCATCGAGCCGTGACCGGCGTCGGCGCCGGGTCGTGGTAGCGGAACGTCGCGCCGCGGTAGTTGCGCAGGACGAGGTCGTCGCCGTCGCGCCCGACGACGTAGTTCGGCCCGATCGGGATCTTGCCGCCGCCCCCGGGCGCGTCGATGACGAACGTCGGCACGGCGTAGCCCGTCGTGTAGCCGCGGAGCCCCTCGACGAGCTCGATCCCCTTCTCCACCGGCGTCCGCAGGTGAGCGGAGCCGCTGATCGGATCGCACTGGTAGAGGTAGTACGGACGCACGCGCAGCGCGAGCAGGCCCTGGAAGAGCCGCTCGAGCGTCCGCACGTCGTCGTTCACGCCCGCGACGAGCACGGTCTGGCTCCCGAGCGGGATGCCCGCGTCCGCCAGGCGTCCCAGCGCCTGCGCCACCTCGGGAGTCAGCTCCGCGGGGTGCATGAAATGGACGCTGAGCCAGAACGGATGGTGGCGCCGCAGCATCGCGCACAGCTCGGGCGTGATGCGCTGCGGCAGGACCGCCGGGACCTTCGTGCCCATGCGCACGAACTCGACGTGCGGGATCGCGCGCAGCCTCTCGAGCAGCCAATCGATGCGGTCGTCCGCCATCGTGAGCGGATCGCCGCCCGAGATGAGCACGTCGCGGATCGCCGGCGTCCTTGCGATGTACTCGATCGCGCGCTCGTACTGGGCGCGGTTGAAGTGGTACTCGCCGGTCTTGCCGACCATGCGCGCGCGCGTGCAGTAGCGGCAGTAGGTCGCGCAGAACGTCGAGACGAGGAACAGGACGCGGTCGGGGTAGCGGTGCACGAGCCCCGGGACCACCATGTCGTGGTCCTCGCCGAGGGGATCGTCGTCCTCGCCGGGACCGCGGACGAGCTCGCCCGTGACCGGGACCATCGTCACGCGCAGCGGGTCGCGGGGGTCGCGCGAGTCGAGCAGCGCCGCGTAGTAGGGCGTGATGCCGACCGGAAGGCGGTCGCCGAGCCGCCGCACGGCCGCTCGCTCGTCGCGCGAGAGCCGCATGACGCGCGCGAGGCCATCGAGGTCGCGCACGCGCTGGCGCAGCTGCCACTTCCAGTCGTTCCACTCGGCGTCCGAGACTTCCGGGTGGAACCTCTCGCGGTAGGCGCGCGAGGCCGGCCCCACTTCGAAGTGCGCGGCCGGCGGGGCGGACGGCCGCACCAGGAGCGGGTCTGGGGGCTTCGACTCGGCGAGCGCAGCGCCGTTCCCCTCGAGCAAGGCCGCGCTCGAAGCCGCGGCGGGGAGGCCATTGCGACGGTCTGCGCGACGGCGCTTGCGGGCCCCGGCCGATCGGGGCGTCACTTCGTCGTTCATGCCGTTGGAGCGGGCACGACGAGAGCTCGTCTGGGGCGATTCCCCCGGCGGGGGCAGGTCGTTCGTCCTGGGCGAGTCTCGGTTGGCGGGCTATGTACCCTTTCTCGGCGGGGATTCAACTCGCGACCCGCGAGTTTCTGTAGCTCGGTCCGAGGGCCGAGCTCGCCCGCGGCTACCCGCCGGGCCGGGCGAGCCAGCCCAGCATCAAGAGACCGACGGCTCCGATCCAGCTCCCGGCGACGCGCACGGCGATGCGCGGACCGGTCCCGCGCAAGGACACGACCGCCGCGGAGAGCAGCGCGACCGCGGCGAACACCGTCGCCGCCGCGCCCAGGCGGCCGAGGACGTCCCACCCACCCGTCGTCATCGTCGTCCCGTCGATCGCGCCGCCGATCGCGCCGTGCAGGGCGCCGGCCAGGGCGCCCAGCGCAATCGTCGCCGCGTGAGGCAGCGGGGCGCTCGTCGCGAGCAGAACGCCGGCCAGGGTGACCGAGGCGGCGCTGGCCAGGGGCAGCTCGCTCGCGCCCGGAAACCAAGTCCCGACGAGGCCGCCGAGCAGCCAGGCGCCGGGCAGGACGAGGAGCAGCGCGCGCGCCGCGCGCTTGCCACGCTGACCCGCGTAGAGCCCGAGCGCCACGACCACGAGGACGTCCGCGGGCGTGATGACGAGGTGGACGACGCCGTCGTAGAAGGCGCCGAACCCGGTCTGCACGAGGTGCGCGCCAGCGCTCCCGGACAAGCCGGCGAGGGCGACCGCGACGGTCGCGGCGCGCGCCAGGCCCGCGCCCAAGCGGCTCACGCCAGGGCCCTCCAGAGGAAGACGAGGCCGCCGGCGGCGACGACGCTGCCCGCGGCGCGCAGGGCGAGGCGCCCGCGCTCGGAGCGTCGGCACAGCCCCAAGCCGATCCCGACCGCGTGCAGGAGCCCGGTCGCCACGACGAAGCCGATGCTGTAGGTCGTCCCGCTCGAGCCGGCCGGCAGCTCGCTGCCGTGCGCGTGGCCGTGGAAGACGGCGAAGAGCCCGACGAGCAGCGCCGCGACCGGGAGCGGCGGCCGGCACTCGCTCAGCACCATCACGCCGAGCACGAGGGCCGAGAGCGCGATGCCGATCTCGACCCCGGGGAGCGGGACGCCGAGGAGCCCGAGCAGGCCTCCGAGGGCCATGACCAGCGGGAAGGCGACGGGCAGGAGCCAGACGGCCGGCGGCCCGAGCTGCGCGCCCCAGAGCCCCACCGCGACCATTGCGAGCACGTGGTCGAGGCCGGACACGGGATGCTGCAGGCCGGCGAAGAGGCCGGCGGCGGCGCCGGTCTCGTCGTGCAAGAGGGCCAGCGGGGGGCTCGCCATCACGGGCCGGCTCCCGACGAGTCGTCGAAGAAGTCGACGACTCCGCTCTCCAGCGAGTACTCGGCGCCCACGACGAGGACCCCGTCGCTCGCGATGCGCTGCGCGAGGATCCCCGACTCCCGCCGCAGCTGGTCGGCGGAGGCGCGGACGTTCGCGCGGACGGCGTGCTCAACGAGCGCCGCCGGGTCTTCGCGCAGCTCCGTCGCGAGCAGCGACTCCACCGAGGGCCGGATGCGCTCGACGATCGAGCGCAGGTTCGGCGCCCGCTGCGCCTCCGACCGGGCGAGCTCCTCCAGGGTCGCGAGCACGGCCCCGCACCCGGTGTGCCCCAGGACCACGATGAGCCGCGTGCCGAAGCGCTCCACGGCGAACTCGACGCTGCCGACCTGCGAAGCGGCGACGACGTTGCCGGCGACGCGGATGACGAAGAGGTCGCCCAGGCCCTGGTCGAAGACGATCTCCGCCGGCACCCTCGAATCGGAGCATCCGAGGACGATGGCGAACGGCTCCTGGCCCGAGACGAGCTCGTGGCGCCGCGCCCAGTGGGTCAGCCCGTCGGTGCTCGCCTCGCCCGCGGCGAACCGACCGTTCCCCTCGCGCAGCCGTTCGAGCGCCTCCCGTGCGGAGATCATCGGCGCAGCGTACACGCCGCGGCGCTCCCGAGCGAAGGGCGAGGCCGGGGCCCGGAGTCCGCGGCTCCGCGCAGTTCGCCGGTTGCCGGACGCCTTCCCCGGGCTAGTCCCCGGCATGCTGCCGCTGCTCCTCGTCGCGCTCCTCCAGGCCCCCGACGAGGAGCTCACGGACCTCGACCGCGAGGTGCTCGAGGTCCTCTGCGAGACGCTCGAGGAGGGAGCGCTCGTCTTCCACCTCGCCCCCGGCTCGATCGCGCCCGAGGTGCTCGGCGAGGACGTCCTGGCGAACGTCGCCGCCTTCGGCGAGCTCGAGGAGCTCCTCGCGATGGAGTTGCGCGGGCGGATCCACGTCTTCCTGTATCCCGACGCGGACGAGCTCGACCGGCTCACCGGCGCGGGCACGATCGCCTTCTCGACGGGCCTCTCCAGCCTCCACCAGGTGCACGACTTCCGCGGCACGCACGAGCTCGCGCACGTCTTCGCGACGCAGTTCCCGCCGCACCCCGACGGGTTCACCGACGAGTTCGTCGTGGAGGGTCTCGCCACGGGCCTCGCCGAGCTCGAGAGCGGCGCGCCGCTGCACGCGTGGTGCGCGACGTACGGCAAGTTCGGCCGCCTGCCCGCGCTCTGGGAGCTGCGCCGCACGTTCCCGGAGCTGGACCAGGAGGGCGTGCACCCCTACCACGTGGCGGGCTCGTTCGTGCGCTTCCTAATCGAGCGCTTCGGCATCGAGCGCGTGAAGCGCTGGTACGTCTGCGCGCTCGAGGCCGAGGCGGTCTTCGGCCGGGGGTTCGTCGCGCTCGAGCGCGAGTGGCTCTCGATGCTGCACGAGCTCGAGGTTTCCCGCGAGCATGAAGACGTGGTGCGCCGGCGGCTGCGCCTGCCCCGGGTCTCGCCGGCGACGAGCGGTGCGTGGGCCGCCCGTTTCGACGGCGCGACGCTCGCGGGCTGGAGCGCCGAGTAGCCCGGCGTCTGGTCCGCCACGGGCGCTCGTCTCGTGGGCCGCCACGCCGGGCCCTGGGCCGTGCTCTGGAGCGACGCCGTCGATTCCACGCTGGGAGCGCGGGTGCGCTTTCGCCTGGTCGACGGCGACGCGTTCAAGGTCGAGATCGCCTCCGAGCCGCCGGGCGAAGCGCGCTGCGAGGCCGTCCTCACCTGGCAGGCCAGCTTCCTCGACGCGGGCGCGGGGTACGAGCGGGGCGCGGATCCGCCCATCGCGCGCGGCTTCTGGAACGAGGTGCTGCTGCTGCGCGCGGGCGGCAAGGCCCGGCTCTACGTCAACGGCCGCCTGCTGGTCGAGAGCGCGTCCCCCGGGCAATCGGCGGAAACGGGGGAATCGGGGGAATCGGGCCGCGCGCGCATCGGCCTGGGGGTCGAGAACGGGCTCGTCGAGGTCCAATCGGTCTCGAATCTCGCGCGGTGACCTTTTTTTCGCGGGTGGGTGTCGGCGCTCGCCGCAGCCGCCGTTCTGCGCGGCACGGCCCCCGGCCGCGCGACCATGAAGCACCTCGGCATCATGCTCGCCGGCGAGATCGCGGCGGAGCTCCTCGTCGGCGGCTCGCACGGCCCGCGCCACGACGACGGGGTGTTTCCTTTTAAAAGATCCTTGGTTGCTCGAAGGATCGCCCTGGCCATCAGGCCATCGAGTGCGAAGGATGACTCGGGCACATGGACGAGGATCAGCGCGCGTCACGCCCGCGCCGTCGGCCCGGCTTCGACCCGCGGCCTGACGTCCGCCTCGACGTTCCGCCTTGACAGCCAGCGGGCAAGGCCCCGATCCTGGGGAAACCGATGCTCAGGCCCCTCCGCTCGTGCGCCGGGCCCGTCGCACGAGGAGTCGAAACATGATGGATCTGCTGGCTCGGGCGGTCGAGGTCGCCCAGGGGGTCGTCGCCCGGAACGCCGCGCGCGTCGACGGCGAAGGGACGTTTCCCGTCGAGTCGATGCGAGCGCTGCGCGAAGCGGGCCTGCTCGGGCTCGTCAGCGCCGAGGACGTCGGCGGGGCGGGGCAGGCGTGCCCGCGCGCTTCCTCGGCCAGGTCCATCCGCACTTCCGCGAGGTCGTCCAGCTACTCGCCATCCAGGTGGCCGACGAGGCGCGCCACGTCGAGGTCTTCACGCGCCGCGCGCTCCTGAAGCGCGCCGAGCCGGGCCTCTCCACCGTCGGCGGGCAGACCTCGCTCAAGACGCTCCTCGACGAGCCCGACTTCGCCCACGCGATGTTCCTCCTGTCTGTGATGGGCGAGGGCAGCTTCCTCTCGCTCCTTTGGTTCCTGCGCGACCACGCCCCCGACGTCTTGACGCGCGAGATCGCGCGCATGACTGCCCAGGACGAGGCGCGCCACGTGGCGTTCGGCCTCGCGCACCTCGAGCGCCACGTCCGGCGCGACCCCTCGCTGCGCGAGCGCCTGGCGGCCGCCACGCGCCGGCGCAGCGACGCCCTGCGGCACACCTCGGGGTTGAACGAGGAGGTCTTCGACGCGCTGCTCCTGCTGTCGGCGGGCTCGGTCGCGCCGGAGGATCTGCGCCGCGGTCACCGCAGCGTGCTCGACCTGCAGCGGGACATGGACACCGGCCGGCGCCGGCGCCTCGCCCGCCTCGGCTTCACGGGGGCGCTGGCGGAGGAGCTCTCCTCCCTCCACACGCGCAACTTCATGTAGGGGCTCGGTCCGGCTGCTGCGCGGGTCAGGACGCCGGTCAGGACGCCCGCGAGCCGTCCTCCACCCGGCCCAGCAAGCGCAGCAGGCCGTCCAGGATCGTCAGCGGGTGCGGGGGGCAGCCGGCGATGTACAGGTCGACCGGGAGCTCGACGTCCGCGCCCCCCAGCACTTCGGGGTGGCCGATGTAGGGGCCGCCGGAGAGCGCGCAGGCGCCGACGGCGATCACGAGCTTGGGGGTGGGAACGGCGTCGTAGGTCTTGCGCAGCGCGAGGCGCATGTTCTGGGTCACCGGGCCCGTGATCAGCAGCCCGTCCGCGTGCCGCGGAGAGGCGACGAGCTGGATCCCGAAACGACCGAGGTCCCAGACGATCGTCCCCAGGACGTTGACGTCCGCCTCGCAGGCGTTGCACCCGCCGGCGCTCACCTGGCGCAGCTTCAGCGAGCGGCCGAAGAGGCGCAGGCTCGCCTGGTCCAGGGACCGGGCCAGCTCGAGGGTGGCGTCCCCCTCGACGCGCAGGGCCTCGCGCGTGCGCGTCGCCAGACGCGCGTCCCGAGCGTGGCTCACCGCGCCTTCGGGACATGCGTCCTGGCAGTCGGTGCAGAACAGACAGCGCCCGAGGTCGAGCGTGAGCTTCGGTTCCAGCCGCAAGGCGTCCGTCGGGCAGGCGTCGGCGCACGCCAGGCAGCCCTCCGGACAGCGCTCGCGGTCGAAGATCGGACGGCCGCGGAACCGCTCCGCGAGCGGCGGAGCGGGGCCGTCGGGAAAAGCGGTCGTCCGGTGTCCTTGTCGGAGCCGCGCCAGGAGGATGTCGAGCATGTGGCTGGAACTACAGATCGTGTCCGCAGTACGAGAGGTTGAAGCTCTTGTTGCAGAGCGGGAAGTCCGAGACCTGCTGGCCGCGCAGCGCGTGGGCGAGACCGCTCCAGTTGTGGAACGAGGGATCGACGATCTTGTACCGCGCGAAGCGCCCCTCCTCGTCGGTCAGGGCCGCGTGGCAGATCTCGCCGCGCCAGCCCTCGACCATGGCCACGGCGAGGCGGCTCGGAGCGATGGGTCCGTGGCCCAGGCGCACCGGCCCCACGGGAAGCTGGCCCAGCTCCGTGCGGACGAACTCGACCGAGCGCTGCGTCTCTTGCCAGCGGACCAGGGCGCGCGCCAGCACGTCCCCGGAGTCCCACGTGCCGAGCGGGAGCTGGCTGAACCGGAACAGGCCGAACGGCTGGTCGCGACGCACGTCGCGCGCGATGCCGCTCGCCCTCGCCGCCGGCCCCACCATCCCGAGCTCGAGCGCGACGTCGCGGGGAAGCGCGCCGGTGTCCTCGAAGCGCGCCATCACCGCGGGTGTGACCCACAGGAGCTGGACCGCCTCGCGCGTCTCGCGCGAGGCCGTTTCCAACCGCTCGAGGAGATCGGCCAGCAGCTCGCCGCCCACGTCGAAGCGCACGCCGCCCGGGCGCACCAGCCCTCGTCCGAAGCGACTTCCGCACAGCGCGGCCGTCATGTTGAGGAACTCTCCGCGCAGCCTTCCGCAGAAGGACGCGGTCGGCTGGAAGCCCACGTCCCCGGCCAGCGCTCCCAGGTCTCCCACGTGGTTCGCGAGCCGCTCGAGCTCGAGGGCGACGGCCCGCAGAGTCTGGGCGCGCGCGCTCTTCTTGCACTCGGCCAGAGCCTCGACCACGAGACAGTGCGCCAGGGCGTGACCGATGGTCGTGTCGCCGGCGGCGGTCTCGACGTAATGCATCGTGCGCCGATCCGGTCCGCCGATCAGGGCGCGCTCGACGCCGCGGTGCTGGTAGCCGAGGGAGATCTCGAGGTGGAACACCTCCTCGCCGTGGCACTGGAAGCGGAAGTGGCCCGGCTCGATCACTCCGGCGTGCACGGGGCCGACCGCCACCTCGTGCACGGACTCGCCCTCGACGGCGTAGTAGTCGACATCGCCGATCGTCGTGCTCTCTCCCGGGGCGGCCGACTGCCCGGGCCTCGGGAGCCGCGGCTGGAAGCGCACGGGCTTGGGCCACGGGTGCCCGCGCGCCTCGAGCCCGAACTGCTCGGCGATCTCGCGCTCGAAGAGATGGACCTGAGGGACGCGCGGGGTGAGCGCGGGGAACCAGTCGCCGCGAACCAGGGTGCGCAGCAGCACGAGCCGCGAGGCGGGATCATCCGCGAGCACGGCGAACAGCTCGACGCCTTCGCCGGCCCCCGGCCAGGCTCCGAACAGGGCGCTGACGCGTCCACCCCGCCCCACGAGGCGCTGGATCCCGTCCTGGAAATCGTCCAGGGCGACGAGCGGGATGCGCTCGATCTCGAGCGCGCGAGCATTGATGAGAGTCTGCAGCGCGTCCATGCTCACGGTCCCTCCACGAGCGATCGGGCCGCGGAGCTCAAGAGCGACTCCAGCGCTGCGGGCAGGTGGAAGCCGAAGACGAGCAGCAGGAGCAGGCAGGCGGCGACCGGCGCGACGGTGAGCAGCCCGTCGCGGTAGCGCGTCGCGGGCAGCGATGCGTCCGGGCGTCCTTGCACGACGGCCAGCACGGTCGCCCCCATCGCCACGAAGACGACGAACAGGAAGAGCAGGAACAGCCCGGCGACGACGAAGCGCTCCCCCTCCAGGGCGCCGCGCAGGATGGTGAACTCGCTGAAGAACACGGCGAAGGGCGGCGAGCCCGTGATGGCCAGGAAGCCGAACAGGAACAGCGTCCCGGAGGCGGGCAGCCTGCGGATGGCACCGCTGACCCCGTCGACCGTCTTGCTGTCGAAGCTGCGGTGGATGTTCCCCGCCGAGAGGAAGAGGACGCACTTGGTGATGCCGTTGTAGACCATGTGCAGGAAGGCGCCGAAGGTCGCCAGGCCCCCGAGCCCCAAGCCGAGGACGAGGATGCCCATGTGCTCGACGCTCGAGTAGGCCAGCATGCGCTTGAAGTCGCGCTGGCCGGCCATGAACATGCCGGCGAGCGCCATCGAGAAGAGACCCATCGCGACCAGCGTCCGACTGGCCAGCTCTCCCTCTCCCGCCAGGGAGACGATGCGGAAGACGCGCACGATGGCGAGGAACGCGCAGCTCGTCAGGCCGCCGGCGAGCATCGCTCCGACGATCCCGGGCGCCTCCCCGTACGCGTCGGGCTTCCAGGTGTGCATCGGCGCGAGCCCCATCTTGGTCCCGTAGCCGACGAGGATGAGCATGAAGGCGGCCTGCGTCCACGGCGCCGACAGGTTCGGCGCCACTCTCCGCAGATCCGTCAGGACCAGCGACGGCTCGGCGTTCGCGTGGAGCGAGGCATAGGCCAGGAAGAGCGATCCGAGCAGCGCGATGGCGATGCCCACCGAGCCCACGAGGAGGTACTTCCAGGTCGCCTCGATCGAGCGCGGGGTCCTGTTGTAGTAGATCAACGGCGCGGTCGAGAGCGTGGCAGCCTCCATCGCGACCCACATGAGCCCGAGGTGGTTGGAGAGCACCACGAGGCTCATCATGGAGAGCAGCACCTGGAAGCAGGCGCAGAAGACGCGGTCCGGGCGCTCTCGACGGTAGGCCATGTAGCCGACGGCGTAGAGCGAGCACGTCAGGAAGAGGAAGCTGACCAGCAGGAGCACGACCTTCCCGGGCGCGTCGAGGGCGAGCCAGGTCGAGGCCTCCTCGGAGCGCGCGCCCACGGCCCGCCAGGCCAGCGCGAAGTGGGCCGCACCCGAGACGGGCAGGAGGAGCGTGCGCCCTCTGCGTGACGGCAGGACCAGCGTCAGGCCGGCCATCAGGAGCGGCAGCGAGATCAACGCGGGGTACATGGCTCTACTCGCGAAGGCTCGAGAGGTGCTTGGTATCGAGCGACGAGAACTCGCGGCCGATGTGGTGCAGGATGATGTTGATCACGAAGATGGCCACGAAGAGGTCGAGCAGCACGCCGACCTCGACGACGAGGGGCAGGGCCTCGACGAGCAGCAGCCCGAAGACGAAGATCCCGTTCTCGAGCACGACGTAGCCGAGCACCTGCGTCACGGCCTTGATGCGCGTGATCATGAGGAGGAAGCCCGAGAAGAGCGTCGACAGCGCGCAGGGGACGATCAGGCTCTCGCGGTGCGCCGCCAGGAGCGGGAGGTGCGAGGAGAGGACGATCGCGACGCCCGTCCCGATCCCTCCCAGGGCCATGGAGGGCAGCAAGCCGATGACCGGCTCCACCTCGCGGCGCATCCCCCCCTGATCGAGCGCGCGGTAGAGCATGGTCGGGATCAGGAACACCTTGATCGCGGCCGCTCCCAGGGCGAGGGCGAGGGCGCGCGCTCCCAGGTGGCCGTCGACCACCAGGACCATCGAGCTGAGCGCGAGGCCCTGCAGCGCCACGGTGCGGATGATGGCGCGTATGCGGCTCGTGCCGAGCGCGAAGAGGTTCAGCAGCAGCACCAGGACGAGCAGGGAGTTGAGGAGCTGGGTCATGCTGCTCACGCGATCACGAGGATGAACGCGAAGGCGCTCAGGAGGGTCGTACCCAGGAGAAGGCCGGGGACGCTCGTGAGCCTCAGGCGTGCGGTGATGGACTCGACGGTCCCGATCAGGATGGCGAGCAGGAGCATGCCGGCCGCGAACAGCGCCAAGCGCGCCAGCGCGAAGTCGGTCTGCACGGGCACGGCGACCTGCACCACGAGCGCGCCAAGGGCGAAGAGCTTGAGCGCTGCCCCGTAGTGGATCCACCCCAGGAGCGGGCCGCTGTGGTCCAGCACCATGACCTCGTGGATCATGGTCAGCTCCAGGTGCGTGTTGGGATCGTCCACGGGGATGCGGCAGCCCTCCGCCAAGAGCACGACGAACAGGGCTGCAGAGACGAGCACCCGCGGCGCAGCCAGCTCGACCGCCTGCGGGCCTGGGGCGAGCATGCCCGCCAACTCGAGACTCCCGGTCATCTTCGCCAGGACCAGGAACCCGAAGAACAGGGCCGGCTCGGTGAGGGCCGCGAAGCTGACCTCGCGCGCCGCCCCCATCCCCTCGAAGGACGACCCCGTGTCCAGGGCGGCGCTGGTCGTGAAGAAACGCGCGAGACCGAGGAGGTAGGCGAAGGCCAGGAAATCGCCGGTGAACCGCAGCGGGGCGCCGGCGGAACCCAGCGGGACGAAGAGCGCGGCGGTGAAGATCGCCGCGACCGAGACCAGCGGAGCCGCCCGGAAGATCCAGGTGGTCGTCGTGCTGAAGACGCAGTCCTTCCTCCATAGCTTGCGGACGTCGTAGTACGGCTGGAGGACGCTCGCGCCCGTCCGACCGGCCCACAGCGCCTTGGTCCTGTTCACGACGCCCAGGAACAATAGGGGCGCTCCGAGCAGGAGGGCCAGCTGGATCAGGAGCAGCGAGAACATGGCGGTCACGCCTCAGGAGAGGAACAGGAGCACGAGGATGGCGAGGAGCACGTAGAGCAGGTACACCTGGACGCGCCCCTGCTGGGCGAACCTGATCCGTTGCAGGAGGCGCCCCACGCTCGCGAACGCGGGCTGCAGGCCCCGCTCCAGCACGACGTCTCGGACTTCGCTCCGGAATCGCGACGGGGCGGGGAAGAGGCCTCCGGGGTCGACGCGTTCCCTCTGCGGCAGGAGCAGCCAGGCGAACAAGCTCGTCAGGAGCTGCGAGAAGGACGCGGCCGTGTACTGCATGCGCGGCGCGGGACGCACGAATCCGCAGTCCCAGGTGGGGAGCGTGCCGCCGTCGCGGGTGGCGAGGGCTCGGCGCGCGAGCGCCACGAGGCTCGCCAGGACGAGCAGGAGCACCAGGTACGAGAGCGTGAGCCGTGCTCCCGGAAGGTGCTCCGACAGGCTCGCCCGCGCGCTCCCCGACCACGCGGCGACGGCGCGATCGAGCAGGGCGAAGAGGCTCCAGGGCGCCAGGCCGATGGCGAGGCAGGCCGCACCCAGCACGAGCATCGGGCCGAGCATCGCCGGTCCGGGGTCCTGCGCGCGGGAGCCGTCCCGGGAGCGCGCCGAGCCGAGGAACACCGCGCCGATCAGCCGCACGAAGCAGCAGGCGGCCAGGGCCCCGATCGCGGCGAGAGCGGGGACGGCGAGGGCGCCCCAGGGCCAGTCGCTCTCGAGGGTGTGCGCGAGTCCGAGGTAGATCGCGAGCTCGCTCGCGAAGCCGTTGAGCGGCGGCAGCGCCGAGATCGCGAGCGCGCCGACGAACGTCGCGGCGAACAGGCGTGGAGCGCGATGCGCCAGGCCGCCCATGGAGTCCATCGTGCGCGTGTGCGTGGCGTGGATGACCGCTCCCGCCGAGAAGAACAGGAGGGGCTTGAAGAGCGAGTGGTTGACGACGTGGAACAACGCTCCTCCCAGCCCGAGGACGACCCACTCGGGACGGTCCAGCGAGCGACCGACGAGCGCCAGGCCGATCCCCAGGAGCACGATGCCGACGTTCTCGATGCTGCTGTACGCGAGGACGCGCTTCAGGTCGCTCTGGGCGAGCGCGTACACGATGCCGCCCAGACCGGAGAGCGCTCCCAGCACGAGCAGCGTGCCTCCCCACCAGGTCGGCGGATCGCCGAGCCAGCTCGTCGCCCGCACGATCCCGTAGAGCCCGATCTTGATCATCACTCCGGACAGGACCGCGGAGACGTGGCTCGGGGCGTTGGCGTGCGCCCCGGGCAGCCACACGTGCAAGGGCATGCAGCCGGCCTTCGAGCCGAAGCCCACGAGCGCGAGGAGGAACAGGACCGCGCGCAGGTCGGGATCGATGGTCGCGAACGCCGCCGCGGAGAGCTGGTAGGAGCCCGAGCTCTGCGCGAGGATCCCGAAGAAGGCGACCAGGCACAGCGTCCCGAAGTGGGTCGCGACGAGGTAGGTCCATCCCGCGCGCCGCACCTCGATCTCGTCGTCCTCGACCGTCACCAGGAAGAACGCGGACAGCGCCATGGCCTCCCAGGCGACGAGGAAGACCAGCGCGTGGCGGGCGAGCAGGACGACGCCCATGGACGCGGCGAGCATCCCCCACCAGAGGCGCAGCCGCCCCCCCGAGCGCGGGTGCTCCGCGGGCGTCCAGTAGCCGAGCCCGTAGACCGCGCCCAGGGCCGGTATCGAGAGCACGGGGATCAGGAACAGCTTGGAGATGGCGTCCACGCGGAGGTACTCCGAGGAGCCTCCGGCCCCGAGCAGCGCCACGAGCCCGCCGGCGCCGCCGGCGACGGAGAGGCCGGCCGCGAGGCGGTCCAGCCGATGCCTGGTCGCGCCCGCGAGGCGGCTCGGGAGGCCGCTCAGAGCGATCACGGCCAGGGCCAGGAGCAGGAAACGGAGCTCGGCGTTCACGTCGACCGCTTCCCTCCCATCGCTCGGCGGCCGGAGCGATGCCGACCAGCCGCTGCCTGCGTGCGGCTCAGACGAGTGCGTACAGCCATCGATCGATCGGCAAGAGCGACAGGAGCAAGACCAGGAGCGTGGCGAGGATCAAGAGCAGGTAGCCCTGAACGCGTCCGTGCTGGATGCGACGGGCCCGCGACATGCCGCGCGCGAGGGTGCGGCTCGCGGGGACCAGGATCCCGTCCTGGACCGTGTCCGGGACGTGGGCCTCGAAGCGGGACCGTCCGACGAACAGCCGCGCGATGGCGGGTCGGTGCTCGATCGGACGCAGCACCCACCGAAAGACGCCCGCGAGCGTGGAGGCGAAGGACGAGGCGCTGTACTGCATGCGCGCCGTGGGGCGCGAGAACCCGCAGTCCCAGGTGGAGACCGCGCGCGGCCCGACTCGCGACCGGACGGCGATGCCCAGGATGAGGACGAGCAGCACGGCCGAGCCCGCGCCGAGCGCCGTGAGCGGGGCGAGCGCGCGCGTTCCCACGCCGAGCTCGCGCCCCGCCCAGCTCTCGGCCACCCGGCTCAGCATGCCGCCCAGCCACGGGCAGGAGACGGCGATCGCGACGCAGCCCGCGCAGCAGGCGAGCATCGGAAGGCGCATGGACCAAGGCGCTTCGTGCGCGGCACGCGCTCCCTGGACGCGCGGTTGGCCGAGGAAGACGACGCCGTAGACCTTGACGAAGCACGCGACCGCCAGCGCGCCCGTGAGCGCCAGCACGGGCGCGCCGAGCGAAACGAGGCCTAACCCCAGACCGCCCCCTGCCGCTCCTGCGTGCAGCATCCCGAGGTAGACGAGGAACTCGCTCACGAACCCGTTCAGCGGGGGCAGGCCGGCGATCGCGACCGCTCCGACGAGAAAGCACGCCGCGGTCCAGGGCATCTCCCGGGACAGCCCGCCCATGCGCTCCATGTCGCGATGCCCGGTCGCGTGGACCACCGATCCGGCGCACAGGAACAGGAGCCCCTTGAAGAGCGCGTGGTTCCAGACGTGCAGGAGACCGCCGGCGAGCCCCAGGAGCACGAGGTCGCCGCGACCGAGCGAGCGCCCGACGAGGGCCAGCCCGAGGCCCATCGCGATGATGCCGACGTTCTCGACGCTGTGATAAGCGAGCAGGCGCTTGAGATCGTGCTGCCCCAGGGCGCAGACCACTCCGAAGACCGCGCTGATTCCGCCCAGGGCGAGGAGCAGGGCACCCCAGCTCGGCGGCGGGGGCGGAAGGACCGCCGTCAAGCGCGCCAGTCCATAGATCCCCATCTTGATCAGGACGCCCGAGAGGAGGGCCGACACGTGGCTGGGCGCGCTCGCGTGGGCGGCCGGCAGCCAGAAGTGCAGCGGCATGAGACCCGCCTTGGTCCCGAAGCCGAGCAGCGCGAGCAGGAACACGACGCTGGCGGCGCCCGCGCCGATGGTGCCCACGCTGGTCCGCTCCAGCGCGGACGAGCCCGTCGTCGCCTGCAGCAGCACGAACAGCGCCACGAGGCACAACGTCGCCATGTGGGTCGAGACGAGGTAGAACCACCCCGCTCGGCGCACGGCAGCGCGGGAGTCCTCCGTGCAGATCAAGAAGAAGCCGGCGAGCGCCATCGTCTCCCAGGCGATCAAGAACGAGAGCGCCTCTCCGGCGAGCACGACGCCGAGCATCGCCGCCGCAGCCAGGCCGTACACGGCGCGCAGCCTCGCCGCGCTGCGCGGGCGACGCGCGCAGGGCCAGTAGCCGACCCCGTAGCAGGAGCCCAGGCAGGCCAGCACGAGGACGGGTACGGCGAAGAAGGCCGAGAGCGGATCGCAGGACCAGCTCATCGGCCAGGATCCGGGCCAGGCGCGCACCCACGCCGCCTCCGACCCGCCGAGCAGGGATGCGCAGCCGATCAGCCCCGCCGCGGCCGCCAGGGTGCAGAGAGCGGTGCCGATGCGCTCGCCGGCCCGCGACCGGCGCCCGACGAGCAGCCCCGGTAGTCCGCTCACGAGGAGCAGCACCAGGGCGAGCGGCAGGAGCGACCTCGACATCGGCGGGCCTCTTGCTCCTCGATTCAGGCGGGGGAGACTCCCGACGCCTTGCCGGTGGAGAGGATGCTCTCCTCCTCTGCGACCCGCAGTTGCTCCAGCAGCTCCTCACGCAACGCCCGCCGGCGGAGAGCCTCCCGGAACGGCTCGTGGCGCAGCACCTGGCCGAGACGGGACAAGAGGTGCAGGTGGCCGGTGACGTGCGGGCTGAGCAGGGTGAACAGGGTGTCGACGGGCTTGCCGTCCATGGCACCGTAGTCCACCGGGTGCTCGAGGAAGCAGATCGTGCAGGTCGGACGCTTCACGTAGAGCACGATCGGGCTGCGGGGATGGGGGATCGCGATCCCGTCGCCGACGGCGGTCGAGCCGAGCCGCTCGCGCGCCAGCAGGACCTCGAACAGGAAGTCCCGGTCGACCTCCTCGGGCAAGCGCAGCGCATCCACCACGGCGCGCACCACCTCGGCCTTGTCTCGGCCCGCGACGTGGTAGACCACGCCCCCTTGCTGGACGGCCTCGAACAGGCTCGGCGGAGCCTCGTTCCTGGCTTCGGGCTCGTCGAAGATGCGCGGCGACACCCGCACGTGCCGCTTGGCGGCCCACTCGAGCAGCTCGACCCGGTGGAACCGGTACTGGTCCAGCACGCGGTGGACGGGGATCTCCCCCTTCTTGATCCAGCGGTAGAGGGTCTTCTCGGAGACCTCCAGGAGCTCCGCGGCCTGGCGGACGTTGAGATGCATGGGCAAACGAGTCCCGAACTGTCCCAGGATGTCACTGCTCGGGAATCATGAGAGGGATCGGGAGCCCAGGATGCAAGCCCTCTCGCCCGCGCCGGCGCCTCGGGCTCCGCCGACGACGCGGATCGCGGGGCTCAGGAGCCCGCGGACCCGCTGCCGCGGCAGTAGCAGGACGCGCGGACGTCGACCGTCGCGTCCGCCGCGGCGCGCTGGAACTGCGCGTGCACGGCCTGCGCCTCGGCCGCCTCGCCGCGCTTCTCCAGGCACTCGCTCAGACCGTGCAGCGACCACACGTTGCCGGCGTGCTTGCGCAGGTCCTCGCGGTAGAGGACCTCGGCCTCCGCGACCTTGTCCTGGTCGAGGAGCAGGGCGCCCAGGGAGTGGCGCGTCGGCATCAACCACGGCGAGGGCTCGGAGTAGCGCAGGGCGTCCTCGGCCGCGACGGCCCGGCGCAGGTGCTCGAAGGCGAGGTCGGGGTCGCCCGCCTTGTAGGCGATCTCGCCGGCGAGCATCGCGCGCGCGACCTTCATCACGTCGAGGGCCGAGACGATGAACACCATCTGGTCCTCGGGGATCCGCGCGACCTCGTCCTCGAAGGCCGCGGCCTCGGCGCGCGCCTCCTCGAGCCGCCCGGTGTTGGCGAAGGCGATCCCGCGGGCGTAGCGCCACATCGCGACCGCGTAGGGCTGGTCCTCGCGCGGGCAGGGCGTGTCGAGCACCGCCTGCCAGTTGCCGAAGCGCAGGTGCACGTGCACGTCCATCGCCAGCCACTCGGCGGCGTTGGGGTCGCCCTCGATGGCGTCGGGCAGGTCCTCGAGCGTGAGGCGGCAAGCGTCGAGGGCGTCCTCGTAGTTCCCCATGTACATCGCCGACCACACGCGGAAGTGGTTGTTGTGCGCGTGGTAGAAGTGGTAGATGCCCTGGTCGCCGGTCCGCGCGAAGTACTCGCGGTCGAGCCGGCTGCCGATCTCGTTCGCGCGGATCGAGTCCTCGTAGCGGCCCACCTGGACGTAGATGTGGGCGGGCATGTGCACCATGTGCCCGAGCCCGGGCGTGAGCCCGCCGAGGCGATCGGCGGCGGCCTCCGCGCGCCCGGGCTGTCCCGACGCCTCGAGCGCGTGGATGTAGAAGTGGTTCGCCCCCGGGTGATCCACGTCGAGCTCGAGCACCCGATCGAGGGTGGCGAGCATCTCGAGCGTGTTCTCCTTGGGCTGGAAGTCCGGCGTCCACTGAGCCCACGGGCTCAGGTTGATGAGGGCGTCGGCGTACAGGAAGCCGATGTCGGCGTCCTCGGGGTACTTCTTCCAGAGCGCCGCCATGGCGTCCGCGTAGGCCCTGTCGAGGTGCTCGCGGTCCGCGGGGGGCGGCATCGCGAAGCGCGTCGCCAGGGCGGCGATCAGATCGCGCTCGACGGGCGACGCGCGCTCCTCGCGCGCGATCGCCTCCTGGATCGCCTCAAAGGCCGCGGTCGCGTGCACCTCGTCCAGAGGCAGGTTGATGTTCGGCCCGAGGGCGTAGGCCTTCCCCCACCACGCCAGCGCGCAGCCGGGGTCGATGCGCGCCGCTTCCTCGAAGGAGCGCACGGCCTCGTCGTGGTTGAAGCCGTAGCTCAGGGCGAGGCCCTGGTCGAAGTAGCGCTGCGCGAGCGGATCGCCGGTCGTGACGGGGCGCGTGTGCTCGCCGGTGCCCTCGAAGAGCGGGGCGCGGCTCGGCTGCACGCTCGCGCAGGCGGCGAGGGCGAGGATCGAGAGGGAGGCGGCGAGGTCTTTCGGGTGCATCGGTGGTCCTTCTTCGGTGGCAGGCCGGTCGGGTGCGCTCGCTCTCCCTTGGAGCTCGCCGGCGCCTCGGCGTCGAAGAGTGTAGGGCCGGTGGACACGGCACGACCAGGGCCCAGGTCATGCCACCGCGGAGAAGGCGGTCAGCACGATGGTAAGCCCCTCACGGCGCGAGAAGTCGCTCCAATCGGGCGCGCCTCGTCGCGAGCTGGCGCGCGGATGCGGCGTCCGGCGCGAGGGTTCATGAACGGTCCGGGCTAGTACCGGGCTAGTATTGGTGGGCCGAGAACGAGCATGCCGGACGAGACGCTCGAGCCCTTGCAGATCGCCCTCGGGTTCGCCCTCGCCCTGGTCGTGGGGGGCGTCGTCGGGCTCGAGCGCGAGCGCCACGCCCACGCCGAGAGCAAGCCGAGCTTCGGCGGGGCGCGCACCTTTCCACTGGTGGCGCTGCTGGGCGGCCTGCTGGCGTTCCTCGCGCGCGCGCTCGGTCCGTCGCTCCTGGTCGCCGGCCTGGTGGCGCTCGCTGCGCTGCTCGGCCTGGGCTACTGGGGCTCGCGCAAGGAGGCCGGGAACACGCAGCTCGGGCTCACGACCGAGTTCTCGGCCCTGGTCGTCTTCGTCGTCGGAGCGCTCCCCTTCGTGGACTTCCCGGCCGTGTCGTTCCCCCAGCGGCTGCTCCTCTCGGGCGCGCTCGGAACGGTGGTCATGTCGCTCCTGGCGCTGCGCCGCCCGATCCACGAGTTCGCCGAGCGGCTCTCCTACGAGGACATGCTGGCCACGGTGCGCTTCGCGCTCATCGCGGTGGTCGCGCTGCCGCTCTTGCCCGACCGCTCCTTCGGCCCGTTCGACGTCCTGAACCCCTTCCGGATCGGCGTCGTCATCGTGCTCATCGCGGGCATCAGCTTCGTGGGCTACGTCGCGGTCCGCTTCTACGGTGCGCGCAAGGGCCTGGGCGTCACCGCCGTCGCGGGCGGGCTGGTCTCGTCGACCGCCGTGACGCTCACCTTCTCCGCCAAGGGTCGCGAGCATCCCACGCTGGCGCCGGCCTGCGCGCTCGCCATCGGCCTGGCCGCGACGATCATGTTCCTGCGCGTGATCGTGGAGATCGCCGCGATCCGGCCCGCGCTGGTCCTTCCCGCGGCGATGCCCGTGGGCACGATGCTCGGGGTCGGCGTCCTGGGGTGCCTCTTCTTGTGGCGCCGGACCACGAGCTCGCCGGACCCGGAGGAGCCGAAGGGGCTGCACAACCCGTTCCGCCTGCGCCAGGCGCTGCGCCTCGGACTGGTCTACGCCGTGATCCGCTTCCTGGCGGCCGCGGCATGGGACCGGTTCGGCAGCGGCGGCCTGCTCCTGTCGGCGGCCGTCGCCGGGCTGGCCGACGTCGATGCGATCACGATCAGCGTCGCGCGCATGCACCAGCACGGCCTCCCGAGCGACCTCGCCGTCGCGGCGGTCACCGTCGCCGCCGCGACGAACACCCTCGTCAAGGTGGGCCTGGCGGCGGTGCTCGGAGGGCGGCGGATCGGCGTGGCGGTCGCGCTGGTGCTCGTCCCGGCGGCGGCGGCCGGAGCGGCCGTGGCGCTGGTGGGGTGATCACGTCGGCGAGCGGCGCCTCGCAGGTGCATCGGCGCCACGCCGGTCCGAGAGGCCGCGCTACTCGCCCTCGGCGGCCCGTGCGATCCGCTTCGCGAACTGCTCGAGGAGTCCGAGCTCGTCGGTCAGGCGTCCAGGACCCCGCTGTCGCCGAGCACACGGAAGGCGTCGCGGTAGGTCTCGGGCGTTCGCCATCCGCGGTCGGCGATCACGTGGTGGGCGAGGTCGAGGGCGCACTCGGCGGCGACGTACAGCCAGCGCTCGGCCTGGGCCTGCAGCGCGCGGTCCTTCAGGAATGCGCCGCGGTCCACGCGCGCGAGCCCGCGCAGGTCGCGGAGCACGGCCTCGAGGCGAGCGAGTCGGCGTTGGAAGACCTCAGGGTCGACCAAAGCGACCCTCCGCCAGCCGCTCTCTCCTGGCGCGCGCATGGATCCGGTCCCAGTAGACCTCGTCTCCGGCCCGCGCCAGCGTGCTCACGAAGTACCGCGCGTGCGCGTCGCGGTCGCGCCGGAGCAGGAGCCGACCGCGAAGCGCGCGATGGCCGAGCAGGGGCGGCGCGTCGTTCAGAACCGTGACGTCCACGCGATCGCGCGGGGCCGCGCCTCGCCCCGCGCCCGGGAACCGAAGAGGTACGCGAAGACGACCTCGGGAATCGCGCGCAGGACGGCGGCGATCCGTCCCTCGCTCTCGCTCTCCGGACCCGATCGAGGCACCGCCCGATCCTACCCTTCGGTCCGCGGCGGTAGCATCTGCCCATGGCGATTCGGAGAGCGCCGAGCGTCCGGCGTCCCGGGGGCCTTTGGACCGCCTCCGCCGCCCTGCTCCTCGTGCACGGTTGCTCGCGCGACGTCGATCAGCGCCCCGACGTGGTCCTGATCGTCGTCGACACGCTGCGGGCGGACCGCCTGCCCTTCTACGGCTGTCCCGAGGACACGGCGCCGTTCCTGGGCGAGCTCGCCCATCGCAGCCTCGTCTTCGAGAATGCCTGGTCACCCTCGTCGTGGACCCTGCCGGCGACGGTCTCGATCCTCACCTCCGTCCACCCGTTCCAGCACGGCGTGGCGAGCCTGGAGGGGCTCGAGCTCGGCCCCGACGACGAGCCGCTCCCCGTTCACTGCATTCCGGCGGAGCTCGAGACCCTGGCCGAGGCGCTGGGGCGCGCGGGCTACCGGACCTTCGGGGTCGCCTCCAACGTCCTCGTCGGTCCCGAGGTCGGCTTCGATCGCGGCTTCGATCGCTTCGTCAAGCTCGACGACGAGGACGCCGACGCCGTGAACGCGGTCGTCGCGGGCTGGCGCGACGAGATGCTCGCCGCGAGGCCCTTCTTCCTCTACGTGCACTACTTCGATCCCCACGACACGTTCCACGCGCGCGAGCCGTGGTTCGATCTCCCCGGCCCGGGGATCGAGTCGGGTTGGCCCGACGGGCTCCCGGAGGAGGTGCCGGACACGTACACGGACCTCGACTGGATCCTCACGCGCCTCGAACCGACACCGGACTGGCTGGGCGGCCGACGATCCGGCGACCTCTCCCCCGACGAGCTTCGAGAGCTCATGACGTGGATCCGCGCCGCCTACGACAGCGAGATCGGATTCGTCGATTCGAGGATCCGCGCGCTCTTCGAGATGCTCGACCTGGACGAGGCGATCGTGTTGTTCCTCGCCGATCACGGCGAGGAGTTCTACGAGCACGGCGACCTCACGCACGGACAGAACCTCTACGGCGAGACCGTGCGGGTGCCGCTGCTCCTGCACCTCCCCGGAGCGGACGCGCAGCGCGGTCGCGTGAGCGCCAACGTCACCACGCTCGACGTCGTCCCGACCCTGCGGCGCCTCCTCCGGCTCCCGCCATCGGAGCAGGACCAGGGCCGGGACCTGCTCGCGAGCGCGGCACCGAGGCCGGTCTTCGGCATCCTCGAGGGCAAGTCGGGCCAGCACGCGCTCGAGCGCGACCTGCGCTCCGTCGTGCTCGGCAACCACCGCCTGATCGCGCTGGACGGCGGGCGCGTCGAGCTCTACGACCTCGAGCGCGATCCCCTGGAGCGCGACGACCTGGCCGATGAGCGCCCCGAGGTCGTCGCCGAGCTGCTCCGAGAGCTCGATCGGCTCGAGCGCTCCGCCCCGGCCTACCCGCGCACGACGCGCCTGCCCGGGCCCCCGAGCGAGGCGCTGCTCGAGCACCTGCGCGGGATCGGGTACGCGGGGGAGAAGTAGTGCTCGCCCGCGGGACGAGGCGCGTCCGCTGCCTGCGCGCCGACTCCACGGGCGATCGATGCAGCTCACGCGGTGGTCGCTCGCGACCGCGGTCATGAGGAGCGTCGCGAGCGCGGCGGACGAGAAGAGGGCCGGCGGCATGCTCGGCTCCAGGGAAGCGCTCGGGCCGCGGAATCCGCGCGGAACCCGCGCGCCTCGAGGGGGTTCGAGACCCGGCCGCTCACGACCGGCCGAAGCGCTCGATGACCAGGCGGTTCCGGCGCCCCCCGCTCCTCCTCTCCGCTCTGCTCCTCGGCGGCCTGGCGCTCGCGTTCGTCTACCGATCGCGAGTCGAGCAGCTCCTGGCACCGGCCGAGCCGGACTTCACGCCGGCCGCGGTCCTCGCGCCGGCCTATCCCCGGCCCGGTGCGGATCTGCCCCCGATCTGGAAGGTCGAGCTGGAAGAGGGCTACGGCGGAGCGGCGATCGAGGGCGACGACGTCTTCGTCCTGGACCGCGAGCCCGGAGTCGCGGACACGCTCCGGGTCCTCGACCTCGAGACCGGCACCGAGCGATGGACGTTCACCTACGAAGCTCCCGGCCAACACGAGTACCCCGGCTCCCGGACGAGACCGGTCGTCGTCGGAGACCTCGTCTACCTCTGCGGCTCGTTCGGGCATGTCCACTGCGTCGACCGCCGGACGCGAAGCGCCGTCTGGAGCCTGAGGCTCGACGAGGATTGCGGCGGCGAGCTGCCGGAGTTCGGCTGGGCCGCCTCGCCGCTCGTCCACGACCGGCTCGTGATCCTGCCGGCACTGGGGGCGGATGTCGGTCTCGTCGGCCTGGACCGCTTCACCGGCGACGAGGTTTGGAGGACGCCGGCAGTGGGCTACAGCCACTCCACTCCCGCGACCGTCGAGCTCCTCGGTGAAGCCCAAGTGCTCTTCCTTGCCTCCGATGTCCAAGGACTCGGATCGGACGAGCCCGCCCCGGTCACGATCAGCGCGTTCGAACCGGGCAGCGGATCGCTGCTCTGGTGCACGACGACGCTGCTGACCAGCGTGCCCATTCCCCCACCCGTGCGAGTGGACGACGAGCACATCTTCGTCACGGGCGGCTACGGTGGCGGCTCCACGCTGTTGCGCATCCGGCGCGACGGCGGCGAGTACACCCTCGAAGAGGTCTTCCATATCGAGAAGGGGTCCCAGATCCACCCTCCCGTCGTGCACGAGAAGCACATCTACCTGCTGGCGAACGAGAACTCGAACGAGTCGCGCAGGCGCCGCGACCGCGGCGGCCTCACCTGCCTCGACATGACCGGCAGCGAGCTGTGGCGTACGGGCGACGATCCCTACTTCGGCCGCGGACACATGATGCTCCTCGGCGACTACATCCTGATCCAGGACGGCCAGAGCGGCATCCTGCGCCTGTGCCTCGCGAGCCCCCGGGGCTACTCCCAGCTCGCCACCGCGAACGTGTTCGAGAGCCCGCCCAAGGCGCGCAGGAGGATGTGGGCCCCGATGGCGCGCTCGGGCGGGACGCTCGTCGTGCGCGGCCGGACGGAGCTGCGCTGCGTGCGCCTCGACGATCGGAGGGTGGAGAGGCGCTAGCGGATCTCGGAGAGCGCCGTCCGATGACACCCATCGCCGCAGCAGCAGCGGGCATGCAGGTCAGTGCGCGAGTCGAGCCGCCTTCGTGATCAAGTAGTCGCGCTCGGGCAGGCTGTGCGTCTTGGTGGCCGCCGCGCGGTAGTGCGCGATCGCCTCGTCGCGCGCGCCCGAGCGCTCGAGGAGGTGCGCGCGCACGGCGTCGAGTCGGTGATGGCCGGCAACCCGTTCGTCCTTCGCGAGCGCGTCGAGCAGCGCGAGCCCCGCGGCGGGGCCGTGCACCATCGCGTGCGCGACCGCGTGGTTGAGGGTGACCAGCGGGTTGTCGCTCATTCGGCGCAGCACGCCGTACAGCGCCAGGATCTCCGCCCAGTCCGTGTCCGCGTGGCGCGGCGCGGCGTCGTGAACGGCGGCGATCGCGGCCTGCAACTGGTACGAGCCGACCCTGCCGCGCGCGAACGCCGCCCGCACGAGCGCGGTGCCCTCGGCGATCTGCGCGCGGTCCCAGAGCCCGCGGTCCTGCTCGTCGAGCGCGATCAGCTCGCCGTTCGGCCCGCTGCGCGCGGCGCGCCGCGCGTCGGTGAGGAGCATGAGCGCGAGCAACCCCGCCGTCTCCGGGTCGCCCGGGACGAGGCGCTGCAACGCGCGGGTCACGCGGATGGCCTCGGTCGAGAGCTCGACGCGCACGAGGTCGGCGCCCGCCCCGCTCGCGTAGCCCTCGTTGAACGTGAGGTAGAGCACGTGCTGCACCGCGGCGAGCCGCCGCGCGCGCTCGGCGCCGGCAGGCTCCGCGAGCGGCACGCCCGAGGCGTGGATCGCCTGCTTGGCGCGCTGGATCCGCTGGGCCATCGTCGCTTCGGGGACGAGGAACGCACCGGCGATCTCGGCGGTGGTGAGCCCGCCGACCGCGCGCAGGGTCAGCGCGATCGCCGAGGGGGCGCTGAGCGCCGGATGGCAGCAGGTGAACAGGAGATCGAGCGTGTCGTCGGTTTCCACGGCCTCGCCCACGGCGGCGTCGGCGCGCTCGACCGCCGTCGCCTGCTCGCGCTCGCGGCGCGCCTCGTCGCCGGAGCGCTGGTCGCTCATCCGGCGGCACGCGACGCGGTACAGCCAGCCCGAGGGATTGGCCGGCGCGCCCTGCGCCGGCCACTGCAGGAACGCGGCGAGCAGCGCCTCCTGCACCGCGTCCTCGGCCGCGGCGAAATCCCCGAAGCTCCGCACGACGGCGCCGAGCACGCGCGGCGCGGCGTCGCGCAGCGCGCGCTCGGTGCGTTCGTCGAGCCCCGCGCGGCTCACTCGTCGGTCTTCGGCGCCACGCCGATCGAGCGCAGCTCCATCGGGATGCTCAGCGTCGATCCGCGCGGACCGGGCGCCGCCGACGCCAGCGCGGCGACCGCGATCGCGCGCGCCTCGTCGGCCACGTCGAGGATCCAGAAGCCCGCGAGGAACTCCTTCGACTCCGGGAACGGGCCGTCGGTGATCGGCGGTCCGCCGCCCCGGCGCGCGCGCACGAGCCTCGCCTGCTCCGGCCCGGTCAGGCCCTGCGCGTCGACGAGCTCGCCGGCCTCCTGCAGCTCGCGGTTCAGGTCGTGCATGAACTGGATGTGCGCCTGGATGTCCTGCGGCGGCCACTCGTGGATCGGCTCGCAGCCGATGTCGGCGCCGTAGTGCATCATCATCATGAACTTCATGGGAGGGGTCTCGGTGCGGGCTCTTCGCGCCCGATCAGCGCCCAGTGTAGGCCTGCTCGAGCCGGGCGAGGTCGATCTTCTGCATCTGCATCAGCGCGGCGCCGACGCGCCGGACCCGCTCGGCGTCCTCGTCGGTGAGCATGGCGAGCAGCCGCGACGGCACGACCTGCCAGGACACGCCGAACCTGTCCACGAGCCAGCCGCAAGGACCGGGCGTGCCGCCGCCGGCCGTCAGCTTCGCCCACAGGTCGTCGATCTCGGGCTGCGTGTCCGCGTGCACGAAGATCGAGAAGGAATCGTTGAACGCGGGCGCCGGCCCGCCGTTGAGCACCATGAACCGCTGGCCGGCGAAGCGGATCGACGCGCCCATCAGCGTGCCCTCAGGTTCGGGCCCGCCCTCCCCCCAGCGCGACTCGTCGCCGACCTCGGCGTCGGGGAAGACGGAGGCGTAGAACTCCAGCGCGGCCTCGGCGTCGCGCCGGAACCAGAGGAACGGGACGGCCTTCTGCGTGGTGGTCATGGCGGATCCGGTCTCGCGGTGGAGGGCGGTGGGACAGGAAGCCTCGGTCGAGGCGCGGCGGGTGAGAGCCGCGGGGTGCAGCGCGACGGCGAGCGCCGCCGGCACGAGCAGGAGCAGGAACGAAAGGGCTTTCATGGGTTCTCCGGTTCTCCTCGGGGCCTGGCCGCCCTGCGGGCGGGTGTCCGCGACGAAGTCGGGGACGACCCCCTCCCGCTCGACACGAATCCGGAGAATCCGGCCGCCAAAGGCAGACTGCGCCGCGCGCGCTGCGGGAGGGGCGCGCCGCCGGCGTGTTGCTCGGTACCCCCGGCACGGTGGGCGGATCGGGCCGGACGCCTCGATTCGTCATGTGGCGAATCATGGCGCTCGGAGGGGCGCGTGTCCATCCCGTCGGCCCGATCGGCCGCTGGCTCCCCGTAGCCGGGCGCGCTTCGCGCCGAGCCGCGAGGACGCGCCGAGACGGCCCCGTTCCGGTAACCTGCGGGTCCCCTCGTGGCGAAGGAAGACGACACACACAGGGTCACGCGGCTCCTCGGAGAGCTCCGCGCGGGGCGCTCGGAGGTGGCGGAGGAGCTCGCCGAGCTCGTCTACGAGGATCTTCGGCGCACCGCCGAGCAGCGGATGGGCGGGCGCCGGAGCATCACGCTCGAGCCGGCCGCCCTGGTGAACGAATGCTGGATCCGCCTGGCGGGCCAGCGCTGCGATTTCGAGAGCCGCGCGCACTTCCTCGCCATCGCGAGCCGCCTCATGCTGCGCGTGCTGCTCGACGCCGACCGGCGCCGGGCGGCGCTGCGTCACGGCGGGGAGCACGAACGCGTGACGCTCTCCTTCGATGTGCCCGCGGCAGAGGACGAGCGGGGCGTCGAGGCCCTGCTGCTCCAGGAAGCGCTCGAGCAGCTCGAGCGGGTCGCTCCACGCAAGGCCGAGGTCGCGCGCCTGCGGGGGCTCGCGGGCCTCTCGATCACCGAGACGGCCGCTCAGCTCGGCGTCTCCGCGGCGACGGTCGAGCGGGATTGGTCCTTCGCCCGCGCCTGGCTCTCGCGCCAGGTGACGCGCCTGCGGGATCGACCCGCGGCGCCGGGAGCGGCCGGAGACGATCTTTCCGTGGATCGCTGAGGGAACCGGGGACCTTTCTCGCGCGCTCTGGAGTGGAGGTCACGAGTCACGATGGACGCCAAACGCCTGGACGAGGTCGAGCAGCTCTTCCACGAGGCCCGGCAGCGCGAAGCCGCGGAGCGCGGGGCCTTCCTGGACGGCGCCTGCCGAGGCGACCTCGCGCTGCGAGCCGAGGTCGAGTCGCTGCTGGCGCATGGCACGCACGAATCCGGGGGACCCACCGGGCGCCCCGTCCTCGAGTCGAGGAGCCGGCTCCAGCAGCGCGGCCCGGTCCAGGAAGGGCCGGGTAGCGTGATCGGCTCCTACAGGCTCCTGCAGCGGGTCGGAGAGGGCGGCTTCGGCACCGTCTACATGGCGGAGCAGAGGGAGCCCGTGCGCAGGCGCGTCGCGCTGAAGGTGATCAAGCTCGGCATGGACACGAAGCAGGTGATCGCCCGCTTCGAGGCCGAGCGCCAGGCCCTGGCGCTGATGGACCACCCCAACATCGCCAAGGTGCTCGACGCCGGAGCGACGCAGACCGGGCGGCCGTACTTCGTCATGGAGCTCGTGCGCGGCGTTCCGATCACCGAGTACTGCGACAAGGCGGAGATGGCGACCGCGGAGCGCCTGCGGCTCTTCGTGCTCGTCTGCCGCGCCGTCCAGCACGCCCACCAGAAGGGCATCGTGCACCGCGACATCAAGCCCTCGAACATCCTCGTGACCTTGCACGACGGCGAGCCGGTGCCGAAGGTGATCGACTTCGGCATCGCCAAGGCGACCAATCAGGAGCTGACCGAGAGGACGGTCTTCACCGAGTTCCGCCAGTTCATCGGGACCCCGGAGTACATGAGCCCCGAGCAAGCCGAGATGAGCGGGCTCGACATCGACACGCGCGCCGACGTGTACTCGCTCGGCGTCCTGCTCTACGAGCTCCTGACCGGCACCACGCCCGTCGACCCCGTGCGCCTGCGCGGAGCCGGCTACGACGAGATCCAGCGCATCTTGCGCGAGGAGGAGCCGCTGCGCCCTTCGACGCGCCTGTCGACGATGGGCGCGGACGCAGCGGTGGTCGCACGCAAGCGGCGGGCGGATCCCGATCATCTCAGCCGTTCTTTGCGCGGCGACCTCGACTGGATCCTGTTGAAGGCGCTCGAGAAGGACCGCTCGCGCCGCTACGAGACCGCAACCAGCTTCGCCCTCGACGTCGAGCGCCACCTCCGGGACGAGCCGGTCAGCGCCTCCCCGCCGAGCCGGGTCTACAAGCTGCGCAAGTTCGTGCGCCGCAACCGTGGCCTGGTCACGGCCGCCGCGATCATCCTCGCCGTCCTGTTGCTCGGGATCGCCGGCACCTCGGCCGGCTTCTTGCGCGCGCGCGGCGCGCTCGCGGGGGTGCGGGAGGCGCGCCGTCAAGCCGAGGCGAACGCGCATGCCGCGCGCGAGGAGGCGGCCCGCCAGCGGGCCCTCGCGGGGTTCTTCGAGAGCAGCCTGATCTCCTCGGGTCCCTGGCGCTTCGGCAGCGCGGCGCCGGCGCAGGTCGTCGACCTCCTGGACCTGGCCGCGGCCCGCCTCGCGGCGGGCGAGATGGCCGACCAGCCCGCCAACCGGGCGGTCCTCGCCTACGCGATCGGCTACGCCTACCTGGAGCGCGACCGCTGGGACGAAGCGCTCGAGCACTTCCGCCTGTCGATCGAGTGGCTGGGCGACGGGAGCGCCGACCCCCTGACCTTCTCGCGCGTCGCGCGCGAGCTCGACCGAATCGACGCCGAGCCCTATTTCGAGCTCGAGGTGGGCGTGGAGGTTCCGGCGCTCCGCGAGCGCGCGCTCGCCGCCCTCGACCCGCTGATCGACGCGGGCGGCCCGGAGGTGGCGATGGAGCTCTTCGAGTGGTCGTGCGTCATGTTCCTGCGCGGCATGGAGGCCGAGGCGGCGACCCTCCTGCGACGCGACCTGGAGATCGTCCGGAGTCTCGAGGAGCCGCCCAGCGATCCGGCCGTGGCCGTTCCGGACCCGGCCCTCGTGGAGTTCAACCTTGCGTGCTCCGAGGCACGCCTGGGCAACGACGACCAGGCGCGCCAGCTCTACGCGAGCTCCACCCGCGGGCTGTGGGATATCGTGAGGCGCGGCGACGCGCGTGCCGCGGACGACTGGCTGGAGCGCTGCGAGCACCCGGCGATCGGGTTCTGCCTGGACACGGATCCGCCCCTGCGGGAGGTGATCGTCCTCGCCCGCACCCACCACGCCGCCCGGAACCTGGCGCTGGCCGAGACCCTCTGGAACGGCGCCAGGATCGGAGAGGACATCGGATTCGCGGACGAGAGCTACGAGGCCATGCGCGAGACGGTGGAGATCGCGCGGGGCTTCGAGGAGAACCACCTGATGCTGGGGTTGGCGCTCGTCGACCTGGCGTACTTCGAGTGGAGGCGCGGGCGCGCCGACGAGGTGATCGAGCATTGCCTCGAGGCCCAGCCGCTGCTGGCGGCCACGCAGGGGCGGCCGCAGCGACGAGCCGCGCGGCTGATCGTCGGCTGCCTCGTCGAGCGCATCGTCGCTTCGCCCGACGCCCCCGACGCGACCGAGCTCGTGCGACGGGTCGAGGAGCTCGCGGCCGAGGCATCGGGCCGATTGGCGCGCGCCCGTGGAATCGAATCGCGCCTCCACTGGTGGCATGTGTGCGGGGACCTCGCCCGCGCGCATCGGGCCCTGGCCGCTGCCGGGAAGGGCGGCGATCACGCAGAGCTCGCGCGAGCGTGGACGGAACGACTGCGGTCCGACATCGAGCCCTACCTCGACGCGCCGATGCGACGCAACCTCGACTACGATTGCACCGAGCTCGCCAGCGCGATCCTCTTGCTCGAGGACGCCACCCCCGACGAGCTCGAGACGGCGCGCGAGCTGGCGGCGCGCGCGGACGCGATCACCGGCGGCCGCCTCACGCGACCGGTCGACACCCTGGCCCACGCGCTCTTCCGCCTTGGCGACCTCGAAGGCGCGGTGCGCGAGGCGCGTCGCGCGCGCGAGCTCTCGAAGAGCTCCGAACCCGTGCGGGGTCTCGCGGAGCGCCTGGCGCGCTACGAGGCCGCCCTCGCCGAAGGCCGCTGAGGCCGAGGAGGACGGGGAGCGCCATGGAGCCGGCGCTCGCTTCGCTCGAGCCCCCGATCGCCCCGGGCAGCAAGGTGTTGTTCTACGAGGTGCTCGCACCGCTCGGCCAGGGCGCGATGGGCGAGGTCTGGCGCGTCGCGGGCGATCTCTTCGGCCTCGTCGAACCGCCCTTGCTCGCGCAGCAGGTCGACCAGGCCCCGTGCATCGGCCGCCTCTCGGTGGCCAGCCCCGAAGTAGTCGATGCCAGCGCGTCCAGGCCATGTTCGACGCGGCCTGGTGCGGCTGCTGCCGGCGCGGCGCGCGATCCGCGCCTCGACGATCGTCGGCATGTGCTCGCGCTCCTCCCTGCGGCCGGGGCCGGACGGACTCTGACTCTGACTCAGCGCGCGTGAGGGCCGAACGCGATGATGCCCATCCCGAGCAGGGTGATCGCGGCGCCGAGCAGGTCCCAGCGATCCGGCTGCACGCGCTCGACGCACCGCATCCAGGCCACGGCGGCCGTCACGTAAACACCTCCGTAGGCGGCGTACGTCCTGCCGGCGGCGGTCGGGTGCAAGCTCAGAAGCCAGGCGAAGACCGCCAGGCTCGCAGCGGCGGGAAGGAGCAACCACCGGGACCTGCCCTCTCGGAGCGACAGGTACGGCAGGTAGCAGCCCAGAATCTCGGCGATCGCCGTCGCCGCGAAGAGACCGATGGTGACGAGCGGTCGCATCCTGCGAGGATAGCCCGGGCGGCCGGGGCCGCAGCATCGGCAGGCGAGAACCAACGCGAGGATCGCCAGGCATGGCGACGCACGGCGGATCCTCGACAGGAGGCTGGCCCGCCGCACCGCGGCCTGGCCAGCCGGTCGCCTCGATCCTGACGCTGCAAGCTGCACGCCCACCGCCGCGAACCGGTTCCCACACCCGACTCCGCACCGTGGCGCAGGCGCAATCGGCCGGAGGGCGCACCCAGCACGCGCGATCGGCACCCCTCCTTCCCGCGGCCATGACCGACCCGAGTTCCCTCGCCGGCACGCACCCCCGCGGCGTTCGCAGTCGCCCGCGGGAAGCGAGGGTCCAGCCGATCGCGGCACGGATCCGCCCTCCTCGAGGACGGCGTCAGGGCCTCTGCTCCAGGATCCGCGCCAGCGTCGCCGCCAACCCGTCGAGTGCCCCCGGCGACAAGCTCACGCGCAGCTCCAGCTCTCCGTCCGAGCCCGGCTCCGCGCACGCCCGGAGCCGCTCGCGCAGCCGCTCCTCGGCGACGCGCGTCGCCGCCGATCCTGTTCCGGCGGGCAGGACCTCCTCCAGGAAGCGGAAGGCGGATGTCAAGAGCTCCCCTCCCGCGGCGGCCAGCCGACGACGTTCGGCGAGGACGGTCGCCTCGCGCTCGCCCTCCCGCGCCAGGCTCTCGTCCACCGGGGCGTCGGGCCGGCGGCCGATCAGCACCTCGAGTCGGCGCTTGAGCTCCTCGGCGCCCGAGACGAGGTCGACCGCGTCGACCTCGGAGTCGGGATCGAGCGCGGCCAGGAAGAGGTCGTGCTTGGCGGAGAGCGTCGCGAGCAGGCCTTCCTCGATCGTGCCCTCCGTGACGAGCAGGTAGACCTGCACCTTGCGCCTCTGGCCCATCCGGTGCGCGCGCGCGATCCGCTGCTCGAGAACGGCCGGGTTCCAGGGCAGGTCGACGTTGAGCACGGTGTCGGCGCACTGCAGGTTGAGCCCGGTCGCGCCGGCGTTCGTGGTGAGGAACAGCCGGCAGCGCGGATCGGCGTGGAAGGCCTCGACGAGCGACTGGCGCTTCTTCTGCGGCACCTTGCCGTCGAGCCGCACGAACTCGAGCCCGCGGCTCGCGAGCAAGGGCTCGATCGCGTCGAGCATGCGCGTCCACTCCGAGAAGAGCACCGCCTTGCGACCGGCTTCCCCGTTCCCGGCGAACAGCTCGTCCAGGAGCTCCGCCAGGCGCGCCATCTTGCTCGAGAAGCCGGGGGTCTTGCGGTCGACCAGGAAGGTGCCGTTGGCGCTCAGCCGGCAGCAGAGCAGGGCCTTGCGCAGCCGCAGGAGGTCCATCTCGCTGATGTAGGGCTTGTTCACGATCGAGCTGACGACGCGCATGTGCGCGCCGTGCAGGTCGATCTGCTCCTCGGTCGGCTCGATGCGCACGACCTCGGTCGTCCGCGGCGGGAGCTGGTCCAGCACTTCCGCGCGCGTGCGCCGCAGGAGCACCGGCGCGAGCCGGACGCGCAGGTCGGCGAGGTTCTTGTAGCCCAGCACCCGCCCGCGCTCGTCGACGACCCGGTGGCGGTGGTGGAAGCGGTACTGCGGCCCGAGCCGGCGCTCGTCGACGAACTCGACGACCGAGTGCAGCTCTTCGAGCCGGTTCTCGAGCGGCGTGCCGGTGAGGACGAGGGCGAAGCGCGAGCGCAGCCCCTTGATCACGGCGCTCGTCTTCGCCTCCCAGTTCTTGATGCGCTGCCCTTCGTCCAAGACGATCAGGTCCCAGGGCACGCGCTCGATGGCGAGCACGTCGCGCAGCACCTGCTCGTAGTTGCAAATCGTGAAGAAGCATTCGCTCTCGTACTGCCGTGCGCGTTCGGCGGCGCTGCCCAGGACGAGCCGCACGCGCCGCCCGCTGGAGCGCGCGATCTCGGCTCGCCATTGGGCCTTGAGCGAGGCCGGGGCCACGACGAGTACACGCCGGATGCCCGCCACCCGCGCCAGGAGCTCGGCCACGCCGATGCCCTGGATGGTCTTCCCCAGGCCCATGTCGTCCGCGAGCACCGCCCGCCCGGCGCCGACCGCGAAGGCGATGCCGTCGAGCTGGTAGGGCAGGAGCTCGACCGCCAGGAGCTCCTTGCACAGCGGGTGTCGCGCGGGGTCGCGCCGGATCTCGGCCACGAGATCGGCGACGCGCCGCCTGAACAGGCGCGCCTGGAGCTCCTCGTCGGCGTCCGGGTAGACGACCACCTCGTGGCCCAGGCGCTCGATGCGCCGCAGGCGCTTCACGAGATCCTGCTCGTCCTCGATCGCTCGCCCGTCGATCGGCTGGACGATGCGCTCGAGCTCGGGCTCGAGGCTCTCCGGCCGCAAGAGGCGCAGCTCCGCCTCCTCCCCGTAGCGCACGTGGACGGCGAGGTGACGGCGGCGGTAGGGCCGCCCGAGCTGCGCCGCCGGGAAGCGTCGCCTCACCTTGTGCAGGACGTGCAGCACGTGCTTGCAGGTCCCCAGGCCGTTCTTCCTGAAGTCGGGGCACGAGCAGTAGGCCTCGCCACGCTCGCTCCCGCGCAGGGCGACGCGGTAGGTCTTGCCCGAGGCCTTGTTCGTCACCGCGTAGTCGGTCCAGGGACGGGCGGGGTCCTCGGCCCGCACGGTCATGCGCTCGGTGCCCGCGCGCTCCTCGCGCTCCGCGAGCGCGAGCCGGACGAGCTCCGCCTCGCTCAGCGCTTCGGCCGGGACCCGCTCCGGCGGGGGCGCCGCCAGCCCGAGCGCGGTCTTCTCCTCGAGGACCAGCGAGAGCACCGCTCCGACGTGCTCGCACGCCGCGTCGCAGGCGGAGCAGACGCACAGGAGCTTCCCGGCCCTCTCCTCCGACCTGCAGACGGTGACGACCGCGCCGCGCAGTTCCGCCAGCAGTCGTGCCGGGTCGAGCTGGATGGACTCGAGCCAAAGGTCGAGCGCCCCGCCGGCGCGCAAGAGCTCGTCCCCCCGCGGCCCCAGGAGGCGGCGCGCCCCGGCGTAGGTCAGGCGAGAGAGGAGGTCGCGGAGGGTCAGCGCGCGGCTGGGAGCAGTGCTCTTGGTAGGCATGGCGTGGAACGTCGCGGGTCGGGAGCGGCACCCGGTGATACCGAAGCAGGCGAGGTCGGACCAGCCCCGCGCCCCATCCCACCGCGCCGCGACCGACCGGGATCCCTGGCACCGCTCCCCGGCCCGCCCTGTCCCTCACCGCTCGCCGGGGCCCGCTCCCGGCCGCCGGCCCGCTGGCCGCGCCACCCGCTCGATCCGCGCTGCCGACCGCGCCGCCGCGAGCCGGGCGTGGTGTGGCCGACCTCCCGCTTCAATGGCGGCGTTTCCGCGCCGTCTGCGAGCCTCCCTCGGGCGGTGTCCTGCCCCCTGCTCTCCCCGGCTTCCCGCGCGCGGCGGCTCGAGCGAGGTCCTGCTCTACGCGGAGGCGCACGATCCGCTCGATCAGCGCGTACGGAATGGGGCGATCGAGCGGGAACCTGAGATTGCCCTTGGGCCCCGCATACGGCTCGATGGCCTTCTCGAGCCGCGCGTCGCCGGACACCGGCGGGAAGAGACCGATATGGTTCTCGAACGCCGCGAAGTAGACCAGGATGCCGTGCTGCCTGAACGCGGGCATGCGGTAGCTGATGACCTCCTCCGCCCTCGGCGCCGCGGTGCGGATGGTGCCTCGGATCTCCTTCAGGATCGGTCGCACCGCGGCGGGCGATGCCGCGATGTACGCGTCGATGCTCGTCGGTGCCGGTGCAGGCATGGTCCAGGTCCTCCTTTGCACGGGTGGGTCAGCCGCTCCGCGCCGCGGGACGGCCACCCAGCGAGATGGTCGGCCAGGCACAGCAGGAGCGGCGGCCGTTCTCGTGGCAATCGTCTACGACGTCGAGCGCTTCGGACTCGTTGTCCCTGTCGGTCAGCACACTTACCGCAGCAACGAGGCCGTCCTACCGGACGACCCGCAGGTCTCCCCAGTCGCACGGACCGTCCTCCCACTTGTTGTGGGTCAGGCGGACGGCCGGCCCGCTCGCCACGGGGACGGCCCACAGATCGCCGTAGGGCTGCGGCCAGGGCGTGAGCGGCCACTCGTCGTTGTATCCGCCGCGATCGGACGTGAAGACGACCCAGGCACCGTCCGGGGAGAAGCGCGCGTGCATGGCAGTGTCCGGGATGTCGAGCCGCTCGGGCTCGAGGTACCGGCCTTCGGTTCCGTCGACGCGCTTGATCCAGAGCTTCCTTCCGACGGCACGATCGGTGGAGAACACGACCCACTCACCGTCGGACGTGAGGGCGGGCATGGTCTCGATAGCGTCCTCCTCGGTGAGCCGCCGCCGGGCCGCGCCGTCGGGACCCATCGCGTAGACCCGGCCCCCGCCGTCCCCGCCCGTGCGGAAGACGATCCGGCCTCCGTCGGCGGAGACGTGGGGCAACGCGTGATTCCCGGGGAGGTCCGCCGTGAGGTTCGTGGCGTCGGCGCCGTCGAGCCCCATCCTCCAGATGTCCACGTCGGCCTCTCCCGGCGCGAAGAGGGGGCCGATCGCGACGACGAGCCAGCGAGCCTCCCGGGCCACCGCGACGCCCCAGGGTATGCCGGCCTCGGACTCGAAGAGCGTCGTTAGCTCGGAGCCATCGGAGGCGCAACGACTGAGAGGAACCGTCTCGCCGGCCAACTCGAGGATCGTCGAGATGACGTCGCCCCCGGGGCTGAGCGCAGGGAAGAACCCACGGACGCCGTGAAGCGCGAGGGCTCGATCCGGTAGACGCACCACGCCGCGCGCACCGGGTGGGGCGAACAGCAAGCCTTCCCCCAAGTCTCCTACATGTCCCTCCGTCGTCGCCGTTCCATGGGCGACCATTCTCCCGCTGCGCAGGTCGAAGTGCGGAGCGAAATAGGCTCGTGCTTCGTCACTCTCCGCGCGGAGCTCCGACCCGTGGGTCGTGACCGAGAAAATGCGTCCCGTTCGGAGGAGGTCTCCCTCGTCCATGCCTGCGCGCGGCTGCGGCCTCGAGAAGGCGACGCGCCCGCCGGGAGCGAGCGCCGGGGAAAGCCCCTCGGAGACGACTTGCGCGTCCTCCGATCCGTCGGCTCGCATGCGCCGGATCTCCCGCCCGGCGGCGGTGACGCTGTAGTAGTAGAGGAGCTCGTCGTCCGCCCAGACCGGAGACCCGGCGACCGACCCGTACGTCGCCCCCGGCTCCATCTCCAGGCCCTCCGTGCGACGCGACACCTCCCGCGCATTCGAGCCGTCCGCGTCCATCACGCAGAGGTCGACGACGCTAATGTCGAAGATGGGCCGTTCCGGACTGAAGCTCGACCACCGGATGCCCTGCCGCGAGTACGCGATCCGACCACCGTCCGGGGAGAAGGCCGGTTGGAAGTCTCCGCCGGGGCGGTGTGTGAGGTTCACCGCCCGTGACTCCGCCTTCGAGTCGTCCGGCGCAAAGGGCATGACGAAGATGTCGGCATCGCCGTCGCGCGTGCTGACGAAAGCCAGCTGCTCGCCGTTCGGCGAGAAGCTGGCGGCGTCGTCCAGGGCCTCGTGCCGAGTGATCGGAACGGGAGGCTTCTCCTCTTCCAGGTCGAGAGCGTAGAGGTCGGCGTTGCCCGCGCGCTCGGACGTGAACACGACCCACCGGCCGTCCGGGGAGAACACGGCGTTGTAGTCGAGGGCCGCGTCGAACGTCAGGGGCCGCGGCGAACGTCCGCGACCGTCGAAGAGGTAGATGTCCAGGTTCGGCGGGCGCAGCGTCGTGTAGACGAGCCCCTCGACGAGGTTGGCGTTCTCCACCCCCTGCGCGGTCTGCACCTGCCCGCCGGCCGCAAGCACGAGCGCCCCCGCCGCAGCGATCGTCGCGAGCCCCGTCCGGGCGCGGTGCCCGCGATCGCGACCCGCGGTCGAAGCCGGAACCCGCGACGTGGCCGTTACCACCGCGGAGTAGCAAGAAGATCGGACGGGCATGGAGGCCTCCCAGTTTAGCCAAGGTGACGATCCGCGGGATGCTCTCGCGCATCGAAGGCGGCTGCTGGAACGGCGGCTCTCCCCCTTTCGGCCACGACCTCTGCTACGCGAGCCCGCGCGAGGACGGCGGGGCGTTCCTCTTCGTCCTGCGGTTCCGAGCCAGGGCAGCAAGCTGGTCCTCGACGAGTCGGGCGAGATCGTCCGCACGCTCGCGCGCGGGGAGCGCGTGCAGGAGTCGAAGCGCGACCGCAGCCGCCTCGTTCTGAGCTCTCCGGCGCGTCGAGTGGTGCGCCGGATCTTCGCCATGAGCGCCGCCAACCGCATGGGCTACCGCGCCATCGCCAATGTCCGGAACGCCGAGGGCGATCCTCACGAACCCTGCACGCGGAGAGCGCCACCGTGGCACCAGAAAGGAGCTCGTACAGGACCGTTCCAATCGGCGCTCGCCGCGCCCCGCTCGCGGAGCGTATCCTGCGCCTCCCGCCCCGTGGGCCGATGAACCCCCTCCCCGCCGCGCTCGCGACCCTGCTCGTGCTCTTCGGCTGCCGGGGCCCGGCGGCCCCGGTGCCGGACCCGCGCGAGCTGCCGGTGCTGGTCGTGGGCGCGGGGGTCGCCGGGCTGAGCGCGGCGCGCGCCCTGCAGGACGCCGGCGCCGAGGTCGTCGTGCTCGAGGCGCGCGAGCGGATCGGCGGACGCACGTGGACCCGCGACGTGGGCGGCGCGCGGGTCGAGGAGGGCGCGATGTTCGTGCACGGGGTGGTCGACAACCCGCTCGTCGAGCTCTGCGACGCGCTCGGCCTGGCCTGGCGTCCGCGGCCGTTCTCCGGGCCGAGCCCCGTGTACGACGCCGCGGCGGGCGAGGTCGTCGAGGGCGGGACCCTGCGCGCGGCGATGTGGACGCAGCGCTTCGAGCAGGAGCTCCCGGCGCTCGAGGCCGCGCTGCCGGCCGACGCGTCGGTGGCCGACGCGATCGAGGCCTTCCTCGACGCCCAGGAGCTCTCGGAGGGCGAGCGCCGGCTCGCGTCCTTCGCACTCGCGCAGCTCCTCGTCGAGCTGTACGAGGCCGGGCCCCCCGGGCTCCTATCGCTGCGCGAGTACGTCCACTCGGAGTACCGCGAGCTCGCCGGCGGGGACCAGATGCTGGAGGGGGGCTACTCCGCGCTCGTCCAGGCCCTGGCCGAGGGGCTCGACGTGCGGCTCGGGGAGCCGGTGCACCGGATCCGGCACGGCGCCGACGGCGTCACGGCCACGACGCCCTCCGGGGAGCTCCGCGGCAGCCACGCGATCGTCACGGTCCCGCTCGGCGTCCTGAAGGCGGGCGCGATCGAGTTCGAGCCGGCGCTCCCGGGCTGGAAGCTCGCCGCCGTCGAGCGCTTGGACCCGGGCAACCTCGAGAAGGTCGTGCTGCGCTTCGACGAGCCCTTCTGGCGCGAGGGCGGGGCGAGCACGTCGATCCTCTACGTCGCCGAGCGGCCCGGGGACTACCCGGCCTTCCTCGACCAGACCGACAGCGCGGGCGCCCCCGTCCTGGTCGGGCTGATCGGCGGGCAGAGCGCGCGCGACCTGCTCGCGAGGAGGAGCGACGAGGAGATCGTGCAGGGCGCGCTCGAGGCGCTGCGCGACGTCTTCGGGCCGGCCGTGCCCGCGCCCCGCGCCACGCTGGTCACGCGCTGGCTCTCCGACCCCTGGTCCCGCGGCTCCTACAGCTACCTCCCGGTCGGCTCGAGCGCGGACGATATGCGCGCCCTCGGCGAGCCGGTCGGCGAGCGGCTCCTCTTCGCCGGCGAGGCGAGCGTGCCGGAGTTCTACGGCACGGTCCACGCCGCGCTCGTCTCCGGCCTGCGCGAGGCGCGCCGCATCGCCCCGGCGGCCGGGCTGCCGGGGCCGAGCGAGGGCGCGGCGGCGGTCCGACCGCGGTAGAACCAGAGGTCGGACCCGCAGATGGCCGTGTGCGTGATGCGCACGATCGCGTCGGGTCCTGGATGCGGGGGTCGGGGACGTCCTCGATCCGGACGTCGCCGGGCGCGTGGAAGACGGCAGCTCTCATCGGGGGATGGTCCCTCGGGGTTTCGAGACGGGGTTAGGAGGGGCGTTCGTCGCGCGGCGCGGCCGTGGTCGCCTCGGCCCCCAGCGCCCGTGACCATGGATGGCTCACCTCGGGGTCCACGCTCGGGGGAAGCGGATCTCAACCTGGCGTGCTACCGCCCGCTCTCCTGTGGAAGGGGTGACAGGCCGTGCCCACCCGCCGAGCTCGTTCCGAGGTTGGCCCCGACGTCGTGTCGCGCCAGGAGCTCCTCGGGAGCTCGAGCACCTTCCACGCCGGTGGCAGCGAACCCCTCTTCGATCTCCGTGACGTCTTCCGCGGTGAGCTCGACCTGGAGTGCCTCGAGATTCTGCTCCAGGTGCCTCGCGTTGGTCGTCCCGGGGATCGGCACGATAGGCTTGCGTGCGAGGAGCCATGCGAGCGCCACCTGTCCGGGCGTCGCGTACCGGCGCTGGCCGACGCGCTGGAGCAACCCGACGATGTCCCAGTTCGCGCGGCGTGCCTCGGGGGTGAAGCGCGGGAAACCGGCGCGCAGGTCGTAGGTGGTATCGAAGGTCGTGCGGGGCGTGATGGTGCCGGTCAGGTAGCCCATCCCGAGCGGGCTCCAGGGCACGAATCCGATCCCGAGCTCTTCGCAGGTCGGCAGGACCTCGTGCTCGGGATCACGCGTCCAGACCGAGTACTCGTTCTGCACGGCCGCCACCGGTTGCACGGCGTGAGCGCGGCGAATGGTCGCTCCTCCAGCCTCGGAAAGGCCGAAGTGGCCGACCTTCCCGCTCTCGATCAAGTCCTTCACGGCACCGGCGACGTCCTCGATCGGCACGCTCGGGTCGACTCGATGCTGGTAGAGGAGGTCGATTCGATCGGTCCGCAGCCGCTTCAGCATGCCGTCCACGACCTTCCGGATGTGCTCCGGCCGGCTGTCCAGCCCGTCTCTCGCCCGACGGTGTGACGCCGAACCCGAACTTCGTGGCGACGACGACCTCGTCGCGGAACGGCGCGAGCGCCTCGCCGACGACCTCCTCGCTGAGGAAGGGGCCGTAGACCTCGGCCGTGTCGAAGAGCGTCACTCCTCCCTCGTAGGCCCTGCGGATCAGGTGGCCCGCGGTCTGTCGATCCGTGGGAGGCCCGTAGGCCCAGGCGATGTTCATGCAGCCGAACCCCAGGGCGGAGACCTCGAGGGCACCGAGCCGGCGGCGGCCCAGAGGCGATGGATTCGGACGCCCTCCGTGCGGACTCGAGCCTTCTTGTGGCGTCTGCGCAGCGCTTGCGAGTCCCGCTCCTGCGAGCACTGGAACCGTCGCAGCGACTGCCGCAGCCTTGAGTACGTGCCGCCTGCTCAGCGTGGCTTGATCGTGGAATTGAGTCATCGTGGTTCCTCCTTCGCTGTGGATGCAAGAGGCAACGTGCTCAGCGGTCGGTCAACGCCAGGTGCTCATCCGGCAGTCGCGCGCCTTGCACCGTGATCTGCTCGAACTCCCGATCGATGGCCTGGAGCTCGTCCGGTGTCAGCTCGATGTTCGCGGCGCGCAGGTTCTCGTCGAGTCGCGCCAGCTTCCGCGTCCCCGGGATCGGGACGATCCAGGGCTTCCGCGCGAGCAGCCATGCGAGAGCGATCTGTGCGGGGGTCGCATTCTTCCGGTCCGCCACGTGCACGAGCAGGTCGACGATCGGTCGATTCGCTCTGCGGGCCTCGGGAGTGAACCGCGGGAGCGTGGCCCTCAGGTCCGAGCTGGCGTCGAGAGGCATCGCCGGATCGACCTTCCCCGTGAGGTAGCCCTGACCCAGCGGGCTCCATGCAACGAAGCCCACTCCCAGCTCCTCGCACGTCGCGAGGACCCCGGCCTCGGGATCTCGGGTCCACACCGAGTACTCGCTCTGCACTGCGGTGACGGGCTGGACGGCGTGTGCGCGGCGTATCGTCCCCGCCGAGGCCTCCGACAGACCGAAGTGTCCGACCTTGCCTTCGCCGATGAGGTCCTTCACCGTCCCCGCGACCTCCTCGATGGGGAGTTCGGATCGACGCGATGCTGGTAGAGAAGATCGATGGTGTCGATTCCCAGGCGCCGGAGCGACCCGTCGACGACCCGCCTGATGTGGTCCGGGCGGCTGTTGAGGTACGGGAAGTCCTCGAGATCGAACCCGAACTTGGTCGCGATGACGACTCGGTCGCGGAACGGCGCGAGAGCCTCGCCGACCAGCTCCTCGTTCGTGAGAGGGCCGTACGCCTCCGCCGTGTCGAAGAACGTGACGCCTCGCTCGACGGCTCCCCGAACGAGGGCGATCGCTTCCTGCCCTGTCCGTGGCCGGCCCGTAGGCCCAGCTCAGACCCATGCATCCGAGTCCGATCGACGAGACTTCCAGGCCCTGTCCCAGCTTGCGCGTCTTCATCTGGCTGCTCCTGCTTCGTGCATGGTGGTCGCTGACCTCTCCACCGGTGTCCCTGTGCCCGGCGTCGTGGGCCATGAAAGTCCGTCCGGAGGCTACGCACAAGGCACGTTCATGCGAACGCCTGGCCTGATCCTCCGAGCCGGCCGGGTTTTCGTCATGCTGGGGTGAGGCGCGCCTCGTAGACTCGTGACCATGAAGAGCACCGAATCCGGCCCGACGCTGCGCTCCTCCGGCAAGCGTTCGCGCCTGGCAGATCTGCTGGACGCACTGGCGGACCGCGAGGGCCTCCAGACGACGCTGGTTCCGGGCGTCGAGATCGGGCGCGTTTGCGAGCCTGCGCGACGCAAGCCCTTGATCTACGAGCCCATGCTCCTCTTCATCGGTCAGGGGAGCAAGCGCGCCCGCCTCGGCGACGAGGTGATCGAGTACGGCCCGGGCAAGTACCTCGCGCTCGCGGTACCCGTGCCGGTGGAGTGCGAGGTCGTGGCGAGCTCCGAGGAGCCCCTCCTGGCGGTCAAGCTGGCGGTGGAGCCGGAGATGCTCGCCGACATCCTGATCAAGCTGGACGATCCGGGCCCGCTCGACAGCGCCGTGCCGCGCGGCATCTGCGCGAGGCCCATGACGCAAGAGCTCGAAGATGCGGTGATCCGGCTCCTGGAGTGTCTGCGCTCACGTGTCGACAGTCGCATCCTCGGCCATCAGGTCGTCCGGGAGATCGTGTTCCGCGTTCTGCAGGACCAGCGCGGAGGCGCCCTTCGGGCCCTCGCAACGCGCAGCGAGCAGTTCATGCGCATTGCCCGGGTGTTGAACCGGATGCGCGAGGACTACTCGCAACCGCTCAATGTCGAAGCGCTCGCCAGGCTGGCGTCGATGAGCACTTCGACGTTTCATCAGCACTTCAAGGCGGTGACGGGCACGTCGCCCCTGCAGTACTTCAAGAGCATTCGGCTGCACCGAGCCAGGCTCATGATGATCCATGCCGGCCACTCCGCCAGCTCGGTCGCAGGTGCCGTGGGGTACGAGAGCGCGTCGCAGTTCGGTCGAGAGTTCAAGCGCTTGTTCGGCAGGACGCCCGGCGAGGAAGCTGCCGCCGTCCGTGAGCGGCTTGCGGCAGGGATCGTGAAAGCACGAGACCGGTGGATGCCCGAACGAGTCCTCTGACGTTGCTTCGGATACCGCGCCCCAGCATCGAAACCCCGGACACGGCGACGAACCCCGCGTGTGCCCCGGGGATGACCATCTGGCCAGGGCTGGCGACCCGCGCCACCCCGTCAGGAAAGGCGGTCCGAACCGCCCTACTCGGGGATGCCGAAGTCGTCGTGGACGGCGACGGAGGCGAACTCGATGGTCGCGCCATTTGGGCCCGGGACTCGCCACCAGTGCAGCCGGCGCGCGGACGGGCTCTTGATCTGGAGCGCGCAGCGCCAGGCCTTGGCACCGTCCCGTGTGCGCACGCGCTGCCTCGAGCCGCCACCGGACTCGCCCAGGGGATGCACCTCGCGCCCGTCGATCTCGTGCGCCCTCTCGCAGGCGACCTGTGCGGCGACCTCGACGATCTTCTCGACGCTGATGCCTTGCAGGGCGCGAGCCCTCGCCAGGAACTCGGGGCCAACTCGCATTGCCAGGAGCGGTCTCTCCTGACGCTCTCCCTCGTCGACCCCACGCGCGTAGGCAACACGCACGGCCCGGAGGAATGCGCGCTCGTCCGACAGGGGATCGCGCTCGCCGGATGCGTTGCGCTCCTGATCGTCGTACCGGCCCTCGAGGCTCTTGTATTCGCGGCGCAGGTCGGTGAGGGACCGGCGAAGTGCTGCGCGGTCCTCGTTCGCCGCCGCGAGCTCCTGCTCGAGCTCGTCGATGCGCTCCTCCCGCTCGTCTCGCTGCTCCCGGAACGCGACGCCCGCCCGCTCGAGGAAGGCCGGCCAGTCGAAGGGCTTTCCTCCGGGAACGAGCGACGGAAGGGGACGCGGCGCGCCGGGAGCGATCCGCGCCGCCTTCACGGAGAGCTGGGCACGTCCGCCGGCGGCGTCGAGGTCGAGGACCTGGACCAGAACGAGCTCGTCGATTGCCAGGAAGTCGCCGATGTCGTGGACGTAGGTGTGATCCACCTCCGCCAACCTGACGATCCCCTTCGCTCCGGGAACGAGCTCGACCAGCGCGTACGTGTCCTTGATCGCCACGACGCGCCCCTGGACCACGTCCCCGTTCCGGAGTGCCTCTCCGACGAGCGCCCACGGGGACGGGAGCTTCCCGCAAAGGGAGCAGGGGGCCACGCCCCGGTCCGGCTGCCAGTCCGCCGGCCTCGACACGACGATCTCCTGTCCCTCTCGGAGGCACACGGCCACGGCCTCCAGGGGAGCGTCCGCCTCGACGACACGTCCTCTGACCCCATCCTCGTCCTCCACCAGGATCTCGCCCGTGGTCGATGTCACGACGACCGTCACGGTCTCCGGCTCCGCCGGCGGCGACGGCGCCGAGGGTCGCGTGGTGACGAAGCCGCGGCGTTCGGCGTCCGCGCGGGGTCGCGCCCTGCGCCGCAGCTCACTCTCCACGGCGGCCGCCCCGCGCTGCGCCTCCTCCTCCGACCGGAGCAGGTAGAGCTTGTGGTCGTAGGGATCCGATTCGAGCGTGAGGCCCGGCCACCACACGCGCATCGCCCCGCCGTACACGTCGAGACGACCGGCCAGCGCGTCCGCGAGCTCCCAGGTCGCGTCGCCCGTCTCGAGCGCGACCACGTCCGCCCACTCCCCGAGCCGCTCCTCGAGGGAGTTCGGGTCGATCCAGTAGCGGCCGGTGGACGTGCTCGTCGTCAGGGCAACGATCGGCCGCCGCCGTTCCGGATCCAAGAGCTCCGAGCGGACCCAGTCGTCGATCTCGGCGGGCTGGAGGAATCTCATGTCGCGCTGCGTGGGTTCATCGAGCTCCGAGGCGGGCGTTCGCCGAGATCGCGCTGGCCAGCCATCACGACCTCGACCTCTTGCGGCGCACGATCGGCTTACCCTCGAGTCCGTCGAGCACCTCCATCAAGCGGCGCTTCCGTCGATGGGACTCGCGGACTTCGGCGAGGATCGCGGGCCACTCGCTCGAACGGCCCGACGCGTCCAGAATCTCCCGCACGCGCCGCAGCAGGCCACCGGCCTCCGCATAGGCATTCGGATGGGCCCGCTCGATGAGCCTCTCGGCCGCCGCCCGGTAGATCTCGATGGCGCGCTCCGGGTGAGTCGAAGCCACCGCTCGCGCGACTCTCAGCTCCGCGTCGCCCGAACGCCAAAGACCGCTGCGGCCGCGCGGCGCGAGCCGATCGTGCCACTGCAGGACGGCGTCGGGGCGCCCCTCCTTGATCGCCAGGTCCCGCAGCACGTCCCAGCGCTTGGTGGGAACGGGGCTGTCGTCTGGTCGGTCCGGACGCGGAAGGTCCGTCGAGGGAAGCGGCCACTCACCGGACCTTGCCGGACGCTTTCCCGTCTCGAGGAAGCGTAGGGCGGCCTTGCGCACGTCCCCCTCGCACTTCGCCTTCTTCGCCGCTGCCAGCAGCTCCTCGAGCCTCGAGACGTCCGGCCGCTCGAAGAACCGCTCCGCCTCGTAGGCCGCAACTAGGGCCCACTGCCGGCGGCGACGCGCGATCTCCACCAGGGTCGCGCGCAGGCTCGACGCCGTCCCCGGTTGCTCCTCCAGGACGGCGGCATAGCCTCGCTCCGCCCACTCCCTGGCCTCGTCGAGGCGTTTCGCCTCGATCAGCCTCCGCACCAGCCGCTCGTAGCTGCCGTTCCGCGACGCTTCGTCCTCGCAGACCTGGAGCGCTTCCGCCTCCCGTCCGGCGGCATCGAGCGCCGAGACCAGCCAGTTGCTCGACCGCTCTCGGTGATACCGACTGCGGAAGTCCCTTCCCGCGGAAGACCCGCCGGGCTCGAGCCGCCGCGCCAAGGCATCGGCCACGGCCGACCATGTGCATTTGCTCCACCGGCGGTCCACGATGCGCACGAGGCCATCGGCCAGCCCGTAGTCGTCCGCCAGCGACATCTCGATCGCGCAGAGGATCTTCTCGGGATCCGGGAGCGAGGACTGCGGGAGCGCGCGTGACACGACGGAAAGGCAGTCGGCGATCGCCATGCCCGTCTCCCCATCGTCGTGCGACCTCCCGACCTGCTCCTGTCCGGCCTCGAACAGCTCCCGGCCGAGCTCGACGACGGCATCTGGGTGCCCGTCGCCGAGAAGCTGCTCGAGCCCGCTCTGGACGCGCGAGTAATCGGGGAGGGTCTCTTCTCCGCTCCAGCCGTCGCTCCAGGCTTCCTGACCCGTTGCGTCGGCGATCTCTTCCCGTATCCGTTGCACGATGGTCGCGACGTCTCCCCCCGACAGAGCGCGGCGGTGAACGAGGTCGGCTTCGACCTCCGGATGCAGCGCGCTGGTCTGCAGAAGGAGCTCCACGAGCTCGGCCTTCTCGAGCGACCGCAGGAACGACGCCAGGTCGCTCCGCTTCGCGGACGAAGCTTGCGCCGCGAGGCCGCGGACTCCGGCGGCGACATCCCAACGGTCGTCGTCGAGCGCGACGCGCGGGAGCTCTTCGCCCGCTCCGAGGCGGTCCAGCGCAGCCACCACGGTCGCCACCGCGTGCTTGCACCCGACGCCGACCGGGCACGAGCACGAGGACGCCAGGCGACCCGCTCCTCGTCCGTCCGCGCGCGGAGGCTGCCAGCGCACGCGCGTCGCGTAGCGAGAACCTCCGACGACCCAGGCCAGCAGCTCGCCCTCGGCCGAGATCCCCAGGTCGGACACCGCGCCTCTCCGCTGGTAGGTGCGCCCCCTCGACACGGCGCGCGACCCCGCCCAGTCTTCCAGGTCCGCCCAGGTTACGCTCGACCAGGTCAGCTCGTGTCTCCGCTCCGGAGAGGTCTTGCTCCGCCCCTTCTTCTTCATCGTGATCCCTGGAGGTCCGAACCCTGGGCTCTGGCGCGTTCGACCGAAGGCCAACCGCCCGCGGCATCCTCGACGAACCCCACGCCCTCGAGTGTCTTCTGCCGTCGAGCCTGCATCCGGGCGAGGACTGGAACCAGCCCATCGCGGTAGTCGTACATCCTCACCGCGGTCTTCTGCTCGTGCGAGCGGAGGATGCGCCCGGCGTACTGGATGACCTTGCCCCGGAACGAGATCGGGAACGCCAGGACGAGCGTGTCGAGGCGTGGGAGATCGAAGCCCTCCCCAACAAGAGCGCCCGTGGCCAGGACGAGCACGGGCTCCCCCGGGCTCGCGGCGACCAGATCGGCGACGCGGGCGAGCCGCTCCTTCTTCTTCACGCCGCCGTGCAGCGCGACCGCTCGGACTCCCGCGGTCTCGAGGATCTCGGCCAGACGGGCAAGATGCTCGCGCCACTCCGTGAGCACGAGGCAGCCCCGCCCTTGCGCGACCGCTTCCAGGGCATCGTCGCAGATCCGTCGGTTCCGCTGCTCGTCCTGCGCCAGCGCTCGATAGACCTCTTGAATGGGAGCATCGTCTCCAAGCCTCGGGTCGAAGGCCGTCTTCCGGACGACGAGCTCGCGCTCCAGGGGCTCGACTTCCGAGTCCGCCTGGAAGCGGTGACGGATCGGGCCGCAGCGCATCATGATCAGCTCTCCGAGCCCGTCGCGCCGGTAGGGCGTCGCCGTCAAGCCCAGGACGAACCGGACCGCGGCCTTCCGGACGATGCCATCGAACGAGACGGCCGGGACGTGATGGCACTCGTCGACGACGACCTGTCCGTAGTCGGCGAACACTTCGCTCGCCGCATCGGGCTGGAGGCTCTGGATCATGGCGAGATCGACCACGCGGCTGCGGCGCCTGCGACCGCCGCCGAGCTGTCCGATCTCTCTGGAGGAGAGGCCCAGGCAGCGCTGGAGCTCCAGACGCCACTGGTCGAGCAGCGGCTTGCGATGGACCAGCACGAGCGTCGAGACCCTCCTGGCCGCGATCACCGCGCACGCCATACGCGTTTTCCCGCTGCCCGGGGGCGCGACGAGAACTCCCTCGTCGTGCCGCAGGAGCTCGCGCACCGCCGCGTCCTGGGCCTGCGACAAAGACTCCGCGAGGTGCAGCGCGACTCGGCCGGGGACCGCGCGCGCCTCCTCGACGTCCAGCAGGGATCCGGCCTCTCGAACGACGGCTTGGAGCGGGCCCAGGACTCCCCTCGGCAGGTGGAGGTGCGTCAGGTCCTCTTCGTAGCAGCGCACGAAGCGCGGTGTCCCGTAGACCGACAGCCGCAGCTTCTGTCGCTTGTGGAACTCGGGGTTGTGCAGGCAGACGAGGTGCTTGATGCGCGCCAGGAGCGAGGGCGGCAGGCCCGAGCGCTCCAGCGAAAGCCGGGCACCCCGCACGCAGCGGATCGATTCCGGCGCCGGCGGCTCGGGAACGGACCGCCCCCACCGCGACGGAGTCATCGCTCCCTCGAACCCCACCTGCATCGGCGGGAGCTCGTCCAGGAGAGCCTCGAGCGCCTCCGGCGTGAGACGCTTCACCAGGCTGAGGCCGCGCCACGGATCGGGCCACGGCCGGAGCTCGCGATCGAGGAACTCCGTGTTCCCGCGGGCGCGCGCCCTCTTTTGCAACGGCAGCGCGATCAAGTTCCCGAAGCCACCCTTGGGCATGAAGTCCTGGTTCGGGAACAAGCGATCGTAGCTCGTGAGCTCCAGCTCGCCCCTGGCGACCATCGTCTCGCGCAGGAGGCCGGTGCCCAAGCGCCTGGCTCGGACCGCGGATACCGGGCGCGTGAAGAAGATCCAGACGTGCCCCCCTTGCCCCGAACGAGACCGCTCGAGGTAGGCCGGGACCTTCCATCGATCCGCCGCCTCCAGGAATCCCAGCGCATCGGGTGCCCAGGCCGGTCCGTCGAAGTCGCACGCGAGGAGCTGGCACATGTCGTCGGGAAGGAGCGGGTAGAGGCCGACGACTTCGTCTCCGGCGAGGTGCCGATAGAGGACCTCGTCGGTCAGCGGAAGATAGTCCTTGCCGCCGCGCCCCGAACGGCCGCGAGCAACCGGCGAGTACCCCTTCTTCCCGCTGCGCTCGTGGCACCAGTAGCGGGCGTACACGTCCTCGCGGCCGCGGAAGAGCGCCCGGAACAGCGCGATCTTCTCCGGCGCCGGAGAGCGGCCGTGCACCTGGGGAAGCGGTTCGTCCTCTGGAAAGAGCCGAGCCGTCTCCACGTCGGGCTCTGGGAGCGCGCCAGGCGGCAGGCCGAGCATCCCCGGAGGCGCTCGTTCTCCGCGCGGAGTCGCTCGTTCTCGTCGCGCAGGTTCGCCAAGTCCCCGCGCGGCGCCGCACCCTGGTCTGCATGCGCGTCGGGACCTTTCCCGTGTTCAAGTCCCCGGGAGTCGAGACCATTGCCGTCGGCTGGGGCGACGGAGTTCACCCAATGGCCCTGCTTCACCCATGGGTGAACTCGGGGCTGCGGTCCTCCCGCGCGGGGTCGGTGTCCCGATTGGCCAGTCATCGGAGGTCGTGGTGCGAACGCGCATTCTGGGCCTTCCATCGCAGCGCCGGATGGGCGGCGAGCCGCTGGCCTCCTCCGCATCGTCCGGGAACAGGAGCGAGAGGTCCAGGTCGCCTCGGTGGAGTCTCTCGACGAACGCTCGCTCCTGGTGAGTCAGGGCGAGCAGGGGCGCGAGCCTGGACCAGGCCGCACCGACCAGCTCGGCGGCATGCGTCGCGCGCTCGGCGAGCCGCCGCTCCGTGTACGTGTCCGGCGAATGGTCCAGCGTCCCGGCCAGGGCCAGGAAGCGCCCGCGGAAGGTCGGCAGGCCGAGCGCCGCGACAGCCTGCGCACGGAGACGCGCGACGTCCCACACGTCGCTCGTTGCGCAGCGATCCAGGAGCGCGCAGAGCTTTCCGATGACGAGCTCCTCGTCCCCGACCATCGACAGCCGAGGACGATCGAGCTCGCCCGGCTGCCAGAGCTCACCGACGCGCGGCCCGCCGAGCGGTAGGCGCAGCAGGTAGTTGGCGTCGACCTCGATCCGATCCTTCCGCCCGAGTGACCGAGCGGTAGTGGAGGAACAGCTTGCGGCCGGCAAAGGAGTCCGCGGAACGCTGCACGCGGTAGCCAGCTCGCTGCGCCAGTTCGTCGAGAGCCCGCTCGACGTGGGGGCGGTCCTCGAGCATGCGCTCGCGCTCGAGCGCGCCGACGTAGTTGAAGTCCAGATCGACGGACAGCCGCTCCGGCGGGCCGTACGCGAGGTTGAGCGCCGTTCCGCCCTTCAAGACGAGCACGCTCGAGAGCAGCGGGTGGCGCCCGATTTCCCCGGCCATGGCGCCGAGGCGGACGACCTTCTCGAGACCGGCGACGGAGAAACCCGACTCGGCGGAGCAGCGCTCGAGATACGCGAGGCTAGCGCTCATCCGGCCCTCCGAAGCGCTCGAGCTCGGGGGGCACGATCAGGTTCCAGCGCCGGTGCAGCGTCCCGCCGCGCCGTCCGCGGTCGAGGTACTGGGCCGAGCCGGGCACGCGGCGCGCATGACGCTCGAGCACGTCCTCCGGCACGTGGAAGACCTCGCGCGTGCGCTCCAGGAACCAGCCGGTCGCCGCCCAGAGGTTGGCCACGCCGTAGCGCTCGAGCACCTCCCCGAGGAGATCGAGGTCGAGGGTCGCGAACCCGGCGGCGGACTGCACGAGCTCCTCGAGACCACCGACGAGGCGCGGACGCCGGAACCCCTCGACCAGCGTGCGCTCGGGCCCGGTGGTCTCGAGCAGGCGCCGACGCCGCTCGACCTTGCGGGTGCCGAGCTGGCGGCCCGAACGCTCCGCCATCGGCCCGGGCACATCGAGGAACCGCACGGTCGTCCGGTCGAGCTCGATCGGGCGACGGCGCTTCGTGGTGTAGGCCGTGCACTCGTTCCAGACCGAGTGCGCCGCCCCGAGCAGCTCGAGGGCGGCGTGGTGGGAGAAGACCGCATCGGGCCGCGCCGCCGCAGCGACGAGGAAGGGGTCCGGTTGGAACGCCTCCGGTGCCGTGCCTGGAGGGACGACCGCGTAAACGCCCCGCGCGAGCAGCTTGAGCCGGCCGGCCGCGAGGTGGTGCTTGAGGCGCGCGACGGTCCCCGCCCGCCCGCCGGGAGGGGCGAGCTCGCGGGTGGCCTCCTCGAGCGAGAAGACCATAACGACACGGATCGTCAAGTAGGCCGAGCCGCTTCAGGGCTACTCGGGCCGCCCCCAGGTCCGGAAATCGGAAGCTCGCCAATAGGCGCCAGGGGCGCGGCGGGACGGCCCCCCCGACAGCGCCGTGCCGCGCGGCATCTGCGCGAGGCCCATGACGCAAGAGCTCGAAGATGCGGTGATCCGGCTCCTGGAGTGTCTGCGCTCACGTGTCGACAGTCGCATCCTCGGCCATCAGGTCGTC
>Ga0302046_10000043_pt1 | contig 122555 bp, 122 predicted proteins | sample RVTome_11_FD_200261 | JGI IMG/M metagenome (GOLD analysis project Ga0302046, IMG submission 200261) | Soil microbial communities from uranium-contaminated site in the Upper Colorado River Basin, Wyoming, United States - RVT147D111 (version 2) ... | reverse complement strand
CCCTGCACCGCGGCCGGATCCTCGAAGCCCCAGTGCGCGGTGGCCGGGTGCCCCGGCCACACCGGGCAGGGCTCGCCCGCGGCGTTGTCGCAGACCGTGAAGATGAAATCCATCTGCGGCGCGCCGGGCGCGGCGAACTCATCCCAGCTCTTGCTGCGGTAGCCCTCGGCGCGCAGGCCCTTGGCCGCGAGCAGCTCGAGCGCGAACGGGTTGACGCGGCCGGTGGGGAAGCTGCCGGCGCTGAAGGCGCGGAAGCGCCCCTTGCCCAGGTGTTCCAGCAGCGCCTCGGCCATGACGCTGCGCGCCGAATTGCCGGTGCACAGGAACAGCACGTGGTACGGCCTCACCCGTGCGCGCACCCGCAGGCGGAGCGGGCCTCGTGTCCGGGGCCGGGAACGCAGCAGGCCGCGTCCGCCGTGTCGCCGGCCTGCCTGGCCAGCGGCACGCAGCAGGCGCTGTCGTCCGCGCGCTGCGCGTTCTCGCCGTACACCGGGATGCCGCCGAGCGTGTGGAAGGTTTCCCAGGCGATGCCCTGCGGATCCTCGATCCAGTACTTGTCGGACCTGGCGTAGCAGCACGCCGCGCCGGCCTCGTCGAGCGCGGCGATGTCGGCCTTCGCCACGTTCCCGCGCAGCGCCGCGAGTTCCGCCTCGCTGTCCACCTGGAAGCCGAGGTGGTTCACGCCGGCGGCGCGGCCGCGCTGCGAGATGGCGAAGTTGACGCGCGGGTCCTCCAGCATCCACTTGGCGTAGTCCGGCTTCTCGACCGTCGGCGGGGCGCCGAACAGTTTCGAGTAGAAGCCGATGCTCCGGGGAAGGTCCTTGACGGACACATGGACGTGGAACCGTTTCATGCCGCTTTCTCCTTGACGCGCGTGGGGGCGCCGTCCGCCTCGCAGGAACTGCCGCTGCAGCAATTCTCCGTGAGATAGGCGAGCAGCGCATTCATGGCGCCGAAGTCCGGCGCGTAATAAATGAAGCGGCCTTCGGGGCGGGCCTTGACCAGCCCGGCGTTGGCCAGCTCCTTCAGGTGGAACGACAGCGTCGCGGGCGCGAGGCCGAGGCGCTCGGCGATGTCGCCGGGGTTGATGCCTTTGGGCCCGCGCTGCACCAGCAGGCGGAAGATCGCCAGGCGCGATTCCTGCGCCAAACCGGCCAGGGTGCGCACCGCGGCATCCAGTTTCATATTTCCAGAATAATCGAAATGTAGGGCGCTGGCAAACCCGGCAAGGCGGTGGGTCAGGGGGCCTACGGCGCCGCGGCCGGCGCCGCGCGGGCGTGGGTTTCGCGCTCCAGCCGCCGCCGCACTCGCGAGGCGTCGCCGTAACGCGTGAGCTTGCCGAACGAGTCGAGGAAGACCATCGACAGGCGCCGGCCGGCCACCCGCGCCTGCATGGCGAGGCAGCGCCCGGCCTCGTGGGTATAGCCGGTCTTCTGCAGGGCGATGTCCCACTGCCCGCCGCGGCGCACCAGGCGGTTGCTGTTGATGAAGGCCACGGTGCGGCGGCCGGCGCGCACGCGCGCATCGCGCCGCGTCGAATACTCCGCGATCAGCGGCTCGGCGGCGGCGGCTTCCACCAGCCGGTGGAGGTCGCGCGCGGTGGAGACGCTGGCGTACGACAGCCCGGCCGGGTCGTCAAAGTGCGTCGAGGGCATGCCGAGCTCCCGCGCCTTGGCGTTCATCCGCGCCAGGAAGGCCTCGCGCCCGCCCGGGTAGTGGCGCGACAGCGCCAGCGCCGCGCGGTTCTCGGAGGCCATCAGCGCCAGCAGCAGCAGCTCGCCGCGCGTCAGCGTGACGCCGGGCGCCAGTTTCGACGGCGTGGGCTTGGCCGGATAGAAGTCGTCGCGCGAGATCTCGAGCCGCTCGTCGAGCGGCAGTCCCGATTCGAGCACCACCAGCCCCGTCATGAGCTTGGTCAGCGAGGCGACCGGGACCACGGCGTCGGCGTTCTTGGCGACCAGGGTCTCGCCGCTGTCGAGGTCCACCACCAGGGCGGCCTGCGACTTCAGCCCGACGTCGTCGAACGCCGGCGCGGACGAGGTCTCCGCGGCGGCAGCGCCGCCGCCGAGCGCGCCCGCGCAAGCCATGAGCGCGACCAGCGCGCGGTACCTGTTGACGATTGCCACTTGCGACGACTCCCCGAACTCCCTGCAGGCGACAGTATAAGGTCGCGCTCAGGCGCGCCGCAGCAACAGCACGTGCTCGGTGGTGCCGACCGGGCCGCGCACCTCGCGCACATCGAAGCCCTCGGCGCGCAACGCCTGCTCCAGCGGCGCCTGCGGGACGCGATCCTCGATGCGGCGCCAGCGCAGCGGGCCGAGCGCGCCGACTTCCAGGCTGCGCACGAAACGCAGCCGGCCGGCATGACGCAGCGACCACAGGTCGCCCAGGAGCTCGGTGGCGGCGTCCATCGGCTCGGCCGGCAGTTTTTCCTCGGGGACGCGCGCCAGCAGGCGCCACGATTCGTCGAACAGGGCCGAGTAGAGCTGCCAGTGCTGCGCCTCGCGCTCGAGCGCGTAGACCTCGACGCCGCGGCGGCCGTCGCCGGCGACGACTTCGGCCGCGCCCGGGTGCAGCCGGGCGCCGGCGGCCGGGTCCGGCGGCCGCAGGGACCCGAGCCCGTAGGGGAAGAATGCCGCGCCGCGGTCGGCGCCGTTGTCCAGCTTCATGGGTGCCTCCAACACGCCCGGCTTGCCTTCGACGGCACCTTCGGGCTGGAGGCTGCCGACGCTTTAGCAGGATTTTTAGGCCGCCCTGCAAGTTGTCGTTTAACTCGGCGGCGCATCCGAAAATGCGGCGCGCATCTTAGCATCGTGGCGCGCCGGCGCAAGCCGGGAGCGGCGCGGGCCTGTAAGATGCCGCCCTCGACTGGCCCTTCAGCGGGTGGAGTGAGGCAGTGAAAGCCCTGGTCAAGAACAAAGCCGAGCGCGGCTTGTGGGTCGCCGACGTGCCGGTGCCGGAGCCCGGCATCAACGACGTGCAGATCAAGGTGCTGAAGACCGGCATCTGCGGCACCGACCTGCACATCTACGAATGGGACGACTGGGCCAAAGCCACCATCCCGGTGCCGCTGGTCATCGGCCACGAGTTCGTGGGCAGGATCACCAGGGTCGGCAGCAACGTCAACGATTTCCGGGTCGGCGAAATCGTCAGCGGCGAGGGCCACGTCGTCTGCGGCCGCTGCCGCAACTGCATGGCCGGCCGCCGCCACCTGTGCAAGGACACCAGCGGCGTCGGCGTGAATCGCGCCGGCGCCTTCGCCGAGTACATCGTGCTGCCGATGACCAACCTCTGGCGCCACGACCCGAAGATCGACCTCGACCTGGCCGCGATCTTCGATCCGTTCGGCAACGCCGTGCACACGGCGCTGCAGTTCCCGGTGCTGGGCGAGGACGTGCTGGTCACCGGCGCCGGCCCCATCGGCATCATGGCCGCGGCGGTGGCGCGCCACGCCGGCGCGCGCCACGTGGTCATCACCGACGTCAATGACCGCCGCCTCGAGCTGGCGCGCAAGGTCGGCGTGTCGCGCGCGGTCAACCCGAAGAAGCAGTCGCTGGCCGAGGTGCAGAAGGACCTGGACATGGTCGAGGGCTTCGACGTGGGCCTGGAGATGTCCGGCAACCCGCAGGCCTTCGCCGACATGATCGCCAGCATGTGCCACGGCGGCCGCATCGCCATGCTCGGCATCCCGGCCCAGCCGATGCCGATCGACTGGAAGAAGGTCATCTTCAAGATGCTGACCATCAAGGGCATCTACGGCCGCGAGATGTACGAGACCTGGTACCAGATGAGCGTGCTGATCGAGTCGGGCCTCGACATCAAGCCGGTGGTCACGCACCGCTTTGGCTGGCAGGACTACGAGAAGGGTTTCGCCGCGATGAAGGCCGGCGATTCGGGCAAGGTGGTGCTGGACTGGAGCACCGTTTGAATTTGCAGGAGCGCCTTCAGGCGCGACCGGTCGCGCCTGAAGGCGCTCCTACGGGAAACCGCATGAAATCCACGACCCTCGACCAGTACCGCGCGCAGCTCAAGGAAATCCGCGACGGCGGCCTGTACAAGCACGAGCGCGTGCTCGGCTCGCCGCAGCAGGCGCGGGTCAAGGTGGGCGGCAAGGCCGTGCTCAACCTGTGCGCCAACAACTACCTGGGCCTGTCCGACCATCCGGACGTGATCAAGGCCGCGCACGCGGCCCTCGACAAATGGGGCTACGGCCTGTCGTCGGTACGCTTCATCTGCGGCACGCAGGAGATCCACAGGGAGCTCGAGCGGCGCCTGTCCGCGTTCCTCGGCACCGAGGACACCATCCTGTACGGCAGCTGCTTCGACGCCAACGGCGGGCTGTTCGAGACGCTGCTCGGCGAGGAGGACGCGGTCATCTCGGACGCGCTGAACCACGCCTCGATCATCGACGGCATCCGCCTGTGCAAGGCGCAGCGCGCGCGCTACGCCAACAGCGACATGGCCCAGCTCGAGGACGAGCTGAAGAAGGCCGCGAAGGCGCGGCGCACGATGATCGCCACCGACGGCGTGTTCTCGATGGACGGCTACATCGCGAAGCTCCCCGAGATCTGCGCGCTGGCCGGGAAATACGGCGCCATGGTCATGGTGGACGACTCGCACGCGGTCGGTTTCGTCGGCCAGGGCGGACGCGGCACGCACGAGCACCACAACGTGATGGGCAAGGTCGATCTCATCACCGGCACGCTGGGCAAAGCGCTCGGCGGCGCCAGCGGCGGCTACACCAGCGGGCGCAAGGAGCTCATCGAGGTGCTGCGCCAGCGCTCGCGGCCGTACCTGTTCAGCAACTCGCTGGCGCCGGTCATCGCCGCGGTGTCGATCGCCGTGCTGGACCTGCTCGAGACCCAGGCCGCGCTGCGCGACACGCTGCGCGAGAACACGCGGTTCTTCCGCGAACGCATCGCGGCGCTCGGCTTCAAGGTGCTGCCCGGCGAGCATCCGATCACGCCGATCGTCCTAGGCGATGCCGCGCTGGCGGCGCGCATGGCCGAGGCGCTGCTGGCGCGCGGCGTCTACGTGGTCGGCTTCTCGTACCCGGTGGTGCCGATGGGGCAGGCGCGCATCCGCGTGCAGGTCTCGGCCGCGCATTCGCGCGATGACCTCGAGTTCGCGCTGGCGCAGTTCGCCGCGGTCAAGCCGGAGCTCGGGCGGTAGGCGGCGGGGCGGTGCGGCGCCAGGCGGCGCCGACCAGTGGGTAGAACGCCAGCATCAGCACGGCGTAGGTCCACTCGATCGCGTTCAGCGCCGGGTGGCGCGTGCCGGCGAAATACTGCAGCGGGATGCTGGCGAGGCCCAGCAGCAGCAGCGCCAGGCACGTGCCGACCATGGCGCGGCGCAGCGCGCGCGGCACGCGCTCGTCGCGGGCCACGGCGGCGGTCACCAGCAGCTCGGCCAGCACCGTGAAGGCGAAGCTCAGGTTGATGCCGTAGCGGCGCAGCCACTGGTAGGACTCGCCGTCGGCGCCGAGCGCGGCCGTGTACAGGCCGGTGGCCAGCGCCACCACCAGGCCGAACGGGAACAGCAGCCGCACGGTGCGCACGTGCCCCGGCAGCGCCTCGCGCAGCCAGCGCGCCGCCAGCCACCAGAACCACGCCACCATCACGCTGTACGGCAGCATCAGCGCCTTGAACAGCAGGTTGGCGGAGCCTTCGCGCGCGGCACGGCTGACCGAGGTGCAGCCCTCGAGGTGCGGGATGCACCAGGGCACCAGGTCCTGTGAGGCCGAAAGCAGGTAAGCGCCGTGGCCCGCGACCAGCGGCAGCAGCGCCGCCAGCCAGGCGATGAGCCTGGCCGGCACGCGGCGCGAGGGCGTCATGGGCATTCCCGCGAAGGCGGGAACCGGGCTTCAGGCCATCTCGAGCGCCAGCGCCACCGCCTCGCCGCCGCCGATGCACAGCGTGGCGATGCCGCGCCGGCCGCCGGTCTTCTTCAGCGCGCCGAGCAGCGTGGCGGTGATGCGCGCGCCGGAGGCGCCGATCGGGTGGCCCAGCGCGCAGGCGCCGCCGTGGATGTTGACCTTGTCGTGCGGCAGCGCGTGGTCCTTCATCGCCGCCATGGTCACGACCGCGAAGGCCTCGTTGATCTCCCACAGGTCCACGTCCTGCGCCTTCCAGCCGGTCTTCTCCAGCAGGGCGCGGATGGCATGCACCGGCGCGACGGTGAACTCCGCCGGCAGGCGCGCGTGGCTGGCGTGGCCAACGATGCGTGCCAGCGGCTTGATGCCGCGCCGCGCCGCCTCGGACTGCGCCATGACCACCACGGCGGCGGCGCCGTCGGAGATCGAGCTCGAGCTGGCCGCGGTCACCGTGCCGTCTTTCCTGAACGCCGGCTTCAGCAGCGGAATCTTGTCGATGACGGCCTTGAACGGGGTTTCGTCGCGCAGCACTTTCTCGGTGCCGGCCTTGACCGCCAGCTCGATCGGCGTGATCTCGAAGCCGAAGCTGCCGTCGTCGCTGGCCTTGCGCGCGCGCGTCAGCGATTCGACCGCGAAGGCGTCCTGCTGCTGGCGCGTGAAGCCGTAGCCCTCGGCGGTGCGCTCGGCGTACACGCCCATGGCCGTGCCCTTGTCGTAGGCGTCCTCGAGGCCGTCGATCGCCATGTGGTCGTACATCGTGGCGTGGCCGTAGCGGTAGCCGGCGCGCGCCTTGGGCAGCAGGTAGGGTGCGTTGGTCATGCTCTCCATGCCGCCGGCGACCATGACGCGGTTGGTGCCGGCGCGGAGCAGGTCGTGGGCCAGCATGATGGCCTTCATGCCCGAGCCGCACATCTTGTTGACGGTGGTGCAGCCGGTGCTCTTGGGCAGCCCCGCGCCGAGCGCGGCCTGGCGCGCCGGCGCCTGGCCCTGGCCGGCCGGCAGCACGCAGCCGAGGATCACCTCGTCGACGTCGTCGGGCTTGAGCGCGGAGCGCTCGACCGCGGCCTTGACCGCCGCCGAGCCCAGCGCCGGCGCGCTGAGCGCCGCGAACTGGCCCTGCATGGCGCCGATCGGCGTGCGGGCGACTGAAGTGATGACGATCGGGTCGGACATGGGCGGCTCGGGGCGCGGGGGTCAGGGGCGCAAGTTTACCGGTAGAATGCGCGCCTTTCGCGGACTCCAGAATTCCAATGCCGGTGCTGACGCATCCCGAGTTCGACAACCACGAGCTGGTCGCCTACCACTTCGACCCGGCCTCGGGCCTGCGCGCCATCATCGCCGTGCACAGCACCGCGCTGGGCAAGGGCCTGGGCGGCTGCCGCATGTGGCCGTACGCCGACGAGGACGAGGCGCTGACCGACGTGCTGCGGCTGTCGCGCGGCATGACCTACAAGGCGGCGATGGCCGGGCTGCCGCAGGGCGGCGGCAAGAGCGTGATCCTGGGCGACCCGCGCCGCGACAAGACGCCGGCGATGATGCGGGCGATGGGCCGCTTCGTCGACACGCTCGGCGGCAACTACGTCGTCGCCGAGGACTCCGGCACCAGCGTGCCGGACATCAAGCTGATGGCCGAGGAGACGCGCCACGTCGGCGGCCTCACCGACGCGAATGCGCAAGCCCAGGGCCGCACCGGCGATCCGTCGCCGTCCACGGCCTACGGCACCTTCGTCGGCCTCCGGGCGGCCGTGAAATGGAAACTCGGCCGCAGCGGCCTCGAGGGGCTGAAGGTCGCCATCCAGGGCGTCGGCAACGTCGGCTACCGCTTGGCGCGGCACCTGCACGATGCCGGGGCGCAGTTGTGGGTCACCGACATCCACGCGCCGGCGGTGCAGCGCTGCGTCGACGAGTTCGGCGCCATCGCCGTGGACATGGAGCGGATCTTCGCGCTCGACGTGGACGTGTTTGCGCCGTGCGCGCTCGGCGCCATCGTCAACGACCGCACGCTGCCGCAGCTCAAGGCCGGCATCGTCGCCGGCGCGGCCAACAACCAGCTGGCCGCGCCGCGGCACGGCCAGGCGCTGATGGCGCGCGGCATCCTCTACGCGCCGGATTACGTCATCAACGCCGGCGGCATCATCGAGATCTACTACGAGGGGCCGGACTACGACGCGCGCAAGGTGCGCGAGCACCTCGACGAGATCGGCGGCACGCTGATCACGGTGTTCGAGCGCGCGAAGCAGGAGAGCAAGCCGACCGGCGAGATCGCCGACCGCATGGCGGAAGAACGCTTCCGCCGCTGACGCTTTCTTCTTCCGCTTCCGGTCCGGTCTCCGGCGTGCGGCCAAAGCGACCTTTGCGCGCAAGCGCATCGGGAGCAAGGCCGCACGCCGGAGACCGGACTACTCCTCGTCCCCGAAGTCGAAATCTTCCTTCGGCGGATTGCCGTCGTAGACCTTGTAGAGGCGGTTCTGCAGGTAGAGGCTGCGCACGAATACGTACGGGTCGAGCTGCTGCTCGAGGACGCTGTCGAAGCCCAGCAGGTTGGCGCGCTGGTGCACCGCCTGCAGCACGCCGGCGCCCCAGGCCCACTCCTCGTCCTCGTCGTCAACGTGGGTCAGCGGGTTGGTGTGCCAGTCGCCGACCGCGCCGACCAGGTCGCGGTTGTCCGACGGCCCCAGCAGCGGCAGCATCAGGTACCAGCCCGGCCCGACGCCCCAGTAGCCGAGCGTCTGGCCGAAGTCCTCGTCGTGCGCCGGCAGGCCCACGTGCGTGGCCGGGTCGAACAGCCCGCCGATGCCGGCCGTGGTGTTGACCACGAAGCGCAGCGTGTCGGCGCCGAACTGCCTGAGCTTGAGCTGCAGCAGGTCGTTGACGATGACGGTAGGGTAGAACAGGTTGGCGAAGAAGTTGCCGATGCCGGTCTGGACCGGCGCCGGCGTGACCTTGTCGTAGCCCTTGGCCACCGGCCGCAGCACGTACTTGTCGGCGACGGTGTTGAACTTGTAGACGCCGCGGTTCCAGCCCTCCATCGGGTCGGACGGATCGTCCGGCGGCGTGTGCGCGCAGCCGCCGAGCGCGACGGCGGCCAGCAGCAGCCCGGGGACGCGGCGCGCGCGCCCCATTTCAGGCAGACATCAGGCGGTCAGGGCCAGGACTTCGGCCACGCCGAAAAAGCCGGCGAGGCGGCGCAGCTGCTCGGGGACGCCCGTGCAGCGCAGCTCGCGCCCGGCCGCGCGCGCCTGGCGCGCCAGCTCGAGCAGCAGGGCGAGGCCGGCGCTGTCGGCGCGCGTCACGCCGCCGAGGTCCACCTCGAACGGGCCCTGGCTGCCGGCCAGGGCTTCGCGGGCGGCGTCGAGCGCGGCGACGGCGTTTCTGAACGACAGCTCGCCGCTGATGGCGTGGGCCATATCAGCCTTTCCTGGCGTCGGACGAGCCGGGCTTGGCCTCGGGCTCGAGGTTCTGGCCCGACTCGAGGCGCTCGATCAGTGCATCCAGGCTGGTGCGCTTGATCTCGGAGTTGATCTGGCTGCGGAAGCTGGTCACCAGCGACAGGTTCTCGATGACGATGTCGTAGACCTTCCACTCGCCGTCCTTCAGGCGCATGGCGAAGCCGATGGGCAGCGGCGGCTTGCCCTCGCGCAGCAGGCGCGAATTCACGGTCACGTCGGTGGCATCCTTCGCCATGCGCAGCGGCTGCCATTCGGCCTTGACCGAGGTGTGGTACTCGACCAGCGCGTTGGCGTAGCTGTGCACCAGCATGTCCTTGAATGCCGCCTGGAAGCGCTTGCGCTGGTCGCCCGAGGCGGCGCGCCAGTGGCGCGCCAGGATCAGCTGCGCGATGTACCGGGTGTCGAACTTCGGCACGATGACGTCGTCCACGAAAGCGTAGAGCCGGGTCGGGTCGGCACGGAACTCGGCCTCGCGCGCCGCGATCTCCTTCTGCAGCCGCTCGGTGGTCGTCTTGACCACCTCATCCGGCGGCACCGGCGCGGCCGCGGCCGCGGCCACGCCGGGCAGGCAGGCCAGCGCGGCGAAGGCCGCGATCCACGATCCGCGTTTCGTCATGGTCTTCATGATTCCTAGTTGGACGGCTCCGCCGGCGCGGAGTTCGCGGTCTTGTCGCCGGAGGCCATGCCGGCGACGAACTGGCCGATGAGGTTCTCGAGCACCAGCGCCGACTGCGTGAAGGTGATGCGGTCGCCGTCGACGAGCGACGCGTCGTCGCCGCCCGGCGAGAGCCCGATGTACTGCTCGCCGAGCAGGCCGGCGGTGAAGATGCTGGCGCTGCTGTCCTTGGGGATGTTGTCGAAGCCGTTGCCGATGCGCATGGTCACGCGCGCCTCGAAGGTGGTGGGGTCGACCTCGATCGAGCGCACGCGGCCGATGCGCACGCCGGCCAGGGTCACCGCCGAGCCGGGCTTGAGGCCGCCGATGTTCTCGAAGTCGGCCGTCACCGCGAAGCTGTCGCTGGCGCTGCCGGCGTCGAGGCTGGCCACCCGGAACGTCAGGATGAACACGGCCGCCACCCCGAGGGCGAAGAACAGTCCGACGAGCAGCTCCAACGCCTTGGTTTGCATGAGTTTTTCTCTCCGGCAGCCTAGCTTACTTGACCTGAAAGCATGAAAATGGGGACGCACACCATTTTCTGATTCGGGAACGGGCCGAAAATGGTGTGCGTCCCCATTTTTACACGCCCTCGAACATGAAGGCGGTCAGCACGAAGTCCAGCGCCAGGATCGACAGCGAGGACAGCACCACGGTGTTCTTGGTGGCGTCGGAGACGCCCGAGGACGTCGGCGCGGCGTGGTAGCCGTAATACACGGCGATCCAGCAGATCACGGTGCCGAACACCACGCTCTTCACCACGCCGTTCCAGATGTCCCGGGGCTCGACCTGCGAGTGGATCTGCGACCAGTAGGCGCCGTCGTCCACCCCCAGCAGCTCGACGCCGATCAGGTGGCCGCCGGCCACGCCGATAGCCATGACGCTGAAGATCGCCGCCAGCAGCGGCATCGACAGGAAACCGGCGATGAAGCGCGGCGCCACCACGCGGCGCACCGGGTCCACCGCCATCATCTCCATGCCGGAGAGCTGGTCGGTGGCGCGCATCAGGCCAATCTCGGCGGCCAGCGCCGAGCCGGCGCGGCCGGCGAACAGCAGCGCCGTGACCACCGGCCCGAGCTCGCGCACCGTGACCAGCGCCACGAACACGCCGAGCGACTCCTCGGCGCCGAAGCCGACCAGCGTGCGGTAGCCCTGCAGCGCCAGCACCATGCCGACGAACGAGCCCGACACGACGATGATCACCATCGACAGCACGCCGACCGCGTAGACCTGCTGCGCGATCAGGCGCGGGCGCGCCAGCGCGGGCGCCACGGCGGCCAGCACCGAGCCGAAGAAGAGAGTGGCGCGGCCGGCGCCGCGCAGGAAGCCGGCGACGATGCCGATCAGGTGCGTCATGCCGCTTCTCCGTAGGAGCGCCGCTCAGGCGCGGCTCCGATCAGGTCCTCGCTGTACTCCGGGGCGTCGACGTGGAACGGCACCGGGCCGTCGGGCTCGCCCTTGAGGAACTGGCGGATGCTGCCCTCGCCGGAGGCGCGGATCTGCTCGGGCGTGCCTTCCGCGGCGACCTTGCCGTCGGAGATCAGGTAGACGTAATCGCTGATGTCGAGCGTCTCGGCGACGTCGTGCGAGACGATCACCGACGTCGTGCCGAGCGCGTCGTTGAGCTTGCGCACCAGGCGCGCCAGCACGCCGAGGTTGATCGGGTCCTGCCCGGTGAACGGCTCGTCGTACATGACCAGCATCGGGTCGAGCGCCACCGCACGGGCGAAGGCGATGCGCCGCTGCATGCCGCCCGAGCACTCCTCCGGGAACAGGTCGCGCGCGCCGCGCAGGCCGACGGCGTGCAGCTTCATCAACACCTGGTCGGCGACCATGGATTCGGGCAGCCGGGTGTGCTCGCGCAGCGGGAAGGCGACGTTGTCGAACACGTTGAGGTCGGTGAGCAGCGCGCCGTTCTGGAACATGATGCCCAGGCGCTTGCGGAACTCGAACAGCTCGCGCCGCGACAGCGCCGGCACGTCGACGCCGTCCACGTGCACGGTGCCGGCGTCGGGCTTGTACTGGCCGCCCATGATGCGCAGCAGCGTGGTCTTGCCGATGCCGCTCGGGCCCATCACGGCGGTGACCTTGCCGCGGGCAAAATCGAAATCGGCGCCGTCGAAGATCACGCGCGGCCCGAAGGCGAAGTGCAGGCCGCGGATCCGGACCAGGGTGTCGGAGTCTGGGGTGCTCATGGGTGCCGCGGCATTCTAGCCGTTCAGGCCGAGGCGGCGGGCGAGGTGCGGCTCCAGGTCGCGGGCGACCGCCTCGACGCTGGCCGGGCCGCCGAGCTCGGAGACCTGCGTCATGGCCAGCCCCTCGAAGCCGCACGGGTTGATGCGCGAAAACGGCTCGAGGTCCATGTCCACGTTGAAGGCGAGGCCGTGGTAGCTGCAGCCCTTGCGCACGCGCAGCCCCAGCGACGCGATCTTGCGCTCGCCGACATAGACCCCCGGCGCGTCGCGCCGCGCGGCCGCGGCGATGCCGTAGCCGGCCAGGCAGTCCACCACGGCCTGCTCGAGGCGGGTCACCAGCGAGCGGATGCCGTAGCCCAGGCGCGCGAGGTCCACCAGCACGTAGCCCATCAGCTGGCCCGGGCCGTGGTAGGTGACCTGGCCGCCGCGGTCGGACTGCACCACCGGGATGCCGCCCGGCGCCAGCACGTGCTCGGCCTTGCCGGCCTGGCCCTGCGTGAACACCGGCTCGTGCTCGAGGAACCACAGCTCGTCGGGCGTGCCGGCCCCGCGCGCGAGGGTGAACTCGCGCATCCGGCGGTACATCGGCTCGTACGGCTGCAGGCCGAGGTCGCGCCTGAGGTAAGCGGGCGCCGGGCCCATGACCCCGGTGGTCACGTCGCCCGACGCTTCGCTTCCTGGAACAGCGCGTAGGCCTTCTTCCAAAGCGGCCCCGGCTTGCGCCCGCCGATCGGCTCGCCGTCGAGCCGGGTCACCGGCAGCACCTCGCGGGTCGAGCTGGTCAGCCAGATCTCGTCGGCGCTGCGCAGCTCGGTGAGCGTCAGGCGCCGCTCGTGCGCCGGCACCCTGGCGGCGCGCAGCTGCTCGAGCAGCACGTCGCGCGTGATGCCGGACAGGATGTCCGGGCCCTTGGGCGGCGTGACCACGCTCTTGCCGAGCACGGCGAACACGTTGCTCGACGCGCCCTCGGTGACGCGGCCGTCGCGGTGCAGGATCGCCTCGTTGCAGGCCTGCTCGGCGGCGGCCTGGCTGGCGAGGATGTTGGCCAGCAGCGCAACCGACTTGATGTCGCAACGGCCCCAGCGGATGTCCGGCCGCGTGACGGCGCCGACGCCGTCGCGCAGCGCGACCTCGCCGGGGGCGGGCAGCGGGTTGCACAGGCCGACCACGGTCGGCGGCACGCCGACGGGGAAGGCGTGGCCGCGCTTCGCCGGCGCGCCGCGGGTGACCTGGAAGTAGACGACGCAGTCGCCGCCGCCGTTGTGCTCGATCAGCCGCCCGGCCAGGTCGGCCCATTCGGCTTCGGAGTGCGGGTTGGCGATGGCCAGCTCGCGCAGGCTGCGCGCCAAACGCGCCAGGTGCTCGCGCAGCGCGAAGGGCTTGCCGCCGTAGGCCGGCACCACTTCGTAGACGCCGTCGGCGAACAGGAAGCCGCGGTCCAGCACCGGCACGCGGGCCTCCGCCAGCGGCACGAAGGCGCCGTTGACGTAGGCCGTCGCCGCCTGCACCCCCGTCAGAACGTGTCCTGCATCCACAGCTGCACCCCGTCCGTGATCTGGCGCCACAGATTACCCTCCGGCAGGGCGGAGAGCGCAACCAGCGGCTCGCTGCGCAGCACCTCGCCGTCCAGCACCACTTTCAGCGTGCCCAGCGACCGGCCCGGCGGCACCGGGGCGTACACCCGGCCGTCGGCTTGCGGCAGCAGCTCGACGCGGTCGCCGCCGCCGCGCGGCACGCTGACCACCAGCGGCGCCTCGAGGCCCAGGGCCAGTTCCTTGCGCTCTCCCTGCCAGGCGCGGATGGTCAGCAGTGGCTCGCCGGCGCCGGCCACCGGCATGGTTTCGTAGAAGCGGAAGCCGTAATTCAGCAGCGCGATGCTCTGTTGGGCGCGGGCATCCTCGCCTTCGCTGCCCAGCACCACGGTGATCAGGCGGCGGCCGTCGCGCACCGCCGAGGCCAGCAGGTGGTAGCCGGCCTCGTCGGCGTGGCCGGTCTTGATGCCGTCGACGGAGGGGTCGCGCCACAGCAGGCGGTTGCGGTTCGGCTGCCGGATCTTGTTGAACGTGAACTCCCTCTCCTTGAACTGCGCGTACTGCTCCGGGAAGTCGCGGATCAGCGCGTGCGCCAGCAGCGCCATGTCGCGCGCGCTGGTGTACTGGGCCTCGGCCGGCACGCCGCTGGCGTTGGCGAAGCGGGTGTCCTTCATGCCGAGCTGCTGCGCGTAGCGGGTCATCAGCTCGGCGAAGGTCGCCTCGGTGCCGGCCAGGTGCTCGGCCAGCGCCACGCTGGCGTCGTTGCCGGACTGCACGATGATGCCGCGCAGCAGGTCCTTGACGGCGACGCGCTTGCCGACCTCGATGAACATGCGCGATTCCTTCGAGTCCATGCCCTGGCGCCAGGCCTTCTCGCTGACCAGCACGAGGTCGTCCGGCCTGACGCGGCCCTGGCGCAGCTCGTCGAAGGCGACGTAAGTGAGCATGACCTTGGTCAGGCTGGCCGGCTCCACGCGCAGCGACGGCTCATGCGCGGCGAGCACCTGGCCGCTGTCGTAGTCGTACAGCACGTAGCTGCGCACCTTCAGGTCCGGCGGGTCGGGCACCGGCAGGGCGGCGGCGGGGCAGGCGAACAGCAGCGCGGCGAGGGCGGCGGCAGGGCGAATCATCGGTGGGCGGGTCTCTTCAGGTGCGCAAAAAGCGCGCGGATGATAACCAGCTACAGCGGAAAAGGGGACTGACACCTTTTCCCACGCGAGGTTCCGCCTGCAGCAACCGCCCGGGGAAAAGGGGTCTGTCCCCTTTTCCGTTATTGGTCGACGGGCTTGCCCTCGAGGCTGGCGGCCTCGAGCCGGCGGCGCGCGGCTTCGAGGCTGGCGCCGTCGGTGAACGGTCCGGCCAGCACGCGGTAGAGCACACCCTCGCCCTGCTCGAAGCTGCGGATCTCGACCGTGCCGACGCCCAGGTCCGAGGCGTCCTCGCGCACCGCCACCGCGAAGATCGGGTCGTCGGTCGCGGCCAGCTCGAGGAACGGTGCAGCCGGCGCGCTCGCCGCGACGCCGGGGTCCAGCGCCTCGACTACCACCTCGGCCGAGCCGTCCTGGAGCAGGTCCAGCCGCGCCGCGGCGGCGTACGACAGGTCGATGATGCGGCCGGCGTGGAACGGCCCGCGGTCGTTGACCCGCACCACCACGCTGCGGCCGTTGGACTTGCGGGTGACGCGCACGTAGGTCGGCAGCGGCAGCGTCTTGTGCGCGGCGGTCATCTGGTACATGTCGTACGGCTCGCCGCTCGAGGTGCGCCGGCCGTGGAACTTGGTGCCGTACCAGGAGGCGCGGCCGGACTCCTTGTAGCCCTCGGCCGAGTTGAGCACGAAGTAGCGCTCGCCCATCACCTCGTAGGCCTTCGGGTTGCCGTAGCGGCTGCGCGGCTCGTGCGCCGGCACGGCGTCGGGCATGGCGTGGGCGTCCTGCGGGACCGTGCTGGCGTCCGGGTAGCCGTCCGGAGCAGGGCCCGACGGCGGGATCGGGCGCCTGGCGGTGCATGCCGCCAGCGCGACCGACATCAGCACCACCCCTGCCAGAAAAGGGGTCGGATCCATTTTCGGCGGAAGAAAATGGATCCGACCCCTTTTTTCATTCGTGGCGCTACGGCGCACGCTGCAGCTCCTGCGCCAGTTGCGCCACCGCCATGGCGTAGTAAACGCGCGGGTTGTAGGCCATCACCGAGTAGAAGTTCGGCAGGCCGAGCCAGTATTCGTACTCGGCCGGCTCGAGCGACAGGGTCAGCTCGACCAGCCCAACCGGCGTGTCCGGCGGCAGCGCCACGGCCGGCTTGACGCCCGCGCGCAGGAAATCCGCGACCCGATGCGTGTACGCCTTGCCGTTGCGCGGCCAGTCGGGCTCCGGGTCGCGGCGCAGCCTGGCCGGCACCATCAGCGGCAGCCCGCGCTGCCAGCCGCGCGCCGGCGCGTAGTTGACGAAGTAGTTGGCCACGCTGCCGATGGCGTCGGGCGCGCTCCACAGGTCGCGCTTGCCGTCACCGTCGAAATCCACCGCCAGGCGCCGGTAGTTGCTCGGCATGAACTGCGCCGCGCCGACCGCGCCGGCGTAGGAGCCGAGCACCTCGGCCGGCTTGAAGCCCTGCTCGCGGCACAGCACGAAGTACTCGACCAGCTCGGAGAAGAAGAACGCCGAGCGCGTCGGGTGCTCGAAGCCCTGGGTGGCCAGCGCGTCGAGCACGCGGTGCCGCCCGGTGTAGCTGCCGTACTTGGTCTCGACGCCGAGCACCGCTGCGATCACCGCCGGCGGCACGCCGTACCGGGCCTCGGCGCGCGCCAGCCACGGGGCGTAGTCGGCGAGGAACTTCGCGCCGTTGGCGCGATTGGCGTCGTGGACGTGGATCTTGCGGTAGTCGGCCCAGGTGAGCGTCTTCTCCTTGGCCTGCTGCTCGGCTTCGATCAGCTGGGGAACCTGCTCGGCCTGCGCCAGCGCGCGCTTGACGCCGGCGAGCTCGGTGCCGGTGAAGCCGTGCTCGGCGCGCAGCTTGCCGAGCAACTCGGCAACGCGGGGGTGGCTGGAGTAGTCGGCGTGCGCCGGCGCAACGAGCAGCAGCGCCGCGAGGAAAAAACCGGACAGATTCATTTTCCTGGGACCGGGCCGGCGCCCGCAGGAAAACAGATCTGTCCTTCTTTTCGCCATCAATTCGATATCAGCTTGCGGTGTGTCTGGATGGACATCAGGATCCCGAAACCCGCGAGCAAGCTTACCACCGACGTGCCGCCGAAACTGATCAGGGGCAGCGGCACGCCGACCACGGGCAGCAGGCCGAGCACCATGCCCATGTTGATGAACACGTAGAGGAAGAACGTGAGCGACAGCGCGCCGGCCAGCAGGCGCTGGAAGGTGTCCTGGCCGCGCAGCGCGATCATCAGCCCGCGGCCGACGATGGCCAGGTACAGCGCCAGCAGCAGCAGGATGCCGAGCAGGCCGAATTCCTCGGCGTAGACCGCGAAGATGAAGTCGGTGTGCGACTCGGGCAGGAACTCGAGGTGCGCCTGGGTGCCGTTCATCCAGCCCTTGCCGAACAGGCCGCCCGAGCCGATGGCGATCATGCTCTGGGTGATGTGGTAGCCGGCGCCGAGCGGGTCGCTCTCCGGGTCGAGGAAGGTCAGCACGCGCTGGCGCTGGTAGTCGTGCAGCGCGTTCCACAGCGGCCAGGCCGCGGCCGCGGTGATGCCGAGGCCGGCGGCGATCCAGCGCCAGCCCCAGCCGCCGAAGAACAGCGCGAACAGGCCGGCGCAGACGATCAGCATGCCGGTGCCGAGATCGGGCTGGACCACCACCAGCGCGCTGGGCACGCCGATCAGGGCCAGCGCGCCGAGCACGGCCGGCGCGCGCGGCGGCAGCGAGCGGCCGTGCAGGAACGCGCCGATCGCCAGCGGCATGGCGAGCTTCATCAGCTCCGAGGGCTGGAAGCGCACGCCGAAATCGAGCCAGCGCTGCGCGCCCTTGGAGCTGTCGCCGAACGCCAGCACCAGCAGCAGCAGCAGCACGGCGATGACGTAGAACCACGGCGCGACCGCGCGGTACAGCTCCGGCGGCACCTGGGCGCACAGCAGCATGACCACCAGGCCCAGCGCCAGGCGCCGGCCCTGGCTGAGGACCATGTCGGCCGAATGGCCCGAGGCGCTGTACAGCACGCACAGGCCCAGCACCGCCAGCAACAGCAGCATCACGGCGAGCCACAGGTCGAGGTGCGCGCGCGCCAGCCAGGTGTCCCAGCCGATTTCGGGGGAGCCGGGCAGCGCGGTGGTGGGAGTGCTCATGGCGGGCCGGCCTTTGCCTGCAACTGCAACGGTGTTTGCGCCGGCGGGACCAGCCACGCGTCCATCACCCTGCGCGCGATCGGCGCGGCGATGGCGCCGCCGCCGCCGCCGGCGTGCTCGACCAGCACCACCAGCGCGATCTTCGGCGCCGCGGCCGGGGCGAAGGCGATGAACAGCGCGTGGTCGCGCAGGCGCTCGGCCACGTCCTCCTGCTTGGGCGCGACCTCCTCGTCCTGCGCCAGCGCCGCGACCTGCACCGTGCCGGTCTTGGCGGCGACGCGGTACGGCGCGTTGTGCATCGCGGCGTAGGCGGTGCCGCCGGGCTCGTGCGCCACGACCTCCATCGCGTGCACCACGCGCTCCCAGTCGGCGGCGCTCAACTGGATGGGCGGCAGCGGCTCGGGCGCGACCGGCGTGACCGCACCGGTGGCCGGGTCCTGCGTGGCGTGCACCATGCGCGGCCGGAAGCCGTGGCCGCGCATGGCCACCAGCGCGGTCATGTGCGCCAGCTGCACCGGGGTGGTCGTCAGGTAGCCCTGGCCGATGCCGATGTTCAGGGTCTCGCCCGGATACCAGGCCTCGCGGCGCGCGCGCTGCTTCCATTCGCGCGACGGCAGCAGTCCGGACTTCTCGCCGGGCAGGTCGAGCCCGGTGGGCGCGCCGAGGCCGAAGCGCGCGAGGAAGGCGTGGATGCGGTCGATGCCCAGCGTCAGCGCCAGCTGGTAGAAGTAGACGTCGCAGGAGCGCGCCACGCCGCCTTCCATGTCGAGCCAGCCGTGGCCCCGGCGCTGCCAGCAACGGTACTTGCGCGCCGAACCCGCCAGCGTGAACTCGCCGGTGCAGAACTCCTTCTCGGCCGGGTCCTTGGCGTGGGCCTCGAGCGCCGCCAGCGCCATGAACGGTTTGATGGCCGAACCCGGCGAGTACTGGCCCTGCAGCGCGCGGTTGAACAGCGGGTGCGCCGGATCGTCACTGAGCGCCTGGTAGGTCGCCGCGTCCACGCCTTCGACGAACAAGTGCGGGTCGAAGCCGGGCTTGGACAGCAGCGCCAGCACCTCGCCGGTGCCCGGCTCGATCGCCACCAGCGCGCCGTTGCGCGCGCCGAAGGCCTGCTCGGCGACCTGCTGCAGGCGCGCGTCGAGCGACAGCAGCAGGTTGGTGCCCGGCACGCCGCGGCGCGTGTCGAGCTCGCGCAGCGGCCGGCCGCCGGCGCTGGTCTCGACCACCTGGGTGGACAGCGTGCCGTGCAGCAGCGCCTCGTGGCTCTTCTCGACGCCGGTGCGGCCGATGTACTGCGTGCCGCGGTAGGCCTTCTCCTCCACCGCCTTGAGGTCGTCCTCGGTGATGCCGCCGATGTAGCCGACCACGTGCGCGGCCGAGGCGCCGAGCGGGTAGTTGCGGGTGAGGCCGGCGTTGATGTCCACGCCGGTGAACTCGTAGCGGTTGATCTGGAAGCGCGCGACCTCTTCCATCGACAGGTTGGTGCGCAGCGCCACGCCCTGGTACTTGGGCGTCTTCTTCAGCCGCTCGCGGAAGCGCGCGAGGTCGGCCTCGGTCAGCTGCACCAGCCGGCTCGCGCGCGCCAGCGCCGCCTCGAGGTCCGTCACCTGCTCGCGCACCACCTCGAGGCGGAAGCCCGGCGCGTTCTGCGCCAGCAACGCGCCGTTGCGGTCGTAGACCAGGCCGCGCACCGGCGGGATCACCGTCAGGCGCATGCGGTTCTCGTCCGAGCGGGTGCGATAGTAGTCGTGCTCGACGACCTGCAGCTGCACCAGCCGCCCGGCCAGCAGCGCCGCCAGCGCCGCGCACGCCGCCATGGCGAAGGTCACGCGCGCGACGAAGGCCTGCCGCTCGACGTGCAGGTTCTTCAGCGCCGCGTATCGAGCCATCAGGACAGGTCCTCAGAGGGCCAGCGGGTCGTGCTCGCCACGCCGGTGCAGCGAGTTGAGCAGGCCGAAGGCCAGCGGCCAGCACGGGCCGGTGGTCAGCAGCGGCACCCATTGCAGCCACGGGTCGGCGCGATGGCCGGTGGCGCCGTCGATCCAGAACATCAGGAAGGTGTACACGGCGAAGATCGGCGTCAGCGCCAGCGCCTCCTGCCAGATCGGGTAGAGCGACAGGATGCCACGCAGCTGCAGCGTCACGAACACCAGCACGGTCAGGCCCAGCGCGTGCTGGCCGAGCACGCTGCCGAGCAGCACGTCGAGCAGCAGGCCGGTGATCCACGCCGTGACCAGGCCGGTGGGCTGCGGCACGACCATGGCCCAGTAGACCAGCACCATCGGCACGAACATCGGCCGCAGCACCGCCAGCGCGTACGGCAGCTCGACCAGCTGCAGCACCAGCGCGGCGGCGAGCGTCACCGCGATCAGCAGGCGGGGCGCGCCGTTCACGGCACGGCCTCCGGCATTGCCGGCGTCGTGGCCGCGGGCGGCGGCTCGACCGCAAAGCTCTCGCTCCACACCAGCAGGGCCTGGCGGCCGCGGTTCAGGCGCGCGGCCGGAGCGGCGAGCGCCTCCATGAAATGTTCGCCCGGGTCGTGCTTGACCTCGGTGATGGTGCCGACCGGGTAGCCGGCGGGAAAGCGCCCGCCGAGCGCCGAGGACACCAGCAGGTCGCCCACGCCCACGTCCGCCGTGCCGGGCAGGTAGGGCAACAGCAGCGAGGTGCCGTCGCCGCGCCCGAGCGCGATGGTCTGCAGGCCGGTGCGGTTGATCTCGACCGGGATGCCGTGGTTGGGGTCGGTCAGCAGCAGCGCGACCGAAGTCGCCGGATGCACCGCGACGACCTGGCCGAGCACGCCGTGCGCGTCCACCAGCGCCTGGCCCTTGTACACGCCGTCGTGCGTGCCCTTGTTCAGCACGATCTGCTGGCGGTAGGGATCCTGCGAAGCCGACAGGATCTCGGCGATCAGCACGCGCTCCTCGAGCTGCGCCGAGCTGGCCAGCAGCTCGCGCAGGCGGCGGTTCTCCATCTCGAGCGCCTCCAGCGTCTGCAGCCGCGACTGCAGCAGCAACTGGTTCTCGCGCAGCACGGCGTTCTCTTCGATCAGCGATTCGCGCGTCTGCAGGTGCTCGGCGGTGCCGGCCAGGGCCGACGGCAGCCCGGCCACCCACAGCACCGGCCGCAGCAGCCAGGCCAGGCCGTCGCGCAGCGGGGTCAGCGCCTGCGTGCGCGCGTCGGCCAGGATCACGCCGAGCGCGAGCAGGCACAGCACGAGGGCCTTGAGGCCCAGGCCGGGGCCGCGCGGGAACAGCGGGCGGCGCGTGGAGGCGGTGAGCGTGCTCACCCGTTCATTCTCCCACTCCGCGCTGCCATTTCCCCCTCACACCGGACCCACACCCGGTCCCGTCGCGCCCGAAGCCTGCCCTGAGCCCCTCGAAGCGCGCTCCTACTCCACGCTCAGGAACTCCCCGTGCTGGTCGAGCATGTCGAGCATCATGCCGCCGCCGCGCGCCACGCAGGTCAGCGGGTCGTCGGCGATGACCACCGGCAGCCCGGTCTCCTCCGAGATCAGCTTGTCGATGTCGCGCAGCAGCGCGCCGCCGCCGGTGAGCACGATGCCGCGCTCGGCCACGTCGGAGCCCAGCTCCGGCGGCGTGCGCTCGAGCGCCTTCTTGACCGCCGAGACGATGCCCGCGAGCGGCTCCTGCAGCGCGTCGAGGATCTCGTTGGAATTCATGGTGAAGGTGCGCGGCACGCCGGCGGCCAGGTGGCGGCCGACCACGTCGATCTCCTGCACCTCGTGACCCGGGAACGCCGTGCCGATCTCGATCTTGATCTTCTCGGCGGTGGCTTCGCCGATCAGCATGTTGTACTGGCGCCGCACGTAATTGACGATGGCGTCGTCGAACTTGTCGCCGGCGATGCGCGCGCTCTCGGCGTAGACGATGCCGTTGAGCGAGATCACCGCGACTTCCGAGGTGCCGCCGCCGATGTCGAGCACCATCGAGCCGCGCGCCTCGCCGATCGGGATGCCGGCGCCGAGCGCGGCGGCGATGGGCTCCTCGATCACGTACACCTTGCGCGCGCCGGCATTCTCCACCGACTCGCGGATGGCGCGTCGCTCGACCTGGGTCGAGCCGAACGGCACGCACACCACCACGCGCGTGACGCGCGGCATCATGCGGCCTTTCTGCACCTTGCGGATGAAGTGCTGCAGCATCTTCTCGGTGACGGTGAAGTCGGCGATGACGCCGTCGCGCAGCGGGCGGATGGTGGTGATGTTGCCCGGCGTGCGGCCGAGCATGCGCTTGGCGTCGAGGCCGACGGCCTCGATTTTCTTGCTGCCGCGCACGTCGGAGCGGATCGCGACGACGGACGGCTCGTTGAGCACGATGCCTTCGTCGCGAACGTAGACGAGAGTGTTGGCGGTGCCGAGGTCGATCGAAAGATCGTTGAGGAAAAGTCTGCGAACAGCGTCGAGCATTACGTTTGGAGCCGGGCGGGTGACGGTGGGTGAGGGTGTGCGATTAACCCATTGAGCGAATTTGAAAAAAGTCCGCGCAATGTAGCCGTGCGACGCAGCAATTGGCAAGGGTTTTCGGGCGGCAAATGAGGCTTTTCCGTGCGGTTTTTGGCAGAATTGCGCACTTTCCCGGAAGCCCCCATGGCACTGACCGCCGACCAGATCAGGCAGGTCGCGCACCTCGCGCGCTTGGAACTGCCGCCCGAGCAGGTGGAGAAGGTCGCGCGCGAGCTGTCCAACATCCTCGACATGGTCGACACCCTCGCGCGCGCCGACACCTCGGCCGCCGAGCCGATGGCCCACCCCCTCGACATGAGCCAGCGCCTGCGGCCGGACGCCGTCACCGAGCCCGACCGCCGCGCGGCGCTCCAGGCCCACGCGCCGGCGGTCCGCGACGGGCTGTACCTGGTGCCCAAGGTCATCGAGTGAGCCTGCATACCCTGCCGCTGCCGCAGCTGGCCGCCGGCCTGCGGGGGAAGAAGTTCTCCGCGGTCGAGCTGGCCCGGCACTTCCTGGCCCGCATCGAGGCCCACGACCGGAAGCTCAACAGCTTCGTCACGGTGTGCGGCGAGTCGGCGCTGGCCGAGGCCGCCGCCGCCGACGCCCGGCTGGCGCGGGGCGAGGGCACGCCGCTCACCGGCATCCCGCTGGCGCAAAAGGATATTTTCTGCACGCAGGGGGTCAGGACCGCCTGCGGCAGCCGCATGCTGGACCGCTTCGTCGCGCCCTACGACGCCACGATCGTCAGCCGCCTGAAGGCGGCCGGCACGGTGATGCTGGGCAAGTGCAACATGGACGAATTCGCCATGGGCTCGTCCAACGAGACCAGCTGGTACGGGCCGGTGAAGAACCCGTGGGACCTGGCCCGCGTGCCCGGGGGCTCCAGCGGCGGGTCCGTGGCCGCGGTCGCCGCCGGCCTGGCCGCCGTGGCCACCGGCACCGACACCGGCGGCTCGATCCGCCAGCCCGCGGCGCTGACCAACCTGACCGGCATCAAGCCGACCTACGGCCGGGTGTCGCGCTACGGCATGATCGCCTTCGCCTCCTCGCTGGACCAGGCCGGCGTGCTGGCCCGCACCGCCGAGGACTGCGCGCACGTGCTCGCCGCCATGGCCGGCTTCGACCCGCTCGACTCGACCTCGGTGGACCGGCCGGTGCCGGACTACGCCGCCGCCCTGGCCGCGCCGGTCAAGGGCCTGCGCATCGGCCTGCCCAGGGAATACTTCGCCGCGGGGCTCGAGGCGGGCACCCGCGCGGCGGTGATGGCGGCGGTGACGCAGTTCGAGGCGCTGGGCGCGACCGTGTCCGAGATCTCGCTGCCGAACTCGCCGCTGTCGGTGCCGACCTACTACGTGGTGGCGCCGGCGGAAGCCTCGAGCAACCTGGCGCGCTTCGACGGCGTGCGCTACGGCCACCGCGCCGAGGGCGTGAAGACGCTCGAGGAGCTGTACAAGAAATCGCGCGGCGAGGGCTTCGGCGCCGAGGTCCGGCGCCGCATCATGATCGGCACCTACGTGCTGTCCCACGGCTACTACGACGCGTATTACCTCAAGGCGCAGAAGGTGCGCCGCCTGATCTGCGACGACTTCCGGCGCGCGTTCGAGAAGGTGGACGTGGTGCTCGGCCCGACCGCCCAGGCGCCGGCGTTCAAGCTCGGCGACAAGACCGCCGACCCGGTGGCGATGTACCTGAACGACATCTACACCATCGCCGCCAACCTCGCCGGTATCCCGGCGTTGTCCATGCCGGGCGGGTTCGTGGACGGCCTGCCGGTCGGCGTGCAGCTGATGGGCAACTATTTCGACGAGGCGCGCCTGCTGAACGTCGCGCACCAGTACCAGCTGGCCACCCACTGGCACAAGGCACTACCGAAGGGGTTCGAATGAGCATCGTGGCAATGACGTTACTGCTGGCCGCCGGCGCGGCCGAAACCGCGGCGGCGCCCGCGCCCACCGCAGCGGCTAGCGACCCGTCGGGGTGGAGCGCCGAGTTGCGCGCCACCATCGAGAAGACGCTCGACAAAGCCTCGGTCAAGGCCCGGCGGCCCGTCGGGCACGAACAGGAGGCGCAGCGCGCCAGGGGCGTGCCCGTGGTGCTGAAGCAGGGTGCGCCGCAGTACCCGCGCTACTCGCTCGACGAGGACGTGTATGGCTGCGTGATCGTGGCTTTCGACATCCTGCCCAGCGGCAAGACCGACCAGTTCGAGGTGGTGAGCGCCGATCCGCCCGGAGTGTTCGACATGCTGGCCATGCGCATGATGCTGCTCACCGAGTTCGAGAAGCCCGCGAAAGGCGCTGCCGCCGCGCGCTACCGCAAGGCCGTGTTCGTGCTGCTGCCCAAGCCGCCGCCGGCCAAGTACACCTCGATGAACCAGCGCAACGAGGAACAGCGCGACCAGCAGCGCTCCGAGCTGCGCGCGGCCTGCGAGGCCCGGGCGCCGTGAGGCTGCGCGCGCCGCGCGTGCTCGTGCTGCCGGCGCTGCTGGCCGCGCTGCCGGCCGCGCTGCCGGCCGCGGCGGCCGCCGAGGCGCCGGCGCCCCCCGCCCAGGGCGCGCCGGCCACGCGCGAAATCCGCGTGCTCGAGACGGTCATGCCGGCGTACCCGCGCACCGGCGCCGCCGCCGACGGCGGCTGCGTCACCGTGCGCTTTCGCATCAAGTACGACGGCTTCGTCGGCGACGTGACGGTGCTGGAAGCGCGGCCCGAGTCGCTGGCCGAGCCGACCGTCGCCGCCATCAAGCAGTGGCACTTCCAGAGCTTCCCGCCGCCGGACGTCTACGCGGTGCACACCTTCAATTTCACCCCCGACGTCGTGCGCCTGCCCGAGAACGCCATCCGCGCCTCGTACGCCGACCTCGCCGGCAGCGAAGTGCGCGCGGTCGGTTGCGGCGGCAAGCCGGCCGCCGCGGCCGCGTCCGGGAGCGCGCCCGAGTCCGCGCAGCCACCCGAGACCGGAGCGGGCAAATGAGCGTGCCGGGCTGGGAGGCCGTCATCGGGCTGGAGATCCACTGCCAGCTGCTGACGCGGTCCAAGATCTTCTCCGGCGCGCCGACCGCCTACGGCGCCGCGCCGAACACGCAGGCCTGCGCCGTCGACCTCGGCCTGCCGGGCGTGCTGCCGGTGCTGAACGAGGAGGCCGTGCGCATGGCCGTGAAGTTCGGCCTCGCGATCGACGCGCAAATCGCGCCGCGCTGCGTGTTCGCGCGCAAGCACTATTTCTACCCGGACCTGCCCAAGGGCTACCAGATCAGCCAGTACGAGCTGCCCATCGTCAGCCGCGGCAAAGTCACCATCCGCGCGGACGGCGCCGACAAGGCCATCGGCGTCACGCGGGCGCACCTCGAGGAAGACGCCGGCAAGTCCCTGCACGAAGGCTTCGGCAGCGCCACCGGCATCGACCTCAACCGCGCCGGCACGCCGCTGATCGAGATCGTGTCCGAGCCCGAGCTGCGCAGCGCGGCCGAGGCGGTGGCCTACATGAAGCAGGTGCACCAGCTGGTGGTCTACCTCGGCATCTGCGACGGCAACCTGCAGGAAGGCTCGTTCCGTTGCGATGCGAACGTGTCGGTGCGCAGGCAGGGCGAGACCCGGTTCGGCACGCGCACCGAGACCAAGAACGTCAACTCGTTCCGCTTCGTCGAGAAAGCCATCGAGTTCGAGATCGCGCGCCAGGTCGAGGTGCTCGAAGGCGGCGGCAAGGTGGTGCAGGAGACGCGCCTGTTCAACCCGGACACCGGCGAGACGCGCACCATGCGCACCAAGGAAGAGGCGATGGACTATCGCTATTTCCCGGACCCCGACCTGCTGCCGGTGGCGTGCTCCGCCGAGTACGTCGAGTCGGTGCGGCGCACGCTGCCGGAGCTGCCGGAGGCCAAGCGCGAGCGCTTCGCCAGGCAGTACGGCCTGGCGGCCTACGATGCCGGCGTGCTCACCGGCGAGCGCGCGCTGGCGGACTTCTACGAGCAGGTGGTGAAGGAGTCCGGCGCCGATCCCAAGCTGTGCGCCAACTGGACCACCACCGACCTGCTCGGCGCCCTGCACAAGGCTGGCAGGGAGATCGCGGCCTCGCCGGTGTCGGCGTCCGCGCTGGCCGGCCTGGTCAGGCGCATCGCCGACGGCACCATCAGCGGCAAGATCGCCAAGGAGGTGTTCGAGGCGATGTTCGCGGGCGAGGGTGGCGCGGACGCCATCATCGGGAACAAGGGGCTCAAGCAGATCACCGACAGCGGCGCCATCGGCAAGGCCATCGATGAAGTCATGGCGAAGAATCCGGGCCAGCTCGCCGAGTACCGCTCCGGCAAGGACAAGCTGTTCGGCTTCTTCGTCGGCCAGGCCATGAAGGCGACCGGCGGCAAGGCCAACCCCGCCGAGCTGAACCGTCTGCTCAAGGAAAAGCTCAAAGGCTGAGAAAAAGGGGTCAGATCCATTTTCCGATCCCTTTCCTCCGCGCGTAGAATTCCGGGGGAAAATGGATCTGACCCCTTTTCCCTAGGCCATGCCTGATTCCGTCACCCCGTTCCTGTTCGAGCGCTGCAACGTGCGCGGCGCCTGGGTGGAGATCGAGACCGGCGTCACCGACATGCTCGGGCACCGCAACTATTCCCCCGACGTGCGCCGCCTGGTCGGCGAGTCGTGCGTGGCCATTGCGCTGCTGGCCGCGCAGACCGCGTTCAAGGGCCGCCTGTCGCTGCAGTTCCAGCACGGCCACGGGCCGCTCAAGCTGCTGGTGGCGCAGTCCGACCCCGGCCTCAACGTGCGCGGCATGGCCAAGGCCGATACCGGCGCATCCGGCCTGCTCGACCAGCTCATGAACGGCGGCGTGCTGGGGCTGGTGGTCGAGAACGCGCGCGGCGGCCACAACTACCAGGCGCTGGTGCAGGCCCACGGCGACACGCTGGCGGCGGCGCTGGAACGATATTTCCTGCAGTCCGAGCAGCTGGCCACGCGGCTGTGCTTCGCCGGCGGCGCCGACCGCCTGCGCGGCCTGCTGATCCAGCGCCTGCCGGCGCGCGACGACGAGGACGACGCCGCCCACTGGCAGCACCTGCAGTCGCTGTTCGGCACGCTGTCGCCGGACGAGCTGGCCGGCACGCCGACCGACGAGCTCATGCTCAGGCTGTTCCCGGGCGAGGACATCCGCGTGTTCAGGCCCAGGCCGGTGGCGCTGGTGTGCCGCTGCAGCCACGCCAGCATCTCGGCCATGCTGGTGTCGCTCGGCCGCAAGGAGCTCGAGAGCCTGGTGCTGGAGCGCGGCGAGGTCGAGGTCACCTGCGAGTTCTGCGGCAAGGCCTACCGCTACAGCGCGGCCGAGATGCAGCGGCTGTTCGAGGCCACCGAGGCCAGGGCCGGCGCGGCCACTCGCCATTGAGTAAAGCGCTGAATCCGCGTCCGCTCGGGTAACGTATTGGCCGGACCATGAGCCCGCTCGCCGTTTTCCTGCTGACCGTCGCCATCGCCGTAGCCGCCAAGGCCGGCGCCTGGTGGCTGTCGCTGCGCACGCGCAACGCCGGGCTGGTGGACCCGATCTGGGCCTTCACGCTCGCGCTGCTCGCCGTGACGTACGCCGCGCTCGGCACGGCGCCGGCCGCGACGCGCTGGGCGCTGGGACTGATGGGCGCGGCCTGGGGCCTGCGCCTCGGCGCGCACCTGTGGGCGCGCAACGCCGGCAAGCCCGAGGACTTCCGCTACGCGCAGTTCCGCGCGCAGTGGGGCGCGCGCGCCGACGCCAACATGTTCTGGTTCTTCCAGTTCCAGAACGTGTTCACGCTGCTGCTCTCGGCCAGCGCCTTCCTGACCGTGGCCTTCCGCCCGGGCAACCCGGCGCCCGCGGCGTTCGTCGCGGCCGGTGCGCTGTGGCTGCTCGCGGTGGCCGGCGAGGGCCTCGCCGACCGCCAGATGGAGGCCTTCCGCCGCAACCCGATGAACCAGGGCCGCGTGTGCCGCGACGGCCTGTGGCGCTACTCGCGCCACCCGAACTACTTTTTCGAGTGCGTGCACTGGCTGGCCTACGTGCCGCTGGCCTGGGGCGCGCCGTGGGGCTGGGCCGCGCTGGCGGCGCCGCTGGTCATGGCCAGCCTGCTGATGAAACTCTCCGGCGTGCCGCTACTCGAAGAGCAGATGCTCAAGCGCAAGCCCGAGTACGCCGACTACGTGCGCACCACCAGCGTCCTGATCCCGTGGCCGCCGCGCTCGTGACGCCAGGTGGTATGGCGCAAGGCGCGGGCCGGGGGCCTGTCTCGCTTCATGGCTCGCTCGATGGCGCGCTGCTCGGCTCGCCATGTCTCGCCTTCGCGACGCGCGCCACCCCTCGCTTCGCTCGGGGCTCCGTCTCGCTGCGCTTTTACTTCCGCTCGCCAAGCCCCCGGCCCGCCACTGATCGCTCATCTCCTGGGCGGGCCACTGGAGGGAGTGAGACCTCGGGGGCGGATCGGGTGGCCCCTGGAGGGGAACAGCGCAGGCAAGCGGAGCCCCGAGCGCAGCGAGGGGTCGCCGCGCCATGGCGAGCCGAGACTTGGCGAGGCGAGCTAGCGCGGCGACTGCCGAGCAGTCCCCGGAAGGGGCCACGCGATCCGCTCCTTCGAGACAAGCCCCCGACCCGCACGCGCCCATGAACGTCGTAGAGATTTGCGAACGGGGCTGGATCCCCGACGCGCTGGCGCGCCTCGGCATGCGCCGCCTGATTGCCCGGCGCCTGCGCGACGAGTCCGCCGGCGACCCGCGCGCGCGCCACGCCCAGTTCGTGCGCGAGCTGCGCGCCAGCCCCATCGCCATCCACACGCACGACGCCAACGCCCAGCACTACGAAGTGCCGGCCGAGTTCTTTCGCCTGCATCTCGGCCCGCGCCTGAAGTACTCGTGCTGCGTCTACGGTGACCCGGCCTGGTCCCTGGTGCAGGCCGAGGACGCAGCGCTCGAGCAAGCCGCGCAGCGCGCCGAAGTCGCCGACGGCCAGCGCATCCTCGACCTCGGCTGCGGCTGGGGCTCGCTATGCCTGTGGCTCGCGCAGCGCTACCCGCGCGCGCAGGTGGTGGCCCTGTCCAACTCCGCCGGCCAGCGCGAGTTCATCGAGGGGCGGGCCCGCGAGCGCGGCCTGGCCAACCTGCGCGTGCTGACGGGCGACGTCGCCGAACTCGATTTCCCGGCCGGAGCCGTGACCGCGGAATTCGACCGCATCCTGTCGGTCGAAATGTTCGAGCACATGCGCAACTACCAGGCCCTCCTCGCCAAACTGGCCCGCTGGCTGAAGCCGGACGGCAAGCTGTTCGTGCACGTGTTCGCGCACCGCGAGCTGGCCTATCCGTTCGAGGCCAGGGACGGCAGCGACTGGATGAGCCGTCACTTCTTCACCGGCGGGCTGATGCCGTCGGCGCGCCTGCTGGCCGAGTTCCAGGACGACCTGCGCCTCGAGCAGCAGTGGTGGATCGGCGGCCAGCACTACCAGCGCACCGCCAACGACTGGCTCGACGGCGTCGACGCGCGGCGCGTCGAGATCCTCGAGGTGTTCCGCCGCACCTACGGCGCCGAGGCGCCGCTGTGGCTGCAACGCTGGCGCATGTTCTACATGGCGGTGGCCGAGCTGTTCGGCTATCGCGGCGGCCAGGAATGGGGCGTCGCGCACTACCGGTTCACGCGCCCTTAAGGCGGCGGCGGGTATCATGCGCCGCATGCGTTTTCTCCCGCTCGTCGCCGCGCTCGCGCTGGCCGCGCCCGTTCTGGCGCAGGACGGCACGCACACGTTCCGCGGCTACGCCTACGACCTCGCCAGCGGCAAGTTCCTCTACACCGAGGTGCACAAGCAGGTGGTCGACGGCAGCCGCTGGCTGGGCGGCACCATCGACTACTACGCGCCCGACGGCTCGCGCATCGGCCACAAGACGCTGGACTTCAGCCACGACCCCTTCGTGCCGGTCTACCGGCTGGACCTGGCCACCGGCGGCGGCTACATGGAAGGCATCGCCAGGGTCGGCGCCGAGCGGATCGAGATGCAGAAGAAGGGCTACGGCAGCGAGCGCGTGCGCACGGCTGCGGTGCCGCGCCGCGGCACCATGGTCGCCGACTCGGGGTTCCACAGCTTCCTGCGCGACCGCTTCGACGACCTGCTGGCGGGCAAGACCGTCGAGTTCACCTTCGCCGTGTCCGGCGAGCTCGATTCGTTCCGCTTCCGCGCGCGGCGCATCGCGGATCGCGAGTTCGAGGGCAAGCCCGCCGTGCAGCTGAAGGTCGAGCCGTCGACCTGGCTGCGCCTGCTGGCCGATCCGCTCTACGTGCTGTACGACCCCGCGCAGCGCCGCCTGCTCGAGTACCGCGGCGTCTCGAACCTGCACGACCCGAAGACACGCAAGGCCTGGAACGCCCGCATCGTCTATCCTTCCGTGCCTCCCAGGGATGCGCCGGCGCTGCCGGAAGGAATTTCATGATTCGCCGGATCGGATGCGTGCTGCTGTTCGCCGCTACCACGGCCGCGGCCGCCGAAGCCGTGCCGGCCGGCCCGGCGGGCGCCGACCCGTTCGAGGCGGCGCTGGAGCAGGCGCGAGAGCGGCGCGTGCCGGTGCTGGTGGACTACACCGCGCCCTGGTGCTACTCGTGCTACTACATGGCCAGGAACGTGCTGACCGGCGCCGAGTGGGAGCGCGCGCAGCGCGAGGCCGTGGTGGTGGAGCTCGACGCCGACTCGCCGGTCGGCGCGAAGTGGATGGCGGCGTGGAGCGTCAAGGCCATGCCGACCTACCTGCTGTTCGATGAGCGCGGGCAGGAGCTCGGCCGCGTCCTCGGCGAGCAGACGCGCGACGACTTCTACGCCTGGCTGTTCGCCACCATCGGCCGCGACCCGCTGGAAACCGTGAAGGCCAGGGTCAAGGGCGATTCGAAGGACTCGCTCGCGGCCGCGCGCGAGGTGCTGCGCGCCTACCACGCGCGCTTCGACGCCAAGGGCGGCCTGGCCTGGCTCGACGCGCAGCCCGAGACGGTCGGCACCGCCGTGGTGCGCGACCGGCAGGGCGCGTCGTGGGTGGCGCGGCTCGAGCTGCAGCGCGCCGCCGCCGACCAGGACGTGCGCGCCTGCACCGCCGTCGCGCCCAGGGTGTTCGCCGGGCCGCTGGGCTGCGAGCGCCCGTACGAGCTGTCCCGGGTGATGGCGTGCACGGAGGAGCTGGCGCAGCCCCGGCGCCGGCCGCTGCTGCGCCCGCAGGCCGGGCCGATGGAGCAGCTGCTCGCCAGGCGCGTGCTGTCGGCCAGGGACCGCTGCGCCGACGAGCGCAGCATCGTGCTCGGCGCCGCCGACCTGCACCAGGCGCTGGGCGAGGCCGCGGCCGAGCAGCGCGCGCTCGATCGCGCCATCGAGGACCTGAAGCGGCGCATCGGCGGCGAGGTCGGCAGGGACCGCAACCTGGCCGACAACCTGCGCGTGTACCTCGACCGCGCCGGCCGCGTCGACGAGCTCGACCGGCTGTTCCCGCGCCTGATCGAGGCCTGGCCCGACGACTACGTCTATCCGTACCGCCACGCCCGCAGCCTGGCCGAGCGCGGCAAGCATGCCGAGGCCGTGCCGCTGTACGAGCAGGCGGCGGCGAAGACCTACGGCGTGAACACGCTGCGCATCGCCGGGCTGCGCGCGAAATCGCTGCAGGCGCTCGGCCGCGGCGCCGAGGCGCGCGCGGTGCTGGCCGAGGCGCTGGCCGCCAACGGCCGGTGGTTTGCCGAGGACGCGGCGAAGCTCAAGGCGATGCTGGAGTCGCTGCCGCCGGCGTAGCTACTGGTATCCGGGCTTGCCCAGCTCGTCCGGCCGGTGGGGAATGCGCAGGATGCGCGTGGTGTCGAAGCCGTTGGCGCGCGCCACCGCCAGCATGGCCTGGTACATCTCGCTGCTGAGGTGCGGCTCGCGCGCGAAGAACCAGACGTAATCGCGGCTCGGGTGGCCGATGATCGAGTAGCGGTACTGGTCGTCCACGAACAGCACGGCGTAGTCCTGCCACAGCGGCGGCAGGAAGGTGATGCGCCCCTCGGCCTGCGTGATCGGGTTGGTCACCTCGATCATGCCGTCCTTGATGAACGGCGGACTCTCGAAACGCTCCCACGCCGTGTACTTGTCGTCGATCCGGCCGTCGGCGCGGCGCGCGTACTCGACGTACGGCGCGAGGTTGCCACGCTCGGCGAAGTAGGGGATGTTGGCGAGGACGTACCAGCGGCCCATGTAGCGGTCGAGGTCCACGTAGCCGACCGCCCGCAGCGGCTCCTCCTCCTCGCCGAACTCCGGCAGCTGCGTCACGCATGCGGACAGCGCCAGCGCCGCGAGCGCCAGGATTCTCCTCATGAGCCGGCTCTCTTGCCGAAGCATCGGTTACGCACGCCGCCGGTCGATCGCCGCTCAGTAGGCGACGGGATTCCTGAGGAAACGCCACAGGATCTTGCACGCCACCGACGCGCTGCGGGCCTGCCGCTGGACGTGGCGAGAAATCTCATCGAGCGCGCTCCGGTCGTACAGATTTCCGCCGAAAATGACCGCTTCGATTCTCTGCGAGTTGCGGATGTCGGTCAACGGATCGGCGTCGAGCAGGATGAGGTCGGCGACCATGCCGGCAGCGACCCGGCCGTACTCGGCGTCGAGGCCGAAGTATTCAGCCGGTGCCCGCGTCGCCGCATCCAGCGCTTCGGCGGGCGTCAGCCCCGCCAGGACCAATTGCTCCATTTCCCGATGGACATCGGCGCCCGGGACGATGTAGTCCGTCCCCACCAGGACCCTCACGCCGGCCCGATGGGCGGCGCCGGTCAGTTCCAGGCCCTTCCGGTAGAACTCGCGATAGGTCTTGCGCGCCTGCGGCGATGGATCCCGGGCCAGGACGGCGTCGACGTCCTCCAGCCACTGCCACTTCATGAGCGGATGCAGGTACCGCAGCAGCGGATCCTCGCGCACCGCCGCGTCGTCGGCATGGGCGTCCACCCAGCGCGTCAGGTGCGTCGGCACGTACCACGTTCCGGCCGCCTTCATCGCCGCGAAAATGGCGTCGGCCATGGCCGGGTCATGCTCGGCCAGCATGCGCGCCCGGTGTTCGTGCCATCCCGGCGTGCCCGCCTGCTCACGCAACCCGGCACTTCCGCGAAACGATTCGTGCAGGATGAAGCGGGCGTGCTCGATGCTTTTCTGGTGAGCCGCCGCCTCGAGGGCGCTGACGCCATGCGGGCGATGGCCGACGACATCGAGCCCGAGGCGGCGCGCCTCGTCGACCAGCGCGAAGTACGCCGCCCGAGGGATCCGGTCGTAGACCTTGATCGCCTCCACGCGCCCCGCGAAGTGGCGGACGAACTCGCGCGCCTGCTCTTCCGTCGCGGTCCCGAAAAACTCGGGAACTCCCTCGATGCGATCGAGCATTCCGGGGCCGTTCGCCATGAAGCTGGTCGAGGCCACGATGCGCGGAGCGACTCTTTCACCCGCGATCGCCTCGGCGGACCACCGGCGCTTGTCTTCGGGGCAGGCGATGAAGGGATCGCCGGGCTGCGGGCATCCCTGCATGTCGCGCACGTTGGTGACGCCGTAGGCGACATAGAGGGGCAGGTCCAGCATCGGCGAGACCGCGTAGATGTGCGCATGCATGTCCCACAGCGCCGGCACCAGGAAGCGCCCGCTGCCGTCCACGACCTGCGCGGCCCCCGGAACCTCCAGCTCGGCAGCATTCCCGACGCGTGCGATGCGGCCAGCCTCGATCAGCACCGACTGCCGCGGAACGAGCCGCGCCCCGCGGACATCGACGATCGATACGTTGGTGATCGCCAGCGGCGCCGTCGTGCGCGCCGGTGGCACCGACGCGAGCGGCCACAGGACACCCAGCGCGAAAGCGGAGGTGCCCGCTGCGAGCGCCAGCGCCGCGAGCGCCAGGATTCTTCTCATGGTCAGCGCTTTTCTTCCATCAAGCCGACGAGGTTGCCGTCCGGGTCGCGCACGAAGCCGATCCACAGCTCGTGGTCTGGCATCTTCGCGGTGAACTGGGGCGCGCGCTCGTTCGCCGCGCCGCGCGCCACGATCGCGGCGTGCGCGGCGGCAATGTCCTTCACCTTGAAATACAGCACCGAGTTGGCGCCCGGCGCGCCGTGGCCCTGCGGCGTGCTCAGCATGATGCGCACCTCGCCGGCGGCGAGGAAGGCGAGGTTGTCGCCGGCGCTGAACAGGAACTTCAGGCCCAGCACGTCGCGGTAGAAGGGCAGTGCCTTGCCGACGTCGCTGACGGTGATGGCGATCTGGCCGATGTTCATGTCCGGGCGGGCCATGGTCAGAACGCGCTGCCGTCCTTGCGCAGGAACTTCCGCTGGCCGTCGACCATGACGGCCTGGATGTCGTCGTCGGGGTAGGTGACGACGTCGCCGGCCGTGCGGTCACCGACCTCGAGGTAGACCACGTCCTCGGCGCCGCGGTTGGCAAGCATGTGGCCGTTGGCCTCGCCGGCGCGGAAGCCCACGCACATGCCGGCGCGCAGCGGCGTCTCGCCGCCGTCCATCACCAGCGTCGCCGTGCCGGACAGGATGTAGACGAACTCATCCTGCCTGGTGTGCCAGTGGCGCAAGGCCGACGTGCCGCCGGGCCGGATGGTGGCGCGATTGACGCCGAAGTTCTTCAATCCGAAGAGGTCGCCAAGGGTCTGCTTGTCGCGCCCGGCCATGCGCGAGTAGTACGGCTCGGGGTACAGCGAGCGCTTGACGCGCGGCGGCACTTCGGCGGCGATGGCGGGTTTGGGATCAACGGGCATGGCGGCATCCGCAGGTCACGACGGCGCATTCTAGCGTTCCGCCGCGGCGGGCACGGCGCGCGCGGCCGCTGCGACCACCGCGACGCCATGCTAGTGCCCGTAGCTGATCACCCGGGTGATCTGCCAGGCCCCATCCCGGTGGCGCCACAAATGAACGAACTTCGGCGTCGCCACCAGCTGGTCGCGCTGCGCGCCCCTCATGGTCCAGAACTTGTGCGTCCCCAACTGGACGGCGCCATAGCCTTGCATCGGATGCACCTCAACGGATTCCGGCACCAATTCCCGCTGCAGCCTGGCGCTTCCATCCGGGCCGCAGCGATCCATGAACGATGGCTCGAGTTGCGCGCGTGTCGTCGTGACGTTGTCGTTGTCCTGATAGAACTCGATTACGCCGGTGTTCACCGGCGCCGAGTGGAACGCGTTGCTGGGTCCACGTGTTTAGAAAACCAGGATCCTCTCCGACTCGATGGTCCATTGCGCCAGTTGGCTCATGGTACTTACTTCAGCTCCTTCGAGGAGCGGCAAGGCCTTGATGCCGCGCGCCTCACAGCAAGTGCCGCAGAGCTTTAACAGGCCGCCCTTCACGATTACGGATTTCAGCATCCGCTCGACGCTGTAATAGCCCTGCGGTGTGTTCTGAGCCGAAATGGCTGCGGTTACAGCATCTGCCATGAGGAAGACTCGGACTTCCACTCCGGGCTGATCTTTTTGAAGCGCCATGGCAAGGCGGAGAGCGTTGTAGGTTTTTTCCGAGCCGTAGGGAGCCTCGTTGAGAATGAAGAGAACCTTCATGTGATTCAACCTCTCCGTGCTTGAATACCGGCAACGCTAACGATGCACACGAGCATGAGCCTCGATCTTTCCGAGCAGCCACTGTAGCCCAGCCAAATGCTGTTGATCATGGCTGCACAGATAGTGAACAAGCCCGCCGAACGTCACGGGGCCGTAGCCTTCAAACACGGCGGGGCGCTGGTATTGGCTCGGGGTTAGCCGGGTCAGCAGCGCCAGCTCACGCCTGACCTTGCCGAGCTCCTTGACCTCCTGCTGCTCGGTGACCTCGAGCGAGACCTTCTTGGTCCTTGAGAAAGCGCCCCGTGCAGCGGTCGTGCGCCAACGCGAAAGCATCCAGGGATGAACATCGAGTGCCTCAGCGACATCCTGGACGCGAACACCCGGCAGCTCAGTCAGCTTCACCGCCTTGAGCTTGAACTCATCGGTGTAGCGGTACAGCTTGCGCGGCCCTTTGGGTCTGGCCATAGCACCTCCGACATAGTTAGGTCGGAGTGTTAACTATTTCGGGGGAGGATCCACCGTCCGCTGGAACCCGTTGTTGGGCGGCAACACTACTTCTTTCGTGGATCATCCGCGGGGTTGACGTAGTTGATAGCCCAGGGGCCAACTCCATGAACCTGGATAATCGTCTCCTCCTTGTTCCAGGCGAAATGATTTGTCTTCGGTTGCATGATCGCAGCGCTGCCCACCGTGAGCGCCTTGGTCTTCGACGTGTCCAGTTTGTCTCCGACGCCCATGTTAAAAGTGCCAGAAATGACCGTCACATGCTCAATAGCCGGGTGCCAGTGCGCGGGGATTTTGTAGCCGGCCGGAAGTTTCAGGCGAAACGTGAAAGGAACCGCTTCTGTTAGCGGGCCTTCAATGACTGCGAGTTTCGCTCCGGCTGGCAATGAAGCCACATCGGTCCAGATAAGCTCTTCTGGGGTCACCATTGTGTGAGCCGACGACTCCGCCCAGCAGGTCTGCGTTCCCGCCGAAGCCACTGCAGCCAACATGCATAGCACCACGTACTTATTGGTCATGGAAGCCACCTCCTGTTGAATAGACCGTACCACGATAACTTGCCGCCCAACGCCGTGGTTCAGCGGCGAACCGAGCGCGTAGCGCGAGGACCGTCCGCTGGAACCACTTGTTGGGCGGCAGTTCTGCACGATGTCACTTGGGCTGCTCCTGTTGATTTAGAGCCTCAACGCGCTGCCTGAAGGTGCTCGATAGGACGTTGTAGGCCGCCTTGTGAACCTCCGCGAACTTCTCATCGATGATCTTCTTACCATCAACGATTTGTGCAGCTCGCGGTTTAGTGAGTTGTTCCAGTTCTCCACCCAGCATTAACTTGCAGTCGCCGCCTGCATTGCGCGTTATGAAATAGAACTCTTTAGTCTTGAAGTTGAAGGTGAGACTGGTATTTCTGCAGTCCTTACTGGTTCCAAGCGGATGGGACTCAATGCTGTCCTTGCTCCATCGGGCTATCTCATAGCTTTCCGTGCTGCTTTCCATCACCTGATAGATTTGACTCCAAGACTTCTCGTTAGGAACGACGAAGTGCAGCTGATCCAACTCGCAGCTGTTCTCGCTCCTGGAACATGAAACACGTACATGATTTATTGGCCACGCAATTCTGTCGTCAACGATGATCATCGTGCCTTGTACGACCGCGTAGGCATCGGTGATGAAACTTGAGAATTGATCGGGGAAGCTCACCCGCGACAGTTTCTGCATCTCAGCGCGTTGTTCAAGCTGATGAATCTGCCAAACCGTGAGCTCCCCAGTTGGCTTGTCACCCAGATCCGCTTGAAAAGCCTTTACCGCTGAGCTGTAGTCATGAAGCCCCGGGTACATCAACTGATTCAGTTCCATTCCAAACAATAGGTCTGATCCGAGGGATAGGCCGCGTCGGGCCGCCATGGTGTACATCATCGGCACTTCCGACTTCAGCTTCTCTTTGGAAAGACTGTTGAGTCGCTGGGGCGTGTAGTCGCGATACTTGCGCACAGCAGCATCGTCCGCGTACGTCGGGAGGGAGACGAGAAAGACCGAGATAAACAACGAAAGTGCTAGTTTCATGAGGCCCCCTACTACCGCTTCTTTTCTGACGCCCAACGCCGGTGTTCAGCCGCCGGCCGAGCCCGCAGGGCGAGGCCGGTCGGCTGGAACACCTTGTTGGGCGGCATGTGCCCAAAGTGATGGGCTACGCCACGCGTAGATGAACAGCGCCACAAACATTGGTAACGCTGGCACCAAAAAGAGCTGAGTTAGCAGGACCTGCTTCATTGAGAGGTGACCGGCCTGAGCGTTCATGACAGGCAGCATGACCCAACTGTAGAGCAACACTAAAACGGAAAAGCCAAACACAACTCGCCAGAAGCCGCGGCTGATGATGCGCCAATTCATCGCCAGACCAACGACGCCGACGAGAAAGAGCAGATACGGGGATTCACCGATAAGGGCATCGATTGCCAAGGTAGGGTATGCGGAGCGCTTTAGCCAAACGAATGCGCCCGCGCTGTAGCCGAGATATGCGGCGGCATAGAAGAGCCACAGCTGCCTTGCTTTCATGCCGCCCAACGCCGTGTTCAGCCGCGAATTCGCGCGCAGCGCGAATTCGTCGGCTGGAACACATAGTTGGAGGTCACTTGTTCAAGACCTTGACGGGCTTCCAATTATTCAGGAACTGGGAGAAGTCGCGGACCGCATTCTCATAGCGACCATCCGCGATCAGGAAGTGCTCTGGGCGATTTAAGCCTCGTGTCTCCCAGCACCGGTCTCTCTCTGTGACCCAAAAGTAACTCTGAATCTTTGCGCTGCGCCCGTGAATGATGTTGAGGCGCCTGAGCAGCTCCGAGGGTTTGATAATGACGAAATCCGTGCTGCGGTTCTCAAAACCCGTCACAACAAACACCCAGTAGTCGGCGCGTGACATTGCGATTTTCCGACGATCCAGAGCCCACCATCCACAAGCTCTAAGAGGCTTCTGGAACGCCGCTGGCATGTGCGTGGCTAAGAAGTCTCGTGAGAATTTGACCTGGAGCGAGACCACATTTCGGTTCTTTGAGTCTGAAATGAGGAGATCGACCCCTGAATCCTTGGCTGGTATCCAGACATTCGTACGACGGAAGTTGCGCTCGATGTATTCACCGACGATGTACTCGCCGGCATGAATCGTGAAGAGCGGCTTCACTTTTGTGACCTCCAACGCCGTGTTCAGCGGCGCCGAGGCCGCGCAGCGGCCGAGGGGACACCCGCGAAGCGGGTGCGTCCGCTGGAACACATAGTTAGAAGTCGGTTCATTAATGTGCTCCCTCCGTTGCCAGCTCTTTCACTAGGTCGCTCGCGAAGGCATACCCTGTGGCACCCCACGGTGTGTTGTTGATTCTATGCGTGACGTCGCCGAGATCGCAGGCGTTGAGGCCGCCCTCGTGATAGACGAAATAGGCGAAGTCTCGGGCGATGTGGTTCATTGACCCGATGAGCTTCTGGTTTTTCGCTGCGCCGACTGCGGGCAGGTGGCCATACTCATTAACGACGCGTTCAATGGCTCTACCGTTATGACCTTCGAGCGCAAGGCTCATGGCCAGGCCTCGCATGAACGCATAGTGGAGCTCTTCAAGTGTCCTGGTCTTGCCACGGAGCATGACGAACGAGAACAGCGTCTTTTCATTCGTGAATAGAACGGCCGACCTTCGATCGACGCGAACCGTGTTGGCGTACCAATTGCCCAGGCGCGGGGAGGGGTCGGGGCTGGCGTGGCCTGGTTTGAGTCGGTAGGCGCGTTGCAGAGCCTTGGTACAGAACAGCGTAGCCATTGTCCGACTTCTAACGCCGCAGTTCAGCCGCAAATTCGCGCGCAGCGCGAATTTGTCGGCTGGAACTGCTTGTTGGGCGGCATTCTGGTTTAGACAAAAGTCGCACCTAGGCCGCGCAGCGTTCCTTCCACGTGACGAAGCGCGGCTCCCATATGTGGGCCCGCTACCTTACCGTGCGGAGTCTGGATATCTCGGTATCGCTGCATCATGGAGAAAACGCCGACCGGATCGTCAAGACTCGCAATGGGGCCGCCGCTCTCACCGTGATGCCAGCCCACGTTCAACTCATAAAAAGCGATTCCACCTGCCTCATATTGTGCAGAGACGATCCCTTCATTCGCATGGCTCTTCAAGAAAAAGTCTCCACCTACGAAACCTCCGCTGTTATCAACATTCAGCGCATTGATTAAAGGGGAGGGGAAACCAACCGTAGCTACGTGGGCTCCATCTGGTTGTGCGCGAGTAGTAAGCGGTAGTGCTGGTATGCGCACTCCCGGCGTATTACATGCGCCGAGCTCTACTACGGCGAAATCGAAGCGTGGCTCCTCGAACGGAAATGCAATGACTGGGAAGTGATACGCGCGCGGGCCGTTCTGCGGCACCACGAGCGCATAGAACTTGTCAGCGTTGCGTCGAGGCTGGCCATTGTTAAAGACATGATGGGCCGTAAGCATCAAGCGATCCGCAACAATGCAGAATGCTGTACCCACCATTGCGGCTTCGTAAACGGCGGGCTTCTCTCTTCCTTTTTTTACGGTGGCAGGGCGCGACAAATGTATGCGCAGTAAAGCTGCCACTCCGTCACGTACTTGCGGGATTGCTCTCAGTAGGTCCGCCATGGCTCCCTCACAATGACGCCCAACGCCCGCGCTCACCGGCGCCGAGTGAGCGAAGCGAACGAGGGAACCCCGAGCCCGCAGGGCGAGGGGCGTCCGAGTGGAGCGCGTAGTTAGACATCATCTGTCTTAGAAAGCACGTCAGCCAGCTCTTTTGCTTCCCCTTTGAAGTCGCGAACCTTCTGGATGTTTTGGGGGAGGAGCGTTGTATTGAGACCAACGAGCTCCTGGTCCTCCGCGTGCATCAGTGCGATTGCTTGCGATGTCGCTTGTTCACGGGCCAAGGTTGTATCGCGTAGCTGGAGATCCCGCACGAGCTCATTAAGTTTTGCTTGTATGTCGTACTTCCGTCTCTGTTGGTTCTCAAGCAGATTTATGTGATCGGCGCTGCGATGGTAGTAGCGAAATATCCTTTGCCGCAATGATTCATCGTTAAGCAGAACGAGCCAGTCTCGATTCTTCAAGTACGTTTGCCGTGACTCGCGAAGTTCATTCAATGTGGTGAACCAGATTGTTTGGCTCTTCTCCCACTCATCAATGACTCGCGCGTAAAGTTCCACGGACGCCTTCAGATCGTCCGTGATGCCTGTTAGCAAGAGGCTCTTTAGGCGGCTCATCCGCGCAGCCTCGAGGCGAACCTGCAGGAACCAGCCGGTTCCGGCAGCGAGGAATCCACCGATTACCGCAGCAAGGAGTTGGTCCATACACATCCAGTGATGATGTCTAACGCCGGCGTTCAGCGGCGGCGAGCCGAGCGAAGCGAGGCGAGTCCGTCCGCTGGAACGCCTGGTTAGGCTTCACTGTTTTTTCCCTCAAGGTGCTCGCGGAAGCCTTGCCGCGCCTCACCGATAAAGGGCATCAGCTGCCTTTCGGTTACAGATACGACCGATATCTTCTGCCGTTTCGCTTCAGCAGGGAGTGTTGTTTGAAACTGACCTTTCGGCAGAAAGAGTTTTGATGGGTATTGCTTCTTGTGCGCCCACCCAGCCTTGAGAAGGCGCCGCGCATCAAACTCTGATGGGTCCGACGTACCAGCCGGAACAAATGCGGTGCCAAAAATGAAACAGCTCGCGGCGTCCATTAGGCCAATGATCTCAAATAGACCATCCTGCTCTGTTTCAATCGGCTCGTCGGTGAGCCGGAACGCAATCCACGCCTCGTTGACGCGAAACTGATTTGGATGAAGCGCAGGCGTTTTGTTCATGTGAAGCCTAACGCCGTGTTCAGCCGCAAATTCGCGCGCAGCGCGAATTTGTCGGCTGGAACACATAGTTGGACCTCAGTCCTTCAGGGCTGAGGAACCTCGAGGTCCTTGCAGATCTTCCGCGCGAGATGATCATTGATTTCGTTGTGGCGCGGAACGGCACTTTTACGATTGCGGCTTGGATTGTGCCACCAGGAATGACGCCCGCCTTCTCGGAGAAGAGAGCACCCATGTTGCGTCAGGTGGCGCAACAGGTCTCGGCGTTTCATACCGCGATGGGCAGCTCTTCATAGCCTTTGCCCGCAGCCTTGCGGGCATCGTCGCGGTTCATTTCTAGCATTTCGGCGAGGGTGATTCGGAGCGTCTTAACGAGCTCCTCGCGTGTTTCCTCTTGGCAGTTAACGCCTGGAACTTCCTCGATCCAGCCGATCCACCAAGGACCCTCGTGCTTGATTACAGCGGTATAGGTTTGGCTCATGTGGTCATTCTAGCGCCTACGCCGAGAACACCAAAACTGAGGTCCAACGCCGCAGTTCAGCCGCAAATTCGCGCGCAGCGCGAATTTGTCGGCTGGAACTGCTTGTTGGGTCTCATGAGCTGCGCCCAAGGAAGGCGTCAATGTCCGGAATCAGCCGGGCCAAGAGTTTCTTCGCTGCCATGGCCTTGCCTTCCTTGCCGCTCGTATTCCATTTCTTTCCCGGCGATTCACCCTCGTGGGAATCTACTTCGTAGACACGTTCAAATGTCTTGTCGCCCGAGGATATGTTCATCGTCACCCCGAGGGTATGTTCGTAAAAAGAGGAACGGAGTTCGGACTTGGTAAAGGTCAGCACGATCACTACGTCTGGTTTGAGGTCCGGCGATCCCGCTGGCGGGACCCGCAAAAGACCCAGGCGGGTCAGCTCCTCCCTCAGGCAGTCCGCGAAGATGCCTTGATCTTCGACATTGAACTGCACGCGGGTGAACTCCAGTGGCGGCCCTCCTGGCACCATCGGCACGCGCCCGGTTCCTTGACGCGTCACGACTTCCACGCTGCCCGAGTTATCCGTCCGATTCGTCACTGGGTGGTCATACGTGACCCTAGGCAGCGCAGCACTGCATCCGGTGACCAGCAGCGCGAGCAGCAAACTGGCGGTGGTCGCGGAAGGTGCAGTCATGGTTGTCCTTTTCATGAGACCCAACGCCGCAGTTCAGGGCGCGCAGCCGCGAAGCGGCTGCGTCGACCCTGGAACTGCTTGTTAGGGCTCATAGGTTTAGCGCCTTGCGATTCTCCGCCACAACACGCAGCACTTCAGGATCACCGGACTTCCATTTTTGATGCAGGGCGCTGTGCGTCGGGTACCACTGCTTTTGGGCAGGGCTTTGCTGCAGCGGTTTAATGGAGCTGAGCATTAAGTCAATATCCGAGAGCTCGTCCAGGGCACGCAGCTCTGATGCCGCCAGAGCCGTAACGATGTGCTGCATTGCCGCCGTGGCAAGCTCAACTGTGCTCATGTCCCAATGCTTGCCACGGCAGATGATGAACCCGTGAGGGTCCATGTAGCCACCGACGCGGCCAAATGGCAGGTTTGCGCACAGCACGATGCGTGTGCTTTTTTCCTTTGAAACGCCGTTCGCATCAACCCAAAGCTGCTGAAAGACGTTGCGCCTCTCACGCGCGAACTTTCGCGCTCCAACCTTGGCGAAGCCAGCATCTTTTAGAAAAGGCCACAGCACGCTGCGTATCGCACTGGCCAATGGATCTGGTGCCTTTGCCATATGAGCCCTAACGCCGCAGTTCACGCGCGGGCCGAGCCCGCAGGGCGAGGACCGTCGCGTGGAACTGCTTGTTGGGCACCATGTTCATTGCCCTTTGTGTTCGAAAGCCGCCATGAACTCTTGTGATGCCTTGTCGGTTGTGGCCAGAACATGCTTTCGTGCCGCCTCGGGCGTAGTAAAGGTTTCTGTTGGTTCGTAGAACTCCCAGAGCGTGCACAGCGCCTCCTGCTTCGCACGAGAGGTAATGCATTGCTCGTTGTACTGAACCGAGAAATTAACGATGTATAGCAACTGTTTCTTGATCTCTACGCGGTCAATAAATGCCGTGACCTTCACGTAGTTATCTCCGATGCTCTTGTCGAGAGACAAGCCCCTCTTCTTCAGCTTTTCCTCGAACGGGCGCTGCAATGCATCAATGGTTAGCTCTAGCTCGCCATGGGCTGAAAGGCTCGCCACAACAGCGATGCTTTTGAGCTGACTCAGTTTAAGGTCGGGTTCCCCGCAGTGAGCGACGGCCGCACCGTGGACAAGCGATGCGGCAGTCAACAACGTCAGACCTAGCGAACCTTTTCTCATGGTGCCCAACGCCGTGTTCAGGCGCGCATTCGCGCGCAGCGCGAATGCGTCGCCTGGAACACATAGTTAGATGCGCTCACGCCTTGCGCGCTGTACTGGAGTACTGCGTATTTGGCCATACGGACTCAACGAATGCGGGGACATCTTCAGCCATCGGCCAAGCAACCCAAATCTCGTCAAAGCCGCCTCCCGCGATCGACTTGCAGTACGTATTTGCGACTTCCGCTGCTTTGGCCAGATCGCCAGCCAAAGCACCGGAGTTTTCATATGCGAGCAGCCACAGTTTAGCGTCGGTGAGTTTGGGATATCTCTTCTTTACCTTCGATTCGACAGTCTTGGCGAGCAGCGTCGCCGGGTAATCCACCGGCACCCAGCGTGGTTGTTTATGGGCAAGCCCTGACTTCACATATTCTGGATCAATGACTTCTACGACCTCCAAGGCGATTCTTGTATTTCCCTCGGCTGTCCAAAAGTCCGGCCATTCGTCACCGTGCTCGAGCGGATTCAGAACGCGCCCAAAGCGACTATTCAATGCTTCGATAAATTTGTCGGCTACGACTAATTCGAGCTCGTCCTTATCGGCAGGCAGCGACTCCTTGATGATGGAGACTGAGTCGTCCTTCCCAAAGTTGGCGAAGCCGATGGGCGCGGACGGCTTTGGCGGCTTGTTTGTCATTTAGCGCATCTAACGCCGGCGTTCACGCCGCGGGCCGAGCCCGCAGGGCGAGGACCGTCGGGCGTGGAACGCCTTGTTATGCGTCATTGATCTTTTTGTGGTTTGAGTTTGTGCAGTTTGGCCCTTAAAGCCGCGGCGTCAATATCAGCCAGTGGCTTCTCATACAGAGCATTCTCGAACCCAAAGCTCACTAAAGGATAGAGGTCAGCTTGCGCCCCTTGATCCATCGCACGAAAGACTTTTGAAAAGCTTTCGGGCTGGCACGCGAACATATGGCCCAATGCGGTCGCCGGTGACTCGCTGGCCGAATTAGTCGTGGCGAGCTGTAACTTAAGCAAGGTTGTAATCAGTGTCGGATTGTCTTTGCGACATACCCACTCCACAGCTTGGCCAATAGCCAGCTCGAGAGGGCCTTCGGCGAATTGGGTGGCTTCCGAACTTAACTGCTGAGACGATTTGTTGCTCTTGCTTTTCCCGGTGGCCGCGGAGACGTACTCTTCGTTAAGCGTTATGTACCGTTCAAAGATCGCCACGAGTTCAGGTTGCGTTCGGCCGGCGGTGCTTCCGTAGTTCAGAAGCGCCAAGAAAAGCACCACCGCTCGAGTTCTATGACGCATAACGCCGGCGTTCAGCCGCGCCGAGGGCCGTAGGCCCGAGGGAACACCCGCGAAGCGGGTGCGTCGGCTGGAACGCCTTGTTGGCCGTCAATCTGACACCCACACGCGAACAAAATACTCTTTCTCCTTGTCCCAGCAGAACAGAGACGCTGCGCTACCGACCTTGAAGTAGCTAATGCACGGCACCACGGTTTTGTAACGCTTTGCCCCGCCACCTTCATCTTCGCACTTGCCGTTCCTGTGCCTCTCAACGCACATGTACGGATGGTCACCGGGTGGCGCTACATCAATGCCCATCGTCGGGGGTCCATCCGGATGTTCACGACCCCAGTGGGTTTCACTGACATTTATCCAGTGAAAGGCCCCGCCACCTTCGGACATGTAGGCCAGCACCCCCTCACCTTTATATCTCGTGGTCTTCAACACCAACGCTTTGTCGTTTACGCCATCGCCATTGAAGTCAGCAACGGCTTCTGTGTAGCGAGAAGGCGAGGCTGCGCGCGCAGGGTCTCGAAGTTCGCCAGCTGGCACCAGACTCCAGCCTGGCGGGGGAGGATCAGCGAATGCCGAGCTTGCAGCCAGTGTCAGCACGACTGCCGCCGCGATGTTTTTCATTGACGGCCAACGCCGGCGTTCAGCGGCGGCGAGCCGAGCGAAGCGAGGCGAGTCCGTCCGCTGGAACGCCTGGTTAGGCTTCACTGTTTTTTCCCTCAAGGTGCTCGCGGAAGCCTTGCCGCGCCTCACCGATAAAGGGCATCAGCTGCCTTTCGGTTACAGATACGACCGATATCTTCTGCCGTTTCGCTTCAGCAGGGAGTGTTGTTTGAAACTGACCTTTCGGCAGAAAGAGTTTTGATGGGTATTGCTTCTTGTGCGCCCACCCAGCCTTGAGAAGGCGCCGCGCATCAAACTCTGATGGGTCCGACGTACCAGCCGGAACAAATGCGGTGCCAAAAATGAAACAGCTCGCGGCGTCCATTAGGCCAATGATCTCAAATAGACCATCCTGCTCTGTTTCAATCGGCTCGTCGGTGAGCCGGAACGCAATCCACGCCTCGTTGACGCGAAACTGATTTGGATGAAGCGCAGGCGTTTTGTTCATGTGAAGCCTAACGCCCGTGTTCAGCCGCGAATTCGCGCGCAGCGCGAATTCGTCGGCTGCAACACGTTGTTAGAACCACACTCAGTCATCACTTCACGCCGGCTTTATGAATCGCAGCACGAACTGGCTCGTGCGTCCCCGGATCGACGCGGCACCAACGGGTACAGTGAGAGGGTCATCCGGATTTACCAAGAAAGTGCCTTCCGCATCAAGAACGAATCCGGCCTTTTTTGCCATGCGCTTGACGATCGCCGGATCAATCCGATGAAGATCGTTGCCTGTCGTTTCAGGCGAACCGTCTGCGGCCGCATGATCAATCACGACGAAGGGTGCCCCTGGTTTTAGGATGCGGAAGATTTCAGAATAGGCCTTTGCTGGATCTCCGAGCGGAGCATTGCCACATTCGGCGCGGCAATAGAGTTCATGGGGCCCCCATACCCAGGCGACAAGATCCTTACTCGCATCGCCGGCCTCCAGGGCATCAAAATACGAATATGACGCGCGCACATTGGGAAGGCGTCCGTTAGCGAGCCGTGCGTCGATCTTGTCGCCCATGAAATTGCGAAATTCCTTCGGGTTCTGCATGACGACGCTTCCCTTGCTCCCTACGGCGCGGGAGAAGAGTTCCGTCATATAGCCGCCGCCCGCCTCGATCTCAAAGATCGCAAGGCCGGGTTTAACGTTCATAAAGCTGAGCATCGCTTCGGGTTTGCGGTTTTTATCCTGTTCGCGGTCGGCGTCGGGACGCGCAGGATGCTCGATGGCAGCCGCGATTGCGGGGTGGCCTTTGTCGCCTGCAAGGACAGGCACCGACTGTCGGTGGCAGGCCATCGAAACTAGGCACAACACCGCGATCGAGGCGATACGTTCCATCGTGCGATCTCCCTGTGTGGTTCTAACGCCAATTAGGTTTCAACATATAGCATCTACGGGTGCTCATAACTATCTGCATATGTATCGTTCCCGAGGCTCGGCCAGAACTAGATATATACGGGTGCACACTCGCGCCGCTGGATACTAGCGAACTATCCGCCCCTCGAGCCCGAGCGTCCAGACCGCGCCGAACTTGAGCCGCCACAGCTTGCGGTCCTGCTGCCACTCGCCGCCGGCGGCCTTGACCGCTTCGCGCAGCCCGGCCTCGGTGTAGCCGATGCGCACGAGCACTCGCTCGTTGGCGTCGCCGGGCGGATGCGCCGGCTCCCAGCGTTCCTGTTCCTCGATCAGCTCGACGGTCTTGAAGCGCAGCCGCCGCACGGCGTCGTAGCGGTAACGCACCGATAGCAGGCGCGGGCCGTACTTGGCCACGAGCTTCTTGGTCCCGTTCTGGCCGGGCCGCAGCGTGAGCCGGGTCTTCATGAATCCTCCGGGCGCTCGTGCGCCTCTTGTGGTTGTCCGCCGCCACCGGGCTTGCCCCGGCGGCGGGTGCCGCGAAACGCTTACTCCCAGACCACCTTGGTCTTGGTGCCGTCGTGCGTCGCCAGCAGGTTGTGGTAGCGCTTCTCGACCTCGTTGCGCTTGACCTTCATGGTAGGCGTCATGATGCCGTTGTCGATGGTCCAGCTGTCCTTGACGACGATGGCCTTGGCGATCTTCTCGTGGTCCTCGAGCGGTCCGTTGACCGCCTCGATGTCGGCGACCAGCTGGCCCTCGAAATCTTCCTTGGTCTTGCCGCGCGCCGCCGGCGTGGGCGACACCACCAGGATCGGCTGCTTGAGGCCGGAGCCGACCAGGCACAGCTGGTCGATGTCGGTGTTGCGCGCCATCGCGCCCTCGATCGGCGCCGGCGCCACGTACTTGCCCTTGAGCGTCTTGAAGATGTCCTTCACGCGCCCGGTGATGAACAGGTAGCCGTCCTTGTCGACGCGGCCCTTGTCGCCGGTCTTGAGATAACCCTCGGCGTCGAACAGCTCGCGCGACTTTTCCTCGTCGCGGTAGTAGCCGGGCGTGACGCCGGGGTGCTTGTACAGGATCTCGCCTTCGCCCTTGGCGTCGGGGTTGTCGATCTTCATGTTGGCGCCCGGCATTTCCTGGCCGACCGCGCCGATGCGGTTGCGGCCCGGACGCGTGACCGTGGCGTAAATGGAATTCTCGGTCATGCCGTAGCCCTGCAGGATGTCGAGCCCGAGATACTTCTTGAACCACTCCATCAGCGGCACCGGCAGCGGCGCCGCGCCGGAGAAGCACATGCGGGCGTTGTGCAGGCCGGCGCCCTTGAGGATCTTGCGCCGGATGAAGCCGCGCAGAATCGGGATGCGCATGATCTTCTCGAGCTTCTCCTGCGGCAGCTTCCTCAGCACGCCGGCCTGGATGCGCCCGTAGACCAGCGGCACGCCGAAAAAGCGCGTCGGTGCGACCTCGGCGAGCTGCTCGGCGAGCTTGTCGATGTTCTCGAGGAACCACACCTCGGCGTCGAAGTACAGCGAAGTCAGCTCGATGGCGCCGCGCTCGAAGGCGTGCGCCAGCGGCAGGTAGGAGAACAGCCGCTCGCCGCCGGGCGCCGGTGGCAGCACTTCCTCCAGCCCCTTGGCGGCGAACATCATGTTGCCGTAGGTGATCATCACGCCCTTGGGGTTGCCGGTGGTGCCCGAGGTGTAGATCAGCGTCAGCAGGTCGTCGGGCCTGGCGCTGGGCAGATCCTGGAGCGGCGCGTGCCTGGCGGTGAGGTCGTCCCAGGCGTAGTCGCAGGTCGGCACGTCGGGATACGGGAACGAGCAGGTCTTGATGCCCTGCGGGATGGCGGCCATGAACTCGCCGATGTCCGGCGCCGGGCCGATGAACACGAGCTTGCTCTCGCTGTGCTCGAGGATGAACCTGGTGTGCGCCTCCGACTGCTTCGGGTACAGGCCGACGCTGACCATGCCGGCCATCGAGATGGCCTGGTCGGCCATGAACCAGTGCGCGGTGTTGCGGCCGGAGATGGCGACCTTGCTGCCGGCCGGCAGCAGCGCCTTGAGCGCCGCCGCCATGCGCGCGACCTGGTCGGCGACCTGGCCCCAGCTGTAGGGCTTCCACTCGCCGTTGACGGCCTGGTACAGGAAAGCCTTGTCCGGGTGCTGCCCGGCCCAATGGAACAGCATCTGCAGCGGATTCTTCTGATCCGTCATATCCCCTCCGATAGGTGGCCGTCGGCGCGCGTCGGCGCCGTCATGTTACTAAAGTCGCAGGGGGGGCGCGCCGTTCGTCGGGCCAGCGGGGGCCGCTCGGCGATTTGCGACCAAAGGACGGCTTTATTACAGCGCGCGCCCTGCGCCATCATCAGCCAACCCCGTCGCCTCGAGATGGCACGCATGAGCACCGTGATGACCAGCGCAGACCTTCCGCAGGATGCCAGCCACGCGCCGCACCACCGCCGCAGCCGTGAGGAAGTCGAGGCGCTGGCCCAGAACTTCGTCGCCACGCCGGTCGAGGAAGTCGCGCCCCCGAAGTCTCGCTCCATGCTGATGGCCGCCGTCGCGGGCGCCGTCGTGGTGGCGGGCCTGGTGGCGTACCTGGCCTGGCCGTCGTCCGGGGCGCAGGCCCCCAGGGCAGCCGCCCCGGGAGCGGACCGCGCCGCCGCCGAAGTCGAGGAGCTGCGCCTGCGCCTTGAGGCGGAGCGCGAGCGCCAGCGCAAGGAGCTCGCGGCCGGCAGCGACTACCTGGAGCGCATCGCCGCGGCCGACGCCGCGCTGGTGAAGGATCTCTCCGCCCAGGCCGACAGGCTGGCCGACCGCCAGGCTTCGCTGACCGCCTCGGCCCCGGCTCCAGCTCCCGCCCCGGCCCGCCCGGCCCCGGCAGGTTCGTCGGAGCAGTTGCCCACACCGCGTGACGAGGCGGCCCGCCGGGCCGCGGCACCCGCCACCTCCTCGCCCACGCCCGTGACGGCGGCGCCCAGCAGCCCGCAGAAGGTCGCCGCCACGACGGCGCCGCAGCAGAAGGCCGCTACGGCCCAGGCGCAGCCGGCGCAGGCCGCGCCCGCGGCGGCGGAGCCGGTCACGGTCGCGCAGGCCCCGGCCGCGAACTGCTCCATCCACGTCTCGGAGCTGTCCAGCGGCGGCAAGCTGACCTACGAGGGCATCAGGAAGATGAAGGGCGTGCGCATCGACGAGACCACCGGCCACGTCTTCACGCCGCCGGTGCCGGCGGCGGGTGGGCGCAAGGTGGTGTTCGAGGTGATGCCGAACGGCTGCGTGAGCGTCGCCCGGCGCTAGCCTCGCCTCACTTGGTGACCAGCTTCGACACGTTGGCCGGGTCGAAGTACGACGACGGCCACAGGTGCTCGTAGCCCGCCGGCTCCTCGTTGGCCATCGCCATCGCCAGGTAGCGCCGGCTGTTGAGGTCGTGCACCACCTCCATCACCGGCCCGATGGCGCCGCTGGCCTCCTTGGTCACCTGGCCCGGGTCGTAGACCGCGAGCGAGTGCGACTCCTGCACGCGCCATAGCTGGTTGCGCTTGTCGTAGCAGTCCACCACCGCGATCTGCCAGGAATCCTCGTCGACGTAGAACGTGCGGCGCTTGTAGATGTGGCTGGTGCCGGACTTGAGCTGCGAGTCAACCACCCAGACACGGTGCAGCTCGTAGCGCACCAGGTCCTTGTTGATGTGCTGCTGCTTCAGGATGTCCCTGTACTTCACCTTCTCGCTGCCGAGCCGGTAGTCGTTGTAGGGGATGTAGATCTCCTTCTTGCCGACCAGCTTCCAGGTGTAGCGGTCCATCGCGCCGTTGAAGCCGTCGAACTGGTCGTTGGTGCGCAAGCCGTCGGAGGCCGTGCCCGGGTTGTCGTAACCGACGTTCGGGGCGCGGCGCAGGCGGCGCTGGCCGGGGTTGTACTGCCAGGCGCGGCGCGGCTCCTTGACCTGGTCCATGGTCTCGTGGACCAGCGTGATGGTGCCGGCCAGTCGCGGCGGATCGGTGACCACCTGCAGGAAGTAGATCGAGACGTTGTTGAGGTCCTCGGGCTTGATGCCCTTGGCGCTGTAGGCGAGGCGGAAGTCCTCGCGCAGCCGCGACTCGTTGAACGAGCCCGATTCGGTCACCGCCGCCTGCACGTTGATGCGCCGGCCGCCTTGTCCGCGGTAGCGCAGCTTGTGGTTCCACATCGCTTCCTGCCCGTTCTGCGCGATGGGGAAGGGGATGCCGGTGATGCCGTTGACCACCGCCTCGCCGTTGCTGCCGAGTTCGGCGTTCAGCGCGTTCTGGTAGGTCGCCTCGTAGATGAACTTCGGCGCGCCCGCGGTGCGCCGGGTCTGGTACACGTTCATCTTGTAGGTGTTGGGGTAGCGCGCGAACAGGGCGAGCTGGCCGGGGCTGAGGTTGTTCTTGTACTGGCCGAGGTTCGGCGCGGTGATGGTGAACCTGGGCTTGTCCTGCGGGAACGGGTCCACCGCCTTGGTGCCGGTGCCCTTCCAGCCCGGCGGGGCCTGGGTCCAGCCGCCGGCCCAGGCCGGGATCGCGCCGTCCTTGGTCCCGGCCTTCTCGGCGCCCATCGGCGTCAGGTCGCCGCCCTCGAGCAGCCGGTCGGCCTGTTCCTTGGGCACTTTGGCCAATGCGGGCAGGGTGAGCGCCAGCGCAAAGCAGGCCAGCACACGGGTGTGCAAGGTACGCATAGACAAACTCCTCCAGCAGGACCGCCTGTTATAGAAAGACTTGCCGGCTTGTGGTTCCGGTGTAGTGACAGCCTAGCGCAAAAAAAAACCCGCCGGGAAGGCGGGCTCTTTTTACCACCCCCTCTCCCCGCGCAGCGGGAGAGGGTCAGGTGAGGGGCCGTCAGGCGTTGACCGCCATCTTGGTCGGCACGTCCTCGAGCGCCAGCCCGCCGTGGCCGTTGATGGTGGCGTAGAACTGCTCCGGGGTGAACACGTCCACCTCGATCGCCTCGAGCCGCGCCGCCAGGGCCTCCTTGAGCAGGCGCGCCTCGCCGGCGTTGATGATGCCGGCCTTGACCGCCTCGTCGGCCACCTCGGCCGGCAGCAGCCCGCGCGTGAGCTCCTTCTTGCGCTGGGCGTAGATGATGCGCTCGGCGGCGGCGTGCGCCTCGGTGACCAGCCGGAAGGCGCGCATCAGGCGGCCCGCGCCCGGGTAGCTCTCCGGCGCGTGGAACACGCCGTCCACCAGGCGCTGGTACTGCTCGTCGTAATGGTCGATGCACAGCGCGGCCTCGTGGCTGGCCTGGTCGGTCATCGGGCCGGCCAGCGGGTTCAGGCGCAGCAGCCAGCTGCCCACGGTGCGCATCCACAGGCCGACCAGCGGCGCGCGGAAGTTGGCATAGATGCCCTCGAACGCCAGCTGGATCTCGCGCAAGGCGTAATCGCAGGCGTAGCGCACCATCGGCAGGTCCTCGACGCGGTGGCCCTCGGCTTCGAAGCGGCGCAGCGCCGAGAACGCCAGGAACTGCCAGGCCAGCGCGTCGGCGTAGCGGCCGGTGAGCTTGCCGCGCGCCTTGAGCTTGCCGCCGATGAAGAACATGGCGAGGTTGGTCAGCATGGCGTAGCGCGAGGCGGCCCAGCCCAGGCGCCGGTAGTAGGTCGCGGTGTAGCCGGACACGGGCGAGCCCGCCGTCCAGCCGCGCGTCAGCGTGCGCACGAAGGTGCGGCCGATGGTCACGAAGAAATGGCCGAACCAGGCCAGCAGGTTGTTGCGGAACGCCGCCGTGTCGCCGCCCTCGATGGCCTTGACCACCTTGAGCGCGTACGGATGGCAGCGCGTCGCGCCCTGGCCGAAGATGATCAGGGTGCGGGTCATGATGTTGGCGCCTTCGACCGTGATCGCCACCGGCGCGCCGGCGTAGCCCTTGCCGATGATGTTGTTGGGGCCCTGCATGACGCCGGCGCCGGCGAACACGTCCATGGCCTCGCGGCCGAGCTCGCGTGCGATCTCGGTGGTGTAGGCCTTGAGGATCGCGGAGACCACCGGCGGCTGCTGGCCGCCGTCGATGGCCGAGCAGGCGTAGACGCGCGCGGCCTCGAGCGTGTAGGTCAGGGCGGCGATCTTGCCGACCTTGTCCTCCACGCCTTCCATGCGGCCGATGGGGATGCCGAACTGCTGGCGCACCATCGAGTAGGCGCCGGTGACGGCCATCAGGGCCTTGGCGCCGCCGACCGCACCGGCGGGCAGCGAGATGGCGCGGCCGCCGGCGAGCTGCTCCATCAGCATGCGCCAGCCCTGGCCGGCGTAGTCGGCGCCGCCGACGATCTGGTCGGCGGAGACGACCACGTCCTTGCCGGCGATCGGGCCGTTGGGGAACGGGTCGCCGATCGGTTCGTGGTGGTCGCCGATGTGCAGGCCCTTCTCGCCCTTGTGCACCAGCACCACGGTGATGCCGGGCTCGGCGCCCTTGCCGAGCAGGTTGTCCGGGTCCTTGAGCTGGCAGGCGATCGAGATCAGGTTGGCGACCGGCGCCAGCGTGATGTAGCGCTTGCGGAAGTTGAGGCGGATCTTGTGCTTGCCGTCGGCGTCCTTGAACACCAACCCTTCGGCCTTGATCGAGGCGGCGTCGGAGCCGGCAGTCGGCTCGGTCAGACCGAAGCACGGCACGTACTCGCCCGAGGCGAGCTTCGGCAGGTAGTGCTGCTTCTGCGCGTCCGTGCCGTAGTGGATGAGAAGTTCTGCGGCGCCCAGCGAGTTGGGGATGACCACGTACGTGCCGACCACGTTCGACACCGGCGACAGCTTGCCCATCACGGCGCTGCGCAGCAGCACCGAGTAGCCCTTGCCGCCGTATTCCTTGGGGATCAGCAGGCCGAAGAAACCCTGCTTCTTCATGAAGTCGACGATGTGCTCCGGCACGCGGCGCGTGCGCGCGATGGTGTAGCGGTCGATCATGCGGCACAGCTCTTCGGTGGGGCCGTCGAGGAAGGCCTGCTCCTCGACCGAGAGCTTGTTGTAGGCCTCGCCCAGCATCTTGCCGAAGTCGGGGTTGCCGCCGAAGAACTCGCCGTCGACCCAGACCGTGCCGGCTTCCAGCGCCTGCCGCTCGGTGTCGGAGATCTGCGGCAGCATCTTGTTGTTCTTCATCCAGTTCATCAGCACTGCGAACATTTTTTCAAGCTCCTTGTGAATACAGATCCGTTGTCACCCCGGCGACGCGGACCATGTGTCCGCGCGGGGTCCAGTGCCTTTCAAGGCACTGGATTCCGGCTTCCGCCGGAATGACAGAAATCACGCAGCCGCCGCGATTTTGACCGCGGCGGCGTCCTCGAATTTCCGGCCTTCCTTCGCGTACTTCACGACGATCGGCGCCGGCTTGAAGCGCTCGCCGTACTTCTTCGCGAGCTCTTTCGAGCGTTTCACGAAATTGTCCAGGCCGTAGGCGTTGATGAACTGCAGCGCGCCGCCCTGGAAGGGCGCGAAGCCCCAGCCGAAGATGCTGCCGATGTTGGTGTCGGCGACGGTCTCGACGACGCCTTCCGCGTAGCACTTCGCCGCCTCGTTGGCCTGCGCGAACATCAGGCGGTCCATCAGTTCCTGCTGCGGCAGCTGCTCTTTCAGCGGGAAGTGCTTCGTGAGTTCGGGCCACAAGAACTTCTGGGCGTTGGGACTCTGCGGATACTCGTAGAAGCCCCGGCCCGCCTTCTTGCCCGGCCGGTCGAGTTCCTTGACCATCTTCTCGATGACCTTCGCGCCCGGGTGCTCGGGCAGGGTCTTGCCCTCGGCGGCGAAGTCTTTCCGCGTCTGTTCGATGATGTGCATCGAGAGCGACAGCGAGACTTCGTCCTGCACGGCCAGCGGGCCGACCGGCATGCCGGCCTGCAGGCCCGCCACTTCGATCGAGCGCGGATGCTGGCCTTCGAGCAGCAGCGTCAGGCCCTCCATCGGGTAGGTGGCAAAACACCTCGAGGTGTAGAAGCCGCGCGAATCGTTCACCACGATCGGCGTCTTCCTGATCTGCTGGACGAAGTCGAAGCCGCGCGCGATCGTCTCGGCGCTGGTCTTCCTGCCCTTGATGATCTCCACCAGCGGCATCTTGTCCACCGGCGAGAAGAAGTGCAGGCCGATGAAGTGCTTCGGCCGGCTGCTCGCTTCGGCCAGGCCGGTGATCGGCAGCGTCGAGGTGTTGGACGCGAACACCGCACTCTTGTCGAGAACGGCCTCGGATTTCCTGGTGACGTCGGCCTTGATGGCACGGTCCTCGAACACCGCCTCGATCACGAGGTCGCAGCCGGCGAGGTCCTCGAACTTCGTCGTCGCCTTGATGCGATCGAGGAACAGCTGCTTGTCGGCCGGCATGATGCGGCCTTTCTTGAGCTCCTTGTCGAGCAGGGCGGCGGAATAGCCCTTGCCCTTGTCGGCGGCCTCCTGCGTCGTGTCGAGCAGCACCACGTCGATGCCCACCTTGGCGGAAGAGTAGGCGATGCCGGCGCCCATCATGCCGGCGCCAAGGATGCCGAGCTTCTTGACGCTGCGCTTGTCGAAACCTTCCGGGCGGCTTTTGCCCTTGTTGATGGCGTTGAGCTGGAACCACAGCGTGCCGACCATGTTCTTCGCCACCTGCGAGGTCACGCAGTGGGCGAAATAGCGCGACTCGATCCTGAGCGCCGTGTCGATGTCGACCAGCGAGCCCTCGAACACGCACGACAGGATGTCGGTGATGGCGGGGTAGTTGCCCCAAGTCTTGGCCGAGGCCATGGACGGGGCGATCGCCAGCATCTGCACCACGGCCGGGTGCTTGCCGTCGCCGCCGGGGAACCTGAACTTGGGGTCGTCCCACGGCTGGATCGGCTTCGGGTTGGCCAGGCACCAGGCCTTGGCGCGCGCGAGCAGCTCCTCCCTGGTGGCGACCAGCTCGTTGACGATGCCCGCGGCCTTGGCCGCGTCGGGGCGCAGTTCCTTGCCCTCGAGCAGCAAGGGCATCGAGGCCTGCATGCCCATCATGCGCGGCAGGCGCTGCGTGGCGCCGCCGCCCGGCAGCAGGCCGAGCTTCACTTCCGGCTGGCCGAACCTGACCTTGGGGCCGTTGACGGCGATGCGGTAATGGCAGGCCAGCGCGATCTCGAGTCCCCCGCCGAACGCGCTGCCGTTGAGCGCGCACACCACCGGCCGGCCGCACTTCTCGAGGCCGCGCAGCAGGGCGTGCATCTGCGTGACCATGTCCACCACCACCTGCGGGTCGGTGATGGCGTGGATCATCTCGAGGTCCGCGCCGGCGATGAAGGCGTCCTTGCCGGAGGTGATGATCAGGCCCTTCGCGGTCGGATCCTTGATGAACTTCTCGACTTCCGCGGCGAACGGCTGCATGAGGTGCTCGTTGAGCACGTTCATGGAGCGGCCGGGCAGGTCGAGCGTCAGCGTGACGACGTGGTCGCTGTCGCGGGTGGCAGTTACTGCGGTCATAGGGTGTCCTCGTGTCTTCTGTAGGAGCGCCTTCAGGCGCGACCGGTCGCGGCTGAAGCCGCTCCTACAAGATCAATGCACGCGCTCGATGATGGTGGCGATGCCCATGCCGCCGCCGACGCACAGCGAGATCAGCGCGGTGTTCTTGCCCTGGCGCTCCAGTTCGTCGATGGCGGTGCCGAGGATGATCGCGCCGGTGGCGCCGAGCGGATGGCCCATGGCGATGGCACCGCCGTTGACGTTGACCTTGTCCAGGTCGAGTTCGAGCGCGCGCGCGGCTTTCAGCACCACGGCCGCGAAAGCCTCGTTGATCTCGAACAGGTCGATGTCCCTGGCGGTCATGCCGGCCTTCTTCAGCGCCTTCTGCGCCGCCGGCGCGATGCCGGTGAGCATGATGGTCGGCTCGGAGCCGGTGACGGCCACCGACACGATGCGGGCGCGCGGCTTGAGCTTGAGCTTGCCGCCGATCTTCTTGTTGCCGACCAGCACCAGCGATGCGCCGTCGACGATGCCGGACGAGTTGCCGGCGTGGTGCACGTGGGTGATTTTCTCGATGGTCGTGTACTTGCGCAGCGCCGTGTTGTCGAAACCCATCAAGCCGATCTGCTCGAACGAGGGCTTGAGTCCGGCCAGGGTCTCGACCGTGGTGTCGCCGCGGACCGTCTCGTCGCGGTCCAGCAAGACCAGGCCGTTGACGTCCTTCACGGGGACGAGGGTCCTGGCGAAGCGATTCTCGGCCTGGGCCCTGGCGGCGCGCTGCTGCGAGCGCACCGCGAATTCATCCACGTCGCGGCGCGAGAATCCTTCCAGCGAGGCGATCAGGTCGGCGCCGATGCCCTGCGGCGCGAAGCCCATCGCCTGGTTGACGCGCGGATCCATGGCCATGGCGCCGCCGTCGCTGCCCATCGGCCAGCGCGACATGCTCTCGACGCCGCCGGCGACGACCAGGTTCTCCATGCCGCTCATGACCTTCATCGCCGCGAGGTTCACCGACTCCAGGCCCGAGGCGCAGAAGCGGCTCTGGGTGACGCCGGCCACGCTCTGGTCCCAGCCGGCGTAGAGCACCGCGGTGCGGGCGATGTCCGCGCCCTGCTCGCCGACCGGCGTGACGCAGCCCAGCACGACGTCGTCCACGTGGCTCGTATCGAGCTGGTTGCGGTCCCTGACCGCGTCGAACAGGTTCTTCAGCAGGTGGACCGGCGTGACCGGGTGCAGGCTGCCGTCCTTCTTGCCCTTGCCGCGCGGCGTGCGCACGGCGTCGTAGATGAAGGCTTCCGTCATGGGTGCTCCATGTGTGCCGGTAAGGGGTCTTACTCGGCGGCGGTGGATCAGGCCTCAGTGGGGCCGGGCCGGCGCATTACGCCGTGGGCTCGCAATTGCCGCACTGCGGCAAACCCTAGTCGAGGCAAGCGGGGGATGTCAATACGCTGGCGTATGGGTAAGCTAGCGCACCCGGGGAGCAAAACAAGTAATCTGGATTACCACAATGACCGTACTGACCATGAATTCCGCGGCGGGCGCGGCGGCGCGCCCGATCCACAAGGCGCGTGACCAGGCCCATCTCGATCCGGAAACGCGCGCGCGGGTCGAGCAGGCCGTGCTCGAGGTGTTCGCCGACCGCGAGTTCCACCGCGTCGGCCTGATCGAGATCGCGCGCGCGGCCAACGTGTCACTGCAGACCATCTACAAGTACTACGGCAGCAAGGAAGCGCTGCTGTTCTCGAGCCTGGACACCTGGCTGGGCATGCTGACCGCGCGCATGCTCGACCACCTGCAGGGCATCGAGGACTACAAGGAGAAGCTGCGCAAGGTGTTCTGGGTGGTGCTCGACTTCTTCGAGAAGAACCCCAAGGTGGCGCAACTGATCATGAGCTCGGTCTACATCAACACCTGGCGCAAGACCGAGACCTACCAGAACCGGCCGCTGTTCAGCGCCTTCATGCAGGTGCTGGGCGAGGGCCGCGCCCGCGGCATCCTCAACGATCAGGTGGATGAGAAGATCCTGCTCGACTACATCCTCGGCGTGCTCGGCCGGCTGGTCAGCATGTACATCGCGCGCGGCCGGAAGAAGCCGCTGACGGCGCAGGCCAACGTGCTGTTCGAGATGCTCTGGCGCGCTATTTCCAAGCCCGCGTCGAAATAACCGGGTCCCGGTCAGTCCGCGAACATCCGCGCCTCGAAGCGCTGCGCGGTGAAGGGCTCGGTCTCGCGGATCTGCGCCTTGCGCAGCAGCTGGCCGACGAAATCGCGCGGTTCCGGCAACTGCCGCCACATCACCGGCAGGAACACGCCGCGCCGCGTTTCGGACTCCAGCTGCAGGCCGTCGACGTCGCGGCGCAGGCGCGCATAGAGGTCCGGCAGCTGGTCGAACGGCAGCGGCGTGAGCGGCGTCAGCACGTGCACCTCGAACGACAGCCGCTCGAGTTCGTCGCGCTTGAGCGGGGGAAAGCGCGGGTCGCGGAAGGCCGCGGCCCAGGCGTTGTCGAGCAACTGGTCCACCAGGCGCGGCGCGGCCTCGGTGCGGCCGATGCAGCCGCGCAGATCCCCGCCGACGTGCAGCGATACGAAGCACGCGCCCGGCTCGGACAGTGCTCCGCCGGGGGCCGGGTCGGCCCGCAGCGGCCGGCCGTGCTCCAGGCCATGGCGCACCGAGTCGCGCGCCAGCGCCAGCAGCCTCAAAGCATCCGCTTCCGACCAGCTCACGCACCCAGCGTAACCCCATTCGCCGGCCCTGGCCGTTATGCAGGACAGGACCCCCGTACCGGAACCGCCATGCCGCGCCAGAAGCTGCTTGTCCTCACCCTGACCGCCCTGCTGGTCGTCGCCTGCGCCCGCACCGCCCAGCAACCCGATGAGGGCGATGCGGCTGCCGCGCCGCCGCCACCGCCCGCGGCGCCGGCCGAAGTCGCGGCCGCCGAAGCCGAGGCCGCGAGGGCGGTGGCGCGCGAGCATCGCCTGCGCAAGGCCGAGGCGCCGGCGTTGCACGAGCGGCTGCAAGGCAGCGCCGCGGACACCGCGGTCGCGGGCCAGCCGTTCGCCTCGCCCGATCCGCTCGGCGCTTCACGCTACATGCCGATGGTCCAGGACCGCGAAAACTACGCGCACTTCGAGGACGGCTCGGTGCTGCGCGTGGCCGAGCATCCGGTGTCCACCTTCAGCATCGACGTCGACACCGGCAGCTACTCGAACGTGCGCCGGTTCCTCAAGGGCGGCGCGCTGCCGCGCCAGGACGCGGTGCGCGTCGAGGAGATGATCAATTACTTCGACTACGCCTACGCGCCGCCGCGCGACCGCGGCCGGCCGTTCTCGGTGCACACCGAGCTGGCGCCGGCGCCGTGGAACGCCCGGACCCATCTGCTGCGCATCGGCCTGCAGGGCTGGACGCCCGATCTTTCGAAGGGTGGCGGCGCGCTGCCGCCCTCGAACCTGGTGTTCCTGGTGGACGTGTCCGGCTCGATGCAGAGCCAGGACAAGCTGCCGCTGGTGAAGTCGAGCCTCAGGCTGCTGGTCAACGAGCTGGACGCGCGCGACCGCATTGGGCTGGTGGTCTACGCCGGCGCCTCGGGCGTGGTGCTCGAGCCGACGCCAGGCGACCGCAAGGCCAAAATCCTGTCGGCGCTCGACCGGCTCGAGGCCGGCGGCAGCACCAACGGCGCCGCCGGCATCCAGCTCGCCTACGCCATGGCGCAGCAGGGCTGGGTGCGCGGCGGCATCAACCGCGTGCTGCTCGCCACCGACGGCGACTTCAACGTCGGCACGGTGAATTTCGAGCAGCTCAAGGACCTGGTCGAGGACCGGCGCAAGTCGGGCGTGGCGCTGTCCACGCTGGGCTTCGGCACCGGCAACTACAACGACCACTTGATGGAGCAGCTGGCCGACGCCGGCAACGGCAACTACACCTACGTCGACGGCCTGACCGAGGCACGCCGCGCGCTGGTGCAGATGTGCGCCGCCACACTGCAGACCATCGCCAGGGACGTGAAGATCCAGGTCGAGTTCAATTTCGCGGCCGTGTCCGAGTACCGGCTGATCGGCTACGAGAACCGCGCGCTCCAGCGCGAGGACTTCAACAACGACGCCATCGACGCCGGCGACATCGGCGCCGGCCACTCGGTCACGGCGCTGTACGAGATCGCGCTGCGCGGCTCGGGCGGCGAGCGCATCGAGGACCTGCGGTATGGCGCGCGCGACGCGCTCGAGGCCAATCCCGCCGAGCTGGCCTTCCTGCGGCTGCGCTACAAGGCACCCGACGGCGACGTCAGCAAGCTGATCGAGCAGCCGATCACGCGCGCCGGCATCGTGCGCGACATCGCGCAGGCCAGCGAGTCGCTGCGCTTCGCCGCGGCGGTGTCGGCCTTCGGCCAGATCCTGCGCGGCGGGCGCTACACTGAACGCTACGGCTACGACGACGTGCTGAAGCTCGCGCGCGGTGCGCGCGGCGACGACGCGCAGGGCTGGAGGGGCGAGTTCATGCAGCTGGTGGATTTGGCGAAGGGGTTGGCGACCCCGGCCTCGCTCCCGATGGGCTTGCGCCCAAAGGTCGCTTCGGCCGGGATCGCCAGCCCCTCGCCGGAAAGGGAGAGTGAAGACTGAGCGTCGAGGCGGCGGTCGCGCCCGTTCGCGAAATCGGCGACGAGGCGTTGATGCAGGCGTACGCGGGCGGCGATGCGGCGGCGTTCGAGACGCTGTACCGGCGCCACAAGGATCCTTTGTACCGCTATTTCCTGCGCCACACAGCTTCGCCCGACATCGCCGCCGAGCTGTTCCAGGACGTGTGGAAGAACCTGGTCCAGTCACGCCTGCGTTACCGCCCCGACGCACCGTTCGGCGCCTTCCTGTACAAACTTGCGCACAACCGCCTGATGGATCATTTCCGCATGCAGCGGCCGACCAGCGAAGTGCCCGAGGACCTGCCGGCGCCGGATTCCGAGCGGCCCGACGAAACCGTGGCGCGCCGCGCGCAGGCGGCGCGACTGCTGCGCGCATTGGCGCTGTTGCCGCCCGAGCAGCGCGAGGTCATCGTGCTGCGCGAGGAGCGCGAGCTGACGCTCGAGCAGATCGCGCAAGTGCAGGGCGTGGGGCGCGAGACCGTCAAGAGCCGCCTGCGCTACGCGCTGGCCAAGCTGCGGGAGGTGATTGGCGATGACTGAAGAGTCGCGGCCACGGGCCGCTCCTACACCGAACGACCGCGAGCTCGAGCAGTACCTGAAAGGGGACAGCAGGCTGTCGCGGCGTTATCGCGAGGCCAGCGGCGAGAGGACGCCGCCCGAGCTGGACGAAGCCATCCTCGCGCAGGCGCGGGCCGAGTTGCGCCGCAAGCCCAACTTGAGCCGCTGGCTCGCGCCGGCCGCCCTGGCCGCCTCGCTGGTGCTGGCCGTGAACCTCGCCTGGAACCTGTACCAGGTCGAGTCGCCGCCGGCGCCGGCGGCGCCGCCGCCGCTCGCCAAGGCGCCGGCCGAGGCGGCCGCTCCTGTGCTGTCCACGCCGGATGCGCCGCCGCCCGCGCCGGCGCCGGAGCGCCGGGCGGCCAAGCCGCCAGCCGCCGTGGCGGAAGAACGGAAGCAGCGCGAAGCCGAGTCGGTCGCGGCGCAAGCCAGGGCCGAGTCCGAGCCGCACGCGATCCTGGAGGAGAAAGTCGAGGCCGCGAACCGGGCGCGGCTGCAGGCGCAGGAAGGCGCCGGCGCGGCGGCGCTAGCGGAGGCGCCAGCAAGCAGCGCCGACCGCGCGCCGGTTCAGCCCAAGGCCAGGGCCGATTCACTGCGCTCCGGAGTCTTGCCGCGCGGTTGGGTTCTTGCCGGCAGTACCCCGGGCGATTACGACGCGGGCACCGACGAGTCGGTCAGCAGCAGCAAGACGTCCAGCCTCTATCTGTGGTGCTCAAATCCCGGGACGTCGGGTTTCGGCACGGTCATGACCCGAGCAGCCGCGGAGCGCTACCGGGGCACGCGCGTGCGCTTGACCGCTGATGTGCAGACGCAGGACGTCGGAGATTGGGCTGGTTTGTGGATGCGCGTCGACGGCGGCGAAGCCGAGAGTTTCGACAATATGGCGAATCGCCCCATCCGCGGCGACACCCCGTGGCGCTCTTACAGCGTCGTTCTGGATGTCAGCGCCTCGGCCAGCGCCCTTTCCTACGGCGTGCTGCTCCACGGCAAAGGCACGGTCTGGGTGGACCAGATCCGCGTCGAGGTCGTAGGTCCCGAGGTGCCGGTAACGAACCTGTTTCGCTAGCTCAAGCCACCCGCCGGCCAAACTGCCCTGCTTCAGTTCGCGCTGGTGCAGAACTCGTAAACCTGCACTTCGACGTGGGCCGTGCCGCCGCTCTGGACGTAGCTCAGCTCGATCGCGTCGAACGGCAGGTTGGTGGACAGGGTGCTGCGGCCGGGTTCGTCGTCCCCGCCCATGACGCCGTCGGTGCAACCCGGTCGCACGTGGACGAGCCACGGGAGCAAGTAAGCGATCAGGGCGGGCCGGGGGCTTGTCGAGCGGAGGAAAAAGGGGTCGGATCTAATTTCCGATACCCCGGTGGTCATGCTGGGACGGCTGTGGAAGCGCGCTGAGGGCAGGCGGGCCTAGCGAGCTTTGGGCGCAAGCCCATCGGGAGCGAGGACCGCCTGCCCTCAGGGCAGCAAACCCACCAGCATCCCCGCGCCCAGCACCAGCAGCACCGCGCCCATGGCGCGGTCGATCCAGTGCGCCACGTGGCGCAGCTTGCGCCGCGTGGCGGCGCTGCCGAGCATGGTCGCGACGAAGGCGAACCAGCCGAAGGTCGCCAGCGGGATCCACACGCCCAGTGTGACCTTCAGCGCCGTCGACACCGGCCCGGTGACCACGGCGGTGAACAGCGCGACGAAGAACACCGCCGCCTTGGGGTTCAGCACGTTGGTCAGCACGCCGATGCCGAAGAACTTCGCGACGTCGCCCGGCTGCGCCGGCGGCAGCTGCTCGTTGTTATCCGGCAGCGGCCTGGCCCGCACCGCCTGCGCGCCCATCCACAACAGGAACGCCGCGCCGGCTAGGCCCAGCACCGTCAGCGACTGCGGATAGCGTTGCGTCAGCCAGTTCAGGCCGAACAGGCCGTAGGCGACGTGAAAAAGGATTCCGCTGCCGATGCCGGCCGCGGTCCACACGCCGGCGCCGCGGCCGAAGGCCAGCGACTGGCGCACCACCATGGCGAAGTCCGGCCCCGGGCTGGCGACCGCGAGCGCGTGCGCGAGCGCCACCGTGCCGAAAACGGCCCACTCGGTCTGAATCAAGCCTTCGCTCCCGGCCACGGCCCCGGCGTCTTGCCGAGCTGTTTCATCTCGGTTTCTTCCTTGAACACGGTCATGCCGCGCGCCTGGTAGTTGGCCAGCGCGGCCGGATGGTCGAGCGTGCAGGTGTGCACCCACACGCGCTGGGCGCCCATGGCCCAGGCCTTCTGCAACGCCACGGTCAGCAGGTGGCCGCCGAGCTTGCGGCCGATGAAGGGCGCGGCGATGCCGAAATACGCGATCTCGACCTGCTCCAGCGGCTGCTTCTCGAGCTCGAAGTAACCGGCCGGCGTGCCGGCCACGTGCATCACCCAGGTCTGCAGCTGCGGCCGGTCGAGCCACTGCATCCACTTCTCCCAGGTCCACGGCAGGCGGTCGGTCCAGTGCCAGTCGCCGCCGATGCTGGTGTAGAGGAAGCGATTCAGCGCGGGCGACGGGACTTCGGCGCGCACGATGTCCGGCGCCGGATCCGGCACGCGCGACGGCCTGAGCTGCCCAGGGGAACGCATCTCGAGGTGCCAGCGCCGGACCGCCACCGGCGCGGCGGAGGACGGCTTCATCGCTTCGCCACCTCGACGACGTCCGGCGCGCGGCCGCTGAACAGGATGGCGCCGAGCTCGAACGCGGCCGCCGCCGCGCGCGACTGCTCGGCGGCGATTCGCTTGCGCGCGCGGGCCAGCTGCCGGGGGCTGGCGGCGCGCGCGGGCAGGCGCGCCAGCGCGAGCTCGAGCACGTGCAGGTCGTGGTGCCAGCCGAGCAGGTCGGACAGCGTGTCGAGGCCGCGGATGCGCGCGCGGCCCTGCGGCCACAGCGGCGCCACCAGCGCCAGCTGGTTGCGGTGGTACTTGGCCTGCTTGCGCCACTCGTGCAGCGCGGCGGCGCCGGCGCGCCGCCGCGCCGCGCGGAATGCGCGCCGGGCCTGCCGGTAGGTGCGCAGCAGGCCATCGGGGACCTGGTCGGCCGAAAGCCCGCGCAGGCGCCAGCCCGCGACGCGCCGGCGCTGCGCGCGCAGCCGGCGCTGCGCCTCGAGCACGGCCGCGGCATCGGCCCCCGCCGGCACGCGAAACAAGCGCGCCAGCGGACGCAGTTGCGCGTCACGCGCGAACAGCGCTGCGGCCGTCTCGGCCAGCACGTCGGCTTCGCGGCGCGCCGCCAGCACGCGCGCGGCATCGCGCACGCCGGCGTTGGCGCCGGCGTAGCGCGCGCCGAGCTGCGGCTTGAGCAGGCGCAGCAGCGCGCGCAGCTGCTTGCTGGCGCGCCGCGCGTCGTGGACCGCGCCGGCGTCGCCCCTGGACAGGCGCGCGAGGGCCCCGTCGAGCAGGGCGAGGGCGGCTTCGCGGGCCGCGCGGCCCGGCGGCAGCCTCGGGTCGAGCGCCACGCGCGGCGTGCTCACGCGGCGTACGTAGCCTCGAGGTAGCGCAGGATGTCGGCCGACTCGTACATCTCGGCCCCCGTATTCGGGTCGATCAGGTAGGGCAGCTGCACCCGGCCGGTGCGCTCGACCAGCACCTTGCGGTTGCGCCCGGTGTCCTTGGGCGACTGGTGCAGCCTGTCGCGCACGGACGGCGGGCCGAGATCCTTCCAGTGGCCCTTGCCGGTGTTGCGCAGCGTGTAGGGCAGTTCGAGCTCGCACAGCGCCTCGCGCACCAGGCGCGAGAACGGGCTGGACTCGAAGCTGAACAGTTCGAGCGGCTGCGCGGCCGGCTTTGACGGCCGCGCGCGCAGGCCGCGCCCCGCGCGCAGGCCGGAGGCGAGCATCGAGGTCGCCACCTTGATCGGCCGGTCGAGCAGCCCCGGCCGCGTGTCGCGGCCGGCGTAGGTCTTGCGCAGGTAGGCGACGATGTCGGCCGACTCGTACATCTTCACGCCGGTGTTGGGATCCACCAGGTACGGGAACAGGCGCTTGCCGCCCATCTCCTTCACGCGCGGGCGGAAGCGCGAGCCGCCGCGGGGGCACGGGTAGATGCGCGCGTCGAGGTCGAGCTCGGTCAGCGCCTCGCGCACCAGACGGCAGTACGGGCAGCCCTCGTACTCGTACAGCTCCAGCAGCTGTTCCGGCTGCTTCTGCGCCGGGCGGAAGGCGTTGGTGCCGCGCCAGCCGCGCAACTGGCTGGCCAGAAGGGAGCTGGAAACCGCCAGGGGACGGGGCAGGCGCATGGTGCAAGTTGCCGGAAATAAAGGCCGCGCAGCGTAAACCTTCCCGGCGGCTCCTGCATCTCAGGGACAATGACGACCATGGTCGCGACCGCGGACGGGGGCAGGTGGGCGCAGTCGGTGCAGGCGGGCGATGAGCCCGCACTCGTCGGCCGGGCCCGCGAGGGCGACTCCCGCGCCTTCGAGCAGCTCTACCGCCGCCACAGCGACCGGGTGTACGGACTATGCGTGCGACTGTGCCACGGCGACCGGCAGAAGGCCGAGCAGGCTACCCAGGACGCCTTCGTGCGGGCCTGGGAGAAGCTCGACAGCTTCCGCGGCGAGGCGCAGTTCGGCACCTGGCTGCACCGCATCACGGTCAACGTGGTGCTCGGCGAGCACCGCTTGCTGCAGCGCTGGACCACGTTCGAGGACGCCGAGAACGCCGGCCCGCGCGAGGAGCTGGCGGTCGGGCCGGCCGACGACGGCCTGGCGCGCGACCTCGAGCGCGCGCTGGCGCGGCTGCCGAAGGGCGCCCGCACCGTGCTGTGGCTGCACGATGTCGAGGGTTACCGGCACGACGAGATCGCAGAGCTCACCGGAGTTGCGGTGGGCACGAGCAAGGCGCAGCTGCACCGCGCCCGCAAGCTGATGAAGGAGCACTTGCAATGAACGAAGACCAGGATCGGATCGAGCGCCCCGTCGAAGGACTCGAGCGGCTGGCGCGCACGCACGCACCCCAGCGGGACTTGTGGCCCGGCATCCAGGCGCGGCTACGCCCGCGGCGCCGCGCGCCTTACGCGCTGGTGCAGTTCGCGCTGGCGGCGAGCCTCGTTGCCGGCGTCGCCGCTCTGTTCACGCTGTCGCTCGGGCCGCTGGGCACGGCGCCCGGCGCGCTGGAGGTGGCGTCGTTGCCGCTGTCCCACGACAGCCGCGCGATCGTCCAGGCCAACCTGTCGATCGTGCGCCACGCCGAGCGCGAGCTGCGCCGGGCGCTCGAAGACAACCCCGATTCCCCCGACTTGCGCGCGCTGCTCGCGAGCACCGAAAACCGCCAGCGCACGTTGAGCGCGCTGCTATAGGTCCTGAACGGAGACGACCATGAACCAGCCTCTTACCCTGATCCTGACGCTCGGCCTCGCGCTGGGCGCCGCAAGCGCCGGCGCGGCCGACCGGGAGCGCCCCATCGACGAGCGCCGCCCGCTCAAGGCCGACGCCCGCGTCGAGGTCAGCAACGTCGCCGGCGAGATCACCGTCGAAGCCTGGGACCGCAACGAGCTGCACCTGACCGGCACGTTGTCCGAGCAGGTCGAGAAGCTCGAGATCACCGGCAACGAGGCGCGCCTGAAGATCGAGGTCAAGCTGCCCAAGCGCACGCGCAATACCGAGGACACGATCCTGCGCCTCAAGGTCCCGGCCGGCATCACGCTGGAAGCCGACGGCGTCAGCGCCGACATCACCGTGCGCGGCATCCGCGGCGACACCGAGGCCAGCACGGTCAGCGGCGACGTCGAGCTCGACGTCGGCTCGAAGAACGTCGAGGCGCGGTCGGTCAGCGGCGACGTGACCGTGCGGGCCCCCGCGGCGGTGACGCGGGTCGAGTCGGTCAGCGGCGATGTGACCGTGCGCGGCGCCCGCGGCGAGGTCCGCGGCGAGACCGTGTCGGGCGACGTCGAGGTGCAGGCGCAGGCCGCGCGCCGGATCCAGCTCAAGTCGGTGTCCGGCGACCTCGAGCTCGACGCCGATCTGGCCGCCGACGCCGAGGTCGAGGCGCAGACCATGTCCGGTGACGTGCGCCTGAGCGTGCCGCGGCTGCCCGACGTCGACATCGACCTCGAAACCTACAGCGGCGAGATCGCCCGCTCCGAGTTGCTGCCGGGCTTCATGGGCCGGCGGCACTCGCACGACGACGACGAGGGGCGGGAGTATTCGCGCGAAGGCAAGGGTTCCGGCCGGGTGCGCCTGCACAGCTTCAGCGGCGATATCGTCGTCCGCAAGAAGTAGGCGCGCCGCTGTAGGAGCGCCTCTGTAGGAGCGCCTCTTAGGCGCGACTAGTGCCGGAAATGCCTGATGCCGGTGAACACCATCGCCAGACCGTGCCCGTCGGCCGCGGCGACGACTTCGGCATCGCGCACCGAGCCGCCGGGCTGGATGATCGCGGCGATGCCGGCGGCGGCGGCGGCGTCCACCGTGTCGCGGAACGGGAAGAACGCGTCCGACGCCATGACGCAGCCGCGCACCTCGAGTTTCTCGTCGGCGGCCTTGATGGCGGCGATCTTCGCGCTGTAGACCCGGCTCATCTGGCCGGCGCCGATGCCGACGGTCTGGCGCTCGCGCGCATAGACGATTGCGTTCGATTTCACGAACTTCGCCACCTGCCAGGCGAAGGCGAGGTCCCGCAACTGCGCCTCGGTGGGGGCCCGCTTCGTGACGACCTTGAGCCGCCGGGGGTCGAGCGCGGCGAGGTCGGCGTCCTGCACCAGCAGCCCGCCGCCGACGCGCCTGTAATCCAGCGCGGCCACGGGCTTTGCCGGCCAGGCCCCGCACGCCAGCAGGCGCAGGTTGGGCTTGGCGCGCGCCAGCGCGGCGGCTTCCGGCGCGAACGCGGGCGCGACGATGACCTCGACGAACTGGCGATCGAGGATCAGCCTGAGCGTGGCGGCGTCGAGCTCGCGGTTGAAGGCGATGATGCCGCCGAAAGCCGAAGTGGGGTCGGTGCGGTAGGCACGCTCGTAGGCCGCGGCCGGGTTGTCCGCGACCGCCGCTCCGCAGGGGTTGGCGTGCTTGACGATGACGCAGGCGGCCTCGGCGAAGGTCTTTGCGCATTCGAGCGCGGCATCGGCGTCGGCGATGTTGTTGAAGCTCAGCGCCTTGCCCTGCAGCTGCCGCGCGGCGGCGATGGTGCCGGGCGCCGCTCCAGTCTCGGCGTAGAACGCGCCGCGCTGGTGCGGGTTCTCGCCATAGCGCAGGTCGAGCTTCTTGCCGAACTGCAGCTCCAGCAGGGCCGGGAAGGCCGTGCCGGCGGCGCGGCTGCCGAGCCAGGCCGCCACGCGCGCGTCATACCCGGCGGTGTGGGCGAAGGCCTTGGCCGCCAGCTCATCGCGCAAGGCTTGCGGCAGCGCCCCGGCGCGCGCGGCGTCGAGCACGCGCGGGTAGTCGGCGGGGTCCACCAGCACGGCGACGTGGGCGTGGTTCTTGGCGGCGGCGCGGATCATTGCCGGGCCGCCCACGTCGATGTGCTCGACCGCTTCCTCGGGCGAGACGCCGGGACGGGCCACGGTCTGCGCGAAGGGGTACAGGTTCACCACCACCAGGTCGATGGGCTCGATGCCGTGCTCGCGCATGACCGCGTCGTCGGTGCCGCGGCGGCCGAGGATGCCGCCGTGGACCTTGGGGTGCAGGGTCTTGACGCGGCCGTCCATGATCTCGGGAAAGCCGGTGAGGTCGGCGACCTCGCGCGCCGGCAGGCCGGCGTCCTTCAGCAGGCGCTGCGTGCCGCCGGTGGACAGCAGCTCGACGCCCAGGCCGGCGAGGGCGCGGGCGAATTCAACGAGACCGGTCTTGTCGGAAACGGACAGCAGGGCCCGTTTCATCTTGCGCTGGGCTGTTGCTCTTTGATCTTGTGGTAGCGCAGCTTCTTTCGCAGCGTGGCACGGTTGAGGCCGAGCACCGAGGCGGCGCGCGACTGGTTGCCGTCGCAGTACTTCAGGGTGGCGCGCAGCAGCGGCGCCTCGACCTGCTCGAGGATCATGCCGTAGAGGTCTTTCGGCGCGTGGCCGTTCAGCGCCTTGAAGAACCCGTCCAGGCTGTGCGCGACGTAGTGGCTCAGCGGCTTGGTGCTATCGGATGATTTTTGTGCGGACATTGGCCCCTTCCCACCCGTCCCCCGACGGGCGGCAATCATACTCTCATCGTTTCGTAATAAAAAAGGGCCGCGGATCTCAAACGCAAGCCGCCGGCGCATGTCAAGTCTTGCGCGCGGGGAAAAGGTATGAGAACCGGCGCGCGTTTCGGCGCCCGGCGGCGCCTCAGGGCCGCTTGCGGCCCTCCAGCCGCACCCAACCCTCGAGCGGCTCCGGCGCGTTCATTTCGCACCACGGCGCGTAGGCCGCGGCCACCTCGGCGGCCTGCCCCTCGAGCAGGCCGGCCAGCACCAGCGTGCCGCCGGGCGCCAGCGCGGCGCACAGTCGCGGCGCCAGCTCGACCAGCGGCCCGGCCAAAATGTTCGCCAGCACTACGTCGTGCGGCGCCGGCGCGAAGTCGGCGGCGAGGCGCGCGTCGAGCCGGCCGCCGACGCCGTTGGCGAGCGCGTTCTCGCGCGTGGCCACCAGCGCCTGTGGATCGACGTCCACGGCGTCGGCGCGCGCGGCGCCGAGCCTGAGCGCGGCGACCGCCAGCAGCCCCGAGCCGCAGCCGTAGTCGAGCACGGCCTTGCCTTCGAGCGCAGCGCCGGCCAGCCACTGCAGGCACAGCGCGGTGCTCGGGTGCGTGCCGGTGCCGAAGGCCAGGCCGGGGTCCAGCGCGACGACCACGGCGCCGGGGTCGCGGATTTCGTCGAGCTTGGCGCGCGGGCTGACCCACAGGCGCTCGCCGAACTTGAGCGGCTTCCAGTCGCGCAGCCAGATGCGGACCCAGTCCTGCTCCTCGAGCTCCGCCGTCGTGATGATCGCCGCCGCGCCGTCCGGCAGGGTCTCGCGCAGCGCCACGATCACCGCGGCGAGGTCGGCCTTCTCGTCGAACAGCCCGGTGGTGCGCGTGCGCGGCCACAGCGGCGCCTCGCCCGGCGCCGGCTCGAGCACCGGGTCGTCAGCCGCGTCCACCTGCGTCACCGACTGCGCGCCGTGGGCGAGCAGGACCTCCTCGGCGAAGTCGGGGTGGCGCGTCAGGACGACGAGTTGTGGCAGTGCCACTCACCTCTCCCTCAAGCCGGATCGGGTTTGCGGCCGAAGCGACCTTTGGGCGCAAGCCCATCGGGAGCGAGGCCGTAAACCCGGTCCGGCGCTACTCCCACTCCGCGAGCATTTCCTCGAGGTAATGGATGTGGTGCTCGCCGGCGCGGAACACCGGATCCTGCATGATGCGGCGCTGCAGCGGGATGTTGGTGCGGATGCCGTCGATGATCATCTCCGACAGCGCCACCTGCATGCGCTCGACCGCCGCCGCGCGCGTGGGCGCGTGCACGATCAGCTTGGCGATCATCGAGTCGTAGTTCGACGGCACCGTGTAGCCGGCGTACAGGTGCGAGTCGATGCGCACGCCCAGGCCGCCCGGCGCGTGGTACTTCTGTACCGTGCCGGGCGACGGCGTGAAGCGGCGCGGGTCCTCGGCGTTGATGCGGCACTCGATGGCGTGGCCGCGCGGCTTGAGCTGGTCCTGGTGCAGGGTCAGCGCCTCGCCGGCGGCGATGCGGATCTGCTCCTTGATCAGGTCCACCGCGGTGACCTGCTCGGTCACCGGGTGCTCGACCTGGATGCGGGTGTTCATCTCGATGAAGTAGAACTTGCCCTGGTCGTAGAGGAACTCCATGGTGCCGGCGCTGCGGTAGCCGATGCGCTTGCAGGCCTCGACGCAGATCATGCCGATCTCGTCGCGCTGCGCCTGGGTGATGTGCGGCGCCGGCGACTCCTCGACCACCTTCTGGTTGCGGCGCTGCATCGAGCAGTCGCGCTCGCCCAGGTGCACGACGCTGCCATGGCCGTCGGCCAGCACCTGGACTTCGACGTGGCGCGGCGTCTCCAGGTACTTCTCCAGGAACACGCTGCCGTCCTTGAACGCCGCGGCGGCCTCGACGCGCGCCAGCTGGATCTTCTGGATCAGCTCGGCTTCGCTGCGCACCACGTGCATGCCGCGCCCGCCGCCGCCCGAGGCGGCCTTGATCAGCACCGGGTAGCCGACCCGCGCGGCGATGTCGTGGCACTCGGCCTCGTCCTCGGGCAGCACGCCGTCGGAGCCCGGCACGCAGGGCATGCCGGCGGCGATCATGGCCGCCTTGGCGGTGGTCTTGCCGCCCATCAGGCGGATGGTTTCGGAGCGCGGGCCGATGAAGGTGAAGCCGCTCTTCTCAACACTTTCAGCGAAGTCGGCGTTCTCGGAGAGAAACCCGTAGCCGGGATGGATGGCATCGGCCTGCGCCACCTCGGCGGCGCTGATGATGGCGGCCATGTTGAGGTAGCTCTGCCCGGCCGGCGGCGGGCCGATGCACACCGCCTCGTCGGCAAGCAGCACGTGCTTGAGCTCGCGGTCGGCGGTCGAATGGACCGCCACGGTCCTGATGCCGAGCTCGCGGCAGGTGCGCAGGATGCGCAGCGCGATTTCGCCGCGGTTGGCGATGACGATCTTGCTGAACATGTCGCGGCCGGCGCGCCGTTACGCCGGCTCGATCATGAACAGCGGCTGGTCGAACTGCACGGGCTGGGCGTTCTCGACGAGAATCTCGGCGATCACGCCCGAGGTGTCGGCCTCGATCTGGTTCAGCATCTTCATCGCCTCGATGATGCACAGCGTCTGGCCCTGCTTGACGGTCTGGCCGACCTCGACGAAGGACTTGGCGCCCGGCGACGGCGAGCGATAGAAGGTGCCGACCATCGGCGATTTCACAGTGTGGCCCCTGCTGACCGCGGCCTTGGCGACCGGCGCGACGACAGAGGGCGGCGCGGCGGCGGGCGGCGGCAGCGGCGGCGGCGCGTAGCTCATCATCGGCGCCGCGCTCGCGGGCGGGTGGCGCGCGATGCGCACCGATTCCTCGCCTTCCTTGACCTCGAGTTCGGAGATGCCGGATTCCTCCAGCAGTTCGATCAGCGTCTTGATCTTGCGCAGGTCCATGGTGCGAGTCCTGTAGGAGCGGCCTTGGCCGCGACTAATGGGTTGCAGCGAGCTGGGCGTGGGCGGCCTGCAGCGCCAGGCGGTAGCCCTGCGGCCCGAAGCCGACGATCACGCCGCGCGCGATGTCGGAAAAGTAGGAATGGCGGCGGAAGGCTTCGCGCGCGTAGGTGTTCGACAGGTGGATCTCGATGAACGGGAGGCCGACCGCGATCAGGGCGTCGCGCAGCGCCACGCTGGTATGGGTGTAGCCGCCCGGGTTCAGCAGGATGAAGGCGACGTTGTCGGACTTGGCCTTGTGCACGCGGTCCACCAGCTCGCCCTCGTGGTTGCTCTGGTAGGTGGCCAGCCGGTGGCCGAGGCGCTCGGCGTCGGTAATCAGGTCCGTTTCGATCTGCGCCAGCGTCTTCTGCCCGTAGTGCTTGGGCTCACGGCTGCCGAGCAGGTTCAGGTTCGGGCCGTTGATCAATAAGAGATCGCTCACGCGTCTGCCGGGCACTGGGGGAGGGCCGGAGAGTGTGCCAGAGGCACGTTTTTATGTATAGATCGGCGCTGATCGCGGCACGTTAGCCGCAAATGCCGTGCCGCTCAGCCGCTTGGCAGGTGCTCAGCGAGCCACTGGGCGATCTCTTCGCGCGACAGGTCGCCCGAGCGCCGGTCGAGGATGCGGCCGTCCGCGGCGACCAGCACCGAGAACGGGAAGGCGCCGAGCGGGTCGCCGAGCTCGTCCATGGCCAGCGCGATCTCGGCCTGTCCGGCCATGAGCGGGTAGTTCATCGAGAAGCGCTGCGCGAAGGCGCGCACCGGCTCGACCTCGTCCATGGCCACGCCGACGATCTGCAGGCCGCGCGGGCCGTGCTCGCGCTGGGCTTCCACCAGCAGCGGGATCTCCTTGAGGCAGGGCGTGCACCAGGTCGCCCAGAAATTCAGCAACAGCAGCTTGCCGCGCCACTCGGACAGCGCGTGGGCCTTGCCGTCGAGGTCGCGGAAGCTCAGGTCGGCGCGGGCGGTCCCGGCGACGTCGCGGCCGGCCCACCAGTGCCAGGCGCCGAAGCCGGCGGCCCCGGCCACGGCGCACACCAGCAGCAGGGCGAAGACGTCGCGGGCCCAGGCGCGCGGCCCCGGCCGCGCGTCACTCATCGGAGTTGCCGGCCTCGAGCGTGCGGGTCTGCGGCGGGTAACACAGGCCGGCGTCGGCGCAGCCCTGATAGACCACGGTCAGCTTAACGCCGCCCTTGGCCTGCTTGGTGAACGGCAGCTGCACGGCGAGCCGGTCGCGGTAGATCTGGGTGGTGCCGAAATGCTCGTCCTCGTACGGCAGCGACGGCGGCAGCACCGGCTCGCCGAGCTTGAGCGAGGCCGGCGCGGCGGCGCTGAACTTCAGCTGGTCGCGGTAGAGGTAGTAGTCCCTGGCGATGCGCCACGACACCTCGAGCGTGCCGTCGTCCTTCCACACCAGCGGCTGCAGCTCGAAAGCCTGGTCCACCGGCAGGAACTCCGGCTTCTTGCCGAACGGGCTGTCGGCGGCGAAGGCGCCCGTGGACGCCAGCATCGTCATCCCGGCGCAAGCCGGGATCCAGTGTCTTGCGAATTTCATGCTCAGCTCAGTGCGACGACTCGATGACCCATTCCAGGTAGGGCGCGTGGCCGCGATCCACCTGGATCGCGATGACTTCCGGCAACTCGTAAGGATGGTGCTTCAGCACCGCCTGTTTCAAGGCCTCGAAGCGGTCCTTCGAGGTCTTCACCAGCAGCAACGCCTCGGCGTCGTTGTGCACCGCGCCCTTCCAGCGGTACACCGAGGACAGGCTCGGCACCACGTTGACGCACGCCGCGACCCGCTCCTCGACCAGCGCCCCGGCGATGGCTTGCGCCTTTTCCGGCGGGCACGTCACCAGCACCACGAGGACGTCCTTGGCCATGGCAGGAGGATATTATGCGCGCCTCATGAAAGCCGCCGCCGGATCCCCGTTGGTCTTCGCCCAGCCGCCGCCGGTCCGCGACGGCCTGCGCGCGGCGATCGCGGCGGCGTGGCTGGCCGACGAAGCCACGGTGGTCCGGCGCCTGGTCGCCGACGCCGAGATTCCGCAGCCGCGCGCCGCCGTGGTGCAGGCCACGGCCGCCGGCTGGGTGCGGCGCGTGCGCGCGCTGCGCGACCAGGAGTCGCCGCTCGACGCGTTCATGCGCGAGTACGACCTGTCGAGCGAGGAGGGCGTGCTGCTGATGTGCCTGGCCGAGGCGCTGCTGCGCATCCCCGACGACGCGACCGCCGAGAAACTCATCGCCGACAAGCTGGGCGAGGCCGAGTGGGACCGGCACCTCGGCAGGAGCGACTCGCTGTTCGTCAACGCCTCCACCTGGGGCCTGATGCTGACCGGGCGCATCGTGCGGCTGTCGCCGGCGACCACCGGCAACTTCCGCAAGGCGTTGCAAAAGCTCGTCGGCAAGTCGAGCGAGCCGGTGATCCGGCTGGCCATCCGCCAGGCCATGCGCCTGATGGGCCACCAGTTCGTCATGGGGCGCACCATCGGGGAGGCGATGGGCCACGCGAGCTCGAAGGACCAGAAGCCCGCCGCGCGCACCGCGCGCGGTCTGAATGTCGTTCTGCATTCCTACGACATGCTCGGCGAAGCGGCGCTGACCGCCGGGGACGCCGGGCGCTACCGGGCCGCCTACCACGCCGCGATCGAGGCCATCGGCGGCTGGAAACACGTGCCGCACGGCGCGCCGGTGATGCAGCGGCCCGGCATCTCGGTGAAGCTGTCGGCGCTGCACCCGCGCTACGAGTTCGCCAAGGCCGACCGCGTGTGCGCCGAGCTGGCGCCGGTGCTGCTGGAGCTGGCGCGCGCGGCGCGCAAGGAAAACATCAACCTGTGTGTCGACGCCGAGGAGGCCGACCGGCTCGAGCTGTCGCTGGACCTGTTCGAGGCCGCCTACCGCGACGCCTCGCTGTCCGGCTGGGACGGCTTCGGCCTGGCCGTGCAGGCCTTCCAGAAGCGCGCGGTGCCGGTGCTCGAATGGCTCGAGCCGCTCGGCCGCGCGGCCGGCCGCCGCATCCCGGTGCGGCTGGTCAAGGGCGCGTACTGGGACACCGAGATCAAGCGCGCCCAGGAGCAGGGCCTGCCCGGTTATCCCGTGTTCACGCGCAAGGTCAGCACCGACGTGTCGTACCTGGCCTGCGCGCGCCGGCTGCTGGCGGCGCGCGACGTGTTCTACCCGCAGTTCGCCACCCACAACGCGCACACCGCCGCGGCGATTCGCGATCATGCCGGCGATGCCGAGGGCTACGAGTTCCAGCGCCTGCACGGCATGGGCGAGGCGCTGTACCAGGTCATCGGCGAGGACCTGCCGGGCATCCCGTGCCGCGTCTACGCGCCGGTCGGCTCGCACGAGGACCTGCTGCCGTACCTGGTGCGGCGCCTGCTCGAGAACGGCGCCAACACCTCGTTCGTCAACCGCATCTTCGACGAGGCCGAGCCGCCCGAGCAGCTGGTCGCCGACCCGCTCGCCGCGGCCAGGGCGCTGGCGCCGATCGCCAATCCCGGCATCGCGCTGCCGGCCGACCTGTACGGCCCCGAGCGGCGCAACTCGATGGGCGTCAACCTGGCGGACGAGAAGGAGATGAGGGCGTTCGCGGCGGAACTGCAGAAGGCCGCCGCAGGAGCGGCTTCAGGCGCGCCGCCGCTGGCGGTCTCGCTGGTCGCGCCTGAAGGCGCTCCTACGAAGGCGAAAGCGCGACCCGTCAGCGACCCCGCCGACCGCCGCCGCTTGGTCGGCGAATGGCAGCCGCTCGATCTGGCCCGGGTTCCCGCCGTGGTCGAGGCCGCGGTGGCGGCTTTCCCGCGCTGGAGCGCGACGCCGGCGCGGGCGCGCGCCGGCGCGCTGGAGCGCGCGGCGGATGCGCTCGAGGCGCGCCGCGCCGAGTTCGTGCACCTTTTGGTGCGCGAGGCCGGCAAGGCCATTCCCGATTCGGTGTCGGAAGTGCGCGAAGCGGCCGACTTCCTGCGCTACTACGCCGCGCAGGCGCGCGCGCTGGCCGCGCCGGTGCCGCTGCCCGGCCCGACCGGCGAGCACAACGAACTGCAACTGCATGGCCGCGGCGCCTTCGTCTGCATCAGCCCGTGGAACTTTCCGCTGGCCATCTTCACCGGCCAGGTCGCGGCCGCGCTGGTCGCGGGCAACACGGTGGTCGCCAAGCCCGCCGAGCAGACCAACCTGGTCGCCGTGCGCATGGTGCAGCTGCTGCGCGAGTCCGGCGTGCCGGACGACGTGCTGCAGTGCGCGCTGGGCGAAGGCGACGTCGGCGGCGCGCTGACCGCGGCGCCCGGCATCGCCGGCGTGGCCTTCACCGGCTCGGTTGAGGTGGCGCGCCTGATCAACCGCGCGCTGGCGGCGCGCGACGGCCCGATCGCCACGCTGATCGCCGAGACCGGCGGCCAGAACGCCATGATCGTGGACTCCTCGGCGCTGCCCGAGCAGGTGGTCAAGGACACGATCGCCAGCGCGTTCAATGCCGCCGGCCAGCGCTGCTCGGCGCTGCGCGTGCTGTTCCTGCAGGAGGACGTCGCCGACAAGGTCATCGCCATGCTCAAGGGCGCCATGGCCGAGCTCGCCATCGGCGACCCGGGCCTGCTGGGCACCGACGTCGGCCCGGTCATCGACCTTGATGCGCAGCAGCGGCTCGAGCAGCACGCCAGGGCCGTCGGCAGGATCGGCACGCTGATCGACCAACGGCCGCTGCCCGAGTCGTGCAGGCACGGCACCTACTTCCCGCCGTGCGCGGTCGAGATCGAGTCGCTGGCGCAGCTCAAGTCCGAGAACTTCGGCGCGATGCTGCACGTGATCCGCTACCGCGCGAAGGACCTGGAGAAGGTCGTCGCGCAGATCAACGCCAGCGGCTACGGCCTGACGCTGGGCGTGCACAGCCGCATCGAGTCCACCTGGCGGCGCGTGCAGGCGGCGGCGCGCGTCGGCAACTGCTACGTCAACCGCAACATGATCGGCGCGGTGGTCGGCGTGCAGCCGTTCGGCGGCGAGGGCCTGTCGGGTACCGGCCCCAAGGCCGGTGGGCCGCATTACCTCCTTCGCTTCGTCACCGAGCGCACCCTGACGGTCAACACCGCCGCCGTCGGCGGCAACGCGAGCTTGCTGGCGGCGTCGTAGAAAAAGGGACGCACACCTTTTCAAAAAAGGGGACGCACACCTTTTCGGCCAGGTGGGAGGACCGGAACGGTGTGGAGAGCGGTGAAAAAGGTGTGCGTCCCTTTTTCAGTGCCGAATATCCGGCGCGCTGATGGTCCCGTGTGGCCGCCGGCCCATCAGGAAGGTGAACTCCTTGCCGCTCATGTGCACCAGGTCGGTGTGGTCGCCGGCCTCGAAGTAGATGTCGGCGCAGGCGGCCAGGCAGTCGTCCCAGACCACGTCGAGCCCGTAGGCCTGGCCGACCGCCGGGATCGCGCCCTTGCTGCAATCCGAGAACACGTCCTGCACCTCGCGCTCGCTGGCCAGCACCAGGCGGCGGCCGAGCTGGCGCTCGAGGCTCAGCAACTCGACGCGGCGCGACGCCGGCACCACGGCGACCAGGTAGCCCTTGGCGTCCTCGAGCAGCACCGGCTTGGCCAGCTGGTCGGGCGGCACGCGCGCGGCCTGCGCGGCGCCGCGGCTGTTGGGGGTGTAATCGTGGTGCACGAGCCGATAATCCACTCCGGCTTCATCGAGGTAGTCGCGAACGGTGCTGGCGATGCCCATGTGCGCTCTCCGGCTCGTAGCGGGTGCGAAAAATATAGTCCCCGCGGCGGGCCGCGACCATAGGCCGGCGCCGCCGGCGAGAAGCGAGGAAAGCCAAGGGCTTACCGGTAGAATCTGCGCCCTTGTCGGGGTCCGGCGCGGTGTGCGCTGATTGTGATGCGAATTCTTTCCTCACCCAATTTGCGTGCCGAGCTGCGCGCCAACCTGGCGCTGGCGCTGCCGCTGCTGGCCGCGCAGCTGCTGTTCATCAGCATGGGCACGGTCGACACGATCGTCGCGGGCCGGCTCGGCGCCGCGCCGCTGGCCGCGGTCGCGGTCGGATCCAACCTGTGGTTCATGATTTTCGTGCTGTTCTGGGGCCTGTTCATGGCCGTGTCGCCGATCGTCGCGCAGCGCTTCGGCGCCGGTCGCCCGCCGCGCGAATGCGGCGCGTTCCTGCGCGGCGCGCTCGGGCTCGCCGCCGTGCTCGGCGCGGGTTGGCTGGCGCTGCTGCTGCTGGTCATCGAGCCCGTGCTCGCGCTGCTGCAGCTCGAGCCGGCGACACACGCGCTGGCCGCGGGCTACCTGCGCGCGATTGCCCCCGGCACGGTGCCTTTCGCGCTGTTCTTCGCCCTGCGCAACGCCGCCGAGGGCGCCGGCCAGACGCGCGCGACCCTGTGGGCGGGGCTGGTCGGGTTCCTGGTCAATGCCGCGCTCGACTATGGCCTGGCGTTCGGCGCGTGGGGGCTGCCGGCCATGGGCGCGATCGGCTGTGGCGTGGCCAGCGCCGTCGCCGGAACGGCGATGGTGCTGGCGTTCGCCGTGATGTACCGCTGGCATCCGCGCCTGCGCGAACTCGAGCTGTACCGCCGCGACGGCTGGCGGCCGGGCGCGGCCGCCGGCGAGGTGCTGCGCCTGGGAGGACCGATCGCGCTGATCATCACGGCCGAGGCCTGGCTGTTCCTGGTCGGCGGGCTGTTGATGGCGCGCTTCGGCACCGACGCCGTCGCCGCGCACCAGATCGCCATCAACTTCGCCTCGATCACCTTCATGGTGCCGATGTCCATCGGCATGGCGACGACGGTGCGCGTGGGCTACGCCGCCGGCGCCGGTGACGGCGCGGCGGTGCGCCTGCGCGGCTTGGCCGGCATCGGCATGGGCGCGTGCTTCGCGCTGGTGTCGGCGTCGCTGATGGCGCTGCTGCCGGCGGCGATCGTGTCGCTGTACACCGACGCCGCCGGCGTGTCGGCGCTGGCGGCCGGTTTCCTCTACTACGCCGCCGTGTTCCAGGTCGCCGACTGCGTGCAGGCTACCGCCAACGGCGCCCTGCGCGGCATCAAGGACGCGCGCGTGCCGATGCTGATCACGGTGTCGGCCTACTGGCTGCTGGGCCTGCCGCTGGCGGTGACGCTGGCGTTCCAGACCCAGCTCGGCCCCCCCGGGATCTGGCTCGGCTTCATCGCCGGGCTGGCGGCTGCCGCCGCCGGGCTGGCGGCCCGCTTCCTGCGCCGCACGCGGGGGGACGGCGCGCCCGCGAGGTCGTAGAATGCGCGCCCCCATGAAGACCCGCATCGCCCAGCTGCGCGGCCTCGGCTGGTTCGTCCTGGCCAACGCCGTGCTGTTCAAGCTCGTCACCGCGTATTTCTGGGACGGGCTGATCGACCCGGCCGTCGACTTCCCGGCCGCGCTCTACCGGACCCTCAACGGCTTGGTGCACTGGCCGCTGCTGGCCTTGCTCGCGGTCGGCCTGCCGGCGGCGCTGGCCGTGCTGATCCTGCCGCGGCGGCCGGTGGCATGGGCCGCGGCGGCGCTGGCCGGCGGCGCGGCGTGCTGCGTGATGGTCGTCGACGCCGTGGTGTGGTCGCAGTACCGCATGCACCTGGGGCCGTACGTCTGGGGCCTGGTCGCGGGCGGGGCGGGGCGCGAGACCTTCCTGGTGTTCTCGCCGCAGCTGCCCTGGCAGTTGGCCGCCGGCATGCTCGCGGTTCTCGGGGTGCAGACCGCGCTGTTCGCGGCGTGCCGCCGCCTGGCGGCGGGGCCGGCGGGGCGGCTGGCGAAGCCGCTGTGGGCGGCCTGGGCCGTGGCCTTTGCCGGCATGAACCTCTGGTACGCGTGGGCCGACGCGCACTACCAGGTGAACATCACCCAGGAGACCGGCCACTTCCCGTTCTACCGGCCGATGACGGCCAAGCGCCTGTTCCGCAAGCTAGGCATCACCGACCTGGCCGCGGCCGAGCAGCGGCCGGCCGTTCCCGGCGGCGGCAACCGCGCGCTGTTCTACCCGAGCGAGCCGCTCGAGTGCGTGGGGCAGCGCCGGCAGAACGTCCTGTTGATCGTGGTGGACGCCTGGCGCGGCGACCACCTCGGCGCGGAGTTCACGCCGAACATCTACGAGCTGGTGCCCGAGTCGCTGCGCTTCAGCCATCACGTCAGCGGCGGCAACGTCACGCGCTTCGGCATCTTTTCGATCTTCTACGGCCTGCCCGGCAACTACTGGTGGCCGATGCTCAGCCACCAGACGCCGCCGGTGATGATGAACGAGCTGCGCCGCCAGGGTTACGAGCTGCAGATCCTCGGCAGCGCCCCGCTGGTGCACCCGGAATTCGACCGCACCGTGTTCAGCGGCATCCCCGGCCTGCGCCTGAAGACCCCGGGCGACCGGCCCGCCGATCGCGACCGGCGCGTGGCGGCCGATATGGCGAAGTTCTTGTCCGACCCGGCGCGCGCCGAGCGCCCGTTCTTCGGCTTCCTGTGGCTGAACTCGGTGCACTCGTACGATTACCCGGCCGACTACCCCACGCCGTTCCAGCCGTCGTGGGACGCGGTCAACCACATCGCGCTCGGGCCCGAGTTCGACAAGACGCCGTACCTGAACCGCTACCGCAACGCGCTGCATTTCGTGGATTCGCAGGTGGGCCGGGTGCTCGATGCGCTGCGCGCCAGCGGCCGCATGGACGACACGCTGCTGATCGTCACCAGCGACCACGGCGAGGAATTCAACGACACCGGCAAGAACTACTGGGGCCACAACGGCAACTTCAGCCCGTACCAGGTGCACGTGCCGCTGCTGGTGCGCGGCCGCGGCTGGCAGCCCGGCGCCGAGGTCGCGTACCTGACCACGCACAACGACCTCGCGCCGACGGTGCTGACCGACGTGCTCGGCTGCAGCACTCCTTCGACGGCCTACAGCTCGGGCTGGCCGCTGCGCCGGACCGAGGGGCGCCGCGACTTCCTCGCGGTGGTGGACTACAACGACACCGGCCTTTACGAGCCGGACCGCGTCACGCTGTTCTCGCCGTTCGGCGGCTTCCCGGTCTACAGCCACCGCTACGACCGGCTGCAGCATCCGCCGCGCATGGAGCGCATCCGCGCCGTGACCGAGGAGATGCTGCGCTTCTCGCGCCCGCCGGCCGGCAAGCGTGCCGACGCAAGCGGTTCTGACCTTAGTCCTTGATTGCGGCGCGGATCGGGGCATCATGGGCGCCCCCGCATTCCAAGGAGGACGGACCATGGCACTGCAACTGGGCGACACCGCGCCCGACTTCGAGGCCGACACCACCACGGGGAAGATCCGCTTCCACGAGTGGCTGGGCGGCTCGTGGGCCGTGCTGTTCTCGCATCCCAAGGATTTCACGCCGGTGTGCACCACCGAGCTCGGCTACATGGCGCGCATCAAGCCGGAGTTCGACAAGCGCGGCGTGAAGATCATCGGCCTGTCGGTGGACGCGGTCGGCGACCACGACCGCTGGGCCAAGGACATCGCCGAGACCCAGGGCGCGGCGCCGAACTATCCGATGATCGGCGACCCCGAGCTCAAGGTCGCCAAGGCCTACGGCATGCTGCCCGCCGCCGCGTCGGGCGATGCGTCGCAGCGCACCGCCGCCGACAACCAGACCGTGCGCAACGTGTTCGTGATCGGTCCGGACAAGAAGGTCAAGCTGATCCTGGTCTACCCGATGAGCGCCGGGCGCAATTTCGACGAGGTGCTGCGCGTGATCGACGCGCTGCAGCTGAACGCGACGCAGCGGCTGGCCACGCCGGTGAACTGGAAGCCGGGCGATCCCGCCATCATCCCGACGGCCATCAAGGACGACGAGGCCAAGACGCTGTTCCCGCAGGGGTTCAAGACGCTCAAGCCGTATCTGAGGCTCGTGCAGCCCAAGTAGGAGCGCTCCTTCGACAGGCTCAGGACAGGCTTCAGGCGCGACGGTCGCGGCTGAAGCCGCTCCTACATAGAATACGCACCGCAATGATCGACGCGCCGAACCGCCGCAGCAAGACCATCACCGCCGGCGTGGCGCGCTCGCCGAACCGCGCCATGCTGCGCGCGGTCGGCTTCACCGATGCCGACTTCGACAAGCCGCTGGTCGGCATCGCCAGCGGCGCCTCGACCATGAACCCGTGCAACGCCGGGCTGGCGCCGCTCGCCGCGCGTGCCGAGGCGGCGGTGCGGCAGGCCGGCGCCATGCCGCAGACCTTCGGCTTCCCCACGGTGACCGACGGCATCTCGATGGGCACCGAGGGCATGAAGTACTCGCTGGTGTCGCGCGAGGTCATTGCCGACGCCATCGAGACCGCCGCGCAATCACAGTTCATGGACGGCGTGCTGTGCCTCGGGGGTTGCGACAAGAACATGCCGGGCTCGCTGATGGCGCTGCTGCGCATGAACGTGCCGGGCATCTTCTGCTACGGCGGCACCATCAAGCCGGGCCACTGGAAGGGCCAGGCCCTGACCATCGTTTCGCCGTTCGAGGCGGTCGGCGCCTTCACGGCCGGCAAGATGGCCAAGGCGGATTTCGACGGCATCGAGAGAAACGCCTGCCCGAGCTACGGCGCCTGCGGCGGCATGTACACAGCCAACACCATGAGTTCCTCGTTCGAGGCGCTGGGCATGAGCCTGCTGGGCTCCTCGCAGATGGCCAACCCCGATCCGGAGAAGGGCGACAGCGTCGAGCAGTCGGCGAAGGTGCTGGTCGAGGCGGTACGCCGCAACCTCAAGCCGCGCGACATCGTCACGAAGAAGTCCATCGAAAACGCCATCGCGCTGGTCATGGCGACCGGCGGCTCGACCAACGCCGTGCTGCATTACCTCGCCATCGCGCACACGGCCGGCGTGAAATGGTCGCTCGCCGACTTCGAGCGCATCCGCCGGCGCACGCCGGTGCTGTGCGACCTCAAACCCTCCGGCAAGTACGTCGCGACCGACTTCCACCAGGCCGGCGGCGTGCCGCAGGTGCTCAAGATCCTGCTGGCGCGCAAGCTCGTGCACGGCGACTGCGTGACGATTACCGGCCGGACGCTCGCGGAGGAACTCGCGGGTGTCTCCGCCGAGCCACGCAAGGACCAGGACGTGATCCGGCCGTTCGACAAGCCGATGTATCCGCACGGCCACCTGGCGATCCTCAGGGGCAACCTCGCGCCGAGCGGCTGCGTGGCCAAGATCACGGGACTGAAGAACCCCTCGATCACCGGGCCGGCGAAGGTGTTCGATTCGGAGGATGCCGCGATGAAGGCCATCCTCGGCGACAGGATCCGCTCCGGCGACGTGCTGGTGATCCGCTACGAAGGGCCGCGCGGCGGGCCCGGCATGCGCGAGATGCTGGCGCCGACCTCCGCGATCATCGGCAAGGGCCTCGGCGAGTCGGTCGGCTTCATCACCGACGGCCGCTTCTCGGGCGGCACCTGGGGCATGGTGGTCGGGCACGTCGCGCCGGAGGCGTTCGCCGGCGGGCCGATCGCGCTGGTCAAGAACGGCGACTCGATCACGATCGACGCGAAGAAGCACCTGATCCAGCTCAACGTCCCGAAAGCCGAGCTGGCGAAGCGGCGCAAGGCCTGGAAGCAGCCGAAGCCGCGCTACACGTCCGGCGTGCTGGCCAAGTACGCGAAAGTCGTCAGCGGCGCGGATACCGGCGCGGTCACGGACCTGTAGGAGCGGCCGTCAGGCGCGGCCGGCGCGCCCGAAGGCGCTCCTACGGCGCGGTGCCGCCGAACTTGACCAGCGGGCCGACCGTGATCACGGTGACGTTGTTGTCCTCGGCGAAATCCTCGACGCCCAGCAGGCCCTCCATGTCGAAGCGCAGGCCGAAGCTCGGGTTGAGCATCCAGTCGCCCCCGAATCCTAGGTAGAAGCCGGTGTTGCCGTCCTCGGCGGTGCCCCCCGGGCCCGACGCCTCGGTATCGGTGTCGTAGAGGCCGGCCTTCAGGAAGAAGTTCGAGCCCGTATCGGGGTTCAGGATCAGTCGGTAGCCGGCGCCGACCTGCAGGCCGCTGACGTTCAGCGTGACGCCGCTCAAAGAGGTGACGTCCGCGTCGCCGCTGTCGGTCAGCGCCACCTCGAAGTAGGCCGGGCTCCCTTCCAGTTCATAGGCGGCGTAGAACTTCTTCGCCGAGCCGTCGTCGACGTCGTCATAGTCGAACTGCGAGATGCCAATGCCGGCTCCGACGACGCCGCGCGCATGCGCGGCGTTTCCGATGGCAGCCAGCGCCAGCGCGCAGGCGACGGCCCGCGCCAGATTGTTCAACATGGTGATGCTCCCTTGTGGATCCTGAATGCGCCGCGAACCCCCGCGGCGCCGCAACGGTATCACGCCGCCTGCCGGACCGGCAGGCGGAAGAAGCGCTGCGCGTTCTCGGCGGTGATCCGCCACACCTGCGCTTCGTCCTGCCCGCGCGCCTCGGCCAGCGCGCGCACCACGTAGGGCAGGAACATCGGCTCGTTGCGCCGGTGGGCGGTTTTCGGAGCGGTGCGCGGCAGCAGGTAGGGCGCGTCGGTCTCGACCAGCAGCTTGTCGTCGGGGATGCGCCTGGCGGCCTCGCGCAGCGCCAGGCCGCGGCGCTCGTCGCAGATCCAGCCGGTGATGCCGATGGAGCAGTCCAGCTCGAGATAGTCCTCGAGCGCAGCCTGCGTATCGGTGAAGCAGTGCACAACGGCGCCGGCGAGCTGCGGCCGGTGCTCGCGCAGGATCGGCAGGAACGCCGCGTGGGCATCGCGCTGATGCAGGAACACCGGCTTCTTCAGCTCGGCCGCGAGCGCCAGCTGCGCGGTGAACGCCCGCACCTGGTCCGCGTGCGGGGAGTAGTTGCGGAAGTAATCGAGTCCGCATTCGCCGAGCGCGACGACCTCGGCGTGCTGCGCCAGGTCGCGGAACAGGGCTTCGTGTTCAGTCGAGTATTCGCTGGCGTGGTGCGGATGCAGTCCCGCCGTGGCGTACAGCTCGCCGGGCCGCGTCCGTGCCAACTCCAGCGCCTTGCGCGAGGACTCCTTGCTGCTGCCGGTGAGGACGATGCGCGCAACGCCGGCGGCGCGTGCGCGCTCGAGCACGGCGTCGCGGTCGGCATCGAAGCTGGCGTGCGCGAGGTTGGCGCCGATGTCGATCATCGACGGGCCGGGCGCCTAATCGGGTTCCGGTTCGCCGCCGTTCTCGGCGGCAGCAGGTTCGGGCGGGCGGGTCCGGCATTCGTGATGCCACAAGGCCACCTGTTCGACCGGCGCGATCGAGCCGTCCATGCGCGTTTCCTCCAGCATGTAGGCGAGCTTGAGCGACTCCAGCCGGTGCCCCGGCTGCGCACCCCGATTCCACTGGCGGCAAAGATAGCGGGCGTAGTACAGGCGGTAGTCCTTGCCTTGGCGCAGGTAGATTCGCGCCTGGTAGGACTGCCAGCGGGAGTTGCCGATCTCGGCGGCCACGTTCGCCGGCTTGTCGTAGCTGAGGCTGGGGGCGGCCGGGCGCAGCGCGTTAACCTCCGTGCCGTCCTCGAGCCGGCCCGGCGCCACAAACCAGCCGTCGCCCGTCCTGGGGTACGGCGCGAACATGCCCCAGGATTGCTTCAACTGCAACGTGTACAGGACCGGCGCGACCCAGGCCGCGACTTCGCGTGGAACCCACTTCACCGTAGCGAGATTCCAGAGAAGCACTACGAAGAGCAGCACGGCCACTACCGGTTGTGAGCCGCGCGGGGGATCGAACCGCACGGTGCGTTGGGGCAGCAGTCGCGCCATGACTCCTCCAAAACGCCCCCGATGGTGGCCGACGAAGTCATAGGCGGCATCGCCGGGCGGCGTCAGCCGCTGCCACGACAGCAGGCGGCCGAGCCAGCCGAAGACGGGCGAATGCCGCAGCAGCACGGCGAACGCCGCCCACTTCAGATGCGCGACGTCCTGCTCGTCGATCACCACCCAGGAGTAGTTCGTCTCCATCAGCTTTGCGGTGCGGACCCGATCCTGTGCCGGGGTAATCTCGGAAACCCGCAGTGCCAGGAACTGCCGCAGCAGCAGACACGTCTTCAGGCAGAAGCCGCAGTCGCGGTCGTAGAAGATCTTGAGGCCGGCCGGATGGCGCGCCGCGTCAACGCGGGTCCGCCAGTCCCAGAACTCGCGGCCGACGAGGGCGGTAAGCGATGCCAGGCTGACGAACGGGAACGTGCCCAGCGACAGGAACACCGCGAATCCCGCGTGCATCGCCATCAGCATGAGCATCACGCCCGCGCGCAGCCAGCGGGTCCCCCACGGCGACAGGGCCAGCAGCGGCCCCAGCAGCTCCAGGAAGTACACGTAATAGGTCAGCGGGGACAACGCCCAGGTTTGCGCCTTGAGCCATTCCCCGGCCGCCGTGCCATAGCGGTCCAGCTCGAGCGCCATGCTCACCGCCGTGCCATCCGGCCACCACGGCGCGCCGGACTTGAGCAACGCGCTGAAGATGTAGACCGACAGGACCTGCAGCAGCAGGGCTGCGCTCGCCCACGAGCGGTGGCGGCTGTCTGCCGGTGGCGGCGTCGTGGACAGCGCCGCATCCATGGAATAGCGCGCGCCGAGCGGCAGGAACATGGCCCAGAACAGCAGGCAGGCGAGCAGTTCGTCCGCGCCGCTGAGCACCAGCGGATTGCGCGCATTGACCGAGGCCACGAGCAGCCAGCCCATGAAGGTCGCGAGCCGCGTGCGGTGGCCCAGCAGCAGGCAGAGCGCGACCAGCGCCTGCGCGGCGAGCAGCAGGCCCTGCGCCCACGCAGAGCCGTGGAAGAAGTGCAGCGACCAGTGCCACGGGCCGTGCGTGGCGATCACGACGTCCCGCGGCAGGATCCCGGTATCCGTGTGGAAGGCGACGAGGTCGCGGAAGCGCATCAGCGTGGACGCCAGCAGCACCGCGCCCAGGCCGACGCGGAACAGCGCGAGCGTGCGAAGGTCGGTCGCGAAGACCTCCAGCAGGCGCTCCCGCAATTTCGGCTTCATGCACATCCCCCAAACGACAAGGGGAGCCGTCGGCTCCCCTTGGGACCGCGAAGCTGAAAGCTTAACCGCCCAGGTCGCCCATATGCCCGGTCCCGCCGTCGAGCCATTCCTGATACTCCGGCGCGACGCGGTCGTCCGCGTAACGGCCTTTGGGGGCGTACGGGATGCACGTGTCCGGGATCGGGCAGATGTCGCCGCCGCCGTCGCCGCCGCCATCGGCGCCGCCATCGGCGCCGCCATCACCGCCGCCGCCCGGGCCCGGGCTTTCCTCGCCGTCGGCCACTTCGCTGGTCGCGGCGCCCAGGCCCACCACGCCCACTACCAGCAGGCCCCAGTCCACCGCGTTGAAGCCCAGGAACCTGCCGTCGGCGACTTCCCCGCCCGCCGGCATTTCCTCGAGCGCCGCTTCCTCGACGGCCTCGTCCCCGCCGCCGAACAGGCCGCCGAAGAAGCCGCCGACCTTGGCGAAGAAACCCGGCTCCTGCGCGGCAGCGCCTTCGGCGCCCTCGGCCGGAGCTTGCGCCGAGTCTGCGGACGGCTCTTCGGGCACTTCCTCGACCGGCTCCTCGGCCGGCTCCTCGGCCGGCATTTCCTCGACCGCCGCTTCCTCCGCCGGCTCCTCGGCCTGGCGCAGGCGGTACTCCTGCCGCACCACGTTCATGCCGTTGATGCGGGCGGCGCTGAAGCCGCGGCGCGTGAAGTCGAGCTGCATCAGCGGCGGCACGCGTCCGTCGGTGAAGCGGGCGTCGTGGTCGAGGCGCAGGCCGTAATGGAAATCGCGCGGCGCGGCGTGCTCGCCGCCGAAGCTGAAGGCGAAGTAGGCACGGGCCTCGGGGGTGGGCTGATCCGGGCTCGCGGCCCCGGCGACGGTCAACACCAGCCCCAGGCCGGCTGCGGCAAGTACGTGGCGCATCGAAGTGTCCTCTCCTGTGCTGCCCGGGGTGTTCTTGGCACGCGGTCGGGCGACACGGAACTATAGCCGAGGAACCGCGCAAAACCGGCCATTGAGTTGTTTTTCCTCATGCGCGCCCGGGGCGCGGCTTCCGGGGCGGGCAACGTCGTTGCTAGACTGCCGACCCTTTCGCCACGAGCCGCCGGAGTCTTCGCTTGCGCCGCATTGCCTGGGTGCTGTTGCTCGCCGCCAGCGCGGCCGCCGTCGCGCAGGAGCCGGTGCGGTACGTCACCGACGTGCTGGTCATCGCGCTGCGCGACGGGCCGCGCGGCGAAGCCCCGGCGCGCGGTGTGCTGAACAGCGGGGCGCGCGTGGTGCTGCTGGAGAGCCGCCGCGACACCGGCTATGCGCGGGTGCGCACCAGCGATGGCCGCGAGGCCTGGATCCAGGAGAAGTACCTCGTCGCCGAGCCGATCGCGCGCACCCGCGTCGAACGCGCGGAGAAGGAGCTGGCCGCCGCGCAGGCCGAACTCGGCAAGCTCAGGGAGGATCACGCGCGCGTGCTCGCCGACTTCGAGCGCATTTCCGGCGGCGAGCCGGTGGCGGCGCGCGAGGTCATGGCCGAGGCCGAGCGCCTGCGGGCGCAGCTCGAGGAGGCCGAGCGCCAGATCGAGGCGCTGCGCGGGCGCGCCGGCGTCGAAAGCGGGCGCCAGCGGACGTTGCTGATCGGCGGCGCGCTGGTCGGCGCCGGCTCCCTGCTGGCGCTGCTGCTGCGCTGGCTGTGGCCGCGGCGGCGGTGGAGCGAGCTCTGACCCTGCCGGCGCCGGGCACCGCCGATACGCTGCTGCTGGACGGCCCGGCCGGGGCGATCGAGACGCTGGTGGCGGCGCCGGCTGCGACGCCGGCCGGCATCGCGGTGGTGTGCCACCCCCATCCGCTGCACGGCGGTGCGCTGGGCAACAAGGTGACCTACACCCTGGCGTCCTGCGCGCTGAAGGCCGGCCTGGTGGCGGCGCGCTTCAACTTCCGCGGCGTCGGCAGGAGCGAAGGCCGCCACGACGAAGGCCGCGGCGAGACCGAGGACACGCTGGCGGTGGTCGACTGGCTGCGCGGGCAGGTCCCCGGCGCGGCGCTGCTGCTGGCAGGATTCTCGTTCGGCGCTTTCGTCAGCCTCAAAGCCGCCGCGCGGGCGCGCCCGCGCCTGCAGGTCAGCATCGCGCCGCCGTTCAAGTACTTCGAGAACGAGCCGCTGCCGCCGCGTCCCGACGCGCCGTGGCTGGTGGTGCACGGCCGCGACGACGAGGTCGTGGACTACGCCGGCACCCAGGCCGTGCTCGGGCGCTACGCGCCGCCGCCCGAGCGGGTGACGCTCGACGGCGTCGGGCATTTCTTCCATGGCCGCCTCGGCGACCTCGAAGCGGCGGTCAGCGCGTTCATCCACCGCCAGTGGCCTTCGGTCGGGGCCACTCCCTGAGTGCGGGGCCTTGGACTATGCTCGGCTGACTTTTCCGGGAGGTGCTTCGATGCGTAAACCGTTACTTGCAGTGCTGCTGCTGTGCTCCGCGCAGGCCGCGATGGCCAAGGATGTGGACATCGAGCCGGGCGCCGCCCAGGGCGCTTTCGACGCGGTGGCCGAGGACCTGGTCGCGGCGATCGACTACAAGGCCGTCGGTCCGGCCGAGGCCACGGGCATCGCCGGCTTCGGCATCGGGCTGGTCACCACCTACGTGCCGGTGGACGAGGACGACTGGGTCAACGTCACCGGCAGCGACTTCAGCGCGGTCGGCATGGTCGGCCTGCAGGCGACCAAGGGCCTGCCGTTCGACATCGATGTCGGCGTGTTCTACGCCACGGCGCCGGGCAGCAACGTCGACGTCATCGGCGGTGAGCTGCGCTACGCCTTCCTGGCGGGCTCGACGGTCGCGCCGGCGGTGGCCCTGCGCGCCTCGTACGTGACGGTCAGCGGCATCGATGACTTCGACCTCGACTCGACGTCGTTCGACCTGTCGGTGTCGAAAGGCTTCGGCCCGTTCACGCCGTACGCCGGCGTCGGCTACGTCATGGGCTCGGCCGACCCGGATCCCGCCTTCGGCCTCGACGAGGCCGAGGTCGATGAGACCAAGTTCTTCCTGGGCGCGCGGCTGTCGCTGGGCTTCCTCGAGTTCACGCCGCAGTTCGACCAGGTCGGCGATGCGACCAGCTACAGCCTGCGCATGGGGTTCTCGTTCGGGCTGTAGGAGCGCCTCTCAGGCGCGACCCTGCAGCATGTACAGCGCCACCTCGGCCAGCAGGTTCGGCGCCAGGCGCAGGGCGCCGCCGCTGTCGCTGCGCCGGTGGTTCATCAGCGCGCGGCGAGCGATGCACCAGCCGCGGTCGCGGCACAGGTCCTCGAAGTCGGCGACGGTGCACAGGTGGATGTTGGCGGTGGCGTACCAGGTGTCGGGCAGCGCCGGCGTGGCCGGCATGCGGCCCAGCGCCAGCGCCAGGCGCACGCGCCAGTGGCCGAAGTTGGGGAAAGTGACGATGCCGGTGCGGCCGACGCGCAGGATCTCGGCGACTACGCGGTCGGGGCGCTGCATGGCTTGCAGCGCGCCGGACATCACCACGTAGTCGAAGCTGGCGTCACCGAAGTCCTTCAGGCCGTCGTCGACGTCGGCCTCGATCACGTTGACGCCCGCCCCGAGGCAGCGGGCAACGTTGTCGGGGGCTATCTCGAGGCCGTAGCCGCGCACCTTGCGGGTTCTCGCCAGGTGCGCGAGCAGCGCGCCGTCGCCGCAGCCGAGGTCGAGGATGCGCGAGCCCGGCTCGATCCACTGGGTGATCAGCGCCAGGTCGGGGCGCAGGCCGTTGCCGGAACTCACGAGCCGGCCTCCGCCGCGGCACGGCCGAGATAGGTCTGCAGCACGCGGGTGTACTCGGGCAGCGGCATCAGGAAGTCGTCGTGGCCGAGCGAGGAGTCGATCAGCGCGTAGGACACGTCGCGCCCGGCTTCCACCAGCGCGCGCACGATCTCGCGCGAGCGGGCCGGGGGGAAGCGCCAGTCGCTCGAGAACGCGACGACCAGGAATTTCGCGGTGGCGCGGCGGAAGGCCGCGGCCAGCGAGTCGCCGAACTCGCGCGCCGGATCGAAGTAGTCCAGCGCCTTGGTCATCAGCAGGTAGGTGTTGGCGTCGAAGCGGTCGACGAACGACTGGCCCTGGTAGCGCAGGTAGCTCTCGACCTCGAATTCGACGTCGTAGTTGAAGCCCATCGCACCCGACCTGAGAACACTGCCGAATTTCTCGCGCATGGCGGCGTCGGACAGGTAGGTGATGTGGCCGAGCATGCGCGCCAGCTTGAGGCCACGCGAGGGCACCACGCCTTTTTCGTAGAAATGCCCGCCGTGGAACTCCGGATCCGACAGGATGGCTTGGCGCGCGATCTCGTTGAAAGCGATGTTCTGCGCGCTCAGCTTCGGCGCCGCGGCGATGACCACGGCGTGGCGGATGCGCTCCGGGAAGTCGATGGCCCACTGCATGACCTGGAAGCCGCCGAGGCTGCCGCCGATCACGGCGGCCCACTGCCGGATGCCCAGCGCGTCGGCCAGCAGCGCCTGCGAGCGCACCCAGTCACGCACCGTGACGATCGGGAAGTCCGGGCCCCAGGGCTTGCCGGTATCGGGATTGAGCGTGTTGGGGCCGGTCGAGCCCTTGCAGCCGCCGAGGTTGTTGAGCGCGACGACGTGGAAGCGGTTGGTGTCGATCGGCTTGCCGGGACCGATGCAGCTGTCCCACCAGCCGGGCTTCCTGTCGCTCTCGCCGTGGTAGCCGGCGGCGTGGTGGTCGCCGGACAGCGCGTGGCACACCAGGATGGCGTTGCTGCGCGCCGCGTTCAGCGCGCCGTAGGTCTCGACCATCAGCTCGTGCCGCGGCAGGATTTTCCCGCAGGCCAGGGTGAGCGGGCGGTCGATGGCGACCTTGCGCGGGGCCACAATGCCGACGCAGTCCGCTGCGGGCCTGGCTTGGGCAGCCGGGGTTTCCCCGGCCGCGGCGCTATCGCTCACTAGCGGAAGATCCCCGGTAACGGAATCAGCAGCTTGACGAACTGCAGCAGCACGATCACCAGCAGCGGCGACAGGTCGAGGCCCGAGAACGGCGGGATCACGCGGCGCACCGGCCGCAACAGCGGCTCGTTGATGCTCCACAGGATGCTGCCGGCCGGGTTGTTCACGCCCGGCCCGACCCAGGACAGGATGGCCTGCACGACCAGGGCGAAGGTGTACAGGTTCAGCGCCAGCACCAGCAGCTTGAGCAGCGCGAACCACAGCGCCTCCAGGGGGTTGACGCCGAGGCCGAGCAGGGCGGTGGCGGCGTAGACGTAGGCCACCGCGACCACCAGCAGCACCAGCGCCGCCGCGCTGTCGTACGGGCCGACCTTGGGCAGGACCCGCTGCAGCGGCCGCACCAGCGGCTGCGTCAGCTGCCAGATCAGCTGCGAGATCGGGTTGTAGAAGTCGGCGCGCACGACCTGCAGGATCATGCGCAGCATGACGATCCAGAGGTACACCTCGAACAGCGTGCTGATGAGGTAGAACAGCGCGTTGCTGGTGTTGGCGCCCATCGTTCCCTTTCCTTATTTCGCCAGCGCGTCGCCGAGCTCGCGCGAGCGCGTCGCCGCGGCGCGCAGCGCCTCGGCGAACGCGTCGCGCAGGCCGCGGCTCTCGAGCCGCGCCAGCGCGGCTTCGGTGGTGCCGCCCTTCGAGGTCACGTCCGCGCGCAGCTCGGCGATGTCCTTGCCGGAGGCCTCCGCCATGCGCCCGGCGCCGGCCAGCGTCCGGCGGGCCAGCAGCGTGGCGGTCGGCGCGTCGAGCCCGAGCGTGACGCCGGCGTCGCGCAGCGCCTCGGCCACGAGGAAGAAGTAGGCCGGGCCCGAGCCCGACAGCGCGGTGACGGCGTCCAGCTGCGCCTCGTCGGCGAGCCAGCAGGTCGCGCCGACCGCGCCGAGGATGCGCTCGGCCAGGGCGCGCGGGCGCTCCGGCGTGCCGGCGGGCGCGTGCAGCCCGGTGACGCCGGCGCGCAACAGCGCGGGCGTGTTCGGCATGGCGCGCACGATGGGCGCGGCCGCGCCGAGCCAGCGGCGCAGCGCCTCGATGCGCAGGCCGGCGGCGATCGAGATGACCGTGGTGGAAGCGACGGGCGCCACGCCGGTCAGCGCTTCGCGCATGACCTGCGGCTTGACCGCCAGCACCAGCGCGTCGGCGCCGGGCGCGACCTCGGCGCCCCGGGCCCGCACCTCGACGCCGAAGTCGCGGCGCAACCGCTCGGCGCGCGCCGCGTCGGGCTCGGCCACGCGCAGGCGCGCGGCCGGGTGCCCGGCCGCAAGCAGGCCGCCGATCAGGCTGCCGGCCATCTGGCCGCCGCCGACGAACGCAATCAGTTCAGGTGTCATTCCGGGCGCAGCGAGGAATCCCCTGGGAGATTCCTCGCTACGCTCGGGATGACACGAGGGTCGGGAAAATGCAACGGGCGCCTATAATACGGGACGTTTCGCCCCAGATGATGCCCCCTTGAAAGCACCGCCCAGGCGCCGCGGCAGCGCGGCCATGCAGGCCCTGCTCGCCGGCTACCGCAGCCGCATCGAGCTCGCCAGCGTCTACGACGTGGCCGTGGTGTCGCCGCTCGAGGCGGCGCCCAAGCTGTCCGCGCGCCTGCACAACCGGGTGTGGCTCAAGCGCGAGGATTGCCAGCCGGTGCATTCGTTCAAGCTGCGCGGCGCCTACAACAAGATCGCGCGGCTGACGCCGGCGCAGCGCGCCGCGGGCGTGATCACGGCCTCGGCCGGTAACCACGCGCAGGGCGTGGCGCTGGCGGCGAACAAACTCGGGCTGGCCGCCGTCATCGTCATGCCGGGCACCACGCCGACCATCAAGGTCGAGGCGGTGCGGGCACTCGGCGGCCGCGTGGTGCTCGACGGCGATACCTACGACGAGTCCGCCGCGCACGCGCGCCGGCTGGCGCGCGACAAGGGCATGACGCTGGTGCACCCGTACGACGACCCGGACGTCATCGCCGGGCAGGGCACCATCGGCCGCGAGATCATCGAGCAGGCGCGCGACGGGCTTGACGCGGTGTTCGTGCCGGTCGGCGGCGGCGGCCTGATCGCCGGCATCGCCGCGTACCTCAAGGCGGTGCGGCCGTCGGTGCGCGTGATCGGCGTCGAGCCGGACGACGCGGCCTGCATGACCGCGGCGCTGAAGGCCGGCCGGCGCGTGGCGCTGCCGCAGGTCGGCCTGTTCGCCGACGGCGTCGCGGTGAAACAGGCCGGCGCGGAACCGTTCCGCGTCGCGCGGCACTGCGTGGACGCCATGGTCATGGTGTCGGTGGACGAGATCTGCGCGGCGATCCGCGACGTGTTCGTCGAAAACCGCTCGCTGCTGGAGCCGGCCGGCGCGCTGGCGGTGGCCGGCCTCAAGCGCTGGGTGCACGACCGTGGCGCGCGCGGCAAGCAGCTCGCCGCGATCTGCTCGGGCGCCAACGTCAATTTCGACCGCCTGCGCCACATTGCCGAGCGCGCCGAGATCGGCGACGCGCACGAGACGCTGCTGGGCGTCACCATCCCGGAGAAGCCCGGCAGCTTCAAGCGCTTCCTCGGCAGCCTCGGCCGGCGCGTGGTCACCGAGTTCAATTACCGCTACTGGTCGCCGCGCGAGGCGCACGTGTTCGTGGGCCTGAAACTCGGCGAGCACGGCGAGCGCGAGCGGCCGGCCATCATCCGGCAGCTGCGGCGCGAGGGTTATCCGGTGGTCGACATGACCGCCAACGAGATGGCCAAGGTGCACGTGCGCTACATGGTCGGCGGGCGTGCCGCCGGCCTGCGCGACGAGATGCTGCTGCGCTTCGAGTTTCCGGAGCGCCCCGGCGCGGCGCTGGAGTTCCTCAACGCGCTGCACGGGCGCTGGAACATCTCGTTGTTTCACTACCGCAACCATGGCGCGGCCTGGGGCCGCGTGCTGTGCGGGCTGCAGGTGCCGAAGCGCGAGCGCGCCGAATGCACGCGCACGCTCGACGCGCTCGGCTACGACTACTCGGTGGAGACCGGCAACCCGGCCTACGACCTGTTCCTGGGCACCCGGTAAAAAAGGGGACGCACACCTTTTCGGCAGGCGCCGTAGCGCGCTGACGGTCTGCGACGAAAAGGTGTGCGTCCCCTTTTCTACTCGAGCGCGAGGATGCGCTCCCAATGTTCCGGGGCCACCGGCATGACCGACAGGCGCACGGCGCTGAACAGCTTGAGGCCCTTGAGCCGGCTTTCGTTGGCGCGCAGCTCGGCCAGGAGGATCGGGCGCTTGAGGTGGCGCTGGTATTTCACGTCGACCAGGTGCCAGCGCGGCTGCTCGCGGGTCGATGCCGCGTCGTAGTACGGGCTCTTGCGGTCGAACTGCGTGGGGTCGGGATAGGGCGGGCCGGCGATGGTCATGAGCCCGTAGATGCCCGGTTGCGGGCAGCTCGAGTGGTAGAGGAAGGCGAGGTCGCCCGGCTGCATCTGGTCGCGCATGAAGTTGCGCGCCTGGTAGTTGCGCACACCGCTCCACGGCTCGCTGCCGCGTTGCCTGAGGTCGTCGATGCCGAAGGCGTCGGGCTCGGACTTCATCAGCCAGTACTTCCTCGGCCCGGCCATCAACGGAATCTCCGCAGGCCGCGCTCGGTGACCACGGCGTCCAGCCGGACGTCGTGCGCGGCCGACGGCACCACGGCCGCTTCCTGCCCGGCGAAGGCGTAGCCCACCCGCAGCGGGCGGTGCGACGCGCGCGGGCGCGCCAGCAGCCGGTCGTAGTATCCGCCGCCCATGCCCAGGCGCCGGCCCTGCGCGTCGAACGCCACCAGCGGCAGCACGATGAGGTCGAGCCGCGGCGGGCGCCGCAGGGCCACCGGTTCGCGGATGCCGTAGCGGTTGGGCCGCAGCGGGGCGGCAAGGCGCGTAAAACGCAGCGCGCCGTCGCGCCCGACCTTCGGCACGTACAGCGCGCAGCCTTGCCGGCGCAGCAGCGCGAGCAGCGGGCGCGTGTCGATCTCTTCGGGGACGGCGAGGAATGCCGCCACGTGCCGTGCCTGCCAGCGCCGGGCGGCACGGGCCAGGTGGGTCGCGGCGCGGCGTGCCGCCTGCTTGCGCCCGGCGCGCGCGACCGAGCGGCGGCGCTGCCGGAGGCTGCTCCGGAGCGCCGCCTTGCGCGAGGACAGGTCGTGATCAGCCGGACGCTGCGGCTTTCCCATGAGCGGCTGCGAAAGAGTTCCCGCCCCCTTCGGAGGGAGCGGGACAGGATGTGGAGTGGTGCCTCCCGCCTGTGCCGTCATCCGTCTTCGACCTTGAGACATGGTCTCAAGTGGGCGCCGCGCCATGTCTTCGGGCTTTCCGCTACGAGGCGGACCTGCACTCCCGACACGGGTGAAGGCTCCCGTGGTGACAAAGTAGGCTCAAGGGGTTCCCGACAAATGTCGAACACCGCAGGAGACACCGGGTCCATCATACCCCGGCGCCGGCGCGCGCCAAGCCTTGACTGCAGGAGCGGCCCATGGCCGCGATTCCTCAATCGGCGGAAAGGGTGCTGTCAATGTCGAGCTTGAGCTGGCGCACCCGCTCGAGCATGTCCGGGTCCGCGCCGGGTGCGACCCCTTCGACGCCCTTCAGGGAAAGCAGCTCGCGGGCGAGGTTCAGGGCCACCATCACGGCGATGCGCTCGGCGCCGAGCGCCTTGCCGCGCTTGCGGATCGTGCTCATGCGCTCGTTGACGAACTCGGCCGAGGCCACCAGCGCCTCGTGCTCGTCCGGCGGGCATTCGACGTTGTATTCCTTGCCCATGATGCGCACCGGCACCGACAGTCGTTTGGACTCGGCGGCACTCACTCGGCCTGCTCCGCCTGCTCCATGGACTTGATGCGCGAGATGACGCCCTCGATGCGCTTGCGCAGCTCGCTGTTGAGCATCACCAGGCGGTCGCGCTCCTGCAGGGCGCGGCGGCGCTCCAGGCGCGCCTGCTGGTAGGCGGCCAGCAGCCGCTGGATGCGCTCCTCGAGCGCAACGATCTCGGATTCCAGTGCCGGAGGCCCCATAAAAGTGGGGCCAGTATAGGGGACGCACACCTTTTTCGGCAGGCGGCGCAGTCCGCTGCCGGGGGTGGCCGAAAAAGGTGTGCGTCCCCTTTTTCTGCCGCCGCAGCGCCGGTCGCGCCTGAAGGCGCTCCTACTGGACGACGATGAAGAAGGCGTTGTTGCCGCGCCGGATGTGCAGCAGCAGCTCTTTCTGGTCCTGACCGGCGCGCTTCTCGAAGTCCTGCATGCCGTCGATGCGCTGGCGGTTGACGCCGATGATGACGTCGCCCTGGCGCAGGCCGATGCGTGCCGCCGGCGAGCGCGGCTGCAGGCTCTGCACCACCACGCCGCGCACGTCGCCCCGGCCGGAGGCCGTGCTCTCGTCGAGGGGCGCGAACACCGCGCCGGCCAGGCGCGGGTGCAGCTTGGCGCCCGCCTCGGCCTGCTCGGTGTTCTTGCCGATGACGACCGACACGGTGCGCGGCTTGCCGTCGCGCAGCACCTTGAGGTCGACGCGCTCGCCGACACGGCGCAGGCCGACCACGTTGCGCAGCTGGTCGAAATCGCGGATCTCGCGCCCCTCGGCCTCGACGATGATGTCCTCGGGCTTGAGCCCGGCCCTGGCCGCGGGCGAGTCGGGCACGACCTGCGTGATGACGGCGCCGCGCGCGGCCGGCAGGCCGAAGGCCTTGGCCAACTCGGGGGTCACGTTCTGGCCGCCGATGCCGATGCGGCCGCGCTGCACCGCGCCGTGCTCGACGATCTCGCTCAGCACGTACCGGGCCTGGTTCGCGGGGATGGCGAAGCCGATGCCGACGTTGCCGCCGCTGCGCGAGACGATCTGGCTGTTGATGCCGACCAGCTCGCCCTTCAGGGTGACCAGCGCGCCGCCGGAGTTGCCCGGGTTGATCGAGGCGTCGGTCTGGATGAAGTTCTCGTAGGCGTTGCCCAGGCCGGTGCGGCCGAGCGCGCTGACGATGCCCGAGGTCACGGTCTGGCCGATGCCGAAGGGGTTGCCGATGGCGACGACGAAGTCGCCGATTTCGATCTTGTCGGAATCGGCGAACGGCAGGGCCTTGAGCCGCTCGGCCGGGACCTGCAGCACGGCGAGGTCGCTGTCCGGGTCCGAGCCGATCAGCTTGGCGTCGAGCACGCGGTCGTCGGCCAGCCGGATGCGGATGCTGTCGGCCTGTGCGACCACGTGGTGGTTGGTCAGCACGTAGCCTTTGGCGGCATCGACGATCACGCCGGAGCCGATCGACTGCGCCTCGCGCTCGGTCGGCGCATCGTCCGGCACGCCGAAGAAACGGCGGAAGAACGGATCCTGCAGCAGCGGGTTCTGGATCTCGACCTTCGAAGTGACCGAGACGTTGACCACCGCCGGCAGCACGTTCTTCAGCATCGGCGCCAGCGTCGGCGTGCTGCCGAGCACGCCGGGCGGGATGTCGGCGCCGGCCGGCAGGGCGGCGGCGAGCGTGAGAGCCAGGACGAGGGCGGCAAGCGATGCGGGGCGTTTCATGATGTTGCTCAGGGTGCGTTGCAGGGATTTATGGGAGCTGAACGGCCGGGTTCAAGGCGTACAGCCCGGTGATGGATGCGCTGGCCAGTGTGTGGCCGGCGATGGCCTTGCGCACGTCGGCAACCGTGAAGGCGCCTTCGACCGGGCAGCGCGCGAAGTCGAGGGCGTGGAGTTCGAAGCGGTAGCGGTGCGGCAGCTCGTCGTTCCAGGGCGGACAGGGACCGTCGTAGCCGAGATAAGTTCCGGCCATGTCCTGGTCCCTGGCGAACCAGCCGGTGTAATCGTTGCCCCCTTGGCGGCTGCCGGACGGGCCCTGCGGGCCGGCCTTGCCGCGCGGCGTCACGCCCTGGCTGCAGGCGCCTTCCTCGAGGCGCGCCACCCCCGCGGGGATGTCGACCATGGCCCAGTGCATGAACTCGGCGCGCGGCAGCGCCTTGCTCACGCTGCGTCCTTCCTGGTTGACGTCGGTGCCGACGGTGGGCGCATCGGGATCGATGCACAGCAGTGCGTAGCTCCTGGTGCCGGCCGGCGCGTCCGACCACGACAGCTCCGGGTTGCGGTTGTCGGACAGGCGCACGTGGGTTTTCGGGTCGATCACCGCGAAGGCGCAGCGCCCGGGGATGGCGCCGCCGTCGCGGAAGCTCTGGCTGGTGAGTTTCATCGGGTCTCTCCCTTGATGCGCGTCAGAAGGGAAGGGTCGCACGCAGGCCGGCGAGGCTGCCGGCGAGGCGCTCGGCGAAGCCGCGGTGGCGCTTGTAGCGCAGCTCGTACAGGTCGCAGTCCTTCGACCGCTCGAGCAGGTAATCGTCGCTGGTCTTGAGCTCGTCGACGAGCTTCAAGTCCAGCGCGCGCGTGCCGAACCAGTGGTCGCCGGTCGCCACCCGGGCGAGGTCCACCTGCGGGCGGTTCTGCGCGATGAACGACTTGAACAGCGCGTGGGCATCCTCGAGGGTCTCGCGGAACTTCTCGCGGCCGGCCGCGGTGTTCTCGCCGAACAGCGTCAGCGTGCGTTTGTGCTCGCCGGCGGTGTGCAGCTCGTAGTCGATCTCGTGTTTCTTGAGCAGGCGGTTGAAGTTGGGCAGCTGGCCGACCACGCCGATCGAGCCGACCACCGCGAACGGCGCCGCCAGGATGTGGTCGGCGACGCAGGCCATCAGGTAGCCGCCGCTGGCGGCGACTTTGTCCACCGCCACGGTCAGCTTGACGCCGGCCTCGCGCACGCGCCGCAGCTGCGAGGCAGCCAGGCCGTAGCCGTGCACCACGCCGCCTTCGCTTTCGAGCCGCAGCAGTGTTTCGTCGCCGGGCCGCGCCACCTGCAGCAGCGCGCTGATCTCCTCGCGCAGCGAGGCCACCGCGCTGGCGTGCAGGTCGCCGTGGAAATCGAGCACGAAGACCCTCGGGCGCGTGGGCGTGCCGGCCTTGTGCGCCTTGGCGCGGGCCTTGTCCTCGGCCTTGTGCGCCTTGAGCGCGCGCTTCCATTCTTCCGGGCTCAGCAGCGCGCGCTTGAGGCCGTCGGCCAGCTCGCGGAAGCGGTGGTTCAGGTTCTTGACCTCGAGGTGGTCGGTGGCGTGCGCGCGCAGGTGGTGGACGACGTTGGCCAGCACCGCGGCGACGATGACGATCGCGGCGATCCAGGTGACGGTCTTGGCGAAGAACAGGCCGTACTGGAACAGGAATTCGCTCATGGGCTCAACCTCGGAACTGCGCGCGGACGATCCGCGCCAGCGCGGCCACGTGGTCCGGGCGCGCGTTCAGCGCGGGCACGTAGCGTAGTGCCTCGCCGCCTGCCGCGACAAACACCTCTTTGTACCGGATGGCGACCTCATCCAGCGTCTCCAGGCAGTCCGCCGCGAAGCCCGGGCAGACGACGTCGAGCCGGCGCACGCCGCGCCGGGCCAGCAGCGGGATGACGACGTCGGTGTAGGGGCCGAGCCAGGCGGCGTTGCCGACGCGGCTCTGGTAGGCGAGGTGCCAGTCGCCGTCGCGCAGGGCCAGCGCCGCCGCCAGCCGGCGCGCGGTCTCCGCACACTGGCGCCCGTAGGGATCGCCGCGATCGGCGTAGCGCTGCGGGATGCCATGAAAGGACAGCAGCAGGTGGTCGCCGTGGCCGTGCGCGGCCCAGTGCTCGCGCACGCTGCCGGCCAGCGCGGCGACGTAGCCCTCGTCGGCGTGGTAGTCCTCGATGCGGCGCAGTTCGGGCTGCCAGGCCAGCGCCCGCAGCGCGGCGTCGAGGCCGTCGAACGCCGAGCCGGTGGTGGTGCCGGAGTACTGCGGGTACAGCGGCAGCACCGCCAGGCGCTCGACGCCGGCGTCGTGCAGCTCGGCGACGGCGGGAGCGATGGCCGGCTGGCCGTAGCGCATGGCCACGGCCACCGGCGCCGGCGCCAGCGCGGCGGCGAGCGCGGCGCGCAGCTCGCGCGTGATGGCGAGCAGCGGCGAGCCGTCGGCACGCCAGATGCGCGCGTACAGCGGCGCGAGCCGGCGCGGGCGCAGCGGCAGGATGATGCCGTGCAGGATCGGCCACCACAGCAGCGGCGGCAGGTCGACGACGCGGCGGTCCGACAGGAACTCGCGCAGGTATGGCCGGATGGCCTCGGGCGTCGGCGCGTCGGGCGTGCCGAGGTTGACCAGCAGGACGCCGTTGGTCACCGGGGCGACGCGGGCTTGCCCAGTTCGCCGGTTTCGAGGCGCCGGAAATAGTCGTGCCACGCGCCCATGGCCTTGTGCCCGAGCAGCAGCAGGGTGGGCAGGTTGACCGCGAGCATAAAGCCGAGGGCGACGGTGCTCAGCGTGTCGATCTCGGCGTCGGTGCGGATGAAGCCGAGACAGGTCACGAAGATCAGCGCGCACCACAGCCAGCGGTACGGCGCGACCCAGCGCTCGCCGGCGAGGTACACCACGCCCTGCTCACCGTAGTAGCTCCAGGTGATCATGGTGGAGACCGCGAACAGCCAGACCGTCAGCGTCACCATCCACATGCCGAGGCCGTGGAACGCGGAATCGAACGCCAGCGCGGTCAGCGTGGAGGCGGGATAGTCCAGGAAGATGCCGTTCTCGGCCAGGCGTGGTGCGCTGGCCGCGGCGAGCGGCCGCCAGGTCACCGACAGCCCGGTGTCGGCCTCGACCACGTCACCGTAGAGCCGCGCGCGCTCGCCGGGCGCCTTCTCCAGCACGATGAACACCTGGTCGCCGGCCTTCCACACGCCATCGGCTTCCGGCAGCAGCCCCGTGCCGGGCTGCCACTGGCCGGGTGCGGCCTCGATCAGCGCCGGCTCGGCGTACCAGGGCGCGGCGGGTCCGCGTTTCCAGACGCCCGAAACGAGGATCACCAGCGCCGTCATGGTGCAGACCAGCAGCGTGTCGATGAACGGCTCGAGCCCGGCGACGACGCCTTCCGTCACCGGTTCGGGCGTGCGCACGGCCGAGTGCGCGATGGGCGCCGAGCCCAGTCCCGCCTCGGACGAAAACAGCGCGCGGCGCATGCCGAAGATGAAGGCCATGCCGAGCGTCGCGCCGGTGAAGGCGCCGGCGCCGTCGGTGGCGGAGAACGCGCTGGTGAAGATGTCGCGCAGCACGCCGGGCAGCGCGCCGGCGTTGGCGACCAGCACGCCGGTGCCGCTCACCACGTAGACGCCGCACATCAGCGGCACCAGCCAGCCGGCCACCGCGCCGATGCGCTTGATGCCGCCGAGGATGACGAGCCCCACCACGACCGCCATGACCAGGCCGGTGATCCACGGCGGCACGCCGAAGTACGAGCGCGTCAGCTCGCCGACGTTCCAGGCCTGGAACATGCAGCCGCCGGTGACGGCGAACAGGATCAGCGGGATCGTGAACAGCGCGCCGGCGAGCGCGCCGAGCCCGGCCAGCTTCGGCGACAGCTCGGCGAAGCCCTTCTTGCACACCCACATGGTGCCGCCGTGCGGGTTGTCGGCGTGCTCGGTGTTGCGGTAGAGCAGCGACAGCGTCACCTCGGCGGACTTCAGCGCCATGCCGGCGAGGCCGACCATCCACATCCAGAACACCGCGCCGGGCCCGCCGAGGGACACGGCGATGGCGACGCCGCCGATGTTGCCGAGGCCGACAGTGGCCGACAGCGCCGCCGACAGCGCCTGGAAGTGCGACAGCGCGCCGGGGCCCTGGCCGCTGACGCCCGGCACTTTCCCGCGCAGCAGCCGCACGCCGTGGGTCAGCGAGCGGTACTGGCCGAAGCGGCTCCAGATCGTGAACAGCACGCCGACCGACAACAGGCCGACCAGCGTCGGCACGCCGAGCATGACGGCGTTGACGGCCTCGAGGAACGCGAAGAACGAATCCATGCCGGCTCCGGCGGGTCGGGCGGACGCGCCCGCGGCGTCTTACTTCTGCGCCTCGGCCTGCGGCTGTGCCAGCACGCTGTGCGAGTACGAGTAGCCGAAATAGACCACCATGCCGAGCAGCATCCACAGGGCGAAGGCGATCCAGGTCAGGCCCGGCAGGTTCAGCATCAGCCACACGCACACGACGATGCCGGCGAGCGGGATCCAGGGATACAGCGGCACCTTGAACGGCCGCGGCAGCTCGGGGCGCACGCGGCGCAGCGCGATGACGCCCGCGCACACCACCACGAACGCGGCGAGCGTCGAGATGTTCACCAGCCGGGCGAGGCTGTCGAGCGGCACGAAGCCCGACATGGCGCACATGATCACGCCCACCACCAGCACGATGCGCGCCGGCGTGCCGCGCGTGGGGTGCAGCACGGCGAGCCGGCGCGGCAGCAGGCCGTCGCGCGCGATCGCGAACAGCAGCCGCGCCAGCGCGAAGTACATGACCAGGCACACCGTGGTCAGGCCGGCGATGGCGCCGACCGAGATCAGGCCGGCGGCCCAGTTCTGGCCGATGCTGAGCAGCGCGTGCGACACCGGCGCCGGCACGTTCAGCTCGCGATAGTTGACGATGCCGGTGAGCAGGCCCGACACCAGGATGTACAGCACGGTGCAGACCACCAGCGAGGCGAGGATGCCGATCGGCAGGTCGCGCTGCGGGTTGCGCGTCTCCTCGGCGGACGTCGACACCGCATCGAAGCCGATGTAGGCGAAGAACACGATCGCCGCGCCGGCGAAGATGCCCATGATGCCGAAGCGCGAGCCGCCGATCTCGGCCGGCTCGGCCGGCGGGATGAACGGGGTCCAGTTGTCCGGGTTCACGTGCATCACCGCGACGCCGATGAACAGCAGGATCGCGGCGAGCTTGATGAAGACCATGATGGTGTTGACGCGCGCGCTGAGCTTGGCGCCGCCGGCGATCAGCAGCCCCAGCGCGACCAGCAGCGCCACCGCCGGCAGGTTGACGAGGCCGTGGCGCACGGGCTCGCCGGCGGCCTGGATCTGCTGGAACGGCCCGGCGAGCAGCGCCGCCGGCAGGCCCCAGTCGGCGCCGACCACGCGGCCGAGCGCGATGAGTGCGTCGTTGAAGTATCCGGACCAGCCCACCGAGACCGCCGCCACGGCGATCGAGTATTCCGCCAGCAGCATCCAGCCGATCACCCAGCCCGGGAACTCGCCGAGGCCGGCGTAGCCGTAGCCGTAGGCGCTGCCGCAGCCGCCGATCGAGGCGGCGAGCTCGGCATAGGCCAGCGCCGCGCAGGCGCAGGCCACGCCGGCGACCACGAACGACAGCACCACGGCTGGGCCGGCCTGCGTCGCGGCGGAGATGCCGGTCAGCACGAAGATGCCGGCGCCGATGATGGCGCCGATGCCGAGCATGGTCAGGTCGAAGGCGGTGAGTTCCCGGCGCATGCCGGTGTCGGCCGAGATGTCGATCGGCTTGGTGCGCAGAAGGCTCATGAAGAACTCCTCTCAATAAGCATCGAGCCGGCTCGCGGCCGGCTCGTGGGTACGTCAGCGTTCCAGGATGGCGGTGACGCCGAGCCCGCCGGCGGCACAGATCGACACCAGGCCGCGGCCGCCGCCGTTGCCGTCGATGATCCTGGCCAGCGTTGCCAGGATGCGGCCGCCGGTGGCGGCGAACGGATGGCCGAGCGCCACGCTGCTGCCCTTGATGTTGAGCTTGCCGCGGTCGATCTCGCCCAGCGGCGTGGACAGTCCGAGACGGTCCTTGCAGAACTTCGGGTCGTTCCAGGCCTTCAGCGTGCACAGCACTTGCGCCGCGAAGGCCTCGTGGATCTCGTAGAAGTCGAAGTCCTGCAGCTTGAGGCCGGCGCGGGCCAGCATCTTCGGCACGGCGTAGGCCGGCGCCATCAGCAACCCCTCCTTCTTGTTGACGAAGTCCACCGCCGCGGTCTGGGCGTGGGTGAGGTACGCCAGCACCTTCATGCCGTGGGCCTTCGCCCAGTCTTCCGAGGCCAGCAGCACGGCCGAGGCGCCGTCGGTCAGCGGCGTCGAGTTGCCGGCGGTCAGCGTGCCGCGGCCCGACTTCCTGTCGAACGCCGGGCTCAGGGTGGCGAGCTTCTCCAGCGAGGTGTCGGCGCGCAGGTTGTTGTCGCGCTCGACGCCCGAGTAGGGCACCAGCAGGTCCTGGTAGAAGCCTTCGTCGTAAGCCTTGGCGCCGTTCTTGTGGCTCAGGTAGGCCAGCTGGTCCTGCTCCTCGCGGGGGATGCTCCACTCCTTGGCCATGAGCTCGCAGTGCTCGCCCATCGACATGCGCGTGCGCGCCTCCATCACCGACGGCGTCGCCGGCATGAAGAAATGCTGCGGCCGCAGGCCGGCCAGCGCCTGCAGGCGCGCGCCGGTGCCCTTCGCGGCGTTGGCCTTCAGCAGCACCTTGCGCAGCTTCTCGTTGATGCCGATGGGGGCGTCCGAGGCGCTGTCCACGCCCCCGGCCATGCCGACGTCGATCTGGCCCAGCGCGATCTTGTTGGCGATGTTGATGGTGGCCTGCAGGCCGGTGCCACAGGCCATCTGCACGTCGGATGCGGGCGTTTCGGCCGCCAGACCCGAGGACAGCGCCGACTCGCGGCACAGGTTGAAGTCGCGGGAGTGCTTCAGCACCGCGCCCGCCTGCACCTCGCCAAGCTGCTCGCCGTGCAGCTGGTACTTGTCGACCAGGCCCTTGAAGGCGGCCGTCAGCATGTCCTGGTTGCTGCGCTGGGCGTAGAGCGTGTTCGAGCGGCAGAAGGGGATACGGACGCCGCCGACGATGGCGACCTTGCGGGCGCTGATGCCGTTCATGTTGCTGTGACTCCGGGGTTCGGGCCGGCTTCGCCGGACGGTGGGGAAAGTAAGCGGGTTCGCGGGGCGGCGCAAGGCGCGGTTTTCAGGTGCGGGGCGCGTCGTCCTCGCGTGGCGGCTTCGGCGCGTCAATCGAACAACAAGATCAGCAGCGCTATCGGAGCCAGCACGGCGAGGATCGTGAGCCCGGCGGCCGCCGCTGCGGCCTGGCCCGGATCGCGCAAGGTCAGCCCGGTGATCGAGGCGTAGGCGATGCGAAAACGGCGATTGTCCACGGTGGTTCCGGTCAGCGAGGCCTCTTCCACCTTTTCCACATCGAGGTCGAACGTGCGCCCGCCGGTCACCGTGACCTGGACGACGTCGCCGGGCCGGACCTGCTGGCGGATCGAGGCCGGCGAGAGGTCTGTTACGGGCTGGACCACGGCGCAGCCGGCGAACGCGAGCAGCGTGACCACGATGACGGCCGTTCTGGGGACGAGGGTCACTTGGCTCCCGCTCAGCGCAACTTGCCGAAGCGCATGCCGAAGCTGATCCCGCCGTAGGTCAGGTCGTCGCCCGTGGCGCCATGCAGCGAGACCTCCATGCCGGCGCCGGCCAGCGAGGTCGGCGCGTAGACGAGTTCCCAGGCGATGCCGTCGGCATCGCCCGGATATTCGTCGTCCGCGTTGTGGACCGTGCTGGCGCCGATCATGACGTAGAAGTCCTGCGCGATCCGGGGACCCACGAGGATGGCGGTCTCGAGCGGCCGCTTGTCCGTGTCCTCGTTGCCGTGCACCGCGCGCAGGCGCGCGGCGACCGGGCCGGCGACCGTGACGTTGGCGCCGAAGCTGGTGAACGTGCCGTCTTCGGAGCAGTCGCTGTCGCCGGGACTGGCGCAAGGGAGGTCGATGCTGCCGGACACCAGGCCGAAGTTGAGGCCAAACCAGGTGCGTACCGAGTCCTTCGGGCCGGGCAGCGCCACCACCCCCGTCGTGGCCGCGGCGGCTTTGCCGGTGATTTCCAGCGACGACAGGGCGGAATAGCGGATGCGGAAGCGGCGGTTCTCGAAGGTCGTGCCGGTCAGCGTTTCTGCCTCGACGGAGACCACCGTCAACTCGAAGGTCCGACCGTCCTTGACCCCGGCGCGGACCGCATCACCCGGCGCGACCTGCTGGCGGATCGCCGCGGGGGAAAGATCCTCCAGCACCTGGGCCGAGGCGCCGGGGGTGAAGCCGAGCATGGCGACCCCGAGGGCCACCGCTTTCGCAACACGCATGCATGAACTCCCTGTCATGTGGTGCGCCCAGCTTCCGTGTTCGTCAATCCCGGGGCAATTACATCAGATGTAGTAAGGGGCGCGCCCAGGACCGGCCTGATGGCGCGGGGCTTGAATCCTGCAGAGCCGCCCCTATTATTAGCAGCCTCCGGGGGAGAGTGCTAATAAACAGCCTCAGGCCCATGGAGAAGCTAAGCCACTGAAATAAATGGAGATTTTGCCATGAAGCTGCGTCCGTTGCACGATCGCGTGATCGTGAAGCGTCTTGAAGAAGAGAAGAAATCCGCCGGCGGCATCCTGATTCCCGACTCCGCGGCCGAAAAGCCCAGCAAGGGCGAGGTCATCGCCGTGGGCCCGGGCAAGGTCATGGACGACGGCAAGGTCCGTCCGTGCGACGTCAAGAAGGGCGACCTCGTGCTCTTCGGCAAGTACTCGGGCTCGGAAGTGAAAGTCGACGGCGACGAGCTCGTCGTCATGCGCGAGGACGACATCATGGCCGTCTTCAGCGGCAAGTAATCGAACACCCCATCAAGGAATACGAACATGGCAGCCAAAGAAGTCCGCTTCGCCGACGACGCGCGCGCGCGCCTCGCCGCCGGCGTCAACATCCTGGCCAACGCGGTCAAGGTCACCCTCGGCCCGAAGGGCCGCAACGTCGTGCTCGACAAGAGCTTCGGCGCCCCCACCGTCACCAAGGACGGCGTCTCCGTCGCCAAGGAAATCGAGCTGAAGGACAAGTTCGAGAACATGGGCGCCCAGCTGGTCAAGGAGGTCGCTTCAAAGACCTCTGATGAAGCGGGTGATGGCACGACCACCGCTACTGTGCTGGCCCAGTCCATCGTCAACGAGGGCATGAAGTCGGTCGCCGCGGGCATCGACCCGATGGAGATCAAGCGCGGCATCGACAAGGCCGTAGACGCCGTGGTCGAGGAGCTGAAGAAGGTGTCCAAGCCCTGCAAGGACCGCAAGGCCATTGCCCAGGTCGGTACCGTGTCGGCCAACAGCGACACGTCGATCGGCGAGAACATCGCCCAGGCCATGGACAAGGTCGGCAAGGAAGGCGTGATCACCGTCGAGGACGGCTCGGGCCTGGTGGACGAGCTGGACGTGGTCGAGGGCATGCAGTTCGACCGCGGTTATCTGTCGCCGTACTTCATCAACCAGGCGCAGAGCCAGAAGGTCGAGCTGGAGAACCCGCTGATCCTCATCACCGAGAAGAAGATCAGCAACATCCGCGACATGCTGCCGGTGCTCGAGGGCGTGGCCAAGTCCGGCCGTCCGCTGGTGGTCATCGCCGAGGACGTGGAAGGCGAGGCGCTCGCCACCCTGGTGGTCAACAACCTGCGCGGCATCCTCAAGGTCGCGGCCGTCAAGGCCCCGGGCTTCGGCGACCGCCGCAAGGAAATGCTGAAGGACATCGCCATCCTCACCGGCGGCACGGTGATCGCCGAGGAGCTGGGCCTGCAGCTGGAAAAGGTGACGCTCAACGACCTGGGCACCGCCAAGAAGGTGCAGATCGACAAGGAGAACACCACGATCATCGACGGCGCCGGCAAGAAGGACAAGATCGAGGGCCGCATCAAGGAGATCCGCGCCCAGGTCGAGGACGCGACCTCCGACTACGACAAAGAGAAGCTGCAGGAGCGGCTGGCCAAGCTCTCCGGCGGCGTGGCGGTCATCAAGGTCGGCGCGGCGACGGAAATCGCCATGAAGGAAAAGAAGGCCCGCGTCGAGGACGCGCTGCACGCCACGCGCGCGGCCGTGGAAGAGGGCATCGTCGCCGGCGGCGGCGTGGCCCTGGTGCGCGCGCAGAAGGCGCTCGATGGCCTCAAGGGTGGCAGCGACGACCAGCAGGTCGGCATCAACATCCTCAAGCGTGCCATCGAGGAGCCGCTGCGCATCATCGTCAAGAACGCCGGCGAAGAGCCGTCCGTGATCTTCAACAAGGTCAAGGAAGGCAAGGGCGCGTTCGGCTACAACGCCCAGAACGGCGAGTTCGGCGACATGATCGAGATGGGCATCCTCGACCCGACCAAGGTCACGCGCATGGCGCTGCAGAACGCGGCCTCGGTCGCCGGCCTGCTGCTCACCACCGAAGCCATGGTGGCCGAGCTGCCGAAGAAGGAGTCGCCGATGCCGGGCGGCGGTGGCATGGGCGGCGGTATGGGCGAGGACTTCTAGTAGGAGCGCCTTCAGGCGCGATTCTGTTCGGTTGCAACGACAAGGCCCCGAAACGGGGCCTTGCCGTTTGTGCCCGACGACGACGGCCCCGGCCTCGCTCCCGATGGGCTTGCGCCCAAAGGTCGCTCGGCCGGGGCCATCGCCGCCGGGCGTGCGGTTAACATTGCCCCCATGCAGATCACGGTCGCGAGACGCTTCCGCGGGCCGCCGACGTCCGGCAACGGCGGCTATACCTGCGGCCGGCTGGCCGTGCTGGTCGGCAACCCGGCCGAGATCACGCTGCGTGCGCCGCCGCCGCTGGAGACACCGCTGCAGGTCCTGCGCCAGGACGGCGTGGTCAGCCTGATGCACGGCGAGCGACTGGTGGCCGAGGGAAAAGCCGCGACGCTCGAGCTCGAGGTGCCGGCGCCGCCGTCGCGCGAGGAAGCGCAGGCTGCCGGCCGGCGCTTCAGCGGCCTCAAGCACCATCCCTACGACACCTGCTTCGTCTGCGGCCCGCGCCGCGGCGAGCGCGACGGCCTGCGCATTTTCTGTGGACCGTGGAAGGACGGCAGGGTCGCCGGCACCTGGACGCCTGACGCCACACTGGACGACGGCAAAGGCTTCGTCGCGCCGGAGTTCCTGTGGTCGGCGATCGACTGCCCGGGCTCGTGGTCGGTCATCGGCCGCGACGATGCCGACGCACCGGCCGGCCTCGTCTCCCCGGGCGCCCTGCTCGGGCGGCTGACCGGGCGGCTCCTGCGCCAGCTGCGCGTCGGCGAGGCGTGCACCGCGATCGGCTGGTTCCTCGGCGCAGAAGGGCGCAAGTACCACGTCGGCACGGCTGTCCACACGCTCGCCGGCGAGTTGGTGGCCTGCAGCAAGGGCACCTGGATTGCGCTCAAGGGCTGAGCGCAAGCCGGCGCCGGCCGCAAAGCTGCCAGCGCGCGTGCTGGCGGCGAGCCCGTTCGTCGAGCGGGCCGTCGCGCGCGACCCGGGTGGCTGGGCGCGCTGGCTGAAGGCCGGCGGGCTGGACTCGCCGCACCGTGCCGGAGCGATCGCCAAGGCACTGCGCGCGGCGACCCGCAAGGCGCGCGACGAGGCGGCGTTCATGCGCGCGCTGCGCGAGTTCCGCATGGAGCGCATGGCGCGCATCGCGGCGCGCGATCTCGCCGGATGCGCTCCGCTCGGCGAGACGCTGGCCGCCGTGTCCGAGCTGGCCGACGCGGCCTGCGGGCTGGCGCTGGCTTTCGCCGAGAAATCCCTGCAGAACCTGCACGGCCGGCCGCGCGATGACGCCGGCAAGCCGGTCACCGCCTACGTGCTCGGCATGGGCAAGCTAGGCGGCGCAGAACTCAATTTCTCCTCCGACATCGACCTGATCCTCGGCTACTCGGCCCACGGCGCGACCGACGGCCGGCTCGGCCTCGCCGCCGAGCAGTATTACGAAAAGGTGGCGCGGCAGTTCACGCGCTATCTCTCCGAGCGCACGCCGGAAGGCTTCGTGTTCCGCGTGGACTGGCTGCTGCGCCCGTTCGGCGCCAGCGGCCCGCCGGCCATGGCCAGCGCCGCGATGGAGGAGTACTACCAGACCCACGGCCGCGAGTGGGAGCGCTACGCCATGGTCAAGGCGCGGGTGGTCGCCGGCGACGGCAAGGCCGGCGAGGCCCTGCTGGCGGCGCTGCGGCCGTTCGTTTACCGGCGCTACCTCGACTTCAACGCCGTCGGCGCGCTGCGCGACATGAAGCGCATGATCAACGCCGAAGTGCAGCGCAAGGAGCTGCACGGCAACGTCAAGCTCGGCGCCGGCGGCATACGCGAGATTGAATTTATCGTGCAGGCGTTCCAGCTCATGCGCGGCGGCAAGGAGCCGCCGCTGCGCGACCGCCGCCTGCTGCCGGTGCTCACGTACCTGGGCACCACCTACCTGCCCGCCGAGACCGCCGCCGGGCTGCGCGAGGCGTACGAATTCCTGCGCCGAGTCGAGAACGCCCTGCAGATGCGCGACGACGAGCAGCGCCACGAGCCGTGGGAAGACGCCGGCGCACGCGAGGCGATGGCCCGCGCGCTCGACTGCGCCGACTGGGCGGAGCTGTCCGCCCGCCTGGCCGCGGTGCGCGGGCGCGTCCAGGCCGAGTTCGGCCGCCTGTTCGCCGAGCCGGACGCCGGCAGCGAGGACCCGCAGCTCGCCGCGGCGGTCGCGGCGCTGTGGCGCGGCGACGCCGCGGCCGCCGGCGAACCGCTCGAGCGCGCCGGATTCGGCGAGGTCGCCGAGGCGCTCGGCGAGGCGGTCCACGGCCTGCACGATTCGCTGCTGGCGCGCACGCTGTCGGAAGCGAGCCTGCGCCGCCTCGAGGCACTGGTCGCACAGGTGCTCGCCGACGCGCGCCGCGAGAAGGCCCCGGGCCTGGCGGCGCTGCGCACGCTGCGCGTGATCACTGCCATCGCCGGCCGCGCCACCTACCTCACGCTGCTGCGCGAGAACGCGGGCGCGCGCGCGCAGCTGCTGCGCCTGTGCGCGGCCAGCCCCTGGATCACGGACCTGCTGGCGCAGTCGCCGATCCTGCTCGACCAGCTGCTCGACGCACGCACGCTGTACGCTCCGCCCGACCGTGCGCAGATGCGCGCCGAGCTCGACGAGCAGTTCCGCAACGTCGCCACCGGCGACACCGAGGCGGAAATGAACCTGCTGCGCAGCTTCCGCCAGGAAGTCACGCTGCGCGTGGCCGCCGCCGACCTGGTCGAGGCGCTGCCGCTGGTCAAGGTCAGCGACCGCCTGACCTGGCTGGCGGAAGTGATCCTGGAGAAAACCCTCGAGCGCGTGCGTGCCGAGATGGTCCTGCAGTACGGCGAGCCGCGGCGCGGCCGCGCGCCGGTCGGCTTCGCCGTCGTCGCCTACGGCAAGTTCGGTGGCATCGAGATGGGCTACGGCTCGGACCTCGACCTGCTGTTTCTGCACGACTGCGCGAACCTGCAGGCGCCGACCCGCGGCGGCGCAAAGGCGCTGGCGGCCGAGGTCTGGCTGTCGCGCCTGGCGCAGCGCGTGATCCACTGGCTGTCCACCCAGACCAGCGCCGGCCGCGCCTACGAGGTGGACCTGGAGCTCCGGCCCGATGGCCGCCGCGGCCTGACGGTCAATTCCCTGGCGAGCTTCGGGCAGTACCAGCGGGAGAATGCGTGGACCTGGGAGCACCAGGCGCTGACGCGCGCGCGCGCGGTGGCGGGAGACGCGCACGTGTGCGCGGCCTTCGAGCGCGTCCGGCGCGAGGTGCTGGCGCGGCCGCGCGACGTGGCGCGGCTGCGCGAGGACGTGGTCGCCATGCGCGAGCGCATGCGCGGCGCGCTCGACAAGGGCACGGCGGAGCGTTTCGACGTCAAGCAGGGCAGGGGCGGCCTCACCGATATCGAGTTCATCACCCAGTACCTCGTGCTGCGCCACGCGCCCACGCACCCGGCCCTGCTGCGCTGGCCCGACCACTGGCGCCAGACCGAGGCGCTAGCCGAGGCCGGCTGGTTGACCACGGACGAAGCCGCTACGCTGATCGATGTCTACCGCGAATACCGCGCCCTCCTTCACGCCCGCGCCCTGGCCATGACGGATTCCTTTGCCGACCCCGCTGCGCTGGCCGTGGCGCGGGGGCGCGTCGACGCGATCTGGAAGCGGCACCTGGAGCCGTCGTGACCGCGACGCCGGCGCCGCGAATCGCGTACGTGCTGCGCGGCAGCTTCTTCACGCAGTCCACAGGCGGCAAGGTCAAGACCGCCGCCCTGTCCAGCGCGCTCGCCGCGGCCGGCGAGCTGTCGATCATTGACCTGAGCCGCGATGCGCTGCCCGGGCCGCGGTTCCCGACCGGCCAGGCGTTCGGGCTGCCCTATGGCGGCGAGGCGCGGATCTACAGCAGCCTGCGCGTGCAGCGGCCGTGGCTCGACTGGATGGCGCAGCGCTTCGGGTGGGCGCGCGACCCCGCGTGGCTGTACCGGACGCGCGAAGGGCGCCGACGCGCGGCGCTGGCGCTGCTCCAGTCCTTGAAACCCGAGGTGCTGGTGGTGGACCATCCGATGAACGCCGCGATGGCGCTGGCCGCGCCCGCGCGCGTGCGCATCCTGCATACGCACAATTTCGAGTCCGAGCTGGCGGCGGCCGGCGCCCGCGAGACCGGCAAGCGCCGCCTGCTGCGGCGCGCGGTGGCGCTGCGTCGGCTGGAAGGCGAGCTGCTGCCGCGCTTCGACCAGGTCTGGGGCGTGCGCGAGGAGGACCTCGCGGCGTATCGCCGACTCGGCGTGGCGCACTGTGTGCTGGCGCCCAACGTGGTGCCGGACGCGGCGTTCGGGGATCCGGCCGTGACCGGCGCGCCGGGCGAGGTGCTGATGGTGGGCTCGCTGAACTACGGCCCCAACGCCGGCGCCGCGCGCTACCTGGTCGAGCTCGGCGAGCGCCAGGCCGCCGCCGGCGCGCCGTTGAGCATCACCATCGCCGGCCGTGGCGCGGAGGACGCGCTGCTCGCCGCCGCCCGCCGCCATGCGTGGCTCCACCTGCCGGGCTTTACGCCCGACCTGCAGCCGCTGGTCGATCGTGCCGCCGTGATCGCCGTGCCGCTGGCCTGGGGCGCGGGCACCAAGGTCAAGGTGGTGGAGGCGCTGGCGCGCGGCAAGCCGCTGGTGACCACCCCGGTCGGCGCCGAGGGCCTCGCCATCGAGGACGGCGTGCACGCGCTGGTGCGGGCGCCGGGAGCGGAGTTCGATGCGGCGCTGCTGGCGGTGGCGCGTGACCCGGCTGCTTACATGGACATCGCGCGTCGCGGGCGCGAGCTGGCGTGGGCGCGGTATTCGCAGAGTGCGCTGACGGCAACCGTCATCGAGACAATCCGCAAGGGGGTCGCAGGAGCGGTTTAGTTTGCCGTTTAAGTCGCAGGAGTGCCGCAACTCGACAAGGCGCTCGGGGCGCGGTCGAGAGACTCGGCGCGCGGCCGGGTGTGGACTAGCGGTTCTTAGCGACTTTAAAGTACTCAGTGACGCGTTGTCGCGAACATGCGTCGCGGTCCAACGTCTTCAGGGGGTGACGAGAGTCCCCCCAAGCCTCAGCGGCATCGAGCCAGACACGGCCCTGTTCGCTCGGGGACACTCAATCATTTCGCGGACGGCGCGAACCGGGTCCAACCCTCACCACTTTCATGGCAGTCGGCCAGCAACAAATAGCACTTCTTCGTCATGTTGAACGTCCAGTGTACGTACAAAGCGCCGTCAGTCCCTCGCTTCAGCCTGCTTCGCCACTGTTTGACCTGGGGTGGCGCATCGGTTCCCTGCCCTGAAACTACGCCTTCCACAATGGCCCAACCGTTCTCACAGGTTCCGGAGATCTGATCGGCTCCGTGCACACCCATCGCCTGATCCGTCCACACGTAAAATGCGCTGGCGTCGGCGTCGTACGAGACCTTCACCGAACGAGCTCCGTGCACTGGAACTCTCTTGAAGGCCGTCACATAGAAGTCTGCGCGAATACGATCAACGGCGGACGCGTCAGAATCTTCGCCGTAGTACTCGTACTCCCCAGATAACGCACGACAGTTCTCGTCATCGTCTTCTGCGATCTCCCCTAGCCAGGTTGCGGGGACCTGCATTCTGTAGCTCTCGCGCATGCCGCAAGCCGTAAGCCATAGCAAGGCAGTCAATGCGGCCGTGACTACTTTCGCCATGTCCTAGTGTCCGGCCATGGAATAGGCTGCGGGGGTGACCATAGCAGCGAGGCCGAACGGAGCCGCCGCGAACACCAGGGAGTAGTTCAGGGCCCTATCCTGGAAGAACTTTCCCACTCCGGAGAAGTTGATGCCATAACCCAACGAATCGTAAGCACCGGTCAGGTTTCGGAGATAATCATGCGGTCCCGCAAACGCCTCATTGATGTGGTCCGCAACATCGCCCGGGGCATACTCGAGACCGAAGAAACTCGATCGCTCATCGTCCTCTCCGATCGGCGCGCCCTGACATCCACCCATCAGGGACTCGCAGACGAGGTACCCGAATTCGGCAAGGATTCGTCTTGCACCGGCAAGCTTGTACCCATCGCCGTTCAGGCCCTCGCTCACACCGTTTATGTTTACGTCGCCGTCGGCGAGTTTCGATTGCTCTATCATCGCCTCACGCATCTTTACATTCAGGTAGCTCAGACTGGCAAGCACGAAGGCGGTGCGAAGCCCGTCTCTGAAGGATCCTCCCTGGATCTCGGCAGACACGCCGCCAGCGACGGAGGCAACTGCCACGCGCTCAGGGCTCCATACGTTTCCATAGCTCTTTCCAACGGTGTCGCCAACGAGGCTGGCCGCCGTCGATTCAACAGCCGCCCGGAACGCATCCTTCCAAGATCCACCGAGACGCTTCGTGACATACGCGGAGTAGGCTCCCGCGGCGAGTGGTCCTCCCGGAGACGCTGCGGCTGCGACGCCATAGATCGTCGCCCAAGTCCTGCTATTCCTGATCTGGTGATCAGCCCCGGCCAGCGACAGATACCCGATGCCACCGGTCAGTGTGCCAACAACGTGGGCAGCGTTTTTCTTGATCCACTTGCGTACGCTGAAGAATCCGCTGGGATCCGTCAGCGACAGCGGATTGTTATAGACATAGCTGTAGCGGTTGAGGCTCTGCGCGAACTCGGGCGCCTGGATGAACGGATCGGCGCTCGCAAAGCGGCCGAGGATCGGATCGTAGACGCGCCCATTCATGTGAACCAATGCGACGTGGTCGATATGCTCGTGGAACGTAAAACCACGGTTGACCACGTGCTGTAGGGCCAGAAGGCTGTCGCTTGCGTCCTCTGTCCAATCTGCGGAGAAGCGGCGCTTGCCAAACGCGTCATAGCTGAACCGTTCCACCGTCACGCCCAAATCACCGGTGACAACGTCGACCGAACCCAAGTGGTCTTTGTGGAGGTAGCGGGTGTCGTTGATCCCGGAACTTCGCGAGGTGTATATGGCGATCGTTTCGCCACCCGCCTGAATGTAGTGCAGATGCTCGGTGACCGCGCCGACCGTGTGGCGCTCATACAACCCGCCGATGTAGTAGATCGTGCGCGTTGTTGCCGTCGTGCTGATCTGCTTGTAGCGCGCGCGGTCAGGGTCGTAATAGAACGACGATCCCAAGGTGCCCTTTGTGATGCCGCTGGGATAGTTGTAGGACGTCCACGTAACGCTCCGCCCGCCCCCGGATGTCATGTTGCCGTTGGCGTCGTAGGCATAGGCCGCAGCCCGAATGCCGGTGACCCCTGTTACGGCATGAGGCTTGGCACCGTATGCATATGAGCCGACACCTGACTTGCTGGTGATATTGCCGATGGCGTTGTACGTGAGCCGCAGACTTTCAGTCCCGTTCAACGTGGAATATTCCAGCCGGTTCAGCGGATCGTAGAAGAACTGCTCGATCAGGCCGCCCTGATCCTGGTCCGCTCGTGTGGTCAGGTTTCCAACTGCATCCCAGTCGTAGTTCAAGGATTGGATTGCACCCGATGGGCCGGTCGTCACGATCGCGTCAGCGGCACCAGTTGCTGCGTCGAAGTTCCTGAGCGTGTTAGCCCCGTTGCCCAGATCGAAGAGCGTCACGTTCCCAAACTGGTCGGCGCTGCTGGCGCGCCAGTAGAGCGCACCTGTCGTCGGATTGGTGACTTCCTTCAAGTACCCGTAGGCGTTGTACGTGTTCTGGGTCTTGAAGCCGGTTGGGTAGGTGATTTGGCTAAGGCGGCTTTGCACGTCATAACTGAAGCCGATGTTGAATGTCTGGCTATCCGCAACGGTCGAAGTCTGAGACATCCTTCCGAACGTGTCATAGGTGTGGCTGCGGCTGAATCCGCCCGGCCCACTGACGCTGGTAAGTGCGCCTTTCCATAGCGTGTCGTAGTTCCATGTGCTCGTGCCCTCGAGCTCTGTCCGTGTCTTGGGACGCCTGAGCTTGTCGTACGTCATGGCCATGCTTTGACCCTTTGCGTCTTGCTGGCCGACCAAGAGGCCTAGCACGTTGTACTGGTAACTCCACGTCCCCATGTCGGGATCGGTCATCCCAGTCTTACGCCCGCGCAGGTCATACGTCATGGTGGTGACGTTGGAGTTGGCGTCCGTGACGCGCACCAAATTGTTAAACGCGTCATATCCGTAAAGCGTCGCGTTGTTGTTGTGGTCGGTTACTTTGACGACCTTGCCCAAGGCGTTCGTCTCACGTGTAGTTACATGGAGAAGGGCGTCGGTCTGCGTCGTCGTCAGGCCGTCGTAACCAAACTGTGTCACCTTGCCGATTGGACTGTTCTGATTCGCCGGCGATGTCTCGAACACCACGCGCCCGGCAGCGTCGTAAGCCACTGTCGACCAGTAGGCCGTTTGGCCTAGGAAATGAGGAGTGGATTTCCCGGAGATGCGACCCGCGCCGTCGTATGCGGTGAGTTGTTGAACGGTGGTCCCGTCAAAAGCAATCGTCCGGCTTGCGACGTCGCGCCCTCGCAAGTCGGCGTGCACCACTAACTGCGCACCCGTGGATCGGATCGTCGTCGCGTAGAACACCGATCCGCCGACTGCGCAGCCACTGCACCAGTTCAGCGCATAACTCGTCCATGTTCCGTCTGGCAGCGTTTCGAGCGTCTTGCGGCCAAAGGCGTCGTATGTCCAGGACGTTGTCTTGTTGTTGGGCCCCGTGATTGAGAGCACATGGCCATTGGCAAGATCATGTTGCCGCTGCTCGATGTGGCCCAATTCATTGGTAACGCGGATCGGGAACTGACCGCGGTTGTCGTACTCCGTCGTCGTGCTTCGTGTCTCAATGTCGGACCCGCCCACAGTCGTTACCGTGATATTGCCGAATGTGTCGCGCTGATAGTCCGTGCGCAACGCAAGCGCGGGGGTTCCCGGTTCGATCTCTTCTGCGCTTAGCCTGCCTGTGACTGCGTCATACTCGAATTCGCTCGTCCTCGTGCCGGTTGAACCGTCCGGCGCAGTGCGCGTTACGGCGCGTTGCACGAGTTGGCCCCACGGCCACGTACTGTATGAATAGAGGTTGTCGGTTTCGCTTAGGAAGGGCGTCGAACCTGACGTTTCCGAGCCGGCATAGACGGAAACGGCCGTGCGCGACAAGTTTCCGAAGAACGCTGAGATCGGCTCGTTGTATTCGTTCTGGGTCACACTGCTCGTGACGATCGGGTTTGCTCCGTTGATCTCGTAGACTCGTTGGATCACCTGCTGGGGATAGACAAAGCGGCGCTGCGAGGGTCCTGTGCCAAGCAACACGCTGGCATGTGTCGTGACGGCGTCGGACATGATTTTGCCGGCAGCCGTTGCTGTCCGAACGCTACGCGGCAGGCCTGTAAGCGGGAATGTCTGCTCGTAATCTGTCGTTACCTGGGTTCCGGTCGCTTCATCTACTGCATATTGGCGAGCGAAGCCCAGGGATCCACGGCCTCGTAAGTGCGCCTTGGCTCCCGAGTATTGAAATGTTGCTGGAGCAAGGCCGACACCATCGCTGCTCTTGTGTTCCGAGACCACGTATGTGGGCGTCTGAATATCAGCGACGGGATACACGGCGTCGGAATACTTTGAGTAGACGCTGCCATCTGTCAGGGGCTTGTGGATGATCTCGGTGACGGCGCCTAGCCCGTTTGTGATCTTGGTAAGGAGATCCGGCATCCGACCACCCGCCAGTGCGACCGGCCAGGATGTTCCTCCAACATGCACCGCCAGGTCGCTTTTTCCGTCGCCGTTGTAGTCCCCTGCGTACACGTATGGAGCGCCGTAGCTCATCCCGGTCCAGGTTCCACAGGCAAAGTTCAGTGCCGTCCGCAGGCACACGCTCCAGTTTGAACCACCCGTGTGATAGCCCAAGTCTGTGGCGCCGTCCCCATTGAAGTCGGCAGCGTAAACATTTGACGCGCCGGTTCCCGGCCCGGCCTGAGAGCTGCACTGGAAAGCAACGCCAGTTGACAGACAGACCTGCCAAGCTGCGCCACTCTGGTGGTACGCGAGATCCGTGTTGCCGTCGGCGTTGAAATCTCCCGCCTCGATGTTCGGATGGCCGGTTCCAGGTCCCGCCCGACTGCTGCAAGAGAAGTTCGTGCCGGTTGACAGGCAAATCTGCCAAGTGGTTCCGCCCGTATGGACGCCCAAGTCCATCTGGCCGTCGCCGTTGTAATCCCCGGCATAGAGATACGGGGCGCCATAGCCTGGCCCATTCCAGTAGCTGCAAGAAAAATTTGCCCCCGTTGAAACGCAGACCCGCCAGTTCGATGGGCCCGAACCGCCGAGGTGCACGCCCAAATCGGTTCTGCCGTCGCCGTTGAAGTCCACCGCGTAGACATTCGGAGCGCCCGACGACGTCCCCGTCCAGGTCGAACATTGGAAATTCGCCCCCGTAGACAGGCAAATCTGCCAATTTGTGTAGCCGGTGTGTAGCGCCAGGTCGGCCCTGCGATCTCCGTTGAAGTCGCCGGCGTAGACGTTGGGCGCCCCGCTGCCTGGCCCGTTCCAGTCCCCGCACCCAAAAGTCGTGCCGCTCGATAGGCAAACTTTCCAGGTTGACCCGCCGACGTGGTATGCCAAGTCGGTCTTTCCATCGCCGTTGAAGTCCTCGGGATAGATGTTTGGTGAACCAGTGCCGGGGCCCGACCATGTGCCGCTGCCACCTCCATTGAAGTTGTTGTCGTTGCCGACGAAAGCCTGCCATTGAAAAGTCGTTGGAGTGAACTGTAACCACGTGGCGGCCGTGCAGCTTGTTGTAGCCGCACACTCCCGTATTGAAAGCAACTGACTGCGCCCAGTCGCTCCAGAACTCGCGTACGTCAACCCGTAGCTGCGGACTGCCGTACTGAAGTTGGAGTTGGCGAAAGTGCTGATGCGAACAAGGCGGACTGTGGAGTCCATGCGCGCACCGCCCACGTAGCTCGTTCTTGTGTCGCCGCGAGTCTCGTAAGCAAACGAGACTCGCGCGAACGGAGCCAGGCCCGACGTGTGGCCCGTGTAGTCGATCGCTGTGGGGTACGTTTCGCCAGTTGTCGCGTTCTCAAAGTATGAGAACGTTTGATAGTTCCCGTTCTGATCCGTGACCTTACGCAGCGCCCAAGTGTGCGCCGGGCCTGACCCTCCCGCTGCCCATCGCGCTTCCCAACGGGAGTCGGTCGACGAGCCGAACTCCATTACCGCCCCCGACTTGGTGGATACCGTGAAATAACTGGGATCGCCGGTAGTGCCGTATGAGACCACCTTGCTGAAGTCGTCAAGTTCCGTGCGGTACTCGGTCAGATTTGCGCCATAAGTGCCTGCGACAGCGACGAGACGTTGGCCATCCAGGCAAAACCGATCGTTGCTGTCGAAATCCACGCCATCAATAAAGGCGTCCTGGTCTAGGGTCGTCGCACATCTCGTGATGGCCAAGAATCCGGAGAGGGAGAACCCCACTCCAAGAAGCCCGTTCTGCGCCTGTGAGTTGTACTCGATGGACACCGTAGGCTGGATGCCGGCAGTGCCAGGCGGTACGGTGATCGGGATGGAGTACGTTGCTGCTCCAGAAGGAGCAACGGCAAACGACCCTGCCGTCGTCCCCACTTCTGCCGCACCTAGCGATGTCGAAACGAGAGTGCACGAGAATAGCGTGGCGTGGCTCAGTATCCGCCCAAACGTGTACATGGATCCCCCAAACTGTCCGCAACCCCCTCTACCTTTCGCTTCTTGATGAGCGTCAGTAAAAAGCTACCAGATCTTGTGGCGACTAACGGAGAACCCGTTCACGGATCTCCAAGCGGCAACTGCTCGCAATGCGCTTACGATTGCGCTGCAGCAAAGCGGCGCGTGAGTGCCGCGCGCAGCGGGCGCGGGAACAGGCGCCGGAACCAGCTGTAGCGCACGAACAGGATCAGGAAGGACAACAGCGCGGTGCGCACGCGCGTGGCCCGCGGGGTCGGGTCGGGCCACGAAGCGTGCAGCAGGGCGCGGCTGGCGTTCCACGTCACGGTCAGGCGCGGCACGCGCGCCTGCCAGGCCGGCAACCCGAGCGCGTGCACGACGTTGCGCACGCTGCGGCTCGCGCCCACGCCGACGGTCCGGTGGACGCGCGTGGCCTGCGTGGTCAGGACCTGGCCCTGCAGCGCCATCGTCGCGACCAGCACCCAGTCGTTGGCGAGCATGTTGCGCATCGGCGAAAGCCGCGCGAGGCGCGTCGGCATCAGTCCGTAGAAGATCGAGTTATAACCGACGGTCGCGTAGTAGGCGAGGACGCGCTGCGCGGGCGTCGCCTGCGTTACGTCAGTGGGCGGGTCGTCGCGCAGGAAGGTGGATTGTTCGTCGTACAGCCGGCACACCCCGGCGACCATCGACGTGCCGGCCCCGGCCTTCAGGACGTCCAGGCAGGCGGAGAGATAGTTGGCGTCGAGCCAGTCGTCATCGCTGAGCCACATGAAATAGTCGCCGCGAGCCGCCGCCAGCACCGCGTTGAAGTTGGCGGTGGCGCCGATGTT